>Ga0265327_10000013_pt1 | contig 519549 bp, 447 predicted proteins | sample 41621metaG_FD_202089 | JGI IMG/M metagenome (GOLD analysis project Ga0265327, IMG submission 202089) | Rhizosphere microbial communities from Carex aquatilis grown in University of Washington, Seatle, WA, United States - 4-16-21 metaG | ecosystem: Host-associated > Plants > Roots >...
AAGGAATTGACCGGCCGTGTGAGACATCAATTGAGGAGCATGCCCAAGCTTACTTTTTATATAGATGATACACTGGAGTACGCCGAAAAAATTGACAAACTGTTTAAAGAAATTAATGACGCTCCTACAATTAAACCTAAAAAGGAAGAAAAACCAAAAGACTAATTTAAAATAACAGCTGGTTTATTAATTGAATGCCGCAACCAATTAACCAATAAACTAATTAACCAATAAACCATTGTACTTCACCTTTGCCTGGAGATATTTTAAAGCAAAAAAAAGCGCTAACGCCATAAATATTATTGCGTGGGTTACCGTAAGTGTAATTGCATTTGCTACCTGCGCACAAATATTAGTGCTTAGTGTTTTTAATGGTTTTGAAGGATTAGTAAAATCTTTATACGCTTCTTTTTATACTGATATAAAAATTATTCCCGCCAAAGGAAAAACATTTTTTCTTACTCCAGCACAGTTAACACAAATAAAGCAACAGCCTTTTGTTGAAAATTTTTCTTTAGTTGCAGAAGATAAAGGGTTGTTGCAAAACAATAATGGTAGCGAATTGCATACAGTTATTTCGTTAAAAGGTGTAGATGATAATTACAGTAAGGTATGCGGTGTGGCAGCTAAAACCAATAAGGGGAAATTTGATATCGGCACTATTGATGCACCGGGGTTAATTTTGGGTTCGGGTGTACAATATGCGGCAGGTGTAAACTTAAATCCGGCTATTGAGCCCGATAAACTCACAGTTATCTTACCTAAAAAAAACAGTTTAAGCAACGACCCTGTTTCATCTTTAAGCGAAGGCAATGCAGTTACAACCGGCGTGTTTACCATTCAGCAGGATTTTGATACCAAATATGTTATTACCAATATTGATTTTGTAAAACAACAAATGGGATTGGACAGTAATGAATACAGCGCATTGGAATTAAAATTAAATAATACCATTAATGTAAATAAAGCAAAAGAAAAATTAGCTGCATTAATGGGTAGTAACTATACCGTACAAACGCTTTATCAGCAAAATATGAGTTTGTATAATACCATGAAGCTGGAGCGCTGGTTTATTTTTGCGGTATTTACTTTAATATTAATTGTATCGGCTTTTACCATGGTAAGTGCATTAACCATGCTGGTGCTGGAAAAACAGAAAGACATCAGCGTATTGCAAAGCATGGGTGCCAACAATACTACTATTCAAAAAATATTTTTAAGCGAAGGATTATTATTGGGCACCATTGGTACCGCAACTGGTATAATAATGGCTGTTATACTTTGTGTATTACAATTAAAATTCAGGTTAATAAAAATGGGCGGCGATTCGTTCCTTATCAGTTATTATCCAGTTGAACTTATTGCTACTGATTTTTTACTGGTTGGTGCAACTGCGGGTATCATTACTTTTTTTGCTTCGTGGTTTCCTGCCCGTAAGGCTACCGGGCATGCTATTGAATTAAGATAGTTACCTCTACTCCAATTGTTTTAAAATCTCCAACCCTTCATCCCATTGCCAATGGCCCGATGCTGCGTTGATATGTCCTGCATCACCAATATTTACTAATTCACTCCCCCATTTATCTGCAAAATATTTTGCTCTTTCCAGCGTAACCCACACATCATCTGTACTGGCCACAACAATGGTTTTAAAACTAATTTTATCAACTGGTATGGGCGTAAATCCTGTTGCAGCAAAAGTGTATGCCGGATTTTCTACATCACTTGGTGCCACCAACAAAGCGCCTTTGATGATTCTTTTATACTTTTTTGCCCAATGAGCAATGGTGGCGCAGCCCAGACTATGGCCAACCAAAATAATTGTCGAAAGGTCATAACCGGCAATGGCTTTATCTATATTTTCAATCCAGTCATTACAATCTGGCGCATCCCATTCTTTTTGCTCAATGCGCATAAAATTATCGCCGGAATTTTCAAAAAAAGTTTGCCAGTGCTGCGGCCCGGAATTTCCTAATCCGGGTACTATGAAATAATTTGTCATTATGGTTAAATTAAAAAGAGTTGGTTAAAATGAACCAACTCTCGTTATTTTTATTAAGATGAAAATTTTAATAATCGCCTAAAGTTTCGGGCAATTGTGCCAGTGCTTTTGCCAATTGCTCGTCATTTGGTGCAATGCCATGCCATTCGTGGCTGCCTTCCATAAAATCGATGCCTTTGCCCATTACAGTACTCATCAAAATTACAATCGGCCTTCCCTTACCCACAAAACTTTTTGCATTATTTAATCCTGCTACCACCGCATCCATATCATTGCCATTCATTTCCAGCACTTCCCAGTTAAAGGCCTCAAACTTGGCTTTTAAATTATCCAGGTTCATTATTTTTTTGGTTGGCCCGTCAATTTGCTGGCCATTATAATCAATTGTAGCTATCAGGTTATCAACTCCTTTATGGGCCGCAAACATAATGGCTTCCCAGTTTTGGCCTTCGTCCAGCTCTCCATCGCCATGTAAAGAAAACACCACATGGTTGTCTTTATTTAATTTTTTTGATAGCGCAGCGCCGATTGCTACACTCATACCCTGACCCAGCGATCCGCTTGCAACACGTACACCCGGCAAATGCTCATGGGTAGTTGGGTGCCCCTGCAAACGGGAGTTTATTTTTCTAAAAGTGGACAATTCCTGTAGTGGAAAATAGCCGCTTCGGGCCAGAGAGCTGTAAAATACAGGCGAAATATGGCCATTACTCAAGAAAAACAGGTCTTCTCCGGCGCCATCCATATCAAAGCCGGGGTTACGTTTCATTACATTAAAATACAGGGCTGTAAAATATTCTGTACAGCCCAGAGAACCACCAGGGTGGCCACTTTGTACGGCATGTACCATACGTACAATATCTCTGCGAATTTGCGATGCTATCTCTGGTAAAGTATTCATTGAATCAATTAATTTATTAACAAGAATCAGAACTTAAAAATTATTTTCCCTGCAAACCTACTTTAAATCAATTGATAGAAAAATAAAAAAACTACTGTTCACTTAAATAGTTAATAATAAGTTTATAATTTAATCGTTATTCAACTAAATAACCCGGGAAAAACCATTTCAGTAAAAAACTCCCGAATTAATTTATCAGGCTGCCTTTTAGGCCCAAACAGGGTCTTTTGCATGTGTTATAAGTATTTCTTAAAAATATTAGGTTTACTTACAACATATTTAATACTTTTGCACTCACAACGAGTGCCATTAAATAAATTGAATGGAACATATATTACTTAGTGCGTCCCTGGCTTTTCTAATAACTTTTTTTGCAATCCCTATTATAATACAGGTTGCTAAAGATAAAAAGCTATTTGATGAGCCTGATGAACGAAAGGTACATAAAACGGTAATCCCTACTTTAGGAGGCCTTGGCATTTTCGCCGGCTTTATAATAGCTACCTTAATGGGCGTGCCATCCGGCATCGCTTCCGAACTACAATATTTTGCCGCAGCAGCTACAGTAATTTTCTTTTTAGGGCTTAAAGATGATATATTAGTATTATCTGCCAGTAAAAAATTTATAGGACAGCTTATTGCTGCCGGAATAGTTATAAGATTTGGCGGCGTACAGCTTACCAATATGCACGGTTTTCTAGGTATTTATGAAATACCGCATATTGCCAGTGTTATACTTACTATTTTTACTATCATAGTTATTACCAATTCATTCAATCTTATAGATGGCGTTGATGGCCTTGCAGGAAGCCTGGGCGTTCTTACCACTTTGGTGTTTGGCGTTTATTTCTTTTTTGCCGGTCAGCTTACTTATGCTGTTATGGCTTTATCCATGACGGGCAGCATCATTGCATTTTTAATCTATAATTTTTCTCCTGCAAAAATTTTTATGGGAGATACCGGTTCTCTTTTATTAGGATTGGTTAATTCAATATTGGTAATAAAATTCATTAATATAGCTGGTATTATACCTACTGCTAAATTTGGTTTAGAAGCTTCGCCAGCAATTGGTTTTGCAATTTTAATGATTCCTTTGTTTGACACATTAAGAGTATTTACTTTACGCATTTTAGACAGGCGTTCTCCTTTTAGCCCTGATAGAACACATGTGCATCATTTTTTATTAGATATTGGTTTTAACCATCGTATGATAACCATCACCTGTGTTACTGTTAATATGGCCTTTATTGTAGCGGCTTATTTATTACGTGGCCTTGGTACTACCACAGTAATTGGTATTCTAATGGTTTCTGCATTTTCATTTATCGGTATTATTTACTATAGCCGTCCTAAAAACAAATCGGCTGTAAAAGAACCTAAAGTTTCCAACAACGCCATTATTAAAACCCGCAAAATACTTTCGCTTGCCCCCGAAGGTGTTGAAGCTGATTAATAATTCCCGGCCTTCTTTTTTTTATTTTGCTTTTTTTTAATGCTGTAAAGTTTGCATACCTACGCAAATAACGCTTCTTTTCTATAGCTTTGCAGCCACTTAATATTTTAATTATGGCCGAAGGATTAGATAAAATACTTAGCGATACAGACACATCAATGAACAAAGCGCTTAACCACCTGGAAGCAGAACTGGTTAAGATACGTGCCGGAAAAGCCAATCCAAATATGCTGGATGGCATTATGGTTGATTATTACAGTAACCCTACTGCTATTAACCAGGTAGCCAATATTTCTGCCTTAGATGCCCGTACTATTTCGGTACAGCCCTGGGAAAAGAATATGCTGCAGGTTATTGAAAGAGCCATCATACAGGCTAATATTGGTATCAACCCACAAAACGATGGTATTATGATACGTTTGTTTTTACCACCACTTACCGAAGAAAGAAGAAAGGAACTGGTAAAACGCTGCAACGGAGAAGGTGAGCAGGCTAAAATTGCGGTACGTAACATACGCAGGGACAGCATTGAAGCCATTAAAAAATTACAGAAAGAAGGCCTTAGCGAAGATATTTGTAAAGATGCCGAGAATGGAGTACAGGATACTACCAACAAATTTATTACGTTGGTAGAAAAACATTTAGCCGCAAAAGAAAAAGAAATAATGGCTGTATAATACCGAATAGAAAATATCGAATGTGATGAACAGTAAAAATTTTACAGTTATCTTATCCTTAAAAATATTCGATATTCAACATTATAAAATTCAACATTTATTATGGAGTCTGCAAGGGAAACATGGTTTTTATTAATTTCTTTCCCTCTTTATGCCTTGCTTATTGGCACCGAAATTTTATTGAGCAACTGGCAGCATAAGAAGTTTTATACTTTAAAACAAACACTGCAGAATGTTTATCTCACTTTAATCAATGCAGGCTTGGATCTGTTATTGCGCTGGGCATTTTATATCAGTGTACTTACCTGGAGCTATCACCATCATTTTTATAAGGTAGAAAATGTATTTCTATATTGGTTCCTTTTATTTATTTTGGAAGATGTTGCTTTTTATGTTGAGCATAGGATAGATCATTACTGCCGATTATTTTGGGCAGTACATGTTACCCATCATTCATCCGAAGAATTTAATTTGACAACTGGTTTTCGTTCATCTGTATTTCAACCGGTATATCGTTTTATATATTTTATTCCCATTGCCTTATTGGGTTTCGATCCTTTGGATATTGTATTCATGTATTCTCTTACCCAAACTTATGGCATACTTGTACATACGCAATATATCAAAAAAATGCCGCGTTGGTTTGAGGCTGTTTTTGTAAGCCCCAGTCATCATCGTGTACACCATGCCAGCAACACTATTTACCTGGATAAAAATATGGGCATGTGCCTGATTATCTGGGATAAAATGTTTGGCAGTTTTCAGGAAGAAGTGCAAAGCGAACCGGTAAAATATGGCCTTACCAAACCAGTAGAAAACCAGGGCCATCCATTAAAATTAATTTTTCATGAATGGCAGCACATTGCCAAAGATGTAAAAAAGAAATTGCCTTTAAGTACCCGCCTTAAATATTTATTCATGCCCCCCGGATGGAGCCATGATGGCAGTAGCAAAACCGCAAAAGAAATGCGAGCCGAATTATAGTTTATTGTTTTGGCGTTCTGTTAGCAACATACACGCCCAGTAAAATCAGCAGCAGGCAAACTACCTGCTTCCACCCTACTTCTTCGTGATAAATTACACCCCACACATTGGCAATTATAGGAATGCCATACGTAACCATGGAAGAAAAAATGGCACCGGCACGTTTTACCAACATATAAAAAAGTATGGTAGCTGCCGCCGAACCAAAAATACCCAGTATTGCTGTTGCGCCTGTTGACCATAGCACCCCTTTATCCAACAATGGCAAATTAAAATATCCGGTAAAGTACAGCACTATCAAGGCAGGTATGGCATTAAGGGTAAGCGCTACGGCTGCAATTTGCAAGGAGGAAATATGTTTTAAATGACGCTGCACCATATTTACATTATAACCGTAGAAAGCGGTCGCCAATACAATCAGGCTTACATAGCCCATCTCTTTGCTTTGTTGTAATGGCCCTTTACTGAACAGCAATAAAATGCTGCCGGCAAACGAAATAAAAATGCCAAATACTTTATTGGCAGTGGCCTTGTTGTTAAATACCAAAGCCCCCAATATAATTACAAAGATGGGTGTGAGGGAATTGAGGGTGCCTGCCAAAGCACTGTCCAGCTTTTCTTCGGCAATACAAAATAAATACGCTGGCAATAAGCTGCCCAACATGCCGCTCATAAAAACAATTCCCAATTTATCTTTTGGTATTGACTTAAAATATTTAATGGCAGTAGGCAGCAAAACAATGCCCGAAAAAACGATACGCAATGATGCTACCTGGTAGGCGGTTAATGTTACCAGTCCCTCCTTCATCAACACAAAACTGCTACCCCAAATTACAGAAAGCAATATAAAAAGGAACCAGTTAAAAAAACCTTGTTTCAAGCAATTAAAATTTATGCCGCAAAGGTGAAGGATTTAGCGGAAAGTAAAAACAGTGTTGCCAACCTTTTTAAGATAGCTGTGGTTTAGATACGCTGGTAAAGATTTGCACCCCCCTTAACAACAGCTTTAAAAACATTGTTTGCAATAATTATATTTTTTGCCTAGTTTTATTGTCAACCTCATCTAATGAAAATATTATTACCAAATTTTTAAACAGATAAAAAATTACAATTATGGGATTTGTAAAAGAATTTAAAGAGTTTGCAATGAAAGGAAACGTTGTTGACCTTGCTGTTGCAGTAGTAATTGGCGCCGCATTTGGTGCTATCATTTCATCGCTAGTTGATGATGTGATTACGCCATTAATATTAACGCCAGCGCTAAAAGCTGTAGGTGCGGCTGACATTGCGTCCTTAAAATGGGGTGCTGTAAAATATGGTAATTTCCTTGCAGCAATCATCAAATTTTTTGTAATAGCACTTGCTTTGTTCAGTGTCGTTAAAATAATGAATAGTAAAAAGAAAGAAGAACCAGCACCTCCTGCAGGCCCCTCTTCTACAGATGCATTATTGATGGAAATAAGAGACGCACTAAAAAAATAATTCATTTATTTAAATAAAAAAATACACTGTAAATGCAGTGTATTTTTTTGCTTGCAACTGTTTGGCAGCTAAAACCGTCTTGTGATTAAAACTTTTAAATAATAGAAATCATGAAAAAAATAATCCTGTTGTCTACCTTTTTTGTACTTGGTTATATGTCCATCAACGCTCAAACCGGAGTTGATGTGGCTAAAGCAAGTTTAGCGGCAAAACACGAAGCAGCAGATACAGCAGATGGCTGGCATAAAGGCGGCACAATTGCCGTTAATCTAACAGAGGCAGGCCAAAACGACTATTGGTCACAGGTAAAGGGCGGCAATACCAACGCATTTGGTATAAAGGGTATTGTAGATTACCATTTTAATAAAAAACAAGGAAAAGTTAACTGGCTAAATTCTTTTAGAGGAAGATATGGGGCCTCAAGCTCGTCGGCTTATGTGCCGGCTACGCCAACTACTCCGGCAACAACTACTAAAATCCCTTTCTTAAAAAACGACGATTACTTAAACTTAACTTCCATCTTAGGTAAGCAATTTCATAAAAACTGGAGTTATGCTGCCTTTTTTAGCTTAGAAAGCCAATTTGACCATTTTTTAAACCCAGGATATATAAAACTTGGCCCGTCATTTTTATATAAGCCAAACAATCATTTCAATTTAATATTGTCTCCATTAATGGGCAATATGATCACCAAAATAACGCCCAGCTATAAAAATATTAGCGCTTTTGGAGTAGATTCTGCCAAAACGGTGGCATTTGGCCTGGGTGCATTTGCACAAGCTACAGCAGATTATGATTTGTGTAAAGGGATTAATTACAAATCTGTTGCAACAGTATATTCCAATTATTTTCAAAACCCCGGCAATGTAGTTTTAGACTGGAGCAACCTTTTTACACTTACGGTTAATAAATATCTTGGTGCTACTTTATCATTTAACCTGCGATACAATGACTTAGAAGTTACCCATTTGCAAACGCAACATGGTATTGGTATTGGTTTCAATTATAAATTGTAATTGCCGCAGATATTACAATTTTGTCCACATTAGATATTCCTTAAATAATTGGGGTATAATTATCTTAACTTATTAATACATTTGCTCCTCCCGTAAAAACGGGAGGATTTTTTTTATGAATGCACCGTCTTACCAGATAAAATTACAGGATTTTGAAGGCCCTTTCGACCTGTTGCTTTTCTTTATAGAAAGGGATGAACTGGATATTTACAATATCCCTATTACAAAAATCACCAACGACTTTTTAGATTTTATACACCAGGGCGAAAAGCTGAATATTGAATTAAGCAGCGAGTTCATTTTATTCATCAGCACTTTAATGCGCATTAAAGCAAAAATGCTGTTGCCGCGTAAAGAAGTGGATGCATTGGGTAATGAAATTGACCCAAGACAGGAACTGGTGAACAAGATTTTAGAGTACAAGAAATTTAAGGAAGCTGCTGCTCAAATGGCAGAGATGGAAGCTATTCGCATGATGATAGTGAAGCGTGGCAACGTGCAAAAAGAAATAGCGCAAATTGGCGAAGAAGCTGGTGAAGGAACAGAAATACAAGCTGTTACTTTATTTAAGTTGATGAAGGCTTTTGAAAGAGTTGTACAAAAATTACAGGAACGTAATTTTAAACCCGTGCATACCGTGGTACAATACAATTACACTATGGAAGGCAGCCGTGAATATATGCATATGATCTGCAAAAAAGAAAAAACATTGTCTTTTGAAAAAATATTTGAAGTGTGCGAAAACCGTATTCATGCATTGTTTTTGTTTTTAAATATGCTGGAAATGGTGCAGGCAAGATATATCGGCCTTTTAATTGGCGAAGGCAGAAATAATTTTATTGTAGAATGGAATGAAAATAGAGAAGAAGATATTGTAGGGTTATTGCCCGATGAAAATCCTACACAATGGAACTAAAAATATTATCCCCTCACTTTAAAGAGGGGATTTTTGTAAGCTTGCTACGCAAGCGTTGTTTTAGCCACAGATTACACAAATTACACAGAAAATAAAATGAGGCTGCAATCTGTGTAATCTGTGGCCGCCTTTTTTTGCCGTAGACAAAAGTTGATTTTGTATTCTTCTGTGTTTCCGTGCCTCTCCCGAAAATCGGGGCAAATGTGGCAACACACCGCTATTTTGTCATAAAAATTAACTGGCATTTAAATTGATGTTTAAACATTAAATTTATAAACATGAACACATTACTATTCAAAGCAGCAGACAGGGGTTCAGCAGATTATGGTTGGTTGAAACCCAATTATTACTTTAGTTTTAGCGAATACCACAATCCTGATAAAGTGCATTTTGGATTATTAAGGGTATTGAACGATGATTTTATTGCAGGCGGCGGAAGCTTTCCTACGCACCCGCATGATAACATGGAAATAATAACTATTCCTTTTAGCGGTGCATTGCAACATAAAGATAGTACCGGCGGAGAAGGCATTATAAAAGCAGGTGATGTACAGATAATGAGTGCTGGCACGGGTGTAAGACATTCCGAAGCTAATGCATCATTAATAAGCCCTGTAACTTTATTTCAAATTTGGGTTTTTCCAAAACAAAGAAATATTACGCCTCGTTACGACCAGAAAACATTTGATGTAAAAGACAGGGTAAATCAATGGCAAACTATTGTTTCTCCAATAGAAGCCGATAAAGCTTTATGGATAAACCAGGATGCAAAATTTTCTTTAACCACTTTAAGTGCAGGAAAAACGTTAGACTATACAAATGCTTTTAAAGGCAATGGCGTTTTTCTAGTAGCAATAAACGGTAGTGTAAAAGTTGGTGATATAGAATTGAATAAGAGAGATGCAGCAGGCATTTCTGGTACAGATAACTTTACAATAACTGCAACAGCAGATGCAGAGTTGTTAGCGATTGAAGTGCCAATGGGGTTGTAAGAGCAAGTTACGCAGATGTCGGAGAAGATAAAAAGAGTTGCCAACCTTTTAAAGGTTGGCAACTCTTTTTATCTGCGGTTTATTTTATTTCCAATTGAATAATGGTATCGATATCATCCATCTTTACACCATCGAGCAAAATAATTACACCAGAAGCATCTTGTGTGAATTTGCATTTTTGTCTGCTGCCAAAAATATAAGCGGCAGCCACTTTATCTTTTAAAGGAATGGAAATTGATGTGCCCTGTTCTGGCTTATTGATAATATGGGCATACAAGGTTTTATTTTTACCAGTAACTATACCCCACTTTTGCGGAGCTATAATATTACCTGTAGTGCCATAAATGGTTGCTCCGTTTTGGTTTAGCCATTTTCCAACAGCCTGCAGGGTATCTATAAACTCAGGTTGTATTTTACCGTTAGGCATTGGGCCCACATTTAAAAGCAGATTTGCATTGCGGCCTGCAGCATTAATCAAATAATGAATTGTTTTGGGGGCAGATTTATAACTGGTATCAGTAATATTAAACCCCCATGAATCATTCATTGTTTCGCAGGTCTCCAGTGGCAGTTTTGAAGCCTCCTGAAAACTAAGGCCGGACTTATTTTCCCCTGGTAAATCCCTTTCAAACATTTGAAAATCTTCGCCGGGCAATGGTGTTAGGTGATGGTTATTACCAATCATACATTGTGGTTGCAACTTATGAATCAATCCATATATTTCATCATAATGCCAGTCAATTCTTGAAGAGCGGTCAGCAGCACCTTCCGGTGCCGTTTGATCCCAGTGCCCATCAAACCAAATGCCTGCAATCTCCCCATAATTGCTTAATAATTCTGTCAACTGGTTTTTCATAAACTGCAAGTAGCTTGCGTAATTTCCCTTTCCTGTTCTGCCCGATTTTTGCCCGGTACGCCCTGTTTGGTGAGGATAATCTTCACGCCTCCAATCCAGCAATGAATAATATAAAAATAGTTTGATGCCTTGTTTATGACATTCATCCGCCATCATTTTTACCACATCTTTTTTATACGGCGTGTTCATAATATTAAAATCGCTGTATTTGGTATTCCACATACTAAAGCCATCGTGATGGCGTGTGATTAAAGTAATATATTTCATACCGGCATTTTTTGCCATACTAACCCATTGCTTGGCATCAAAACTGATTGGATTAAAAAAATCCATAAGGCGGGTATAATTTTTTACTGTAATTCCACGGTTATTCATTACCCATTCGCCAGAACCGGGAATACTAAATGGGCCCCAGTGAATGAACAGGCCAAATCTTGCATCGTTAAACCATTTTCGTGCCTGGATATTTTCGGCGGTAGGTGTATAGCTCTGCGATATACTATGGGTAGATAAAAATAAGCATAGCAACGCAATGGTGAATTGTTTCATAATATTTTAATTGTGTATAGTTCTCAAATAAAAATAAGTAAAAAATCATCAATCCCTGTTTACAAAAAAAGATGATTATGGTTTATTTTAAAAAGCAATATTATTCTTTTCCATGCAATAATCTACGCCTTATGGCAGATTGAAAAGGTTTTTCGAAAAAGCGAAATACAATAACTGAAAGCAGCAATACCAATAAAATAAAAAAAAGAAAAAAAGTTGTTGAATAATAAGGCACGCCAGTATTGCAATAATAACAACCTAGTACAATTATTAATTGCAGAGGAAAATGAAGCAGGTAACTTGAATAAGTCATATTGCCCAATACCTCTGCCAGCTTTTGCCCATTTACTGATAACCTTACATTTTGAGCTGCAATAAAAATTACAACAGGAATTAGCACAAACGGACTCGATAAAATATTTAAAATGTGAGATTGGTATGCGGTAAATGTTTTAATTAAAAAAATTATAGCAATCAACAAAAATGCAGTTACAAGTAATACTGTCTTTAGATATCGCAACTTTTCTGCTTCCTGAAGTATAATGGCAATAAGGCCTCCGGCATAAAAATAGTAAATGCAGTTATTGATTGGCGAATCAACATGCAATACCCATGCAATAATAACACTACCTGTAATGATAAAAATATTAATGACCGGCGACTTACCAATCAATCTTATCAATGCAAAAAACAAAAAATACACCAGTATCTCTACGGAAACAGACCATACAGGGCCGTTGAAAGAAGATTCAATAGTAAACCAGTTGCTTGCTAAAAAAAGATGCTGGATGAAATGTTTGAAATCATTATTGTCATAGATAAAATAATGGCCTTTCGTTTTCCAATATATTATTTGAAGAATCAAGACCAAGATAAGCGTAACAAAGTGCAATGGATAAAGCCTTGAAAATCGATAGACAAAAAATTGTTTTACAGAAATCAATCTATCATAAATACTATTCCTGTATTTGATAAAAAAAATAAAGCCACTGATACACCAAAAAACTTCCACCCCAATTGACCCATGATTATAAAAAAAAGATATGGCCCCATAAAAAGGCTGGTGTTCTTTATTAAAAGCTGCAGTATTATCAAAAGCAAAATGCTGGTAATGCCAGATCAAAACAGAAAGCGCAGCAATAAATCTCAGGATTTCTATACCAGGCAGCTTGTTTTCAATAATGCCGGGCTGACCAATTTTCATTTACCGTTTGTTTAGTAAATCAATAATAATCATTTTAAAAATATGAAATCAATTTTTATTTATAAAACATTACAGGTTGATTTACTCCAATAAAAATCAATAATAGATGGCTAGCAAAATCGGCTTCTCCGAATTTTCAATATAGGTTTTCAATTCATTTAAAAACGCCGGAGCCACTGTTGGGCAACCCCAGCTTTCGCAAATAGGCAGCGGAGCAATTTCTTCGTTAGGCACACAGGAATGGGAATGTAATACTACAAAGCGATTGAATGCTTTGCTGTTGGTATTATCCAGGCCATATAGTTTAAATGCCAGGCCAAATTTACCCATATAAGAACCGCCTATTTTATATTTTCCTAAAGAAGTACATAAGCTGTTTGGTTCATTGGAAAACTGTGGTTCATTTCCGGAATTGGTTCTGCCGCTGCCATGTGTTACCAGGCCACTGTTCTCAACAGCATCATTTTTTAAATTATAAACAAAGAAGCGCTTTTTACCTGATGCAATTTTCATATCTACCATGAAGCAGTATTGCGTATTGTATTGATGCGCTTTTGCGTACAACGCTATATCCTCAGCCTTCCGCTTTAATCTTGCAATAGTGATTTTATTGCTTTCGTCTTTTAGAGTTTTGAAAGGCGTGGCTAAAGGTTTTGTATTAAATTTAGGTTTGTACCAAAAAAAGTAAGCCATTGCTGAAATACTTATAATCAGCAAGGCTACTGTTGCAGAAAGTTTCATAAAAATTTTCATGGAAGTTTTATTTGGGTTAGATGCCTAACGAAAATATTTCCACAAAAAATATTTATGCGGTGTTAAAGAAAATTAAATTGATTTAATTCAACACGGCAAGAAAAAACTATTGTGTTCTAATTTCATATACTTTTAAGTCAAAATTGTACCCGTTCATAATGTAATAATCATCCAAAAAGACAAGTTCTTTGTTACCACCGGGTATTACATCAAGAAAAGTATAATCCAAATCTTGTAAAGGAGTTGCTTTAGTATCAATATCAATGGAGTCTTTGGAGAAGAATATTTTAAAATGAACTGTGCCACTCAAACTGTCATTATAAAATTTAACAGGGAAATTCTGATTAGCATTATCAATAAAATTGATTTGTGGTTTCGTTTCTGGTTTAAACATAGTTTGCAAAAATTCATCGTCCTTTACCAATCCTAATCTTTTGAATTGCTGGATTAAGATACTATCTGCTGCAGACCCTGTATTCATTAACATTGGATTACTTTTTTTCTGCTCTACGATATACTTGTCTCTTTCTTTTTCATTATCCATAAATTGTATGTCTGCAAAAGTTCTTCTTGTATCAACTTCTCCTATAAATTTTACCTGTATTGATTTTTTCTTGTTACAAGAAAATAAAACAGCAGCAATAAAAATTGCTGCTGCTATTTTATGAAATGTTTTCAAGTTAATTGCTCAATTAAATAGTAATGAACGAGTAATAAAAACGAAAGGATTATTTTACCAATTGCACTACACTAACACTACTCATTTCCCTTAGCACATCTGCAATACCATTGGCATCAATACCAATCTCATCATACAATTGTTTTGGAGAGCCGTGTTCAATTAATTTATCAGGAATACCCAATATTTTTACGTCGGCTTTATACCCATGTTCATTCATAAATTCTAAGATGGCGCTTCCAAAGCCGCCTTTAACGGTACCATCTTCTACAGTAATTATTTTATTGAATTTTGCAAACACTTCATGCAGCATTTCTTCATCCAAAGGTTTTGCAAAACGCATATCGTAATGCGCAGGATTAATACCATCTGCTTTTACATCACGTATTGCTGCTGCTGCAAAATTACCAGGATGGCCAAAAGAAAGTATAGCGATATTTTCTCCGTCTTTTAACTTGCGCCCTTTACCAATCTGAATTTCTTCGAAAGGATATTTTTCTGCCATGGTATCTTTTTGTAACTCTGGCATCACGCCTTCGCCACGAGGGTAGCGGATAACAATCGGCAAATTGGTAGTATCTAACTGTGCTGTGTACATGATATTACGCAACTCCCTTTCATTCATCGGCGCATTGATCACCATGTTGGGTATACAGCGCATAAATGCAATATCGTAACAGCCATGGTGTGTTGGGCCATCTTCGCCAACAAGCCCTGCTCTATCTAAACAAAATATAACCGGCAGTTTTTGAATGGCTACATCATGCACCACCATATCATAAGCCCTTTGCATAAAAGAAGAGTAGATGTTGCAAAACACTTTCATGCCTTGGGTAGCCATACCTGCGCTAACTGTTACCGCATGTTGCTCGGCAATGCCCACATCAAAAGCCCTGTCAGGCATTTCGGCCATCATATATTTTAATGATGAACCGCTTGGCATGGCAGGTGTTATGCCAAATATTTTTTCATTTTGTTTAGCAAGTTCTATCATGGTGTACCCAAATACATCCTGATACTTCATAGGTTGTGGCAAATCGAATTGTTTCTTTTGAATTTTACCGGTCACCTTATCAAACAAACCAGGTGCGTGCCAAAGTGTTTGGTCTTTTTCTGCAAGGTCATAGCCCTTACCCTTTACCGTTACAATATGTAATATTTTGGGACCGGGAATTTTTTTAAGGTCTTGCAGAGTATCTACCAGCTTGGTAATATTATGCCCGTCTATCGGCCCAAAATAACGAAGGTTCAATGCTTCAAATAAATTTGATTTGCTGTTTACCATCCCCTTTACACCTTCGGTAAGTTTGTGCGCCATATTACGGCTAAAGTTTTTACCTACCGGCAGTTTGCCCAGCAATTTCCAAACGTCATCTTTTACTTTATTATAGGTTTGAGAAGTAGTGATGTCGGTTAAATATTCTTTTAAAGCACCCACATTAGGGTCGATGCTCATGCAATTATCATTTAAGATGATCAGCACATCAGCATCAGCAACGCCTGCATGGTTCATGGCTTCAAAAGCCAAACCGGCAGTCATGGCACCATCGCCAATTACAGCAACGCTTTTCCTATTTTCGCCTTTGTATTTTGCTGCCATAGCCATACCAAGTGCAGCACTTATAGAAGTTGAAGAATGGCCAACGCCAAAAGTATCATATTCACTTTCGCTGCGTTTAGGAAATCCGCTAAGGCCTTTGTATTTTCTGTTTGTAGGAAAATTATCTCTGCGGCCTGTTAATATTTTATGGCCATAAGCCTGGTGGCCTACATCCCATACCAACTGATCGTAAGGTGTGTTGTAAACATAATGCAATGCAACGCTTAGTTCCACCACACCAAGGCTGGCGCCAAAGTGCCCACCATAAACGCTCACTATATCAACAATATACTGCCTCAATTGGTTGCATACCTCAAGCAGCTGATCCTTGCTTAGTTTTTTAAGGTCGTCAGGGGAATCGATAGCTTTCAATAAAGTGCCGGGAGTAATCTCCATGCTTATAAAATTTTAATGAGCAAAGTTATGTTTTTTATTCTGTGAGATATAGCTATTAAACATACTTTAACGGGAAAAACGGGTTCAAATTGCAATTACTGTGCATATTTCATCAAATTCAATATCAAATCGGGGTTGGGACAATTAGCCAGGTACTTTTCACTTTCCTTTTCGTTACAAACACCAGGATAATCGCCTTTATATAAACGCATATCTTTTATAACCTGAAAATGCAAATGTGGCGGCCAGTTGCCATTTTCTGCCGGCTCGCCAAAATGCGCCAGCAATTCACCCCGGCTTATGTATTTTCCTTCTTTAAGCTGAGTAATGTCTTTTAAACTTAAATGCCCGTATAAAGTATAAAAAACAATTGTTTCTAACTGGTGCTGCAAAATAATGGTGGCTCCATAATCGCCAAAATTATTATTATAGGCAAAGCTGTGTACCGTACCTCCGACAGGCACAAATATTTTTGTACCTGCATCGCCCCAGATATCTATACCAATATGTAACCTTCGTGGTTCTTCAGTTATGGATTTTTCAATACCATATTTTTTTTCTTCATCAAAAAGAAGACTGCGCTTGTACATTTCTCTTAATTCTGCATAACCACCAATTAAAAATTTGGCATCAAGCGCTTGCCGCTGGGCATTTATATAAGCTGAAAAACTTGTGGTGTTACTGTAAATTTCTTCGGTAAGTTCCGTGTTGAACTTCGATAGATCAATTGGTGCAATTTTTTCTTTTGCAGGATTAAAGTTTATTACACTTCCAAAATGTGGCTGATTCTTTTGCAATACATTCTCTAAAACACTTTTCATAAAGTGAAGGTAGTAAAAATGTAAGCTAAACGGCTATAAATTGATATAGTACTCAGGTGCCGTTTGCAGCAACCCCTTTATACCAAAACTGCCCTACAACAAGTTGTGGGGCAGTTTACGTTTAGATTTTTGATTTAAGATCGTGCTATTCAATCACTACTTTTCCTTGCACAAGAGGCACTCCATTAAAATCAGCAACCACTATAATATATAAGCCGTGGCTGGCTTTTCTGATATCAATATCCATAGAGCTGTACGGCCCTGTAATTGGTATTTGTTTAGAAAGTACTTTCTCTCCTTTATTATCATAAATGATTACAGTACGCAAGAAGCCAAACGTGTGGTAGTTGGTATAATACCTTATTTTAAACTGCCCGTTATTTGGATTAGGTGTGATAAATAATTTATCCGAACTGGAATCTTTAATAACGATTGGTGCAGATACCGCACTACATCCAGCTACTGTAGTTACGCCAACTGTATAAGTCCCCAACTGATCAACTGTAAGATTGCTCAACACATTGGTAGTTGCTCCTGTTATCACATTTCCATCTTTGTACCATACAATGGTGTTACCGCCCGAAGGTGTAATGTTTGCGGTAATTGTTGTGGTTAATGGTGGTCTCAAACTGGTGTATGGCGCAGCAGATAATGTAATTACCGGTATTGGGTTAATGGTTACCGTTACACTTGCACAAGTTGTAGTGTTACAAGTTCCTTCTGCCCTTACATAGAAAGTAGTGGTACCATTTACTACAATACCTGTAAGTGTTGCGCCTGTACCAACAAGCGTACCGCCGCAGCTACCAGAGTACCATTTCCAAGAAGCGCCAGTGCCTAACTGTCCGCCTTGTACGCTAAGGTTAACTGTACCTGTACCGCAGAATGTTGTACCGCTTGATGTAGCTCCAGTTGGTGCTATTGAATTGGGGTTAACGGTTATAGTAAATGTTTTAGGCGTACCTGGGCAGCTGCCTGCAGTTGGTGTTACTGTAATGGTAGCGGTTATAGGTGCGTTGGTATTATTAACTGCTGTAAACGCTGCTATATTTCCACTGCCGCTTGCACCAAGGCCAATTGATGTGGTATTGTTTGTCCAATTGTAAGTAGTGCCTGTAACTGCACCTGCAAAAGTTATTGCTGCGGTTAATGTGCCTGCACATACAGTTTGATTGGCAACAGCAGTTACGGTAGGCGTAGGATTTACAATAATTGCAAAAGTTTTAGCTGTACCGCCACAGCCATTTGCAGTTGGTGTTACAGTTACAGTAGCAGTTACAGCAGTTGTTCCTGTATTTACACCTGTAAAAGATGCAATATTGCCAGAGCCGTTTGCAGCAAGGCCGATAGATGTAGTATTGTTTGACCAGTTATATACAGTACCTGTAACAGTGCCAGCAAAAGTTACTGCTGTTGTGGCAGAGCCGTTACAAACAGTTTGATCGCCTGGCTGTGTTACAGATGGTATTGGGTTTACCAATACTGTTGCGGTAATTGGCGTACCGTTACAACCACCAAAAGAAGGCGTTATTGTAAAGGTTACTGTTACCGGAGTTGCACCAGTATTAACCAATGTACCAGAAATGTTGCCGCTTCCCGAAGTTGCAATGCCTGTTACTGTTGCGGTATTATCTCTTACCCAATTATAAGTAGTGCCCGTTACATTTCCAGTTAATGCAATAGCTGTAATTGGCGTATTGGAACAAATGGTTTGAGCAGCCGGTGTTGCTACTGCATTGGCAGTTGGGTTAACTAGTACTGTTGCAGTAATTGGCGTACCATCACAACCGTTAGCTGTTGGCGTAATGGTGAAAGTAACCGTTACCGCAGCGTTTGTGGTATTGATTAATGCTCCGCTGATATTTCCGCTGCCGCTTGCAGCAATTCCTGTTACGGTAGCTGTATTATTCCTTGTCCAGTTATAAGTAGTACCACTTACTGCACCGCTAACTACAATTGGAGTTATAGTAGCAGCAGAGCAAGCTGTTTGTGTTGCAGGTGTTGCAACCGCAGTTGGTGTTGGGTTAATAACAAACGTTGCTGAATTAGCAGGCCTGCACAAACCAGAAGCAGGGGTTGGTGTAAGTATAGCGTATATATAATACGTATTTGCCGCAGCAAAACTCGTAGTAGCTGTTGCTACAGTACCACTTGACGTAAGGCTCGCATTGTTAACCGTTGCCAATACCGTACCTCCAGTATAAGGGTCGGCAGGAACTGAAGTAAACGATTTAAATATGATACCATAAGTATTGCCCATTGATGTAAGTCCGGATGCTGTAAGCGTAACCGGAGCCCCAATACAACCAGAAGGTGAAGGGTTAGTAGTTACACTGCCGATTGTTGGGCAAAGCGTACATCCGCCGGGGCCTGGCAAGTTATAGCTTACAGTAGTAGCACAAGCAGTTGGGTTGCCTATATCGGTAACGGTCACCGTATAATCGCCTGCAATTAAACCGGTTTGGTTTTGGCTGGTGGCATTTACACCAGGCCCGGTCCATGCAAAAGAGTAAGTACCTGTACCGCCAGTAACTGATATGTTAATAGCTCCATCGGTAGTTACACAAGTTGTAGGTTGTGTAAATGTTGGTGTAATTACCGGTACAGGGTTTACAACAACAACTACCGGCAGCACTGGAGTACAGCTACCCGTACCCGCAGATTTAATATAATAGGTACCGCTAACACTAATAGCAGCAGGTGTACCATTTGCAGGAGGAATTGGCGTAGTGGCTGCTGCATCTGCCCAATAGGTTATTGTAGTGCCTGTTGTAGAGCCTGCTGTAACAGCAGGTGCAGTAATATTTACTGTTGCCGGTGCACAAACCGCAGCGGGGTTAGTAACTACAAAAGTGAATGTATTTGTAAATTCATCTGCGCCAATATCTGGTGTTGATGCATTTCGCACATCATCATCTGCATCTAAAGTGTATCCGCTGATAGGCGCTGCTTTACCATCAATAGCGCAGTTGCTTGCAGGTGTAAGGTGCAAATCGGTGGCTGATATAAATGTTGGCATACCAGTAATTGACGCCGCATCTGCTGCGGCTACCCTTGTCTGATAGTTAGCCAAAGTTTGATCGGAATTAGTCCCGTCATTAAAAATTACATTGCTTGGAGAGGGTGTGCCAGCATAAAAGAGATTATTATTAGAAGAACTTTTAAAGTTGCCTAAAGCTGTACCTGATCTTCTATAAGCAGCGGTGGTACCTGAACCATTTGCAGTAGATGTATTTACAATAATATTATTTCTTAAATCCAAAGCCGCAGTTGTAGCGGTAGCACTTGCTGTATGATAAATACCTGATGTAGAAAAATTAGCACCGCTTGATACAGCATTAAGATAAATGGTATTGTAATAAACATTTACCGAAGTATTAGCACCAGTGCCTATTAAATTTATTCCTCTTACAGCATCTGCAGTGTTGCTAATACTTGCAGCTTGTAGATTTCTGATAAAATTATTGTACACATTAGCGGTAGTACCGTCTGCCACAGTTATACCATACGCTCCGCCAGTTGCAGTGGCTGTGCTTGATAAAGTAAATACTTGGTTTTTATAAACAGATGCATTTACCGAAGCAGGAGATGTACCATAAATACCAAATACACCGCCCGCAGAAGTTAACCCGGATATTGTATTCTGAAATACATTGACAGCACCTCCGCTTCCATAATACACGCCCACAACAGGGCCTGTACCCGAAGATGTAATATTCGAAATGGTATTATTATTCAAATTGCTGTTTCTGGTACCAGCTACAGTAGGTGCAGTATATATCAAATAAGTACCGCCTATGCCAGATTTATTGATGCCGGAAAAATTATTATTGGCAAATGTAGCAGTGCCTGCTGCTGGTGCACTTGCAGGATTATCCAATATACCATAAAAATCTGATGAGGAATTATGCGTAATTGTTCCGCTGGTAACATTGCCTGTAATGGTTTTATTTCCTGTGCCATTACTGGTATATAATAGTGCCATATAACCAGAGCTAGCGGTAGGCACACTGGTGTTTAGGAATACATTATTCTGTTCTGTTTCTGATACTGCAGTTCCGCCAGATACTATTGAATAGAATTGTGAAGATGTAGCAGCAGTAGCAGTTTGTGTAAGCGTGTTGCCATTTACTGCCAATACCCCGGTTGATGTAGTATAAATGCCATAAGTAGTACCACTTACTGCCATGGTTTGCTTTACGGTATTTCCAGTAACTGTACTGTTATTTCCATTAGGAATAAAAACAGCGATATTATTAACGGCGCTTCCACTCACTTCCGAAACATCAACTGTATTATTCAGTAAAGTAAAATTGGTGCCCGCTGCATTTCCATAAATACCATATATAGCGTAAGCAGTAGAAATAGCAGCTTCTACCAATGTAATAGTATTGTTACTAACTGTATAGGTACAATTTGGCCCGTATGCATATATACCCCATGCTGTTGCAATAGCATTGGTACCGCCGTTGGCAGTATTGTTAATAGTATTATAAGAGATATTTGCATTAGTTTGATATGTTGCTGTTATAGCACCTACACTGCTATACAACGCACCAATACAATTCGTCAAACTATTTCCTGTTGCGGCGCTTGTACCTCCGATATCATTATTCACATCATTAGCAGATGTAGCACCGCCAATATAAATAGCACTAATAAGATTGGAAATATTATTGGTGTAAAAACTATTGTTGCTATGCATATCTGTAGCCGCAGTTGGCAACAACCCTGTTGTGCTGTTATAAACCTGGTGTGCCACAAAGATGCCTTTGCTTGCAGTAGCAATGGTTCTGTTTAAAGTGATGGTACAGTTTTTAATAATATCGTTTTGGCAGCCATCAAAAGGAGCAGCATTATTTAAGTTGAATAACCCAAAGCCCCATTCCATGGCTGTTGTTGCCGTTGTATTGCCAGCCGCTTCTTTCAAGCTTAACCCGCTAATGGTAACATAATCGGTTCCTTTTATACTGAAAATCCCATCTAATGATGTGGAAGTTCCAGTAGGTGCAGTAATAACATTATTATTACCTACAAATATCAACTGGTTTGCGCTGGATGTTGTTGCATTTAATGCAGCACTGCCCAATTGAAAACCGCCTGCAGGTGCTGTTTCGGTATAGCCGGCAGTAATTGTAATTGTTGCACCGCCTGCGCCTACGCCACTTGTATTTAAAGTCGTAAGTGCCGCAGCAATTGTGGGATAATCAGTGGGAATATTTTTTGCACCCGTAACTTGTGCATTTGAAATAAGGCCAAAAAGTACGGATAACAAGAGAAGGTAAATCTTCCTCATAAGTTGGTTTGGTTTAATAGTTAAATCGATCGGGTATTAATAGTATTGTGCTACAAAATATTCTTTTTTCTTGTTACTTACAAATAATGGCAGTGTATTTTTCCTTTATTTTTTCAAACACATCAAAAAACAATTAAAAGATAATTGGAGAGCAATATAAAATCACTGCATATCTAATAACCCAAAGGCATATCTGAATTATTGGATATGCCTTTGTGTTATTATGGCTTGTACATAAGCTATATTTTAAACAAGTGTGCAATAACGTTACATTACACTACTACATTTATCATTTTATTTTTTACATAGATGATTTTTTTTGCTTCTTTGCCTTCCAGCCATTTTTGTACCGTTTCATTTTGCAAGATGATTTCTTCAACTTGTTTTTGATCTAAATCTAATGATAAAGAAAGATTAGTCCTTACTCTGCCATTGATAGAAACAGGATATTCTTTGCTGCTTTCTACCAATAATGCAGGGTTAAAAACCGGATAAGCTGCATCTAAAATAGTGCCCGCATTGCCTAACTGATGCCATAATTCTTCTGCAATATGCGGTGCATAAGGCACTAAAATTATCATGAGCTGCTCCAAAATTTCCTTCTTGCTGCATTTAGCATCTGCCAAATCATTTACACCAATCATAAATGCACTAACAGCGGTATTGAAAGAGAACTTCTCGGTATCTTCTTCAATTTTTTTTATCGTGCGGTGCAGGATTTTTAATTCTGCATCAGTTGCTTTTTCATCCGTCCACACTTTGCCTTTTATATCGTCAAAGAATAAACGCCATAATTTTCTTAAGAAACGATGTACACCTTCAATGCCTTTTGTATCCCATGGCTTGCTGGCTTCTACCGGCCCAAGGAACATTTCGTACATGCGAAAAGTATCTGCTCCATATTTTTCACACAATTCATCAGGATTATCTACATTGAATTTAGATTTCGACATTTTTTCCGACTCTTCTTTTACAAAAATAAATTCTTCATCTCCTTCCTTTTCCCAAACGATTTCATTAGCCGGTGCTTCTATTAAACCACTTTCAATTTGTTTCTGTAAAACTTCTTTATTCAGTTTACCATTGTTATCAACAAATTGATGCCCATATCTTAATCTTATAAAATTTTCCGAAGTATTTTCTTTTTTGTAAGAAACAATTTTGTTCTCTTTAGTTATCATATAGAAAAATGATTTCCCCGTTATCATCCCCTGATTCAATAATCTCCTAAACGGTTCATCAAATCCAATCAGGCCTAAATCAAATAATACTTTTGTCCACAAGCGGCTATACAATAAATGCCCTACGGCATGTTCTGTTCCGCCAATGTATAAATCTACCTGGCTCCAGTAATCACTTACTTTTCTATCGCAAAAAGTACTGGGATTATGTGGATCCATATAGCGTAAAAAATACCAGCTGCTGCCTGCGTAACCGGGCATGGTGCTGGTTTCTCTTTTACCATTAGATACATTTACCCAATCCGTTAAATTAGATAATGGGCCCTCGCCTTCTTTACCCGGGCCATATTTATCTACATGCGGCAGTTCCAAAGGAAGTTCATCCCCATCAAGGGGCACTGCAATACCATCGCTCCAGATAATCGGGAATGGTTCGCCCCAATAACGTTGACGGCTAAACCCTGCGTCACGCATTCTATAATTTACTTTGCGCTTGCCAATATTTTTTTCTTCTACCTTTTGTAAGACAATTTCTGCTGCTTGCATCATTGGCACACCATTTAAAAAACCGCTGTTTTCTAAAATGGCTTCCTTGGTCGGGTTAGCTTCTTCGCCATTAAATGCTGCGCCAATAATATTAGTGATGGGAATATTAAAATGCTCTGAAAATTTAAAATCCCTTTCATCGCCGCAAGGCACTGCCATAATAGCGCCGGTACCGTAGCCAGCTAAAACATATTCGCTAATCCAAATAGGAATTTGTTTACCGTCGAATGGGTTGATGGCATAAGCACCCGTAAAGCACCCGGTAATTTTTTTCTCTGCCATGCGGTCAACATCGCTACGGCTTTTTACATAGGTTACATATTCATCAACAGCTTGTTTCTGTGCAGGCGATTTAATTTTGTTTACCAAATCATGCTCTGGCGCCACCACCATAAAATCAACACCAAATATTGTATCTGGCCGCGTAGTATACACCGTGAGTTTATCCGTCGTCTGTCGCCCGTCATTCGTCTGTATTTCAAAATCTATTTCCGCCCCCTGGCTCTTGCCAATCCAGTTGCGTTGCATTTCTTTCATGCTTTCGCTAAACTCCACTGTCTCCAGTCCTTCCAGTAATCTATCTGCATAAGAAGTGATACGCAAATACCATTGGCGCATTTTCTTTTTTACTACAGGATGGCCACCACGTTCACTAACACCATTTACCACTTCATCATTAGCCAATACGGTTCCTAATGCTTCGCACCAATTTACTTCGCCGTATTTGCTGAAGGCTAAACGGCGGTTCATTAAAATTTCTTCCTGCTGTTGTTTGGAAAATGCTTTCCATTCTTCGGCAGTAAAATGTTTACCGGGTATTGGTGCGCCAGTTTTTGGCATAGCGCCTTTTGTTTCGTATTTTTTTATCAATAGCGAAATAGGCAAAGCCTTTTTTTCTGTATTGCAGAAATAACTATTGAAGAGTTGTAAGAATATCCACTGCGTCCATTTATAATAATTGGGGTCGCTTGTTTGCACTTCACGTTCCCAATCGTAGCAAAAACCAATTTTATCCAGCTGGCTTTTAAAAGTGGCGATGTTTTTTTTGGTGGTCTCCGCCGGGTGCTGCCCTGTTTCCAAAGCATATTGCTCTGCCGGTAAACCAAAACTATCAAAACCCATGGGGTGCAAAACATTAAAGCCTTTCAATCTTTTATAGCGGCTGTAAATATCGCTGGCAATATAACCCAGCGGATGGCCCACATGCAAGCCTGCGCCGCTTGGATAAGGGAACATATCCAGCACATAATATTTTGGCTTGGTGGATTCATTAGATACCTGATATACCTTATTCTCTTTCCAATTGTCCTGCCATTTTTTTTCAATCTCGTAAAACTTGTATTCCATCTATCTTATTTTGCCCTCTCCTATCTCCGCGGCGGCGGAAGAAACGTAGAAGATTATGTTTTATATAATTAAACACCTCACATTTTTTCTTTTCTTCATCAATAATGTGAAAGAAAAGTTATTTCACCCCCATTTACACCCACTTCATAGCCATTCATAAAAATAAATAAGGCAGGCAGTCGTTTTGCAGGAGGCAAAAATAATGTAATACAGGCAAATTGAATTAATTTGCGCTCACTAATCAACTACTATCATCCATTAAATTAATTATAGTATGGCTCAATTTGGAAAAGGAAGCAGCAAAAGGGGGAAACCTACTTATGCATATGCCATTATTGGCGTTGCGTTGGTATTATTTTTATTTGGGCTTATGGGCTGGTTATTTTTGGGCATCCAAAAAAGCGGCGATTTAATGAAGGAAAAATTACAATCGCATGTATATATTTTAAGGTCTGCATCACAAAAACAAGCTGATAGCCTGAAAAATTTTGTTGCTGCAATGCCGTCTACTAATACTATTTTATTTACTACCAGAGAAATGGCGGCACAGAAATATTCTGAAATGGAAAAAGATACTTCCTGGAAAAAATTCATGGATGGTGTTAATCCTTTTGAGGCCAGTGTTGATTTTACGCTAAAATCCAATTCTACCAATAAAGATAGTATTGCAGTAATTGAAAATGCCCTACGCACCAATTTTGGCCCCATTATAAGCGATACGCAGTTTTCACTGGAAACGGTAACTAACTTGACCACCATCGCCAACTGGACGATGTATATTCTGCTTTCCCTGGTAATTATTTTGGGTATCATTGTTATCATTTCCATTGACAATACCATACGCCTTGCCATGTACAGCAACCGTTTTTTAATGAAAACCATGCAGATGGTAGGCGCTACAAGGGGGTTCATCATCAGGCCTTTATTGGTAAGATCCATCATCAATGGTTTGATTTCGGCGGGTTTTGCCATTGCTGCGGTTTTAGGCTTTATTTGGGTAGCCGAACGTTTCTTTTTACCAGAACTTAACTTGTTGAGGGACAACAAGACCCTTTCACTATTATTTTTTGCTATTATTGTGTTAGGTGTATTGATGTGTATGGCAAGTACTTACCGCTCTGCATTAAAATATCTGCGCATTAAATTGGACGATTTATATTAATATTGCACTCTAATAAATTTTTATGGCAACTGTAAAAAAACAAAACGAAACCGTTAAAACAACTACCAGCCCTGAGTTCAATCTTTTTAATAAGGAAAACTATATGTGGATGATTATAGGGATTGTGGTAATGGCGTTGGGTTTCTTTTTAATGGCTGGTGGCAAAAGCCCCGACCCTAAAGTTTTTAACGATAGTGAAGTGTACAGCACCAGACGTATTACCATTGCGCCAATATTGATTATCGCTGGTTTATTGATAGAAATATTTGCGATAATGAAGAAACCGAAAGAAAGTTAATTAGTTAAATAGTTAATTGTTAAATTAGTTTGCGGAGTTATGCTTCGCATTTTTTATTTTTATCCCTCATTAAATCAACTGCATGAATACTTTACAATCAATAATTATTGCAATAGTGGAAGGGCTTACGGAGTTTTTACCCATTTCTTCTACCGGTCACATGATACTTACAGAAAAAGCTTTGGGCATTACCGAAACTGATTTTATAAAAGTATTTACGGTGGCCATTCAATTGGGTGCAATACTGGCTGTGGTAGTATTGTACTATAAAAAATTCTTCGATTTTAAAAGGTGGCAATTTTATGTAAAACTTGGCGTAGCGGTATTGCCTGCATTAGTCATTGGTTTTTTATTTTCAAAAAAGATTGATGCGCTATTAGATAGCGCCAGCACAGTTGCTTTTGCCATGCTGGCTGGTGGAGTTATTTTATTGTTCATTGATAAAGCATTTACCAGGCCAACCATCCAATCAGAAGAAAGGATATCTTATCCAAAAGCCATCATCATTGGTTTTTGGCAATGCATTGCCATGATACCAGGTGTTAGCCGCAGTGCTGCGTCAATCATTGGCGGTATGCAGCAAAAACTTACACGCAGTGCTGCTGCAGAATTTTCATTTTTCTTAGCTGTGCCAACAATGCTTGCAGCCACGGGTTATAAACTGTACAAGTATTATAAAGAAAGCGGAGGCTTTAGCCATACCGAAGTATATCAACTGCTTGTAGGCAATGCTGTGGCTTTTATTGTAGCCATGTTAGCCATTAAATTCTTTATTGGCTTTTTAAAGAAATATGGTTTTAAAATTTGGGGTGTTTACCGCATTATTGTTGGTATTATAATGCTGGTTTTAATTTATAAAGGTGTGCTGAAATAATAAATGCCCATAAGTGGGTATAGGAATTGTTTTATTTTAATTGTAACTATACATCAAAATAAACTTTATGACTAAAACAAAAATCTTGATTGCGTTGCTGGCACTGGTTTGCTTTGCATCCTGCGACAACTATGGTACCAAAACCACCAATGGCAATATTGATACCTATTACAAAGAAGGCATAACAGAAGGCCAGGCAAAAAAAACTGCCGCCTTGTTTTATGAAATGGATAAACTTACCAGTACCCACGATGAAAAAGTGCAAAAAAGTGTACAGCTGATTAAAAAGAATGATACCGTTTGTTTAAGAATGGTAGTGGATGAAGCAAAGGCAAAAGGCATGGGCGATATGGTTTTTCTGCCTATTTCAAATATCATTTCTGATAGTGTATTTAATGGTTCGCCGGTAAATATGGACCTTACCGATAAAACATTTAAGACCATAAAAACTATTCCTTATAAAAAGGTGAATTTAGAAGAGCTGGAAAAAGGCAATCAATAAGACAAGGGAATAAAATATACTTAACTGCTCTCAATTTTTGAGGGCAGTTTTTATTTTACTGAATGCCTGCTCAATTGTACGGTTGTTTTAAATCACCACAAAAACGTACATTTACTTTTAGCCGCAAATAAATACGGCATGCCAAATACACCTTATCTAACTTTAAAATGTAATAGTTATAATATGCAGACTGCTTCTAAAAAAGTCATTAATGGATGGGCCATGTTTGACTGGGCCAACAGCGTTTATAATTTAGTAATTACTTCAACGATTTTTCCTGCGTATTACGAAGGCATCGCAAGTGAGCGCACCGTTAACGGTATCTCCTATGTTCATTTTATGGGACGAGAGTTTGTCAATACTTCCTTATACAATTATGCATTGGGGTTTGCATTATTGATAGTAGCCATCATTCTACCATTGCTTACTTCAATAGCTGACTATCGTGGAAATAAAAAACAATTCATGGCATTCTTCTTTACATTAGGAAGTTTTGCCTGTGCTGCATTATACTTTTTTAAAAATCCGCAAACGCTTTGGGTAGGCATTGTGTTTATGATGCTGGCTTGCATCTGTTTTTGGAGCAGTTATGTATTCAGCAATTCCTTTCTGCCTGAAATTGCTGCGCCCGAGGATAGGGATAAAGTAAGCGCAAAGGGATTTGCTTACGGTTATGTAGGCAGTGTTATACTGCAAGTAATTTGTTTTGTATTTGTAATGAAGAATGAATGGTTTGGCATTAGTGAAGCTGAGGGCTCAAGAATTTCTTTTTTACTGGTAGGTCTTTGGTGGCTGATATTCGGTTATTACTCGTTCTTTAGATTACCCAATGGCGTTGCTGCAGGTAATGCAGATTCTAAAAATAATATTGTAACCGATGGTTATAAAGAGTTGCTTAAAGTTTGGAAGCAGTTAAAACAAATGCCCGTATTAAAAAGATTTTTAGGTTCTTTTTTCTTTTACAATATGGGTGTGCAAACAGTAATGTTGGCCGCCACATTATACGGAAAAAGCGAATTGGAAATACCAGTGCCCAATCTTATTGCTGCCATTTTATTAATACAATTGGTTGCAATACCCGGCGCTTATGCCATCAGCAAACTATCCAGCATGATTGGCAATTTTAAAGCATTGATGTGGGTGATATTGATGTGGGTGATATTATGTGTGGCTGCTTATTTTGTACCCAAACATGCAATTGTACAATTTTACATTTTGGGAGCCTGCGTTGGTTTTATAATGGGCGGCATACAATCATTAAGCAGAAGCACTTACAGCAAACTAATGCCCGAAACAAAAGATACTGCATCATTTTTTAGTTTTTATGATGTTACAGAAAAATTGGCCGTAGTAGTGGGCATGTTTAGTTTTGGGTATATTACCGAACTAACAGGGTCGCAGAGGGGTTCTGTATTGGCGTTGGCCGCTTTCTTTATTATTGGTTTGGTAATTTTGTATTCTGCATTAAAAAAACAGCAACAAGAACAGTCATGAAATTATATTCGATAAATGCCGGTTATTTTAAATTAGATGGTGGCGCAATGTTTGGTGTGGTGCCAAAAAGCATTTGGAACAAATTGAACCCTGCTGATGAAAATAATATGTGCAGCTGGGCATTACGTTGTTTATTGATTGAAGATGAAGGCCGATTGATTTTGATTGATAATGGTATGGGTGATAAACAGGATGCCAAATTCTTCGGCCATTATTATTTACATGGTGATGATACTTTAGATAAATCTTTAGCCAAACATGGCTTTACAAAAGATGATATTACCGATGTGTTTTTAACCCATTTACATTTTGATCATTGCGGTGGAAGTATAAAACGTGAAGAAGATAAATTGGTGCCTGCATTTAAAAATGCTATATACTGGAGTAATGAACAACATTGGGCCTGGGCTACCAAACCCAATGAAAGAGAGAAAGCCAGTTTTTTAAAAGAAAATATTTTACCGATTGAAGAAAGCGGGCGACTGAAATTCGTGAACCTGAGTGGTGAGGCGTCAGACGTGAGTTTGGTCACTTCGAAAAATAATCTGCTTTCTACTGACGGCTCACTTCTCCACACTTACGTTTCACCACTTACGCCGCATCTATCTTACATTACAGTGAACGGCCACACTGGTGCGATGATGCTGCCTAAAATTAATTACAAAGGCAAAACAATTGTTTTTATGGCCGACCTGTTGCCTTCGGTTGCACACATCCCTTTGCCTTATGTGATGGGGTATGATATGTTTCCACTAACAACATTAAATGAAAAGAAAGCATTTTTTGCTGAAGCTATCGAAAATGACTACACGCTATTTTTTGAACATGATCCGGTGAATGAATGCTGCAATTTACAGGTGACGGAGAAGGGAGTAAGGCAAAAAGATGTTTTTGAGCTGAGTGAATTTTGAAAATCTCCTCACCTATCCTCTCCTTGAGTAGAGGGAAATGGAGAAGATTGTAGCGTAGATTGTTTAGAGTAAATATGTTTTTTACTCCGTAGGAGTATAAGGTTGGTAGAATTAAAATCCTTTGCACTTGAATTCGGCAGGAACGAAAGGATAGTAATAATAAATATTGTCAGAAATAATATTTGCCAAGCTTTCCAACTATGAACAACAACAGGCACTCTTTTAAAAAATTGAATTTTAAACTTGGAGACACAATTCTTTCAATTTTATTTTTCATTTCTATTGTCTTAACAATTTGGGGCATCAATATTTTCAGGCTTACAATTATTGACATAAAATATTTATTTGTTGCAATTGCTTTGGGCGCAACTATAGCTTTCGCAATATTGAGCTTTGTAATAAAAAGTAGTTTCTCTGTATTTTGGACTCTCTTCTTAAAAGATGCAATTGGCGGTGGACTTTTCTATTTCGGTTTACTTTTTTTTAAACCAGCAGTTTTCAGACAAAGAATTGTTGACCGAAGATTTTCAAATTATAAAGATTGGGACCAGGGGAGGGGGAAGGGGCAACAAATGCCCTCAACATTATGCAATTATTGATTTTTATGGTACAGAAAAAGAGCTGGTATTTTATTGTGATTATGCGGAGCTTATTAAACATTCTACAAAAATAAATCTCACTTATTCAAAAGGGGCTTTCGGTTTCAATGTTATAAAATCCAAACAGCTTCTGCAATAATTACTTCGATTCGTATCTTGTGCAAAACACAATTAATGCTCAGTAAAGATATGCTATACCAGAGTGCGGCGCCAATGAAGTTGCACATAGGGTCTTCATTGGATCAAAAGAAAAGTTACAATTACCTCACACTAATCAACGAAGTTAACGGATACCTCAAATTTTTATAGCCCATCATATCTACTTTTACACTGCCTACGCTTATGGGGCTTTCTACCCTTAATAATAAATGATTGGGGTCATCGCTTAGCCAGGCATTCATTTTTTCCCCTCCTTCAAAAATGGTTCCTTTAATAAGTAGTGGTTTTATTTTTATAGCATTGAATTTTCCGTAACGGGTCTTTATTTTTTCTTTGCCCATGTAACGAATGTATAAATGAAATACTTCGTCATCTAAAAACATATCGAAAGGAATTTTATCATTCACTTTATACTTTTCAAAATCAATGTTACGGGCATAGTACACACAACTCACCACATCCTGTATGCAATTGGGTACTTTAAATGCACCATTGGTGCTTACTGCTGTACCGGCAGTTTGGTTAAAGGTTACGTTATTGTATTTTTTATAACCGCCTTCATCCACGTTGCGGATAAATTTATACGGCAATAAAGTTGTAGTATCAATATAACTTTCATAGCGGTCACGTACTTTAAAAAAATTGTCAAAGAAAGAATAAGATTTTCCTTCGCCTACACAATGGTAAACCGTTTTACCATTAAAGCGTTCCAGCGAATTGGTAAAAGTAGCTTCGCCTGCGCCAATATAAGCACCCATTGCACTGTAAAAAACTTTCATGGTCACCGCTTCGTCTGCTTTAAAAGCAAAATTCTTCATGCCGCAGGGTTCTTCGTAAACAGGTTTAAAACTTAAAAAGCATAAACCTAAAAAAAGTAAACCAGTCTTAGCCATTCGTATTATTTTTCTTTTACTATTTTAATTCCCAAAATTAATAAACTTCCAATCAATGCCGGAATAACCAAATTAATCAACCATATCGACAGTGCAGCCGTTTCAATACCCAATGTATTGCTGCTGTATAATTTCATCAGTTCCATACTTGCTTTTGCACGTATGGGTAATTCTAAAAAACCAATGGTAGGTGCAACGGCCATTACCAAGTAAAAAACGGTGATAAGCCAAAATACCAACCTGGTTTCAATATTCACTTCCATTACCTGCAACAGTAAAACGTACTGCATTACAAAAACGATGTAGCGCAAAAGCGATAATGATAAAATACCAAGCAATTGGCCTGCCGAAAATTCATCAAGTACGCTAATATGCTTTACAACTTTATTAAATGCCGGCACTTTCTCCATCAACCGCACCAGCCAACTCAATCTTATATAAAACAAAAACAATAAAACCGTACCAATGATACTGAAATAGATCAGGATATTACCCCAAAAGTCTGGTAAAACGCTCAAAGCGTTTCGGCTGTTATGTGAAAAAAACCTTAAATAAATTAAACCTGCGCACCCCATCACCATAGTAACCAGTAATTGGCTGATGCTGCTTACTATATTTAGAGAGATAGCCTTAATGCGATGCTCTTGTTTTACAAACAAAATTCTGCCGCCATATTCACCAATTCGGTTGGGTGTTAGCATGGTAATACTGCAGCCCGACAAAACCGATTTAAATGCCCTTATATAAGAAAACTGCTGTAAGTGCAGCATCAGCAGCTGCCATTTTTTAGCTTCAATTCCCCAATTGATGGTCATAAGAAAAATAACAATCAAAAATTTCCAACTTTGCCAACTGTGTTTTATTTGTTGCCAGCGTTGCGCTAAATCATGTTGCTGAAGCAATTGGTTGTATAAACTCCAGCACAGCACTATCAATAAAACAGGGCCTAAAAAATAGTTGATTAATATTTTAATACTTTTGTTCAATACGCAATGTTACTTCAATTATTAAACAGCAAAAAATATTAGTGTGCCTAAACAAAAACCAACCATTATTTTAGGAATTGATCCCGGCACAATAATGTTGGGCTATGGCTTAATTGCAGTTGAAGGCAACAAAATTACTTTGCTGGATATGGGTGTACTGCAACCCGGTAAAATAAAAGATACTTATAAAAAACTCCAACTGATTTTTAATACCGTAAGTGGATTGATCATAAAATACCAGCCCACCACTTTTGCCATTGAAGCACCATTTTTTGGCAAGAACGTACAGAGCATGTTAAAACTGGGCAGGGCACAGGGTGTAGCCATTGCTGCTGCCATGCGCCACAATGTGGAAGTAACGGAATATTCCCCCAAAAAAGTGAAACAATCAGTAACGGGCAACGGTAATGCCAATAAGGAACAGGTGATGAAAATGCTACAGCAATTATTGCAGTTTAAAGATAACCCCAAACATTTTGATGCTACTGATGCATTAGCTGTCGCAGTTTGTCATTTCTTTCAGCATAAAAATCCATTGTTGAGTACTGATAAAAAATTGTCCTCAGGATCCCGTGGAAAAGGATGGGATGCGTTTATTGCACAAAATCCAACACGAGTTAAAAAAGGTTAGCGTCGTTAAAAATTTTTAGTTTTTGGCTGGGTACTTTTAGTTTTAAGTATTATCTGAAAACTTAACAATGAGTGCTTTACATGGATAACAGAAAACCCAAAACGGTAAACACACAATTTTAACAACATTTCATTAACAAGATAGTTATCAACCTTTGTAAAGTTTTAAAATAGTGCTTATCATTTCTTTCAGCACAAACCCCAACTGAAAACTAAAAACCGAAAACTGATCATGGTAATTCGTTCAAAAACATTGCGGTTGGTAATATTAGCCAGTACGGTATTGGTTACTATTATTATTGCTGTGCAATTATTTTGGCTGCAAAAAGTTTATCTTTTAGAAGAAAAACAATTCAATATCAACGTATCAAAAAGTATTCGTGGGTTGTATGATGATATGCAGTTGGTAAATGATGTGAGCGATAATGTACAGAAGGTAGTGGAGAATCCAAAGCCTGATTTGTACCTTTTAAGAATTGATTGCACACCTTATTTAGACAGCCTTTGGCTGAACTTAAAAGCAGAGCTTACCGATTTTGATGTGTACACCGATTGTGAGGCTGCTATTTATTTAAAAGAAAAGAAAGCCTACGCATACGAACATTATATTGACTTGCCCGATGCTTACCATGCAACAGATGGCAAAACAAGTAGCCCTGTTTTGCAAAGAGATTATTCCTATGTCGCCTTATTTTTTCCGCACCGTAGCGAATACATTTTAAAGCAAATGTATTTTTGGATTGGCTCCGGCGCTTTATTGTTATTGGTGCTGATTGCCTTTGGTGCAAGTATTTTTTACCTGTACCGACAAAAATTTTTAAACGAAACGCAAAAAGATTTTGTAAATAATTTTACGCATGAATTTAAAACGCCGTTGGCTGTTATTAAAATTGCTGCTGAAGTTTTACAACAACCCAATATTGCAGACAAGCCGGAGAAATTAAAAAATTACGCCGCCATCATTGATGAACAAACTGCTCACCTGCAGGCACAAACGCAAAGGCTTTTAGAAATTGCTTATACTGATAGCAACACACTGCCACTGGAAAAAGAAAAATTTGATGTAAATATTTTATTGCAACAAGCCATTAATGATTTGCATCCATTGATAGAACAGAAAAATGCAGTTATAGAAACTTCTTTCAGTGATTTTGCAAATACCATTACGGCAGATAAATATTATATGCTGCTCACATTCATCAATCTAATTGAAAATGCCATAAAGTATTCTACAGAGCCAAAAATATTAATTTCTACCTATAAAGAAGGCAATGATTGCTGCGTTGCTATAAAAGACAATGGCATTGGTATAAGTGAAGAAAACCAAAAAAAAATATTCAATCGCTTTTTTAGGGTTACCGAAGGAAACCTGCATACCGCAAAAGGTTTTGGTTTAGGCTTGAATTTTGTAAAGAAAGTAGTTGATGCACATAGTGCAAAAATCGAAGTAAAAAGTGAACCGCTAAAAGGCAGTATTTTCATAGTAAGAATTGCAGCTTCTTAAAAAACCTATAAGGTTTGTGTACAGGTTTTTAAATTATAAAAAATGAGCAAAGCAAAAGTTTTATTGGCCGAAGATGATATGTCTTTAAGTTTTGTGATAAAAGATAACCTGCAGGATGCTGGTTATGAAGTAACACATTGTACAGATGGCGAAGCAGCCTGGCAAAAATTTCAGAAAAAAGATTTTGATATTTGCCTGCTCGATATCAATATGCCGGTAAGAGATGGTTTTTCATTGGCAAAAAAAATACGTCAGCAAAGTGATGTAATACCTATCATATTTTTAACTGCAAAAAGTTTAGAAGAAGATAAGTTAAAAGGATTTGAAACTGGCGCCGATGATTATATAACCAAGCCTTTCAGCATGAAGGAACTGATTATGCGTATGGATGTTTTTTTACGCCGTACCAAAAAACTACAATCGGATGCAGTAGAAGAATACAAATTAGGCGAACTGCGTTTTGCCTACAATGAATTAAAAATTTACAGCGAAAAAGAAACCACTTCGCTTACGCAGCGTGAAGCCGACTTGTTGAAATTTTTTGTATTACACATCAATAAAATTTTAAAGAGAGAAGAGTTATTGCTGAACGTATGGGGCAAGGATGATTATTTTTTAGGAAGAAGTATGGATGTGTTTATTACAAAGCTGCGTAAATATTTAAAGCCCGATCCAAAAGTTGCATTGGAAACCATACATGGTGTAGGATTTAGATTGCAGATAAATTAAAAAACCTCTTACTTGAGAAGTTTTTCAGCCCGGGCTTGTCCAAGGCTGGTTATTATCAATCAGAGGCCTCTTTTCTAATGCGACCTCTCTTCCCTATTTAATTCAGCTTCGACAAGCTCAGCCTGACAGCATTTTAGAATTGGCAAATTCTTAAAGATTGCTCAATATTTTTTCCTGCACCGCTTTTAATTCTTCGGGTGTAGTTTCGCTCTTAAACCTTGTAAAATTTAAATCGTTTGCCGAGTTAATGGGGATTAAGTGGATATGTGCATGCGGCACTTCCAAACCAACTACACTAACACCACATCTATTACAATCAAACGATTTTTCAATGGCATTTGCAATGGGTTTTGCAAACACTAATATCTGTGAAAGATAATCATCAGGCACATCAAATAATTTATCTACTTCAATTTTTGGCACTACTAATACATGGCCTTTTACCAATGGCACAATATCTAAAAAGGCGAAGAATTTTTCATTTTCTGCAATTTTATAACAAGGTATTTGTCCTGCAATTATTTTTGAAAAGATGGTCATAACATTTGTTTATATAAAGGTACAATAGAATTTTAAATAGGGTTAGCAACCCTTGCGAAGACGTTGCAAAAAAGAAAAGCCCACTTTTCAAGTGGGCTTAAAAAATTATGCAAGAAGAATTAAATATTGATATCCTCAATTCTAAATTTTAAAGTTCCAGCAGGTACAATAACATCTACCACATCGCCAATCACTTTTCCCAAAAGGCTTTTGCCAATGGGAGAAGTAACAGAAATTTTTCCCAGTTTCAGGTCAGCTTCTTTCTCAGAAACTATCTGGTAGGTTACTGCTTTTTTAGTACCCATGTTGGTTAAAGATACTTTGGTAAGAATACTCACTTTGCTGGTATCAATATTGGTTTCGTCTAAAATGCGTGCAGTAGCAATAACACCTTCGAGGTATTTTATTTTTGCTTCCAGCATGCCTTGCGCTTCCTTGGCAGCATCGTATTCAGCGTTTTCTTTTAAGTCGCCCTTTTCCCGTGCCTCAGCAATAGCCTTGCTGGCAGCAGGCCTGTCAATGCTCTTCATACCATGAAGCTCTTCCTTCATTTTTTCAAAGGTTTCCTTTGTCACATAATTGGTGGTACTCATAAAAATCTGTTTAGTAAAGAGAAAAAAAATACAACGCCCTAGATTGCCTAAGGCGTTGCACGTACTACAAAAGTAATGAAAATTTTAAATACCTAACTTTTCGAGTATAACGGCGCTCATTTTGTAAAAAGCCTCGCGGCTGTAACCGGCAATATGCGGCGTTATAATCACATTATCCTGGCTGGTCAAAAAATCGAGTTGTTTTTTTTGTGCAGTTGAATAAGTGGGCAACTTTTCATTCTCCAATACATCCAATGCAGCACCTGAAATTTTATTGTCTTTTAAAGCAACAATCAACGCTTCTGTATCTACCACTTTCCCCCTGCAGGTATTTATTACAATGGGCTTTTGTTGCAAAGCATTAAAAAAATCGTAGTTGGCAATATGCCTGGTTTCATGGGTCAATGGCAAATGAAAACTTATCACATCTGCGTAGCGGCAAATTTGTTCTATGTTAGCTTCTTTAATATAGCCTTTGCCAAAACCAAATTTATATTTATCGTAGGCTAAAACTGTTACATCAAAAGAAGATAACAATTTTGCAAATGAGCTACCGGTGTTACCAAAGCCAATGATACCAACGGTTTTTCCACTCAGTTCTATACCTCGGTTTTCATCACGTATCCATTCGCCATTTTTAACCTGCTGGAAACTGCTGTCTATTTTATTCAGCAAATTTAACAACATAGCCATAGTATGTTCTGCCACAGCATTGCGGTTCCCTTCGGGGCTGCTTACACATTTTATGCCTTTTGCTTCGGCATAAGGTACATCTATCAATTCCATGCCGCTGCCCAGGCGTCCAATCCATTTTAATTGGTTGGCTTTATCAATAATATTTTTATCGATGGTTAATCGTGTAGTGATGATCAGCCCTTCTGCATCAATTATTAAATTGCCCAACTCTTCGTAAGTAATTGCCGGCAGGTACAAGACCTTGTACCCCTTTTTTTGTAAAGTATCAATAAGGTGGTCATGTACTTTTGCGGTTACAATAACCGATCTTTCACTTTGCATGTTGCAATTATTTTGAAGCGATCATACTGATCTCTACATTCACATTTTTAGGCAAGCCTTTTACAGCTACAGTTTCTCTTGCTGGAAAATCACCGGTAAAATATTTACCATAAATTTCATTTACCTGGGCAAACAAATTCATATCACTTAAAAAGATGGTTGTTTTAACCACATTGCTAAAGTCCATCGATGCTTCAGTTAATATGGCCTTAAGGTTTTCCATTACTAAATTGGTTTCTTCCTCTAAGTTGCCAACAACCAATTCGCCGGTACCGGGTTTTAAAGCCACCTGCCCAGAAATAAACAATAAATTACCCGTTAAAACAGCCTGGTTATAAGGGCCAATTGGTGCTGGTGCATTGCTTGTATTGATAATTTGTTTTGCCATTGTGGATTTAATTTTTAGAAATGCAAATATATCTTTTTGTAAACCTATTTTTGCAAAAAATAATAATGACTATAGTTGCAATTACAACAGATGATAACCAATGGCTGGCATTAACTGCGGGCACAAATGGTATTGAATGGGTAAAGGCAAACGACAATTTTTCTTTTACAGATACAACAGGTGCCGATGCTTTTTTTATTTTGAAAGAAAATATTTCTTTTGATTATACAGCGACAACAAAACCTGTTTTTATAAACAGTGTTATTACAACTTTGCAGGAATTAAATACACCAGCAAATGTTTTGCGGTTTAATGGATGGAATAGTTTTTTACAAAGACAAGTGTGGGAAGTTTCAGGCGTAATTACAAACAGGCACACCACCGTTGCAGAAAAAATAAATAAAAAATTATTACCAGTGGAAGATGAACCGGGATTAATTGCTGTAAGAATAATTGCCATGATCATCAATGAAGCGTATTTTGCTTTGGGTGATGATGTCAGCACAATAAAAGAAATTGATATTGCCATGAAGCTGGGTACCAATTACCCTTACGGCCCTTTTGAATGGGCAACAAAAATTGGATTGAAAAACATTTATCAATTATTGCAAAAATTAAGTACAGCAGATAAACGCTATGTGCCTGCACCGGCACTTGCTGGTGCTATATAAAACAATGGGTCTTATATTAAATATCGATACCGCAACAACAACTGCACAGGTAAGCCTGGCGCAAAATGGCACCGTTTTACATTCATTAACTAATGATTCACAAAAGGACCATGCATCATTTTTACAAACTGCGGTTAAACAATTAATGATTGATACTACACTACAATTACAACTAGTTGATGCAATTGCTGTTGCCGCCGGACCAGGTTCTTATACAGGCTTAAGAGTAGGTATGGCAAGTGCAAAAGGTTTATGTTATGCCTTAAACAAACCATTGATTACTTTAAATACTTTACAAATTTTAACAGTTGCTGCGCAACAGCAAAACAGTACGCTTAAAGCCTTGTTTTGTCCAATGATAGATGCACGGCGAATGGAAGTTTTTACTGCTATATATGATGAACAGCAAGCACTTATACTCTCTCCCTGCGCAATGGTCCTTAATGAAAACAGTTTTGAAAAATATACTGGTACTAAAATATTATTCTTTGGAAATGGTGCACCCAAATGGGAGAAAATTTACAAGCACCCTAATGCTTTGTATACAACAATTGTAGACGACCCAACGGCAATGGCTAGGTTATCAAACACTTACTTCATTCAGCAACAGTTTGCTGATGTTGCCTATAGCGAACCTTTTTACATCAAGGAGTTTCAAGATAAAATGTAAATGATTTTTATTCTAACTGCAAAAGGTTTTTTTTAGTAAAAATACTGTCCCAATTATAGTTGCATAAACAATATTATGTATATTTGAACGTTCAATTATTGTTCAAGCATAATTAAAATTTACATCTTATGATGGTTGCAACCCAATCAGCGGAGTCGGCTATGCCGTCTACCAAACTCTCATCCGAGTCCTCAATTAATGTGGATTATCATTCCTTAAAAAAAGCAGCGCTTGTTTTAAGGGCCTTAAATCACAAGCTTCGTCAGCAGTTATTGAAATTGATTGAAGAAGAAAAGAAGATTACTGTTACAGAAATTTATGTGCGTTTACGTTTGGAGCAATCTGTTGCATCGCAACACCTGGCTATTTTAAGAAAAGCTGGTATTGTTATTACTCAACGTGACGGTAAATTTATTTACTATGCAGTTAATTTTAAAAGGATTGATGAAATAAACACTTTTGTTAAACAACTTGTTGGTTAACATTTAAAAGTCATGAAAAGGCGCCCTCAATTTATTGGGGGCGTTTTTATTTTGTCAGAAGAGCCAATATCGCAAAGCGGAAATTGTGCTATATGCAAACCCATTGCAATCTTTCCATAAGTTTTTTATTTTTATCTTTGCAGAAATTATATTTTATGTTCATCAAGCAATTATATACCGGGTGCCTTAGTGAAGCGGCGTATTATATTGAAAGTGAGGGAGAAGTTGCCATTATTGACCCATTGAGAGATATTGAAGAATACATTGCTCTTGCCAAAGAAAGAAAGGCAGGAATTAAATATATTTTTGAAACGCATTTTCATGCAGATTTTGTTAGTGGCCATTTAGACCTGAGTAAACAAACCGGTGCGCCAATTATTTACGGCCCAGGCGCTATCACCAATTTTAAAATCTACAGTGCAAAAGACAAAGAAATTTTTAAACTAGGCAAGATAAGTATTGAAGTACTGCATACTCCCGGCCACACCATTGAAAGTACCTGTTATTTGCTCAGAGATGAAAATGATAAACCACACGCCATTTTTAGCGGAGATACTTTATTTGTTGGTGATGTAGGAAGGCCCGATTTAAGCAGTGGCGACATGACCAGTGAAGAATTGGCTGGTATTATGTACTATACAATTCAAAATAAAATATTGCCTTTGGCAGATGATATTATCGTGTACCCCGCACATGGAGCAGGCAGCAGTTGCGGAAAAAATTTAGGACCCAACACTTTCAGTACTATCGGTGAAGAAAAACAAACCAACTACGCTTTACAAGCACAAACTAAAGAGGCTTTTATTAAAGCAGTGACAGAAGGGCTTACAGAAGCACCGAAATATTTTGCTGTAAATGCAGAGATAAATATGAAGGGGTACGACAGCATTGATGATGTAAAACAAAAAGGGCTTACTGCTTTAAGCATTGCTGCTTTTAAAAAATTAATTGGGGAAGATGCATTGATTATAGATACCAGGCATGCAGATATATTTACACAAGGTTTTATTCCCGGAAGTATTTTTATTGGTTTGGAAGGCCGCTTTGCAGAATGGGCAGGCAGCTTATTGCCTTTTGATAAACCAATGGTATTGGTTACAGAAAAAGGTATGGAAGAAGAAACGGTTATTCGTTTATCAAGAGTTGGTTTTTCTAAAATGCAGGGTTATTTAAAAGGCAGTTTTGATGCCTGGCAAAAAGCAGGTGAAAAGGTTGATATGATCATCAATATTGAAGCAGATGAATTGGCGATGGATATACCGCACGATGACCACTTAGTTGTTGTTGATGTAAGAAGGGAGGCAGAATTTGCTGATGGTCATGTAAAAGGCGCACAGAATATTCCCCTTACAGAAATGACTGATGTTGCAACCATTGCCAATTTTGAAGACAATCAAAATTTATACATTCATTGTGCCGGTGGTTACAGAAGTGTAATTGCATCTTCTTTAATTAAAAGGCAAGGTGTACATAATTTAAGAAATGTAATGGGCGGTTGGGGAAAGATAAAAGAAGAAAAAGGGATTGTGATAGAGAAGGATGCAAGTGTGTTGAATTGATTTATCCCAACACTTCCCCACAACCCGGAGCCCATACAAACTTAAAACGTCTATGGCTCCATAAATAATTCGCAGGGTCTTGCCTGATGGTTTTCTCCAAAATATCTCTATACTTGCAAGTTAACTCTCCAACACAAGTATTGGCGCTATGTTCGCTAAGTAAAGTAGCCGTAAAATTATAATAACCTCTTTTTACTTTTTCAAAACCAACAAACACTACAGCTGCATTATTTCTAATTGCTCCTTTTTCGGGGCCCGACACAAAGGGAACAGGACGATTAAAAAAATTGATCCAGTATGCTCCGCAGGGGTCGCCGGGATTTTGGTCGGCGGCTAAGGCAAGGCTATATTGCTTTTTAAAAACTTCCTGCCTTTCATTTTTAAAATCTGGTGCACTTATTAAAATGGTGCCGTAGCGGCCACGAATATCATAAAATATTTTATTGAAAATTTTATTTTTTATAGGCATGTAAACACCTACAAACGGCACTTTTACATTAATGGCATATAGCAAGTTGGCGTACTCCCAATTAAATTGATGCCCCGCCATTACATGCACGTTATATCCTTGATCTGTTAATTGGTTTATAATGTCAAAAGAACCGGTACTTCTTTTTAATAATTGTTTTTTAGAGATGGAAATAAATTTGAGGGTTTCGATGAAAGTATCGGTAAAATATTGATAGAATTTTTTTGCAATGGCTTCTAATTCCTGCGGCGTTTTTTCTGGAAAAGCGATTTTTAAATTATTGAATATTACGGCCCTGCGGTATTTAAAAACTTTGCGCAATAAAAAAGCAATGCCATCGCTGATAAAGTACAATACAAAAAAAGGTAGGAGGGAAATAAGATACAATAAAGGATAAACTATATAATACAAACTGGATATTTTACGCAAGCTGGTTGTAAGTGGTGAAGATAGTAATTTAGTTTATTTAAAAAAACAACTTTAACCATTCCATCCTGCAACAATATTACCCCAGTATATTTCCATATTCCGGCGTCCATTCAAATTTAAAACGGCGGTGGCTCCATAAGTAATTGGCTGGATCGTTTTCTAATGCAGCTTGCAAAGCATCCCTGTACAGACAGGTAATTTCGCCACGTTTGCTGTTAAGTGATGCATCTCCAGTAAGTAGCACCGATTCAAAATGATAGTAGCCCCTTTTCGCTCTTTTAAAACCTACAAATACAACGGCCGACTTTCTTCGGATCGCACTTTTTTCGGGGCCGATTAAAAAAGAAGTAGGGCGGTTAAAAAAATTTATCCAGTAACCCGAATTTGGTGTGGCTGGTGACTGATCTGCTGCCAACACCAATGCATGTTGATTGGTAAACACATGATGCAGCCTGCTGCCAAACTCTGCAGGGCTTACCAACACAGCACCAAAACGTGTTCGTATTTTATACATCAGCCTATTGAAAATTTTATTTTTCACCGGCAAATACACCGTTACAAAAGGCACACTCAATTCGGAAGAATATAAAAGATTGGCGTACTCCCAATTAAACTGATGACCACAAAGCAGGTTGATACTTTTTCCTTCAGCCAATAATTTATTGATTACTTCATAAGTTCCTGTTGTTCTTTTCAGCATTTGCTTTTTTGAAATAGAGAGAAACTTAACGGTTTCGATAAATGAATCGGCAAAGTATTGATAGAATTTTTTGGCTATTTTTTGGTGTTCTTCTTCTGTTTTTTCGGGGAAAGCAATTTTTAAATTGCTCAACACAATATCTTTTCTATACTTTATAACGTGATTTAAAAGAAAGGCAAAAAAATCACTTATGCCATATAAAATAAAAAATGGCAACAGAGAAATCAAGTACATGAAAGCGTAAACTATATAATACATCTAACTAAATTTACAACACAATGTTTTGGATCATGTCACTTTTATTGGGATAATCCGTATTAAAATGCAGACCTCTGCTCTCATGCCTGAATTCCGCACTCTTCACAATCAAATATGCTACAGTAATCATATTTCTCAGCTCACAAAGCTGTGGAGATACATTCGTTTTCTTATACAATTCTTCCGTTTCTAAAAATAATAAATCAAGGCGCTTCATGGCTCTGTACAAACGAGCGTTATTTCTAACAATACCGACGTAATCACTCATCAGCAATTTCAATTCTTTTACACTTTGTGTAATTAAGATCATTTCTTTTGGAGAAGAAGTACCATCTGCTTTCCAGTCGGGTAATTGTTGATTGAATTGTTTGCTGTCAATATTTTTTACAGCATCTAAAAAAGCACGGTTGGCAAAAACCATCGCTTCTAAAAGAGAATTGCTTGCCAAACGGTTGGCACCGTGTAAACCAGTGCTGGCGCACTCTCCAGCCGCATATAAATTATTGATGGAAGTTCTGGCATGTTCATCTGTTTTAATACCGCCGCAACTATAATGCGCCGCAGGTGCAACTGGTATCAAGTGTTTGGTAATATCTATACCAATGCTCAAACATTTTTCATAAATATTAGGGAAGTGTTCTACAAATTTTTCTTTGGTAAAATGGCGGCAATCTAAAAAAACATTTTCTGTACCTGCTACTTTCATTTCATTATCAATAGCCCTTGCAACAATATCACGTGGCGCAAGGTCTTTTCGTTCATCATATTTTTCCATAAAAGCTTCGCCGTTATGATTGCGCAAAATACCTCCATCGCCCCTAACTGCTTCTGTAATTAAAAAACTTTGTCCACGTACACCCGGCTCGTACAGTGCTGTTGGATGAAATTGTATGAATTCCATATTTTCAATTCTTCCTTTTGCCCTGTAAACCATTGCTACTCCATCGCCCGTTGCAATGGAAGGGTTTGTAGTTGTACGGTACACCTGACCGTTACCTCCTGTTGCCAACAATGCAATTTTGGAAAGTATCTTTTCAATTTTATTGGTAGTATGATTCAATACATATACTCCATAACATTCAATATCAGGTGTTGATTTTGTAATCAGGTAGCCTAAATGATGTTGTGTGATAATATCCAACACAAAACAATGACTGATCAATTCAATATTTGTGCACTTTTTTATTGCTTCAAGCAATGCCCTTTCCATTTCTTTACCAGTTACATCTTTGTGGTGCAATATTCTAAATTCGCTGTGTCCGCCTTCTTTGCCTAATTTAAAATCGCCATCAGGATCTTTATCAAATCTTGCACCCCAATCAATAATTTCTTTTATTCTATCTACTCCTTCCTTTACCACTATCTCTACCACGTGACGATTGCATAACCCATCCCCTGCTATCAAGGTATCTTCAATATGTTTTTCAAAACTGTCTTTATTAAAATCGGTTACTCCTGCAATGCCGCCTTGTGCATATTTGGTATTGGTTTCATCACTCTGTGTTTTGGTAAGAATGGTTACTGTTTTATCGGGACATTCTTGTGCTACTTTTAAAGCATAAGTCAAGCCTGCTATTCCGCTGCCAATTACTAAAAAATCTGTTTGCATAAAAAGGCGGTCATTTTAAATTTATAAGAAAAACGAAATTACTTGAAGTACACTGGAACTAACACTATTGTACAAAGAAAGTTTATAGTCATGCTGTGAATGTAAAAATAGTACAGCAATAAAAATGCCCCAGAAAACACAGGGGCATTTAGTATTTTATGCTGTTACCGGAGGTTCCACCCAGGCTTCATTTTCTTTTAGCAGATTAACCAATTCATCTACTGCAATGGCACTGTCAATGCTTCGCTTCACCACTTCTTTACCTTTGTATAAAGTTATTTTTCCTACACCGCTGCCTACATAACCAAAATCGGCATCGGCCATTTCGCCTGGGCCATTTACAATGCAACCCATAATGGCAATCTTCACGCCTTTTAAATGATTGGTTACTGCACGGATTTTTGCGGTTGTTTCCTGTAAATCAAATAATGTTCTGCCACAACTTGGGCAACTGATATATTCTGTTTTGGAAATTCTTGTACGGGTAGCTTGTAAAATACCAAAAGCAATAGAGTTTAATAATTTGGGTTGCGGCGCAATATCGCTTTTGCCAAAATGATGGGCAAAGCAAACACCGTCACAAAACCCATCGAGCAATAAACCGCCAGCTTCTACTGAATAGTGAATTAAGCTTTCGTCATTAGTCGCATCATTGCTATCGCAAATTATTATGGCAGGATTTTTTACCCCCTCGTTCATCAATGCTACAAACATGCTGCGTATGCTTTGCAAAGCATTTTTATTGGTTGTACTTAAATAAATTACAGCTGTATTATCTGTTTTTAATTTTGCAAATACTTTAGTTAACGACTGGTCAGGAATATTTTCAGAATAACAGTCTATCATCACAAAATTAATGGTAGATGATTTTACAACAAGGTCATTCAAATATTCTTCTGCGGTTAAAAGTGGCAAATACTTTTCGCTATTAGTTGTATCTTCTTTGCTTATCAACAACCAGGAAATGTGGTACAAAATAACTTTCAATGTACCAGGCAATGCAAAATCCAATTTATTATTGGTGAAGATATAATCAGCAGCAGCATCACCAATATGCCATTTATCTGTAGCGGCATCATAAGTGTAACCAATGCTTTGTAAATCTTCCGGAACAATTTTTTCATACTTACTGAAATCTGCAATTACAACAGGCACATGTTTAGCACCCATATTCCTTACTTCAAGAGTTTCTCTTCGCCTGTATTCAAAAGGGGAATAAGGCATCTTATCAATTGCCGGTATTTTCCCGTCGTCTGTCGTCGGTCTTCCGTTGTCTGTATACCTTTTCACAATATCCTTGCAAACAGGTATTTCCAATTCTGGGTCTTCTGTTAATGAAACCCTTATCGTATCTCCAATACCATCTTCCAATAAAGTTCCAATGCCAATGGCAGATTTTATTCTTCCATCTTCGCCATCACCTGCTTCGGTAACACCTAAGTGTAAAGGATAACATTCACCAAACTCTTCGATCATGTGTGTAATCAATAAACGATAAGCCTGCACCATCACTTGAGGATTGCTGCTCTTCATACTCAAAATTATCTGGTGATAATTTTCTGCTCTTGCAATACGCAAAAATTCCATCGCACTTTCCACCATACCAATTGCGGTATCACCATAGCGGCTCATGATTCTATCACTTAAACTACCATGATTTGTGCCAATACGCATGGCAGTACCATATTCTTTACAAATTAAAACCAATGGTGTAAAACGTTCTCTTATCCTTTCAATTTCTTCTGCGTATTCTTCATCAGTATATTCTAACTGTTCAAATTTCTTCTTGTCAACATAATTCCCTGGGTTCACCCTTACTTTTTCTACAATTTTTGCAGCAATCTCAGCGGCATTGGGTGTAAAATGAATATCTGCAACCAGCGGCGTATTATAGCCTCGTTTTCGTAACTCATCTCTTATGTGTTGTAAATTTTCGGCTTCTTTTTTTGATGGCGCTGTAATACGAACCAGTTCTGCACCAGCTTCAATGCAACGGATAGATTGCTCCACGGTAGCCAGGGTATCCATCGTATCTGTAGTAGTCATGGTTTGAATACGAACAGGATGATCGTTACCCAGTAAAAGGTTGCCCACTTTTACCTCTCGTGTTTTAAGCCTTTTGTATGATGTGAGTGATGCGGTGTATGATTGCATATTGCAAAAATAACAATAAAAAAGTGGGTTTGTTTATTTGAAAATGCTAAGATTATATTACCAATCCTTCTCTGGCTTATTAGGCGAAGCAGTATTTACCTTCTGCAATTTATCCTGCAGATTTTTTTCCTGTTGCAATAACGCTTTCAACTTTTCCTCTGCATCCTTTTTAGTTATTTTAGGTTGCTGTTGTTGAGGCTGTTGTTTTTTGTCATCTTTCTTTTTTTGCTCGTCTTTTTTCTTTTGGTCGTCTTTTGGTTTCTTCTGGTCTTTATTCTCTTTATCTTTTTGTTGCTGTTGTTGCTTTTGTTGTTGTAATGCCTTTTGCAAATTCTGCCTGGCATCATCATCCTGCGGATTCAATTTTAAAGCATCTTTATACGCATGTATACATTCCGGTAATTTTTTATTGTTCTGCAATACCACACCTTTGTTATATAAAGCTTTGGCTTTTTCTGTTTTATCTGATAAGTTATTAGCTGCATTATCATAAGCATTCACAGCATCGTCAGATTTGCTGTTCTTATATAAGGCATTGCCTAAATTAAATTGCGCCGTTGCATTGGCAGGAGTTTTTGCAGTTACTTTTTTATATTCTTCGGTAGCTTTATCAAATTCATTTTTTTTGTATGCATCATTTCCTTTTTTTATTGCTGCTTTATCATCTTGTGCAAAAGAAAATGCAGGCAATAGACAAATCAATACAAACAAAACAGCAACCACTTTATTTTTACCAACAGCAAAAGGTCTATTTCCCGCCGGGCTTCTTTCTGAAACAAGCATTTCAATAACCAACAACATCAACGATAACAATAAAAAATATTGAAAAAAACTTTTGTAGTTTACCAACGAATCTTCTGTAACGGTGCGTTGATCCATACTACTTAATTGTGCATCCAATTTAGCAACTACATCATCTGTATTGGTATATAATTGATAGATACCATTTCCCTTTTGAGCAAGAGTTTGCAGTTCTGCTTCATTCAGTTTTGTAATTACAATATTACCTTCATTATCTTTTTTGGCTTCGTTAGTTGCAGGGTCAATTATGGTGGTCCCTTCTGGCGAACCGATACCAATCGTATTTATTATGATTCCATCGCCAGCCATTTGCATAGCTACTTTACCTGCTTGTTCATCATGGTCTTCACCATCGCTTATTAAAATAACAGATTTGTATTTTTTTTCTTGGGCATTAAAAGATGAATAGCACATTTTTAAAGCATCACCAATTACAGTGCCTTGCGTAGGTACAACATCTGGCGTAGCGGTAGACAAATACATTTTTGCCGCACCATGATCGCCGGTTAGCGGCATTTGCAAATATGCTTTTCCTGCAAACACAACAATTCCAATCCTGTCATTACTTAATTTATCAATCAGTTTTCCTATTGCCTGTTTTGCCCTTTCTAATCGTGATGGCTTTATATCCTGCGCCAACATACTTTTGCTCACGTCTAAAGCAATCATTACATCAATACCATTGCGACTCACCTTTTCGGAGCCTTGTGGCGAACGTAAATTTGCTAATCCAAATGCGCTTGCTGCAAAAGCCGTAACAATCAATAAAAATTTTATAGCAAACCGTTGCGGAGAATAATTTTTTATCATCTCTTTCACAAGTCTTTCGTCACCAATTTTTTTAATGGTTTTCTTCTTCCAGCGTAACACAAAAAAATATAGCAACACCAAAACAGGTATTGCTGCTAATGCTAAAAGATATTCTATGTGTTGAAACTTATACATCGAGGAATGTGCAAATTAGCAAATGTGCCAATATGCAAACTGTTAAAAAATTTAAATCAACTATCATTACAGTGTCATTACTAAATTGCCACATTTGCACATTGTCAAATTTGCCTATTGGATTTACTTTCTTCCTTCAAAAAAGCCTAACTGCTTTAATATGCCTTTTGTAATATTCAATCTGATATTCCGCATATCTAAATCAGCGGCACCGCCTTTTACGAAAGTTACAAAAAAATACACATGGTTATTCTCTTCTATCCAGCCAACTATCCAGCCAATATTATTTTTTTGTTCATCAAAGCCCCAGCCCGTTTTGTAACTCAATTTGTATGCCGTATTCTCTTCTTGCAGCATTACTTTTTTTACAGTTTCATGTACGCTTTTTCTAAAAGGCAACTGGTCAAAGTATACTCTTTTTACCAATCCCAGTTGTTCATCCGGAGAAATTTTTAATTTATTATTCAACCAAAAAGAATCTACCGGACCGCTGATATTTTTATTGCCGTAGCCAATGCTATCAATCCATTTTTGCATGGTATCTTTTCCAATCCTTCTTGCTACTTCCTGGTAATAACCCACATTGCTTACTTTAAATGCTTCAGTCATTCCCATATCTTTATTCCATTCTTCCTTGCTGCGTTTTACGCCATCCCATTTTATCATCATGGTATCATTTAAAATGGCACCGGTTTGCAAACCAATTAAAGAGTTTACAATTTTAAAAGTTGATGCCGGTAAAAAACGTTGTGTATCTAACGCCATATTGTACACGGTAATTTTTCCGCTGGCATTATTCAACAAAGTAAAGCAGCCATCTACTTTATTTTCGTCAAAATATTTTTTGAGGCTGTTGTCAATTTCTGCTTTGTTTGCACTACAGGAAGCAAGTGTCACGCAATAGGCAATAAGTAATAGGCAATTAATGCTGCGAAATGATTTAATCATTGAAAAACTCTTCATTGTTGAAAATATATTTAATCCTCTTTAAGGTTTTGGGGCATTTAAATGTTGTGCAGTAGCATCAAGGGCATCATAAAATTTTTGCCCGAATTTGCGAACCAGTGATTCTTTTAAAAAAACATATACCGGTACTTTTAATTTTTTACCAAGGGCGCATGCAGCTTTGCAATTATCTTCCCGAGGTTCGTAATTAACGTAAATATTATCGCTTCGTTTGCTGTCTTTTGTAATTACAGGAAATAAATGGCAGCTGATTGGTTTTTTCCATTCCACTTTGCCATCCAGATAAGCTTGTTCAATACCACATTTTACGACACCTTGTTTATCCTTAATGCCATATACACAAACCTTGCTGCTGATAGTTGGCGTAACCCATCCAAATTCCTTATCGTACACATACCTGCCCTGGCGTTCAATTTCTTTTTTGCTTTCATCATTCAGATAAGGCAAAACAATATCAAACACTTCATTTATCTTTTGCAACTCTGCTTTTTCCAGCGGTGCACCGGCATCGCCATCAACGCAGCAGGCGCCTTTGCATTTGCTGAGGTCGCATACAAATTGCTCTTTTACAATTTCGTCACTAACTAAAATATTATCTATTGCGATCATGGCGGCAAATTTACAACAATAAGAGGAATGTTATTAACTTAAGTACTGACAGTATTGTTAGCCCCATTAGAGTAAGTGTCTCTAAGTTTTTTAACACGGATGGAATGGGTTGGACCGATAAAAATGAATATTTTTCTGCGTTGCAGAAAATACGGGTTACTAAACCCTTAACAAATTTGTAACAGTCCATTTTATGGATATGTTTTTACAGGTTCATCATTACAGCCAAACAGCCTGTATGAATAGCCGCCAACTAACATTAAAAAGCAGCATTCGTTATTTTTTTGCAGCATTATTCTGGATACCGATTGCATTTTTTAGCTTGCTTTTGGTAAAGAATACCTTACCGTATTTCAGTTTTAGCCAGGATTTTATTTTTATTGAAGAAAGAGCATTGCTTTTTTTAAAACCTATTTATAAAGCCAGTTTTTACATTCACATAGCGGCTGGCATGTTTTGTATTACTGCAGCACTCACACAATTCTCATCTTACATTTTAAAGAAGAGAAAAAACATTCATATCTGGATGGGGAAAATTTATGTAGCGGTGGTTTTGGTGTTGGGTGCACCAACCGGCTTGTACATGAGTTTTTTTGCAAAAGGAAGTTTTTGGGAACGGATACTTTTTATGTTTATGGCTATGTATTGGTTTTACAGCACCGCCAAAGGTTTACAAACTATAAAAGTAAAAAATGTACTGGCACATAAAAACTGGATGATTCGCAGTTACAGCATGGCTATGACAGCTGTTACGTTTCGTATTTACCACATCTTGTTTTATTATTTTGGCGTAGGGCATTTGCACAATTACGAAATATCGCTTTGGATAAGTGTGTTGGGTAATATGCTAATTGCCGAGTTTCTTATTTTCAGAAAAAGTAAATCTTATTTAAAAACATTCGCGGTTTAATAATTCAATAAAAATATTTTATAACCTAAAACAAAAAACATGAAAGCAATCATCTATGCAGGCATCGGGCTTTTTTCGGCCGCATCTGTTTATGGTGTGGTAGATTATTATAACACTAAAAGCAAAGGTACTATGGAAAAAATGTATGCCGAAGATGAACCAATAGTTGTTCCTGATAAGACAACTGTTGCATTAACTGCTACCAGTACAGTGGAGGCAAAAACAACAGAAGCTGATAATAAAACTACAGTTGCAACAACAGTAAAAAAAACTGCTAAGAAAACAAAAACTTTTGTACGTCAAATAAAATTTTCCGATTTTTCAAGAGGGCGTATTGTACCAAAAATTGTTATTGATGAAGAAATAAAGGCAACACCACCAGTAGTAGTTGAGAAAGAAAATAATTAATTGACCTATTTATTTTTTTGCAATTCAGCCGGTTTGTTTGCTACATCCGGCAAGGCTGGTTTTTGCATAGCGGTGTTTGTATTTGCACTGGTCCTCGCCCACTTAAATGTATTGATCATGTGCTCAATATCTACCTGTAAAAAATCCTGTACCGGCTTTAACGAATCGGCATTAGGCGTTACGTCAAAATATAAAGCACCGCGTATAAAATTTTTGGTGGTATCGCTTAAAAAGAATTGTTTGGCAGTTGCTGCATTGCCGCCAACTTTAAAAAATACCCCGCTAATACCATTGGGTGTATGAATAGTACTGCTTGTAATAGAGTTGGTAATGGCTTGGTTTTTATTGGTCAAATTAAAGGCATCGTTCACCATTTTATCAAATTGATTGGCAGCAGAAGAATCTCTATAGGTGCCGTTGGCTTGTTTTATTTTATAAATAGCTTTGCCCCCAATGATTTTATAACTCAAAAATATTCTCCCTCCAAACTGCGGGAAATCAATATTTATCCAATAAGGATTTTCTGGATTGCTGTCGAAGTAAGTACTATCCTTGATAACGTTGGCGTATACAGGATATTCAAATGTATAAGGAAAACCTTCTTTGTTAAAGCTTACATATTTATGTTCTGGAAAATCAACCTTAAAGTAACCTTTCTTTTTTGAAGTGTAGGTGGAGTTACAAGCAACAAGCAACAAGGAACAAGTAGCAAAAAGCAAGGAAAAAGCACTTCTTTTATTGAGTATTGAGTATTGAGTATTGAGCATTGAATATTTTTCTCGGATTAAGTTGTTTGTTCGGGCTGCTTCAAAAGCACTTTCACTTTATCAATCCTGTTTTTATTAATCTCTAAAGGAATAAAAGTAAAACCATCATTAATAATCTCTTCATTTATTTGCGGAAATTCTCCTGCAATTTCCAATACTAATCCTGCCAGAGAATCACTATCACCTCTTACGCTATCAAAAGTATCAATGGGCAGGTTCAAGGCTTTGCATACATCATTAATCATTGTCTTGCCTTCAAAAATATAAGTGAAGTCGTCAATTTTTTTATTGCCGCTTTCTTCATCATCAAATTCATCTTTAATATCGCCAATAATTTCTTCCATTATATCTTCCAGCGTAACAATGCCGCTGGTACCGCCAAATTCATCTACGACTACTGCAAAGTGATTTCGGCGGTTCCTGAACTCCTGCAACAGGTCTTCAATTAGTTTTTGTTCATGCACAAAAAAAGGCTGGCGCATCAATACATGCCAATCGTAATTGTCGGGTTCGGCTAAATGTGGCAGCAAATCTTTTGTATGCAACATACCAACTACTTCATCCAAATTATCTTTATATACCGGCAAGCGGGAGTAATGCAATTCTTCCACTTTCTTTATTGCATCGGGAAAACTACTGCTTATATCAATTCCACTTACGTCGAGCCTTGTACGCATGATTTGTTTAACGGTAGTATCGCCAAATTTTCTAATGCCTTTTAAAATCTGTTTTTCCTCGATAGTAGCTTCATGTTCGGGCAAAAGGTCAATGGCATAGTCTAAGTGCGTACTATCCATTGCCGAAGTGTTATCAGATGAAAATTTCTTTTCAATACCATCGCTCCACCTTACCATACGTTTGCTAAAGCGGTAAAAAACGCTGGTAAATATTTCTACAATAAGCGATGCTGTTGCTGCAAACCATATCTTATGGTGTGTAGCCCACACTTTCGGAATTACTTCTACCACTAAAACCAGTAAAAAAGTAACTGCAATAACTTTAATAAAAAAGACAGAAAGAAAGCTTAAATGCAAATTATCTGTCCAGTCGTTAATTAAAAGGTTTGCAATAAGTATAATGCCAATATTGACAAAGCTGTTGGCAATGATTAAACAAGCCAGTAATGTTTTAGGTTGCTCCAGCAAATTTACAATACGGCGGTATGCAGGCTGTTGCTTTGTTTTAAGTATGTTTATGTCTTTAAGTGTTAGAGAGAAAAAAGCTACTTCTGAACCGGCCAGTAAAAAAGCAATTATTAAAAGAAAGAAAACGATAACTATAAGTACAGCATTTGCTGCAAGGGTAATTGCCAATAAGGTTAAAGGAAAGTTTGTAATAAAACTGAATGCCGAATGGTAATCCAAAATAAAATATTTATGTCAACAATGGTAAAGCAGTTAATTAAACTTTACAGTTCGATAAAGATAAAAACTATCTTTTAAAATGGTAATCTTTCTGTACCATCATCAATTGGTGGTATATCTGCACCACCCACCCCTTCTACACCTTCTATTCCATGCGAAGGAATAGTTCCATCGCTTCTTTTTTCCAGCATGATCAAATTATCACCCACAATTTCGGTTGCAAATTTTTTGTTGCCATCCTTATCTTCCCAACTACGTGTTTTTAAACGTCCTTCAATATAAACCAGGCTTCCTTTGTGTAAATATTTTTGCGCCAAATCTGCAAGCCCACGCCACAATACAACAGTATGCCATTCTGTTTGCGAAATTAATTTGCCGCTCCTGTCTTTAAAAGTTTCTGTTGTTGCCAAAGAAAATTTAGCCACGCCAATATTGCCTTCTAAAAATTGAATGTCGGGGTCTTTACCCAAATTACCAATTAACATCACCCTGTTTACGCCTCTCATAAATTTAAATTTTACTTTATCCTATTCTTAAACTTTATTTCGGACAAAACAATGATTTTAAAAATAATGCCCTGAGCCTTTAAAATAGATAGTTTCTCTATCAAATTCTATGCTACAACAAATTTAAAGATACATTTTTATCTTGCAAATAAGATGTTATGAATTTAGGGAAAGGTAATGTTGCTAGCTCTTTGGGTGAAACCAGTTCGTAGCCTGCAAGTGTTGCTGCTTTTATCAATTTTAGGGTAATAAATTGCCCGTGAATGGTTTGATGGGTCAATTTTTGGCTATATAATTTAGAAATGGTTTCCACAGTAAACTGGTTCTTACCCAGCATTGTTTTAAAATCACCCGTTTTTTTCAGGGCTTCCACATCGGTTACAGCAGGCATTTCCAGCAACACAAATTCGTACAGGTTTTCCCAAATATCTTTTAGGCCACGCTTACGAACGTAAACTTTATCACCGCTTTCAATAATTAAATAATACAACCATCTTACTTTTTGCGCTATTTTTTTTTCTTTAATGGGCAACACATTCACCAAGCCTTTTGCATAAGCGCCGCATTTTTTTTGCAACGGGCATTTTGCACACAATGGCAATTTTGGTTTGCAAACAACAGCGCCAAAATCCATTAATGCCTGGTTGTAAATACCTGGTAATTTTTTATCTAATAATTCATTGGCAAGATGTGTAAATTTTCTTTTCCCTTCGGTGCTGTCTATTGCTGTTTGATCTGCGAAATATCTTGATAAAACTCTAAATACATTACCATCTACCACTGCATAAGGTAAATTATATGCAAATGATGCAATGGCTGCAGCTGTGTATGGCCCTATGCCTTTAAGCGTTAAAATCAATTCATAATCATCGGGAAATTTTCCTTTAAATTCTTTTACTATATGCCTTGCCGTTGCTATTAAATTTTTACAGCGTGTGTAGTAGCCCAAGCCTTCCCATAATTTAAATACTGTTGTTTCTGGCGCCTTTGCTAACTTATCTATAGTGGGAAAAGCAGCAACAAAATTGTTATAATAATTCCATCCTTGTTCCACCCTAGTTTGTTGTAAAATTATTTCGCTCAGCCAAATTTTATAAGGGTCTTGTTCTCCTTTCCAGGGCATGGGGCGGTCATTGGTTTTTTTGTTCCATTCTAAAAGCCTGGTTGTAAAATATTTTCTATTGGCATCCATTTCCTAAATATATTTTTTATAAAGATTTTGTGTCAACCTGTTTATACATAGCAACTAATCTACATAATCCTGAAAATCAATAAGTTGGCATCCAATTTGTGTCACAATATTGGTATCAATAAACAACAAAGTACCTGATAATCACCAACTTATTTGGAATTTTGAAGGTTTTTTTGTAATTTACTTTTAGAATATAAATCAATCATCATGAGAAAAGCAGACCTGATCAATCAAATTTCCGAAAAAACGGGCATTCCCAAGGTGGATGTTTTGGTTACGCTTGAAACAATGTTTAAAGAGGTGAAACATTCCTTGTCACAAGGCGAGAACATTTATATAAGGGGTTTCGGCAGTTTTATAACCAAAAAGCGTGCGGCAAAAATTGGCCGTAATATCAAAAAAAATATTGCCGTAGAAATTCCGGAACACTTTATTCCTGCATTTAAGCCTGCAAAAGAATTTATGCAGGAAATAAAATCTTCTAAAAACATAAAAGAAAGTACCGAGCCTATTCCTGATGACAACGAAGACTGATGTACCTTTGCATTCCGGTAAAATCGGGATAAACTTTTATGAATAAGCAAGCATTATTGGCTACAGCAGGTTTAATTGTGGTAGCTGTACTTTTCTTTTTTGGGCGCACTGTTCAAAAAAAAACTGCCAAACCTGTAAGTAATGCTGTTGCTCCGGCTCACACCCATTCCTTCGATATTACACAATATATCAGCGCCGAAAAGCAAAAACTTACTGCTAGCCAAACAGTTACAGTAAATAAATTAGAAAATAATATCACCCGTGGCGATATTACTGCACAACAAATAGCCTCCAATAAGGACCTGGCCAATTTTTGGAAAGACAGTGTTCATGCCTTTGAACCTTATGTTTATTATTTATCAGCCGCTGCTAAGTTGGAAAATTCGGAAAAAAACCTCACCTTTGCAGCCCAATTAATTTTAGAGAACCTGAAAACAGAACAAGACGAAGTTAAATTAGATTGGCAGACAACAAAGGCAATTGAGTTATTTGAACAGGCTTTAAAGTTAGATCCCGACAATGATAATCTGAAGATCGGTTTAGGCAGTTGCTACATTTATGGCAGAAGCCGAAGCGGTGACCCTCAGCAAACTATGAAAGGGGTACTTCAGTTGAGAAGTGTTGTAGAAAAAGACTCCAACAATATGAAGGCGCAATTAGTGCTGGGTATTGGTGGTTTTATTTCGAGGCAATATGACAAAGCAATTGAACGTTTGCTTAAAGTGGTTCATTTTGACCCTAAAAATGTTGAAGCGGTAGCATATTTAGCTGATGCTTACGAAGGCAAAGGAGAAAAAAGTGAAGCACTTAAATGGTATAAAGCTTTAAACCAACTGGTAACAAACCCAGAAGCTAAAAAGCAAATAGCAGATAAGATTAAGGCTTTAGAATAGCCAACCCAAAGAACACAACGAATTAAACATATTATTTAAAACACAAAAAAGACTAGTTATGCCTTGTGGTAAAAAGAGAAAACGTCATAAAATTGCAACACACAAGCGTAAAAAACGTTTAAGAAAGAACCGTCATAAGAAGAAGTAATTCTTTTTAGTACAGTGCCGGCAATCCTCATGCTGGTACAAACTACCTGTATGCATTACAGCTTGCGGCTACTTATGTAGTTTACGCTAATGCATGCAGGTATGTTTCCTTTCCATGATGTAACGGTCTTATCAAAAATTTGCGCTTGACCAAGGAACTGATTATTAATGCTGCACCGCAGGGGGTAGAAATTGCCCTGTTGGAAGATAAGAAGCTGGTGGAACTGCACAGTGAAAAAACTGATGCAACCTTTGGTGTAGGAGACCTATATCTTGGAAAAGTCAAGAAACTGATTCCTGGACTTAATGCTGCCTTTGTAGATGTTGGTTTTGAAAAAGATGCCTTTTTACATTATACCGACCTTAGCCCTTACGTTCGCTCTATTTTAAAATTTACTACTGAAGCCATCAACGATAAAACTGAAGGCGGTTTTGATTTTACTAAATTTAAGGTAGAACCCGAAATTGTAAAGACTGGCAAGATTACCGAAATACTGAGCGGCAAACCCAACATTTTAGTACAGATATTAAAAGAACCTATAGCTGCCAAAGGGCCACGCCTTAGCTGCGAATTGAGTTTACCTGGGCGCTTTGTAGTGGTTACTCCATTTAATGATATTGTTGCAGTTTCCCGTAAAATTCATTCTAGCGACGAAAGAAAACGCCTGCAAAAAATTATTGAAGCCATCAAGCCGAAAAATTTAGGTGTTATTGTTCGTACCGCTGCAGAAGGAAAACACACGGCTGAATTGCATGAAGATTTATTAAGCTTAATCGCCACATGGAAATCGATACAAACCAATCTAAAGGGTGCTACGCCTCCTGCAAGAATATTAAGCGAGCAAGGTAAAACTACCAGTATTTTAAGAGATTTGTTAAGCGAAGATTTTAATAAGATTGTGGTAAACGATAAAACTATTTTCGCCGATACCAAAACTTATATTCAACGCATTGCACCAGATAAGGCCGATATCATTTCCTACTATAATAACGGCTCTCCTATTTTTGATAGTTTTGGTATTACCAAGCAGGTTAAAGCTGCATTTGGTAAAACAGTGAACCTGCCAAGCGGCGCTTACTTAATTGTTGAACACACCGAAGCATTGCATGTAATTGATGTAAACAGCGGTTACAAAAGTGTAAGCAACAACCAGGAACAAAATGCTTTGGAAACCAATCTTGAAGCTGCTGAAGAAATAGCAAGGCAATTGCGCCTGAGAGATTTGGGTGGCATCATTGTTGTCGATTTCATTGATATGAAATTGATGGAGAATAAGAAAAAATTGGCTGATGCAATGGAACAGTTTATGCGCAGCGACCGTGCAAAACATGCCGTGCTGCAAATAAGCAAATTTGGGTTAATGCAAATTACCCGTCAGCGCATGAAGCCGGAAATGACCATCAACACTACCGAAGTTTGCCCAAGCTGCGAAGGCACCGGCAAAATTTCTTCTACATTAATATTGGAAGATGAAATAGAAAAGAATCTGAACTATCTCATCATGCAAAAGCATAAAGGATTAACTGTTGAAGTACATCCTATTTTGTACGCTTATCTTACCAAGGGTATTTTCAATTCTAAATTAAGAAGATGGAAACGCAAGTTCAAGCAAAAAATTAAGTTGAAAGAAAATAATAATTATCATCTTACAGAGTTCCACTTTTTTGATGATAGTGATGAAGAGATAAAATTATAAGAGTTATATCTTCACATTTTTCCCAAAAATTGTTTTCATTTCTTCTGTAGAAATATTTTTAAAATCAAGTTTAACCGCTTGATTTTTTTGTATTACAAAGTCTTGTTTACTTTGAAAAAGCTGGTTATTATATTTTGTAAATGCAATTAAAGTAACTGGTTCATCGACTGGCAAATTTTGCAGTTTAGTAGCTTTACCTTCAATAGCATTAAGCTTTCCATTTATTAAGCCATTAAAAGATTTGAATACTAAAAAGTATTGTACGCCTGATTTATTAAAAGTAATTGGCAGCTCTACTTCTACTTCCGTTTGTTCATTGTACCTGTAAAAGCGATCGCAATTTATCCAGCCCAATGTTCTTATTAATGAAGGCGCATAATATTTTTGTATCTGGCCAGCCAGGGTTTTTGGTTGCCATTTGTCTATGGCAGAATCCTGTTGCACTTTTGCTGCTGCCATTTTTTCCATTTCCTGCTGCTGGTCTTTACAGCGTTTTAAAATAAATTGTTTAGGTGGGCCGTAAGTAAAATATAAAAAATTAGTGTCCACTCTTTGCCCCGGTAATAATTTAGCTATTTGCTTGGGCCACATAAAAACTGTATCAACATAAATTTTTGTCTGATGTTTGTTAATAGTATCTACTAATCTTTTTATCGTCATCTTTGTATCATAGTAATATACCGGTTCATTAAGCGTTCGGTAAATTTTTGCTTCTTTTCCTTCGGCAAAAAGGAAATCGGGTAGCTTATCAGGTATAGTATATTGATTACTATCAGTAAATTGCAGGTCATCATTTTTCTCTTGTTTTGGTAATAGGTTTTTACCAGCGCTTATCCAATTCATGTTATAAGCAGTATCTCGTTCCCCATAAAACAATTCCATTTCATTATGTTTTATAACAGGAAATTCCATCTGCATAACTTTATTCTTTTTAAGCAATACTTTTTGCCCGTTACATTCCATACCTACAAAATAACTACCGCCAGATGCCAGTAAACGTCCATTACTTACAGTTGCGGCATTGCTTTTAAACAAATCGCTGCTGGTTGTTAATTCAATAATTCTTACTGCTATTTTTCCGTCAATAGCGCTGCCATCTTCTTTTTGCAGTGCAGCTGGGTCAACAGTTATTTTCAATCCTTTCTTTGCGATAATTACGGAAACCTTATTGGCCACTGCGATAAATTTTTGTACGCTGTTCTCTATAAAATCATTGGAGTATTCAGATAGATTGATGACATCATTGGCAGATAACTTTATTGTATCTGAACTCGGCGGTATGGCGCTATCTACCTTAGTATTTAATTTATTATTATTACAAGAAAACAGAATGATGGTGCATAGCACAAACGTAACATAAACCGGTTGAGTTGGCATGGTGGCTGTTTTAAGATGATAAAAGAAGGGAATAAGCTTACAACGACAGCTTCAGGATTTATTTTATACAGCCACTCTTAAGAATTTTTTAAACGAAAAATAGGGTAGATCGCTCTACCCTATTTTTCGTTTAAAAACTATTTTGTTTTAATTAATGATGATGATTGTGCATCATGCCATTCAACTCCTCACCTGTCACTTCTTTCTCTTTTGGTGATACTTGTGTTTCTACCCAGTTAAATAATTTATCGGTAATTAAACGGCGGTAGCTGGCGTCCACTTGTTTTTCATCTTTCATCATCCTGTCGATATAGCTTTCAATCCAACTGCTATCTTCGCCTAAATTCATTGTACCAAAGTAGCGCATGATTTCTGCCTTCATGCTGTCCCTTAACTCTTCGTTGGTTACTTGTAATTTATTATCCTGAATTAATTTATCGCTTATTAATGTCCATTTTAATTGATTGCTAAAGCCAGGAAATTCAGCTTCTGCTTCTTCAGCAGTCTTAGGTTTTTCGCCACCGGTTTGCAACCAGCGTTTTAAAAACTCTTCCGGGAATTCCATTTTAGTTTCATCAATCAGGTAATGATACAATTGGTCTTGCAATTGGTTTTTACTTTGTGCATCCCAGTAAGCTTGTATTTCTTCTTTAATGGAAGCTTTTAATTCTTCTTCGGTCTTGATATCTTTTGCAGGATAAATTTCTTTAAAAAATTCTTCATTCAATTCCCGTTTTTCAACCAATCCTATCTTAACTATTTCTAAATTAAAATATTTTTTACCAGCTTCTTTGTCGGCTGCGTCAAAACCAAGGTCTTGTAAAATTGCGGCTAATTTATCATCGTCAAAAGCTTTGCTTAATTGTACCGTAACAACATCACCTACCTTTTTTCCGGTAAATTTTTTCTGCGTAGCAGCTGTAAAATATTTAAGTATTACTGAGTTTTCCTTTGATGCGCCGCCTTCTACAGCAGTTCCTTCTTTATCACTTTCTGTAAATAAAATGTTCAATACATTTTCATCATTGTCTACAGTTTCTGGCTCGGTCATTTTGCCGCCCTTAATTTGCATACGGGTAATTTCTTCTTCAACCATTGCATCAGTAGCCGTAACTTTATTCAATATAACTTTTGCTTTGCCAATTTCAGCCAGTTTGTAATCAGGTTTTAAACCCATTTCAAAACCAAATTCGTAATCAGTTGGATTGTTGATATCCATTTGAGCAACATCATTGGTCAATGGCAAAGGCTGGGCAAAAATTTCTGGCTTTTCGTTGTTCAGGTAATTGTACAATTCCTTTTCAACAGTCTTAATTACTTCATCAGTAAAAATAGAACCGCCGTACATTTTCTTAATCATGCCGGCAGGTACCATGCCTTTTCTAAACCCAGGAATATTTGCGTTTTTGCTGTATTCTTTTAATTTTTTATCAAAAGCAGGAAAATAATCGTCCTTGCTTACTTTGACAGTCAGCTTATCGTGCAATAAACCGATGTTTTCTCTTACAACTGTAGCCATTTTTTATGTATTTATATCTATTTAATAAAGAACAAGGAACAAGGAATAAAGAACACCGAAGTTCAAAATTCATGATTCCTTGTTCCTTGTTTACTATTCGTTTGTCCGGATGATAGGGGTCGAACCTACATGGATTGCTCCGCCAGATCCTAAGTCTGGTGCGTCTGCCAATTTCGCCACATCCGGTTAGGGGGTGCAAAAGTAAGGGATTTTGGTAAAATGGTAAAAGGAAAAATGGTAAAAAATAGTTTTCCGAATCACTATTTTATGGGTATTCTGATATTTGGAGTTTTATAGCAATATTTAGGCATTAATTCGTGTAATTTCTGCTTGCAATTAAAGTACTACACAGGCACATAGGGCATATAGAAAATGTATTATTTTCTTGATAAACCTATGTTTTCTATATGCCTGGTTGGTTGAATGCCAAAAACCACTTTTTAATCTTAAATTCGTAGTTACTGATGGAAGCAACAATCGACATACCCAAGTACAATCTTACTGAAGAGGAAGAGAAGAAAGAAATACTGCGCCAATACCGTGGCTTGTTACGTGTTTTAAAACCCAAGTTAAAGCCAGGCGATAAAGAATTGGTGAGGGTGGCTTTTGAAATGGCTGCCGAAGCCCACAAAACCATGCGCCGTAAAAGCGGCGAGCCTTATATTTTACATCCACTGGCCGTGGCCAAAATTTGTGTAGAAGAAATAGGCCTTGGTGTACGAAGCACCATTTGCGCTTTGTTACACGATACCGTAGAAGATACCGACATAACGCTTGAAGATATCAAAAGGGAATTTGGTATTGAGATTGCAAAAATTGTGGATGGCCTTACCAAGATAAGTACGGTGATGGACACCAACACATCGCAACAGGCAGAAAATTTTAAGAAGATTTTATTAACCCTTACTGATGACCCAAGGGTAATCTTAATAAAATTGGCAGACCGTTTACACAACATGCGTACTATGGACAGTATGAAACGGGAGAAGCAATTGAAGATAAGCAGTGAGACCGTTTACGTGTATGCGCCACTGGCACATCGTATGGGTTTGTACAATATCAAAACCGAAATGGAAGACCTTTCCATGAAATACATGGAGCCGGATACTTACCGCTACATAGCACAAAAACTAAGCGATACCAAAAGAGAAAGAACCAAATACATCAATGATTTTATAAGGCCGATAAAAGATAAATTAGAAAAAGCAGATTTTGACTTTGAAATCTATGGCCGTCCAAAAAGTATTCACTCCATTTGGACAAAGATGAAAAAGAAAGGCGTATCCTTTGAAGAAGTGTATGACCTTTTCGCTATTCGAATTTTGGTAAATTCATCTCTGGAAAAAGAAAAAGAAGATTGTTGGAAAGTGTACAGTATCATCACAGACGCTTATAACCCTTCGCCAGAAAGATTAAGAGATTGGCTGAGCAACCCTAAAAGCAATGGCTATGAAGCTTTGCACACCACTGTAATGGGGCCGCAAGGCAAATGGGTAGAAGTGCAGATACGCACTAAGCGCATGAATGAAATTGCAGAGAAAGGCCTTGCCGCACACTGGAAATATAAAGAAGGCAAAGATGATGAAAGCCGCTTTGACAAATGGTTTCAGCAGATAAGGGAAGCGCTGGGCAACCAGGATACCAATTCATTGGATTTTTTACAGGATTTTAAAACCTCTTTTCTTGCAGAAGAAATTTATGTATACACTCCAAAAGGTGAAGTAAGAATGTTGCCTGTGGGTGCAACTGCACTCGATTTTGCATTTAGTGTACACACTGCTGTTGGTAGCCGTTGCATTGGTGCAAAAGTAAACCACAAGCTAGTTCCAATAGGCACCAAGCTTCGCAGCGGCGACCAGATAGAAATTATCACCAGTGCCAAACAAAAGCCCAACCAGGAATGGCTGAATCTAGTGGTAACCACCAAGGCAAAAACAAAAATTAAAGACACTTTAAAAGAAGAAAAAAGAAAAGTAGCAGAAGATGGTAAATACATCCTGCAAAAAAAACTGGATGCTATTGGCGGCATGATGACGCAGCATAATATAGAAGAACTGGCTACTTATTACAAACTCAATTCTTCTCTTGATTTATTATATGAAATTGCCATTAAAAAAATTGATCTAAAAGAATTAAAAGATTTTACTGCTTCTGGCGATCGTTTATTTTTACCAAAACCTGTTGTTAAGCCTGAAGAAGAAAAAACTGAAATTGACCATACTGCAAAACATCATAATAAAAAAGATAAAGATGCCGAGCTGATTATTTTTGGAGAAAGCAGTGATAAAATACAATACACATTAGCCAATTGCTGCAAACCTATTCCTGGCGATGATGTATTTGGTTTTGTAACAACAGGCGAAGGATTAAAGATACACCGCACCAATTGTCCAAATGCTGCAAGGTTGTTAGCTAATTATGGCCACCGTGTTGTAAAAACAAAGTGGGCAAAAAATAAAGAAATATCCTTTTTAACCGGTTTAAAAATTATTGGTGTAGATGATGTAGGTGTAATACATAAAATTACCAACCTTATCAGCGGCGAGATGAAATTTAATATATCCGCAATGACTATTGAGGCTAAAGACGGTATTTTTATGGGCAATATAAAAATATTTGTACATGATAAAGAAGAATTGGACGAACTGGTAGAACGGTTGAATGATTTGCCAGGCATAGAAAGAGTGGATAGGTATGATACGGAGTAGCCAATTGGCTGTTCCTCATTGCCTATTGCCTTTTGGTCCATTGCCAATTGATTTAACATTAGCTTTACCAAACTATACAACCCTTTCACTTAAAAACGCATCATATTTGTATCTCAAAATTTAAAAACAAACGACTATGTTACAAGAATTAATACAAAAACTACAAGACAACCACGGATTAACTCCAGAGCAATCTCATAACATATTGGGAACAGTTACCGGGTTCATCAAAGAAAAATTTCCGATGCTTAGCGGCGCAGTAGATAATATGTTTGGTACCAATACAGCTGCTGCTCCTGTTGGGGCAACAACTACTACCACTACAACTACCGCAACAGTTGAAACTACAAAAACAGAAGAAAGTAGTATAATGGACAAAATCAGCGATGTAATTCCTGGACAAGCTGGTGAAAAAGTAGAAGAATTTGCAAAGAGCGCTGCACATAAAGCAGAAGATGTTTTTGACAGCGTAAAAGATAAATTTAGCGGCCTGTTTGGCGGTGGCGATAAAAAATAAGCTTTTAAATAGTATAAAATGAACCCGTCGAATAAAATCGACGGGTTTTCTTTTACCTGAAACATTTTAGAAAAAAGATATAAAAGGTAAATAAAGACTATTGCCCTTTATTTACCATATTTACGCAATTTACTTTTTTATGCATTGTACGCCGCTACAAATTCCGGCACAAAATCTTCCAGTCTTATTTTACTTAATACAGGGCGGTGTCTGAAATAATCTTCCTGCATAGTTCCTTCACGTAAAGCTTTGCCCATTGTAGTGTATCCTTCTGCGATAGTTTCAGTTAGCCCTGCCTGTCTCATGCCTTCCAAAGATTGTTCATCAGTAAATTCCACCCATTGTAGATCAGGCTTATCGATAGCTTTGCCAAATGCAGCAGCAATTTCAGCACCTGTTTTTTCATCTCCAGCAATATACCTTACTGAAAAGCCGGCAAAATTCAATGCAAGCAATTCTTCCGCAGCTACAGCAGCAATATCTTTTGGATGTACCAGTATTAATTTTTTTTCACCCCCACCAAAATTGCTACCCATAATATTCATGCCCTTTATCATAGGAATCATGTGCAACAGGTTATGATAAAAATAAGATGGCCTTAATGCTTTTACATTGATATCTTTATATTCCTGCAATAATATTTCCAAGTCAGACAAGCCATCAACAGGCCCTGCGCCATTGCCCATGTGTGCGCCAACGCTGCTTAGTTGTACCACTTTTTTTATGCCATTTGCTACAAGAGCAGCTATATAATTCCTTGCAATAGTGTTTTGAAAATGGCGCCAGTTTATCGGATTAAAATTGGGCGGTATCATCAAGTACACGGCATCTGCTCCCGCAAACGCATCTTTTAAAAAGGCAACATCTTCTACTGAACCGATAGCAGTTGATGCGCCCTTATCTACCAATGCTTGCAAATTTGCAGCGTTACGGCCAATTACTTTTACTTCGTGGCCTTCGTTTAATAATTTTTCTGTTAAGGGAGAAGAAATATTTCCTGCTCCGCCTGTAATTACATACTTCATAATTGAAATTGTTTTGTTTTATAAATTATATTTGTATATACAAATATTGAGTTAAAAAAATATTAACCCAACTTATCTGTCAACTTATTAATGTTCTGTACCATACGCATACTTTCTTCCGCCCCCAAAATATCTGTATAAGTTTTAGTAAATTCTTCCCTGCAAATTTTCATTTTCGGTATTAACTCTTTTCCTTTTGGTGTTGGGTAAACATTTGTTGATTTGCCTTCTGTTGTTCGTATAACTAATTTCTTTTCTTCTAGTTTTTCTATCAGCCTTGTAATGGTACTTGGTGTCAGTTGCATTTCTTCTGCTATAGCGCCGGGCTGTATACCGGGCAAATCTAAAACCACCGTTAATAAATAAGCATGGCTGGGAGACAAATCTATTTGCTTCCAGTTTTCAATAGCCAGCTTTTCTACTTTACGTGCCAAAGCATTGGTAGAAAAATAAAGGCATTTATTAAAACGGCTGTTAGATGATTTCATTTACAACACAAAGAAAAGCTTTTTCATTTGTACATACAAATAAAATCCAGATTTTTTTTGCACATTTTAAGATTGCCAACCTTTTACCTATATTATACTTTAATTTTTAATAGCTATAATAAAGGTTGGCAACCCTTCGGCAGACTTCTATTTTATTTTGCTAATTTTACGCCCATGGCAAATCCCAATTTAGATAGTAACGCTACTTCTGCAGATAAAGAATTTGAAAATACAATACGCCCCTCGGCGATAAATGATTTTAGCGGGCAAAGCCAGATTATAGAAAACATCACCATTTTTATTAAGGCCGCCAAGTTGCGTAACGAAGCGTTGGACCACATTTTATTTCATGGCCCTCCGGGATTGGGCAAAACAACATTGAGCAGAATTGTTGCCAATGAACTAGGCGTAAACATAAAAGAAACCAGCGGCCCTGTAATTGAAAAGCCCGGTGACCTTGCCGGATTGCTTACCAATTTAGAAACCAACGATGTATTGTTCATTGACGAGATACACCGCTTAAGTACAGTGGTAGAAGAATATTTATACGCCGCAATGGAAGATTACCGCATTGATATTATGATTGACAGCGGCCCCAATGCAAGGAGTGTGCAATTGAATTTAAATCCTTTTACATTGATTGGTGCTACCACAAGAAGTGGTTTATTAACTGCGCCTTTATTGAGCAGGTTCGGCATTAAATCACGTTTGGAATATTATGATGCTACAACTTTGAAAAATATTATTCTTCGTTCTTCAAAAATATTAAATACAAAAATCACCAGCGATGCTGCTGCGGAAATTGCCGGCCGTAGCCGTGGCACACCACGTATTGCCAATGGTTTATTAAGAAGAGTAAGAGATTTTGCGCAGGTAATCGGCAATGGCGTAATCGATCTGGGTATTACTGAACATTCGTTAAGAGCATTAAATGTAGATGCTTACGGTTTAGATGAAATGGATAACCGAATTTTATCTACTATTATAGAAAAATTTAAAGGCGGCCCGGTTGGTATTACCACTATTGCAACAGCCGTTGGTGAAGAACCTGGTACCATTGAAGAAGTATACGAACCTTTTTTAATTCAGGAAGGTTTTTTACAACGCACTGCAAGAGGCAGGGAAGCAACGGAAAAAGCTTATAAGCATTTAAAAAAAATGCCACCCAATATGGGCGGCACTCAAAATAATCTATTTAATGCCCTTTAACCCGTCCTTTCGACTTCGTTCAAGAGGGGAATTTATCGAAGCGTAAAATATTACTCGGAAACAACCAACCTAAATCCGTTGCCGTGAATATTTACAATTTCTATTGAAGGGTCTTCTTTTAAATATTTACGTAATTTAGCAATGTACACATCCATACTGCGGCCATTGAAATAGGTATCGCTGCCCCATATTTTTTTCAATGCTATTTCACGGCTAAGCAAATCATTTTTGTATTCACTCAGCATTTTCAATAATTCATTTTCTTTTGGAGAAAGCACTTGTACTTTACCGGCAATTGTCAATTCACGCAGGCGTGGGTTAAAGTGATAATTGCCCAAATCAAATTCGGCATTCACTTCTTCCTTATGCATTTCTTCATTGCGTTTTAAAATCGCTTTTATTTTATGCAGTAATACTTCACTGTCAAAAGGTTTGGTGATATAATCATCAGCACCTAATTTATAACCCTGAATGATATCATCTTTCATTGTTTTTGCACTCAGGAAAAATAAAGGCACATCAGGATTTACATCTCTTATTTCTTCTCCCAAAGTAAAGCCATCCATATTAGGCATCATCACATCCAAAAGGCAGATGTCGAATTTTTCACGCTGAAAAGCAGCTAATCCCAGGCGGCCATCTCTTTCTAATGTTACATCATAATCGTTCAGTTCCAAATAGTTTTTCAATACCATGCCAAGGTTGGTATCGTCTTCGCAAAGTAATATCTTAGGTTTTACTGCTTCCATGTTTTATTAGTTTAATAGCAAATAAAATTAAATCCTTTTTGCTACAGCGAATATAGTGCCTAATTTTTTGTTAATTGTAAAAATTGTTCCCGCAGATTTCGGGGATACTACAGAGAGGAGTTTCGCCAGCGGCGAAGGGGTTGCCTCAGATTGCACAGATTTATACGGATGAAATACACAGTAATTTTTCTGCGATATCAGCGTTATCTGCCAATAGGGCTCTTTGAGTGGGCAAAATTTTTATCCGTCAATGTTTTTAAAAACAGAATCAAATCTTTCTTCTCTGCATCAGTTAATCCCAAAGGCTTTTTTAAATCTTCGTCGATATTGATGGAATTCGAAATCAATGTAGATGGGTTGTTATAGTAATCCACCACTTCTTCTAAAGTTTTAAACATTCCATTATGCATGTAAGGCGCTGTTACCGCTATGTTGCGAAGGCCGGGTATTTTAAATTTGCCCTTGTCTGCTTCTTTATGGGTGATGTTGAAAAGGCCGGGATCATTTAATTCTTTTGCATTATATAAGCCAATGTTTTTAAATTCGTCTGTAGTAAAATCTTCCATGCTGTGGCAATTGAAACATTTTGCTTTATCGCCAATAAATATTTTACGTCCACGTTCCTCTGCAGCGGTTAATTTTTTTAAGCCGTTACTCCAGTTATCAAATTTACTGTCTACCGTTTCTAATGTTTTTTCGTAGGCTGCAAGTGCAAGTGCCAAATTTTTTGCAGAGGGTGTTTGTTTGAAAATTTTCTGAAACAGCAATTTGTATTCTTTGGATTGGTTCAATCTATTTACCGCTTCTTCAACCGGCAATCCCATTTCATCGGGATTTTGTATAGGCATCAGAGCCTGTTGTGTAAGAGAAGCAGCTCTTCCATCCCAAAAATAATAAGGGCGGTTTTTCATGTTTAAAACAGATGGCGTATTTCTTTTTGTGACCTTATCATTAATACCCACACTAAAAGCAACCGTATCTGCAAAAGCATAATCGGGTTTATGGCAACTGGCACAGCTTACCGATGAATCTTTAGATAATATTTTTTCTGAAAATAATTTTTTACCCAATGCTGATTGGGTTTTTATATCAGCGTATTGCTTTTCAAAAGAACTGCTGATAATAAATATACCTGTTACAATTAACAAAGCTGAAAATGCGGATTTTTTCATTCCAGCAAATTTAAACTAAATAAAAAATCATTTTATACATTTCAATAACAGGTTGTAACTTTCCCCAAAATATATACCATGCCCAATAAAGATGCTTTCATTCAAGCCATTAAAGATGGCTATACTTTCAAAGGAGAATCAGTAACAATAGGTTGTGCTGTTTTAGATGGAAATGTAGTGCCGGAAGCTGTAATCAATCTACCCTTAAAAACAATGAACCGCCATGGTTTGATTGCCGGAGCTACAGGTACGGGTAAAACCAAAACCTTGCAAATGATCAGCGAATATTTAAGCGATAACAGCGTACCCGTTCTGTTGCTTGATATCAAAGGAGATTTAAGCGGTATTGCCGCAGAAGGCACCACCAGTGATAAAGTGAAAGAGCGTTATGCAAAATTAAATATGGAATACAAGCCTGGCTTGTTTCCGTCAGAGCTGATGACGCTTTCTGGTAAAAAAGGTATTCACTTAAGGGCAACCGTTAGTGAGTTTGGTCCAATTTTATTAAGCAAGATATTAGACCTGAACGATACACAGGGCGGCGTTGTTGCCATGATATTTAAATATTGCGATGACACTAAATTACCCTTGCTCGATTTAAAAGATTTTATAAAAGTATTGCAGTATGTAGGCGATGAAGGAAAAGATGAACTGCAAAAAACTTACGGCAATATTTCTACCACCAGCACAGGAACTATTTTACGCAAAGTGATAGAACTGCAACAGCAAGGTGCAGATATTTTCTTTGGAGAAAAAAGTTTTGAAGTAGATGACTTGATGCGTATGAATGATGATGGAAGAGGCATGATTAACATTTTACGTGTTACCGATTTGCAGGATAAGCCTAAACTGTTTTCTACTTTTATGCTGCAGATGCTTGCAGAACTGTATGCCAGCTGCCCCGAAGAAGGCGATTTGGATAAACCAAAACTGGTAATGTTTATTGACGAAGCTCATTTAATTTTTAATGAAGCCAGCCAGGCATTATTAGACCAGATTGAAACCATCGTCAAATTGATACGTTCCAAAGGCATTGGCATTTTCTTTTGTACACAAAACCCTATGGATGTGCCTGCAAGTGTGCTGGCACAATTAGGTATGAAAGTGCAACATGCGCTAAGGGCATTTACTGCGGTGGATAGAAAAGCAATTAAACAAACCGCAGAGAATTATCCTGAAACAACATTTTATAAAACAGAAGACCTTATTACACAACTGGGTATTGGCGAAGCGTTGGTAACTATGCTGAATGAAAAAGGTGTTCCCACCCCACTGGTGCATGTAATGCTTTGCTCGCCGCGCAGCCGTATGGATGTGTTGACCGATGCAGAAATCGATACACTTACCAGCAAAAGTAAATTGGTGGCCAAATATAACCAGGTAATAGATAGCGAAAGCGCTTATGAAATATTAACAGCTAAATTACAAGATGCTGCCAATAAAAATCAAGATCAGGGCGGTGGTGGCAAAGGCCAGAAAGAACCAGAATCAACTTTTGAAAAAGTGGCCAATAACAGTATTGTAAAAAGTATGGTGCGTACAGCAGGTAATACTATTGTCCGTTCTTTGTTAGGTGCATTAGGACTTGGCGGAAGAAGCAGCAGTTCTAAAAGTAAAAGCAAGAGTTGGTTTTAACTTCCTTTAAACAATAACGTTTTACAGTGCCGGTTTACAAGCCGGCACTCGTATTTTTGCAGCATGAAGAAATTTCAATCCATCTTTAAGCATCGTTTTGGGCCTGTTGCTGTTATTGCCATTTTAGTTTGCAGTATTAGTTTTATTACAAGGGTGGCGTTATTAATAAAAAGCTGGCCTTCTCTTGAATTAAACCCTTTGAGTTTTATCGGCATTTTCATCATTGGGTTTTTTTACGATTTGGTGGTAAGCAGTTTCTTTGCCATTCCCGTCGCATTGTATTGCTGGCTGATGAAGGATTCCATTTATCGCCAACGCTGGCAACGGTTTTTGTTGTATACTCTATTTTTTTTCCTCAGCCTTATTTTAGTATTAAATGCTGGAGCTGAGTTTACTTTTTGGGATGAATTTAGTGTACGCTTTAACTTTATAGCTGTCGATTACCTGATTTATACGACAGAAGTGTTAGGCAATATCTGGGAGTCGTATAACATTCCGCTTATTGGCATGGGCGTGTTTTTTGCTACTATTATTATTGTCTTTTTAATCAGAAAGAAACTAGTATCTTCTCAGCATGTAAGCATGCGTTTTGCAAAACGCAGTGTTTTTTTTATTTTATTTTTATTGGTGCCTGCTGCCGGATATTTTTTGGTAAACAACCGTTTTAAAAATATCAGCAATAATAATTTTGTAAATGAACTGGGCGGCAATGGTATTTATGAATTTGGTACTGCTTTTTGGAATAACGAAATTGATTACAATCGTTTTTACGCCACTAAAAATGATACTGCTAATTTTAAAATATTGAAAGACATGTTGCAGGCACCTAATGCAACATTTACCGATAATCCTTTAAGTATTGAAAGAGTTATTAAAAATGACAGCCCCGAACATAAATGGAATATTGTATTGATAAGTGTAGAAAGCTTAAGTGGCGATTATTTAAAACACTTTGGTAATAAAGAAAACATTACACCATTTTTAGATTCGCTTATCCCCCAGAGTTTGTTCTTCGAAAATTTTTATGCCAGCGGCACAAGAACAGTAAGAGGGCTTGAAGCATTGTCTTTGGCCATTCCTCCTACCCCTGGCCAATCCATTGTAAGGCGGCCCGATAATGCAGATATGTTTACCATGGGCAATGTTTTAAAAACGAAGGGCTACGATGTAAATTATATTTATGGCGGCAATGCTTTTTTTGATAATATGGGTAAATATTTTGGTGCTAATGGTTATACTGTTTTAGACAAGAGAGATATTCCTGAAAATTTGATACACCATACCACAGCCTGGGGTATTGATGATGAAGGTGCATTTGATTTTACTTTGCTGCAATGTGATAAAAGTTTTACAGCGGGCAAACTTTTCTTCAATCATATTATGACGGTGAGCAACCACCGGCCCTATACTTACCCAGATGGAAGAATTGATATTCCTTCTAAAACCCAATCCATAGAAGGTGGCGTAAAATATACTGACTATGCCATCAATAAATTTTTAAAAGATGCGGCGCAAAAACCCTGGTTCAGTAATACCGTTTTTGTTATTGTAGCGGATCATTGCAGCAAGAGTGCTGGTAAAACCGATTTACCGGTTAACCGTTATCATATTCCATGCTTTATCTATTCTCCGGCCCTAATTACACCTGCTATTGAGCAACGCCTTACCAGCCAGATAGATTTGGCTCCAACGGTATTGGGGTTACTTAATTTGAACTATACCAGCCGTTTTTTAGGCTACGACATCAACAAAACTCCAAAAGGAAGGGAAAGGGCGTTCATCAGCACCTACCAAAATATGGGCTACATCAGCAATGGCAAATTGATAATACTCTCTCCACAAAAGAAAATTGAGTCGTTTGTCCCCGATTTCATTTCGGGCAATGCAACCAAAATTGCACCCGAACAACGCCTTATTAATGAAGCAATTGCATGGTATCAAAGTGCTAATTATTTGTATAAAAACGAGGGGTATAAGATGTTAAAATAAATAAATTTATTGATTATAAAATAATGATTATCATTATATAAATGTCTACAACTCCATTTTTACATTTTTATTGTGTAGTAGCTCAACCAATAAAATATTTTAAAAATAATTTAAGAAAATGTTGTGGAATCGTAAATTCCGTACTATCTTCGTTTCGGTTTTTCATAGGATATTGGATTTTAAAGCGGGACTAGATTTCTATCTTGGTCCCTTTTTTATTTTATACCCTTTCCGGTTTTACATTAATGTTGAAACATTGTTGCTTAATATCAAACAAATGCATTCAAATTAGAATATTTCCCTCCTTATCTACAGTAATCTTATTTTCGGCCTGTAAATAATGCATCACTTTCCAAAGCTTATTTTTATTGACATTTATCAATTGTTTTTTTAAGTCACCAATTTGAAGAGGGCCATTTTTTATTGCTCCAAAAATACCAGCCACAATCAATTCAAATTCTTCTTTGGGAATAATCAAATCTTTTTCATTGATACAGTTATCACAAATGCCACAGGCATTTTTTGCAGTCGCATTAAAATAGCAGGCAATAAATTTGCTCCTGCATTGTGTAGTGGTTTTTATATAATTGATCATTGCAGTTACACGCTGTTCAAAATTTTTCTTGCGTTGCAAGTAAGCAGTCGTGTTGACGGCATAACTATCATTGTACATCCTGTTCTTCTGTAAGGTAATTTGTGGGTTTTCTTTTTGCGGACAATAAACAATCATGCCGTTATCGTTCAATTGCTTTAAACCATTCTTTACCACATCAACATGCTGCTTTAAAAATTTTGCCAGTTGCATTTCATAAACTGTAACAGGAAAATCGAAGATGCCTTCGTAGGAACGCAGTAAACCTTTTATCAATTCTTCCAGCTGCGGATGTGTTTTTTCAAAATCTAAAAGGTCATTTCTGTTAGCAACCACCAATACTGTTGAAGGCTTAAAAATTATTTCATTAAAGCTTAAAAAATCTTCCTGCTCCAAAGCTTTAATAGCATAGATTGTAGTAAGTATATTTAATTTAAATGCCGATGTGAATGTCGCAATATCAAAATCATAATCTAATCCTTCGCCATTACCGGCAGGTATTTGCAAATGATTCATCAAAGCAATGTAAACTTTCTTAATCTCTTCTTCTTTAGGAAAACGAATATCACTTTGCTCCTTCAAATCTTCCAGCTCTTTAGTGCCATATAACAAAACAGCGTATGCTCTTCTGCCATCCCTTCCTGCTCTTCCGGCTTCCTGGTAATAATTTTCTACGCAATCCGGCACATCATAATGTACTACTACTCTTACATCGGGTTTATCAATACCCATTCCAAATGCATTGGTACAAACAATTACCCTTGTTTTATTTTGTATCCAGCTTTCCTGTTTTTTACTTCTCTCTTCGTTATTTAATCCTGCATGATAATAATCTGCATTAATATTATTCATTCGCAAAAGCTCAGCAATTTCTTTAGTGCGCTTCCTGCTTTTGCAATACACAATTGCAGAGCCTGGTACATTTTTTAATATTTCTAAAACCTTATTCTGTTTAGATGCTGCATTAAAAACGCTGTAAGAAAGATTGGGCCTTTCAAAAGATTGCTGAAAGCGTCGTTGCGTTTTTCCAAATAATAATTTTTCGCAGATATCATCTTGAACCACCTTAGTTGCAGAGGCAGTAAGCGCCATTACCGGCACGCCTGGTAACATTTCACGAAGGCTTGCAATACGCAGGTAAGGCGGCCTGAAATCGTACCCCCATTGCGATACACAATGGGCTTCATCAACCGCCAGCAAACTGATATTCATAGAAGGAAGGAATTCTAAAAACAAATTTGTTTCTAATCTTTCCGGTGAGACATATAAAAATTTATAATTGCCATAAGCTGCATTTTGCAATGTTTTCTTTACTTCTAAAAAACTCATGCCGCTATAAACAGCCAATGCATTAATACCTCTTCTTTTCAATTGTTCCACCTGGTCTTTCATCAATGCAATAAGAGGGCTAACTACAAGGCATATACCTTCTTTAGCCATTGCAGGCACCTGGAAACAAATAGATTTTCCACCACCCGTAGGTAATAATGCCAAAGCATCGGAGCCTTGCAGCACTGCATTGATAATATCTTCCTGCAATGAACGAAAATTATCATAGCCCCAATATTGTTTCAGAATTTCCTTTGGCGTCAAACCTTTCAATTTTAGCCTGAAATTAAATTACTTTCTTGTAATTCAGCTTTATTGAATTTATAGCCAGCACCACATCGCTAAAACCCATTGCCAGTGCAGCAATGCCAGGATGCAACAAACCAACTGCAGCTACGGGAATAGCTACTACGTTATAAATAAATGCCCAAAATAAATTTTGTTTAATCGTGATAAAAGTATGTTTGCCTAATCCTAATGCCAGCGGCAAATGTTTAATGCCGTTATTGGTCAACACCACTTGTGCAGTTTGCATAGCCAATTGTGATGCCTCGGAAATGGATATGCCGATGGTTGCTTTTGCCAGTGCTGGTGCATCATTAATGCCATCGCCAATCATGGCAACAGGTGATATATTATTCAATTGCTCTACTATCTGCAATTTTTCTTCAGGTGATTTTTCAGCAAATACTTCATCAATGCCAACAGCTTTGGCTAATCTGTTACATCTTTCCAAATTATCGCCGCTTAATAAAATGGTTTTTATATTTTTTGAATGGAGATAATTAATCACATCAACAGCTTCTGTTCTTATTTCATCTTCCATATCAAACCAACCGAGGAGTTTATTGTTTTTGGTAAGATAAGCAGTGTGGTTTTCATGAGTGTTGAGTGGTGAGTTTTGAGCAGAGTCTATAAAAGTTGCAGTCTGTTGTCCGTCGTCTGTTGTCTGCTGTCTTTTTCCTAATTCGTATACATTCCCATCGTTGTCTTCAGCAACCATACCAACTCCTTTTATTTCATCTATCTTTTTCCAATTGGTAGGATTATTTATTTTCCATTGCGTTGTTATTGCTTTTGCAATAGGGTGGTTTGAATATTTTTCGATAGAAAAAATTATTCGCTTAAATTCTTCTTCAATTACATCATTACATTCAACATTCGATATTTTCAATTCGCCATTCGTCAATGTGCCCGTTTTATCAAATACAACCGCAGTTATATTTTTAAATAGTTCCAGGCTTTTTGCATTGCGAAAAAGAATGCCTTTTTTTGTTGCCCTGCCTAACCCTACTGCAATGGCTGCGGGTGTTGCAAGCCCCATGGCACAAGGGCAACTGATTACCAAAACAGCAATGCTTCGCATTAAAGATTGGGTGCCAGAAATATTAAACGCAAAATAATTAAGAAGAAAAGTTATAACTGCAATACTGATTACAACAGGCACAAATACGGTGCTTATCTTATCTGCCAATTGTTGTATCGGTGGTTTATCACTTTGTGCCTGTTTAACTAAATTTAAAATATTACTGAGTACTGTGTCCTTTCCTACGGCGGTGACTTGTGCTTTTACAGTGCCGTCGGTAAATAAACTGCCGCCAATAAGTGCATCTTTTTTTTGTTTGTGAATGGGATTACTTTCTCCTGTTAACAATGCTTCACTAACATAAGCTTCGCCCCATAAAATTTTACAATCCGCTGGCACTTGTTCTCCCGTTTTTATTAAAATCAAATCACCTACGTGCAACTGGCTATTTTCAACAGGAAAAATTAATTCTTTATGGTCGCCGTCAAAAGCAATCATGTTAGCCATTACTTTTTGCTTGCCTGTTAATTCATTCAATGCTTTTTGCGTGGTAGAAACTGATTTGTTTTCAATCCATTCGCCTAAAAAAACCAGTGTGATAATAGTGGCTGTTGTTTCATAAAAAATATAATCCATGCCATAATTGCCCAGCGTACCAATTAAACTGTATACAAATGCTGCCAATGCTCCGGTTGCAATTAATACATTCATATTAGGGATACCGCGGCGCAAACTTTTAACTGCACTTACACCAAAATAATTCATGCCCACAAAAAAAACAGGCAGGCAAATAGCCATTTGTATCCATGGGTTCATTAAAAAATGAATATGCCATGGCAGCATGTGCAACATTAATACGGCTGTGAATGGCAGGCAGAAGAGGAAGCGTTGTAGGTGATTTGCAAAAAGTTGTTGAAGGTTGAAAGTTGAAGGTTGAAGGTTTGGTGCCGCCGTTTCATTTACTACTTTGTAGCCAAGGCTGGCAATGCCCTTGGTTAAGGCCTCTTTAGTTTTGCTGCCATCCAGTTCAAAACTTACATCGCCGCCAATAAAGTTGACTTTAACGGCTTTCATGCCTTCTTTTTGAAGATACCTGTTGATGGTTAAAGCACAATTGGTGCAGTCCATTCCCTCTACTTTCCATTCTACTTTTTCCATGCTGCAAAATTATTTGTTGCTGTTATCATGTAATTACTAATGAAGGAAAATATATTTGCAACATGGAATTAGTTTTTAAACTGGAAAACATAGATGAAGCAGCTGTAAAATTTATTGCAGCTACTGCTGGCCATAGGGTTATAGCTTTTCATGGCGAAATGGGGGCAGGCAAAACAACGTTTATACATGCTGTGTGTGAAGCAATGGGCGTAAAAGAAAATATATCCAGCCCAACTTTTGCCATCATCAACCAATATGCAACTGCAGCTGGCAAAACCATTTACCATATGGACTGGTATCGTATAAAAGATGATGAAGAAGCCATAAATGCTGGTGTGGAAGATTGCCTTTACTCGGGCAATACCTGTTTTGTGGAATGGCCCGAAAAAGCGCGAGGCGTTTTACCCGATGATACTTTACACGTTGTTATCACCATGATAGGCGATGCTACAAGGAAAATTCAAATACCCTAACACTAACTATTCCGCCTTACCGACTTACCGGCAAAAAATTGCAAAAAAAAATGTAATTTGAGTAGCCAAAGAATTATACATTATTCACTAATAAATTATCCATTAACTCGTGGCTACTTCAAAACCCTTTGTATCACCTTCCTTTTCTTACGAAACTTTAGAAGAAACCCTTGATATAAAACCTAAAGGCGCAGAGATGTTTATTGGTATTCCTAAAGAAACATCTTTTAGCGAAAACAGGATTGCACTTACACCAGAAGCGGTGGGTGTAATGGTAGCCAATGGCCACAGAGTTGTTGTAGAAACAAAAGCCGGTGATGGCGCCAGCTATACCGATAAAGATTACAGCGAGGCTGGGGCTAAAATTGCCTATGATAAAAAAGAAGTGTACCAATGTGATATACTGGTAAAAAGCGCTCCTGTTAGTGAAAACGAATGTGAACTTTTAAAATATGGCCAGTACATTATTTCTCCTATCCATTTGGCGGTAATGCAAAGAGAGATATTGCAGAAGATGATGGATAAAAAAATTACCGCACTTAGTTTTGAAAACCTTAAAGATGATAGTGGCCACAACCCCATCGTACGCAGCATGAGCGAAATTGCAGGCAGTGCAGTAATGCTGATTGCAGGGCAATATTTAAGCAATGCCAACAATGGTAAAGGTGTATTGGTTGGAGGAATAAGCGGCATCCCGCCAACAAAAGTTATCATTATTGGCGCTGGTATTGTGGGTGAATATGCAGCAAGGACAGCTTTGGCCATGGGTGCCAGTGTGAAAATATTCGACAATAGCATTTACCGTTTAAAGCGTTTACAAAATAATATCGGGGGGCGTTTATGGACTTCGGTTATAGAGCCTAAAATTTTAGCCAAACAATTAAAAACTTGTGATGTGGCAGTTGGCGCTTTAAGCAGCACTGGCGGCAGAACACCCATTGTGGTAATGGAAGAAACTGTAAGCAGTATGCGCCCTGGCAGTGTAATTGTAGATGTAAGTATTGACCGTGGTGGCTGTTTTGAAACCAGCGAAGTAACCACACATGAAAAACCAGTATTTAAAAAATATGACGTTATTCATTATTGCGTACCCAATATACCCAGCGGATTTGCACGTACCGCTTCTCAAGCTATAAGCAATGTGTTAATGCCTCTTTTACTGGAAACCGGTGAAGACGGTGGCATTGATAATGTGATTTGGTATAAGATAAATATCCGCAGCGGTATTTATTTATTTAAAGGCAGCCTTACCAATTTTTATTTGAGCGAAAGATTTGATTTGAAATATACCGATTTGAATTTGTTGATTGCGAGCAGGAGGTAAATTTTTCAGAAAAATTGTAATTTAGCAATATGAGTAGCGCAATTCCTAAGGGAAATAGAAAATATAGCTTTGCTGAATATATGGCAATGGAGGAAACTAGTTTGGAGAAGCATGATTTTTATCATGGAGAAATTTTTGCTATGGCAGGCAGCACAAAAAACCACAACAACATTATTTTAAATATTGGAGTTGCCTTAAGAACAAGTAAGAAAACGGGGTGCGACATTTTTATTGGCGGCATGAAATTGGAAATTGAGAAAGAACAATTTTATGTTTATCCTGATTTAATTTACACTTGTGATGATGGCATAAAAGGAAGTGATTTGTTTGTTAAAAAGCCTTCTATAATTTTTGAAGTACTTTCGGACTCTACTGCCTTGTATGATAAAGAAGTAAAACTGAAATACTACAAAAGAATTCAAAGCCTTAATTATTATGTATTGATTGCTCAAAAAGAAATAATGGTGGAAGTATATAGCCGTATTAACGATACCCAAATATGGCAATATCAGACTTTTGAAAACATGAACGAGATTATTGAATTTGAAAAGCTGGGAGTTTCGTTGCCTGTTGCGGTAATTTATGAAGAAATTGGATTTGATGCAATTTGAAAAACTTATTTATAATCCCCAATCCTAATCACCTCTTCACAAAATTCATACTCCTGTTTATCATTACTGCTTACAATTACTAATTTTTCTTTGGTAAAATCAGCAATCAGCTTTTGATATAAAGCAACGCCTTCTGCATCTAAATTGGTAGTGGGTTCGTCTAATAATAAAATCGGCGTGTTGCTAAAAAATGCCTGTGCTAATTTTAAACGTTGCTTCATACCGCTGCTGTAATAACGTATTTGTTTATCCGTAGCATTTTTTAAACCTACGGTTTGTAGTATATCCGCAATAGAATTGGTAAGCGGTTTAAACTGTTGATGAAACTGCAACATTTCTTTGGCTGTCATTTCTTCTATTAATTCTAAATAGGGTGCAGCGATAGAGATAAGTTGATGATTGATACTTGCCTGTTGCCCATTGCCTATTTGCACTGTTCCTTCATTATGCGTAAGTGCTCCGGAAATTACTTGTAATAAAGTCGACTTGCCCGAACCATTTGGGCCAGTGATGGCATAACTTTTACCTGATTGAAACTGATGGTTGAAGCGGCGGAATATCCACTCCCGGTTAAATCTTTTACCAACGTTATTTAAGGTTATTTGCATTTGGCTTGCCGGTAAGGCTATAAGACGTTAATTATTTTTTATTTACGCTTAGATAAAAGTTCAGTAATGATATTTATGTATCCCGATACATCGGGACGACGCCAATGAAGTTCAACAAAGAGCAAATGTTCGGCTCAGAAAAAAAGTTTTTCGCCTTAACCCTTTGCATTTTTTAATGATGTAACAATCTAAGTTCCCCTTTAGGGGACAGGGGCATTTGTTTCTTACTCATCATCCCCACTTCCCTTTGTAAAACGTTTTATTATACCTCTTCCACTATCACGAATGAAAGTTACAATCTCATCCCTTTCATCTGTAGCTGGAAATTCTTCCTCAATAAAATTTAATGCTTGTGAAGTATTCATGCCTTTGTTATAAATAATGCGGTAGATATCGAGTATCTGGTTAATCCTGTCTAAAGAAAAACCACGGCGCTTCAACCCTACCGAATTTACACCAGCATAACTCAATGGTGTGCGGCCAGCTTTAATATAAGGCGGTACATCTTTGCTTACCAAACTACCTCCTGCAATAAATGCATGTTGCCCAATTTGTACAAACTGGTGTACGGCACACATACCGGCGAGTATTGCATTATCGCCCATGGTAACATGCCCGGCCATTTGTGTATTATTGCTCATGATACAATTGTTGCCCACAATACAATCGTGTGCAATATGGCTGTAAGCCATTATCAAACAGTTGTTACCAACCTTGGTTGTCCATTTATCTTTACTGCCACGGTTAACGGTTACAAATTCACGAATAGTTGTGTTGTCTCCAATTTCAACAGTAGTTTGTTCGCCTTCATATTTTAAATCTTGTGGTATAGCAGCTATTACAGCACCAGGAAAAATGCGGCAGTTTTTTCCAATTCTTGCACCTTCCATTATGGTAACGTTACTACCTATCCAGGTGCCTTCGCCAATTTCTACATTGGGATGAATTACACTGAAAGGGTCAATCTTTACATTGGTAGCAAGCTTTGCGCTGGGATGGATGTATGTGTGCGGATGAATCATTATTGTGTTAATTGGTTAATTGGCTAACTAGTTTATTGGCTTGGCATTTATTGGTTAAGCGTAACTACGAATTTACTAATTAACCAATCAACTAATAAACTATTTAACTGCGTTTTACAAGTTGTGCTGTTAAGTCTGCTTCGGTACAGAGTTTATTACCAACATAAACGCTGCCACGCATAATACAAATACCACGACGTATTGGTTCAATCAGTTCCATTTTTAAAATCATGGTATCACCAGGCACTACTTTTTGTTTGAACTTACAATTATCTATTTTTAAAAAATAAGTATCATATTGTCCTTCGGGCATGGCATTTATACAAAGCAAGCCGCCAGTTTGTGCCAGCGCTTCAATCTGCAATACACCAGGCATTACAGGGTTACCGGGAAAATGACCCTGGAAAAAGAATTCGTTGAAGGTTACATTTTTTATACCTACAATTTGCCTGTCGGTCAATTCAATAATCTTATCTACAAATAAGAACGGAAAACGGTGCGGCAATGTTTTTTCTATCTGCTGCTGTGTATATACCGGTTGCTGATTAGGATTGTAAATAGGAATATCCTTGGTGTGTTTATTCTTTTTAATGTATTGTTTTATCTTTTTTGCAAACTCCACATTGCTGCTATGGCCTGGCCTGTTGGCAATAATATGTGCTTTAATAGGATAACCAATCAATGCCAAGTCTCCAATTACATCCAATAGTTTATGCCTTGCAGGTTCATTGGGAAATCGCAGCTCTAAATTATTCAGATAACCTTCGCTTTTTACTTCCACTTTAGTGCGGCCAAATGCTTTTGCCAGACGGCTCATCTCTTCATCAGTTACCGGTTTATCTACAACAACTATGGCGTTATTGATATCTCCACCTTTTACGAGGTTATTATCCAGCAACATTTCCAGTTCATGCAAAAAACAAAAAGTACGGCAAGGCGCAATTTCTGTTTTAAATTCTTTAATGGTCTTTAAGCTGGCGTGTTGCGTACCTAAAACCGGACTATTAAAATCAATAAGAGTTGTTATTTGATAATTGGTTGCAGGCAATGCCGTCATGTCAACCCTTTTCACATCGTCATAGTGAGTGATATTGGTATCGATGGTGTACCATGCTTTTGCAGCATCCTGTTCCAGCACACCGGTTTCTTCAATAATTTCTACAAAAGGTTCGCTGCTGCCGTCAATAATGGGTATTTCAGGACCGTTGATTTCTATCAGGCAATTATCTACACCCATACCAACCAATGCCGCTAAAATATGTTCTACTGTACTTACTTTGGTATCGCCCTGTTCTAAAGTTGTACCTCTTGAAGTATCTGTAACCAGGTCACAATCGGCTTTAATAACCGGCATTCCGGGTAGGTCAATACGTTGAAACTGAAAGCCAAAACCCGGGTTGGCTGGCTTTAATGTCATATCCACATTTACACCTGTGTGCAGGCCAGTGCCAGAAATACTTACCGAAGCTGCAAGTGTGTGTTGTTTATCAGGATTAAAATTACTGTCCATTAGCATTTGAAAATTAGGGGGCAAAGATAACGAATGGCGAATACATGTTCAATGTCGAATTTGCGAATATCGAATGGCGAATGTTTTAATATTATAGCTATTGCTACCTTATAGAAATTCGATATTCGATATTTATACATTCACCGTCTAAAACTGGAACTGGAAGCTGCCAAAAATCCCAAACCTAGATGTTTTATTATCCGGCAAAGGCCTTGGCATCACACGCCAAACAAAATCCAGCCGAAGTACTTTAAGGATATTATCAATACCGGTACCTACTTCCAGATAAGTTTTGCCGTTTAAAGTTTTAAAATTACCTGCTGTGTTATTGAGCGCTGTATTAGCTTCACTTAACGAACCCCAAAGTGCTTTTACATTCCAGAACTGGCGCAGTTTTAATTTACGGGTAAATGGAATAAAGCGGAATAAACCCGAGCCGACATTATGCTCCACATTAACACCTGCATATTTATCACTCAAATATTCAAAACGGTTCATCAGGTTATAACTGTTGGGGTCGTAATAATAAATATCATTGCCCGGATGATTTTCCAGAAATGCAAAAGGCAATGTACCATTGGTTTGCCCGCCATACACTTTGTAAGAAAAAGAGCCGTAAGGCGAAATCTTCATATAATCCTTTATTGATAACCCGATTTTTGTATAGCTGTAAGCGCTGTTTAAAACACCTGAAAAACCTTTGGTCAACATCAACTCAACAACAGGGTATTTTGTACCTAAAGAATAACGGAAATAATCACCTTCTATAAAAGTTTCCAGGTAAGCAAAACGTAATTTTAACGCTACCTGAAAATCGGTAAGTGGCAAACCTGCTGTTGTAGGAAAAGCTGTTTTAAAAGGAAGATTTTTAAGCGGCGTGTATTCTCTGTGAGAAACGAACCACTCGGTTGAAAACCCTTTGCCTATCTCTTTAAATACTTCAAAACGTATATCCTGTAACTGCACAAATTTTCTTGTGGTATTAGGTTTGCGAATAGCTAAAGAAAAAATATTATCCTGCCCCACATCACCAACCTGGCTAATGCCATTATCAATGTCATTAGAATAGGAAAAGTGCAGTCGGAAATTCGGCTCTCTTTTTATGATCCAGAATGCTTCAGCCTTGCCTTTAAATTTCTGATCGCCAAAACCGTAAGCCAAATAAGTATGCAGGTAAATATGTTTATTAAATCCAGTCGTAGTTCCCAAATCAAAACGCATACGAAGGCCTTCCCAGCTATTTGCGCTTAGCCAGTTGAACCATGGGCCAATTTCGTAATTGGTTAATTGTTTATAACCGGTACCAATAAACTTCAATGTGTTTTGCAGACGTTGAAATTTAGGCATCTGCAACAATTTATCTACAGTAGCATAAATGGCTTTTTCATTGGTAGATAAACTATCATGCCGCAATTTATTCCATGCAGAATCTGATTGAAGTGTGCTGTTTGGATCTGTTTTTACTACTTCCTGAATGGGTTGTTGTTTAAACAAAGCAGTAATAGAATCACTATTAATGATAATGTTGCTGTAACTGGTTGTTTTACGCCCAATGAAAGTGAGGGATTGTTTGCCCAGGATTTTAAAATCTGCAAAAAATTTATCCCTGTTTAAAAAATATACGGTATCATTCAGGGGAATAAACTCCTGGAAAATGCTTACCCTGTCTATATAATTGATATTGGCCTCTTTACCCAGGTATAAATTTATTTTTTGTATCTGGTAAGTTTTTGCAACCACCCATGCATCTCCTTCAAATGTATTTTGCCCGGGGTGTTTTTGAGAAAATACAAAATGAAATATCTTTTGCCCGGCTACAATCTGCGTATCCGGCACCGAAAAATTATAGTAGACATCTGCATTGTCATTAAAAGGACCGATGAAATCTTTATCCATCACATTGACGTAATTGCCATACACATTTACGTTTTGGTTCATCACTCCCATTAATTTGTTGATGCTTTCATTATTAAAACCTTTGGTGTTGCTTGCTTTAATATTTTCAAAATATTTTTTAGTGTTTTTTTGAAAAGCATAATCGCTTACACTTTCCAGTAAGTAGGCCGGTAAAAAAGGTTCTTTTTCCGAAGTGCTGTCTATATTATCAAAAATGAAAGAAAAGGGTTTTAGCAAGAAGTTTTTCTTTGCTTTATCTGGTTTAAAATTTTTAATATCAATCTCTAATTTATTATAAGCTTCGTAACCAAAGTTGGGCAGGTTGTAGCGGTTGTATTGCTTCTTTTTGCCCATTATCTTTTTCCACAAATACAAACCCCTGTTTATTTTGTTGCGTATCACCACAGCATCTGATGCAGCGCCTCGTTCCAGTTGGATAACAATACTTTTATTATTAACCGAATCGGTAATAGGCAATTTAAAAGTTTGGTAACCAACAAAAGTTATCACCAAAGTATCTTTTGAAAATTTACCAATGTAGAATGAAAAGTTTCCTGCACTATCAGATGTTTTTCCAACACCCGACCTTTTAAAATAAACCGAAGCAAAGCTTACAGGCTCTTTGGTATGGGCATCTTGTATAGCGCCACTAAAGCTGATGCTTTGGGCATGAAGCTTTGAAACTGAAAGGACAAATACAACAAAAATTAAATAACGTAAAGATGCCAATGTAATGTTTTAAGATACCGACTAAAAATATCGAATGTTTTAATGTTGAATATCGAATGTGGATACCAGAACAGATAGTTTGTTATTCCTTTTCAATACTTATATAGATGATTATAGCAGTAAAATCGTTGGCAGTAATAAAAGCTTTAACCAATTTATTTTTTTTGGGTTAATGCAGCTATTTGCTTTTCTAATTCCTGAATACGTTTTTCCATATCGGGCAGGTTACGGGCAATGGCCTGGCTGCGAATAGCAGTTCCGTAATCATAACTTGGCGAACCAGTAACTGATTGGCCTGGCTTCAAAGATTTTCCTACGCCACTTTGTGCATTAATTTTTGCCCCATTACCAATATTCAAATGACCAGCCAAACCTGCCTGGCCGCCAATCATAACGTTATTCCCAATTTTTGTACTGCCGCTGATACCGCTTTGCGCTGCAATTACAGTATTGTTTCCTACTTCAACATTATGAGCAATTTGCAACAGGTTATCCAGTTTTGCACCCGATTTAATTAAAGTACTGCCAATGGTTGCCCTGTCAATAGTTACATTAGCACCAATTTCCACGCCATCTTCAATAACTACATTGCCAATCTGTGGTATTTTTTTAAAAGTGCCATCGGCTTGTGGCGCAAAACCAAAACCATCGCTGCCTATAACAGTACCGGCGTGTATTACCACATTTTTTCCAATAACACAATCGTGGTAAATTTTTACGCCCGGATGCAACACAGAATTTTCTCCCACAATTACATTATCACCTAAAAAAACATTGGGATAGATTTTTGCACCGCCGGCTACAATTACATTTTCGCCCAGGTAAGCAAAAGCGCCAATAAAAACATTATTGCCCGTTTTTGCCGTAGCATCAATATAAACCGGTTGTTGGATGCCGCTGAGTTGTTGCTGTTGTATTTGCTGGTATTTATCTAATAAAACTGCAAAAGAAGTGTAAGCATCAGGCACTTTAATTAATGTAGCATCAATTGATTGTTTCAATTCCTGGGTTTCATTAATTATGATTATAGACGCTTTGGTGGTATATAAATGTTCTTCATATTTGGGATTTGCTAAAAAAGCTAATTGCCCTGTTTGAGCTTCTTCAATTTTTCCAAAAGAAGCAACGGCAATATCAGGATTGCCTTCAATTTTTCCGCCAATTATCATGGCGATTTGTGTTGCAGAGAATTGCATATTGATGTTGATGGTTGATAGTTTTGTTAATAGCTGGCGGCGATAGATATAATTCATTTATATACCCGTCAGCAATTATCCATTATCGAACATAACAAATGTAATATTTTTTAACCTTACCTCTCAGATTTTGATTAATCAATGCATTATCCACCTCCGATATATCTTTAACAGAGCCATCTTTAAATAAAATATAAATATGTTCATCTTCAAAGTTATAGGTACTGCTTGCTGCTTCGCCGGTAAAAACCAGCCAGCCAGCTTCTTCTTGGGTTAAACCCAGTTTAGCGCAGGCTTCTTCAGTTTTTTCGGCTATTAAATTTGTATCAACCGGCTCGCCGTAATATTTGGTTTTTAACAACTGGCGGTTAATAATGCCTTTGCATAAAAAAGATAATATTTTGTCGTCGTGTTTGCTCCAGTGTTTTATAGCTGTGTGAACATCATAATCATCAAGCTCACAAAATTCTTCAATGGTTATTTTTGTATTGGGTTCGTTGATTAATTTATTAAGCGGCATTGGAGCTTCAGCTTTTATTTGCTTGGCTCGTTTGATGATCCGTTGCAGCATTTGCTCGGCGCAATTCACCGTTTTATGCAAATAGACTTGCCAATACATTAACCTGCGTGCCACTAAAAATTTTTCAATAGAGTAAATACCTTTTTCTTCCACCATTAATTCGCCATTATGCACCGTAAGCATTTTCAAAATTCGGTCGTAGCCAATTACACCTTCATTTACGCCGCTGAAAAAACTATCTCTCGTCAAATAATCCATGCGGTCAACATCCAGTTGCCCGCTTATCAGTTGATGTAAAAATTTCTTTTCATATTCACCTGTAAAAATATCCAGCGCCAATTGCAGTTTACCTTCAAACTGCGTATTCAGTTCCTTCATTATAAGCAATGAAATGGCTTCATGGTGCATGCCTTCAATCAACACATGTTCCAGCGCATGACTGAACGGGCCGTGTCCAACATCGTGTAACAAGATGGCGATCTTTGCAGCCTGTTCTTCTTCAAAACTAATGGCAACGCCTTTGCTTTTTAGTTCGCTTAAAGCATTGCACATTAAATGATATGCGCCTAAAGAATGGTGCAATCTTGTGTGCACTGCACCGGGATAAACCAAATAAGCCATTGCCATTTGGTTGATGCGGCGCAGGCGTTGATAATATGGATGGGCAATAACCTGGTATATCAATTCATCATCGATAGTGATGAAACCATAAACGGGGTCATTGATTATTTTACGAAATGACATTTTTTAAGTTGACAGATGATGGTTGACTGTTGAGAGTGAATACTTTATTTGTTAAAAGATGTACAAAGCTAAATAAAGCACTCCATCATTGATATAAAAAATTAAATTTGCTTAAACAAGTTGATAGTTGATGGTTGATAGTTCATAGTACGGATTTTATGAGCAGCCGACTTTCAACTATCAATCATCAACTTTAATTATGAGTATAGCAAAAATTCTTTGGGTAGATGACGAAATTGACAGCCTGACTTCTCAAATAATGTTTTTAGAGAATAAAGGATACGAAGTACAAACCAAAACCAATGGCTTTGATGCCGTTGAATTTGTAAAAGAGAATGTAGTAGACGTGGTGTTGATGGATGAAAGTATGCCTGGGCTTACCGGCTTGCAAACGCTGCAGCAAATAAAAGAAGTGAACAGCAATTTGCCTGTTGTTTTAATTACAAAGAACGAAGCAGAAAATTTAATGGATGAAGCCATTGGTTCTCAGATAAGTGATTATTTAATTAAACCAGTAAATCCCAACCAGGTTTGGCTGAGTTTAAAAAAATTGATTGACAATAAAAGATTGGTGGCAGAAAAAACAACATCTGCATATCAACAGGAATTTCGCAGTTTGTTTATGGCGCTGAATGATAATCCCGATTATAATGCCTGGATGGATATTTATAAAAAACTGGTGTATTGGGAACTGGAGATGAAAAAAAGCGACAGTCCCGAAATGCAGGAAGTTTTTCAATCGCAAAAAAGTGAAGCGAATACGGAGTTCTTCAAATTTATTTCGAGAAATTATGCATCCTGGGTAGGACCAAAAAGTACGGCAGCCCCAATCATGAGCAATACCTTAATGAAATTTAAAGTATTTCCCCATCTGGAAAAAGGAACACCTTTGTTTTTTGTGTTGATTGATAACCTTCGTTACGACCAATGGAAAACCATTCAACCCATTTTTGCAGAAAGTTTCCGCATACATGAAGAAGAAACTTTTTATTCCATATTACCTACCGCAACACAATATGCCCGTAACGCCATTTTTGCCGGCTTGCTGCCTGTTGATATAGAAAAACAATTTAGCGCCCAATGGAAAAACGATGATGAAGAAGGTGGCAAAAATATGTTTGAAGAAGACTTTTTTAAAGGGCAATTAAAACGCATGGGAAAAAGTGATTTAAAATATTCTTACACCAAAATCACCAATAATAATGATGGGCAAAAGTTGGTGGACAATATCCACAATATGTTGCAGAATGATATCAATATTATTGTGTACAATTTTGTAGATATGCTGAGCCATGCCCGTACCGAAATGGAAGTATTGAAAGAACTCGCTGGTGATGAAACCAGTTACAGGAGCATAACCGAAAGCTGGTTCACCCATTCTCCTTTGCATGCAGCGCTTAAAAAAATTGCAGATAAAAAATTAACGATGATTGTTGCCACAGACCATGGCAGCGTAAGGGTAAAAACGCCTGCAAAAGTGATTGGCGATAAACAAACCACCGCCAATCTGCGTTATAAACATGGGCGTAATTTAAATTACGAAGCAAAGGAAGTACTGGCTTTTAGAGATCCCCGTGAAGCTGGCTTGCCGGTACCCAACGTAAACTCGTCATTTATTTTTGCCAAGGGTGATTTGTTCTTATGTTACCCCAATAATTACAACCATTTTGTAAATTATTATAAAAATACTTTTCAGCATGGCGGTATAAGTTTGGAGGAAATGATTGTGCCGGTTGTCAGGATGACGAATAAGTAAAAGTGCCCCTCTGCTCCGCGGCGGAGGAGAACTTGCAACAACTTTTCAATTTTAATGTTATACTGAATAGGAACTATTATAAAGGATTACTTATCAACGATTGTTGAAAAAGATTTTTTAAAATACTCTTCAATTGTTGGAAGTTGCATTGAATTTAAAAGAGATAATGTCCGCTTTGGCGGTGAGGTACTATGAAATACACACAAAACATACTTGATAAAATAGAAGCCATTGTAGAAGAAGCTGGCTATGTAATCCGTTACGAGAGAGGTAATTTTCAAAGTGGCTATTGCATTTTGCAGGCAAAAAAAGTTATCGTACTCAATAAATTCTTTCAAACAGAAGGCAGGATAAATACTTTGATAGACCTGATGCCGCAATTAGATATCAATTTTGACGGGCTTACTTTACAAAGCCAGAAGATGTATGAAGAAGTAATGAGTGCCGAAGCGAGTAAGTAATTGTAGATTTCGGATTTGCGATTTCGGATTTAAAGCTCCTTATTTACATTTCTATACTACAACAGGCGTAATACTCCTCAAATCACAAATTCCCCATACATAATTCCTAATCTACTATTTTTGCACCGTGCAATCTCCCCCTTTACAAATAACATTTTTGGGTACTGGTACCAGCAGCGGCGTACCTATGATTGCGTGCCCCTGCGCTGTATGTGCATCTACAGATAAAAAAGACAAACGTTTACGCAGCAGTATTTTAGTGCAGAGTGATACCACTACAATTGTTGTAGACACCACTCCCGATTTCAGGTACCAGATGTTAAGGGCAGATGTAAGAAAACTAGATGCTGTGCTGTTTACCCATCCGCATAAAGACCATATTGCCGGATTGGATGATGTGAGGGCATACAATTATTTTCAGCAAAAGCCCATGGAAATATATGCCAATGCTTTAACCCAAGAAGGTATAAAAAAAGAATTTTCTTATGCCTTTGAAGGCAACAAGTACCCTGGCTTACCGCAACTAAATATCAATACTATTAGTGCAGATACCTTTTTTATTGGGGATATTCCGGTAACACCAATAAATGTATGGCACCATAAAATGCCCGTGCTTGGTTTTAGGTTTGGCAAGTTCACTTACATTACCGATGCCAACAGCATTGACGAAATGGAAAAAGAAAAAATAAGGGGCAGCCAAGCCGTTGTACTCAATGCATTGAGAATAGAAAAACATATTTCCCATTATACTTTAGCTGAAGCCATTGCAGAAGTACAGGGCCTGGGCATACCTCAAGGATATTTTACTCATATCAGCCACCAGTTAGGCAAACACGAAGAAGTGAGTGCTGATCTGCCCAAAAATATTGCATTAGCTTACGATGGCATGCTACTCTTTTTTCAATAATACCCACTTATATATAGCGGCGCTGCCAAATACTGTTATTGCTTATATGGAAACAATTAATTGCATCCTACTTCTCCTTTAGATTGCCGGATAGTACTTTTTAAAAGATAAAATCCCATTTGTCTATCAGTAATACTTCAATAAAACAAATCAATATCAATACTGCCACTGTTGAGGAATAGAAAGCTCACCGGTAATTAAAGTACAATCTTGCCAATGCTATTGTACAATACAGAACGCAGCATGGCAATTTTGGCGCAGTATCAGATATTAAAAAGATTATGGTGATTACGGACGGAGTGTATGGTAAGGTGGCAGTTTATTTAACAGTGCAGTAGTAAAACTAACACACGTTAGTATTTTAAATTCCTTAAGTTTGTACCTCAAACAATACCGCTATGAATTTTCAGCAAAGCGAACTAACACAACAGGTTGCACAAACTGCAAGAGATTTTGCATTACAATACATCAAGCCACATTTAATGGAGTGGGATGAAAGCCAGGAATTTCCCCTGCACATTTTTAAAGAAATGGGCAAGCTGGGATTGATGGGTGTATTTGTACCAGGGGAATATGGCGGCAGCGGATTGGGTTATTTTGAATATAGTGTAATAATACAGGAAATTGCCAAAGTATGCGGTTCTATCGGTTTATCATTAGCGGCGCATAACTCACTTTGTACAGGACATATTTTAGCTTTTGGCAATGAAGAACAAAAACAAAAATATTTGCCAAAATTAGCAAGTTGTGAATATTTAGGCGCATGGGGTTTAACAGAAGCCAACACCGGCAGCGATGCAGGCAATATGAAAACAACTGCGGTAAAAGATGGTGATGATTGGATATTGAACGGCACCAAATGCTGGATAACACATGGTAAAAGCGGCGATGTAGCAGTAGTAATTTGCCGCAGCGGCGAGCCAAGAGCAAAAGATAATTCAACTGCATTTATTATTGAACGTGGTACTTCGGGTTTTAGCGCTGGCAAAAAAGAAAATAAATTAGGCATGCGTGCCAGTGAAACTGCCGAAATGGTTTTTGATAATTGCCGCATACCAGACGCCAATCGCTTGGGCAATGTGGGTGCAGGTTTTAAGCAAAGCATGAAGGTGTTGGATGGCGGCAGAATTTCTATTGCAGCATTAAGTTTGGGCATTGCAAAAGGTGCTTACGAAGCTTCTATACAATACTCCAAGGAACGCCACCAGTTTGACCAACCCATTGCCAACTTTCAAGGCATTAGTTTTAAGCTGGCAGATATGGCTACAGAAATTACAGCAGCAGAATTATTAATTGACCAGGCATGTTATTTAAAAATGAATGGCCTGCCCATGACCAAGGAAGCTGCCATGGCAAAATATTTTGCCAGCGAAGTAGCTGTAAAAGTAAGTACCGATGCTGTTCAGATATTTGGCGGTTACGGTTACACTAAAGATTTTCCCGTAGAAAAATTTTACAGGGACAGTAAATTGTGCACCATTGGCGAAGGAACCAGTGAGATACAGAAATTGGTAATAAGCAGGGAAGTATTGAAGTAAATATTCATTTTAATTTATAGTGTGAGAGCATTACAAATCATTTGTGTACTCTTTATTTTTCTGCATACTTCATGTCAGCAGCCTGTATCATTTACGCAAAATAATAATGCTCTTACCATTGACATTCAACCTTTCACTGATATTGCTTCAAACGAAGCAAATTATGTTTATACTGAAATAAAAAAGATATACCCAAAGGTAATTATTAAAAGCCCGATTCAGCTTCCTCTGTTTGCATTTTATCCTTTAAGAAATAGGTACAGAGCCGGTTCAGTAATTAAATTTCTTAATAATAATACAACCGATGGGCATATCACCATTGGTTTAACCACTAAAGACATCAGTACCAATAAAGATTCCATTGCAGATTGGGGTGTAATGGGTTTAGGCTTTTGTCCAGGCAAAGCCTGTATTGCATCAACATTTCGATTAACAAAGAATGAAAAATTAATGCAGCTATTCAAGGTTGCTATTCACGAATTAGGGCATACACAAGGCTTACCGCATTGTGTTGTAAAAACTTGTTTTATGAGAGATGCAGAGGGACATAATCCAACCGATGAAGAAAAAGATTTCTGTCCGGATTGTAAAAAGTATCTTGAGAAAAAAGGTTGGGTATTTAATACAAAATAAAGATCCTGCACAAGGCAGGATCTTCTATTAGAAAGATAAGCGTATTTGTTAATCAATATTTTCAATGATACCAGCAATGCCTTGTCCGCCACCAACACAAGCTGTAACAATACCATATTTCTTTTTCAGGCGCTTCATATCATTTACCAATTGAATAGTCAGTTTACATCCGGTGCAACCTAATGGATGCCCCAACGCGATAGCTCCACCATTTATATTTACAATTTCAGGGTTCAATTCCAATTTTCGTATAACCGCCAACGATTGAGAGGCAAAAGCTTCGTTCAATTCTATCAAATCAATATCGCCTAGATTCATGCCGGCTTGTTTCAACACTTTAGGTACAGCTTCTACCGGTCCAATACCCATAATGCGCGGATGTACACCAGCACTGGCGCAATTAACCAAACGTGCAATTGGTTTCAATCCTAATTCATTCACCATTCTTTCGCTCATTACAATTACAAATGCAGCGCCATCACTGGTTTGAGAACTGTTGCCTGCAGTAACACAACCACCAGCGGCAAACGCAGGTTTTAATTTTGCCAATCCTTCAATAGAAGTATCAGACCTCACGCCTTCATCGGTATCAATTACATGGCTTCTTTTTTGTTTCTTCCCTTTTTCATCCAAATAAATTTCTTCAACATTAATTGGCAGAATACCCGATTTAAAAAATCCTGATTTAATAGCATTACCAGCTTTTAAATGGCTGTTATAACTAAATGCATCCTGGTCTTCTCTGGATACATTATATTCTTTAGCCACTGCCTCAGCAGTTAAGCCCATGCTCAAATAATAATCTGGTTCTTCCTGTGCAATTTTATAAGACGGCACTGTTTTCCAACCTGCAGTGGGTACCATGCTCATACTTTCTGTACCACCGGCAACAATACACTCCGCCATGCCTGTTCTAATTTTAGCCGTTGCCATCGCAATACTTTCCAGCCCGCTGGCGCAATAGCGGTTGATAGTAATGCCAGGCGCATGAATGCCTACCGCCTTTGCAGAAATCATCCTGCCCACCTGCAAGCCTTGCTCCGCCTCAGGTACAGCGTTACCCACAATCACATCGTCTACACGTTTTACATCCAGTTGCGGCACACTCGCCAGTAAACCTTTTATCACATCAATGGCAAGATCATCAGGCCTAGTAAACCTAAATCCGCCTTTTTTACTTTTTGCAATAGCCGTTCTGTACCCTGCTACAATGTATGCTTCCTGCATAATATTTATTTTTTTGTACCGAGCTTAAAACCTTTGATAAACTTCATTGGCTTGGCACTCTTGTACATTAGTAATTAAATTGAGCTTTAACTGTGTTTTATTAAAATAGTTGTTTATGCAACTTTCTATATCAAAGGTATAATTTCTCAACGAAAACAAAAAACTGAAAACAGTAACTTATTTTTGCGCCACATGTACAAAATAATACGTTCATTTCTGTTTCTTTTCGACCCCGAGAGGGTGCATTACTTTTCGATGAATAGTTTAAAGCTGCTGTGCAAAATACCTGGTGTAAAAGGTATTATAACTGCAAGCTTTAAACCCAAAGGCAATCAGCCCGTTTCATTATTCAGTTTACAATTTCCAAATGCAGTTGGATTAGGTGCTGGCTTTGATAAAAATGCCCGATATCTCAATGAATTAGAAGCATTGGGCTTTGGCTTTGTAGAAACCGGAACAGTAACTCCAAAGCCACAAGCCGGCAATGATAAGCCAAGATTATTTCGCTTGCCCAAAGACAAAGCACTTATCAACCGCATGGGCTTCAACAACGATGGCGTAGCAATAGTTGCAGAACGACTAAAAGCATGGCACGAAAAACAATCTAAAAACGGCAATTCAAAATCTAAAATCATCATCGGTGGCAACATCGGCAAAAACAAAATCACTCCTAACCAAGATGCCTGGAAAGATTATGAAATTTGCTTTACTGCATTGCATGATTATGTAGATTATTTTGTGGTGAATGTTAGCAGCCCCAACACGCCGGGCTTAAGGGAATTGCAGGAAAAAGATTCTTTAAAAAAGATATTAACCAACTTACAAACTATCAACCATCAACTCTCAACTATCAACAATTCACCTAAACCAATTCTCCTAAAAATTGCACCCGACTTAACCAACGAACAATTGGATGATGTTGTTAGCCTTGCTTTAGAAATAAATTTAGACGGTTTAGTTTCATCAAATACAACCATCAGCAGAGAACACCTCACCACTGATAACTCACTACTCACCCAAATTGGTGCCGGAGGGTTAAGCGGTTTACCAGTAAAACAAAGAAGTACCGAAGTAATACAATACATCAGCAAAAAAACTAACGGGCAAATTCCAATCATTGCAAGTGGCGGTATATTTACAGCCGAAGATGCAAAAGAAAAAATACAAGCTGGTGCATCGCTAGTACAAGTCTGGACAGGATTTATTTATGAAGGACCAGCTATAGTTAAAAATATTTGTAAAGGATTATAACAAAAAAATAATGGAACAATTGAATCAGTTATTTACAACTTCAGGATTAATGGGCTTGTTAGCGCTAACCTTAATGGAAATAATGCTGGGCATCGACAATGTAATTTTTGTATCCATTGTTTTGGGTAAATTAAAAACAGACAATGAAAAGAAAAGAGCCAGCAGGATATGGATGATTGCAGGCATTATTATCAGGGTTATTTTATTGTATGTTCTAAGTAGTTTGTTAAATGGCGAAAAAGAATTGTTTCCGTTATGGGGTCATTCTGTAAGATTGAAAGACATTATTATGATAGGTGGCGGTTTATTCTTAATGGTAAATACTACTTTAGAAATTCATAATAAATTAGAAGGCGAAGACCCTAATGAAGCTATTGAACACAAGAAAAAAGGTATTGGTTTTGGCGCCATCATTCGCCAGATTATATTGGTAGATTTTGTTTTTAGTGTAGATGGTATCATTACTTCCATTGGTATGAGCGAATTGCAGGTAGTACGTTATGCTGCAGTAATTATATCGATGATAGTAATGTTTTTATTTGCAAGAAGAATAAGCAACTTCATTAATCAGCATCCTACTTTTAAAATGCTGGCACTTTCATTTTTAATGTTGATAGCTTTTACTTTAATTGTGGATGGTGTACACATTGAAAAATTTGAGATCCCTCACGGTTATGTATACTTCGCTATGGCTTTTTCATTGGGCGTAGAAGTATTAAACCTGCAATTGCGCAAACGCAGCAAAAAACCCGTAGAGTTGCGTACGCCTACAATTCATTCTAAAAAAGATGATAACTTATAATTGAGTCAGTAACGTTGCAGCAACAATTCCTGCAGTTTCTGTTCTCAATCTTGTATTACCCAAAGTGACAGGAATAAAATTGTTTTGTAATGCCGCCGCTATTTCTTGTTTTGTGAAATCACCTTCGGGGCCGATAAGAATTAGTTTATTGGTTAACTCGTTAATTGGTGTTGAAGCTAGTCGCCTTTTACTTTCTTCGTCAATGCAGTGCGCTATAAATTTTTGTTCTTGTTGAGATTGCTCAACCAGTTTTGTAAATTTTACCGGTTCTGACAAAACAGGCAACCAGCCTTGTTGAGATTGCAGCATTGCACTTACCAAAATACTTTTCATCCGCTCCATTTTAAAAGCAGTTTTTTCTGTTCGCTCACATAACAGCGGAATTATTTTAGTAACACCAATCTCTGTTGCTTTTTCTAAAAACCATTCAAAACGGGTGTTGTTTTTTACCAACGAAATTGCAATGCAAATATCGAATGGTGCATGTGGAATATTGAATGTTTGTAAAATTGTTACTTCACACTTTTTTCTATTGTCATTGGTAATTTCGCAGGTAAATAAAATGCCTTTCCCATTCGTCAGTTGCAATTGCTCACCATTTTTCATGCGCAATACCTGTACAATATGTTTGCTGGTATCTTCATCCAACACAACAATTGTTGTAGTTAAGTCAATATCTTCTTTATAAAAAAATGGAAGTACCATATTTCAAACTTAGTAAAATTAAAAATGGAGAATTGTATTTCCCCATTTTTAATTATTCTTTACAAAATTATTCATTACTAAAAAGGTGCCTCATCATCAAACTCTCCATCATTCATTTTGCTGCCTTTCTGTATATATAGCTTAGCACCATCGCCGCCATCTAATCCTGTAACAGGTTTCCAGCTGCCACCGCCTCCAGATGGTGCACTACCGCCACCAAAATCATTGCCAGCTTCATCTTCCACAAATTTTTGAATGTGCAACATGGCACGTAGTTTAACCGTATCCAAACTACCGTTACGATGCTTGGCAATCTTCACATATGTTTCTCCTTTATTACTTTCACCCATTTCATTGCTGGTAATATCATAGTATTCCGGACGGTACAAAAACATTACCATATCCGCATCTTGCTCAATCGCACCCGATTCCCTCAAATCACTCAATTGCGGTATCTTATTACCTTCTTTTCTTTTTTCAACCTCACGGCTTAACTGCGATAAGGCAATGATGGGCACTTGTAATTCTTTCGCCAAACCTTTCAAATCCCTCGAAATTTTACTGATCTCTTGCTCCCTGTTACCATTTCTATTTTCACCAGTTCCACTCATCAATTGTAAATAGTCAATAATAATCAAACCTAGATTATGTTTGTTTTTCAAACGGCGGCATTTAGCACGCAATTCAAAAATATTCAGTGCAGCGGTATCATCGATAAATATTGGCGCCTTGCTCAGGCTCTCAATACCTTTCTTATACAACTGTTTCATTTCGTGTTCCTCCAGTTTACCTCTCGATATTTTCTCCAGCCATATTTCACTTTCAGCACTTAATATACGTTGCACCAACTGGCTGCTGCTCATTTCCAAACTAAAGAAGGCAACAGGTATTGCTTTTTTAGGATCGGCAGGCACAGCCGCACTCCTGGCCAAGTTTAATGCAAAAGCCGTTTTACCCACAGACGGCCTTGCAGCCAATACAATCAAATCCGTTTTTTGCCAGCCATAAGTCAATTTATCCAGAGAAGGAAATCCAGTAGGCACACCCGTTATGTCTTCATCACGGTTACGCATATCTTCTATACGCTGAATGGTTTTTACCAATACCGCATCAATGGTATCAAAATTTTTGCGCAGGTGATTGTTGGTAATTTCAAACAGCTTGCCCTCTGCTTCATCCAGCATGTCAAATACATCCGTGCTGTCTTCATAAGCATCGCCTAAAATTTCGCCGCTAATCCTTATCAACTCACGTTGAATAAATTTTTGCAGCACAATCCTGCTATGGGCATCAATATTGGCAGAAGAAACCACCGCATTGGTAAGCCTGGTTACATAATAAGGACCACCTACCAAATCCAACTCTTCCCTAAATTTCAGTTCTTCCACCACTGTCAGCAAATCTATGGGCAAACTTTTAATGGCCAAACCCTGCATAGCTTTAAAAATGCGCTGGTTGGCATCTACATAAAAACATTCAGGTTTTAGTATTTCTATAACGGTGTCAAATGCACTCTTTTCCAGCATAATAGCGCCCAGCACCGCTTCTTCCAGTTCTTTGGCTTGCGGCGGCACTTTTCCATACATCATCGAACTTAAATCGGGTATGGCTTTACGACGTGTCTTCTTATCCTTATTAAAATTGGTTAATTCCATGTTTCAGTTTGCTTGTTGGGTTTAGTCATTTTTTGCAGGGCGGCTAAGATAAATGGAAATGCACATTATAACAGTTCCATTTTTATCAACATACCCCATTTAAACCCTTTTTTTCTTGTTTTCCACGTTAAATTCACAGCAAAGTTAGCTTATCCACGGCTTATTCACAGAAGATTCACAAAATAGAAATCAACATTATTCGACACTATCTGTAGTTTATTAACAATTTGGTAATGTTCAAATTTCTTTTTCTGCACCAAAAAAATTGCAGGTGTTTACATTTTAAAATGTTCTTTTCACAGATTATGATTATTATTTACTTCTTTCACAAACAATTATCTTTGCCAACTAAAACACAGCCACGGATTACACAGATTTTCACGGATTAATGTGCCTGGGCAAAAAATATTATTAGATGACGATTAGTTATAACTGGATTAGTGAATACCTGCCGGAGAAGGTAGAACCGGAGAAATTGAGTAAGATTTTAACTTCAATAGGGCTTGAAGTGGAAACAATGGAACCCTTTGAAGAAGTAAAAGGCGGATTAAAGGGCCTTATAATTGGAGAAGTATTGGAATGTGAAAAGCATCCCGACGCCGATAAATTGTCTTTAACCAAAGTAAATATTGGCAGCGGCGAGCCTTTGCAAATTGTTTGCGGCGCACCTAATGTAGCTGCCGGGCAAAAAGTGGTGGTAGCAACAATTGGTACCACTATCTATCCCTCTACTGGCGAACCTTTAACCATGAAGAAAGCGAAAATACGTGGCAGCGAAAGCCATGGTATGATCTGCGCCGAAGATGAAATTGGCCTGGGGCAAAGCCACGCAGGTATTTTAGTATTACCGGCAGATGCAAGAGTGGGTACGCTAGCAGCAGAATATTTCAACACTTACATTGATATCATCTATGAAATTGGCCTTACTCCCAACCGCATGGATGCCATGAGCCATTTGGGTGTTGCAAAAGATGTGTGTGCCTATTTATCGCACCACAATAAAAAGGATACCAACGTAAAATCTCCTTTTAAAAATAATTTTAAGGTTGACCACCAGGGCTTGCAAATGGAAGTGGTTATTGAAAATAATATTGCCTGCCAGCGTTACAGCGGCCTAAGCATACAAGGCATTAACGTTGCAGAAAGCCCAAAATGGTTGCAGCAAAAGTTAAAAAGCATTGGTCTGCGTTCTATCAATAACATTGTTGACATTACTAACTTTATTTTACATGAAACCGGCCAGCCTTTGCATGCATTTGATGCGGATGCCGTTGTTGGCAAAAAAGTAATTGTAAAAAATGTTGCCGAAGGAACGCCTTTTGTGACCTTGGATGAAAAAGAAAGAAAATTATCTGCGGAAGATTTAATGATTTGCAATGCCGAAGCACCAATGTGTATTGGTGGCGTATTTGGTGGTTTGCAAAGCGGTGTTACCAGTGCTACAAAAAATATTTTTTTAGAAAGTGCCTGGTTCAATCCCATTACAATTCGCAAAACATCTTTCCGCCATGGCTTGCGTACGGATGCGGCTACACGATTTGAAAAAGGTGTAGACATCAGCAACACAGTAAATGTTTTGAAACGTGCTGCAATAATGATAAAAGAAATTGCCGGTGGAGAAATTGCCAGCGATGTAATTGATGTTTATCCAGAACCTAAACAAAAAACAGAAGTAGCGCTTAAATATCATTATTTAAAAAAATTAAGCGGTAAGAATTATCATGGCGATACCATAAAAAATATTTTAACCAGCCTTGGTTTTGAAATGATAAAAGAAGGGCTGGATGAAATGTGGGTGAAAGTACCTTTCAGCAAGCCAGATATTACCATTGCTGCCGATTTAGTAGAAGAAATCATGCGTATTGATGGTTTGGATAATGTGGAAATTCCCCAAATGATTACCACTGCGCCAGCGGTAGAAACGCTGGCGCATGAAACTGCTTATAAAGAAAAGGTAGCCGATTATTTGGTGGGCCTTGGATTTAATGAAATATTCACCAACAGTATTACCAACAGCGCTTATTTTTCCGAAGAAACTTTACAGATTACTGTAAAAATGATAAATAATTTAAGTGAAGAGTTGAACGTAATGCGACCATCAATGCTGGAAACGGGATTGGAAACCATTGCACATAACCTAAATAGAAGAAATACGAGTTTGCGTTTTTTTGAATTTGGCAAAACCTATGGTACAGATGGTGTAGGAAGTTATTATGAAAATAATCACTTGTCTTTGTTTGCCACCGGCAATAAAGTAGATGCAGGCTGGAACAGCAAACCACAAAAAACAGATTTTTACTTTTTAAAAGCGGCTGTAGAAAAAATAATCGCTTTATCTGGTTTAACCATCAATGATTTTGCCGAAACGCAAAATGAAAAATTGGTAATTGCCATTGATATCAAAGTAAAAAATGAAGTGGTGGCTACCATTGGGGAAATCAATAAAAGAACTGCTGATAAATTCGATTGCAAGCAAGCTGTTTTTGTTGCCGATATCAATTGGGATAAATTGATGCAGTTGAATAAAAAGAATACCATCAGCTTTAAAGAAATATCCAAATTTCCTGCGGTGCAAAGAGATTTGGCAATTGTAGTAGATAAAAGCGTAGCCTATCAGCAAATTCAAAAAACTACGGCTGGTGCAAAAATTAATAAATTAAAAAATATCAGCTTATTTGATATTTTTGAGAGTGAAAAACTGGGTGCCGATAAAAAATCGATGGCAGTTAGTTTTACTTTCTTAGATGAAGAAAAAACAATGACCGATTCGGAAATAGATACCATGATGGGTAAAATTATTGGGGCCTATGAAAAGGAATTGAATGCGGAGATAAGGAAGTAGAGCATGCACCTAACCCTTAAAGGGGAGCAAGGATGGAGAGTATTGCGGGTAGCTATTAGAACATAACTTTAAATTATCATAAACCAAGTTTCCCTTTAGGGGCGGAGGGGCATTTGGACTCGCAGTATGTCAGAATTACAATCAAATATCAAACGCATAAATGATAAGCTGCAACGGCTGTTGCGGCAGCATCAGCAATTGCTAAAAGATAACGAGCGGCAAAGCAGGTTGATTAAGGAATTGCAGGAAACAAAAGAAAGAAATACCCAAACCATTGCAGAATTGCAGGAACAGGCAGGTATATTAAAGGCGTCAACCGGCCAAATGACTGGAGCAGATAAAAAAGCTTTTGAAAAACACATCAATCAATACATCAAGGAAATTGATAAGTGTATTGGACTGCTAAGCGAATAGGTTACACTCTTTTCACTAATTTCAATAACTGGTCGCCTTCGGTATCGCTCAGTTCTAAGAAATATCGGCCGTAAGGCAAGTCGTTCAACCCAATCCAGTTAAAGAATTTTTGGTTGAAGCCTGGCGTGGTTTCTAAAGTGGTGCATACTTCTCCCTTGTCGTTCTTTAAGACACATTTCAGGGGGTTGGTAGTAACTTTGTCCCACTCGATAGTTAATGAATCGGTAAAGAATGCCTGTTTAATTTTAGCAAACATGGTTCAGTTTGTTTTAATTGCTTGAAACTTGAATATGGTAAACCTAGGGCGAGCTTTAATAAGGTAGTTATAGCCAATCAGCCTAAAACGAAAACAGCAGAAAAATCTTATTATAAAATAAGAAAATTACTGGTTTCTTCGGTAAGGGCTACAAGATAAAACATTAATTTTAAATATGCAAGACCTAATACCAATAAATATTTTAATTGCGGACAGGACTTACCGCATTAAAACTGCCCGTGCAGACGAGGAAGCGGTACGCCGTACCCTAAAAATAATAAATGATAAGATTATTGAATTTAAAACGCAGTTTGCGGGCAAGGATATGCAGGATTATATTGCAATGGTGCTTATCTGGTATGCTACCCAGTCTGCGGCTAACGGTAACCCTGCCGTAGAAAAAGAGGTGAGTGATGCTTTGTTGAAATTGGAAGAGCAACTGGATAAGGCGCTGTAAGTGCCCTTGACTTGTTGTAGAATTATTAGTTCTTTACTATCTTATACTTTAAGGCTTGTGCGGTAAATATTCAATGAAAATGCAGCGCTTTTAGTTTTATTACTCTCGATTTTGTTCAAATTATCATTTGTTGCCTTTGTATTGAACATTGATTATTGGGCATTTGTATTTAATCCCTTGTAGCACTACAACGCCAACAGAATAGCTTGCCGCCTGTCACATCAAAACTCCAAACTATTTTACTATCTTCGCCTACTAACTATCTCATTTATTACTATGGGTTTAGAGAGGCTATATAAGATTTTGAACCGTTTTAAAACAAAAACATGCAATGGAACCAACCATAATTTACATCATCATTGGTATAGCCGCACTTGTTGTGGGGCTGGTACTGGGTAAAGTTATCTTTGCCAAAAACACCAAAAAACAAGTTGACGATGCTGAGCAACAGGCACAAAAAATTGTTGCTGATGGGCAGTTACAGGCCGAAAACCTTAAAAAAGAAAAACTTTTAGAAGCTAAAGAAAAGTTTGTGCAGCTTAAGGCAGAACATGATAAAGAGGTATTGCAACGCAATCAAAAAATTATTGAGGGAGAAAGCCGTATCAAGCAAAAAGAACAATCGCTTAACCAGAAAGAACAAAATCTTGATAAACAAGTAAAGGAAAACGAAAGCATTAAAGAAACCCTTAACCGCCAGATTGAAGTAGTAAATACCAAACGTACCGAACTGGAAAAACACCAGGAAGAGCATATTCGCCGCTTGGAAAAAGTGGCTGGTCTTACTGCTGAAGATGCCAAAGCGCAATTGATTGAAAGCCTTAAACAAGAGGCCCAAACCAAAGCCATTGCCATTCAGCAAGAAATTATTGAAGATGCTAAATTAAAGGCTAATAAAGAAGCACGTAAAATAGTTATTCAAACCATACAGCGTACTGCCGCAGAAGCTGCTATAGAAAATGCCATTACGGTTTTCAACCTGGAAAGCGATGAAATTAAAGGATCTATCATTGGCCGTGAAGGTAGAAATATCCGTGCTATTGAAGCTGCAACTGGTGTTGACCTTATTGTAGATGATACGCCCGAAGCAATCGTTCTTTCTTCTTTTGACCCATTGCGCAGGGAGATTGCCCGTCTTTCTTTACAAAGATTAGTAGCCGATGGCCGTATTCACCCTGCACGTATTGAGGAAGTGGTGGAAAAGACCAAAAAACAATTAGACGACCAGGTAATGGAAATTGGTGAGCGGACCGCAATGGAACTGGGCGTTCATGGGTTACATAAAGAATTGATAAGGATGGTGGGCCGTATGCGTTTCCGTTCTTCTTATGGCCAAAACTTGTTGATGCACAGCAGGGAAACTGCTAACCTTTGCGCTATCATGGCAGCAGAACTAGGTATGAATCCTAAACTGGCTAAACGTGCCGGCCTATTGCACGATATTGGTAAAGTACCCGATGAAGAAACTGAATTGAGCCATGCATTATTAGGCGCAAAACTTGCTGAAAAATATGGTGAAAACCCAGCGGTAGTAAATGCTATTGGCGCTCACCACGACGAAATGGAAATGCAATACGTTATCTCTCCTATCATTCAGGCTTGCGATGCAATCAGCGGCGCAAGGCCAGGTGCAAGGCGTGAAATAATGCAGCAATATATTCAGCGTATTAAAGATTTAGAAAACCTTGCCATGGCTTACACAGGTGTTGAAAAAGCCTATGCCATACAAGCTGGCCGTGAATTGCGTGTAATTGTAGAAGCAGATAAAGTAACCGATGGCGACAGCGATAAACTGAGTTTTGAAATAGCACAGAAGATTCAGACCGAAATGACCTTCCCTGGCCAAATTAAGGTAACAGTTATCAGGGAAAAGAGAAGTGTGAATGTAGCAAGGTAGTTAAGGTTGAAGGTTAATAGCCTTACATTCAAAGAATAATATTTAATCCAGCAGGTTTTCTGCTGGATTTTTTTGCACTTGCTAAAATAAAAGATGCCCAAATTAAAAAACTTTCAACTTTCAACTTTTAACTATCAACTTTTTCCCCTACCTTTGCCGTCCGTAAAAAAATAACAATATGGACGCAGTAGCATTTGTTCATGAGCAGTTGACAACAATTCCAACGCTCCCAAAGTTTAAAGCAGGTGATAATATCACTGTTAATTATAAAATTGTGGAAGGTTCTAAAGAGCGTATCCAGAGCTTCAAAGGCGATGTGATCAAACGCCAGGGCACCGGAGCAACCGCGTCTTTTACAGTACGTAAAATGAGTGATGGCGTAGGTGTTGAACGTTTGTTCCCTATCTACTCACCTAATATTGAAAGCATTACGCTGAACAAAGTAGGTAAAGTAAACCGTGCTAAGCTATACTATCTACGTGATAGAAGCGGTAAAAGTGCCCGTATCCAGGAAAAAAGAAGAGCAGTTGCTAAATAAGCAAGCAGCTTAAAAAATACTGAAAATGCAAAAATCTAATGGTTTTTGCATTTTTGTTTCCATATTGGCAATTTTGGTACAATAATTGTTAATTAATGTACAAATCTCAATACCTCTGATTTAAACTTTACCCTGAAGTATCTTTTTATTTCATTTTTAACCGTAAACCTTTTTACCATGAGACGTATTGTATTTTCTCTGATCGCTATTTTCACCATTTCCCTTTTAGTTTCTTCTTGTATGCGCAGCATTACCGTTGAGCAAGCCGCCAATGGCAAAGCAAGATGCGGTAAAAATTACCTTCGTTAATATTGTTTTTTCCGGAATCGTTAATTCCTGTTAAGCACAGGTTAATAATGTTGAGGTATTTACTACAATAAGTGAATATTTGATTTATCTTTGCAGTCTAAATATTTATTATGATAGTATCACTTATGAATGCCATTTTCTTGTTTTCATTGCCTGGTGGCGGTGAATGGATATTAATTATTGTAGTTGTACTGCTGATGTTTGGCGGTAAAAAAATACCTGAATTAATGAGAGGAATTGGTAAAGGCATGCGTGAATTTAATGACGCAAAAGCCAATGTAAAAAACGAGATTGAAGAAGGAATGAAAGAAAAAGACAAAGACGAAGAAATCAGGCAGTTAAGGCAACAATTGGAGCAACAAAAACAAACCTCAACTACTACAACTACTTCGTAACAATCTGCCACGGCGGATTGCTGCAAATGTTTAAATATTTTCGGCTGAAGTGTTTATACACGTTTGTATAAACATTTCAGCCGATTGCATAATACAAACCGAAGCATTTACTAATGGCAGTTTTTACCGACATAAAACATTACCAAAAGGAATTATTACAGAACAGCAATACTTGTACGGCTACTGTTAACCGTTATCTTGCAGCAATAGAAGAAAAAAAACACCTGAATGCCTTTGTAGAAGTATTTGCTACAGAAGCATTGGAAAAGGCGTCAGCACTGGATGAAAAAAGAAAAACAGGTGAGCCGTTAAAGAAACTACATGGTGTAGTAATTGCCATCAAAGATGTAATCTGTTATAAAAGCCATAAAGTTACTGCTGCATCAAAAATATTAGAAGGTTTTTCCAGTATTTATACCGCCACTGCAGTGCAGCGTTTATTGGATGAAGATGCTATAATAATCGGCAGTTGCAACTGCGATGAATTTGCAATGGGCAGCACCAACGAAAATTCGGTGTATGGTAAAACATTAAATGCGGCAGATGAAACCAAAGTGCCCGGCGGTTCATCGGGCGGCAGTGCTGTTGCAGTGCAGGCAGGCTTATGTATGGTAAGCCTGGGCAGCGACACGGGCGGCTCTGTGAGGCAACCGGCAGATTTCTGTGGCATTATAGGCTTAAAGCCAACCTATGGCCGTATTTCAAGATATGGATTGATCGCCTATGCTTCTTCATTTGACCAGATAGGTATTTTCAGCCACACCGTTGATGATGCAGCATTGCTTTTAGAAGTAATGCAAGGCGAAGATGAATTTGACAGTACTGCAATTCCATCCTCAGTTACCAATTCGTCGTCTGTTATTCATGGTCGGTCGTCTTTCTACAATATTGCCTATTTTAAAGAGGCACTCTATCACCCTTCTTTAGATAAAGAAATACAGCAAAATATCTTACAGCTTATTGATAAATTAAAAGCAGATGGCCACAATGTAACTGCAATTGATTTTGACTTATTGGATTATGTGGTGCCTGCTTATTATGTTTTAACAACCGCTGAAGCCAGCAGCAACCTCAGCAGGTTTGATGGCGTACGTTTTGGCTACCGAACCAAAGCTGATGTATCGGATTTAACAGATTTTTATAAGCATACCCGCAGTGAAGGTTTTGGCAAAGAAGTGCAACGCAGAATAATGCTGGGCACTTTTGTATTAAGTGCCGGTTATTATGATGCTTACTTTAGCAAAGCCCAGCAGGTGCGCAGGCTTTTGGCAGATAAAACCAAGGCTATTTTCGCTGAGTATGATGCACTTATATTACCCACCAGCCCCACTACTGCTTTTAGTTTTGGCGAAAAAACGGAAGATGCCGTTGCCATGTATTTAGCAGATATTTATACTGTTTTCGCCAATTTAACCGGTGTACCAGGCATATCTCTTCCATTATTTAAGCACAGCAACGGAATGCCTTTTGGCTTGCAGGTTATCACAGCAAAGACAGATGAATTAACTTTGCTGGAATTATCGGCCAAGCTGGTGCAGCAATACAAAAATGCAGCGCCACTTAATAATTAATTAATGAAAAGAATTCTAATCATATTAGTTGTAGCTTTTTTTACTTTGCCAAAGGCAAATGCTACTCTATTAAATACTTTTCAGCAACCGCAAAATGATACTGTTATTGAGGATAAGAAAAAAGTAGATGTACTTATTGATGAAGTGGAAAAAGAAAAAACTGTTCCCTCAAAAGATAAAGTGCAATACTTTAGCCAGGTAACTAAATACGGTTTTAAAAACCTATTTTCCAAATACAGCTATAATCCAAACATGTCTTATACCGCGCAGGTAAATCCAAGCGCTACTTCTTTTATACAAGATTATATGAGGATACATGGTGGCTATCTTACTAAAATGAAAGGCTGGGGACAGCCCTATTTTAATTTGATAGAAAGTATTTTAACACAATACGGTTTACCAAGAGAATTAAAATACATTGCTGTTATAGAATCTAATTTGCAAACAGGTGCCACCAGCCAGGTTGGTGCAGGCGGCCCATGGCAGTTTATGCCTTATACAGCAAGAAATTTTGGGTTAGTGGTAGCCGGTAGTTATGATGAAAGAAGGGATTATTTTAAAAGCACTCACGCCGCTGCTAAATATCTATTGTCGTTATACAAATCATTACACGATTGGTTATTGGTGATGGCTGCTTATAATGGTGGGCCGGGCCGTGTTGCCAGCGCCATTAAAAAAAGCGGCAGCAGAAATTTTTGGGATTTGCAATATTATTTACCCGAAGAATCGAGAACTTATGTAAAACGCTTTATTGCTACGCATTACATCATGGAAGGCGGTGGAGGTGTTACCACACAAACCAATGAAAATGGGTTAGCAGAAATGAATGGTGGAAGTGCAAACTCTTTTGAAACAAAACCTCAGCTTACAGCAGAAGAATTAGATGGTGCTGCTACGCAAACCATTTCCGGCAAATACAATTCATTAGTTATAGCAAAGAATTTATCCATGGATATCATTCAGTTCAACCGTTATAACCCTGCCTTTGACAATATAATGATGACCACAGGTAATTATGATTTGCGTTTACCACAAGATAAAATGCAATTGTTTGGCGTAAACAAGTACAATATTTTAAATGAGTGCGTACAAATATTATTGGGCGATGCTGACATTCCCAATAATCAAACTTTTTATGAAAGCCCGAAAACTAAAGTGGTAAAAAGGAAGAAGGGGTAAGAATTATTCCAGCACTTTTCGCATTGCCGCAGCTTTCAATAAACTCTCTTCATATTCCTGTTCCGCATCGCTGTAAAAAGTAATACCGCCGCCTGCCTGAAAAGAAAGGTATTTATCAGCTGCATTATAAAATATACTCCGTATCACTACATTAAAATCAAAATCTCCATTAGGCTTTATGTAACCGATAGCTCCTGCAAATAACCCACGCCTGGTTTGCTCGTATTGCTCTATCAGTTCCATTACTCTTTTTTTAGGTGCACCTGTCATACTGCCCATGGGAAAAGTAGCTTTAATAATATCCACCCAATTAATATCATCTTTTACTTCGCCACTGATGGTGCTTATCATTTGATGTACCTGCGGAAAGCTGTATACGCCAAATAATTCTTCCACTTTTACAGTGCCTTCTTTACAAACTTTGCTTAAATCATTACGCACCAAATCTACCACCATTACATTTTCGCTTTTTTCTTTTTGATTGCTGGTGAGGTAATTTTTATTTTGCAAATCTGTTGTAGCGTTTGCCAAATCTCTTTTACTGGTGCCTTTTATGGGTTGAGAAATGATTTTGTTCCCTTCTCTTTTTAAATACCTTTCTGGGCTGGCGCAGATGCAAAATTTATCATTTACTTTATATAAAGCCGCAAAAGGATTGGGGGAAAGTTTAACCAGTTTATGATAAACCTGTAATGGTTCAATAACAGCATCATCAGCAAAAAACTCCTGGCAAAAATTTATTTCGTAACAATCGCCGCGCAGAATATGGTACCTGAGTTTCTGTACGGTATTAATGTAATCCTCTTTTGAAATGCGATTTGCTATTTGTGGTATTGCACTTTTGCATTGGGGAATAGCAGCAGTTTCTAATTCAATGGCATCCATTATTTTCTTTGCATCGCCATCAAGAAAAATAGTTACTTCATTTTCTTTCAGTTCAAGCACTGCTTCTGGTACAAAGAAATGTATATCATCAAACCCAATTCCATCTGCGTTGCTGGATTGCAGTTTTTCAGTTTCATTCTTTAGGTCGTAACCTAAATGGCCAAACAGCCAGCCATTATTTTTTGCAGCAAAGATTTTTAATTCTTCAAATGCAGTACCTGCCCGGGCGGTAAAATTTGTTTTACACCCTACAGCTAATAAACATTCAAAAGCAGGCTTACTAAAATTATATTGCTGATTATCCAGTAAACAAAAAATGTTGAACCGGTTGGCCCAGTTCAACATTTTTATTCTGAATTCGGTAAAATTATTTATCGAAAAAATTGTGGAGTTTTTATTCACATAAATTCTTATTCCCCTTTTCCGCAGGATGCTGCGCAAGGGACATGACATTAAAAATCATCGTCATCGTCAAAACCTCCGCCGCCTAAATCATCATCGAGGCCAAGGTCTTTAAAATCGTCGTCCAATTTAAAATCATCATCATCACTACCACCCTTACCTGGTTTTTTACCTCCGGTAGCAGGCTTCTTTGTTTTCGACTTAGGAACATCAAACTCGTCAAAGTCTGGATCCCAATTATCATCTTCATCTGGTTTTTCCCAGTCGTCTTCTACTTCTATATCGTCATCATCATCGTCATCATCACTCGACTTTTTCTTTGATGCACCTTTGCCTTTCGCAGGTTTTACATCTTCATCATCAAAATCATCATCATCGTCGTCATCATCCTTTTTCTTAGGAGCTGATTTTTTAGCGGATGTAATTTCGGGAACTGCGATTTTTGCAGGAACCTTCTTTTCTTTTTCTAATATTATTTCCATAAATTAAACAGGTTAACTACTGTAAAATTTCCACGAGATTTTTAATTTGCCAAAAATATTTACCACTTTTTTTAAAAAACTTTTTAGCCTTTTATAATTTGCTCTTTTCCCGGGCCATTACTAATGTATTTTACCGGTACTTTTAAAAAGTTATTCAGGTAATCTACATAGTTTTTCATTTGTTGCGGCAGCTCACTAAAGTCATTCAGCTTTGTAATATCTGTCTTCCAGCCTTCAAAACTTTTATAAACCGGCTCAATATTAACCTTATTCATTTGAAAAGGCACATAACTTTTTTCTTCCCCATTCACCTTATAGGCATTACACACTTTCAGTTCATCTAAGTTATCTAAAATATCTGCTTTGGTCATTATTATTTGTGTAACGCCATTTATCATACAGGCAAATTGCAATGCCACCAAATCAATCCATCCGCAGCGCCTTGGGCGCCCTGTAGTAGCACCAAATTCACTACCTGTCTTTCTTATCAACTCGCCGGTTTCATCGTTTAATTCGGTAGGAAATGGCCCGCTGCCCACCCTTGTACAATAAGCTTTGCTTACGCCAAAAACTTCTTTAATTTTTTGTGGCGCAATGCCCAAACCAGTACAGACACCAGCAGAAATGGTACTGCTGCTTGTAACAAAAGGAAATGTTCCAAAGTCTACGTCCAGCATGCTTCCCTGTGCGCCTTCTGCCAAAACACGTTGCCCTTTCTGTATCTTGTCATTGATAAAATACTCGCCATTCACAATTTTAAATTCCCTTAAAAATTCAATGGCTTCAAAAAATTCTTCTTCCCATGCACTAATATCTTCCTGAAAATTAAAGCTCTCCAGTATTTTCTGGTGCTTTAAGCGCAACTTGATGTATTCTGTAGTAAAACTTTTGTCTAATAAATTACCAACACGTAGGCCATTGCGGCCGGTTTTATCCATATAAGCCGGCCCGATTCCTTTTAATGTACTTCCAATCTTTTCATTGCCCTTGCTTAACTCACTGGCTTTATCAATAGCCCGGTGCGTAGGCAAAATTAAATGGGCACGTTCGCTGATGTACATGTTCTTTTTGTAATCCACACCAAATGCAGCCACATTCTCACATTCTCTTTTTAGCGTAACGGCATCCAACACCACACCGTTGCCTATAAGGTTGGTTTTTTCTGGATGAAAGATACCGCTGGGTATCTGATGCAGCACAATTTTTTTGCCATCTACATACAGCGTATGCCCTGCATTTGGCCCGCCCTGAAACCTGGCCACCACATCATAATTACTGGCAAAATAATCCACTATTTTACCTTTTCCTTCATCGCCCCATTGCAGGCCTAATATTACGTCAACCATTATCGATTTATGATTTTAGTTTTGAGATTTATAATTTATCATAGTGGTACAAGGCGTAAAAATAAATTGAAAATTAACAACCACCTAAAATGAATTGGTTTTGTTTGAAAGTTGGGGAGAAAGAATGGTTGAGTGGTTGATTAGTTTATTGGTTGAGTGTATAAAAAAAGCCTGAACATAATCTCAGGCTTTCAATTATTAATTATTCATTACTTACGCTACTTTCAGCATACTCAACTTGCTGGTACTAAACTTACGTTGTGCGTACTCGAGCGTAACTTCAAAAGTTTTTACTTTTTGAGAAGGCAGTTCATACATGGCATCGGTTAAAATGCTTTCGCAAATGCTGCGCAGGCCACGGGCACCTAATTTATATTCCAATGCTTTCTCTACCATAAAATCATACACAGCAGGCTCGAATTTTAGTTCAATACCTTCAATGTCGAACAGCCGGGTAAATTGTTTTATCAGCGCATTTTTAGGCTCTGTCAATATGCTGCGCAAGGTTGGTGCATCCAATGGGTTTAAGTAAGTAACCACAGGCAAACGTCCCAGCAATTCGGGTATCAAACCAAAATGCTTTAAGTCAACCGCATTTACAAAATGCAACAAGTTGTTGTGCTGGTAATCCTGCAATTCTTTATTTACATTAAAGCCAATAGCATTGGTATTTACACGGCGTGCAATAATTTTATCTACGCCATCAAAAGCACCACCGCAAATGAACAGGATGTTTTGAGTGTTAACTTTTATCAGCTTTTGTTCAGGGTGTTTTCTGCCGCCCTGTGGGGGCACCAATACTTCTGTTCCTTCCAATAATTTCAATAAGCCTTGTTGTACACCTTCGCCGCTCACATCTCTTGTTATAGAAGGATTATCGCTCTTACGTGCTATCTTATCAATTTCATCAATGAATACAATTCCTTTTTCAGCGGCATTTACATCGTAGTTACAAGCCTGTAATAAGCGGCTGAGCATACTTTCCACATCTTCGCCTACATAGCCTGCTTCTGTAAACACAGTGGCATCTACAATAGCAAAAGGCACGTTTAGCATACGGGCAATTGATTTAGCCAGTAATGTTTTACCAGTACCTGTTTCGCCTACCATAATGATGTTGCTCTTTTCAATCTCTACATCATTCTCTACTTTTTGATTTAACCTTTTATAGTGGTTGTAAACTGCCACAGCTAAAATTCTTTTAGCATCATCCTGGCCAATTACATATTCATCCAAAAAGCTTTTTATTTCAATAGGTTTTTTAACTATTAGTTTGTGAGCTGTAGTGTGCGGCGCTTTGCTGTCGGTATTGCTACCCAACTCCTGTTCAATAATTTCTTCGGCATGCTCAACACAATTTTCGCAAATATGGCCGTCCTGACCTGCAATTAATATTTTTACCTCGTCGCGGCTGCGGCCGCAAAAGGAGCAATGTAAGGTTTGTTGTTTTGCCATTATAGCTGAATTTGCTGCTTGTTTAGAATTCTGAAATGCAAAGATACAAAAGGCATTATTCAGAACGTTAATGTGAAGACAATATTATGCCGAAAAATGTTGCTTGGGTTTGCTACAGATTACACAGATTAACACGAAGGAAACAATTAGGTTTAAAGTATATGTGTAATATTCTCCTCAGCAGTAAAATTGACGGGGAAAATAATCAGTATTTTTAAAATCCCTGCCCTTGCTTTAAATGCTTTTGCAGCATCTGTTTTAACTGTCTTTTTACCAATGCGCCCATAGTTTTACATTTGGAGAAATAAGTGTTTTTAAAATGCTCATTCAACTCCTGTCTCAATATTTTCACTTTATAGTTTTCTGAAAGTTCATCCTGGCTCATAATGTTGAATAATTCCATCAATTGCTTGCGGCTGGCAATTACGCGGTAAGCCATTGTGGTTCGTTCTTCTGTTTGGTATTGCTCAATGACATCGGGGCTAAGGTTCTTTAATACCAAATCAACGTACTCAAAATTTTCTTTATAAAATTGTGGCAGGTATAGTTTTTTTCTGCCTTCGTAGCATTGCTGGTCAAAGTCGATAGCTCTTATGCGATATTGGTAATCTTCAATGTCGGGTGTGATATCTATCACAAAATTATAACTACGCATATCACCTAATAATCTTGCAAAACAACGTTCATTAAATTTTACAAACTCTTTTGCAATACGTACTTTATTGGTTTCAGGTAAATGTAAATAATCTTGTAAAAAAATATCTCCTGGTATACCGGGTATATGTTCTTCTACCAAAGTATTTTTATGGTGTAAAAAAGTAATGCGGTTGGGCGATAACAAATGTTCCAATTCTAAACCATAAATACGTGAAGAATCGGCAGCTTTTACATAGTAATGGTCATAATTATCATTTACTTTATTCCGTATTCGAATTCTAAAAGGCACACTATTGCCAAATTCACAAAAGTCAATTCGTTCTACGTCTAAATGTTTAATGTAATTGAGGTTGCCTTCTGTTTTAAGAATGGCATAAGTTTTTATCAAGCCTTCTTTTAAAAATTCCATTTCCTTTAAATCGTACACGGCATTTTCCCAATGGGTAAATTTTCCGTTCTTATCTTTTAAAGAAGTGGCGTAGCGATAGTTCAACAAATCTTTATAAACAATGGGCAATTTAATATCCCTGCCATAATTGCGTAAATACGCCTGCAAACCTTCGCTTACGGGAAAAATATCCTTCTTCATCAGCGGACGGTCAATTTCCTCACTAACTTTTGCATTGATAATTTCGTTGAATTGCATGGTGTAAAAATACAAGTTTACCGTTTATAGTTTTCAGTTTACTGCCGGTTTCAATTCTCTACAAAAAAACTGCCCCGTAAAGGAGCAGTTTCTTATTAAGATGATTTTATTTATACTTGATACGCTGTACTTGCTTCTTAAATCTTATCCAGGATGCCGTCTACAATTCCATAGGCCACAGATTCTTTTGCATCCATCCAGTAATCCCGGTCAAAATCCTTCATTATTTTTTCAACGGTTTGTCCGCAATTCTTCGCCAGTATTTCAGCACCCATTAATTTGGTCTTTCTAATTTGCTCTGCCATTATTTCCAAATCGGCACTGGTACCTTGCCCGCCACCGCTTGGCTGGTGTATCATTACTTCGCCATGAGGGAAAACAAAACGACGCCCCTTCTCTCCACCGCTCAATAAAATGCTGCCCATACTTGCTGCCATACCCATACATATTGTGCTAACGGGTGAAGAAATCATTTGCATGGTATCATAAATAACCATACCGCTTACCACCATTCCCCCTGGGCTGCTGATATAAAAAGTAATTTCTTTTCCGGGGTCTATGGCTTCTAAATATAACAGCCTTGCTGTAATATCTTTCGAGCTTTTATCATCTACCACTCCCCATAAAAATATTTTGCGCTGCTCAATAAATTTTTTGTCAAACTGCCAGCCACTCATCATTTTTTCCATGGGGTTCTCTGGTAATTCTTTTGGTTCATCTTCATCTTCGTTACGGATGTTTCTATTGTATAAATTCATTTTAAATTAATTTAGATGTTTAGTGTCAGAGGCTTAGTAAACTTTATAAACCCTGTTCTCTATATACTTTGTACCTTTTTTTATTTTGTACTTTCAACGCTGTACTGCTTATTTATCTTTTTTCTGCTTGCGTGGATTCATTACCAATACTTCATCTACCAGGCCATATTCCTTAGCTTCTGTTGATGTCATCCAGTAATCCCTGCTGCTGTCGGCAGCAACTTTTTCTACAGACTGCCCGCTATGAAATGCAGTTATTTCATACAATTCTTGTTTTATCTTTTTTACTTCATTTACTGTTATTTCAATGTCGCTTGCCTGGCCGCCTGCACCTGCGCTGGGTTGATGCATCATAACCCGGCTATGTTTTAGCGCTGTACGTTTGCCCTTGGCACCGGCGCATAATAATACCTGTCCCATGCTTGCTGCCATACCGGTACAAATGGTGGCAATATCCGGTGTAATGAACTGCATGGTATCGTACATACCCATGCCGGCATATACACTACCCCCAGGGCTGTTGATATACATCTGTATATCACGTGTTCTGTCGGTACTTTCTAAAAATAATAATTGAGCAGTTACAATGTTAGCTACTTCATCGCTGATGGGGTAGCCCAGGAATATTATCCTGTCCATCATGAGCCTGCTGTACACATCCATTACAGCAATATTCATTGGGCGTTCTTCAATAATATTGGGTGTAAGGTTAGTTACATTATGTTTGATGTAACCATCCAGTGTGTTGCCGCTTATTCCCCTATGCTTTATGGCATATTTTTCAAATTCTTTTCCAAAATTCATGTTGTGTGATATTAATTATGGTTACAAATATAGTTGATACTTGGTAGTGATAAAGATGAATTAGTGATTAATCCCTACACTTACAGGCAATGATGTAGACAAAAAGTATTCCTATTTAAATAACTGCCAAAATTGCAATTTTGATATAAAAAAAACTCCCCCCAACAAATTGGGAGGAGTTAAGTTTATGACAACTACTGAAGTTTTATCTCAATACTTCCGCTCTGCCTGTGGCCAAACGGTTTCCGGCCATATCAACCAGTTCTATCCAGTAAACACCAGAACCGAAGCTCCTTAGGTCTACATCCATTCTTGCGTAAGGTGCAGATACAGAATAGTTCTGTGTTAACACCCTCTTACCTCTTGCATCATACACGTTAATGCCTCGTGGTATATTCACATTTCCAGAAATACTATAGTATCTAACCTGGAACTGTCCGCTGTTTGGATTAGGATAGATAAATACCCTTCCGCTGATTGAATCTTTAATCGAAAGCACACCTGATGTATTGGTACAACCATTTACATCGGTAACCCTTAATGTATAATCTCCAATTCCATCTGCACCAACTGTAAGTGTACTTGCAGTTGCGTTAGGCACTGTTGTTCCATTTCTCAACCAGGTGTAGGTTGCAGCTATAGGACTGGTGGTTGAAGATAGAACAGTTCTTAAGCCTGGGAACAATCTGGTGAATGGTGCAGCTGACAAGGTAATTGTTGGCAACGGGTTCACAGTAAGGCTTACGATAGATGAAGATGAATCGCGACAACCTGCTGTATGAACAGAATCTTTATACAAGTATTGGTTCATAGAAAGCGGTGGTGCAGTAATAGTTAAGGTTCCGGTTTTAGAACCTGCATACACACCTCCGTCAACAACATCAGTCCATGTATTGCCGTGGTTAGCACTTACCCTCCAGTTGTGAGCTGTTACAGAACCTGCTATAACATCAGTAAAGCTGGTTACTTTATCCGTACATACCGCTGCATCTTTTGGTTGCGTTGGGAATGATATCGGCGTATTAACAGTTACTGTTACAGTTCTTGCAGGTGATGTACAAGGGCTTATTGCCGGTAAGAACGACACAGAACCCATAAATTTATAAGGCGTAAACGTAGGTGCATTTGGTGCAACATCACCAACATAGCTCACATTATCACCTGTAGTAATTGTACAACCGCCTGATGTGAATTTATAAGTGCCAGGCGTTGGATCGCTGAATAACAAGTTACCACCAAATAGATCAAAACATTCTACAGCAATACCATAAGTTGCGCCAACTGGCACTGAAACTGTTCCTCCTGTAACGAATGGCACATTAGAACCAGTAGTTTCTAATACTGAACCAGTAGGAGCAATCTTGTTCCATCCATTTGCAGTACTTATTGCACCTGGAAGGCCGTTGATAGCACTGGCTTTATAGTAAGCGTTGGTAGTAGCAACAAGCCCTCCAAACGCAAACTGGCTGCTGACACCTGTTATTGTTACAGGGAACGAATTGCCATTTGTAAAGTTGAACGTAGCTAATGAATAATAGAAAGCGCCTACAAAGTTGCTGGCAACCTCTAGCGGAGCTGGAGGGTTGCTGGTAACTGTTACATTATAAGTGGTAGTAGATGCTGGTTTAGCATACACACTATCTATTGCAGTACCTGCTACATAAGGTATTGAAGCATTCGGATCACTATATAATCCTGTTGGTGGAGACCATACTGCAGCTTGAGCAGCAACACCGGTATAATAAGTGAAATCCATAGACCACGATGTTATTGTACCCTGATCGCCTGCAGCAATATCCCAGATACCAAGCGTGTAGTTTCCATTAATATTAGCCGCCGGGTTAAACAGTGTATTAAAATCTGTTGTTGTTACAGTCATGCCTGTCGGAGCCGGAGCAGGGTTAGAACCTGCTGCTTGCTTGTCTGCCGCAAACGTACCAGTAAATGTACCACTGCCAGAGCTTAAAGCTGGTCCACCTGCAGAACTAATAACCGTATTTACAAATCCTATTGTTGGGCCTGCACCTCCGGTTGCTGTTAAACCGTAATCAAGGTTTATAGTTCCGTTAGGATTTTTCAATGCAATGATCATATCACCTGCCCATGTATGGCTGATGTTTAATTTAACATCAAGTTTAGTTACTGTTGCATTTGCAGGTATACCAGATACAGGTATTGAAGTGGTTACACCTCCAGCATTATTATCAGGTATCACAACGCTGATAGGTCCTGAAGAGAACGATTTCACAAATGTAGAAGAAGACGAACTCTTCAATTTAACTGCTGGGTCTGTAATACATTTTGTTACAGGGTTTGGTACAACAGTTGGTGGCGGAGGCGTATAATTCACAACCGCTGTTGCCGAATTGCTACAACCTGTAATATTACTGGTAGCTGTTGCAGTATATACTGTAAATACAGTAGGCGCAGCATATACATGTGGCGTTTGCGTACCAGTTATGTAAGGATCTGTTGCAATAGAATTGTTGTAAATTCCTGCCGCAGGGCTCCATGTATAGGTAATTGGGGCACCATTTGGATCAGGTGTAGTGTAGTCTATTTTGATAGACCAACCAGTCAATGTACCCACATCGCCACCACCGCCATCGGCCATAGCCAAAGTCCATGGGCCATTTATTGGTGTACTGGTTGCAGGAAGATATAACTGACTCATTGATGTTGCAGTTGAAGCATAACCTGTAGGGTCAGAAATAGGATACGAAGTACCAAGTCCGTTTAATAAATCTGGTTTATACACAGTTGTTGAACCATATATGTAAGGGCCTGTAACTGTAGTAAATGCTGCAGTACCGGTAGTGCCTGATATTTGTGCACCATACCAACCCCATGTTGCCGGACCTGAGGCCGCACCTGTGGCTTGATCATTATTATGTTTATACAAGTTAGCAATAACACCATTTGCACCTTTAAGATTAAAGGTCATATCTCCAGGATAAGTATGTGACATATTTAATGTTACAGTTACATTGGTAACCGTTGCATTAGCCGGAATACCGGCAACAGTTATGGCACTTGTTGCACCTCCTGCACTACCATCTGGTACAGCTACACTTGTTGTTGATGTAAATGTAGCAGAACCTGGAATTGGTGGTGGAGAAGCCTGTCCACCAGTTTCCAGTAACACACCATTTATGCCAGCTACACCACCGCAGGTAATGTTTGGCGTTATGCTTACTGGAGGTAAAGCATTTACTGTTAATTTAACACAATTTGAAACTGCAGGTGCAGGGCAGGTTCCGCTTACAATAACTCGGTAGCCATTATTGTTCATTGCGGCTGTAACCGCAGGTACTGTTAATGTAGCTGCAGTGGCCCCAGCAATATTTGAATAAGTCGTACAGTTATCTGTACTTACCTGCCATTGGTAGGTGATATTTGTACCTGTTGCTCCAACAGTAAATGTTGCATTGCTTCCTGCGCATGTAATCGATGGCGAAGGCTGAACAGTTATTGCCGGCCTTAAATTTACCGTTATAGCTACTGATGCTGTATTGCTACAACCAGCAGCATTAGATACTTTAACTGTATAAGTAGTGCTTGTAGCAGGAGAAGCAGCTACAGGATTTGTTGTTGTATTATTTAAACCTGCTGCTGGTGTCCATGAATAGGTTAAACCTGCAGGCAAGCTGCCGGGAACATTATAAGTTAACGCTAAAGTCCAGTTTACAATTACGCCTATATCACCACCAGCACCATCTACTGCACCCAATGACCATAATCCGTTAGGGTTAACTGTATTTGTAATAAGGCTTGCAAAAGTAGCGTCAGTTTGAGCAAAACCAGCCGGAGCAGCAGCGGCAGCAGATGCATCAGGCTTAAATGTACCTGTAAACGGAGGAGTGCTGCTAGCTAAAGTATTAACTCCTGCAGAACTGATTACTGTATTTGTAAAATTATCTCCTGAACCACCTTCTGCATTAATCAGGTTAATAACCCTGCCAGTTGGTGATTTTAGTGATAAAGTAACATCAGCATCCCATGTATGGGTTATGTTTAATGTTACTGCTACTCCGGTTAAAGTAGAACCTACAGGAGCACAATTTATAGTTTGTGATACCACAACACCTGATGGAGTATTATCAGGAATGGTAACATTTATATTGCCTGAAGGAGATACACAAGGTGCTCCGGCAGGAATAACAGTTAACAATGTAGGATCGCCCTGGCACAAAGTAGTACCCTGGTTTGCAACGATGGCTAATGATCCAATACCTGCAACAACATTAATAGTTGCAGTGCTGGAGAACACAGCAGCGCAACCTGTAGCTTGTACTACTACCCTATACATTGTAGTTTGAGTAAGATTGGTAGCAGTATAAGTTGTAGAAGTATTAGCAATTGTAACCCATGTGGTACCACCATCAGTTGATGATTCCCAACGGATGATATTGCCTACCTGGCCAGATAAAGTTAAAATAGTAGAGTTGCCGGTTGCACCCACACAAACATTATTTGTTGTTGCAGGGCTTAGTGTACCGCCCACAGCAGCTGATGTTGTTGTTAAAGTAGCAGCATTGCTTGGTACCGCACCGCATTGACCGGTAATAACTACACGGTATTGTTTGCCATTATCAGCAGCAGTTGGTGTAAATGTATAAGAAATAGCAGTTGCACCAGCAATATTGGTCCATGTAGTACCTACAAGAACTTGCCATTGGTAGGTAACTGTTCCAGTTGTAGTAACACTAAAAGTAACAGGGTTAGTTAAACACACTGTTGTACTTTGTGGCTGGCTGGTAAATTGTCCTACCGGAGGCATATCAAAAGCCTGAACCTGATCATTAGTACTGTTGGAAGAACCCTGTACAGCACTGTATCCCATACCTCTTCTTGCAAATGCCGACCATATAGTACAGAAGTGACTGCCACCAAATAAGTTTTGGTCAGCCTGAATTATTGCATTTCTTACATCAAGGAAACCAGGGCTACAAACTTGTAGTTTCATGCCTTCGTATACCAGTTTAAGAGCAATGCTATTACCACCTGCACCAGTGTAATTATATAAATTGGTATTGATAGTACCTTCTTGCTGGATGATAGCCCATGTCATATCCCATAATGTAGCACACAATATTTCACCAATAACGTGTACCTCGCCCCCCGATGTTTGTACTCCTGAGTAAGTCCATGGGTTAACAGTCATATTGGTAGAATATGGATAAGTGCGTATACCTCCGCCTGTTATTGGCTGGCCTTCTACGTAAGTGCCCATTGGACGAGATTTGGTACCATCAGTAAGCAACGCTGTTGCCCAGTTGGTAGTCATCATCAAAGCACCGTAGTCACTCCATCCTTCACCACCTTCTTCTGCATTGTTTAAGCAGGATACATTTGCAGGTCCGCCGGTTAAACGGTTTGAAATACCGTGGCCATATTCGTGGCACATTACGCCGGCATCCAAATCGCCATCAAGGCGTACACCTGCTGTAGCGCTAAGGGTAACATTAAGGTTATTTCCAAGTTGAGCTGCAAAAGTTGCACCATCAACATCAGAAATCATTACTGCCGGAATAGTAATAGTATTATCAGTTCCTCCCATTATAATAGGATTACCCGGAATATTATTTACCATAATAACACCTACAGCTCCAGCCGTCTGAGCTTCCTTCACTTTTACTATAAAACCGCAAACATTTCTATTAATAAGGGCGATTTTACCTGTTATGCTATTAGATGGAGGGCCGGTACAAGCATCATGGGTGCCGCCTGCCGCATCATTAAAATAAACTACCTGCGCAGTAATAGGCCCTACAGCAGATAACTTATTAGCCGTGCTAAAAGCACCCTCAACTGCATAATAATTTCCTGCTATTGCTGCAGGTGTATTTACTTTCAAAATAACAGATGCTACTGCATCAAACAAATACATTTGCATTCTTGGTCGAGAACCATCTACAGGGGTACCAAAGTTGGCGTTATTAGTACCGCCGCCATCCTGGGCTTCTGCCTGCACATAATCTCCACCTAAACCACCACGGCCGATGTTATCTGTTTGAAAATTACCTGCTACTTCAGTAAAACCATATTGGTAAGTAACATCATGCATCTTGTTATTCCAATAAAACAAATTGGTAAGCGCAACATTTTTATTTGCAGTTACATTTGGATCCGAAGTAGGAGCCGGAGTAAAATTGAATGTTAGTGAAGGAATAGCAGTAGTAGATTGAGCAGAAAAATTATTTCCGCTCTGGTTTGGTGTATTATTATTATCAACGTCAAGATAGGCGTGTACGTTATTACCTCTTGTGATATCATAGTTGGTGGTACCATCAAAATGCCAGCCATTAGTTATAGCTGGGTTACCTGCACCTGCATCAAGCCATGGGTTTGTAACCACTGCATAAGCATGATGCGAAGGACTTTCGTATGGAAAAGGTATTACATTATAGTTACCGGTTGTAACTGTTGGCGGTGGCGGAGGGTCAAGTGTGGTTTGGTTACCTGTATTAAATTGATAAGGCGTAACGGCTGCCAACATACCCGGGCCTGTATAAGGCGAATTATTTTCAAATACAGTAAGGTTAACCTTACCGGCTATTGTATTAGTTGTTGCATCAACCTGCATTAACCATAAATCTGCTTTTTTTACCGGGGCTACCTGTACTTGCCATATTAGTTTTAAACTTTGGGTTTTTTCATTCGGCAGCCACATTAATTCTGTAACTACATTTTCTGTAACGCCGGGTAATTTACCAAAATCAAGTACCCTGCCGTTTTCTTTTGTAGTTATGGCAAATGCATTTGCAGGAGGTGCAACCTTTGCTTCGTTGAATGCGGCACTTACAGCATTTGATGCCTGAATGGAAGGACTTGCTGATTGTGCATTTTTTTCAAGACCTGTAAGTAAAGTGCCTGCATGAGAAAGCAGCTTATTGTCTTTAAAAGCAAGTACCAGCATCTGGTTATATATTGGTACGCCTTTATAGGTTTGCAATAAATACACATATTGTGTACCAGCATCATTATAAGTAGAGCTTATTTTTAAATTATTTACCTGGTCTTTTTGCAATCCAATAGCAGTTGCATTTTGCACTACCATTTGCATTACCGTTCCATTGTCCAGATTTTGCGCTTTTGTGCCAAAAGCTAACGCAAATAAGACTAAAATGAGAAGAATTTTTTTCATAAATTTTAGTTTAGGAGAAGATTTTTTGTGCTTATTATAATCCATTTGTAAAAACAGAATATATTACTTGGATAATTAAGTTATTACTGCTTAGCTTGTGAAGTTGCAGCAGCTTCCTTGGCCAAGCGAATTGATGGCCCAGTAGTAACCGGCTTAGCAACCACTTGTTGAGTGGAAAATGTACCACTTTTGATAGTAGCTAGGTTTACTGCTTTGGAAATAAACTTAACATCAGCTGAAGCTGCGATTTTATCTAAAGCAGCTACAGGAACATTTGCAGTAATAATATTATCGGCAGGCGAACTTGCAAATACTTTACCACCCGCATTGGTAATTACCTGTACTAATTCAGGTGTAACCATACATTTAATATCAACTGAAACTCTTGGGGTTGCAGGTGCTACAGCAGTAGTTTGCGCAACTCGTGCAGAAGCAGGCTTTGCAGCAGCAGCAGCTTTTGAGGGCGCCAGCATTTTGATATTGCTGTTTAACGTTGTTCTGTTGTCGCCATTTACACCACTTTTCAACTGAGGGTCAATCTTACTTTGCGAACTAGCGGTAGTGGCTACCTGCTGCGGTTGTAAAGAAACTGACTTCTTTGCTGGTGATTGTAATTTTTGTGCATGAACGGCAACAACACAAATAAACATTGGGATGAAAAAGAGAAGAAATTTTCTCATAAATAAGGTGTTTTAGTTTGTTACTTCAGTTAGTTAAAGCTTTGTTATAAAAACAAAACTCAATCGTAAATTACATCATTTTGTATATGAAACCAAGATTTTTTGTTTTTTTTCTTAATTAGGGGGAAAAAAACTCATGCTTCTATTTATTTTAATCTGTTTTTAATCTCAAATTGCTTTATTAAACAAAAAAACTCCCCCCAACAAGTTGGGGGGAGTTAATATTATAATATAAATGGAGAAGCCTATCTTAAAACTTCCGCTCTGCCTGTGGCTAAGCGATTTCCACTCATATCTACCAATTCTAACCAGTAAACGCCAGAACCAAAGCTTCTTAAATCAACATCCATTCTTGCAAATGGTGTAGATATAGAATAGTTCTGTACCAGTACTCGTTTGCCTCTTGCATCATATACATTAATGCCTCTTGGTAAATTAACATTACCTGCCGCACTGTAATACCTAACCTGGAATTGGCCATTGTTAGGATTAGGGTAGATAAAGAACTTGCCGCTGGCAGAATCTGTAATTGATATAATGCCCGATGTACTGTTACAACCGTTTACATCAGTTACACGTAAAGTGTAATCTCCCAAACCATTAACATCTACCAGTAACGAGCTTGAAGTAGCATTCGCAACTGTGGTACCATTTCTCAACCATGTGTAAGTGGCTGCTGCTGGTGTAACCGTAGCTGTTATGGTAGTTAATAAACCTGGGAACAGTTTTCTGTAAGGAGCAACTGAAAGGTTGATGGTTGGTAACGGATTCACCGTTAATTTAACCGCATTTGATACTGCAGCAGCACAAGGTGTAGTACTAACAGAATCTTTATAAGAGTATCCATTCATTGATACCGGTGGTGCGGTAATAACCAACGTACCTGTTTTAGATCCGCTGTACACACCGCCATCTGCCACATCTGCCCAGGCACCGCCTGTTACAGTTTGTACCCTCCAGTTATGCGTAATAGCAGAACCTGTTGCAACTGCTGTAAAGCTGGTTACTTTATCAGTACATACTGTTGCTGCAGTAGGCTGGGTGGTAATAGCAGCTGGTGTGTTAACATTAACCACCACTGCCCTTGGAGCTGAAGTACAAGGTGCAATTACTGGTGAGAAGCCTACGCTACCGATAAAGTAGTAAGGAGTTAATGTTGGAGCCGCAGGGACTACAGCTGTATTAGCTGTATAACCGATATTAGCGCCAGTAACGATATCGCATCCGCCTCCAGAAGCAATTGTTTGTGTTCCTGTACCCGATATTATCAGGTTTACGCCTCCGGCAGTAGTAACAGCCTGAATAACAAATCCATAAGTTGCACCTGCTGGTACAGTTAAATTAAGTCCTGTCAAGAATGGTATAACAGTGCCGGCTGTAGCCGTTATTGTGTTAGTAGTACCAACCTGAGTCCATCCATTAGCCACGCTTATGGCTCCTGGAGCTCCATTTATCGCGGATGTTTTATAATAAGCACTAACATTAGTTGCACCTGCAGTATTACATATACTAGAAATATTTGTAATGGTAACCGGATACACATTATTGTTCCTGAAATTATAAGTGATGTTTGTCACAACAAACGCCAATGGGTTAGTCATTGCTACAGTATTACCAGCACCGCTAGACGCAGTGTTAACCGTTGCATTGTAAGTAGTAGTTACTATTGGTTTAGCCCAAACGCTATCTACTGCTGTACCTGCAACATATGCATTGGTTGTAGCCGCATCAGAATACAAATTAGTAACAGGACTCCATGTTGCCGGCGTAGCATTGATGCCTGTGCTCTTCAATTTAACTGAAGTGCCAAGGCAAATTGTTGCCGGGTTAGGCGTCACTACCGGAGCAGGAGGTGTGTAATTTACCACAACCTGTGCCGAACTTGAACAACCTGTAGCTGCAGTGGTTGAAGTTACTGTATATGTAGTTATAGCAGTTGGAGCAGCATAAACCGTTGGGGTTTGTGTACCTGTATAGGGAACAGTTGCTTTTGTATCGTTATACAAACCTGTTATAGGTGTCCAAACAGAAGTGATTGGAGCACCATTTGGATCTGGAGTTGTATAATCAATTTTAATTGACCATCCAGCCAATGTACCTACGTCACCACCACCGCCATCGGCCATAGCTAAGGTCCACACACCATTTGGATTTTGAGGATACAATGCACTCAACGTAGTTGATGTTGTAGTATATCCTGCAGGATCTTGAATAGCTTGACCAGTCACTGTAAGGAGTCCATCAGGTTTAAATGTAGTATTAGAGCCATAAATGAATGGCGCAGTTGCAACAGTGCTGAAAGCTACACCGCCGTCAGCTACCTGGGCACCATACCATCCCCATGTTGCAGGACCTGAAGCTGCACCGGTAAATGCACCAGTACCATATTTATACAGGTTGGTTACACTTGCCGAGTTAGGGCCTTTCAGGTTAATGATCATATCGCCAGGGTAAGTGTGCGACATATTTAATGTTACAGTTATTTTGGTAACAGTAGCATTTGCTGGTATAGCAGAAGCTGTAATAGTACTTGTTGCACCAGCAGCACTGTTATCTGGCACAGCTACACTTGTTGTTGATGTAAATGTAGCAGAACCCGGAACTGGAGGAGGACCTGCAGGACCGCCTGTTGTTAAAGCAACACCATTGATACCTGGAACACCGCCACATACTACACCACTTGGTGTAATGGTAACAGCTGGCAATGCATTTACGGTTAATTTAACACAGCTAGCAGACGCTACAGCTGGTGTACATGTACCACTTACGACTACACGGTAAGCGTTGCCGTTCATGGCTGTAGTTACATTTGCCACAGTTAAGGTAGCTGCGGTAGCACCTGCAATATTCGTGTATGTAGCACAGTTATCGGTACTTACCTGCCATTGATAGGTAAGGTTGGTACCTGTTGCTGTTACTGCAAAGTTTGCATTGGTTCCGGCACACGCTGTTACCGGTAAGGGTTGAACAGTTATTGCCGGACGCTGGTTTACGTTAATTGTAATAGAAGCAGTTCTAATACAACCTGAACCATTGTCGTTAGAAACAGTATAGGTTGTTGTAGTTGCTGGTGAAGCCGCAACCGGGTTACCGGTAGTGGTATTTAAACCCGCCGCTGGTGCCCATGTGAATGTACCGGTTGTTACCTGCGCAGAAGCCGCTTTAAATCCGATAGTACCTATAAATTTACGTACAGTATTGGTTGGCGCAGCAGGAATAGCTGTAGTGCTGGCATAACCAATATTAGTTCCTGTCAGGTAGTCGCAACCCGCAACAGAAACTGTAGTGTTTCCTGCTTCATTCCTGTAAAGGATATCTGTTGTACCTCCAGTAGTGAATGCCTGCACGGCAAAACCAAATGTTGCACCCGGAGGAACGGTTAGGTTAAGCCCTGCTAAAAATTGCTGTATAGTACCGCCGTTAGCAGCAATTTTGCCACCGCCTAGCGGGTTCCAGCCATTGGCAGCAGTAATTGCACCTGGCAAACCATTGATTGCTGATCCTTTATAATAAACAGTTACAGTATCAGTACCACCAATAGTGTTTACCATACTTGATATATCTGTAATGTTTACAGGATAAGCATTATTGTTGCGGAAATTGAAGGTTACGAAAGCTCCAAATGTAGTAGGTACCATATTATTGGTTACAGAACTTGCCGCACCTTCCATCACAGTTAATCTTGCAGGATCGCCAGCGCAAAGTGTTGCACCCGGGTCGGCTATAATGCTCAGAAGCGGAGCAACAGTTATAGTAACAGTCGCTACAGAAGAATATGCCGAAGTAGCACATCCGCCACCTTGTACCAATACACGGAAAAGCGTAGTTACAGTAACATTGTAGTTGTAAGTGTTATTTGTATTTGCAAAAGGTACCCATGTAGTGCCACCATCTGTTGAGGTTTCCCATTGGATGATATTACCACTTTGGCCGGTTAAGGTTAACGTACCTGTTGTATTAGTAACGCCGCAAACCGCCGAGGTTGAAGGTGCTAAAGTACCACCAACAGATGCAGCAATAACTGTTAATGTAGCTACGTTGCTAGTTGTAGATCCGCAAGCAGTTGTACCTATCAAACGGAATTTTTTACCATTATCTGCAACTGTTGTTGCCGCAGTAGTATAGGCAGTAGTGGTTGCACCAGATATATTTACCCATGTAGTGCCACCATCAGTGCTTTGTTGCCATTGATAGGTAGTTGGAGAACCTGGTACTACTACCGCTGTAAATGTTGCAGTAGAACCTACGCAAACTGAAGTGTTTGCAGGTTGTGTACTGTATATTACAGCAGGGGGAAGATCAAAAGCCGCTGTTTGATCAGTTGCACTTGTTGATAGCCCTTGCTTAGCTGAATAGCCCATACCTCTTTTTGCAAATGCTGTCCATATTGCACAAGTATGTTTACCTGCAAACAAATTCTGATCAGCTCTTATAATTGCATCTCTTGCATCCAGGAAACCAGGATTACATGGTTGTAATTTCATGCCTTCGTAAACAAGTTTAAGCGCAATACTGTTACCACCAACGCCTGTATAATTATACAAGTTGGTATTGATACCTTCTTGTTGAATGATTGACCATGTCATTTCCCATATTGCCATACACCATACCTCACCAATATTATGTACTTCGGTACCAATTGAACCAGTACCAACATTGGCATAAGTCAATGGGTTAACAGCCATATTGGTTGAATATGGATAGTTTCGGATACCTGCACCTGTTACTGGCTGACCTTCTACATAAACACCCATTGGGCGTGCATTAGGGCCATCGTTAACGGTAGCAGTTGCCCAGTTGGTAGTCATCATCAAAGCGCCATAATCGCTCCAGCCTTCACCACCTTGCTCAGCATTACCCAAGCAGTTAGACGGGCCGCCACCAGTTAAACGGTTAGATATACCATGACCATATTCATGTGTCATAACTCCAGCATCAAGATCACCGTCTAAACGTTGGCCAGATGTAGCGCTAAGTGTAATATTTTCATTATTAGCTATCTGCGATACCAATGTAGCGCCGGTAACATCAGATACCATTACAGCAGGAATAACGATTGTATTATCAGTACCGCCCATTACAATAGGATTCCCTGACACATTATTAATCATAATAACCGCTTTGGCACCTGCATTTTGTGCTTCCAATACCTTTACAGTAAAACCGCACACATTTCTGTAAATAAGAGCTATTTTACCTGTTAAGCTATTTGATGGAGGGCCAGAACAGGCATCATGTGTGCCTCCGGTTGCATCATTAAAAAGAACTGCCTGAGCAGTAACAGGCCCAACAGCAGCTAATTTATTAGCAGAGCTGAAACCACTCTCTACCGAAGCATAGTTACCCGCTATTGAAGCAGGTGTATTTACTTTTAAAGTAACTGTAGCAACAGCATCAAATAAATACATTTGCATTCTTGGGCGGCCGCCTTCTGCCGGAGTAGCAAAGTTGGCATTATTGCTACCACCGCCATCTTGTCCTTCTGCCTGCACATAGTCATTTCCAGTACCGCCTCTGCCCATATTATCCGTTTGGAAGTTAGCAGCAGGTTCAGTAAACCCGTATTGGTAAGTAACATCATGCATTTTGTTGTTCCAGTAAAATAAACTGGTTATTGCTGCATTTTTATTTACTGTTGTATTTGGATCTGTTGTAGGATCCTGCACAAAATTGAATGTAAGTGAAGGGTCAGGAGTAGTTGATTGAGCAGGAAAGTTATTTCCTGCCGGGTTTGGCGTATTATTATTATCAACATCAAGGTAAGCGTAAACGTTATTACCTCTTGTAATGCTGTAATTGGTAGTACCATCAAAATGCCAGCCATTGGTTATGGCCGCGTTACCTATACCTGCATCAAGCCATGGGTTGGTTACAACCGCAAAAGCATGGTGTGTTGGGCTCTCGTAAGGAAAAGGTACTACTCTGTAATTACCAGTAGTTACGCTTGGAGGATTAGTTCCCTGGGCTTCGCCACCAAACTGTGTTGCAGTTGGTGCTTCATTAGGACGAGCTAAAATGCCCGGACCTGAATTACCAAATTTTTCAGAAATGTTAAGATTGATTTTGTTAAGCAATGTACCAGTAGCTGCATCAATTTGCATCATCCACCAGTCAGGTTTGCCAATTGGAACCACCTGTACCTGCCAAACCAATTTGGCAGATTGTGTTTTTTCAACAGGTACCCAAATCAATTCTGCAGTTACATCTTCTGAAACTCCTTTTAATTTACCAAAATTCAAAACCGAAGAAGCTCCCTCGTTAGAATTAATTGGCATTGAGTTAACAGGAGCAGAAATGCCTGCCGATAAAAACGCTGAAGTAACAGCATTAGCTGCAGGTACAGACGGTGTTGCAGAACCAATACCGTCTTTCTGATATGCAGAATTTAATTTTCCTGCATGTGAAACCAATTTGTTGTCTTTAAAGGCCAATACCAGCATCTGGTTGTAGACTGGTAAGCCCTGGTAAGTTTGTACCAGGTACACGTACTGCGTACCCTGGTAAGCGTAAGCATTGCTTACCTTTAAACTACCGGCTTGTTCTTTTGTAATGCCTATTGCATCAGCGTTTGCAGTAACCAATTGCATAACACTTGCTTTTTGCAGTGTTTGCGCCTGGGCACCAAAAACAACCGAAACCAATAGAACAAAAAAGAGTACAATTCTTTTCATAATAATTGTTTAGTGTTTAGTAATAGTGAACCGTTTTAGTTAAAAAAATTTATTCTTATAAGCATTCAACAAAAGCGCATATCATGTCATGCAAGAAAAACAACAGCTTTATTTGGAATTATGCTGTTTTGCAATGAACACCATTAACTTTTGTTGTTTGCCATTAGATACAGTGGTCGGGAGGAGAGTAAGCAATCTTTGCGTATGTACTACACAGAGTTGACGAATAACTAACATATTTTTGAGAAGGTAAAACTAAAACTTGATTACCAATAGCAAATGCTTGTACTTCAAATAACCAATCTGGCATTATAATCTTTACAGAATGGGTGTTTTTATCAGAAGAATTATCCATGGTATTTTTAATCACCGACTGAAATTTTGCCAGAACTTTATCTTCATTTTTATCTCCAAAACAGTGCAAACAAGTTTTTCCGTTTTGGTATGTTGTACGAACTACATCATACATTTCTCCATTTAACTTAAATTCTTTCCCTTCTTCTTCCCATTCAATAGCTGTATTGTTATCAAGTGTAATTTTTGTCAGCAAATTTTCGGGGAGCTGTTGTAAAATAGCTTCGTGAGCTGCTTCTTTTGCTTCAAACAACTGGTATATACAATAACTATAATAGCCAAGTTGGCTTATTATCAAAACACATAAAAGGAATATAGTAGCAGTTTTTCTCAAAAGAAAGAAATATCTAAGAATGAAAATTGATTATTTAAAAAAGATAATAATTAATTCTTAGGAGGAGAAAACGCATTAAAAAGGGCGTGTAGCCCACGTAGGTAGTGTTTTGTCATGCAGATTAGGTTTAGTTAAGAAGTCAAACTTAAGCAAAATAAACCATTATTAACTTTGGGCGGATAGTTTTATTTATTCACTATCGTGATTTTTGTAATATCACGGCTGCTCAATAATATACATAAAAAAACTGCCCCCTACTTATTGGGGGCAGTTAAGCTTTATAAAGATAAAATTTCTATTACCTTAATACCTCTACCCGACCAATCGCCAGGCGTTTTCCAGTCATGTCTATCAATTCAAGCCAGTAAACACCTGTACCAAAACTTCTTAAATCCAGATCCATTCTTGTATAAGGAGAAGATACAGCATAAGTTTGTGTTAATACCCTTTTTCCTCTTGCGTCATAAACATTGATTCCACGTGGCAGGTTATTATTGCCCGAAACGCTATAGTATCTAACCTGGAACTGGCCACTGTTAGGATTAGGATAAATAAAGAACTTACTATTTACAGAATCTGTGATGGATATAACAGCCGATGTGCTGGTACAGCCATTTACATCTGTAACCCTCAAACTGTAATCTCCCAAACCAGTTACATCTACCTGTAAAGAGCCTGAAGTGGCATTTGCCACTGTTGCGCCATTTTTCAACCAGGTATAAGTAGCCGCTGCAGGTGTAACTGTAGAAGATATAGTTGTAGTTAAACCAGGGTATAATTTTTTGTACGGCGATGCCGACAAAGTTATTGTTGGTGTAGGGTTCACCGATAGCTTAGCTGCAGTTGATACCAGGGCACCGCAAGTGGTAGTGCTGATAGAATCTTTATACAGGTAACCATTCATTGATAACGGTGGTGCGGTTATAACTAATGTAGCTGCATTAGCTCCACTGTAAACACCTCCATTGGCAATATTTGTCCAGGTTGTACCATTAGTACTTACCCTCCAGTTATGCGTAATCGCTGTCCCTGTAGCAACCACTGTAAAGCTGGTTACCTTATCGGTACATACTGTTGCTGCAGCCGGTTGGCTGGTAATGACAGCAGATGTATTAATTGTAACTGGTACTATTGTAGCAGGTGAATTACAGTTGCCGGTATTTACAGTTACAGAATAATTAGTAGAAACAGCAGGTTTTGCATAAACCACATTTGCTAATGTTCCGTTGTAAGGTATTGTTGCAGCAGCGTCAAGGAATAAACCTGTGTTTGGTGTCCAGATACCACTTGAAGCAACGCCGTAGGTAATATCTAACGACCATGAAGTGATTTTTCCAACATCGCCGGAACCATAATCATAAACTGCTAATGTCCAGTTACCGTTAGGCGTTGAATACAAACCGTTAAATGAAGCAACATTTGGAACAAAGCCAACGGGCCCACCCGGGAAGGTAAAGCCTGAAGTAACAAAAGTAGCGCCGGCTGCATCTGGTGCAAATGTGCCGGTATAGCCTGGTGTAGTACCTGTGCCTAACTGTGCAGTACCTGTAGAACTTATGATTGTATTCACAAAATTAGCACCAGCTTTACCAGTAGTGGTAGCTGCCGCATCAAGATTGAAAATATTACCATTAGGTGCCTGTAACACAATTACAAGGTCACTTACATAAGTATGGGTAATGTTTAGTTTCACACTTACGCCGTTCACTACGGCCCCGGCAGGAATACCACTGATAGGGATAACCGCTGTAGTTGCCGGAAAAACATACCCGGGATTATATGGTAAAGTAGGCCCATCTGGAATATTTATGTTTAATCCAGTCGAACTAAAGGTTTGGGTAATGGGTAAAAGTGATGAGGTAATAGTTAAAGGAATAGCGGCACTGCCTAAGCATATTGCAGCCGAAGTCGGATTAACTGTTGGTGCCAGTGGTGTGTAATTTACAGTTACAGTAGCAGTGCTGCTACAACCGGTAGCGCCATTGGTTCCTGTAACAGTATAGACCGTATTGGCAAGAGGGTTTGCAATAACAACTGCGCCTGTTGTAACATTCAAGCCGGCAGCAGGAGACCACGAATAAGTGGTTGCGCCCGTTGCAGTTAAGGTAACAGGGCCGCACTGGTTATTAGGGCCTACTGCTATAGTAGGCAAACCAACAACAGTTAAAACTGCACCGGTAGAATTTGCAACCGGAGGGCAAGTACCGTTAACGGCTAAACGATATACATTATTATTCATTGCAAGTGTTACACCGGTAAGTTTCAAACTGCCGGTAGCGGCTCCGGAATAAATACCGCCATTGGTGATATTAGTATAAGAAATACCACCATTAACACTTTCCTGCCATTGGTAGGTAAAGTTAGTACCTGTACCAGCTGCGGTAAATGTAACTGTACTGCCCACACAGGCTGTTGTATTTGCTGGTTGAGCAGTTACAGCAGGGCGCTGGTTTACTGTAATTAAGATAGAAGCATTTCTCACACAGCCTGCACCGTTATCATTGGTAACATTATAGGTAGTGGTAGTTGCAGGTGAAGCTGCAACAGGGTTACCTACAGTATTGTTCAGGCCTGCAGCGGGAGACCAAGTATAGGTACCTGTTGATACCGTAGTTGGAACTGCTGTAAAAGTAACCGACCCGATAAAATACCTTGGTGTTGTGGTTGGAGCTGCCGGAACAGGTGCGCCGGAATAACCAATATTAGCACCTGTAATAATATCGCAACCACCAGCTGATGCAATTGGTGTTGTTAGTGCATTACTATAGACTATATTGTTAGCCCCGGCTGTGCCTATAGCGTTTACAACTATGCCATATGTAGCACCAGCCGGTACCACCAAGTTAAGTCCGGACATGAATGGTATAATTGTTCCATTTGTAGAAGGGAAAGAATTACTGCCAAATTGGTTCCAGCCGTTAGCTGTTGTAATAGCACCGGGTGCACCATTGATAGCAGATGCTTTATAATAAGCACTTACAGTAGCTGTGCCACCGTTAAAATTACAGATACTGGCAATATCGGTAATTTTTACCGGGAATGCATTGTTGTTTCTGAAATTAAATGTAATAGCAGAGTTTGATGTGGTAACTGTTTGGTTCATTGTAGCGGTAGTAGGCGGAAGCACCGTTTCTGATACTGTTAACTTTGTAGGGTCGCCGGCACATAAAGTTGTGCCAGGGTCAGCTACTATAGTTAAAGCCTGGCCAGGTACCATTGTAAATGTTGCAATGGAAGAATATTGTGATGTTGCACAACCGCCCCCTTGTACAAAGGCCCTGTACAAAGTATTTACAGAAGCTGTAAAGTTTAATGTAGGATTGGTATTGTTAATTACCGCCCAGGTAGCGCCGCCATCTGTTGATTGTTCCCAACGGATAATATTACCACTTTGGCCCGATAATGTAAATGTGCCAGAATAACTGGTAACACCACAAGCCGATGCATTTGCAGGGCTTAATGTACCACCTACAGATGCCGTTGTTATAGTTAATTTAGCTGCCGCACTTGTTGCGCTGCCGCAATTGCCTGTTGCAATAGCACGGAATAGTTTGCCATTATCTCCTGCTGCTGAAGTAAGTGAATAACTTGCTGCAGTAGCTCCGGCTATATTCGTCCATGTTACACCGTTATCTGTGCTAACCTGCCATTGATAGGTTAATGGTGCACCACCACTTGATACAATTGTAAAAGTGGTAAGGTTACCTGTACATACCGTAGTACTTACCGGCTGTGTTAAAATAGTTGGTTTACAACTGGCTGCTATCGCTTCAAAAGGCATTATAATACCAAACCCTGCATCACGATCAACACCTGCTCCTTCAATATCCAAAGCTGTTGTAGTTAATAAAGTGCGTACTTGCGCAGCAGTTATGCCCGGAACATACTGTTTAATCAATCCGGCAATTGCAGCTGCATGAGGTGCAGCGGCAGAAGTACCAAAGAACGGGCTAAAGCCTGCTACTGCTGTAGATACTCCATTAGCAGCAGTAATATCTGGTTTTTGGCGAACAGCACCACCACTTGTAGCAAAAAGGAAATTGCCTGGTGTTATTGCTGTACTGTCAGCTTTAAAAAATACAGCCCTTGGTCCGTCTGAACTAAATCTTTCTACCAAGTTGGTAGTAACAAACTGGCTTGGGTAAGGGCCTGCAGGGCCGCCAAAGCCATCTGCTGCAGCTGGCGTAGCAGCTACAGAAAAAGCTGCCGCCGCAGATGAGTGGCCGGATGTTTGCCCCTGGGTGGTAAATGTAAATCCGTTGGTGCCCTGGTTAAAACCGTTGAGGTGCAATGCTCTTGCAGCAGCGCCTGTTTTTTTAAAGATCACCACACGGTTGCCAGCCGCCTGGCCGTTAATTAACTCCATGGGATCGTTGGTACCGTTTTGAATAGTGGTACCAGATGCTACTACTGCTGTTAAGCCAGCATTCAATACATAAATATCATAATCATTGGCAGAAGCTCCTAAAGGATCGGCCCAGGTAAGTTTTAAAACACCTCCATTAGCAAGAATTTGATTATATAAAGTAGTACCAGAGGGGTTAAAATTATTAACGGTACCGCCAGGCAATAAAGCCATTGCGCCGCCATCTACAAAATCTCCTTCCCATACGGTTGAAGTGTTATCATTTTTATTACCCTGGTTACCGGCAGAAGAAAAATAAAGTGCGCCTGAGGCCGTAACCGTATTTACTGCCTGTGCAATAACACCATCCTGAAAAACAGGTTCAGCATAATAAAACACATCATCGCAAATAATATCGCAGCCTGCGGCACGCAAGTTAAGTATAGCTTGTGCAAAACCAGGCTGGCCGCCAACATCGGCTGTTGCAAAAAACAGTTGTGCTCCTGGTGCAAGGTCATGCACAATATTTGCCATTGCACGGCCTTCATCTGTACCAGTAGCAAAATCCTGCAATACAGTTACTGGTGTAGTAAACCCAAACGGGTTGCCGGGGCCGGGTAAATCGCCAGAAGCCACATTTGCAGCTGCGCCAGCTTTGGCATCGTAACTATCAGAAATAACGCCTATTTTAATACCTGCGCCATTAATGCCAAATGTAGTTCTTGCCAATGCAGCTTTATGGGTAACATCGCCTTCGGAAGTAACAGAACCTATAAAAGATTTGTATTGCAACGCTTTTAGTAATTGCGTGGTAACATTCTTTTTTCTTTCCTCAAAAGTTGTTGAAGGAACTTTTACTGGAGTTGAATTAGCTGGCGTAAAGTTATTTGCAGTTACAGCTGTTGCACCAACAAGTTGTGGAGGCAGGGCCTGGGCAATAAACTTCACTTCGGGCAGTGCCGCAATTTTTTCCAGATTTATAACAGGTATTTTGGCAGAAACGCTTTTAAATTTTTCTGAACTGAAAGTAATTTCGCCCCCTGCAGCCTTAATGGCATCCAGCAAGGCAGGAGTAACAGTAGCCGAAATATCTACAGGTGCTTTGCCATTAGCTTCCCGCTTTACATTTACCTGTAATGTAGCCACTTCGCTTGTAATGGGCTGGCCACGCTCTTGCTTAAGGGCATACCATAATTGCGAATCCATTTTCTTTTGAGCCGGTGTACGTGACTCTTTCTCTAGTTGCAAAGACTGTATTTGCCTTAATGCAGAAGGCTGAATCTGCTGTGCATCCAGAGAAAAAATACAAACCAATAATGTAACAAACAGGAGTAAAAATTTTTTCATGAAATTAATTTAAATGAATAAAAGATGTTTGGGTTGTTTAGCCGGAGAAAGTATTTAAATAAAGCCATAGCCCTGTAGCAGGTAGTGTTTTGCCATGCGATAGGTTTTAGTTAGAGTCCAAACTTAACATTAAAAACCCATTAAAATCTATACTTATCCCCATTTTTAAAAAATTAATCAGGCTTACTCCTCCTTTCCCCGCTCTCATTGATGATTATTAGTTTTTTTTTGTAATCCAGCCAACTAAACCATACCTTTGCACCCTGAAAAAATACCCTTATTTATAATATATATAATAGATAGTTTATGGTAGAAATCAAACCGGATGAAATTTCGGCAATCCTTCGTCAGCAGCTGAGCAATTTCAATGCTTCTGCAAGCCTGGAAGAAGTAGGAACCGTATTACAGGTGGGTGATGGTATTGCCCGTGTATATGGCCTTAATAATGTACGCAGCGGTGAGCTGGTAGAGTTTGACAATGGCGTAAAAGCTATTGCGCTTAACCTTGAGGAAGATAATGTGGGTGTGGTTTTGATGGGTGACAGCAGCGAGATTAAAGAAGGAGATAAAGTAAAACGTACCGGTCAGATCGCTTCTATTAAAGTAGGAGAAGGTATGAGCGGCCGTGTTATTAATACTTTGGGTGAACCAATCGATGGTAAAGGCCCAATAAAAGGTGAATTGTATGAAATGCCATTGGAGCGTAAAGCGCCAGGTGTTATCTTTAGGGAGCCAGTAAAAGAACCATTGCAAACAGGTATCAAAGCTATTGATGCGATGATTCCTATTGGCCGTGGACAGCGTGAGTTAATCATTGGCGACCGCCAGACTGGTAAAACCGCAATTGCTGTTGATACCATCATCAATCAAAAAGAATTTTACGCGGCAGGCAAGCCTGTTTACTGTATATATGTTGCCATCGGGCAAAAAGCATCTACCATTGCTGGTATCATGAAAACGCTGGAAGAAAACGGTGCCATGGCTTATACTACCATCGTAGCGGCTTCTGCCTCTGATCCGGCTCCATTACAATTCTATGCTCCATTTGCCGGTGCTGCCATTGGAGAATTTTTCCGTGATACCGGCAGGCCGGCTTTAATCATCTATGATGATTTATCTAAACAAGCTGTGGCATACCGTGAAGTATCTTTATTATTAAGAAGGCCGCCGGGCCGTGAGGCTTATCCTGGTGATGTATTCTACCTGCATAGCCGTTTACTGGAAAGAGCTGCAAAAGTTATCGCTAAAGATGATATTGCTAAGCAAATGAATGATTTGCCTGCATCTATCAAGCATTTGGTAAAAGGTGGTGGTTCTTTAACAGCATTGCCAATTATCGAAACTCAGGCTGGTGACGTTTCTGCATATATTCCTACCAACGTAATTTCAATTACTGACGGACAGATATTCTTGGAAGGTAACTTATTCAACGCTGGTATCCGCCCTGCAATCAACGTAGGTATTTCGGTTAGCCGTGTGGGTGGTAACGCTCAAATCAAGTCGATGAAGAAAGTTGCCGGTACGCTTAAATTAGATCAGGCACTTTACCGTGAGCTGGAAGCCTTCTCTAAGTTTGGTGGTGATCTGGATGCGGCGACTAAAAATGTAATTGACAAAGGTGCAAGAAACGTGGAAATATTAAAGCAGGCGCAATACTCTCCTTTTAGTGTAGAAAAACAAGTAGCTATCATTTACTTAGGTACGCAAGGTTTATTAAAAGATGTTGCGGTTAAGAATGTAAAAGCATTTGAAGAACATTTCTTAATGGAAATGGAAAACAAATACCCAGAAATTTTAGCTGAATTTAAAAAAGGTACTTTAGCTGATGAATCATTAAAGAAAATGACTGAATTAACGAAAGGGCTTACACCGCAGTATAAGTAAACAATTATAATTGCAATATATTACAGGGCATCCGGATTTGGATGCCCTATTTTTTACTCCCGGTTTAGCTCAACCCGCTTTATTTGTATGTTCATCCAAGTGCTATAAGTGCCAAAATCCCATGGATGCTTATGGGTGCAATTTTACCATATCCTGAGGTAAATTTAATGCAATAATTCATACTAAAACAGTAAATCCTTCGTTACCCATTATGTTTACCAAACAATGGTATTCTTTAAACTTTATCTACAAAACCATCGAATGAAAAAACTTTTATTATCCATTATCGTTTGTGCTGTATGTTCCTGTTCTTTTGCCCAGGTTAAATGTGGCTTTGATGAAAAGAACAAGGCCTTTCTTAAAGACCCTAAAAATGCTGCTGCTTTTGCAGCCACCGAGCAAAGCATCCAGAATTATTTAAATACCCACAAAAACAGCTTACTTAACGGCACTACTTCAGTATACACTGTACCGGTAGTAGTGCATGTAATGCATACAGGAGGCGCTGTAGGAACTATCTACAACCCAAGTGATGCTAATATACAAGGAGCCATCAATTATTTAAACCAGGTTTATGCCGGTACTTATCCGGGCATGGAACAACCGGTAGAGGGGGGTGGTATTGTAAACCTGCAGATACAATTTGCATTGGCACAGCGTACACCTGCTTGCGGTAGTACTAATGGTATAGACAGGGTGGACGCTTCTGCTATCCCAAATTATGCTGCCCATGGTGTTAATTCTTCTGGCAGTAGCGGCTGTACCGACCTGCAATTAAAAGACTTTGCACGCTGGAACCCTACAGATTACTATAATGTTTGGGTAGTAAATAAAATTGATGATGCAGATGGTACTTCGGGGCAGTTTGTTGCAGGGTACGCTTATTTTGCAGGAGCCCCGGCTAACGTAGACGGTACAGTTATGTTGGCCACTACCATGATTGCTGGCTCAAAAGTATTACCTCACGAAGTTGGGCACGCTTTTAATCTATACCATCCTTTTGAAGGATCAAGTTTAAATACCAACTGCCCTGTAAATACCGATTGTACCAGCAATGGTGATAAAGTTTGTGATACCGACCCCATCACTGATAATGTAAATGGCAGTGGTGTATATGATTTTTCTTGCAGAACGGGTACTAATACTTGCATCGGTTCGGCATACACGGTAAATACCGAGCATAATTTTATGAGTTATACCAATTGCTCCACCTTATTTACCATTGGGCAAAAGGCAAGGATACAGGCTGCCATGTCGCTGCCATCCAGATCGGGTTTCTTAACCTCACTGGGCGCCACGCCTTGCGGTACAGTCATTAATTTTAATAATGCGGCTATTACTTTAACCGAAAGCAATTCCGGCACCACAACAGGATGCAGGATGTACACCGATTATACCTATCAACTAACTATCGGCGCCAGTCCTTCTGCTACAGCTACCGCAACCTTAACCTATAGCGGCACTGCTACAAAAGGCTTGGATTATGACGTAACGACAAATGGCGACTTCGCATCACCCAGCAATGTAATTACTTTTAATAACGGTTCTACAGCGGCACAAAGTTTTACTGTAAGGGTTTATAATGATGCCAATGTAGAATCTGCTGAAACTGCTATACTAGATTTTACACTTAACAGCGGTGGTGGTGATGCTGCAAAAGGCACCACTTCGCCTACACTTAGCATTACCATAAACGATAATGATGTGGCACCAGTTGCAACAAATACCAGTACCACCCAAATAGGTACTTTGGCAACTTATCAAACCAGCGCTCCTTTTAATGCAGCAGTATCATCGCAAAGAAGCCAGTACATCTATAAAGCAAGTGAACTTACTGCCGCCGGGTTAACGGCAGGCAACATCAACTCTCTGCAACTATATGTTTATAACAAATTAAGCAGTGGTACATTTAATAATTTCACTGTTAAGATGGCAAATACCAGCACCAGTTATTTGGTTAATGGCAGCGTTACTGTTATCAGTGGAATGACAACTGTTTACACCGTTGCTACCCTCAGTACAATAGCAGGCTGGAACAATTTTGCGCTCCCTACTCCATTTGCATGGGATGGCACAAGCAACCTGGCCATTGAATTATGCTATGCTTCTACTACTTCAGGTGCAGGCGCCGACCAGGTGGGCAGTTATAGTGATGGTGGCACTGCTTCGCAGGGCAATATGATGTGGCAGGATAACATTAATTGTAGCAACAGCTTTAGCTCTGTTAATTATTACGGCACTGGCGTAAAACCACTAATACAATTGGGGGTAGCCGTTGCCGGTACCCCTGTTGAAACAGTAGCAACTTCTACCCGAACAGAGCATATTGATGCAGGCAGTGCAGATTATTTTTATTCCGGCACCAGCAAGTTAATGACAAAATTAAGTGGTGTTAATGCTACTTTAGGTTGTGTAACTACAGCTATAGAAAATGCCGGTACCACCTGGACCAGTTTTGCAAGTGGTCAGCGTTCGGCAAAAGTTTTTGCCATTACACCTACTACCAATGGTTCTACAACCTCTTATACAGTAAGCTTGTATTTTGATAATACAGAATTAGGTGGCAAGGATCCCAATACATTAAAAATTGCAAAAACAAGTGCTGCAAGTATTGCAGGTGCTACTACCGGCAATACCATTTCTGTAACGCCTATAGTTTCCACATTGGGAAACAACACGGTATTCACCGGTAATTTCACCGGTTTTTCCAGGTTCTTTTTAGTTGATGCTTTTGCTGCATTGCCTGTAAATACAGTAACCTTATCTGTGCATGAAAATAACAATAGCGCTGTTTTGGAATGGCGTACACAGCAGGAAGTTAACAACAACGGCTTTGATATTGAAAAAAGCTCCGATGGTATCAGTTTTACCAAGATAGGTTTTGTACAAGGCGCAGGCACCACATCAACGGTTACAAACTACTCTACAGCAGATAATAATTTAGCTGCCTTACAATATTACCGTTTAAAACAAACTGATGTTGATGGAAAATTCACTTACTCAAATGTGGTGAGTTTAAAATGGAATAATAATGCTGTTACAACCTTAGACCTTGTAAGTGTAAACAATCCATTTAGTTCTACAATTACCATGCAGTTTACAAAGCCATTGGTAGAAAAAGCTACTATTGAATTGTATGATATGGCTGGCAAAAAGGTTCTTTCCGCTACCAAGGCACCTAACGGTGTAAGCTTAGTTGAATTGGATGTACCTGCTAATGTAAATGAAGGAGTTTATATTCTAAAAATAATTACAGGTACAAATACTTTTGTAAAGAAATTACTGAAGTTATAGTTTATCTCAAATAGTTATAACCAAAAAGGATGTAAATAATTTACATCCTTTTTGGTTTATTTATAATGATAATTTTGTGTTACAACCCTCCTCTTCTTAATTTCATCCTTTGCATGTTGCCACCATTTTGCTGTTTGTTGCGAATGCGGTCTAAAAGCTTTTTTTTAAACTCGCCATCCATTTTAAAAAAACGTTCGCAGCGGTTGGGGCCTAATACCTTATTAAAACTCTCTTGATATTTCTTTTTTATATTCAGGATGGCCTGTTGTTTTTCCAGTTCGGGCAAGTCGGGTTTAACCGACTTTAATTCGTTGGTGAATTGCGTATGCAGCGGCCAGAATTTTTGCGCCTCATCAGGTGTTAATGCCAGTTGCTCTGTAATATAAGCAACATACAACGCCTTTATTTTCTCCTGCCTTTGATTATCATCTCCCGGCTGGCCATTCTGAGCTTTTGCGGCAAATACGCTGCTGATAAAAACTGTTACTATCAATAAAAACTTTTTCATGTGCTTATATTTATTGTTTTTGGCCGCATGGAATTCGCTGATAAACATTTTAGTTGGTTCCAACTTTTTGCTATCGCTCATTTCATATTCCCCTCCTTAGTTTTTTAGATCATTTAGATCAACATTGTCAAGGTATTTGTCTAATGCCTTGTCATCTGTCAGGTAATCTTCCTGTGTTGGCAATTCTTCTGCATTCAGGTTTGATGCCACTGTTTGTGCATCAATATTATCACCGTTTGTTTGCAGGTACTTGATAATATCATCGTTACTAATATTTGCCAGTTCGGCATCTAAATTTTTAATTTTTTTTCCCTCTGCCACATAACCGGGCAATTCTACTGAAGAACTATTATTATTGGTAAATTTATAAACACCCAATGCCATTACTCCGGTAAACACAGCTGCTATGGCATACTTTAAAACGATGCTGGTAGTACGCTTTTTCATGCTTACTACTTTTGCCTGATATGGTTCTACTTTTCTAAGTATTGAATTAGACAAAGTTTCAAAATAACCCTGTGGTACAGTAAACACATTTTCATTTTGAACACTGTACAGCATGGGTGATAATACACTTAACTCTGTTGAAGCATCAACCTGTATTGTAGCTTTAGCTAAAATATTATCTGCTAATGATTCAAAATAACCTCGCGGTACAGTGAATACATTCTGCTGTTGGATACTTTTTAATAATGGCGATAGTTCTTCTCCCTGTGCTTTTATCTTATTTAAAATGCTATCAGCCAAAGAATCAAAATAACCTTGCGGCACATCCATGGCAGGCTGTGTATTGATAGTATTAATCAATGTTCCTCCTTCCTGTTGCAGGTTCATCAAAACAGCATCGCTAAGGCTTTCAAAATACCCATTGGGCACAGTAAAAACATTGCGTTTTTCTATTGCCGCAACCATTGGGCTAATGCCTTGCAATTCATTTAATATGTTTGTGCTGGTTTGCATTCCTGTTTCAGACGCTGCCGGAGGCTAAAAGTTTAATTATTTAATATAAATTCTTCTATTTTTTTAACTGCATGATGGTAACTGGCTTTAAGAGCGCCTTCGCTGGTTTCCAATACACGGCTCATTTCTTCGTATGGCATCTCGTCATAATACCGTAAAGTAAACACAGCCCGTTGTTTTTCAGGTAGTTGCTGAATGGCTATTTGCAGTTTCCATTCCAGTTTATTAGCATCAAAATGTTCGCTTGCCTTTAACTTATTGCTCAGGCCGTTTTCCACATCTCCCAGAGAAACAGATGCTCTTTTTTTCTGCTGCTCAATAAAAGTAAGGGATTCGTTGGTGGCTATGCGGTAGAGCCAGGTATATAACTGGCTATCTTCTCTAAAGTTTTCTAACCCCTTCCATACCTTGATGAACATATTTTGCAGTACATCGTTGGCATCTTCATGCTCTATCACCATACGGCGGATATGCCAATACAGTTTTTCCTGGTATTTTTTTATGATGGCAGTAAATGCCCGCTCTTTTGTGGCAGGTTCGGCAAACTGCAACAACAACTCTTTATCATCTAAATGTGTGGCCATATAAGGTTTGAAACTATAAAAATAAAAAAACCAACCGTAAGATTGGCTCTATTAATCAGGTTTTAGCATTTTATTTTCTTGCCATTGCTTTTTGAGCAGCAGCTACAATATGGGGCGTGTCCAAGCCATACTTTGTAAGCAGCTCCATAGGCTTGCCACTTTCGCCAAAAGTATCGTTGGTACCAACATATTCAATTGGTATAGGAAAGTTTTTAGCCGCAACTTGTGCAATGCTATCTCCCAATCCACCCAATACGTTATGTTCTTCGGCAGTTACCGCACATTTTGTTTTTTTGATAGATTCCAATACAGCCTCTACATCAAGAGGTTTGATGGTATGTATATTGATCACTTCTACACTAATGCCTTTTTCTTCCAAAATCCTACCTGCTTCTACAGCTTTCCAAACCAGGTGGCCGCAGGCAAATATGGTTACATCTGTACCTTCTGATAATTGATGTGCTTTGCCAATTACAAAATCTTCTTCTTTAGTAAAGATGGGCCAAACAGGGCGGCCAAAACGCAAATATACCGGGCCTGCATAATCTGCAATAGCTTGTGTTGCAGCTTTGGTTTGATTATAATCTGCAGGCACAATCACCGTCATACCCGGCAACATTTTCATTAATCCAATATCTTCTAAAATTTGGTGCGTAGCGCCATCTTCACCTAAGGTTAAACCGGCATGTGATGCACATATTTTTACGTTCTTTCCGCTATAGGCCACACTTTGGCGAATTTGATCGTATACCCTTCCTGTACTAAAGTTAGCAAATGTGGTAGTGTAGGGAATTTTACCACCAATAGTTAAGCCTGCTGCAATACCAATCATATTGGCTTCTGCAATACCGCATTGTACAAAGCGCTCAGGAAATTCTTTAATAAATCCATTCAATTTCATAGAGCCTAAAAGATCAGCTGTTAGGGCTATGATGTTGGGGTTTTTCCTTGCCGCTTCCAAGATACCATCTCCAAACCCACTGCGGGTATCTTTATTGCCTGTTACCTGTATTTGACTAAGCATATCTAAAATCTGTTTTATTTTATTATAAGGAGCTGCAAAGTAAAATAAAGATTTGAATAAAATAAGGGCAACTTAAAAAGTTGCCCACAATGTTTTAATAACTGTAAAATGCTGATGAATTAACCAGAGATTTCTGAGGCGGTATAATATTTTAAAGAATGGGCTTTTACAAAGGCAAATATTTGCCTTAAACGTGCCAATGCAACGCTGTACTTGCTGTGGCTATTGATTTCATGTGCTACTAGAACAACACAACCATTATTATTTTTAGTTGATTGTAATAAGGTTTCAATATCCCTATCGCTTCTATTGCTGCTTACATCAATTCCCAGTCCAAACAATAAGCTATTATTTTGCCCCGGCACAATGCTTTTAGAATAATCTACAGTGCCGTTAAGAGCCCTTACGCTTTTAAAATAATGGAGTATTGCTTTGTCAATTACAGCATTATGAGCGCCGTAGGGATAAGCAAATGTGGATGGGAAATAGCCATCTTTGTTCATAGCTTTTAATCCTATTTCCACTTCGCTGCGAATCAGTTCATCAATTGTATGTTTACTTTTATAGACATACTCTGTCATGTTATAATGATTGGTAGTATGATAAGCTATTTCGTGGCCATGGCTTTGTATAATAGCCAGCTTTCTTTTTTGATCGGCGGTAAACCTGTTGTATTTACAAATGTAAAAAGTAGCTTTTACCCCTGCGCTATCCAGCATAGATAAATAAGTAAACCAGTTATCTACTTTGTCATCATCAAAAGTAAGCACAATGCCAGGCTCATTAAAGTGGCATTCTTTTGAAAATTTTTTACACCCTGATAACAATACAATAATAATGATGATGGGGATAAGCGGTACCCCTACAACTTTTTTTGCCATGATTAGGTTTTATTAGTTGTTTCAATGAGGATACTCGGAAAATGGCGGTTTGGCTTTGAACGTGACGAAGATAATAGAAAAAATCAATTATGGCTTGTAGTATTTTCAACAAATATCTTGTCGTCGTTTTTTAGTTTTAGTTCCCATTTCCAGGCACTGTCCATCATATCGTCTATACTATATTGGGGCAACCAACCCAGGCTGGTTTTAGCCTTGTTGTTATTAGCATAAATTGCTATAACATCGCCTGCACGGCGTGGGCCAAGCTGATAATTTAACTTTACGCCACTCATTTTTTCAAAAGCTGCTATTGCTTCAAGTACGGTGTAGCCGTTGCCTGTGCCTAAATTAAATACTTCGCAGTTGGATATATTTTTTTTATTAATAAGATAATTCAATGCAAGTGTATGTGCGTGGGCAATATCACATACGTGTATATAATCCCTTACGCAACTGCCGTCTTTGGTATTATAATCGGTGCCGAACACTTGCATCATAGGCAATTTACCAATTGCAGTTTGTGTTATTGCCGGTACCAGGTTGGCCGGACGGCCAATAGGCAATTCGCCAATGCTGATGGATGGATGGGCGCCAACGGGATTAAAATACCTGAGCAGTATTGCATTTAAGTTACCGCCTTTTACAACTTCGGATACTATCTGTTCGCCCATTTGCTTGGTTGCCCCGTAGGGTGACTCCGCAGGTTTTTGAGGTGTTTCTTCAGTTACTATTACCGTATCGGGGTTACCATATACTGTACACGAAGATGAAAAAACAAAATGCGGTACATCAAATTCTCCGGCACATTTTAAAATATTGATGAGAGAATTTAAGTTATTTTCAAAATACATCAAAGGTTTTTCTACCGATTCGCCTACTGCTTTGTAAGCAGCAAAATGTATAATGCCTTTTATATCAGGATTTTCCTGGAAGATGGCGCAGGTATCATCATAAATGCAGAGATCTACCTTATAGTTTTTAACCTTTTTTCCGATAATCTTCTCAACGCCAAGAAGGATCCCTTCATTGCTGCGGCTGTTGTTATCAGCACAGATTACATCAAAACCATTTTGTACCAAATCCACAATAGTGTGCGACCCAATGTAGCCGCAGCCACCGGTTACTAATATTTTATCCATGATACAAAGAAAACAAAAAAATCACTCTTTTGCGTGAGTGATTTTTACCAATGTGTTATTTGTTATTTATACTTACTTAGTAAAAAAAGAAATTATGTAGTACACTATTGCTGCCAATAAGCCGCTTACCGGTATAGTAAGTATCCATGCCCAGATAAGGTTGATGGTAACGCCCCAGCGTACAGCGCTCAACCTTTTGGTAGCGCCAACACCAATGATAGAACCGGTGATGGTATGTGTAGTGCTTACCGGTGCACCTAAATTTGCTGCAGTAAATAAAGTGATGGCACCAGCGGTTTCTGCCATTACGCCTTCCAGCGGTGTAACCTTGGTTATTTTGGTACCCATTGTTTTTACAATCTTCCAGCCACCACTCATAGTACCCAATGCAATAGCAGAGTAACATACTAACGGCACCCAATTGGGCATATCTTCAAACTTGTGAATGTAACCGGTAGATACCAATGCGGCTGTAATGATACCCATTACTTTTTGTGCATCCGAACCGCCATGGCCAAGACTGAATGCGGCAGAAGAAACCAATTGTAATTTCTTATACATATTCTGTGTACGAAATGCATTTTCGCCCCGCATGTAATTGATGAAATAGGCAATAGAAAAAACTATTCCCATGCCAATCAACATCCATTTTTCAATTAGCCCTTTTGTATTATTTGCAAATGGTATAAAAATGGCGCAAGCACCAACCAGTATAACGATAATTGAAAGCTTTAGCCAAAAACTTCTTTGTACAGTTATTAATGTTATAAAAATGGCGATGACCATACCAATTAAGGGTGCCAGTACAATAAACAATACTGTTTTTAATATCATAGCAGTATCAATACTGCCAAAGCCGGCATGTGCAATTGCTGCACCAGCAAAACCACCAATTAAAGTATGTGAAGATGAAGAAGGAATGCCATACCACCAGGTGAGCAAATTCCAGAATATAGCTGCTACTAAACCCGACAAGATGATAATTAATCCCTTGTTGCCCTGAATAACCTCGCTGTGTACCGTTTTTGCAACCGTATTGGCAATAGCATGTTCTTTAAAAATAAAAAAGGCGAGGAAGTTAAAAAAAGCAGCCCATACTACAGCCTGATAAGGTGTAAGTACTTTAGTGGAAACAATAGTGGCTATTGAATTGGCCGCATCATGAAAGCCATTGATAAAATCGAAAACTATAGCAAGAAAAATAATAACTATAAGTAATGTTGACATAAGAAATTAATTTGGAAATGGGATGATTTGCAAATTGGCCTATATGCCTTTTTGCCCATTTACTTAGGCGTACTTAACAATAATAGATTCTATCACATTGGCTGCATCTTCACATTTATCGGTAACAATCTCCATGATCTGATATATCTCTCTTTTTTTAATTACTTCTTTTGCATCAGGTTCTTCGGCAAATAATTTTTCAATACTCATATCAAAAATATCATCGCCCTGGTTTTCAATACTGTTGATGGCAACCAATGCATCGGTGATCTGGCGCATGTTTTTCATATTGCGCAATTCCTTTACTGCATTATGAACTGCTACACAACCCTGTGCAATGATATCAGCCATTTTATGAATGCCGGTATCGTTGGGGTTTACACGATAAAAATTTATTTTTTTTGCAGATGCGTAAATGTAATCTGCAATATCATCCAAAGCTGAAGCTAAGTAGTGAATATCTTCCCTATCGAACGGAGTAATGAAGTTCTTTCCCAATTCTGTAAAAATCTGGTGGGTGTAATCATCATTTACGTGCTCCATATCTTCAATCTGCTTAATCAGGTTTGCTCTTTCATCAAAATCGGGTTCCTTTACTATTTCCTTTAATTTTTCACCCATTTTAACCAGTTCATCTACCACATTTTCAAATAATTGGAAAAATACCCTGTCTTTTGGTAAAAAGATCTTTAAGATTGAATTGAAGCCTGACATATTTTATAAAATTTGCGGCAAAGGTTAGCTATTAGCCCAAAAAAATAAAGGCCTTTTAAAAAGGTAATAATTTGTTAACACAGAGGTAACATTAAATTGTTATTCCTTTGCCGCAAAATTAATTTATGCTTAAGAAAAAGCTGCCTTTATTGGCGGCATTGGTACTGTTATGTCAGGTACTGCAAGCCCAATATTTGATGGATATGGTAGATACCTCAAAGGATATGGGAAAAGGCTTGCTGGCGCTTTATAACCGATTAGATAAGATAAAATTGAGCGGCTATATTCAACCGCAGTTTCAGGTGGCAGAAAGCAAAGGTGCCAAGGGCTATGCCGGGGGTGATTTTTCGCCCAATAGCAACAACAGGTTTATGCTAAGGCGGGCAAGAGTACGCTTTGATTATTTACGTTTGCCTAAAAACACTTCAGGTACTTCTTTGCAATTTGTTTTTCAATATGATATTACTGAAAGAGGCTCTAATGTAAGAGATGTATGGGGGCGTTTTTTTGAAAATAAGTATCAGTTGTTTTCGTTTACTACCGGTTTATTTGCAAGGCCATTTAGTTACGAATTGAATTTAGCCAGTTCCGACAGGGAAAGTCCCGAACGTGGCCGCATGAGTCAGATATTGACTAAGATAGAAAGAGACCTTGGTGCTATGGCAACTTTTGAACCGAGGAACCCTGCAAATAAACTAAAGTTTTTAAAAATTGATATAGGCATATTTAATGGCCCCGGGCTTATAGCAACTACCGATTACGACAGCCATAAAGACCTTATTGGCAGGATTACAATAAAGCCACAACATCTTTCGCAAAAGATTACGTTAGGTACTGCCGTTTCTATACTTGATGGCGGCTTGACACAAAGCACAAAATATGTTTACACTACTGCAACCCCCGGGGGAATTAAAAATTTTATAGTTGATTCTTCTATCAACAATTTTAATAAAATTGCTCCCAGAAAATATTATGGTGCTGATGTACAATTAAAAATTAAAAACGGTATTGGCTTTACAGAACTGCGTGGAGAATTTATTACAGGTAAACAAACGGCATCGGCTACCAGCAGCGAAACACCAGGTGCATCTTTTGCCAACAACGAAGGATATTATGTAAGAAAATTCAATGGTGCTTATTTTTATTTTTTACAAAACCTTGGAAGCCTGCGCCACCAAATTGGTATTAAGTATGATTGGTACGACCCTAACACCGATGTAAAAAAAGACGAGATAGGGAAGCCAGGCAGCAACCTTAATGCCGCTGATATTAAATTTACTACTTTAGGTTTTGGTTATATTTTTTATATGACAGAAAATGCAAAACTCGTTTTATGGTATGATAGAATTACCAATGAAAAAACTTCGTTAGCGGGATATACGGGTGATGCGAAAGATGATGTGTTTACGTGTAGGTTGCAGTTTAGGTTTTAGCCTCGCCCTCGTCTCTGACGAGGGGTTTGGTTTTGCGGCTTTGCCTAAAATTGTAAGCCAAAGGCTTACAACCATAGCATCCTCGTAAGAGACGAGGATGAGTTATTTATAATCTTCCCTCACCGGGCTAAATACATCTATCAACTTACAATCTGTAACTGCAGTAGCCCCATGTTTTAGGTTTGGCGCCACCGTTATGGCCATACCAGCTTCTAACATAAACTCTTTATCTTCTATTACAAAAATCATTTTGCCTTCTTGCACAAAACTCACCTGCTCGTGAATATGTGAGTGTAGTGGAACGGTATGTCCCGCTTTAGCATCCAGCCAGCCAATACTTAAACTATCGGCATGATAATATTTTCCGGTAAAGCCTGCTACAATTTCTCTTGTGACAATATCATTAATTTGAGTTGGTTTCATTTATAAAAATTTCTTTAATTAGTTAAAATTCTATGGATAGGTAATGTAAATATATCTTAATAAAATATTCTAATTAAACCTTCAGTAAATATTGACATAAATGATCTCATATTAACCTGTCAAAAATCGAAACTTCTGTTCCATTAAAAGAAGTAAATAAACGGAGATACTCTTAAGTTATGATAACTATTTGGTAACATTCAGTTAACGAAGGGTTAACGTATGTTAATTCTCTTTGCGCAATGAAAATAACAGTCATGAGAAATGTCATTGCGCTCTTTGCTTTTTTAAGTTTATCAATTTCTTCATTCGGACAAAAAGGGAAAATTGAAGGAAAGATAACTGATTCTAAAACTGGTCAGCCAATAGCAGGTGTATCCGTACTTTTAAATGGTTCCAAAACAGGCGTATCTACAAATACAGACGGCTATTTTGTAATTAATTCAGATGCTGGGAATCAAATACTCAACCTATCTTCTACTTCTTATCAAGAAAAAAAAATTGATGAGATTGTAGTCGTTTCAGGACAAGTTACTCACCTTGACATTGTGATGGATATTAAAACTAAAACGGGTGATGTGGTTGTAGTAAAAAGCAGTAGCGCAAGGAAAGAGTCGGTAGCAGCCTTGATAGGATATCAAAAAAATACAGCTGTAGTAGCACAGGTAATAAGTGCTGAAGCTATTAGAAGAAGCCCCGATAAAAATACTGGTGAGGTTTTAAAAAGGGTTCCTGGTGCCTCTGTACAAGATGGTAAATATTTAGTAGTGCGAGGCCTTGCTGACCGTTATAATCAGGCTATGCTGAACGGTGTTTTATTAAGCAGCACAGAGCCTGATCGTAAAACATTCAGTTTTGATATTTTACCTTCTTCATTGATTGATAATATCATCATCAATAAGTCATTTGTGCCTGAATTGCCTGGCGAATGGGCAGGTGGTTTAATACAAGTGAATACAAAAGATATTCCTGCAAAAAATTTCTTTAATGTACAGGTAGGTACAGGTTTTAACTCCAACACGATAAGAAAAGATTTTTACGATTACAAAGGAGGCAATAGAGATTTTTTAGGTTATGATGATGGTACCAGGGCATTACCTACAGGCCTTCCTGGAAGAGCTGATTTTGCCCAGTTAACACAAGGCGAAAAAACTGTTTACGGGAAACAATTTGAAAATGTATGGAGCACAAATAAGAAAAGCTCAACTTTTACCCCCGCCTTAAACCAAACCATTTCTTTTAATGGCGGCTTTAATACTAAACTTGGTGATAATAATAAACTTGCTGCAATATTTGCTGTAAACTATAACAGAAACAATAAAAGAACAACCTATGAAAACAAGGTCAATACCTTCCAAAACAATATACCGAGTACAAGTTTTGATTACGATAATACCAAATACAGTCAAGATGTATTAGCCGGTGCATTAGCAAATGTTACACTACAATTAGGCAGCAACAATAAAATTTCATTTAAGAATTTATTGAACGTTAATACTACAAATTATTCAACAATAAGAACAGGACACGATTTTGACGCAGGGGAAAACATTAAAGCTACTGAGCTTGCTTTTAAAGCCAACACATTCTTCAATACTCAAGTAACAGGCGATCATAACATCAAAAACTATGGCTTAAAATTTCATTGGTTTGGAAGCTTCAATATTCTAGATCAATATATACCAGACCAACGCAGGTTGCAGTATATACAGGAGAACCCAGCCGATCCAAATTCTGGCTATATTGCTTCTATTGGAGCCTCTAATGCATCGCAGAAAAGCGGAAGCCGTTATTATGGTTTTTTAAACGATTACGTGTACACTGCAGGAGGCGACCTAAGCAAAGATTTTCAATTGGGAAAATTAAAACAATCAGTAAAGGGTGGTTATTTTTTCCAGGTAAAAGATAGGTTGTTTGATTCCAGGCCATTCTCTATTTATCTTCCTAGTGATAATAAACCTCTTTTAAGATTAACCCCGGATCAAATATTTGCACCCGCAAATTTTGGCAATGGCACTGACAATAAATTTGCTTTTAACGAATTATCAGGATCAAATTATCGTTACCTAGCCAATTCTATTTTAAATGCTGGATTTCTACAATTTGATAACCTGATTACTGAAAAACTTCGCATTGTTTGGGGCTTACGTGTAGAAGATTTTGACCAGATAGTTGGAAGCGTTAAAAAAAGCGACCCACGTTTTGTAAACACTAAAGTAACTGATTACCTGCCTGGGTTAAACGCCACCTACAAAATAAATAATATTACAAATATCAGGTTATCCGGTTCTCAAACGGTAATACGCCCTGAGTTTAGAGAGTTAAGTACATTCACTTTTTATGATTTTGATTTAGGTGCCAGTGTTGCAGGTTTTACAGGATTACAAAGAACCAAGGTTTCTAATTTTGATTTACGTTACGAGTTATACCCAAGAGGTGGTGAACTGTTTACTTTTGGTGTTTTCTATAAATATTTTGCCAACCCAATTGAAGCCTATTTTAATCCTAGTTCAGGAGGTGCCAGCACTTATAATTTTTTAAATGCAAAGGAAGCTAACAGCTTTGGTGCCGAACTGGAGTTTAGAAAAAAACTTGACTTCAATTCTTTATTAAAGAATTTTACAGTACAGGGCAATGCATCTTATATCTATAACAGGGTTTCAAAAATTGGTAACGATGCAGAACGACCAATGCAGGGACAAAGCCCTTATTTATTAAATGTAGGCATACAATATGACCTTGAAAAAATAGGTTTAAACACTACACTTCTATTTAATCAAATTGGTCGCCGTATTTCATTTGTGGCTGGTGGTGATCAACCTGCTATTTGGGAAAACCCTCGCCCAATACTTGACTTGCAAGTAGCTAAAAAGATTTTAAAAAATAAAGGAGAAGTAAAACTGAATATTTCTGATATCATTAATAAGAGCGCAATTTATTATACAGACCTTAATGACAATAAAAAATATGATGGTAATGATGCCTTTGCCATAAAAAGAAAATATGGTACCAATTTCAGCATTTCATTCGGTTACAATTTTTAATACAAATACTAATTACTCAAAACACATTTTAAAAAAATACAAACATGAAAAAATTATTTCTCTACGGCATTTTGGTAGCAGCAACTTCGTTAAGCTGTCGTAAAATAGAGGTTGACGGTGGAACTACCACAACAACAACTTCTACCGGCACTACTGAAAATACTATCCTCGAGGGAAGAATCACTGCAAGTCGTACACTACATGCAGCTTATACTTATAAATTACGTGGTCTTGTTTATGTAACAAACGGTGCTATCCTTACTATTGAACCAGGTACAAAAATTGTTGGTGAAAATGGAAAAAACGGCGGCCTTATCATTACACGCAGTTGCCAAATCATCGCTGATGGCACCGCAGCTAATCCAATTGTATTTACATCTGAAGCGGCTACCCCTCAACGTGGTGACTGGGCTGGATTAATTTTATTAGGTCAAGCTCCTACCAATGCATCTTTTAATGGTGTACAAGGAATTGGTGCAGTAGAGGGTGGTGTAAATAACAGTGATAACCTTGGTTTATTTGGCACACCATCTACACAGGGTCAAAACCCAGCTGATAACAGTGGTATTTTAAGATATGTAAGAATTGAATATGCAGGTTATGCTTTTTTACCTGATAACGAAATCAATGGTTTAACTTTTGGTGGTGTTGGTAATAAAACAATCATCGATAATGTACAGGTTTCTTATGCTAATGACGATTCATTTGAATGGTTTGGAGGCACGGTAAATTGCACCCACTTAATTTCATTTAGAACTTTGGATGATGATTTTGATACTGATAACGGCTTTAGCGGCAGGGTTCAATTTGGTATTTCTTTAAGGGATTCTGCTGTAGCAGATATTTCAAAAAGTGAAGCTTTTGAAAGTGATAATGATGCCAATGGAAGTGCGCTCTTACCACAAACAGCTGCTGTTTTCTCAAATATGACAGTTATGGGGCCAAAAGCTACTTTGGCAAATACAGGCAATAGCTTGTTTCAATGGGGCGCCCAAATAAGGAGAAATTCAACCATATCTCTTTTCAATTCTATCATCATGGGTTATCCTAATGGTTTATATATTGATGCTACCAAAGGCGTGCCAACTGATAACAATATTCCAAGTTCATTATTTGTACAAAATACTATAATAGCAGGATGTCCTACTCCAGTTTTGTATAGCATTACAGGCAATACAACTGTTCCACTTACAGCTAATACAACAGCTAGCATAACAGCTTGGTATAATACACCAGCTTATGGCAATAGTATTTTAACCAATTGCAGTGATGCAGGCCTTACCGCACCGTTCAATTATACAAGTCCTGATTTCAATCCAACTTCTACTTCAGTAGCAGCTAGCGGTGCCAGTTTTGTAAACACTAAAGTGGCAACTGGCTTTACAAATGTTACCTACAAAGGTGCTTGCGCTGTAGGCGATACCTGGTGGAAAACATGGACAAAATTTAATTAATTTTTTATCTTATAACAAAGCATCTTCCGTCTGGAAGATGCTTTGTTATAAATTTGCATTTTACTATTCTTTATGAGATTTACAGTATTTATTATTTTTTGTTTTGTTCTTTTCGGTTGCATACAACACAATGCCATCTTAAATCAAGTAGCAAAAAAAACTGTTGACAAAAACTGGCTCGATTCAGTTATTAAAAATCACAATGACAGTACCTATAACAAGCCCTATAAAAGAACTGATTTTGTAACAGCGTACTTTTATATAAACAAAAAGGATAGTTCTACTTGCCAGGTAATGAAAGATTCTGCCAGTACTGTAAGGCAGATTATTATTGCCAAAAAAGGCATACGCAATTTTTTTGCGCAATACTATGCTAATGGCCAACTACAGGCAGAGTTGCCTCTAGATGAATTAGGCCAATATCATGGTTTAGGATCATATTTTTATGAAGACGGCACTGTTGAAAGTTCTGGTCGATATGTACATGGCTTTAAAAATGGGCAATGGAAAAACTACGATAATAAAGGGCAAATTATTTCAACAATTGAGTACGATATCAACGGACAACCAATTCAACCTACTAAATAACTCCACTTTCTTTTATTACCATAGCTTTTCGCTTAACATCTATTTAACTAAATTAACACATAGAGTTAACATTAGAATTGGCTCTTTGCTGCAAAATTAACAGCAATGAATTCTAAAAAATTATTCCTCTATTTGTTTGCCTTTATTTTCCTTCTCCTAGGCAAAACTATGGCGCAGGAAACTACTGCTACATTAAGCGGTACAGTAAATGACGAAAAGGGAAATCCGATTCCCAACGCAACAATATCGGTATTGCATGTGCCTACCGGTGCATCAACAGTATCGCAAACCAATAAAAAAGGGCTTTTCACTATCCCGAATTTGAAGCCAGGTGGCCCTTACACTATTAAGATATCTTTTGTAGGATATGCAGAAGAAGTACATGATAACATCAACCTTGGATTAGGTAATAACCCCGACCTGACAGTGGGTTTAAAACAAGGTTCACAAAGCCTTAAGGAGGTAGTAATAAACAGTAGTAAAAGAACTTCGGCTGGTACTAACATTGGAAGAGCACAAATGAATACATTACCTACTATTGGTAGAAGCCTGAGTGACTTTACAAGATTAACACCACAGTCCAACAACAACTCATTTGCTGGTACCAACTTCAGATACAATAATTTAACAATCGATGGCGCTATCAATAATGACGCTTTTGGTTTTAGTAATTCTGCTGGTGGAGTAAGTGGTGGCGGTCAATCAGGTGCCGCTGGTTCTGGTACTCGCACTAATCCTTACAGCATTGATGTAATACAAGAAGTACAAGTACAATTAGCTCCATACGATGTAAAACTTGGCAACTTTACAGGTGGTAGCGTAAATGCTGTAACTAAAAGCGGTACCAATGATATACATGGTTCTGTATATGGCTATGGCCGTAATCAAAGCCTTGTAGGTAAAAGTGTTGATGGATTAAAAACAAAAATTGGAAATGATTTTTATGATTATCAATATGGTGCTACACTTAGCGGCCCTATTGTAAAAAATAAGGCTTTCTTTATTGTAAACTATGAGCATACGGACAAACAAGAGCCTTCTTTTTATAATATTGGTGATCCAGGTGCTGCAATGACTTTAGCAGAAGGGCAGCAAATTGTTAACCAGTTAAAAACAAAATATGGGTATGACCCTGGTAGTTATCAAGGTGTTTACAAAATCTTTACAAAAAGTGATAAATTATTTGGTCGTCTTGACTTTAAATTAAATTCTAAAAATAATTTGACCTTACGTGCAATTTATACTGATGGGAAGGGTAATAATCTAGAAAGATCATCTACCAACTTCCAGTTTGGTTCAACTGATTTTACTCAATACACCAAAAATTTAAATCTTACTGCTGAGTTAAAAACAAAATTCAGTTCTACATTAAATAACCAGCTCAACGTAAGTTATATCCATGTTCATGAATATAGGGATTTTCCTGGCCCTATTGCTCCTTACATAGATATTGATAACGGCCGAATCACTTTAGGTACCTGGAGAGAAGCTTCCATATATAATTTAAAACAGAAAACTATTGAGTTTAGCGATAACCTAACCTTAAGTAAAGGAATAAATAAATTTACCTTTGGTACACATAATGAATTTTATGACCTGACTTATGGTTTCATTAATTCCTACAATGGTAGATGGGAATACTCTAGAGGCTTATCCAGTTTTTTAGCTGATAATCCAAGTCGTATCAGAGGGGCATTTATCACTAATACAAAGTTAGCTTCTGACAGAAACAGTATTTATAACAATCCGCCTAATCCTTTCAATATTGCACTAACTAGTGTTTATGCACAGGATGACATTTCTATCTCTAAAAAGTTAAAACTGTCTCCAGGCATAAGATTCGATTATTCATTTGCTGGTAGCCAACCTTATCTTGATTCTTCTTTAAACTCAACAAACACTAATATATTAACCGGACAACCTGCTTATGTTTCAGCAAATCCAACATATTCTAATACCCCTTTTAAAGACCTGACAGGCAAATTACCTAACAGGATAGCAGCTTCTCCACGTTTAGGCTTTACATATGATATCAACGGAAACCAGTCAGTTATATTAAGGGGCGGAACTGGGATTTTCACCGGCAAAGTGCCATTTGCATGGTATGGTTATGCATATACTTTAAATGGTGGTACTTATGGTAATATTGATTGGAATGGTCCAGCTGCAGGTCAAACAGTTCCTTTGGTAATTAACCCTTCGGGTTTAAAAGATACAGTAACTAAATACGGTGGTACTTCAAGAAGCGCCACACGTGAATTAGACGTTTTTGATAACAACTTTAAACTGCCTACGGTTTGGCGTAGCAATATTGCAGTTGATTACAAATTTGGAAATGGTTATAAATTTACTGCGGATGTACTTTTCACTAAAACAGTACATGATGTAAAATACGAGCAGATAAATCTCAAAGACTCAGTTGCGTATTATTCTTCCGGACCAACACAGACGCCTGTTTATATTGGTGGTAAATACAACGGCAATTATTCGAATGTTTACTTTCTTACAAATACAAGCGAAGGTTATCGCTATAATTTAACTGCGCAATTGAGCAAGTTTACTAATAATATAAGTGTGGGAAAACACAAATTGAATATGAACTGGAGTGCCGCTTACACTTATGGTATGAGTAAAGATGTTACCAATGGTATTCGCAATTCATGGGAAAGTAGTTTCAACGTTAACCCTGCAATTACACCAAGCAACTCTTCTCTGGCTTATTCTAATTTTGATTTGCGTCACCGTATTGTTGCAACCTTGGGTACTAATCTTGCTTGGAATGAGAAAAATATCACATCATTATCTTTCTTCTATGCAGGAACTTCGGGTAGCCCTTACAGTTTAGTATATCAGTCCGCACCATTCGGTTCTGGAACAAATGCAGCTTTGCCTTATATTCCAAAAAATCAGGCCGACGCAAATTTGATTGATAAAAAAGATGCTTCCGGTACTATAATTTACTCCGCCAACCAGCAGTGGGCAGACCTGAGTAGCTTAATTGAGGGTGATTCTTATCTTAAAACAAGGAAAGGACAGTATGCTGAAAGGAATGGCCTGCGGACTCCATGGAATCAAGATTTGGATTTGAAAATAATGCATGAATTCAAATTAAGTAAAACAAACAAATCTCAATCATTACAAATTAGCTTTGATATATTCAATGTGTTGAATTTGCTTAACAATAATTGGGGACACGTAAACTTTGTTACCAACTTAAATAATTACACTGTTAACTTCCTACAATTTGTTAAAGATGCCTCCGGTAAATCACCAGGTGCGCCTTCTACCGGCTATACTCCAACTTACAATTTTGTAAAACCAACGGGAGTTAGTGGACATTATTACACACTTGACCCCATCAACAGCCGCTGGCAAGGGCAGTTTGGGATAAAATATAATTTTTAATAACTATTATGTAACGGTAGTGCAACCATTAGGTAACAACTTAAATGCAACTTGCACTATATAGCAGTTTTAGTTTAATTCTTTCTTAAGCAAAAAGCAATTTTCTCTTGCAGAACCACCCTTTATTCTTATTGGGTGGTTCTTTTTTTAATACCTTTTTAATATGAATGTTACGGGAATGTTACGTAATTGTTACTATGCACATTTAAATCACATTCTTTTTCACACCTTGAAAATCAGCCATTTTGAAATTATATTCACATCCGATTTGGCTCGTACCTTAAAAAAGGCTCGGTTCTTGTACCTCTTAATTAAACCAAAAAACTTAATCACATGAAATGGATTAGTGTAAATAGTGGTTCCACCGAAGAGAATTTTGAATTGTGGAAAGATGACAACACCAAGTTGGCAAATATCTCTTTTAGCAAGAGTACTCGTATTGCAAGGTTTGTAAGCAACCTTACCAAACGCCTTTTCTTTTTTGAAAGAAGAGGATTGTTCAGCCACAGAGAAGTGATCAAAAACGAGTATGGTATAAAAATGGGCAATGTAGAAGAATTAAAGCCCGGTACCGGAAAAGGATTTGTAGAAGTGGACGGCAAAAAATATTACTTTGTTTATAACCAGCATAATTCTGGTGAATTGGAACTGTATGATGAATTGCAACAAAAAAGTCTATTGAGTTGCAGCTTTAATACTATTGCCAGTGGCTTCAATAAAACAAAATCATTGCTGGATTCTAAATTCCCCAGCTTGCTGATGGTCCTTTGCTGGTATGCATTTCAACCGCATAGCGCAACTGCAACTGCCGATATTGCAGCTTAATTAATAATATTGAGATAATGTTTCAGTAATATTCTCTTTATACTACAGTTGTTTCTTTGCAAAACATCTGTAAATGAAAATTTATATCCTATCACTACTTGTAGTTTTGCAATTGGCTGTATTTAGCCAGCCCAACAAACCTTTTCCCAATGTTTTCATCATTACAACCGATGGCTTTAGATGGCAGGAAATTTTTAATGGAGCTGATTCCATTATAATGAACAATCCGCTTTATGTAAAAGATACAGCGCTGTTGCGCCAATTATATTGGGATACCAATGTAGATGAGAGAAGAAAAATGCTGATGCCTTTTGTTTGGGGCACATTGGCCAGGCAAGGCGCCATTTACGGCAATAGAAATTATGCCAACAAAGTATCTGTTGCCAACCCTTACCGATTTTCTTATGCAGGATACAATGAAATTTTTACCGGTTATGCCGACCCCGGCATAATTGCCAATAAAAAGAAATGGAATCGCAACAATAATTTGCTGCAGTTTATTAATGAACAGGAAGCATATAAAAATAAAGTAGCCGCATTTACCAGCTGGAATTTATTCGAATACATTTTTAATAAACCGCAAAGTGATTTTTATTTAAACAGTGGCTACCAAAATATTGTACACGACTCTCTTACTCAAACAGAAATAATTACCAACGATGTGCAGCAATACGCAGTAGATACTTTGCAGCCTACCAGGAATGATATGCTGACCTTTGTAACCGCAAAGGAATACATACAAACCAGACATCCCAAGGTAGTTTATATAGGCTTTGGCGAAACGGACGAATATGCCCACAGTGGTAAATATGATGACTATTTGGAAAGTGCCCATTTATTTGATGAATACCTTAAGCAGCTTTGGTACCTGGTAAACAAAGACCCCTTCTATAAAAACAATACCAGTTTTATCATAACTACCGACCATGGCCGCGGGCAAAAAAGCAAAACCTGGGTAAGGCACGATATGTTTACGGCCGGCAGCAAAAATTCATGGTTAATAACCTTAGGTGCTGCATTTGAAATTAAAGGCGAAGTAAAAACTACAGGAGAAATATTAAATGAGCAACTTGCACAAAGCATTGCGCATTTATTAGGATATGAGTTTATTGCGGATCACCCTATAGCAAAAGAAGTGTCTTCGCAGGCATTCGTTAAAAATCCTTAATTGGTTTTGCTCAGCAAAACAATTATTTATTTGGCTTTCTTTTTTAATGGCGCCTTGCTTGCTTTCTTCTTAGGCACAACTGTTTTGCTTTTTTTAGCAACCTTCTTTTTAACTGTTTTTGCTTTAATCCCTGCCACTAATTTTTTAGCTGCTTTTTTAATTCTCTTTTCAAACTTCTTCTCACCAAGTTCAGATTTTAAAGCAGTTAAGGTGCTTAATTGTTCTTTAACTGTTTCCAGTATTTTTTCCTTTGGGGTGGTTGTTTTTTTTACCGGCTTTTTTTGTTTTGTCATGTTCTTGTATTAAATGATAACACAAATTTAATATAAGATATGTATATCCAATGTTAAGTTTTACTACCCTGTTATAATACAGTCTTTTATCAATCCAAATTATTTTATAATTTCATCAGTAGTTCCCTTAACGCCTTCCTTGTTTTCTTTTGGATAATCATTATCCAGTTTATCTTCCAGTATCTTTTCATCTTTTACATTGCGGCGTACTAAAAATATTATCAAGGCAATAAGCAAAACACCAGTGCTGATTATTATTGGCCAGTTCATAATGTGTAGGTTTATTATTAAAAAATGATCGCAGCACATCGCTGCTTACACGCATTGATACCTACACAAGATAACACCCAAATGAAATAGTAATGTTCACTTAATACGTAATTAATAATTTGATAAAATGGCGCCTCTAATTTGCACTTACAAAAACCTACTGATGCAAACTAACCCATCTCTATTCAGTCAAAATAAAACCTATTTTGCCGCATTGTCATTGCTCTTGCTATTATGTACCGCTTTTCTTTTAATTAATGGAAAAGCAGTAGCATTTATCTCGCTCAATACTTACCATCCTTTTTTACTGAATGTATTTTTCATTAACTATACCTTTATTGGTGATGGTATTTTTGCCCTTTGCCTTATGGCAGCAATATTTTTTTATTACAAAAGAAAACAACAGGCATTGGCATTGTTATACTCTTTTTTAATTTCCGGAGCAGCAGTGCAAATCATAAAAAATCTTGTGGATTCGCCAAGGCCAAGGTTATTTTTTGAGGCCGGGCAATATTTACATTTTATAGATGGTGTAAGCCTTGCCAATAATTCCAGCTTTCCTTCGGGGCATACAGCAACAGCCTTTGCCATTGCTACAGTAATGGTATTAATGATGAAAGATAAAAGTTGGCAATTGCTTATTTTAATTGCTGCCGCACTGGTAGGTTACTCACGTATTTACCTGGCGCAACATTTTTTATTAGATGTGTTAATTGGCGCTTTTATCGGCAGTACTTCAGGTGTACTTGCAGTTTATCTTTCCGGGAATTTAAAACGTATCAGAAAGTCAATTAAAAAAATGCACCGGCTATCTCCGCCAATGCACCCATCCCCATCTGCCATACAAACAATATGACTAAAATAACTGCCGCATCTTTTTTTAAATTTGGGCTGGTAGGTTTAAGTGGCATGGCTGTAGATTTCTCAGTTACCTGGCTTTGTAAAGAGAAGTTACAGTTTAATAAATATCTTTCTAACTCACTGGGCTTTTGTTGTGCTGTTACCACTAATTTTTTATTGAACAGGTACTGGACATTTCAACATACTACACAACCCCTTACGGTACAGCTTGCAAAATTCGTATTGGTTTCAGTTTCGGGTTTGGCCATTAATAATTTACTGTTGTACCTGCTGCTGAAAAAATTTAAAACCAATTTTTACTTTATTAAACTGGTAGTTACAGGTATAGTTTTTTTCTGGAATTATTTTATCAATTTTCTTTTTACGTTTAATTAAAACTGTTTGAATTACAAAAAGAAAACAATACTGCTTATAATAATCGCCACAATAATACGCTGCATAGTGGCATGTAGTATAGAATTGGGCAATGATGAAGTGTATTACAGAATGTATGCACAATATTTGCACTGGAATTATTTTGACCACCCTCCTGCAGTTGGATGGCTGATAAGATGTACAACAGTCAATCTCTTTTTTACCAATGAATTATTTATAAGGCTGGGTGCAATTATTGCTGCAGCAACTACAACGTGGCTGCTCTTTTTATGCGGCAAAAAATTAAATAATGCCCACACTGGTTTTTTAGCAGCAGTAATTTATACCGCTACTATTTATGGAAGCATCATTGCCGGTACATTTATTTTACCCGATTCGCCGCAAATGGTTTTTTGGGCAGCAGGTTTATTTTTGCTTATAGATATTACTGCATACACCGACATTACACGAACTAAAAAAAGAAGTGTTGTATTGTTTGGCATAATAACGGGCCTGGGTATGCTTTGTAAAATTCACACCGCTTTTTTATGGTTTGGATTTTTATTATACCTTATTTTTTATAACAGAAAATGGCTGGCGCAGCCTGTGTTATATTATTCAGGCATTATTTCTTTATTACTTTTTTATCCAGTAATAAAATGGAATATCGATAATCATTTTGTTACCTATTTGTATCATAGCAACAGGATAAATGTAGCATCGGGAGGTTTTAATATCAATTCCTTTTTAACTTTTGCTATTGGGCAGGTAGGTTATTTAAACCCAATCATTTTCTTTTTTATAATTATAGCAACTGGAGCTGCATTTAAAAATCAATTGCCTGTATTAACATCGCAAAAAAGATTGCTGTTATTCTGCAGCTTGCCGTTAATTATAATTGCAGCAATCATTTCGTTGTTTAAAGATGTATTACCGCATTGGACAGGACCTTCTTACACAGGATTGGTTTTATTAACCGCCTGTTATTTTTCTGCACAAAACAAAATAATACCCAAGCCATTAAGACTTGCTACCGCATTAATTGTAGTTGTTATTACCACTGGCATTTTTGTAATAAATTTTTTACCAGGTACATTGGGTAAAAAAGATACAACTGTTTTTGGCGAAGGGGATTTTACATTGGACATGTACGGATGGAATAATATAAAAGACAGTTTAAAAAAAGTATTTGATGCCGATATAAAAACAGGAAGTGTGAAAACTGGTGCATCCTTCATCTGCAACAAATGGTTTCCTGCTGCACATTTGGATGTGTATGCAGCAATGCCGCTACATAAAAATGTTATTGCCTTTGGAGATATCAATGACATTCATCAATATGCATGGATAAATAAAGAAAGGAAAAACTTGCAGCCAGGTGATGATGTTTATTGCATACTGCCATCAAATTATTATGCAGATGCAAAAGCAATATATGCCCCTTATTTTACAACTATACTTGAACCACAAATAATAGCGCAAAAAAGAAATGGCACCATCTGCCGTTTTATTTATATCTGGCGGTGCAAAAATTATATACAACAAAAAGCCTCCTGGTAGAAACCGGAGGCTTTCTTACTAACGCTCAATGAGAAAGAGACTAAACGCATGAATTATATTGTGAAATTAGATACACTACATCACCTTATTATAAACAAAGCGTTAAGCAATTATTATATCATTTTTTCGCTTTCCTTTTCCCAAACTTCCATAGAAGCTGCCACGGTATTTTTTAAAAACATACTATACCACCTACCCGAATTCTTTACAATCCTTTGTTGTGTTTTAAAATCAACATACACCAAACCAAACCTTGGATAAAACCCTTCTGCCCATTCAAAATTATCCATCAGCGTCCATACAAAATAACCTTTCACTTTTACGCCTTCTTTTTTTGCAAGTAAAACCTGTGCAATATGGTCTTGCAAATATTTAACCCTTTTACAATCATTTACGCCATTCTCTTCCCAGGTGTCTTCAAAAGCAGCACCATTTTCCGTTACAATAATTTCTTTAATTTTTGAATAACTGTCATAACGTTTTAAAGCATTGTAAATACTGGGTGGATGAATTTCCCAATCCATTAAAGTGTGGGCTACATTTCTTTTGCTGGCTTTTACAATTTTTGCTTTTACAAAAGGCATCAGTGGCGAATAGCAAACTAATTCTCTTGTATAATTTTGCAGGCCAACAAAATCCATATCAAAGGCTAACTTCTTTTCATCATGCGGAAACATAAAGCGTTCTATGCGTTCCAATATTTTTACATCTTTAGTTGGATAACCAAGTCCAAGCAATGGTTCGATGAACATTCGGTTAAGCAAGGCATCTACTTTTATCGATGCTTTCAAATCCCTTTCATTATTTGCTCTCAATGGTTCAATATGCGAATAGGAAAATGTAGTGCCTACTTTACAATCGTTTCTCAAAGATTTAATTATTCTTCCGCCCTCGGCCTGGCAAAGTGCTGCATGATGTGCAGCCGCTAAAAAACTGCTCAAGCCTTTTTTGCCTGGTGCATGTACACCCAAAAAATATCCTGCGCCGGTAAATACCATTGGTTCATTTAATACCATCCAGTGTTTTACCCTGTCCCCAAAATTTTTAATGCAGCAATCCACAAAAAAACTAAACCATTGAACTACCTCACGGTTTGTCCAGCCTCCTTTTTTCTGTAATTCCTGCGGCAAATCCCAGTGGTACAAAGTGATCCATGGCTGTATCCCCAATTCCATACAAAAGTCAATGACCTTGTTATAAAAATCGATGCCCTTATGATTTACAGCACCGATGCCATGCGGCAAAATCCTGCTCCACGAAATAGAAAAACGATAATGCGGAATATTTAATTTGTAGATAAGTGCAATATCATCTGCATAACGGTGATAAAAGTCGCAGGCTATATTTCCGTTGTCGTTATTAAAAATCTTTTTCTTTTTTTGCGAAAAATTATCCCATATAGATAACCCTTTCCCGTCAATATGATGAGCACCTTCTATTTGGTAGGCTGCAGTGGATACGCCCCATTTAAAATCATCGCCAAAATCATTTTTAGTAAAGAGCATAACCGTTATTCTCCAATTTGATTTAATATTTTTCCAAGGCTTTTATCTTTCAATTTTTTTACTGAATGAATACCATCGCCCAATTCAACAGGTTTGTTTGTTTTGCTGTCGCCATATTTTTTTATAACCATGTTGATTATCCTTTCTGTGCTATTGGAATAATTAACAGGTATCGATTGATTCGTTTCTGTCCAGTTTTTTATTTTATCGATATTTTTTTTCTTTAATTTTTTTAGCACGGGCACGCCCATTGTTTTTAAAGCGGCGGCGTTACATTGTTGTTCGTATTGGCCTTTCATTGGTATGGCCATCAGTTTCTTTTTTAAATACAATGCTTCGGCAGGTGTTTCAAAACCGGCACCACATAAAATACCAGCGCAGTTAATAAGGCTTTCTATAAAATCATCGTTGCTGATGGGCCTTATGTGCACATTCTTTTCTTTGTATTCTTTTTTAGAATGTTTGCTGAATACCTGCCAGTTAATTTTTTTTATTTGCCCTAAAATTTTTATGATTTTTTCATCGCTGTATGCAGGAAGGTAAACGGTGTAGTGGCCTTTGTCTTCTGGTTTTGCATTTCTTATTTGATCCCTTATAACAGGCGTAAAAATATTTTTATCATAAGCGCCAAAATGAAAACCATAGGCAGCAGTAACAGGTGCATAGTTGTTTAATACAGCTTTGCCTACTATATCTTTCTTTTTGGGCTTGGGCGATTTTTTATTGATAACAGCAGCCTGGTGGCTAAGGCCTATACAATCTTTATGTTTCATTTTGCATGCCCATGCGCTTACGGGTTCAAAATCATTTATCACCAAATCATATTCTTCTACAGGCAAACTTTTAATTTCTTTATAGAGTTGCTTAAGATTGCTTTTTTTATAAGTGGCAATCAAATCAATGCCGCCATTCTTTCCAAAAATAAAACTGAGCCCTTTGAATTTATATTTTACCGGGTAAGGTAATTCTACATCTGCCTGTATGCCGCTTACTAAAATATCAAGGTCGCCCTTTTGTTGTAGTATAGGAATAATATCCCGTGCCCTGCTTAAGTGGCCGTTGCCGGTACCTTGTATGGCGTAAAGTATTTTCATGGTTAAGACTTCATTCTCAGTAAATTAAATTCCTCTTCTTCGTGCGCTTCTTCAGTTATGATTATAAATTATCTCAGCAAATTAAATTCCTCCACCATGTTATCAAATAACTGGTTGTTGTTTAATTCTTCTTCCTCGTGTGCTTCTTCAGTTATTCCCTGCATTTCTTTTTCATCATACTTATAAATTTTCCATTCGCTGTTAACATATTCCAGAGCTGTTAAATTTTCTATCCAGTCGCCGCTATTGAGGTATACAATTTTTCCGTGTTGGTTTTCTATCTCCCGCATTTCAGGTTGATGAATGTGGCCGCAAACAACATAATCGTATTGGTTGCTTATGCCAATATCGGCAGCAGTTTGTTCAAAATTGCCAATGAATTTTACCGCACTCTTTACACTGTTTTTTATTTTTTTTGAGAGAGAGAGTTTACCTTTTTTAAATATTTTTTCGGAGATGAAATTGGCGAAACGGTTTATGATGATCAAAGTATCGTAACCAACAGCACCCAATTTTGCAAGCCATTTGCTGTGTTGCATGGTTACATCAAATACATCGCCATGAAAGAACCAGGCTTTTTTATTATTATCGAGGTCGAGAATTACTTTGTTTACAATTTTTAACGAGCCCATTTTAAACCCTACAAATTTTCGCAGCATTTCATCGTGGTTGCCTGTAACATAATAGATCTTAACGCCTTTACTCATCCATCCCATCAGGTGCTTTATCACTTTCATATGCGCCTTTGGCCAGTAGCGTTTGCTGAATTGCCAGATATCAATGATATCTCCATTTAGAATTACTGTTTTAGGTTTGACGGTTTTTAAATATTGCAATAATTCCTTAGCATGGCAACCATAGGTTCCCAGGTGTACATCAGATAGTACCAGTATGTCCAGCTTCCGTCTTTTTATTTTATCCATTAATGGATCTTATAAAATTTTAAAGCCGGCGAAAACGCAGTGAGCAGTGTAAGAAATATGCTCACAGAAAGCTTTTCGAAAAAATATTGTACATTTTTCATGTGTCGAGATGTTGGGTTATTAATAAGGCAAAGGGAGGCATTTAATGTAACCAAATGTTTACCCCAATGTTATGGGTGTGTTAAGTATGCGCTATGTTACCAAAATATTATGTAATTGTTACGTAAGTTTTATGAAAATGTAAACTCTTTGTGCATCATGGTTTAGTTAAAAATTCCTGTGCAACATTTGCAGGAATTATCAAAAACTGCTACAATGCGCACTTACACAAAACCTTTTCTCAAAAGTTTTATCCTTCTTTTTTTTGTTGCCTTTTCTATTAAAGCAACTGCCCAAACCATCAGGGGCAAAGTAACAGATGCTGTTACTGGCGAGCCATTGGTTGGCGCTACCGTAAGTTTGGATGACACCAAATTTTCTACCATCGTAAATTTGGATGGTTCTTATGTTTTTAAGAATATACCCGCCGGTAAATATGATATCAAAGTAAAATATTCGGGTTATGAAAAAGATAAGAAAGAAAACATTGAAGTAAAAGCCGGGCAAGACGTTAAAGGAATAAATTTTCAATTAAAAACTGAATCAAAAGAATTAACTGGCGTTGTTATTAAATCTACTAAAAGTGCAGAGACGGATAAATCTGCAAGAACCCTTGAAAAGAATGCTGATGTAGTAGTTAATAATCTTTCTCAAAGAGCGATTGAACTTTCGCCGGATGTTACCGTAGCTAATTCACTGCAACGTATCAGCGGTATTAGCATCGAACGCAGCAGCAGTGGCGAAGGCCGTTATGCCATTATACGAGGTATGGACCAACGTTATAACAGTACTTTGGTAAACGGTATTAAAATACCCAGCCCCGATGATAAGTTTCGTTATGTACCAATGGATCTTTTTCCCAGTGATTTATTGGAAAGATTGGAAGTTATTAAAAGCCTTACCCCTTCAATGGAAGGCGATGCCGTTGGTGGTGTGATGAATTTGGTAATGAAGAATGCGCCAGATAAATTTAAATTGAATATGTATGCGGCTGGTGGTTTTAATACATTATTTAATCAAAGAGATTTTCAAACTTTTGATCATAGTGTAATCAATAAAAAAGACCCTGCATCTATCAATGGCCCTAACTACATTGCAACTAATAATGATTTTGCGAGGGCCAATCTTGATCTTAAAAAATTAAGCAACCCTATCAATGGCCAATTTGGTTTTACCGTTGGCAATCGTTTTCTACACAAAAAATTAGGCGTGGTATTAGGAGGCAGTTATCAGAATATGTACAGAGGTTCCGACAATATCTTCAATCGTCAAAACCCACAGCCACAAACTTTTGTACAAAATGGCACTCGTTACGATAACGTTGCCACTTTTAATGATGGGTTTACACGTCAGTATTCAACACAACAAAAAAGGCTTGGCTTTAATAACAAATGGGATTACACCATTAATGAAAACAATAAAATCTCATTGTATAACCTGTACATCCACATGGATGAATTGCAGGCACGTTACAGCATAGATTCTTCTTTAACTACACAACGTACCGGCCCCGGTTCTGGTAATGTGGCGGTTTATAACAGAAGCAGGTGGCAGATACAAAGCATTTACAACAGTACTTTGCAAGGAGAACATATTTTATCTAAAAAGATGAAATTTAACTGGAGTGCAGTGTATTCAATTGCAAAACAAAATGTACCTGACCAAGCAGAATATGAAGTAGATAATGAAGTGAAAGGCGGTGTGGTACAAAACCCTCCGGGTTATTCTGTTGCGACCATGACAAGAATCTGGAGGAACAATAGTGATAAAGACCTTTCTGGTTATGCAAACTTTATCTATACTCCAATCATCGCAAAAACCAAAACAGAAATCAGTTTTGGTGGCCTTTACCGTCACAAAAACAGGGATAATTATTACAACGAATATGAATTGAGTTCTAAAGGATCGGGTGTACAGACCTTCACTGATGTCTATAATGTTGCATATGAATTTTCAAAAGTAGAAAAATCAAAAGGTTTGCCCAACAATTCCAATATTTACAGCAGCGAAGAAAATATTGCCGCAGGATATGTGCAGGCTAAGCTAATGGCCACAAAAAAATTACAGGTATTAGGGGGCGTTAGAGTAGAAAATACAGATCAACATTACAATACTGCTGTTCCTCCTGGTTCAATAGATGATATCTATGGGCATATTTGGTACACTGATATCTTACCCAGCTTGCATTTTAAATACATGATTGATAAAAAGCAGAACTTAAGGGCATCTTATTTTAAAAGCATCAGCCGCCCTGGCTTTTTTGAAATAACGCCTTACCAGGTACATGGAGAATATTATGATGAAAAGGGTAATCCAAGGTTAAATCATACACAAGTAGATAATTATGATCTACGTTATGAATTTTTCCCTAATGGTGCCGATCAAATTTTAGCAGGTGTTTTTTATAAGAACATTAAAGATCCTATTGAGTTAGGCTTGCCAGACAGGGTAAATCCTCATGCTGCGGTAACCTTATCACCGTATAATTATGGCAATGCTACCAACTATGGTTTTGAATTTGTATTCACCAAATACATCGGCAAGTTTGGTGTGAATGCAAATTACACTTATACCAAATCAAAAATAACTACCACTAAGCTGTACCGCTATTACAACGCTAACAGCGGCCAGGATACCACTTCTACCGTTTCTCAAACAAGGCCAATGCAAGGCCAGTCTGATCACGTAGGTAATGTTTCTTTATTATTTAAAGATCCAAAAATTGGTTTGGATATACAATTGGCTTTTGTATATACCGGCGAAAGGCTTACACAAGTTTCTCCTTATTTAGGTTTAGATGTTTGGCAACTACCTTACAATCAATTGGATTTTTCTTTTGAACAAAAAATAGTGAAGCACTTTGCTTTGTATGGCAAGATCAATAATCTTACAAGTTCTAAAACAAAATCTATTATCAAACAACCATACTTGTATGACGGTACACCAAGCCAACTCGCAGGCCAGGATGATTTCAAACACATTTTTGTACAAAGTGATTTTTATAAAATCAATTACCTGTTTGGTATAAAATACAAATTCTAATTACTAAAAGATCATAATAAAAATAAACTCAGCATTATGAAAAAAATATTCAAGCCATTCTTATTCCTGGTAATAGCCACTGCTATATTTACCAGTTGCAAAAAAGCAGCAACCGATAAAAGGGACTTGTATGTATATGTGCCCACTCCAGCAAGCCCAATCAGCGATGCAGCGCCTCTATGCGGTAACGTTACAGGCACGATGTTGGCAGGTAAAACCTATACCGTTAACTGTGACATCTATATTCAGGTTGGTGATACACTAACCATTCAACCTGGCGTAAGGGTTAATTTTAATAATGGTGCCGGTATCATTGTTAAAGGTTCTTTCTTTTCTTTAGGCACCAAAACCGACCCTATTTATCTTACCGTAGCTGGCCAAACAAAAGCAGATCAACCAAAAGTGGGCTACAAAGCAGGAAATGACTCTGCATTCAATGGTAAATGGAAAGGTGTTTTAGGTGATGCTACCAGTCCTTACATGGTTTTTAAATGGACACATTTGGAATATTGCGGTGCAACATTAAATACCGGCGGCTCTACAGCATGGACGGTTTTGAACCTTGCAGCAACTGATCCTTCTTATGCCATTTATTTTTCTAACCCAACGGGTATGCTGGTAATGGAAGATTCATGGATATATGGCACAGTTGATGATGCCATTCGTGTATCCGGTTCCGGTGGTAAGTTTGCATTGTTGAGAAATACTTTTGAAAAATGTGGTAAAACAGGTGGTGATGTATTAAATATAAAAAGTGGCGGTACCGGTGACATGGCTTACAATCTTTTCATAGGAGATGCTACCAATGGTTTAAAAGCATCTGATAAAGGCAGTGGACCAGGTATTGCAAAATGTAATGTAAGAATGTATAACAATACCGTTATAAATGGTGGTTACCGCCAAACCAAAACAGGCCGCGGCGGTTCTATAAATTTTGAAGAAGGCGCAAGAGGTATGGCTTTCAATAACCTCATTGTAAACTGCCGTTTTGGTTTACGCATATTATCAAATGTGGCTGCAGATACTGCTTATCTTTATAATGGTAATTATGGATATAATTATTATTGGGCAGATAGTTTGAGCGTTGCAAGCGAAATCTATCCCACCACTTATATTACCAAACCACAAGCAACAGATTTTCCTAAACCTTCTACATTTTTACCTGCTAACTTTAATTATTTAAGCAATACAGGCTACGCTGCAACAGCAACTGCTGCCGTGCAAGTAGGTAATCCATTATTTTTTAATTATCCTTTGCCTGTAACTGGAGGCTATCGTTTGCAGGATATTACTGCAATAGGAAATTTTAAATTTACCTTACAACCTGGTTCGCCATGCATTGCCAAAGGGTATAAAGGTTTTCAGCCCTTGCAGCTGATACCAACCGATGAAAAATATGGTGTTACCGATTATACACAACCAGGTGCAGATATTGGGTGTTATCAAATAAATGGATCGGGCAACCAGCATTTTTAATATGACAAGAGTAATTATATTTTTCTCCTTACTCAGTATTGTGCCTTATATTTCTAAGGCACAATCTTGTAAAGAAAACTTCTTAGGTTCAAAAACATTATACCAAAGCCAGCAGCAAAAATATACGGCTGTGCCTAAAGGTTATGTTCCGGTATTCATCAACCATGTGGGGCGCCATGGCTCAAGGCATTTAACAAAAGATGTAAACACTTCTTTTATTTATCAATTACTAATGCAGGCTGATAGTGTTAATGGATTAAGCGCCACTGGAAAATCATTAAAAGAAAAAATATTAAGGTTAGAAAAAATTGAAAAGAAAGATTTTAAATCAATTACACGAAGAGGAAAAGAGGAACAGCAAGGCCTTGCTGACAGAATGTATGCCAACAACAGCAATGTTTTTAACCAGGCAAAACCAGTAATAAATATTGCGTATACCAAGGAGATAAGAACATTGCAAACCAGCGATGCATTTTTAACCGAATTGAAAACTAAAATAAACGAACTGATAGTTAGCAGCGCAATAAATGATACTACACTTCGCTTTTACGATCTGTCGCCTGCGTACACCGATTTTAAAGACAATGGGAACTGGATGCATTACCTGCAGCAATTAAAAGATTCATTACATTATAAAGAACTGGCCAATGAAATTGCACAGCCATTTTTTACCCCAGCATTTTTTAAAAGCTTAAATAAAAAAAACAAGGATAAATTTACAACAGACTTGTATGGCTTTATCACCATCTTTTATTCTATACAAAAAGAAGTAATTGCCGCAGGCTACAGCATTGCCGACGTAGATATGCAGCCATTTCTATCCTGTGACCAACTTGCCATTTTAGGTAATATTGATAATGCGGAAGATTATTTAGAAAAAGGGCCTGCTACCAATGCTGATGGCATACAAATAAAAATTGCTGTACCATTGCTGGCAGATTTTATTAAAACAACAGATGCATTTATTAAAACAAAATCTGTAAATGCGCAATTGCGTTTTAGCCATGCAGAAACTATTTCTCCCTATGCTACTTTATTAGAGTTTTCTACTGCCATAGACACAACAACAAATACTACAAGCATCATCAATAAATGGAGGGCAGATAAAACAATTCCATTGAGCAGCAATATTCAATGGATCATCTACCAAAAAAAGGGAACAGAAAAATACCTGGTAAAATTTTTACTGAATGAAAAGGAAACGGCAGTAAAAGGATTAACCACCAAATCATTTCCTTATTACAACTGGAGCGATGTAAGAACTTTCTATCTAAAAAAATTGAAAAGTTTTAACGCAAGCCTTGATACGGATTACATAAAATATTTGAACGAGGTAAAATAGAAATTTAATCCTTTTTGCTTTGCAATGTAAAACCAAATGTGGTACCTACATCTATCTTGCTGCGTACATGAATGGTTTGGCCATGGGCTTCTATAATATGTTTGCAAATAGATAAGCCAAGGCCGCTGCCGCCAACTTTTCTGCTTCTTGCAAGGTCGGTGCGGTAAAAGCGTTCAAATATTCTTGGCAGGTGATCTTCTGCTATTCCATAGCCATCATCGCTAATTTCTATTAAAATAGTTTTACCATCAATCTTATAAAAACTACTTTCTACAATGCCGTTTTGCTTACCATATTTTATGGCGTTATCTACAAGGTTGATTAATACCTGGCGTATTTTTTCTTTATCTGCGTATACCGTTAAGGGTTGTTCGCAACCTTTTTTAATAATGCATTTAATTTCTTTAGGTTCAGCTTTAATGGCTAAAGATTCATACACTTCCTTTAGCATATCTTGTATCACAAAATTTTGCTGATACAATAATTGCTCCCCACTTTCCAATCTTGTTATTTCATCCAGGTCATCCAATAAATTTACCAGCCTGTCCACATTACGGGATGTGCTTTGTAAAAATTTCTTGTTCACTTCGGGGTTTTCCAATGCACCATTTATTAAAGTATCTACATAACCCTGTATGGCAAAAATGGGTGTCTTTAATTCGTGGCTGAGATTTTGTAAAAACTCTTTACGGTAACTTTCGTTTTGCTGCAACAGTTCTATTTCTGCCTTTCTTTGTTCGGCCCACTTCTCCACATCTTCCCTTACTTCGTCAATACCTTTTTGCGGCAATATGTTTTTATAATAGAACTCTTCTCTTTTGCTGGCCTTGGTTTGGTAGATCAGTTTATAGATCAATTTTATTTTTCGATAGATAAAAGTTTGCAGTGTGTAAGAAATTAAAGCAAAGCTGCACAAAAAAATAATTGCAAACCATATCAATGCCAGCCACCATATTGGTTTAAAAATAAAAATACCAATGCCAATAGGTACCGATAATGCCAATGCGGTAAGTGCAGATAATTGCTGCGGTGAAAGGTTTTTTTGAGAAAGCATCTTTTGTTGAAAGTTGATAGTTCAAAGTTGGTAACCCTTGCGAAAGTAAATAACTATGAACTATGAACCATGAACTGTTCTTTATATTTCAAACTTATACCCCACACCTTTTACAGTGCTGATGCAATCCAGGTTTAGCTTCTGGCGTATTTTGCGGATGTGTACATCAATGGTACGGTCGCCTACAATTACTTCGGTGCCCCAAATGGTATTTAAAATTTCGTTGCGCAAAAAAACTTTGCCGGGTTTGCCAGCCAGCAGGGCCAGCAATTCAAATTCTTTTCTTGCCAAAACAATATCGTTACCCTTAAAATTGATCATGTATTTTTCACGGTCAATTTCCAAATCACCAACTTTTAAAACTTTTGGTTCGTCTTTTGTAAGTCTTCTAAACAAAGCATTTACTTTACTTACCAACACTTTAGGGCTAATTGGCTTAGTAAGGTAATCATCGGCGCCGGTTTCTAATCCTTTTACTTCGGTGCCTTCATCACTTAAAGCAGTTAAAAATATGATAATGGTATTTTTAAAAGCCGGTTGCTGGCGCAGCTGGTTACACACTTCCATACCTGTTTTTCCGGGCATCATAATGTCCAGAATAATAAGGTCTGGCAGGTTTCTTTTGGCTTTTTCAAGGGCTTCATTACCGTTTTTGGCAGTAATTACTTCAAATCCCTCTGCTTGCAAATTGTATTGGATGATTTCCAGTATATCTGGTTCATCATCTGCAATTAATATTTTTTTAACAGTAGTCATACGTAAAAGGCTTTGCAAAAGTACTCTTAAACAAGTATCACTTAATCAGTTTTTTAAGTGATGATATATTATCAAATTGTTAAGGCGAAAATGGAGAGCTGTCCACCAAATGCAACCCTAAACAAAAATTCAGCATCTTTGCATATAATTATGATGAAGTACACCTTTTTAATCCTGCTACTAATTGGTAGCGCCACAACAAGTTTTGCCGATTGCGATTCTATTAAACCGCCTATTGGAAGGCAGCGTTTTCATGATAAAATTAATGAAGAACAAAAGCTATTGGATAGGACCGATGGAAAAATGGACGGCATTATAAAAGTGTCTTCCAGCGATGATATCAATTTTCAGGTGACTGATGTTATGTTACGCCGTGTAGATCAATTGCAAAATTGCATTGAACAAAATACCAAGATACCTACCAATAATGAAAAAGTACGTTACCTCACTTACGTAGAAAATTTGGTGAGGACATTTCGCATCAACTGGAAAACCAATAAGCTAAAACCAGTTTATGCAGCTATGTTGTTCGACAACTTTCAGGAAATAATGACCGCCACCATTGACAGCGTAAACATGGTACCCCTTATTGCTGCGATGCCTTACGAAGTAGCACTGATCAATGCTGATATTTTTGTAAATAATAGTGGGTACAATCAAAGCAAGAATATTGTTTATTTAAAATTTTGTGACCTCAACCCCGACAAAATATTGGCTACCATTGCACCGTATGCAAAGGAGCCATTTGCAGATAGTTTGATAGCAATTGCCGGCAAAAATGATCCCGGGCAATTATATAAATATGCCCAAAATACTTCTTCTGCAGCAGGTAAATTAATTGCAAATAATACTGACCCTATTGTTAAAACAATTGCAACTTTAAGCAAACAACCAAAAGCGCTTTTGTATTTTCCTTTTTTAGATGATATCATATCTGGTAAAAAACAAATTGACAGCCTTAAAAAAATTATCGGCAATGGAGATACCGAAGGCGAAAGTGATAGTATTGCTTATTATAAACTATTGATACAAACCGAAATTGATTATAGTAAAAGAATGGTGAAAGGTGATACTGCTATTGCATTTTTTGGCGCCAATGGATTAAGAGATATGCTCCATACTAAAGCATTAAAACATTTTATTACCCCTATCAATGAATTGCACGAAAAGCCTGAGAACATCAGGATGAAAGCGATTGACCCCTTATCTCCTATAGATATTTATTATATGCTTGTAATGGGGGAAACTGATATTTATACAAGCAGTTACAAACATAGTTTTAACCGCATGATACAGCGCATGGGTAAGACACCTGCAACAGATTCGTTGCTGCTATCTGTGAACTTCGATTATTTCAAAAAGTTTATTAAGATGGCGGCCAACTTTAATAAACTAGATACTTTTTTAAATTTAATGCCATCTGGCAGCGCCGAAACTTTAATGAAAGCCTTTGTTGGTAAATTAGAAGCCAATAAAAGTTTAGAAGATGCGGTAGATGTAGCAGATAGTTATAGCAGCATTAACAATAAAAATTTGCAGGCCAATATTTTACGTTATGTAGATGAAAATGAACAACGCTGTACTGCTGCCAATAACAACCGTGGTAAAGTGATTTATAATTTATTAAAAACTATTTTTCTTTCGGCAGATACTGCCAATAATATTGATTTGAGTACCACTATAGGCATCCCTTCCATTTATAGTATTGATAATAAAACATTGATGGATGATAGCGGCCGAATTGTGCAACAGGTTTTCTTTTATGGTGATGAAGACGGCAGAAATTATTTTCCGCAATTCACTAATTCATTTTCTTCAAAAGACTGGAGTATTAACACCAGCAATAAAGAATGGGTAGAAATAAAATCTTTGAAGGCTCCCAGGAATTTAATTTATGTAAACCGCCCTTTAGACAGTGATAAAAATTTAGATGATAGTGCACAGGTGCATTTAAATAAATACCTGGAAAAAAATGGGTTTACGCCTTCTATTGTTACACACCGAGGCCATAGCTTTTGGCTGCCGGGTACCATTGCACGCATGGAAGGCGAGGCAAAAATTGTATTGCTGGGTAGTTGCGGCGGCTACAAAAATTTAAGCCAGCTGATTGGCATTAATCCAGATGCACATATTATCTCTACCAAAGAAATTGGTACCGGAAGTATTAACCAAACGATAAGTAATAAATTAAACCAAACCTTGCTTACTGGCAAGCCCATAATATGGAGAACTATGTGGGATGAACTGACTGCGTATTTTTCCAAACAACCAAAAGATATTAAAGAAGCCTGGGACGATTATATTCCTCCTTACAAAAATTTAGGTGCTATTTTTATTAAGGCTTATAATAAGCAGGCGGAGTAGAAATTTTCTGTTTTGAGTTTTCTGTTGGTGCTGGTTTAATATTCTTCTATTTTATCTAACACTTTGCTAATGGCAACTTTTAAACAAATATTTTTATTATTCGCTTTGGCTTTAGGTTTAAAAACATTTGCTCAAACAAAACAAAGCAATTTAAATACTGATAGTGTCAAAATAGTAATACCATTTAAGCAAAAAGATACAACTTATTGGGTTGATAATTTTCGGCAATTTAGAGATGCCATTTTTCACAGAGACAAAACAAAAGCAAAAGCTTTTTTCAATTTTCCAATTAAAGATGAGAGTAATGAAATTTGGTATCTGGCTTATAGCGAAAATGACAAATCGATTGACAAATTAGGTAACATCGCTAAACCCTTTACAGAAGTTGACTTTGACAAATACTTTGACAATATATTTTCAAAAAATTTCGTAAAGTCGTTACTACAAATAAAGGTTGACGAACTTTACAAAAAAGGCACCTTCGATACTTCAGAACTCAAAGATAGTTCGACAACCTGCATACTCCTTTCTTCATACGATAAAACAGAACACAGTTTGCAACTAAACTTAAACTCCAACACACCAATTAATGATGACAAAGGGCAACCAATTGAAGCTGGAGAGTTTAGTATCATCTATTATTTTGAAATAACAAAACAAGGACACATCAAGTTCAAAAAAATTATGCTTGCTGGATAGAAATAAAGTAGCAATTTTTAAGGCGAACCAAAAACAGTAAACCCAAAACCGATTAACTTTGTATTATGAGCGATGCGGCTGTTAAAAAAAAGGTGTTTAATTTTTCATTATTACGCAGGATATTTTATTTTGCAAGACCATACAAAAATAAATTTTATGGTTCATTGCTGCTTTCGGTAGTATTGGCTGTAATGGCACCAATCAGGCCATTTCTTATTCAACTCACCATTAATGATGGCATAAAAAACAGTACACTTGGACATTTTATAAAAGGCCCCGGGGGCTTTATTATTGAAATTACCATCATACAAATTGTATTACTTTTAGTAGAAACCATCTGCCGTTTCTATTTTACTTTTTCTACTGCATCACTTGGGCAAAGTGTGGTAAAAGATTTAAGGGTATCTACCTACAATAAAATATTGCATTTAAACCTGCGCCAGTTTGATACCACACCCATTGGCACACTTACCACAAGAACAATAAATGATATCGAATCTATCAATGATGTTTTTAGTGATGGGTTGATACCTATTATTGCAGATTTGCTATCCATTATTTCTGTTTTAACCTATATGTTTTGGGTAAACTGGCAGGTTACGCTGGTTTGCCTTGCACCTTTCCCTTTGTTAATGGTGGCTACTTATTTTTTTAAAGAAAGCGTAAATAAATCTTTTATACGTGTACGCAATGCCGTTGCTAATCTAAATGCATTTGTACAGGAGCATATTACCGGCATGAGCGTAGTGCAGGCATTTGCTGCTGAAAAAAGAGAGCATGATAAATTTAATGCTATCAACAAGGAACATCGCAATGCCAATATCAAATCTATTTTCGCCTATTCTGTCTTCTTCCCTATTGTGGAGTTGGTGATGGCTTTATCCATTGGTTTATTGGTGTATAAAGCCGGTAATGATGCGTTGGGCCTTAGCGGTATTAAAAATGAAGAGATGGCGGGCGTTATTACATCTTTTATCATTTGCCTCAATTTATTGTTCAGGCCATTGCGTGTAATTGCCGATAAATTCAATGTGCTGCAAATGGGCATGATTGCCAGCGAAAGGGTTTTTAAAGTATTGGATAATGAAGATTCAGCAACTAATGAAGGGCAACACATTCCTGTATCAATCGCTGGTAAAGTGGCTTTTGATAAAGTGTGGTTTGCTTACATTGATGAACAATATGTTTTAAAGAATATTTCTTTTTCCATCAACCCCGGTGAAACATTGGCCATTGTTGGGCATACAGGTAGCGGCAAAACTTCCATCATCAGTTTATTGAATCGTTTATACCATATTCAAAAAGGCAGCATAACAATTGATGATAAAAATATTGAAGCTTATCCTTTAGACACTTTACGCAGCCAGATTGGTGTTGTATTACAAGATGTATTTTTATTTAGTGGTTCTATAATGGACAACGTAACCTTAAGAAACCCTGCCATAAAAAAAGAAGAAGTAATCAATGCGGCAAAATTGATTGGTATTCACGATTTTATAATGCAGTTGCCCGGCAGTTACGATTATAATGTAATGGAACGTGGTGCTACGCTTTCCATGGGGCAGCGGCAGTTGTTATCTTTTGTAAGGGCCTTGTTGTATAATCCTGCCATTTTAATTTTGGATGAAGCCACATCATCGGTTGATACTGAAAGTGAAAACCTGATTCAACATGCTATTGATACTTTAATTACCGACCGCACTTCTATTGTAATTGCTCACCGCCTAAGCACCATACGCAAAGCGGATAAAATAATGGTGCTGGATAAAGGAGAAATTAAAGAAATAGGCACCCACGATGAACTTTTGGCCAAAGAAGGTTTTTACTACCAGCTGCATAAAATGCAGTTTGAAAAGAAGGTGAAAATGGCGTAAAATTTACTTTTTCTGCCATCTAATTTCCTATTTCCGCCTTCCATCGTTATCTTTGCGGCAAAATTAGGGATTTGTATGCGTCATAAGTGCTTAAAATCATTGCTGGTATTGGCTTTCGGCCTTTTTTTAACTGTTTTTGCAGCAAATACTTTTGCGCAAGGAACTGACAAAGAACCAACTGCTGAAAAGGCTAAAGAAGGCCTTGATATGAAAGAAGTGATTTTCGGCCATATTATGGACGCTCACGAATTTCATTTTTTTACCATAAAACATGAAGATGGCACTAAAACTGAGGCTGCCATTCCTTTACCGGTAATTCTTTATTCTTCACAAAAAGGCTTCTCTTTTTTCATGGCTTCAAAATTTGAAGAAGCAGAAAAAGAAGGTAAAGAAGATTACGAAGGTTACAAATTAGCGGAAGGCAAAATTGTTGCCACTGACCCAAGCGTAAAAGTGTATGATTTTTCTTTAACCCGTAACGTGGTGCAAATGATTTTAGCGTTAGCGCTTTTAGTTTGGATATTGACAAGCATCGGTAAAAAATATAAAAGCGGCCAAGGTGTTACATCTGCGCCAAAAGGTATGCAGAGCTTGGTAGAGCCGGTTGTTGTTTTTGTGAGGGATGATGTTGCCAGACCAAACCTTGGTTATAAAGCCGAAAAATACTTACCTTATCTTTTAACTATTTTCTTCTTTATATTGATCAACAACATATTTGGATTAATACCTGGTACTGCAAATGTTACCGGTAATATAGCCTTTACGGTTGTATTAGGTGTAATTACTTTCATTGTAATGTTGGCAAGCAGCAACAAACATTTTTGGCTGCACATTTTTAATCCTCCTGGAGTTCCTGGCTGGGTTAAGGTTATTTTGGTGCCAGTAGAATTTATGAGTTTGTTTTTAAAACCTTTCTCATTGATTATTCGATTGTTCGCCAACATGGTGGCTGGTCACATCATCATTATCTGTTTAATTTCATTGATATTTATATTTGGACAAATCAGCCCAGCACTTGGTTATGGATCTTCAATCATTTCAATACCATTTACCATTTTCATTTATTTTATAGAAATATTAGTGGCTTTTTTACAGGCGTATATTTTTACTACGCTTACAGCAGTTTTAATTGGCAGCGCTATCGAAGGCGACCATCATCATGAAGGGCATAGCAGCCACGATAATGAAAATGGTTTGTACGATGATGCTGTTATGCTTTAATTAGGAATTATTATTTAACAATAAATCAAGAACAATGGACTTAACAATTTTATTGGATGGCATCGGAAACGCAGGTGGTGCAGTAGGTGCAGGACTTGCAGCAATGGGTGCTGGTATTGGTATCGGTCAAATTGGTAAAGGCGCTGTTGAAGGGATTGCCCGTCAACCAGAAGCTACCAACGATATCCGTGCTAACATGATCTTAGCTGCGGCTCTTGTAGAAGGTGCTGCTCTATTTGCTATCATCGTAGGCCTTCTTGCAATGATTATGAAATAATCAATTGCAAAAATCTTTTCTGCATCCAACGCACAGGGCAGCGGATGCAGAATTTTTAAATTCATTTTAATACCTGCTTTAAACTACGCCAGTAATAAGTAGCAAAGCAATAATAATTTATACTATGTTTTTAATACCGGAATCAGGCTTGCTTTTTTGGACGCTTTTAGCTTTCCTTATTGTGTTTTTTATCTTGAAAAAATTTGCATGGCCTGCAATTATTAAAGGTTTGCATGATAGAGAGAACTCTATTGCAGAAGCTTTATCTACTGCAGAAAAAGTAAAACTGGAAATGGCTCAGTTGAAAAACGACAATGAATTGTTGTTGGCAAAAGCCCGTGAAGAAAGAGCTGCTCTTTTGAAAGAAGCTAAAGAAACCAAAGACAATATCGTTAACAGTGCTAAAGACGAAGCAAAGACACAGGCTGCAAAAATTATTGCAGATGCACAAGCCAGCATTCAGCAACAAAAAATGGCGGCATTAACTGATTTGAAAAACCAAATTGGTAACCTGGTTATTGAAACCAGCGAAAAAGTATTACGTAAAGAATTAAGCAATAAAGCTGAGCAGGAAAGTTATATTAAAACACTTGCATCAGAAGTAAGATTAAACTAAGACAAAAGCTTCAAGCTTTAAGCCTCAAGGGATAAGTACTTAAACTCTTGCAGCTTTTTCCCTTGTAGCTTGTAACTCAGAATATATGAATAATCCACGTTTAGCAAGCAGGTACGCACAAAGTTTATTGGACTTGGCAACAGAGCAAGGTTCGATTGAAGCGGTATATGCTGATATGAAATGGCTGGACAGTGTTTGCAAAAGCAATCCTGATTTTTTAGCCGTGTTGCACAGCCCTGTTATTAAGGAAGATAAAAAACAAATCATTTTAAAAGCGGTTACTGACGGCAGGATATCTACATTAAGCGCTGCATTTGTAGACTTATTGGTAAGAAAAACAAGGGAAAGCAATTTGCACGAAATCGTTAATGCTTATATAGATCAGTACAATACTTTAAACAGCATTCAAAAGGTTAAAATAACTACGGCATCGCCTTTAACTGATGATTTGAAAGAAGCGATAATGGCTAATGTAAAATCTGCCTTGCCTACGCAAAAGTTTGAAATAGAAACTGCTGTAAAGGATGAATTGATTGGTGGTTTTATTGTAGAAACCGGCGGCCAGTTGGTTGATGCAAGCATCTTAAGAGATTTAAAAGATATTCAAAAACAATTTATGGATAACGAGTTTATTCATAAGATTAGATAATTGTTTTTGAGAAAGATATTAAAAAAACTGTCCCCAATAAATTAGGGACAGTTTTTTTGTGGCATATACTAGCTTAAATATTTTTTGTGATTCAAAATAATATTTAGATATTTGTCTAAATACCTAAATATTGACTAATTTTTTTAAAGCGCTCAACGATCCGATAAGAAGGGAAATATTGGAATTATTAAAAAATGGTGATTTGACAGCGGGTGAAATTGCCGACCAGTTTAATATTACAAAACCCAGCATCAGCCATCATTTGGATATTTTAAAACAAGCCGATTTGGTAACGGCAGTTAAAGACGGGCAATACATTTATTACTCCATCAATACAACGGTGATAGATGAAATGCTGAAATGGTTTATTCAATTTAAAAGCAAAAAATAAACACATGAAAAAGACAACTGTTATTTTTATTTGCCTGGCAATAGCTTTATTACCTGCTGCATACCTGCTTTATATATGGAATTCTTTACCCGCAGTTGTTCCTACGCATTGGGGTGTATCAAGCCAGCCTGACGCATATGGGAGCAAGAATACACTTGTTATACTCCCAGCTATTTTTAGCGGAATAACTATTTTAATTGTACTGCTGATTTTAAACCTCGATAAAATTGATCCTAAAAAAGGAAAGAACATGCCGCCAAGTCTTACCAATAAACTGGCTATTTCTCTCTCTTTTTTTATGGCTGCTATTTCAATTTACATTTTATACATAACGCAAAACAAGAGCCATCAAATGGGTAATTTTATTTTCTTCTTGATAGGCTTTCTTTTTGCAGTTTTGGGTAATATTCTCTATTCTGTAAAGCAAAATTTTTTTATTGGTGCAAGGCTACCATGGACGTTGAGTAACGAGGAAAATTGGAATAAAACCAACCGGTTGATGAGCAAATTGTTTTTTGCAAGTGGAATAATAATATTAGCATCTTCTTTTTTCTTACCAACTATTGCCATGACAATTATTACGCTGGTAAGTGTTTTAGGTTCCAGTATTTATTGCATTGTGTTTTCCTATTTATTATTTAGAAAACAACAACAAATATCTAAATAAGAATTATTGAAACCTGAATACCGGCGATTTAATATCGTGGTAAAATAAGAAAGTCCATTTTTCTTGTTGGCCTTGTTGCCACCATTGCTGCCTTAATTCCATGCATTTCTTTCCGTCGTAATCATACTTGGCAACAAACTTGTTTTTCATTTGTAGTAACTGCGGTGCCACATCACCGCCAAAAAAAACTTTCTGCTCATCTTGTTCAATCCAAAATACCTGGTGAAAAGGTGAATGTGCACCGGTAACTTCATACTTTATATAATCATCAATAATACCATCTCCCTTTGTAAAAATGACTTTATCACTATCGCCTAAAATTTCAAACTCTGTGGGCGTGTAAGATGGTTTGCCTTTAGCCATCGCTGAATCAAACTCATCCCGGTTTACATAATAACTTGCATTGGGAAAACTGATAAATTTTTGCCCTAATATTTTATCTTCCTTACTTACGCCTCCACTATGATCTTTATGTAAATGGCTCATTAAGACTTTAGTAACGTCCATAGGATTAATACCATTATTCAAAAGATTTTGATGAATTTGCAAGCTGCCGTCTTTATTGGTAAAGCCGAGACCGGTATCAATAATTAAAATATCTTTTTTAGTAATGATAGCAAAGGGTTGTATTTCCACCAATAAACTTCCTACAGGTCGTTTTTGCAAATCATCTTTTTCTACATTAAAAGGAATGAATTGTTTGGTATTGTCGATTGTGAAGGAGCCTTCGCTGAGTGGAATTATTTTCATGTTGTATTATCTTAAAATCATACTTCTATCTGCATCTAATTTAACAGAGATGAAAAGCAGAACAGTAAAAGTTATCAATGACGATCCGCCATAGCTTAATAATGGCAGCGTAATGCCTGGCGATGGTGCTAACCCCAGTGTCATACAAACATTTAATGCAACGTGAAAGAACAATATACCCACCACGCAATACATATACACCCTGCTGAATGTGCTTCGCTGTCGTTCCGCCAAATAAACCAGCCGCAGCATGAGCCCAAAATATAAAAGCATCAATATTGCACAGCCAAAAAATCCAAAATTCTCACCCACGGAAGAAAAAATAAAGTCAGTATTTTGAGCCGGTACAAATTCGCCACGGGTTTGTGTACCCTGTAAAAAACCTTTGCCCCAAAAACCTCCGCTGCCTATGGCAATTTTAGATTGTTGTACATTATAACTTTCTACCTTCTCCCCATTCTTCTTTTTTGTTGTACCTAACTTGCCTAGTTCTTTTTGAATTTCTGCCGTTCGTTTTTCTGTACTGAATTTATATTCATCTATCATTCCAAAAGTGGTGAGTATACGAACTACCTGGTGCGCTTTAAGTACACTATTAAATAATGCCGGCACTAAAAAGAGTTTAATGCCGATACACAACACCCAGACCGCAATAATTATAAACAGTTTAATAATATCCCTTTTAATTTTTCTCCAATAGATGTACACAAACAATAAGCCTATTACAGTAAGGGTAATAAAAAATATATGGCTTGGCATTACAATACTTGCAATAATTAAAATGGCAAATGAAAAAAGAATGATGAGGTAAAGCGTAGGTAATCCTTCTCTGTAAAATGCAATGGCAAATGAAAAATATACCACCGCAGCGCCTGGTTCTTTTTGCAATACTGATAAAATAGCCGGAGAAAATGCGATGGCGGCAGCAATCAACTGCGTTTGTATTCTATGAAAATTCGTTTCAGGCAGCGATAAATATTTTGCCAATGCCAGCGAAGTAAATATTTTACAAACTTCCACTGGCTGTATATTCATAAAGCCCAATGGTATCCAACTTTTTGAACCTCCCACTTCTTTACCTACAACAAAAGTGGCCAATATCAATAAAACACCTCCGGCATAAGAAAGATTGGCTGTTGCGGTAAAAAATTTACTATCAGTAAGTAAAATAAATATCGCCACTACAGCACTGATACCGAAGAAAAATAATTGCTTACTGTATTCTTTTTTAAATCCTAAAAAGGTTTGTACTACATTATCCCCTGCCTTGTATTCTACCGAAAAAATACAAAGCAACCCAACTATCACCAGTGCCAGGTAAAGCAATACTGTTACCCAATCGATGCCTTTTGATATTGAAGCTTTTTTTTGATACATTATCGTGAGTGGTGAGTGGTGAGTGGTGAGTTGCGTGAGCACTAAGTCACGGCTCACTATTCACCACTCCGGTTATTTTGTGGTGTCTTTTATTTCTGGTTTCTTTTTTTCGTTTGGTAAAATTGCCTCCGTTCTTATGGTTGCTCTTTTATCGCCACTGTCTTTTTTCGGTTGCCCTTTTTTCATTTGATCTTTATCAGCCTTCATTTTATCCAAAGCATCTTCTTCATCGCCTTCATCAATATCAAGTGTATCTTTTATCACTTTAATAAATCCTTTTGCAATAAGATAAGCCGAATCTTTAGCATGACGTAGAGAATCCTGTTTTTTTAATTCCACATAAATTCTTTCGGGAATAAGATTGGTATTGGACATTGTTTCAATCAGATCCAGTCTTTTTTTATCAGTGATAGAATCCTTTAAATATTTTTCCACCATCAAACTTACAATTGGCGCTGCAAACCATGCACCCTGTCCGCTATTTTCCACCACACACATTATTGCAATCTTAGGATTTTCTCTTGGTGCAAATGCAGCAAAGAAAGAGTGGTTCTTTTGTTTCTCGCCGTGAAAATAATTTTCCACCGTACCTGTTTTACCACACATGGTTATTCCGTCTATTCTTGCCCTTCGACCTGTACCTTGTTCTACCACACCCTGCATACCGTTATGCACTACCTCAAAAATACTATCAGGTATATCAATGGTTTTATGTTTTTCTTTATAATTGGTAAGCATTCCAAATTTGTCGCCGCCTTCAATAGAGTCAACAACATGCGGTGTTATATACCAGCCCTTGTTAGCAATATAAGCCATTTCATTAGCCACCTGTATTGGTGTTACATCCACTTCACCTTGCCCTATACTTACCGAACGAAAGCTGCAATAGTTCCAATGACCGGGGCCAAATTTTTTAGGATCGTTATACAATGCAGGTGTTGGAATGGTACCTCTTTTTTCAGAGGGCACATCTACTCCCAATTTATGGCCAAGCCCAAAGGCGTACATATATCTATCCCAGTTGGCAAGAGCACTATCCATGTTGGGATATTTTGGATTATTAATCACCCGTTGCATTACAGTGGCAAAATAAGTATTATCCGAAACCGTAATGGCGCTTTGCATATTGAAGGTACCTCTATCCAGACATTTCATCGGCTTTCCTGTACCGCAGCCATAAAAGGCGCCGCTGCAACTCACTGTTGTTTGCGTTGTTATCACACCTTCGTGTAAGCCTACCAGTGCTTGTAAAGTTTTAAAAGTAGAACCGGGAGAATAAGATGCATTTACAGCACGGTTCAACAAGGGCAGTGCAGGGTTAATCAATAATTCCTGGATATGCCTTTTTCTTTCGGCCCCTGTTAAGAGCTTGGGCTTAAAGCCAGGCGAACTTACCATACAAATAATACCACCTGTTTTTGGATTGATGGCCACTATAGAACCCAGTTTGTTAGTCATTAACTTTTCGCCCAATGCCTGCAATTCTATATCGAGTGAAGTATGCATATTCTGTCCCGCAATTGCAGCTGTATCATATCTTCCCTTTTCTATTCTTTCGGTAAGGCGGTTCTTATTATCTCTCTTCCATAACTCAATCCCACGCTGGCCCATTAGTACTTTTTCGTAAGTTTTTTCAATACCGGCTTTTCCAATATAATCACCCATAACATAACCCTGGTAATTGGTATTCTTTAAAATATTTGAGTCCACTTCACTTAAGTAACCTAAAATATTTCCACCTGCATCAAAAGGATAATCCCTTACCGACCTTTCCTGCAAATAATAGCCTGGTGCAAATTTGTACAGGTTCTCTGTAATTTTTGCCATCTTTTCATTATTCAACAAGGCTTCAAATACCGAGGGACGAAAGCCTTTGTTTTTTATGATGGCACTTACAATTCTTTTTCTAAATTCGGCGGTATCAATATTTAATATTTTGCATAAGGTTGCTGTATCAGTGCCTCTTATTTTATCAGGTATCACCATCAAATCGGAAATGGTAGTGTTTTGCAAAATGGCTTTGCCATTACGATCATACACAATGCCCCTGTCGGGATAAATCACTTTTCTAAAAGTGCCCTGAGCTTCTGATTCAATTATATACTTAGAAGAAAACAACTGCAGGTGCATCAGTTGCAGCAATATAATAACCATTATGCCGATGAACACCAGCATGATAACATTTTTACGGGACTGATTGAAGACAGACAAAGTGGATTGTAGATTTTAGATTTATGATTTTAGATTTTGACGATGGATGACAGACAACGGACAACAGACAACGGAAAGAACTCAGCATTCACAACTCACCATTGACCATTCACCCCTACACCGTGTTCGTTCTAAATTTTTGTTTTCTTACAAATAACAATTCTGTAATTATTATAAGCAATAAACTAATAGCGGTTGACAACAAGGTTTTACCCAGAAAATACCAAATGTTTCCAAACTGCCAGGCTTCTAATAAAAATAACCAGGCGTGATGAACCAATGTGAGTACGGCGATATAAATAAAATAGGGCAATACGCCACCCATGCTTTTTATTGACGGTTCTTCATAGTTGCCATCGGCACCTTCTTGCGGAATTAACAGGTTAACCATATACGGCCGCAGGTAAGCAATCAATACACATGCTGCTGCATGAAAGCCGGGGTTGTGCTGAAAACTATCAAGAGTAAAACCAAATAAAAATGCAATTAGCAATTGCCAGCTACGGCTCATGTTAAAAGGTAGCCACAATACAAATAAAAAATACAACAGAGGTGTTGCCATTCTGTGAATGGGCGGTATCTTATCCAGTACAAATACCTGTACCAGAATAAAAAGTATAAACCTGATAATATTTTTTACTAACGTATTCATTTATAAACCTGCTCTCATTGATTATTTTACTTCTTTCTTTGCCTTTTCCAATAAATCATTAATGGCTTGCTGCTGGCTATCGTCTATAGCATAAACGTATTGGAGGCTATAAAAATTTGCTGCCGACCTGAATTTTATCAGATAATTATTGGTGCTTTTGTCCGGCACCACTTCAGTTACATAGCCCAATAGCTTGCCTTGTGGAATACTGATACTATTGCCGCTTGAAATAATGGTATCGCCGATAGCTACTTTTGCACTTCTTGGTATCCTTGTTATCGAAAGAATATTTGGGGTTGTACCGTCCCAGCTTATAGTACCTCTTTCGCCATTGCTTCTCAATAACATACCTTCAATATGACTGTCTTTATTCAATAGGCTCATTACAACTGCATAGTCGCTGGTAATATCAGTGATTGTTCCTACAACACCGTTATTGATGTCTACCACCCCCATACCTTTTTTAAGGTTACCATTACTGCCACGGTTCAATACAATGAAATTGCTTTGTGTATTTACTGAATTCTCAATTACTTCTGCATGCAGGTAAGTATATTTTCTATACTGTAAAACAGAATCTACTTTAACCGTATCAATAACAGCTTTGGTAACTGAATCCGGTAATTGAAAATCAGCTTTCAATTTATTATACAATGCTTCATTGGCTTTTACCAAAGAGTCGTTGGTTATTTTAAGATGAAAATAATTTTCAATTTTATTGTACTGCTCATTTACTTTACCCGTAAGCTGGTTAGCAGTACCGCTAAAAACGGCGTTATGATAAGTATTGTAATGAACAATCAAATAGATACAGAATCCCTGTAGCAACAGGAAAAAGAGCAGGTTAAAATAGCGGCGAATGAAAAGAAAAATATTACGCACCGGGGGGAAAATATTTATAATATCGAATGTTCAAATGCCGAATGTGAAATACGCTAACATTCGATATTTCACATTCGATATTTTCTATTGCAAATTTATCTCATCACAAAAGGGTACCTGTCGTAGTGCTTTAAAGCAATGCCAGTGCCACGCACTACGCTCTTAAGCGGATCATCTGCCACATGTACCGGCAATTTAATTTTTGCCTGCAGTCTTTTATCCAAACCTCTTAACAATGCACCGCCACCAGTAATGTATAATCCACGGCGATAAATATCTGATGCTAATTCGGGAGGTGTTGTTTCAAGAGCCTTTAAAATGGCTTCTTCAATTTTAAAGATGCTTTTATCCAGGGCTTCTGCTACTTCCTGAAAGCTAACCATTACCTGTTTAGGAATACCAGTTACCAAATCCCTTCCATTTACAGGTATATCATCCGGTGGATTTTCCAAATCTTTCATGGCAGCGCCAACCTGTATTTTAATCTGCTCGGCGGTACGTTCACCAATCAACAAACTATGATAACGGCGTAATGCCTCCATAATATCGGCAGTAAATTCGTCACCGGCAATACGTATACTTTGATCGCACACAATACCAGCCAATGCAATTACGGTAATACCAGTGGTACCACCTCCAATATCAATAATCATGTTTCCTACGGGTTCTTCCACATCAATACCAATACCCAAAGCTGCAGCCATAGGCTCATGTATCAAATACACTTCTTTTGCACCAGCTTGCTCGGCGCTATCTCGTACGGCTCTTTTTTCCACCTCGGTAATGCTGCTTGGTATGCAAATCATCATACGCCAGCTTGGGGCAAACAAAGGTTTTTTAGGATAGATCATTTTGATCATTTCCCTTATCATTAACTCAGCAGCATTAAAATCTGCTATCACACCATCTTTTAGCGGACGAACGGTACGGATGCTCTCATGGGTTTTTTCATGCATCATCAATGCCTTTTTACCCACGGCTAAAATGTTTTTAGGATTGTTTCGGTCCAGTGCTACAATAGATGGCTCATTCACCACAACTTCGTCATTGTGTATAATGAGGGTATTGGCAGTACCCAGGTCAATCGCAATTTCCTGTGTAAAAAAATTAAAGAGGCCCATATTTTATTAAGTGAAAACTACTTGTAAATTAATGCAAGCAAAGTTGAAGGAAATTATTTGAATTAACAACGGCAAATATTTTATTTTTCAAAGATTTATTAAAAACCCGATTTGAGGCAAAACCAGTAAAACCGGGGGCGGACAAGGGTTTGCTAATTTTTTTAGCTTTTCTGGTTTTCTGTGTTTATCCTCTACGTCTAATCTATATAGTTAGTCACTGGGGTTAATAACAATTCTATTGAAATTCGTAGCCAATATCGCTGCGGAAAAACATATTTTCAAAATACAGTTGTTCCATCATATAATTCGATTGTTCGGCTGCTTCCGAAATAGTGTCGCCAAAAGAAGTTACTACCAAAACCCTGCCACCATTTGTTACAACGTTGCCATCTTCCTTTTTTGTTCCAGATTGAAAAACAAGGCTGTTTTCCAATGCTTCATTCTCAAGGCCATTTATTTCGATGCCAATTTTATGGTCGCCCGGATACCCGCCACTTACTGCTACCACAGCGGCTGCTGAACGAGGGTCAATTTCCAAATTAATTACGTTTAGGCTTTGCTGTGCTGTAGCTATTAATATTTTTACCAAATCAGTTTTTATACGAGGTATCACTACTTCGGTCTCTGGGTCGCCCATCCGGCAATTGTATTCAATTACTTTCGGTTCGCCATCATCGTTCATCAAACCAAAAAATATAAAACCTTTATAATCTAGTTTATCTTTTTTCAGCCCTTGTATGGTTGGTTCAATGATTTTTTCTTTTACTTTTTGTAAAAATGCTTCGTCAACAAACGGCAATGGACTTACAGCGCCCATACCACCAGTGTTAAGGCCAGTGTCACCTTCGCCGATACGTTTATAATCTTTTGCTTCTGGCAACAACAAATAATTTTCACCATCTGTCAATACGAAAACGCTCAGTTCGATGCCTTTTAAAAATTCTTCTATTACTACTTTTTTACCTGCATCGCCAAATTTTGAGCGGTGCAACATCAATTCAAATTCAGATAAAGCTTCTAAATTATTCTGGCAAATCAATACGCCTTTTCCTGCCGCAAGGCCATCGGCTTTTAATACTATCGGCAATGGATGCCCTTTAATATATTCCACACCAGCAACATAATTTTCTACTGTAAATTCTCCATAAGCTGCTGTAGGTACATTATGCCTTTTCATAAATGCCTTGGCAAAAGCCTTACTACCCTCCAGTTGAGATGCTGCCTTTGACGGTCCAATTACCGTAATATGTTTTGTGGCTGGGTTATTTTTAAAAAAATCGTATACGCCTTTCACAAGCGGTTCTTCGGGGCCAACCAAAACTAATTCTACGTTATTGCTGATGCAGGCCGCTGCCAGCAATTCAAAATCATTTACTGCAACCGGCAGGTTGGTACCGCATAAAGCTGTACCGGCATTTCCAGGCGCAATAAATAGTTTGTTGCATAATTCACTTTGAGCAATTTTCCAGGCAAATGCATGTTCCCTGCCTCCGGAACCAATTAAAAGGATGTTCATGGATTTGATTCAGTTATTAAATAGATTGTACTTTAAGTTTGCGAATTTAAAAATATGCGCCGTCATTTCAAGATTAATTTTATGAAAGGGCAGCGCTTATATAAAATTATTATAACACATCATTTTAAAATTGCAAGGCATAAATTGATTTACTAAAAAGAAAATCACTATTTTGAGGTATTAAACTAACTAAACAAGCATTTAAAAATCACTATTTATGAACGATCAGCTAAAAACAGGTAAACATCCAAAAGGACTTTATATTTTATTCTTCACAGAGATGTGGGAACGTTTTGGATATTACCTAATGGTTGGTATTTTATTTTTATTCTTAACAAATAGTACCGGTAAAGGGCTTCCTAAAGCAATGGGATCAGACGTGGTAGGTACTTTTATTGCGTTGGTATATTTAACACCTTTCATTGGTGGTTTGTTGGCTGACCGTTATCTCGGTTATATCAAATCTATTTTTATTGGAGGCACATTAATGGCTATCGGGTATCTCACCATTGCATTGCCAGGAGATTATACTGCATATATATCGATGGCTTTAATCATTATCGGTAATGGCTTTTTTAAACCCAATATTTCCACTTTATTAGGAAATATGTATAATAGAGAAGATCTAAAGCCGCTAAAAGATAATGCCTACAATATTTTTTACATGGGCATTAATATAGGCGCTTTTTTCTGCAATTTTATTGCTGCTATTCTTCGTAATAAAATTGGTTGGCAGGCAGCATTTTCTGCGGCTGGTGTTGGTTTAATTATAGGAATGATTGTTTTAGCAATGAGTTTAAAGCACATTAAATCTTATGATGTAAAAAGGCCTATGCAAGCAGATGATATGCCTACATCAAAAATATTGGGAACTGTATTTGTACCAATGCTAATTTTCGCAGTGATTGGGTGGTTTATACCAGGTCATATTTTTGGAAGTGATTCTGCCGATGCTTTCATATTTGCCTGTATGCCTGTAATTGTATTTTACATTTCTCTTTGGCGAAAAGAAAAAGGGGATGATAAAAAAGGAATTGGCGCATTATTATTCGTATTCGCTGTTTCTGTTATTTTCTGGACTATTTATAATCAGAACTCAACTGGTTTAACTATTTGGGCAGAATCGCATACTGACCGCTCAATTCCTCAGTTTATGGAAAAGCCTGCCGATGCGGTTTATACTTTGCAGAATTTGTCTGACACCAACCGGCTTGGTGATAAGTTGGATGAACATATGGTAGTAGTGACTGATGCAGATTCAATTGTAAAAAAGGATACCATTTTTACAACGAAAATGAAAAATAATAAACTGAATATTGATACTGCCGTATATGGTATTACAAAAAACGGGAATAGGGTAGATACAGGATCCAAAGCTGTTCAGGTAATGGGACCTGATCCTTACTTTGTTAATATGCCTAAGGATAAATGGCCGTTAAGTGGAGTTGCTAAAGTGGGTAATACGGAATTGTTCCAATCTATCAATCCATTTTTTATTGTTGCATTTACACCATTATTGATTTTATTTTTTGCATGGCGATCCCGACGAGGGAAGCCGGTTAGTACGGCCAGCAAATTTGCGTGGGCATTAATCATATCCGGATTAAGTGCGTTGGTGATGGTGTTTGCGGTGATGTCGGTACCGAGCATATATACACACAAAACAAGTTCCTTCTGGCTCTTCCTCACTTATGGTGTATTTACGGTGAGTGAGATTTGTTTGAGCCCTATTGGATTATCATTCGTATCTAAATTAGCACCTCAACGCCTAACCGCTTTAATGATGGGAGGATGGTTTATATCTACTTCACTGGGCGGCAAAGTAGCAGGTATAATGGCCAGTTCTTGGGATAGCGTTACTGATAAAAAGATTTTCTTCGGTATAATTGCCCTAGCAGCCATTCTAGGTGGCTTGTTGATTTTCAGCAGGGTAAAATCATTGGATAAAATTGTAAGAGATAAAACAGGTTCTGCATAAAATATAAGCTTTCATTTAAGGCGATACTGATGGTATCGCCTTTTTAATTTATCTTACTTTCAAACTCAACTTATGTCTGAAAAGAAAATATTTCAACCTTTTGTTTCGCCGCAAACCATCATGAAAGAGTTGACCGGAAAATCAATTTTATTAGGATGTTTTTTTGGTGTAGTATTTGGCGCTGCCAATGTTTATTTAGCGCTAAAGGCAGGCCTTACCGTTTCTGCATCCATTCCTATTGCTGTAATAGCGATTACACTTGGGCGTAAGTTTTTCAAAACGACAATTCTCGAAAATAATATTATACAAACAACCGGTAGTGCTGGCGAAAGCATTGCTTCGGGTGTAGCATTCACCTTGCCGGGTTTTTTATTCTTGTCTTCGCCCGACAGTGCTTCTTATTTTAATTATTTAACGATATTAATTTTAGCCATCGTTGGAGGTATGCTGGGTACCTTGTTGATGATACCTTTAAGAAAAGCATTAATAGTAAATGAGCATGACACATTGCCTTATCCCGAAGGAACTGCTTGCGGCGATGTTTTAAAGGCTGGTGAAAAAGGTGGCGATTTTGCCAAAACTGCTTTCTGGGGATTGGGTATTGCATTTTTATATGCAATTCTGCAAAAGATATTGCACATTGTCGCAGAAACTCCTTTTTATATCACTAAACAAGCCAATAAATTTTTCCCTTCTGCTAAAATAAGTGGGGAGATAACACCTGAGTATATGGGTGTGGGTTATATCATAGGCCCGCGCATTGCAGGTGTACTGGTAGCTGGCGGTGTGTTAAGCTGGCTGGTATTTATTCCCTTGTTATCATTTTTGGTACCTGCAGATGTTGTTGCAGCGCAATTGGTAAAACTGGGTTACCTTAAAGACATTGCAACTGATGGTGGTAAAGGCGGATGGAATGCTGCCACCCATACTTTTAATGATTATTCCGCCGCGGTTTATTATGCATTTATCAGGCTGATTGGCGCTGGTGCGGTTACAGCCGGCGGTGTAATTACTTTAATAAAAACCATCCCTACCATTGTTAAATCGGTTAAAGGAAGTTTTGGTTCCATTAAAAATGCAGGCGTGCAAAGTGGCGAAGTGTTAAGGACCGAAAGAGATTTGAGCCTTAAAGTTGTTGGCTTTGGCAGCCTTGCCCTTGTGCTGTTGATAGCTGTTTTACCCCAGGTGCCGGGAAATAATATTTTACAAAAAGCATTGATTGGTGTGCTCGTGATCGTCTTCGGCGCTTTGTTTGTTACAGTCTCTTCCAGAATTGTAGGGCTTATCGGATCTTCGAATAACCCTATCAGTGGTATGACCATTGCGACAGTGATGGGCACCAGTTTAATATTTTTAGCAGTCGGTTGGTCCGGTCAGGCTTACGAACCACTTGTGCTGGTTGTGGGCGGAATGATTTGTATTGCTGCAGCAAACGCCGGCGCTACATCACAGGATTTAAAGAGTGGTTATATTGTAGGAGCAACGCCTAGAAATCAGCAGATTGCCTTATTCGTTGGCGCCATTGTTTCATCAATAGTAATTGGTATTACTATTAAATACTTAGATGGCCCCAACCACCTTATAGGAACCGATAAATTTCCTGCTCCGCAAGCCACTTTAATGGCTACATTAATTAAGGGAATAGAATCCCAGAAATTAGATTGGCAATATGTTTTTGTAGGCGTTTTTTTAGCGGTAGTAATGGAGCTTTGCAAGATTAAATCTTTGAGTTTTGCAATAGGTGTTTATCTTCCATTGTCAACCACATTACCTATCGCTATTGGCGGCGCAATTAAAGGTTTAGTGGAACGCAAAAAGAAAAAAGCAAATATTGTAAGCTCACCCGAAGAAGAAGAGTTAGGTAAAGGAAGTTTGTTTGCTACCGGCCTGGTTGCAGGCGGGGCCATTGCCGGCGTAATTGTAGCTTTTGTTTCGGGTAGCCAATGGGGTGATAAATTTTTAAAGAGTGTAACTATGGAAGGTTCGTTGGATGATTGGTTAGGCACAAACGGTTATTATTTATTAGGTGTTTTATTTTTTGCAGCCATGGGCTGGATGCTATATAGAACAGCACTGAAGAAAACTGAAAAATTAGAATGAAAGCAATAGTCTTTTTAATAAATATAATTTATTGGTTGGGGATATTTATTTCGCCAGCCGCTATATTTTGTTTTGTTGCTTTATGGCTTTATTCAAATCATACAATAGGTTTGGTAATAGCTATAGCGATAGGAATAGCTGGTGTGGCATTGGGAATTGTATTAGCAGAATATGTAAGAAAAAAATATGGGCTTCAAAATTTTTTTGGAGGTGTTTATTTAACTCCCGATATTAATGAAGATGATAAGAAATAAATTAAAAGGCTGCTATTAACCGAGCAGCCTTTTTAATTAGGGATTTAATCTCTTATATAAAATTCAAATAATCAAACTTACTGCCTAATATCATTTTATCATCTGCAGCCAGCCATTTATTCAATACTGTAGCATATACATTCTTAAAATCAACCTGGTGTTTTAAATCGCCTTCATTCAAATCTTCCAGGTTAGGCATGGGATTAAGTAAGCCTTTTTGTTTTAATCCGCCGCTGATAAAAAACATATTATTTGCGGTACCATGGTCGGTGCCGCCGCTGGCATTTTGGGCCACCCTTCGGCCGAATTCGCTAAAGGTCATCATAAGCACATCTTCAAAACGGTTGTTCTTTTTTAAATCGTTTGTAAATGCTTTTACGGCATCATTCAATTCAGTGAACAATCTTTTTTGTTGATTCTCCTGGTTTACATGGGTATCAAAACTGCCCAGGCTTACGTAATATACTTTGGTATTAATATCAGAAAAAATAAGCGAAGCAATTGTTTTCAAATCCTTTCCTAATTCTGTTGAAGGATATACTTCACTAGACGGATGCGCCTGACTTTGCTTATAAATATAATCTGCACTGCTAATTGTTTCACTCATGGTTTTATACAAGTAGTCAATTGTTTCTTCCCCCGGCTGATGGTTTTTATCAATGTCTTTAAAATATTTACTAGTGCTGGTATTCACTAATTTTTTAGGATCCTTAAATGCAAGCCCCTTGCTAAGTTCTCCTTTTAAAGAAAGACTCAACACATCATCCAGTTCCATGGCCTGGGTAGGTTTATCACAACCTTTACATTGCGCATCAAGATAACGGCCTACCCATCCGGTATTTACATATTCATTGCTGGCACTGGCACTTTGCCAAATATCCATGCTTCTAAAATGGCTTCTATCCGGGTTAGGGTATCCCACACTATTGAGTATGCCCAGGCTGCCATCATCGTACAAACCTTTGAAGGCTTCCAGCGCAGGGTTCAAGCCCACTTCATCCGTTACCAGCAATGCTTTATCTTTTGCAATACCCAGTCCCGGCCTGCCTTTGTAATAAATATCATTACGTACTGGTATCACAGTATTCAGCCCATCATTACCGCCACTAAACTGAATAACCACCACCACTTTATTGCCTGCAGGCACCATCATAGGTTTTTCAAATGCCTTTAAAAATTTAGGCAACATGAAGCTTGCAGTAGCAAGAGAACCGATTTGTAAAAATTCTTTGCGCTTTATAACCATAAAATAATTTTAGATTTTAGATTTCTCTTGTTATCCGGCTATCTGTAATATTCAAAATTTTATTCCATTTGGAGTTTCTCATTTCTCAAATCCGAAATCGAAAATCCGAAATCTGAAATCAACAAAGTTGGTACTCCGGAGTACTCATTAAATTCACAATAGCACTTTTAATAAAATTCTCCCGGCTTTCGTTGTTTACATATTTTTCTAAAAGTGCATCAGCCACATGTTCTTTTGTTTGCAAAACAGTGCTTGTAATATTGTCTAATAATTTTTCTCTTGGCACTTTTTCAAAAACTTTATTTACCAAAACCCAATCTATTTTTGCTGTGCCGCCTTTTACAGCTTCCTTTAATTTTTTTGCACCTGCTTCCATCATGCCCATCTGCACATCATCATCTGTTTTTGGCATAATATCCATTATTTCATTGGCAGATAAAATTTGTGGAATACGCAACCGCAACATCAGGCTGCTGCTGTCAATCCAGTTTTTTCCGCCCGGCCATCCGGCAACGTTAGGTGGGTAAAATAATATCTGGCCCAATGTTCTTTGAAACAGTAATTGTGCCTGGTCGTTTTCCATTTCCATAGGCAATAGGCGCCGTATGCCGGCAATCAATTCTACCGGAGATTTAATTTTAGTACCAATATTCTTTTCGTCATAAAACCAATCGGCAGTAAAGATGGATTCCATCAACTTTTTAATATCGTAACCACTCTTATAAAAACCATCTGCAAGCAGTTGCACTTTTGCATCCTCTACATTATCGTTTACAAAATACTTGTATATTTTTTTGGTGATGAATTTTGCGGTTTGCTTTTGCTCTAATAATAAATCGATGATATCTTCTCCATCAAAATTGCCTGTTTTGCCCAATACTGTTTTACTTCCATCATCGTGCTGAAAACGGCGGAATATAAATTCGCCTTTAAGATCGAAAGCCCAGCCGGTAAAAGCCCTGGCCGATTCTTTAACATCATGTTCGGTATAATTGCCACGGCCCATGGTAAACAATTCCATTACTTCACGGGCAAAATTTTCGTTAGGGTGTTGTTTTCTGTTTTGTTGGTTATTCAAAAACTGAATCATAGATGGGCTTTTGCTTACCGCCATTAAAAGCTCTTTAAAATTGCCCAATGCATTTTCTCTTATTATTTGCAAAAGCTCCTGCTGAAAATAACTGTTGATAACACGGCAGGCAAAATGTCCATGCCAGAATAAACTCATCTTTTCTCTAAGTTGAGCTTCACTATTTATCATTTCTTCTAAAAAGCGGATATTCAAATTCTTGAGGTCATCCCTCGATTGTATCCGCATTTCTTTTCTTTGATCAGCACTTAATTGCTGTTTTTGCATTTGCGACACATCCTGTACGCCTTTATACAAACCTTCCAAAAGATTTTGAGCCACTTCAATCCTTTCCGGCTTTTTTGCTGAAGTTTTTACCAATAAGGCCCACAAATCTTTTTGAGAAATGGAATCAAGATCGGCTGCATTTTCGGCCATGGGGCCAAAACCTGCACGCCATAATAAATGTTGATTTTTTAGTCGGTTGGAAGCTGCCATAAAATATCCTAAGGTTAAAAAAGCTGAAGCAATAAGGTGGCTAAGACCTCTTAAATTACAAAAGGTTTAATCTTTAATAAATAAAAATATGCCTGCATACAAAATATGACAGGCATACAAAAGCATGGCGATCTTTACTTAAAAGAAAGCAGCAGATACACTACAAAAACCGGGAATTATTTTTTGGCATTAGCCTGAACATAAGCCAGTACGTTAGCCTTTTCAGTAGCATCCAAACGAGCTTTAGGTGCCATTGATTCCAAGATGCCTACCCAACGCTGAGCAGTAAAATCGGTAGTGGTTTTTAAAGCATGGCAACGGCCACATTTAGCAGTAAATGTAGTTTGGCCCTGGGCAATTGCATTATTATCGCCTGTTGGAGGAATAGTTTCAGGTTTTGCAGGTGGAGGTACTACTGCCGGAGCTACAGCTACCGGTGGAGTGGTTGGGGTGGTTTTAGCTGAGGTTGGTGTGTTCTTATGCGAACAACTCCAAACAAATACAGTTAATGCAACTATTGTAAATATTTTTTTCATAAAAAAGTTTAATGAATTATAAATATAAGGCGTTTACCTAAAAGATTAATGGTGTAACAATGTTTTTTTGTTAACGAATAGTTGTAGCACCAAAATAATCATGTAAAACAGCCGGTAAACTAATTTCATTTTCTGTTTGATTATTTTCTAAAAGACAAGCCATTATACGTGGTAACGCCAGTGAGGAACCGTTTAATGAATGTACCAATTGCGTTTTATTATTTTCATCTTTAAAGCGAATCTTCATCCTGTTTGCCTGAAAGGTTTCAAAATTACTTACTGAACTTACCTCCAGCCATTTCTGTTGTGCGGCGCTATACACTTCAAAATCGTAAGTGAGTGCACCGGTAAAACTCATATCGCCGCCGCATAAATTTAAAATGCGGTAGGGCAATTCCAATGACTGTAATAATTTTTCAATGTGCAATACCATTTCGGTATGTGCATCATAACTTTTTGCAGGATGTACCAGTTGCACAATTTCTACCTTATCGAATTGATGCACTCGGTTCAATCCCCTTACATCGCTGCCAAAACTTCCCGCCTCTCTTCTAAAACAAGGCGTGTACGCCGTCATTTTTATGGGCAAATCATTTTCTTTTACAATTTCATCACGGTAAATATTGGTAACAGGGACTTCGGCGGTTGGTATCAAATACAGTTCATCTGCCGTTACATGATACATTTGCCCTTCTTTATCAGGCAACTGTCCGGTACCGTAAGCTGTGGCCGCATTTACCATCAATGGAGGCAAATATTCAGTATAACCAGCCGCAGTATTGTAATCTAAAAAATATTGTATTAATGCCCTTTGCAATTTTGCACCTTTGCCTTTATACAATGGAAAACCGCTGCCGGTAATTTTTGCACCCGTTTCAAAATCAACCAGGTCATATTTTTTTATCAATTCCCAATGTGGTACTGCTGTTGCAGCAAGCGTTGGTTTTGCTCCTGCTTCTCTTACTACCAGGTTATCTTCCGGTGTTTTGCCTTTGGGTACAGATTGGTGTGGCAAGTTGGGCAACACCACCAATGTTTGGTACAACAATTCTTCTGCATCGCTCAATTGCAAAGCCAGGTTTTGTTGTGTTGCTTTATAAGCAGTCACTTCTTCTTTTTTGATATCGGCAAAGCTTTTTTCTCCTTTGGCCATCAGCATACCAATTTCTTTGCTATGCAGATTAATAGCTGCCTGCAGGCTTTCGCTCTCTACTTTTAATTTACGCACTTGTTCATCAAGCGCTACCACTTTATCCACCAGCGACAAATCAGCAAAATTCTTTACACTTAATCTTTCCTTTACTAATTCAACATTTTGCCTGATAAAATTTACCTGTAACATTTTATTTTAAATATTTTGGCAAAGGTAAGGTTTTGATTTTTTTTGAGGCGAGCTTTTGAGCCTCAATTGATCATAAGTGGCAGCGCTCCGTTCAACAGCAAGTCATTGTTCATCTTTAATTATGTTTTATTCTTCAATAGCGGCGCAGGGCTTTTTATTTATCTTTGCGCCATGCAGCACGTAAAAGACGATTTACAGGTAAGGTGGTTGAAGCTACGTATTAAACTAAAAGAACGATTTGGCATAAAGCCAGATATGGATGGCATATTGTTTTTAATAGGCATACAGGAACTCGGCAGCGGCAAACAGGATTTTACCAAAGAACAAAAGCAAGACCTGATGCATATTGCAGTATGTACCATATTATCTGCCAGCGGCTATTATGCTCTATCCGGCCACGATGAAGACAATTGGCCACATTTTGATCAGCTAAAACCTTTGCCGGGTTTTATTATGATAGAACAGGAAAATTTTTTAAAAGACCATATTCTATTGTATTTTCAATCTCAAAAATTTATTGACTAATTATTTATGAAGACATTAAAAATTGTATTCGCAGTTGTAGTATTGTCAGTTGTTGCATTTAATGCCAATGCGCAGGTAAAAAAACCGGTAACTATTAAGCCGCAGGTAGTTAAAAAAAATCCAGCTACAAGAGTTAAGCTGACCACAGATTTTGGCGTGATGATCATCAGGTTATATGATTCTACTCCATTACACAGCAATAATTTTGCAAAACTGGCCAAAGCGCATTTCTTCGATAGCCTTTTATTTCATCGTGTAATAAAAGGGTTTATGATACAAGGTGGTGATCCTACAAGTAAAAATGCTGAGCCCGGCGCTATGTTGGGCAGTGGTGGTGGAGATATGCAAAGAATACCTGCAGAGTTTAAGACCGGGTTATATCACAAAAAAGGCGTTTTAGCTGCTGCAAGAGATGGCAATCCTGAAAAAGCCAGCAGTGCCTGCCAGTTTTATATTGTACAGGGAAGAACTTACAGTGATGCGGAAATTAACCAGATGGAATGTAGCATTAGGCAAACCAATCCTGACTTTTATTATACCGATGAACAAAGGAAAGTATATAAAACTATTGGCGGTACCCCCATGCTGGACATGAATTACACCGTGTTTGGAGAAGTGGAAAAAGGAATGGAAGTAATTGACAAAATTGCTGGTGTTCAAACTGCTCCGGGCGATAGGCCTGTTAAAGATGTAAGAATGAAAATAGAAGTGATTAAATAAGTTTAGGGTTTAGAAGTTTAGGGTTTAGAACTGAAAAAACTTTATTTTGCATCCGCAATTAATTAATAAAAAATTTAACTGATAAAACATGACTTTTCCTGCAGCGCTTAAGTACACTAAAGACCACGAATGGATCTTATTAGAAGGCAATATTGCCACTATCGGTATTACTGAATTTGCCCAAAGCGAATTGGGAGATATTGTTTATGTAGATATCAGCACAACCGGCAAAACTCTTGCTGCCGAAGAAGTTTTTGGTACAGTAGAAGCAGTAAAAACAGTAAGCGATTTGTTTTTACCAGTGGCAGGTACTGTAAACGAAGTAAACCCTGCTTTGGAAGCTCAACCCGAATTAGTGAACACTGATCCTTACGGGCAGGGCTGGATGATAAAAATGACCGTAGATAATATAGCTGATGTAGAAGCGTTATTAAATGCCGAAACATATACTGCTTTGGTATCTTAAATCATGGCAAATCAAAAAAATTCTCCTTTTAAAGAAATTGGGATTAAAAAATTTATTCCAGGCATTGCCTGGTTTTTTGTTGTGCTTGTACTGGTAACCATTCCTGGAAAAGACTTACCTACCCCGGATAACTGGATGATTGCCATTGATTATGACAAATTGATACATATTGGTGTATTTGGTTTGCTGGCCTTCCTTTTTATGTATCCTTTTGGCAAATCTTCGTTACCCCCAAAACAAAAATTGCATTATTTTATACGCTTTGCCCTGGTTACTATTGTTTGGGGATACACTACCGAGATATTGCAGAAATTTTATATTCCTGGCCGCAGTTATGACCTTGCAGACTGGCTTGCAGATAGTATTGGCGGCATCTTGGCCCTGGTTATTAGTAAATTTTATTTTTTAAGGCGTTCAAAAACGGGCAAATAGCTCCTGCTTGTTGCAACGATTTTAACTTTGTATATTTGTATTATGCTAAATGTAGATGAAATGGAATACAACACGGGTCGTAACCATCTTATTATGAAAGAATATGGGCGCCACATTCAAAAAATGGTGGAGTTTTTATTAACTATTCAAGATAGGGAAGAGCGCCAGCGCAATGCTTATGCCGTGATAGAATTGATGGGTTTTTTAAACCCTCATTTAAAGAATGTGGAAGATTTCCGTCATAAATTATGGGATCATCTTTTTTTAATAAGCGATTTTACTTTGGATGTGGATAGCCCATATCCTATTCCTACAAGAGAAACGCTTAAGGCAAAACCAGATGTATTGGCTTACCCTAAACGATACCCGAAATTTAACCACCTTGGTAAAAATATTGAAGTAATCATTGACAAGGCATTGAAAGAAGAAAACCCCGAAAAGAAACAGGGCTTTGCCAATGCTATTGCTTATTACATGAAGCTAACTTACAGCAACTGGCATAAGGAGTTGGTACACGATGATAATATTCAAAGCGAATTAACAGCCATTACAAAAGGCGAGTTGGAATTCAATACCCGCCCATTTGTAAAACACCGTACCGATAACCGCAGCGAAGATGATTATGGTACAAGTGGTGGCCGCAATCAATACCGTAAAAATAATTTTGGTGGCCGCAATAATAACAATGGTGGCGGTGGCGGAAACAATAGAAACAATAACAACCGCGGCGGTGGTGGCGGCAATAATAGAAATAATAATAACCGCAATTTTAAGAAGAGGTATTAAATCTTAAACTAACGGCATTAATAAAAAACTGGGGTTACTGTGTAACCCTTTTTTCGTAATAACATTATTATTCCATCAGGCCCGGCTAAATGAGCACAGCCAAAAGCAAATAAACAAGGGTTTCTTTTCATTGCTCTCTTCATTGCTTTTATCCATTCTTTATTTCTTTCATCAAGCACTGCTTCTTTTGTTGCAGCTTCTTCTCCGTTGTCTTTATAAGTCGAGAACAAATAAATATCATTGATTTTTTGTTCCTTGTATAACTTTATATCTCTTTTGATTTTCCAAAGGTTTGCAAGTTGATAATTCCAGGTTTTTGTTATCCCGCGGGTTAAAATATTCCCAGGAAAATGGGGTGATTGGCCAGATTCGTAACGCCTTGTTTCCAGGCCATCAATTTTCTTTCCATTGTCAATAGCAAAAGCAAGAATATTGTAATCGAAAGCTTCTAATCTATCGCAACCTAAAAAAGAACGGGTAACAAGTTGTTGCATACCTAGCATGCTCATTCGTTTTAATGTATCTATTGCTATAGCCCTATAGTTATTAATGATGTAGCTGGCTTTTATAAAATTACTATCGCCAATTACATCTCGTATATTATAATCATAAGCGAAATATTTTTTTCGCAACCAATTGTTTTCGCTGGAGTCACTCTTATCTGCACTTGATTCAAAAAATATTTTTTTGGATAAAAGAATTTTCTCTTTTAATACTTCTGGCAAAACAATATCTTCTTTACAAAAAAGATGCATGGTGCCATACAAATACGAAGTGTCTTTAAGGCCGTTGCCGCTTACCTGCCAAAGCAATGCATTGGCTATTGTTGTATCAGGCAAAACTTGCGCTGCAATATCTTGTTGTGTGGCCAACAAGATACCTGCAGAACAAAGCAGTAATTTGATCTTTTTCATAATTGGAAGAATCGTCATTTTATAAAATGAAAAAGCACAACTTTTTAAATAATCCAATACTTTTACATTTAATAAAGACGAAACAAAATTAAGGTTATGGGTTCATTTGAAGTTAGAGGCGGTAAAAAATTATCTGGAGAAATTACTCCACAGGGAGCAAAGAATGAAGCGCTGCAAATTATTTCGGCGGTATTGCTTACTGCAGAAAAGGTAACGATAAAAAATATCCCCGACATTATTGATGTAAACCTTTTGATAGATTTGTTGGGAGAAATGAATGTAGCCATTGACAGAGTTAGCAGGGATACCTGTATTTTTCAAGCTGATAATGTAAACGTAGATTATTTAAAAAGTGACGATTACCATAAAAAAAGCGGGAAGCTGCGTGGCTCTGTAATGCTGGCCGGGCCAATGTTATCAAGGTTTAAAAAAGCTTATATACCAAAACCCGGCGGCGATAAAATTGGCCGTAGAAGATTAGATACTCATATCATTGGTTTTGAAAAATTAGGAGCAACATTCTCTTATCATGAAGATGGGTTTTTTCATTTAGAGGCAACTGAATTAAAAGGCATGCAAATGCAGTTGGATGAACCTAGTGTAACCGGCACCGCCAATATTTTAATGGCTGCCGTTTTAGCAAAAGGAACCACTACTATTTACAATGCTGCATGCGAACCATATTTACAGCAACTTTGCCGCATGCTCAACAGCATGGGGGCAAAAATTACTGGCATTGGCAGTAATTTATTAACCATTGAAGGCGTAACCGAATTGGGCGGCACTACCCACAGTATGTTACCCGACATGATTGAAGTAGGCAGCTTCATTGGCCTTGCTGCCATGACGCAAAGCGACATCACCATAAAAAATGCAGGCATACAACACCTTGGTGTAATACCCGAAAAATTTCAGCAACTGGGTATACAAATGAATTTTATTGGCGATGATATTCATATCCCTTCGCAGGAAATGTACGAGATACAAAAATATATGGATGGCGGTGTGCTTACCATTTACGATCACCCCTGGCCAGGCTTTACACCTGATCTGCTGAGCATTGTTTTGGTAACAGCTATACAAGCAAAAGGCAGCGTACTCATTCATCAAAAAATGTTTGAAAGCCGTTTGTTTTTTGTAGATAAACTAATAGATATGGGGGCTCAAATTATTTTATGCGATCCTCACCGTGCAGTAGTAATTGGTTTGGAAAGAGAACAAAAATTGCGTGGCATTTCCATGAGCAGCCCCGATATACGTGCCGGTGTTGCATTACTTATTGCGGCATTAAGTGCACAGGGTAAAAGCACCATTCAAAATATTGAACAGATAGACAGAGGGTATCAAAACATAGATGACCGATTGATAAAATTGGGTGCAGATATTAAACGAGTATAAAAGTATATAAAGTAGAATGAAAAAGTTTACATACTTATTGTGCATTGTTTTGGCTGTTGCTGGTTTGGTATCATGCCAAAGCAAAACCCAAAAACTTATAGTAAAAAAATGGGATTGTGTACAGGTAGAAAACCTTGCGCCTGCAGACTTACATTATGCAAGCAAAGAAGATTCAACTAATGCAACAAAACTAGATGCCGCACTTAAAGCTTTAAGCTGGACTTTTAATAGTAATGGCAGTTATAATTGCAGCACTATTAACGGAATGATCACCGTGCAGGGTACCTATGAAATATCTGGCGATGAAAAAACATTGACTTGTACCTCAAGCACTGGTAACAATATTAATAAATATACCATAACATCAATTGAAGAGTTCGGAATGATCTTGACCAGTACGGGCACCAATGTTCCACTCGTGATGCATTTTAGCCCTCATTGATAAAAATATATATTCTTTGCTTATGGCCTTATACCAAAATAAACTCATCATTATTACTGCACCTTCAGGTGCAGGAAAAACTTCTATTACCAGGCACCTGATGGAGCACTTTCCCCAATTGGCATTTTCTGTTTCTGCTGCTACACGCCAGCCCAGGGGCATTGAAAAAGATGGGGTGGATTATCATTTTATGAGTACGGAATCATTTCAACAAAAAATTCAGCATAATGAATTTATAGAATGGGAAATGGTGTATGAGGGAAAATATTATGGCACTTTAAAATCGGAACTGGAAAAGATTTGGGCCCAAGATCAAATCCCCGTTTTGGATATCGATGTAAAAGGCGCCATTCATGTGCAGCAGCAATTTCCTCAAACTTCATTAAGCCTTTTTATAGAACCGCCATCTGTAGAAGAATTAAAAAAGCGCCTGGAAAGCCGCGGTACCGAAACTGAAGAGTCGCTGGCGGCCAGGGTAAATAAGGCCTCCTATGAGTTATCTTTTAAAGAACATTTTAACCAGGTGGTGATAAATGATAATTTACAAAACGCTTGTAATCAGGCAACGGTAATAGTAAAAGCATTTATAGCTTCGTAAAATGCAGCAAGGATTACTAATCTTTTCAAGGTTGGTAATCCTGTTCGAAAGCAGTTTATTTTTTCTTCCTTATTTTTATATCATGGACTGGACGGCCCTCATAGCAATAGTAGCTTCATTATTACTCATCGGTTTTTTTTCCGGGATAGAGATAGCATTTGTTTCTGCCAATAAATTATCTATTGAACTCAACAGAAAACAAGGCACTTACAGCGGAAAAAAATGGGGCGCTTATGCTGATAAACCTACCCGTTTTATTGGTACTACATTGGTGGGGTTAAATATAATGCTGGTTATTTATGGTTTGCTTATTGGCAGCATGCTTTCGCCGGTATGGAATTTCATCGCGGCTAAACTTTCGCCTTCTTTATCGGAATATGTAAAATATATTAAGCTCCTTGTTGAAACTGTTTTATCTACTTTGATATTATTATTTGTAGAGTTTATGTTCAAAGCTTTTTTTAAAGCAAGGAACAATGAAATAATCAGCAATGGTATTGTTACTTATATCGCTACGTTTTTTTATTGGCTCTTGTCAGGCCTGTCCGCTTTTTTTGTAAATATTGCAGAATGGATTTTGAAAACTTTATTTGATGTAAAGCTGAACGAAAAGAAAGAAGTGTTTAGCAAAATTGACCTGGAGCATTTTTTACAACAAACAAAAGGTGGCTACGAAGAAGAAGACAGCAGCGAAATAAATAAGGAGCTTTTTGAAAATGCATTATCGCTGAGTGAAGTAAAATTAAGGGAGTGCCTGATTCCAAGAAAAGAAATTGAAGGGATAGATAGCAGAACAACTTTAGAAGAAGTAAAGAATAAATTTATTAAAACACAATTGAGCAAGCTGGTGGTGTATGATAATAATATCGACAATATTGTAGGTTATATTCATCAACTCGATCTGTTTAAAAACCCTGCAACGGTGCAGGAGGTATTGTTGCCGATACCAACTGTGCCGGAAAGTATGAGTGCAACCGACCTGATGAATAAATTCAGCAAAGAAAGAAAAAGTATTGCCTGGGTTATTGATGAATTTGGAGGTACAGCTGGCATTGTTACTATGGAAGATTTATTAGAAGAAATTTTTGGTGAGATAAAAGATGAATATGATACCGAAGAGTTTGTTGAAAAACAATTATCTGCCAATGAATTTATTTTTAGCGGCAGGCTGGAGCTGGATTACATTACTGAAAAATATGAACTGGAATTTCCTGAGCAGGAAAGCGCAGAAACCTTATCGGGTTATATTATTCAGAATAATGAATCTATACCAAAACAAAAAGACCGTATTATTTTTGGCCACTACGAATTTGATATTTTAAACGTAAGCGATACCAGGATAGAAACGGTAAAAGTAAAAGTGTTGAAATAGTTTACGGTTTTGAGTTTACGTTTTTCGGTTACGCCCTTATTACTATCTTTCTTTTATTTATTGTTACATGGTTATTGCAGTTAATACAATTTTTACAACAGGCGGATTCTTTTATGGCCTGCACGATTTTATCGTTACATCTTTTTCAAAATTAGCACAACAGTTTCCGCAGCATCAGTTTGTTTATTTTATTGATGATTATTTTGAAGAGAGAAATATTACTTCTAAAAATATTATTGCCTTAAAAGTTACTGGTGCTTCAGGCAGCCCGATAAAATTGCAATACCGACTTAATTATAAAATACCAGCTCTTTTAAAGAAACACAAGGCTGATATTTTTGTAAATGCAGGCGGCTGCTGTTCTTTACGTACCAAAGTACCCCAATGCATTATCATCAACGATTTATCTTTTTTACATCATCCCGATTTTTTTAGAGGCAGTTGGTTACGTTTTTATAAAACCAAAACGCTTAAGTTTTTACAAAAGGCAAAAACCATTATCACCACTTCGCAATTTTTGAAACAAGAAATAGTTGATCATTATAAAATCGCAAACAATAAAATTGATGTAGCCTATTTTGGCATCAACCAACATTTTAAACCAGTAACCTGGGAAGAAAGGGAAGCCATTCAAAAAAAATATACCGAAGGAGTAGAATATTTTTTATACAGTGGCCCTATTGAGCCGCAAAAAGATTTAATGCAATTATTAAAAGCATTTTCTTTTTTTAAAAAACGGCAGAAGAGCAATATGCAACTCGTTTTAGCATCGGCATCTTCAGTAACAGATGCTGAATTAGTAAAAAGTTTATCTTCTTTTAAATATAAAAAAGAAGTTCACTTGCTTGCTAGTCCTTCCGTGGAAACATTGGCCGCAATTACAGCTTCAGCCTACGCACTGGTATATATTTCCGATTATGATGGCGCTGCGGTATCGCTTACACAGGCCATGCAAGCCGATGTACCCATAATTACCAATAAAAATACTGCTATAAAAGAAATTTGTGCCGACGCTGCACTCTACTGCAACAACAATGATTTTAATGATATTGCCGATAAAATGATGTTGCTGTTTAAAGATGAAGACAAGCGCAATCAGCTTATTAAAAAAGGAAAGGAACAGGCTGGTTTATATACTTGGGAAATGATAAAAGCATCACTTTGGATGGCAATTGAGAAATGTGCAAATTAGCAATTTGTAAATGGGCAAACCAGTTAACTTTGCACATAATTTGATACATTTTCTTATTTACAAATTTTTACATTAACATGAATCAATCGAGTATAAAAATTGACGTATTACTGGATCCGGATAAAGTACCGGAACAAATTAACTGGAGTGCCAGCGACAGTGCTGCAGACATGACGCAAAAAGCAAAAGCCATGTGCATTGCTTTTTGGGATGGCACCGATAAAACCGCCATGCGTATTGACCTTTGGACAAAAGATATGATGGTAGATGAAATGGCCGACTTTTATTATCAAATGCTGATGAGCATGGCCGATACTTTTAAAAGGGCAACGCAACAAAAAGAAATGAGCGATGATATGAAAACATTCGCCAAAAATTTCTTCGACAAATTCCGTGCATTGCAGGTTAAGGAACAGCAGTAAAAGGAATTTGGAATTGGTTTGTTGCTAAGTTCCACACCAATAAACAAATTAACCAGTTAACCAATTAATTAAACACTAAACTTTCTAAACTCCTAAACTTAAAGAGATGGCAATAGAACAACAAATAATGGCTGAAATGAAAGACGCCATGAAAGCAAAAGACGAAGCCACTTTGCGTGGCTTAAGAGCTATTAAAGCCGAAATAATAAAAGCAAAAACCGAACCTGGTGCAGGTGGTGAAATTGATGAAGCTACCGAGCAAAAGTTTTTGCAAAAGATGATGAAGCAACGCAGGGATTCATTAGAGATATTTGAAAAACAAGGCCGTGCCGATCTTGCCGCAAAAGAAAAAGAAGAAATGGCGGTGATAGAAAAGTTTTTACCTAAGCAATTGGGCGAAGAGGAAATAAAAGTCATCGTACAAAAAATTATTGCTGATACGGGTGCAGCTTCTCCAGCAGATATGGGCAAAGTAATGGGCGTAGCCAGCAAAGAATTGGCAGGCAAAGCAGATGGAAAAACCATCAGCAATATTGTAAAAGAATTGCTGAGCAAGAATTGATTTTTGACGTATGATGATTTATGTACCATGAAATGTAATTTTAAACTTGGAGATAATTTTGCAATAGCATTTAAAGGCCTTTATATAAACCTTCATAGCAATTTTGATTTTATTGGGTATGACTATGATGTTTCAAAACGGTAAGTAAGTTAAAGTGGATAAAATCGGAGGGAAATTGGGTTAAGAAAGACGAATTAGAAAAATTACTGATTATTCATATACGATGTTTTCTTTTTAAATATATCATACAATAACGCTGAATATGAATTGGCTGAACCAGATAAGTGCCTAAATTTCTTATCTTTCTTTTCATCAAATGAAGGAGAAATAAAAAATGGATTTTTAGAACAGGTCGAAGCCACAGAGAATGATGATATAATATATTGTTTTGAGAAAGAACATTTTATAAGAATAGGTTGTAAAAAAGTCGAATTAGTATGCTATTGATTTTTGATTAAATGGCATCAGTTTTAAAATCATAAATCCAATATCATAAATCTAAAATCCTGTTATGATTGATATTGTCTTTGCTATACTGATTGTTATTGCTTGCATCAAAGGCTTTCAAAAAGGTTTGATCATTGCTGTATTTTCAATTATTGCTTATATCATAGGTATTGCAGCTGCATTAAAATTTTCTGCTATTGTTGCAGGATGGTTGAGCAACAGCACCAATGTTTCTGCAAAGTGGCTGCCTTTTTTATCATTTGCTATTGTTTTTTTGGTGGTGGTAATATTGGTAAACCGTGGCGGAAAACTGATTGAAAAAACTTTTCAGATGGCTTTGCTGGGCTGGGTAAACCGGTTAGGAGGAATACTGTTTTATGCCGCTTTATACATTTTCATTTTCAGTGTTTTTTTATTCTATGCAGAAAAGATATCTTTATTAAAGCCCGAAACCATTAAGGCATCACAAAGCTATAGCTTTGTGCAACCCTGGGGGCCAATCGTTATTAATAATTTTGGTAAAGTGATACCCATTTTTAAAGATATGTTTGCTAACCTGGAGTCTTTTTTTGATACGCTTAGTAACAAAATACAGCATTAATTTTAGTGCTTATTTTATTTAACGTATTTTGCAGTTCCTGATTAAAGCTAACAATCAGAAAACCACTAAACTATCGATGAGTTACGAAATAAAACAAGACGGCAAATTTAAATTTATTGAAGAAGGTGAGGGTGAACCGCTAATGCTGTTACATGGTTTGTTTGGAGCCCTAAGCAACTTCCAGGATTTGATAGAGCATTTTAGAAAAAGCCATAAAGTAGTGGTGCCTTTATTGCCATTATTGGAGCTTGATTTACTGCATACTTCTGTTGGCGGTTTGCAAAAATTTGTACAGCGCTTTATTGAACACCGCAATTATACAGCCATTCATTTACTAGGCAATTCTCTTGGTGGCCATGTGGGGCTGGTATATGTATTAAAACATCCAGAACGTGTAAAATCGCTTATTTTAACCGGCAGTTCCGGTCTTTTTGAAAATGGCATGGGCGACAGTTACCCTAAACGTGGCGACAAAGAATACATTCGTAAAAAAACACAACTTACCTTTTTTAATCCCGATTTAGCCACTGATGAATTGGTGGACGAAGTTTTTGAAATAACCAACAACCGCTTAAAAGTTATTAAAATTATCGCCCTGGCAAAAAGTGCCATCCGCAATAACCTTGGCGAAGAATTAAAAGATATCAAACAACCAACCTGCCTTATCTGGGGCAATAATGATACCATTACACCACCATTTGTGGGTAAAGAATTTAACCGCCTGATACCCAACAGCGAATTACACTTTGTAGATAACTGTGGCCATGCTCCTATGATGGAAGTGCCAGACGAGTTTAACAGAATATTAGACGGATTTTTAAATAAATTAAAAACAAGCGCTGCAACAGTTTAACTAATTTTCGTGTCTTAATAATATTATCTACCCGCATTCCGTTATTATTTTAGTTATTATTTTAATGGCGATGCCAGTAGTTGCAATCCCAGTTCAAGCATTTAATGTCCATTTTTTTGATAGAGGTGGATACACTCTAAACCGCAGTACACCATGTTAACAGTTGAGTTAATAAACAACAATATACCCCGCCTAAAATTGCAGGATACTGTAAGCAAGGCACTGCAACTCATCAACGATTTTCGTGTTACTCACTTGCCTGTTGTTGCAGAAGATAAATTCCTTGGCTTGATAAGTGAAGAAGACCTGCTGGATGCAGAGGAAGAAAAAATGCCTATTGAATTAATGCAGGAAACTTTTATCAATGCATCCGTAAGGGATAACGAACATTTTTTAAATGCAGTAAATTGCTGCAACCAGTTTGATACATCTGTGGTACCAGTTATTAATGAAGAGAGAGAACTGATGGGTATAATAACTACTACCGATCTTTTAAAAGCACTGGGCAATTTTACCGGTACTGGTGAAATTGGCGGCATCATTGTTTTAGAAATGGAACGCAGCCAATTTGCTATTTCCGAAATTAGCCGCATTGTAGAAAGTAACGATGCCACCATTTTGCACCTTAATACAACTGTTCATCCAGATACCGGTATGCTCACCGTTTCTATCCATACCAATAAAAAAGAAATTGCTTCCATAGTATCTACTTTTGAAAGATATGATTATGATGTGATCTATTATTTTGGCAACGAAAATTTCGAAAACGAAATTCATACCAATTATCGCCATCTCATGAATTATCTTGATATTTAGTTGTTGATACTCCAGTTTTCATTTTCAGCAATATCACTTATTTTTAATTTTGCTATACTCAAAAAAAATATGGTTTTGTGTGTTATTGCTGCTGTGTTGTGTAATTGCTACTGCGCAAAATCAAACTGATATTCTTATTGGCAATACTGCTGGATTGCCGGTTGATTCCACTGCAAAATTTTATGTAAAAAACGTTGTTGTAAAAGGCAATAAAAAAACTAAAGAATATATCATACTGCGTGAGATGCAGTTCAAACAAGGCGATTCCATTTCAATTGCAACCATCAATGCTGCGTTAGAGCAGGCAAAACACCAGGTGTACAACACCACACTGTTCAGCGAAATAAAAGTTGGCTTCACTGTACTCTCTGCTTATGATATTACAGTTACTGTAGAAGTAAAAGAGCGCTGGTATATTTATCCTTTACCACAATTTAAACTGGTAGACAGAAATTTGAACGAGTGGCTGGAAACATATAACGCCAGTTTAAAAAGAGTAAACTACGGGTTAAAATTTGTGAACTATAATTTAAGTGGCAGAAGGGATCAGTTGCGTATCTATTTACTAACAGGTTTTAGCAGGGATTTTTCTTTTAGCTATAAAGCGCCTTACAGCAATTCCAAATTAACCGAAGGCTTTGTTATAGAAGCGGGGTATTCGCAAAAAAAAGAAATTGCTTACAAAACAACTTTTACCGATAGCCTTCTTTTTTACACATCTGACAGTTTAAGAACTAATTTTGTAGGCAGCAACCTGTATGTAAATGTAGGTTATACTTTAAGAAAAGGGTTTTTTGCAAAGCAATTTTTTAATGTTGGCTTTTCACGGTTAACCATAAGCGATAGTATTCGGCTTCCAAAGTACAACCCCAACTATTTTAATAACGGCAAATGTTCGGCAAACATTTTCCAGGTACAGTACACTTATCAGTATGTTAATGTAAACAATGTGCTGTATGCAACAAAGGGCAGGTCTTCATTTATAAGTATTACAAAAACAGGGCTGGGTTTTACGGGCGGCATCAATGCATTAACAGTTGAAGGTGGTGTAAATAAATATTATGACCTGGGTAATAAATGGTACAGCACTATTCAATTGAATGGAAAAGTTACTTTGCCTTTTCGGCAGGCGTATATCAACCAAAGGGGGTTGGGTTATGGCGATAGTTATTTGCGTGGTTTGGAATATTTGGTTATTGATGGTGTTGGTTCAGCATTGGTAAGATCAACTTTGAAAAAGAAATTGGTACATTTTAAAGTACCCATTCCTTTCAAAATAAAATCAGTTTCATCCATACCGTTTACAATTTTTGCAAAAACATACGCCGATATGGGCTACGTGTACAACAAAAAAGAATTTGCTACCAACCTTAATAATACATTCCTGTATACCGGCGGCTTTGGTATTGATGTTCTCACCTTTTACGATGTAAACCTGCGTTTTGAATACAGTTTTAACCAATTAGGCCAAAAGGGGTTATTTTTACATACACAAGGCGGGTTTTAGAATAGCTAAAATATTTTTTAGCTTAAATATCATTTAAACATGAAAATAGCAATTTACAGCCGGGGCTTAGAAGAAAATCAGCATAAGGAAATCAACCTTTTATTGGAAGAGTTGGTACAACATGGCGTAGAACCTGTGTTTTATCAGGATTTCTTTAATAAATTCTATTCTGCCGTTGATTTTAAAACAAAATATTCCACCTTCAATTCTTATGAAGATTTAGATGACAGCATCGATTGCATGATAAGCCTGGGCGGCGACGGAACTTTATTGGATACGGTTACCTTTGTAAGAGATAGCGGCATCCCTGTTTTAGGTATCAATTACGGCAGGCTGGGCTTTTTAGCAAACATTGGTAAAGGCGATTTAAAAACTGCTGTTGAAGCATTGGTAAGCCGCACTTATGTAATTGATAAAAGAACATTGATACATTTAGATGCCAACGTTCCGTTGTTTGAAGATGTACCTTATGCATTGAATGAATTTTCTTTACTAAAAAAAGATTCTACTTCAATGATAAAAATTCATACCTACCTCAATGGTGAATTTTTAAATACTTATTGGGCAGATGGATTAATCGTTGCTACACCAACTGGTTCTACCGGTTATTCATTAAGTTGCAATGGCCCGGTTGTTTTTCCTGATAGCGGCAGTTTTGTAATTACACCTGTTGCACCGCATAACCTTAACATCCGCCCTATTGTAGTGCCTGATGATACCATTATCTCTTTTGAAGTAGAAGGAAGAACCGATGGATTTTTATGTACACTCGATAGCCGCAGAGAAATTGTTACCAAAGAAATTCAGCTGGCAGTTCGTAAAGAAGCTTTTGGCATCAACCTGATACGATTGAATGAAAATAATTTTTTACAAACATTGAGAAATAAATTGAGCTGGGGACTGGATGTGAGGAATTAAAAATTTTAATTTTTAGTACACGCTCTGTTAAGTGGCTTGCTTGCGCTGCGGCAGCACACTTAACAGAGCGTGACGAAATCATATAAAATAGATTCACTATTGCTTAATGAACTTTTTCACTTCTTGCCTATCTCCTCTTTTTACATTTAATAAATACATACCTGGTACCAATAAACTAGTATTTAAAGAAGTATAGATGGTAGCCGCATTTAATTCTAGTGTTCGTGTTTGCAATATTTTACCAGCTGCATCTTCAATTTGAATGGTTACCATTTCTTTTTTATCTGATGGAATTTGTAACTGGAGTTCATTTTGCACAGGGTTGGGGAAAATATTGACTCCGCCGGTTTTATCATACATTTTAACTACTACTATATTGCTGTAATTTATTCTGCCGTCTTTATCTACCATTTTAAGCCTGTAATAACCATTGCCATACAAAGGAGAAATGTCGGTAGTAGTATAATTTTTTATACTATTGCTAAAACCGGCGGCCATTACTTTTTGAAAAGAATAAAAAGTTCTGCCATCATTACTTTTCTCAATATCAAAATAAGCAGTATTATTTTCCATGGCGGTTTGCCATATTAACTTAACTGTATTATTATTTTTTTCGGCACTAAAACTGGTAAGGTCTAATGGTAATAATACCGTACCATTAAGAATAATATTGCTTACTGCAGGTGCTCCGGTAACACAATAACAACCAGCGGAAAATCCCCAATAAACTGATGTGCCCATTAAACCAACCAAATCAATAACGTTTGATTTTATCAACGTGTTGTTATAATACGTTTCCAATGTGTTACTGCTCTTTGTCCATTTAATACGGCAAGGGTAAGGGGTGATATAATCTATTGGCGTAAATGGACTATAAGGCGAATAATAATTGCCGAAAGTACAGGCAGAATTATTTCTCCAGTAAGAGATGTGATTGATATCTGTTGTAGGTTCGTAAGCCGTGTTTTGCCCTGCTGCGCAAAAGCTGCCTCTCATATCAAACTCTACTACAAAATCGGTTGCAATACTGCCTGTACCAAAGTTTTGGATATTATCTGTACTGATTATGGTAGACGGAAATGTAGTTGTAGGCACAGCACCAGCATAAAATAAAAAAACAAAGCCGTTATTAAAAGAGTTGCCCAGTACTGTATTGAAGGAAAGGTCGAAATCACTGTTTAGATTAAACGCTGTTGTATTAAAAACCCTGCCGGCATAAGGCGTTTGGCTGATACCATTTAAAATAAACGTGCCTCCGCTTTGAGTGCAAATACCCTGCATTACGAATTGTGCGTTGCTTATTATGGGAATACAAAGCAATAGTAAAAGAAATTTCTTCATGTTTAAAAATTTACAGTAGTGATAAGTTTTAAATGACTATTCTAAAAAAATAGCGTTTTACATGAAGGGTTGCAAAATTGATACTGTAAAGATTGTAAATGGAGAAGATTTAAGAAAGGGTATAATAACCTGAAAAGTGGGGTGAAAAAAACGGGCTAGAAATATATTATAACAATATTATAGGCGTAAAAAATAACGCCTATCAATTGTAAATAGCCACTAATTAACCAATGCTTCCCACAAAATTTCCACGGGATGTTTCGCTTTTGCACCCGTACCATCTTTTATTTGATGGCGACAACTGGTACCCGGTGCAGCAATAATTGTTTCGGCAGCGGCATTACGCACCGAAGGAAATAAAACCAATTCGCCAATCTGCATGCTTAATTCGTAATGTTCTTTTTCGTAACCGAAGGAACCGGCCATACCGCAGCACCCGCTGGGTATAGTTTCCACAGCGTAGTTTTTGGGGATAGATAAAATAGTTGCAGTATCAGCTAATGCACTCAAAGCCTTTTGCTGGCAATGCCCGTGCAGTTTTATTTTTTTTGAGGCAGATGAAAAAAGCGAAGCATCAATTCTTTCTGCTGCAAATTCCCTTGCAATAAATTCATCAATGTAAAAAACATTTTTGCTTAATGCTTTTGCTTTGGAAAGATTTTCATCTGTTGCCAAATCAATATATTCATCACGGAAAGTCAAGATCGCAGAAGGTTCAATGCCAATCATCGGCGTATTTTCATTTACTACAGGAGAAAGCAATTCAATATTTTTATTGATAATTTCTTTTGCCTTACGCACCAAACCTTTACTCAGCCAGGTACGGCTGCTTTCTAAATGGGTAGGAATATTTACTTCGTAACCTAATTTTTCCAATAATAGGATTGCTTTGCTACCAATTTCTGTATCATTATAATTTGTGAACTCGTCACAGAATAAAAATATTTTTTTTGTAGAAGTAAATGCAGTTTCTTTTTTATGTTTTTTAAACCAATTAAACAATGTGGTTTTATACATAGCAGGCATACTTCGCTTTGTTGCAAAACCAGATAAATTTTTTATAGCACCGCCTATTAATTTATTTGTAACTGCGAAATTGTAAAGTGCTGGCATCATTGCTCCCAACTTTGCTGATGCAGAAAAATTGGCAATCAATTTACTTCTGAAAGGAACACCGTTGGCATCGTAATAATGCTGTAAAAACTCTGCTTTTAATTTTGCTACATCCACATTGCTGGGGCATTCGCTTTTACACCCTTTGCAACTCAGGCATAAATCCATCACTTCATAAATTTCTTTATGGTCAAAACGGTTGAGCTTATCACTGTTGGTTAAAAATTCTCTTAAAATATTTGCTCTTGCCCTGGTGGTATCTTTTTCATTTTTTGTTGCCATAAATGATGGGCACATGGTGCCGCCACTCAATGCCGTCTTCCTGCAATCGCCACTGCCATTGCATTGCTCTGCATGTTGCAATACATTTTGATTATTGAAACGAAAATGCGTTGTAAACTCCGGCGTTTGCTGCCCGGGAATATAGCGCAGCATCGTATTCATGCTGGGCGTATCAACAATTTTATTAGGGTTGAAAATATTATTGGGATCCCAGGCTTTTTTTATTTCTTTTAAGAGCGCATAATTTTTTTCACCCACCATCTGTTTAATAAATTCTCCACGCAATCTGCCATCGCCATGTTCGCCGCTTAACGAACCATTGTATTTTTTTACCAGCGTTGCAATTTCTTCTGCAATGGTTCTGAATAATTGATTGCCTTCTGCAGTTTTTAAATTGATGATGGGACGTAAATGAATTTCGCCACTTCCTGCATGTGCGTAATGCACAGAATATAAATTATGCTTCTTCAGTATTTCATTAAAATCACGGATATAAGCTGGTAAATCATTTACATCTACAGCTGTATCTTCAATTACAGGTACGGCTTTTTCATCGCCGGGCAAATTGCTTAACAAGCCCAGGCCTGCTTTGCGTAATGTCCATATCTTTTTACTATCGTTGCCAAATAGTAATGGAAAGTGATAGCCGAGATTTGCAGAACGCATATCTTCTTCTACCAATTTTGCAATAGCAGTAATTTCTTCTTTGGTTTCCCTGCAAAATTCAATTACCAAAATAGCACCGGGATCGCCTTGAACAAAAAAACGGTTCTTGTTTTGTTCAATATTATCTTTTGTACATTCTAAAATATAATGGTCAATTAATTCGCTGGCGCTGGGTTTGTATTTTAATGCAATTAAATTGGCCCGTAAACTTTCATCAATGCTGTTAAAATGTACGCAAAGCAAACCAGTTTCTTTTGGCGGCAATGGTGATACATTTAGTTTTATCTCGGTGATAAAAGCCAATGTACCCTCGGAACCTGCAATCAGTTTACAAAAATTAAAATCCTCGCCACCTGCGGTAAAAGGTGCGGCATCCAATAAAATATCTACAGCAAAACCGGTATTCCTTCTTTCAACTGATGCTTTGGGAAATTCTTTTTTTATCTCAACCTGGTTATCATAATTGCTTAACAGGCTTCTTACTTTTTTATAAATAGCTGCTTCCAAATTTTCGCCTTCGCATTTATTGTGAAATTCATCCAGGCTTATCGTTTTAAATTCAGCTTCGCTGCCATCACTCAACAATGCCTTTACCTCTAACAAATGTTCTCTTGTACTTCTATACACTACCGAATTGCTGCCGCAACTGTTATTGCCCACCATACCACCAATCATGGCCCTGTTGGCAGTAGATGTTTCGGGGCCGAAAAATAAACCATGTGGCTTTAAGAACATATTCAATTCATCACGTATTACACCAGGCTGCACTTTTACCCAATGCTCGCCGGCATTTAATTCAATGATCGAAGTAAAATGTTTTGATACATCTACCACAATACCATTACCTACAACTTGCCCCGCTAAAGATGTACCGGCAGTACGTGGTATCAATGAAGTTTTATTTAAAAGCGCAAAAGCAATCAGTTTTTTTAAATCATCCGTATTTTTTGGAATGGCGACAGCCAAAGGCATTTCCCGGTAAGCGCTAGCATCGGTTGCGTATAAGGTACGCATGATGGTATCAAAAAAAAGGTCGCCATCTAATTGACTGTTCAATTGCGCTAATGCCTCGGTCATTATAAAAGTTTAAGGAGTTGCAAATATACTTTAAGAAGAATAAATACCGTACTGCTCTCACAGGGTTGCCAACCTTTGAAAGGTTGGCAACCCTAACTCTCCGTGATTGTGAAGATATCAAACATAAATCTGCAAAATTTTAAAATACATTTGCATCATGACAAACAATTACCAACAATACTTCGATGCCAATAAAGAGGGCTGGAATAAAAGAACAGCAGTACATGAATCATCTGCATTCTACGATTTGGAAACTTTTAAAAAAGGCAAATCTTCTTTAAATGCTGTTGAGGTAAATGAAGTAGGCAATGTAAAAGGCAAATCACTCTTGCACCTGCAATGCCATTTTGGAATGGATACTTTAAGCTGGGCAAGGGCAGGCGCTACCGTTACTGGCGTAGACCTGAGCGATGAAGCCATTCATCTTGCCAAAAAAATAAATTCAGCACTGCAATTGCCTGCAACATTTGTTTGTTGCAATGTGTACGATACTGCTTTGCATGTAAAAGAACAATTTGATATTGTGTTTACGTCTTATGGTACCATTGGCTGGCTGCCCGATTTAAAACCATGGGCAAAAATGATTGCAGAAAAATTAAAACCCGGAGGTTTTTTTTACATCGCTGATTTTCACCCCACTTTATGGATGCTGGATGATAAAATGGAAAAATTGTTTTATAGTTATTTTAATGATGAAGTAATTGTAACGGAACAACAAGGCACTTATACAGATAGGGAAGCGCCGATAAAGCAAACCGAATACGGATGGAACCATCCCTTTGCTGAAATTTTTGAAGCGCTGATAAGCGAAGGTTTACGAATTGATTTTTTGCACGAGTATAATTATTCTCCTTACAATTGTTTTGCCAATACCGAACAAGGCGAAGATGGTATGTGGCGGTTGAAAGGCATGGGCAATAAATTTCCAATGATGTATTCTATAAAAGCCACCAAACTATAAATAGATGACAGCAGGCAACTATGGATATTGAACAATGTACAAAACCCGGTAATTATAAAGATGGATTTGGGCTGGACAATTGTTTTAAAATCGGCGCAATAGTATGCGTTGTATTGTTTTATAAATAAGAATGGATAAACTGCTATAAAAATTTATCTTCGCATAAATTTTAAAACTGATGAGCTTAAAGTACAAGCGTATCTTACTAAAACTTTCCGGGGAGGCATTAATGGGAAAGAGCAATGACGGATACGAACCTTTGGATATAAGTATTATTGCACAATATGCTAAAGATGTAAAAGCAATTGTTGCCGCAGGTGCAGAAGTGGCGATTGTAATTGGCGGCGGTAATATTTACCGCGGCATGAATGAAGCTGAAACCGGTATTGAAAGAGCACACGGCGATTATATGGGGATGTTGGCTACCGTAATAAATGCCATGGCATTACAGGCCGGATTTGAAAAGGCCGGTGTATATACCCGTTTGCAAAGCGCTATAAAAATGGAGCAAATTGCAGAACCTTATATACGCCGCAGGGCCATTCGCCATTTGGAAAAAGGCCGTGTAGTGATTTTTGGTGCAGGTACAGGCAACCCTTATTTTACTACCGATACTGCAGGTTCACTAAGAGCCATTGAAATTAAAGCGGATGTTATTTTAAAAGGTACAAGGGTAGATGGCATTTATACAGCCGACCCAGAAAAAGATCCCACTGCAACAAAATACGAATCCATCTCTTTTAATGAATGCATACAAAAAAATTTAAAGGTGATGGACATGACCGCTTTTACACTATGTATGGAAAATAAATTACCTATTATTGTTTTTGATATGAACAAAGCCGGTAATTTGCTGAAAGTGGTGCAAGGAGAACAAGTGGGTACCTTAGTGAGTTAAAAAGAAAATATTCAATACTCAATTTTAAATGTTCAATTTTCATCGTGAAATGCAGGTGTATTTTCATCGAAAATTGTTTGTTTAGCATTGAATATTGAAAATTATTTTTTCTTGAATAATTAACTTAATGATAGTATAAAAAAATTGTCCCAACAATACTGTTGGGACAATTTTTTATGTGCAGTTTCTATAGAGTTTATAAAGTAGCCAAGTAAGCTCTGATATCCGCCAAAGAAGTTTTTATTGGTGTTACATTTACCTTTTGCACATTGTTTACAGTTACATTAACTCCTGTGGTGGCAGATTCTTTACCTAAAAAATAATCGTTGCCTTGTTTTGAAATAACCACTACCGTTACCAATTTACCATTGGGCACTTTATCGCTGATGAACCTTCTTTCATTGGCATCGGCATGCATGCTCAATACTGAACGCAGCTCTCTAAAAACTAAAAATGCTGCGGTATTGGCATTGGTATAATTAGATGGTAGATTAGTACTAATTAAAGAACGGCTGATACCGGTTGTATCATAAAAATAATCGCAATTGATCCAGCGCAAGTGGCTGGTAACAATATCATAACTTTGCGGGCCAACAATAACAGTATCTAACGAACTGGTGTTGGTTGTAGGCAACCAATTTACCTGGCCCGGATTACTTTCATCGCCTACAAATAGTTTCATTTGCTGATAGGTAGGCGCATCTGCATAATGAAAATAAATTTTTACACCAGGAGCCAGCTTCACAGGCTGACCGTCTTTTGTTATGCTAAGGAAAATTTCGCCACCGCTTACCAACATGCTTCCGTTTGATGAAGTAGGCTTATTCGCCAATATCATATCGCCTTTGGTTTTTATAAACCGAATTTCCAAATATACTTTACCGGTTATAGCAGCGCCAGTGCTGGTAACACAACTGTTAGGTGGAAACGTAATTTGTAAACCATTAGAAGTATTGATAACTCTCGTACTGGTAGTATTTACTTCAAAGCTATCTCTCAATGGCTCAACCAATAAATTGGTTTGTAAAGAAAATACTGCAGCAGTAGGTGCAACTGTACTATTCCAGGTAGTATCAGCACTATTTGGCTGCCCGGCGTCGGGTACAAAAACGTCAATATTTTTTTGACAGGCATTCAAAAAAAATGCTGCACCGATTAATAATATGGTTACTATTTTCTTGTTCATTGTTTTATAACATTATTTCTTATAAGATGCTTTGAGTTTTAATTATGTTGCCTGCTATTGCAAATCAAGCCTTAATCCAACCCTTAAGCCTGCTGTATTATATTTTTGTTTCAGTGTTAATGTTTCATTGCTCATAGGCGCAAGGCTGTAGCGGTAATAAGGCTCAGCAAGCACATGTAACTTATCATTCAGTTTATAATAGAAAGAAGCACTCGTCATAAAGCCCATACCGATATTTGTTTTAAAGCCATACGCCGTAGCTCCTTTTCCAGTGGTAATACTTGTAGGGTTGCCATTCATATCCAGCACATCGCCTTTTTGCCAGCTATATACATTTACAATAACACCGGCATTAATATTAGCATGTAATTTTCCGTTGCCCATTTCGTAACCTACCAAAATAGGTACGTCGATAGTTTTATATTTATTGTAAGTGGTTTTATACCTTGTACCTGTAGTTACATAGCTGCCGGTAGTATCTCCATTAGCATTTATGATATAGGTTACCTGAACAATATTGCCCTGCACCAATGTAAATTTTTCATTTATCTGGCTATAGTTTAATCCGCTTCTAATACTCATACCATTATTGAATACTTTGGTATAACGAATACCAGCGCTAAATGCAGACGAAAATTTAGTGCTTGATTTTCTGCTCTGCAAATAAGAAGAATTGCTACCTGTATCTGTAAGGCTGCGAAAAGCAATATCGGGGCCGCCATATACTTCAAGATAAGTTTTATTACCAGCTGCATTTTTTTCTATAGATGGGCAACCAGGTAAATTAACATTAGGTAAATTTCTATCTTTTAAAGTAGCCTCTTTTGCAGTGGCACTAATTCTTTGCATGCCTGGAAAGAACAATCTTTTTGAATAATCATTTTCTACAGCAATGTTTACGTTCAACAGGTCTGCATCCGAAATTTCATATCCATCGGCATTGGTGGCATTATGCTTTTTACTTTTCCCTGTTGTAGCACTTTCATCAGCATCCTGTGCAAAGGATGAATATATTTTTGTTTTAAAACCACCAGCTTTATTGAATGTGGTGTAACCTGTTGTTGAATTGCCAGTACCAGCATCATCCTTAGCAACATCAGTTTTATTGATGTAAATACCTGCTTGTTGATTTGTAGCACTGATAGTATTTGCAGGATTATTGTCGGCAATATTTTTTTCACTGGCAGTAGCTGCAGTTGAGTTAGCTACGGGCGATGGCGAGGTGTTATTTTGTGTAGCACTTGCAGCAACTGGCTGATTTTGTTTTATTGTAGTTTGTTTGTTGAATAAAATAAAAGCACCGCCGCCTGCAGCTAATAGCAACAGGCTTAGCCCTAAAATATTACGGCCATTAAAAAAGGTAAACCAAAAACCAACAGGTTTTCTTCTTTTTCTTTCCGCAACTATATTATCCCAAATATGCGGTTGCACAAGCGGGGTATAGTCTTGAAACTGCTCCTTTATGTTATCATCAAATCGCTGGTTGTTGTTCATACCGCAACTTTTTGTAATTGTATAATTTGTTTCTGCAACATGGTTCGGGCTTTTACCAGTTGGCTGCGGCTGGTGCCCGGCTGTATATGCAGCATTTCTGCTATCTCTTCATGTTGAAATCCTTCTATCACATATAAATTAAAAATCAACCTGTAGCCATCGGGAAGATTATTGATCAAATCCAAAATTTCCTTTTGCGAAAGATGGCTGTAGGCTGATGGTTCCATGCCATCATCTTCATCCCTATCCTTTATTTCATAACCCACCACTTCTTTTTCGTACCTGCGCAGGGAATATTTTTTAAGCGCCGTATTTACCATTATCCTTCTAATCCAGCCTTCAAAAGAACCTTCAAATTTAAACTGGTGTATCTTGTCAAATATTTTGATAAATGCATCCTGTAAAATATCTTCTGCATCACCTGTATTTCGGGCATAGCGGTTGCACACACCCAGCATACGGCTGGCGTAACGGTTAAAAACCTCCCTTTGGCAGGCGGCTTCTTCCCTTATACATCCTCGTATTAATTCTTCTTCCGTCAAATATTTAAGGGTTTACACAGGCATTTTTTAATAAGATACTCTTACCAGTGTTTACGTTGCCTAAACGTATTTATTGTTTTTAAGGTACAAAAAAACTCGCTTTTTTTTGTTTTTAGGGGCCAAATCGTATAATTTGAAGGCTTATTAAGCCTTAAGCCGTTCAATTTATGGAATTATCTACTGAACAAATGCAGCAATTAATGGCTGAAAATGAACGCCAATCGGTAGAACTACAGGAATTAAATTACCTTTTAGACCTTAGGGAGCAGGAAATTGCCGAACTCAAGAAAAATAATGCTTCCGATGCAGAATTAAAGAGCATGCTGGATATGCGCTTAGATGAATTGCAATTGATGCAAAACCGCATTGGAAAACAACAACGCCAGGCCGCCGGTGCCGAAGAAAGGGAATTTGAACTGCAACAGGAATTGACACAAGCAGCCCGTACACAACAACAATACAATGATCTTTTTCAACAATACACTTACCTTAATACGCAATTGGAAGATTTGCAGGAGCAAGTAACCAAGCTTAAAAAGCGCAATACCATGCTGCAACAAATTGCAGTAAAGATTGGTGAGCTGGAAAGCAGCATGGAAAATATTACCCTGGAAAGAGATGATTTAAAAGCAAGGGTTGCTGAGTTTGAAAGACTATATCCTGAATAGCTGCTGATCTTTTGCAAGGCGAAAAATCAGCTTTGTTCATTCACTGTTCATAAAAAGTAAGTACAAGTGTTGCAAACCTGCAATCAATTTTTTACATTACATATCTAAACCTAACAATTATGAATTTTCAAACAATGAACAAACAGCGTAAATTTATTTTAATTGCAGCGGCTATCGGTATAATCGGTATGTTTTTACCATGGGTGAATTTCTTTTTTATAAGTATTAACGGAATGCATAGTTGGGGTATACTTGCATTCTTGAGTTTCTTAGGCGCAGGTGCAGTTTCACTTTTGGGAGACCAAACAAAAAACCTCGATAAAACATTTTGGTTTATAGCATTGGCCTGTGGCGCTTTAGCATCAATAGTTACTCTTTGGTTTTTACTAAGCTACGTTAGCGATGGCGGCTTCTCTACATTAAGCGTTGGCATTTACTTAGCTACAATTGGTGCTTTGGGAACTCTTTTAGCTGCTTATATGTTTCGGTCACCAACAGACAGCATTAAAGGCGGGTTTGATAGTTTGAAAAAAGATATCGAGGATAAAACAAAAAATACACCCCCGCCTCCTACACAACCATAACCTATTTTATTTTTAATAAGCACCCGACAATATTTGCCGGGTGTTTTTTATTTATGGTAATTAGATGAACTTTGTGTTTAAATTGAAAAAATGAATATTGCCGATATACGTAAAGATTATAAACTGCAAACACTTTTAGAAACCGATGTAGCCGCAAGCCCTATTGCACAATTTGGTAAGTGGTGGGATGATGCAGAAAAAAGTGAAATAGTAGAGATAAATGCAATGACGTTGGCTACAGCTTCTGCAACAGGCATACCATCTGCAAGAATTGTTTTGTTGAAGGGATTTGATGAAGATGGATTTGTTTTCTTTACCAATTACCATAGCCATAAGGGAAAAGAGCTGGGACAAAATCCAAATGCTTCTTTAGTATTTTTTTGGAAAGAATTAGAACGGCAAATAAGAATAAGCGGAACAGTAGAAAAAGTTAGTGCAGATAAAAGTGATGCGTATTTTTTTTCGAGGCCGCAAGGGAGCAGGATAGGTGCATGGGCATCGCCGCAAAGCCATGTTATTATAAACAGAGAAGAAATTGAAGAACGCTCACTGAATTTTCAACAGCAATACAGCGATGGAAATATTCCAAGGCCACCACATTGGGGCGGTTATATTGTTAAGCCCACGCAGATAGAATTTTGGCAGGGCCGCCCAAGCCGCTTGCACGACAGGATACAATACTCTTTGCAAGAAGATAATTCTTGGTTGATTGAGCGCTTAGCTCCTTGAAAATGGATAATTAATTAATGAATAATGAATAATGTTTCAAGATGAACCGCTATCCAAAATAGCAGGCACTTTAAACTGAAAAAATTATTCACTATCCATTACCTCATTATTTATTTAAGAAAAAAGCTTAAGCTTTTTTCTTTGGCGCTACATTTTTCTTTACAACTTTAGCAGGCCTTGTTTTACCAAAAGAACCAGCAAATGTTTTTCCTTTTTTAGTTTTTATATCTCCACGTCCCATGTTTAATAAATTTTAATTTTTTAAAAATACAAAAGTTACATTATTACAAAAAAAGCAAGGTGCAAACAGCGCCTTGCTCTCCAATGTGTTTTTTACAGCATTACATTTTAGCAGATAATTCTTTACCAGCTTTAAATTTAGCAACCTTCTTGGCTTTGATTTTAATTACAGCACCAGTTTGAGGGTTACGGCCATTACGAGCAGCTCTTTTTGATACAGAGAAAGTACCAAATCCAACTAAAGTAACTTTACCGCCTTTTTTTAAAGTAACAGTTACTGCTTCTACAAAAGAATCTAAAGCTGCGTTTGCTTGTGTTTTTGTAACACCTGCATCATCAGCTAATTTTGAAATTAATTCAGCTTTGTTCATGATATTTTTTTTGATATTTATTTGAGCGACAAATATAGATGGTTTTTGATTGCAAGAAAATTTTTTATTCCATTATTTTTTTACTAATAAATGGCTGTAAACCGCAAGGAACAAGCATTTGAGGGGATTTTAGATTTTGGATTTTAGATTTTGGATTTGTGATGTTTGGCTGAAAGCCTTTACCAGTAAGGTTTTTGAAATAAAGTAGGTTTAAAACCCTTTGCCGAAGCGGTTTTAATAATATTTTAATTTTGAAAAAACAGAAAAATTAGTATCAATAAAAACTCTCCATTAGAAGTTGGGGGCACTTATTCAACCACTTTCATTACAGAGCGAAAAGCAATGAATTGATCTCCCCATTTTGCAAATGCCTTTTGCCGCATTTGTGGTGCAAATTTTTCAATATAATTATTGTACAAAGATTTACTTTCTGCAAAATATTGAATAGCATAAGTAGAGCCTTCTGTATCATCGGTTTCTAATAGTTGTAAAATAGTGGCGTGTGTAAAACAACCGGTGTTGATGATATCTGCAATATGCTCTTCTTTTATCCACTGCAACCAGGCGTGGTCTATGCCGTGGGCAACTTTCGTGGTAACGTTATAAACTATCATCTTGCTTTCTTTTATTTAGTTCTGACATCATTTTTTTGGTAAACAAAAGTAGAATAAATAATGCAGCAATTATTGCAGTCCATAATATCCAGTTATTATTTTTTTTTGGTGATTCGGTAATTTCTTTTTGTTCAAACGGAATAATTTTTCCGAAAGATAAATAGGGCGTACTATATGGTGTTGTACTATTTAAATCGTAATCAGGCATAACTGCAACACTGTTACCCATTATTAATCTGTAAGGATTCCCATTTTCTAAATAAGATGTGATATAGCGATATTTAAATGTTGTTTTTATACCGGTAAGTTTTAATGGCAAATTATCTTCATTGTTGATTAGCAGGTAGAAAACCGTTGGATTATAAGTATGCGATAAATTGAAATTTAAGATACTATTGTTGGAAATAGTGAGCGATTGAATTAACTCGCCAGGGTTACTAAACGAATTTTTACTACTGGAAGGAATATACAAATCTACTTTACGGGAGAAATACTTTGCGTTAGTTAAGGTTAAAGAAATATTATCAAAATGATAAGGCTTATTTTGAATGATTTTTATATAAGAAATTTTACCGCTATCCTTTTGTTCGATAACCGTAGCAGGATTGAGAATTAATTTTGCTGGTAAGTTATCGTCAACAGAGGTTATAAAAAATTGTAAAACCTCTTTAATGTCAAAGGGGTCTTTTTTCTTATTAAAAATAACAATTTTGAAAAATTTATAATTGTTAGGAGGAAAAAGTATGGAGAAAATATTAGAGATCCCAGATGGGTCTGGTTTTGGATTGATTAATATACTATCATTTATTACAAACCAACTTTTCCCATCATTGCTTCCGCTTACGGTAGCAAATCTTTCGGCAGTAGTATTTGTTATTCTTAAAACTAAATTTGCAATGATTTCGTTATCAGCAGCGATTTCTAAAATTGTATTTGTTGCTTCTATTTCTTTCTTTGTAATTCTTAAACTTTTATATACCAAACTATCATGTTCTTCATTTGCATAATGTAGCACATGCGGCACCCACTTGCCCGAATCATTTACAATCCTCAAATCACTATAATCCGTTTTTAGATATGCCGAAAGTTCAGGTGTTATTTCAATATTATAAAAGCCCGGTGTTTTTACACTATCTAATGGTGCATAAAATTTATAGCCTGCAGTTTGTGCAGTGCAACAAAAATATAAACAGCAAAACAATAAAAGGCTACTCCATTTTTTTCTCATCATCAATAATTATTTTTTTCAAACGCTGGTACATGAATGATACCACCAGCAACAACACGCCTAAGCAAAAGAATGCGGCAATTTTTCCGCCGGCACTAATATCCCTGATATCGAATATAAATAATTTAAGCAAGGTTAACGTGAAAAGGCTGAGCGAAATGATACGCAGCGTCCTGTCTTTATAATGCATACCCAGCCACATAAATGCAAAAGAACAAAGTCCCCATAAAATGGGCAAGCCGGTTCTGATGTAAATTTTTTCAATGTTTGCCAATGGATTAGCCGCACTATAAAAAATATTGTTAGCCAATAAAAACACTTCGCTGCTCAAATAGATAACAAATGCAATACAAAGTATCCATGTAAAAAAACTAAAGCCGGCTTTTAAATCGCTTTTGTTATTACGCAATAATTGAATCAACCTATATAAAATTGATGCAACCAATAGGGCACTTGCCCAATGCGCTAAAAAATGCTCCGTATTTTTATGCAATACAATCACTTCACTTTGTATTAAAATAGTTTGTGGTAAACTTATAAAATAAAGCACCATACAAATGCTCAACATTAAGGCAATTGTTTTCCAATGAAATTGCAACGCTTTTATACGTTGGGTTATCAAGGTCAAAACACTTATGAAAGAAAGGGTGTACAATAATAAATACAGCAAATAAAAATTAGCATTAGGATAATAATAATTGAATTGATAATTTATTTCCAATGCGCCGGCGGCAAATAATAAAATTACTGCAGCAATGCGAAAAACATTTTTGTCAGGAACCAATGCAGGCGTTGTTGATTTAGCAACATCTGTTTCTTTATTGCGAATGATAAACAAAAGATAGGTTGCTATTGCTGCAAAAACAGTTGTGATAAATCCTTTGTTTGCTATAATGACAATTGGTTCGGTGTAACTGGTATATAAACTTATCCAATCAATCGCCAGGCTTATCATCATTAAACTCCAAACCAAAACCGATGCATATTGTATAATACGAATTGCAGACTTTGTGAATAACCAATACAATAACACAGTTTCGCTTGCCCAAAATAGAGTAATATAATTGCCGTGCAATTGTAATGGCGCTGTAATGGAAATAAATGTAAGTGTAATACCAATCAGCAGGTACAAAATATTGCTGTCCACTTTTTGTTTGCGTAGCAAAAAATAAGATACAGCTAAATTTAAAACCGCCATTGCTGCACTGAACAATCCTCTATATTCCGTAACCTTCATTTCGCTTAAGCAATAGATACCAACGCCAAAATACAAACAGGTGTTTGCTAATAGAATACCAAAATCAGAAGCAATGAATTTGTTCTTTTCTTTAATATTGTGTGCAATATTGATTGTAAAAAATAACAGGTAAAAAATGGTAGCGAATAAAAAGCCATTTTTATAAGTAATTGTAGGTTCGTTATCTTCCAGAAAAAACATCCAGCTACTGAATAACAAAACAGTAAAAATAAAACTAAGCAGGTTTAATAAACGCCATGCTTTATTATAAGCAATGGCCAGCAAACCTGTATTTAAAATGATAAGATAACTGAATAGCACTTTGTAATTACCATTACCCTTGCTTACTAAAAATGGCGCAATAAAACCACCCAGCAAAGCTATAATGGCAAGCTCTTGTTTATTGTACAGCAAAGAAAGCACCACAGCAAAAATGGTAATCACCAGCATTATTACAAACGCCGTTGTTTGTCCAAACAATGCAAATTTTTGAAAAGCCAATGTGATGGTAAAATAAAAAACAGCCAATCCTCCGCCCGCCAATACAGAACTGAAGTTTTTATAACTGTTGCGCATGCGGTGTGCCAACGCAATTAAAATACCGCCGCACAAAATACCAATAGCTACACGGCCAACTTCGCCAATCCATTTTTGGTCTATTGCATATTTTACAAAAAAACCAATTGCCAAAACCAAGATGGCAATACCAATTTTGCTCACTAAATTTTCACCAATGAACTTTTCCAAGTCAGGATTATTTCTACTCCATTTTTCAGCTCTTGTTTCTTTTGGCGTTAAGCCATGCTTTTGCATTTTGGCTTTTTCAGCTTCATTTGTTTTTGGTGTAGATGCTGGTGTTACAATAAGCGGTTGCTGTGATTGTTGTTCTATATCTGCTTTGCGTTTTGCTTCACGTTCCAGTCGCAAAGCCTCCAACGCAGCAATTTTTTGTTTTTGTTCTTCCAGCGCTTTTTGTTCAGCAGCTTCTTTTTCTTTTTGCTGTTGTTCTGTAATAAGTGTTGAAGAAGTTTTGAACTCCAGTTTTGAAAGCTGGTTCTTTACATCTTGTAATTGATGATTAAGTGCAGATAAATCTTTCTTAAGTTCTTCTTTATTGTTGCTTAACCTCGTTTGTATATTCAATACAATAATTAAGATGACAATAAGGGCGATAAAAATTAAAAATTCCATAGCAGTAATTTAGTTACTGCAAAACAAGATACAAGGAAATTATTAATAGGTTATTTAAGAAAGTTTTCGTTTAACAATTTTAAGTCCTGAATACAAATAAATTTTAACAAATGACTGTTGTTACACTTTTATTTCAACGTATATCGGGCAATGGTCGCTGTGTTTTACATCAGGAAAAATATCCGCATCTTTCAATTGTTTTTTTAATGGCTCGGTAACGGTGATGTAATCAATGCGCCAGCCTTTATTATTTAAGCGTACACTTGGGAAACGTTGGCTCCACCAGCTATAACGGTGCGGTTCATTATGAAATTCACGAAATGTATCTATCCAGCCGCTGGCTAAAAATTTGGTCAACCATTCTCTCTCTTGTGGTAAAAATCCCGAAGAGTTTTTATTGCCCTTGGGGTCGTGTATATCAATTTCATTGTGTGCAATATTGTAATCGCCAACCAACACAATTTTAGGAAATTTCTTTTTTAGTTTGGTAAGATAATCATGAAATTCATCTAGCCAAACATATTTAAAAGCTTGCCTTTCATCGCCACTTGTTCCGCTGGGGAAATATGCATTGATTAGTCTGATATCGCCAAAATCGGCTTGTATTACCCTGCCTTCGTTATCGCTGCTTTCAATACCACAGCCAATACAAATATTATCGGGTTTTATCTTGCTAAATATGGCAACACCGCTATACCCTTTTTTTTGTGCACTAAACCAATGATGATGAAAGCCCAATGCTTCCAGTTGTTTTACATCCACATCGCTTTGGGTGGCCTTGGTTTCCTGCAGGCAAATAACATCAGCAGGATTTGTTTTTAACCAATCGATAAAACCTTTTTTTAAAGCGGCACGTATGCCATTTACATTGTAAGAAATAATACGCATGATAATTAGAATTGTAAATTGATTATGCATAGTTACAAAAAAGATATAAATTCATACCACTTAATTATGGAAGCGGTAAAAGATTTTGATACTTTTTATGCACTTAAGGTAGCGCCGCTATTGGATAAATTGTCTGCAGAAAAAAAACAATCCAGCACTTTCACTACCCAGGTTGTTCTTTTTATTCTTTTAACTATCGGTTCTTTTATTGCCAGTTTAAATGGATTACTTGCACCAGTTGGAGGATTAATTACAATTGCATTGCTTGCAATAACTATATATTTTATTTACACGGCTACAAAAAGCAGTGATAAATATATTGCCGATTTTAAAGAATCAATCATTGCAGAAATTATCCATTACCTGCAACCAGATTTAATTTACAAACCCGATGAAGTTGTGCCTGAACCAGAGTACAGGCAAAGCGGACTTTTTCGCAGGCGTTACGATTATTATTATGGAGATGATTTTATTGAAGGTGTTTACAAAGATGTAAATTTTCATTGTTCGGAATTGCGTACTACTTATTTGGGAGGAAGGAGAAATACTGAAATCACAATTTTTAAAGGATTATTTTTTGCTGCAAAAATAAATGCGGCGTACACAGGTGGTACTTATGTTTGGATACAAGATGAAGACCAGTTTGGGGTAAGTATTGCTGATGAACGTTACCGGTTGTTGCCATTTCCACAAGTGTATGATATGAAAATGCACGACGATATTTTTGATAAATATTTTTTTGTATGCAGCACCAATCCTACCGAAGCCAGAAAAATATTGGATGCTGATATGATGCGCCGCTTATTGGAATTTAGAAAACAAATAAAACGCAAAGTTGTTTTTTCTTTTGTAATGGGACGCTGTTATGTTGCTATTCCTATACAAGAGGATTTACTGGAACCAACAGATTCACTTGACGATAAGGAGGAAGTAAAAAAATATTTTTTTACGGTGTTGCTGATACTGAGTATTATTAATCAATTGGAGTTAAGTAAATTGATTTAGGCTTGTTAGTTCTAAAATCATAATTTTTAAATATTTGTATTACTATTGTAAAATAAATTCATATTAATGGAAGATAATAAGCCAGAGGAGGTTTCCACAGAAAATAATGCTGAAACCATATTTACTCCTGAAGAATTTTCGATGGAAGGGTATGATAAACATATTCGCCAGGCAAGAAACGCCTGTTTTATTGCGGCGGGATTATTATTGATTAATGCAATAATTCTATTTTCACAATACACATTTGACGTTGAAGTTTTATGGCTGGATTATTTGTTATGGGCAATATATATAGGTGGTTTTATTGCCTGCGGCATTTGGACAAAACGCAAGCCTTACTATGCAATAATTGGAGGCTTGTTAATATTGGCATTGTTCATAATTATAAATGCAATATTAGCGCCATCCAGTATTATAAGCGGATGGCTATTTAAAATTGCTATTGCTGTAGCATTAATCAAAGGCTTGCAGGATGCAAAACAAGCGCAGCAGATGAAAGAACAATTCGATAAAAAATAATAATTACTCCAATATCGGCCTCAACCATCTTGTTGCATCTTCAATGCTCATATTTTTTCTTTCGGCATAATCATGTAACTGGTCTTCATTTATTTTGCCTACGCCAAAGTATTTACTATCGGGGTTTGCAAAATACCAACCCGAAACTGAAGATGCAGGATACATAGCCAATGACTCTGTCAATTCAATACCTGTAGCTTCTTTGCCACCAAGCAAATCAAACAATTTATATTTTTCGGTATGGTCGGGGCAGGCAGGATAACCTGGCGCAGGGCGAATACCTAAATATTCTTCTTTAATTAATTGTTCGTTGGTTAAATGTTCATCGGTTGCATAACCCCAATATTCCTGGCGTGTTTTTTTGTGCAGCAATTCTGCAAAGGCTTCTGCTAACCTGTCTGCTAAAGCTTGCAAAATAATTTTGTTGTAATCGTCTAAAGCGGTTTCAAATTTTTTGATGTGGGGTTCAATACCTTCTATGGTTACAGCAAATGCACCTATGTAATCCTGGTAATTCTTGTCTGCAGGGGCAATAAAATCTGCTAATGATAAATTAGGCTGGCCTTCTGCTTTTTTTATTTGCTGGCGTAAAAATTCCAATTTCACTACTTGCTTATCAGCTAATACATCAACAGTGTCTGGCGCCACTTTGCTCGCTGGCCAAAAACCAATTGCTCCTCTTGCGTTCAACCATTTTTCACCGATGATGGTTTTCAATAATTTTTTCGCATCATTATAAAGATTGGTTGCAGCTACACCAATTACGCTATCGGTTAAAATTGCAGGAAATTTGCCATGCATTTCCCATGCGATAAAGAAAGGTTGCCAATCGATGTATTCAGCAATCTCAGCAAGGTCGTAGTTGTTGAAAGATTTTGTTCCGGTAAATGTGGGGGTTACAGGAGAAAAATTATCCCAATTGATAACAGCAGGATTTTTTTGCGCCTGCTCAAAAGTCAAATAAGCTTTGGTAGATTTTTTGTTACCAAAATCAACTACCAATTTATCATACTCTTTTTTTATACCAGCTAAAAATTCTGGTTTTTGTTCTTTGCTTAACAAGCTACCTGCAACGGTTACACTACGGCTCGCATCCAGTACATGAATAACGCCTTCATCATATTGAGGTGCAATTTTTACCGCAGTATGCATACGGCTGGTAGTAGCTCCGCCAATTAGTAAAGGCAATTTTATTCCCCTGCGTTTCATTTCATGCGCCACATGCACCATTTCATCCAATGAAGGAGTAATCAATCCGCTCAAGCCAATGATATCTACATTTTCTTTTACCGCAGTTTCCAAAATTTTATCTGTAGGCACCATTACACCAAGGTCAATAATATCATAACCATTACAACCTAACACTACACCCACAATATTTTTACCAATATCATGCACATCGCCTTTTACAGTTGCCAATAATATTTTTGCAGCGCCGGCAGCTTCTTCATTTGTTGTGCCTGCGGCAAGATGGGCTTGTTTTCTATCTTCCTTTGCCTGTTCGATAAATGGCGTTAAAACAGCAACGGCTTTTTTCATAACCCTTGCACTTTTTACTACCTGTGGCAAAAACATTTTTCCTGCACCGAACAAATCGCCTACTACGTTCATACCATCCATCAACGGCCCTTCAATTACATCTAATGGTTTTGGATATTTGAGCCTTGCTTCTTCAGTATCTGCATCAATATAATCAGTAATGCCATTCACCAATGAATGGGTCAATCTTTTTTCTACTTCTTCTTCTCTCCACTTTTCATCTTTTACAGTTTCTTTTCCTTTTGCTTTTACAGTTTCTGCAAATACAATCAATTTTTCAGTAGCACCGTTATCATCATTATTTTTATTGAGAATAACATCTTCGCAAAGATTTCTTAACGTTGGTTCAATTTCATCGTACACTACCAATTGCCCTGCGTTTACAATGCCCATATCCATACCGGCTTTAATGGCATAGTATAAGAACACACTGTGTATCGCTTCTCTCACATGGTCGTTTCCTCTAAATGAAAAAGATACATTGCTTACACCACCACTAACTTTTGTAAGCGGCATCAATTTTTTTATTTCTCTTGTAGCTTCAATAAAATCTACGGCATAATTATTATGCTCTTCAATACCTGTTGCAATTGCAAAAATGTTGGGGTCGAAAATAATATCTTCGGGATGATAACCAACCTGCTCAGTTAATATTTTATAGGCACGATGGCAAATTTCTACTTTACGTTCTTTGGTATCTGCTTGTCCCACTTCATCAAAAGCCATTACAATAACTGAAGCGCCATAACTTTTACAAATGAAAGCCTGCTCAATAAATTTAGCTTCGCCTTCCTTCATCGAAATAGAATTTACAATACATTTTCCCTGCACACATTTTAATCCTGCTTCTATAATTTGAAATTTAGAAGAATCAATCATGATGGGTATCTTGGCAATATCCGGTTCTGCCTGTACCAAATTTAAAAAAGTGGTCATTGCTTCTACACCTTCCAGCATAGCATCATCCATGTTGATGTCAATTACCTGTGCACCGCTTTCTACCTGCTGGCGAGCAACAGATAATGCTTCTTCATATTGCCCATCTCTAATAAGGCGTGCAAATTTTTTACTGCCCGTTACATTGGTACGCTCACCAACGTTTACAAAATTTGTTTCGGGTCGAACGATTAATGGCTCAAGTCCGCTAAGGCGTAAAAAGGGTTTTATTGTAGTCATCCTATTGTTCTCTTATTAATTTTCGTGTTTTCTATTTTCAGTTTCCGAGGTAGTGACTCGGAAATTCATTTTTACAATGCTTCTTCCAATACCGGCAATGCCCTTGGTTTAAATTTCCTTACTTCATCTGCAATATGCTTGATATGGTCTGGTGTAGTACCGCAGCAACCACCTACAATATTTAACCAGCCATTGGCAGCCCATTCTTCAATGATGTGCGCTGTTTCATGCGGCTGTTCATCATACTCACCAAATGCATTTGGTAAACCAGCATTAGGGTAAGCAGAAGTATAACAACCTGCAATCTGTGATAACTCTTCAATATGCGGACGCATTTCGCTTGCACCCAAGGCACAATTTAAACCGATGCTTAAAGGACTGGCATGCGATAGGGAAATGTAAAACGCTTCCAAAGTTTGTCCGCTCAATGTTCTTCCACTGGCATCGGTGATGGTACCGCTAATCATGATGGGCAGCTCAGGTAAATTATTATTTCTAAAGAAATTTTTTGCTGCATACACGGCTGCTTTTGCATTAAGTGTATCAAAAATAGTTTCAATCAATAATACATCAACTCCACCTTCCACCAAACCTTTTATTTGTTCAGTGTATGCTGCAGCAACTTCATCAAAAGTCACTGCTCTAAAACCTGGATTATTTACATCAGGAGAAAGGCTCAACGTTTTATTCAACGGGCCAATAGCGCCTGCAACCCAGGCAATCTTTCCAGATCTTTTTATTGCTTCCCTTGCACATTTTGCGCTGGCTACATTCATTTCGTAAGCAAGTGACTGCATATCATAATCGGCTTGTGCAATTACAGTACTGCTGAAGGTATTGGTTTCAATAATATCTGCACCGGCATCTAAATATTGTTTGTGAATGCCGATGATGATTTCGGGTTGAGTAATGCTCAGTAAATCATTGTTACCTTTTACATCGGTGTGCCAATCTTTAAAACGCTCACCGCGGTAATCAGCTTCTTCCAACTTATGGCGCTGTATCATGGTGCCCATGGCGCCATCTATAATCAGTATTCTTTCTTTTAATGCTTCTTTAATTGATTGCATAATTTTAAAATTTACGGCACTTATGAACGTATGCTTTACAATAGATCCATTGCGGAACAATTGTTACATAACATTCATTACCAATGCCTGGTACTCAATAAAATGGTAAACTATTAAACGTTGGAAAACCTCAGTGGAGTTTTTTGGACGTTTATTAGTTCTGATAAAGGCTGAACAATAAACAAATCTGCCTGAATAAATACAATGCAAAAATACAATAGAAAAGCCATAACACAAAATGTTATGGCTTTAGAGCAAAAGCAACCTTTCTTATATCGATTTTACAATTTTTGATCGAAGTTGCATGCTACAGTGATTTCTACCGTTTTGGCAATATTATCCTGATAAATTTTAGGTACGCTAATACCATATTCTGCAATGGTTATTTTGAATTTTGAAGCACCGGAAATTTTGCCATCTTTAATGGTAATGCTGCTGTTTGCTGTTGTTTTTCTTGTCACACCGTGAATGGTAAGGTCGCCGGAAGCGGCAACTGCATAAGTACCATCTTTTGCAAAATTTACTTTTGATAAATCTGTAATAACACCTTTAAAAGTTGATTTTGGAAATTTATCGCTCTCCATATAATCGGAGTTAAAGTGTTCTTCCATCAACGCTTTTTTAAAATGAAAACCTTTGGTTAACAATGAAAACTGCAATTCACCGGTTTGTGTATTTACTAAAGCCGTTACCTGGTTATTATCTGCCTTAATATCTTCTACCGAAGTGGTGGAAAAAAAAGATATACTGCCGTTTTTAGTATAAAATTTTTGTGCATTACTGTTGCTGCAACTGATAACCACTATCGCTAAAGAGAAAATTATTCGTTTCATTTTGTTATTTGTTTCATTTTAAAACATAACACCTTGTTACAATTACATCGCCTGGTATACCCATATCAGCATCAAAATTGTAGCCGTTACAAATTCCTTGAATGGCAATTTTGCTGCCAGCTTTAACGATTGCTGTTGAGTCTTCCAGGGTGCAGTTTATAAAAGCACCGTCAGAAGCGGTTTTTAACAAAACAATAGTATTGCCCTGCTGATTTTTTTTTGTTTCAGCAACTTCGCCGGTAACCTTTATTACTTTATGATTGTTTTCATCGCCAATGAATTTGTCTTTGGCTCCCGAAGAATCTCTTACAAAAGTTTGATGTAAAACAACAGCAGTAATATCGGCAACAGGTGTACTGTCTTGCACACTAAAATGTTTTTTATTGTAGAGGTAATAGCCAAATGCTGCTGCAGCCAATACTATAACCAAAATGATAAAGAGTATATTCTTTTTTGCTTTACGTGTCATTATAATTGCAACGATAAATTGTAATTATAAGAACGTACAAATTTGTAAAGAGGTTGCTTTATTTTTTAAAATGATGGGGATTAGTTGCCAGCGGTAATATAATTTTCTACCGGAATGCGGTTGCTGATGCTTTTGGCAAGCGTCATTTCGTCGGCATATTCCAGCTCGCCGCCAAAGGCAATGCCACGGGCAATGGTGGTAATTTTTACAGGAAAAGATTTTAGTTTTTTGCCAATATAATAGATAGTAGTATCGCCTTGAATATTAGGGTTGAGGGCAAAAATTATTTCGCTGATATTTTCTTTGCCGATGCGGTCAACCAAAGAGTCGATTTGTAATTGCTCTGGCCCCACACCATCCAAAGGAGAAATAATACCGCCAAGCACATGATAAACGCCATTGAATTGTTGAGTGCTTTCAATAGCAATTACATCACGTATATTTTCTACCACGCAAATCATTTCCTGCTTGCGCATGGTATTGCTGCAAATGTTGCACAATGTTTTATCAGAAATATTATGGCAGCGGCTGCAGAATTTTATTTCTTCCCTTAATGTAGCAATGGCATTGCTGAAATTGGTTACATCATGCACATCCTGTTTTATAAGATGCAATACCAACCGCAGGGCGGTTTTTTTCCCTATACCTGGTAATTTGGCAAATTCATTAACAGCATTTTCTAAAAGAGAAGAAGAAAAAATCATGGTGTAAAGTTAATGGATAATGAAAAAATTATTCACTATTAATTACTCAATTAATTAATTATAAAATGATGTCGCTTTCATTCTCCCAGTTTTCCTTAACTGATATTTTTTTAGGAAGAGCAATTACTCTTTCGGGTTGCTTCTTTTTTGAATAACTGCCCGGATCCCATTTGCCGTTGTTGTTATCATCATACAAAATCCTTAACTCATAATCGCCAGGAGGAAATAATTTATAGTGCCATTCCTTGGTAGTTAATGGAAAAGATTCTTTTATCACATCTTGTTGAACAAATTGTAATACAGGATGTTTATTAAGGTCAACATTACTGAAACGGAGTACCAGGTTTCCATAATCCCCTTCCTTTTTTGTCTTAAAACGAATGGTATCAGTTTTTGCAACTGTACTATCCAGGCTATCTCGTACAGCAGTTCTGTTTACAATTAATCTATAATCTTCATCCTCTTTCCATTTTGTTTTAAGTATTATTTTATTGCTGTCTAAAAGATAGGTAACAGGGGAAATAGGTGCGTAATTGGTGTCGGTCAAAATTATTTTAGTACTATCGAATGTTTTTATGGCGCTATTGTATTCCAGCACAAGGTCTTGTCGCAGATCTTGTCTTTGCGCTGCGGCACTTGCTGTATATTTAAATTTTTTAGCTGCGGCGTTTTTTGGTTTTGTTGCTGGAAGTGTAGGCCCATTCTTTTCTGTTTTTTCTTCGGCGTAAGCATAAAGCTGTATGCTATCATTGTTGCTGCCAATAGTAATGGGTTTATCTGCAAAAGCAAACAATTCCGATTTGGAATTGTAGGTTTTACTGCCATCGCCGTCCTTTAAAGCATATATATTAAAATGCCCTGGAGGTAGATTGCTAAAAGTAAAATGGCCGCTGGAATCAACAAAAGCCATGTAATTCGGCCTTAGCTTTTCAACAGATGAGTCAACAGCATTACGGTAAAGCATAACCACTATCGTACTGTCTGTCTTGCCTGTTTCTGCAAGTTCAATCCTTCCGGATAAACTTAATGAATCTATTGTAGTGCCCGTAGAAAAAACATAAATAAAATTCTTATAAACATTGTTTTCATTGGCATCTTTAATGATATTGCCAAACTTGATAGAATAAGTGGTATTAGGTAATAAAGTATCTTTTAGCTTTATGGTAAGCGTTTTTAATTTGTTGGTTATTTCCGGATTCACTTTTGGATAAGGCGATACCAATAAATTAGTTTGCACATCTTGTAAGTCGGCAATGTATTCATCAAAAGTTAACGTGATTTTTTTACCCGTAAAATTAGTAGTAAGTAATTTTGGAGCAGCTGATACTAAAACAGGAGGAAGGCTATCCCTTGGACCGCCACTGATGGCGCCAATTTGTGCACAACCACTATCGCCAGCTATAATGATTATGCCAAATAAAATAAAAAGCAGTAAATATAAAAAACGGTATCCTTTCATTAGTTGGAATTAGAGTGCAAACTTAAAGGGTTTCGGCTATTCAGTAGCCCCATCAAATCATAAAGTTCCCTTAATCCAAAAAATAGTGTTGATACATTAGAAGATTCTCCTTAAAAGATTAGGTGGACAAGGCACCGGGTTTCGGGCATTGGAGTTACATCGGTTGTCTGAAGTGGCATCAGGATTGTACAAGTGCTCCCATGTAGCCGCACCTTCGCTGCTGCCGCCTGTACGTGTAAAGCCGGCTCCATTGGTAGTGGCATCGTAGGCAAATCCTGCTTTCACTTTATCTGTTTTATCATAGTCGTTGCGGCCAACAAAATTATCCAGCGTAATGGTTATTGAAATAGCATCACTGCGCCGGAAGTTTAGGTTATTTCTATACCATACCCCCAGGTTGATATAATGGGTTTTTATTTCAACACCCATACTCAATGTTTTATTCTCCCGCTGTGCTGAATAAATAACACCCGGAATGAATAACACATCATCATCCCATATTTTATTTTCACCAATCACCAAAGGGAAACGAGTGATAAGCGTTAGTCGCCGGGGTAATTTACTTTCTTCTGCATTTGTAAAAGATTCATCGGGTTGATTAAGATGGTGAACACTGGCTCCAATCATCAATCCCTTATTGTGTACCCACATTGCTCCTGCAGCAAAATCGGGCAACCATTTATTATTATTTACATTAGGAGATACTTGAGTGGGAAGATCAGTCATAATCCCCTGGTTGGTGATCTGGTCGGCAAACCAAAGTTTACTATAATCAACCTGGCGGTTAAACATACCACCCTGAATACCCAAACTTAACCGGTGACTGCCCAGGCAAATTTGTTTTGCAAAAGTTCCATAAGTCCCTAATCTTTTGATGTACCCTTCCTGTTCTTTGTTTACCATCAACCCAACTCCAATATTATGTTCATACACAAATTTATCTGCGGCTATTGTAAAATATTGCATGCCCGATGGCACAACGAGCCATTGTCTTCTGTAAACAGCCGATACCCGAAAATCATAATCTGCCATACCGGTAGCGGCAGGATTTAAATATATCGGTGCCATAAACGCTTGAGTATATACAGGGTCCTGTGCTTGTATAAAACACACCGGAGCAATTGCTGTTAAAAAAATAATTACAAGCTTTTTCATTTTCATACTTTTAAATAACCCCATAATAATGACCATCAAAAAATTTACCTGATGACGGTAACTGTGCCCACTCTTCTTTCCTGTGATTGATTTGGATAGGCCATTCCTTTCCACTCTGTACCATTTTTAAATACTGCGTCTATTCGCCATATATAGTTATCCTGCTGCAGGGCTTTTCCCTGGTTGTAAATATCCTGTCCATTGTAAAGTCCGTTCCAACCTTCGTTAGGAGCACCCTTGGCATCTAAACTGGTGCTTTCAAATACTTTTTGCCCCCATGTGGTAAATATCTGTAAACGATAAGTGGCCAATCCTGTGCCCATAGGCAAAAAGGTTTTTAATATTGGTTGAAGGCTGCCGGGCTGAAATGCATTTGGTACATATAGGTAGCCAGGAAAACCTGTTATTTGAACAAACTGCGAAACTGTATCTGTGCAATTAGAAACATTATCAAATACAATAAGTTTTACCAAACGTCTTCCAGTGTCTTGATAGCGGTGCGATGCATCACGCGATGTTGCAGGAATGCCAGCATCACCAAAATCCCAAAAATAATTGTAGTTATTATTTTGCGGTGTAGTATTTATAAAACCAAAAGTATAGTTTGGAACAGCAATAATATTACTTGGCGTTACAACAAAACCTGCAGGTGGTAAAGGTTTGGCCAAGATAAGGTTTGCTTTTACCATCGAATCTTTGCAACCATATGTTCCTGTTGCTACCAGCTTAATTGTATATGGTGTTGTTCTTGCCGTAAATGTTTTTACAGGATTTATTTGATTGCTTGTTGTACCATCACCAAAGTCCCATAAATAACTTGAAGCTAATGTACTTAAATTGGTTAAACTAATAACAGCATCGCCACATTCATTTGTTTTATTTGCGCTGAAGTTAGCAATAGGCTTATTGGCTACCTTAACATTTACAGTTGTTGTATCACGGCAGGTTCCATCACTCGCCATTAAAATAATAGGAAAATTTCCCAATGCAGTATAAAGATGGGTAGGATTGGTGAAGTTGCTGTTGGGCGAGCCATCGCTCCATATCCAGGTATAATCATTTGCACCGGTGGTTTGATTATTTACGGCAATATTTAGATTGCCGGTACAACTTAGTGTATCACTTACCGTAAACACAGCTTTAGGCTTTGGCAAAGTAGTAAATGTACGGGTGAGTGTATCCGGTTTACAACCAAAGCTATTATCGGCAATTAATGTAATGGTGTATTGTGTTGCAGGTTGCGTAATTAAAAAATTTGGCGAAGCAATACTACTTACCTGAACACCATTAACCAACCATTTGTAAAAAATAGTTCCTGTTGCTGCATTATTAATTTGAAGGTTAAAAGGCACACAGGTATTCTGATTTACAAAATTGAATAAAGCTTTGGGAGGTTGCTGCATCACTACAGTTCCTTTTGCAGTATCACTACATCCTAAAGTATTTGATGTAATTAATAAAGTATTGAAAGTGTACGGTAATGGTAAAGCACCTAACTGATAATGATAAGTAAGATTTTGTGTAGTAGCAACCGGTAGATTATCTACCAGCCATTTATATTGTAAAGGGTCAATACCTGTGTAAGTAGTGTTGTTGATATGTAAGATAGTAGTATCGTTTTTACAAGTGCTTACATTTAACGGAGCAAATGCGCTGGTGGGTTTATTTTTTACAGTAAAATTTATTACCGAACTATCTGTACAGCCAGCGCTGTTTATGACTACTAATTTGGCACTGAAAGTTCCCGGCTTTAGGAAAGCATATTGTGCGGTTGAGCCATTGATAATGATAAGAGATGGTGTAACCGTTGTGTCAATAATATACCATTTTGCGGTTTCATTGCCCAGGCCAATTGCTGCCGCATTTAAAGTATAAGGGATGCAATGCTGTCCTGGACTATTAGAAGAGATATTTGCCGGTGGCTTACTTGTTACTGTTATGGTAAATTGCTTAATATCGCTGCAAACAATTCCCTGTGGAATTAATTTGTCGGCCAGCAAAATAATAGTGTATATACCACCGGTAGCGTAAGTATGTATTGGGTTTTGTAAAGAAGATGTTGTGCCGTCGCCGAAATCCCATCGCCATGCATTGGAATTAAGCGAACTATTGGTAAACTTTACCGTGTCGCCCGCACAAAAAATATTGCCATTAGTTGTAAAGTTTGCAGTTGGTTTTATAAATACTTCTACCTGCAAGTTAACCGTAGTGTCGCTACAACCATTTTGCAAATGCACAGTTACAGGGAAAACTCCCGGATTAACAAAAGTGTGCGGCACAGTGGTTTGCTGCGGAGAAGTGTTTACCGATGGCGTTCCATCTCCAAAATTCCAAATTAAATTGCTGGCACCAGTGCTGCTGTTATTGAATATTGCAGTATGCGGAGCACAACCAAATAATTGATTGCCTGCTACTGAAATTTGTGGATGTATTGAATTGGGAGCAATTACCAATACGATATAACTGGTATCCCTTTTACATTCGTTTTCTGCAATAAGCCTGATAGTAAATGTATCTGTTATACCAACATTATACTGCACATCAAAAGATGTAAGTGAGTATGTCGTGTCTTTTGTCCCATTTCCAAAATCCCAATAATAAGCAGCCGGACCACCTAATGAAGTATTGATGATATGTGCCGTAAATGGAGAGCAGCCAAAAGTAGCATTAATACCAAAGCGTGCCTTGGGATTAGCCCTTACTTTTACGCTATCACGCCAAAGCGTGGTATCGCAACCGTTATATGCCTTTAGGCTGATGTAATAAGTGGTATCATTAAAGAAAGGACTGGTGTTAAATATAATGTTACCAGGTTGTGCAGCTGTACTTGAAATACCATTGCCAAAATTCCAGAAAAATTGTATACCTGTTATTAAGTTAGATGTGTTATTAAAATTTACGGTTAAAGGGCCGCAACCATTACCAGGTGTTCGGCTGAATTTTGCAATGGCTGTGGTAACGGTAATAAATTGCAATTGAATACTATCTGGCTTGCAACCAAATTGGCTTGAGGTTACCAGTTTTATAATAACGGTATCGCCAGGTGTATTCATTATAAATCCTGGAAAAATACCTGTACTGTTACTTCCTATCAATACACCGTCGGCATACCAAGTGTATAAGCCGTTCCGATCAGGAAAAGTTGATACATTGATAACTGTTGAAAGATTAAATGGCGCACAGTGTATTAACGGGTTTGCTGTAAATAGAGCTTTTGAATTATTATTGACTGTAACGGTTACAGGAGATGAATTGTTTGCCTGCGGTCCACTGCAAAGCGAAGTGCTAACAGTACGCCTGTATAAAGTAGTTTGAGCTAATATTCCCGGATTAAAATTAATATTGGTTGCACCCGGTATATCACTCCAGGTTGCGCCGCCATCTGTACTTTGTTGCCATTGATAACCATAAGTGCCATTGCCGCCAGTAGGTGTACTACCTGTAATAATTGCAGCAGGTGTGTTTATACAAATGCTTTGATTGGTTGCAATAATATTATTTGCAACAGCAGCTTGTACAGTAATAAAAACAGTATTGCTGGATAATGTACAAGGTAAAGAAGAAACAGTTCGTCTAAAATAAGTAGAATTGCTTAGGATAGTAGTATAATCAGGTAATGTTGCTCCCGTAATTGTTGACCAGGTAACACCATCGGGGCTTTGTTCCCACTGATAGGCATATACGCCATTACCCCCTGTTGGCGGCACACTATTTATAGTAACAGATTGACCGGCACAAATAAGAGTAACCGGAGCAGTAACGGTATTTTGTAAAGTTGGCAATATCGTTATTTGTACATCATCTGTTGTTGGTGGACAAACACTATTGGAAATGGTCCATTTAAAAACATAAACTCCTGTAACAAGATTTGTAATGGTTGTAGTAGGTGAAGAGGGCGATGTAATTACATAACCTGCTGGTCCACTTATATAGGTCCAGGTTCCTGTGCCTATTACAGCAGTATTACCAGCAAGTGTGGTTGTGGTTGCGGCACAAAGTGTTTGATCGGGGCCGGCAGCCGCAACTGTGGCTGGTGCACCAACAGTAACTTTTATAAAAGCATCGTTGGGAGGGCAAGTACCATTGCTTATGCGCCATTTAAAATTATAAATACCCGGTATTAAACCTGTAATAGTAGTTGTTGCCGAGGCTGCTGTTGTAATCACATATCCTGCAGGGCCACTTACATAAAGCCACTGCCCGGTACCGATAGTAGGCGTATTGCCTGTTACGGTTGTTGACGATGCACAAATAACCTGATCAGCACCAACAGTTGCAGTAGTGGGATTATCATATACGGTTATTGTTACGTTATTTGAACTTGGTGTACAGCTATTAAAGTTGATTGTCCAGGTAAAAATATAAGTACCGGGCACAAGACCGGTCACAGTTGTAGAAGGTAATAAAGGGTCTGTAATTACTGGCGTATTTGGCCCACTCAATAGTGTCCACATGCCTGTACCAATAGTTGGAGTGTTGCCTGCTAAAGTGGTAGATGTAACAACACATAAATTTTGTGCAGGCCCTGCAATAGCAGTTGTTGGCCCTGCTAAATTGGTTATCGTTACAATGGAATCACTTTTACAAGTTCCGTTAGTGATGGTCCATTTAAAAGTATATACCCCTGCTACCAAACCAGTAACTGTGCTTGTTGGCGAAGTAGGTATTACAATCAAATATCCAGCAGGGCCGCTCACATAGCTCCATAAGCCAGTACCTAATATTGGCGTGTTGCCTGCAAGTGTGGTACTTGAAGCAGCACATAAACTTTGGTTGGGTCCCGCATCAGATGGTGTTGGACTATCGTAAACGGTTACTTGCACATTGCTGCTGCTGGGTGTGCAATTGCTGAAACTGATTGTCCAGGTAAATATGTAAGTGCCGGGTATTAAACCAGTAACAGTTGTAGAAGGGGATAAAGGATTTGTAATAGTTGGCGTGTTTGGTCCACTTAACAATGTCCACAAGCCTGTTCCAACAGCTGGTGTATTGCCTGTAAGCGTTATTGATGTGGAAAGACATAAATTTTGTGCAGGCCCTGCTGCAGCAGTAGTTGGCCCAGCAGAAATTATAATAACAACAGTTGCTGCGCTGGTACATGTTCCGTTTACAACTGTCCATTTAAAAACATAAGTACCCGGTATCATGCCGGTTATAGTAGTTGTTGGGGAAGATGGAACGGTAATAGTTGGTGTATTGGGGCCACTCACTCTTGTCCATGTACCAGTTCCTATTGCAGGTAACCCTGCTGCCATAGTAACAGAAGTGCCGCATAAAATTTGTGCAGTGCCGGGGTAAGCTATAGAAACGGTATCAATATTAAATTGTGTATTGCTGGTGGTTGTACCACATTCGTTGGTAACAGATAGCGACACAGTATGTACGCCAGCTCCTGTAAAAATAACGCTGCCTGGATCTGCAGTGGTAGATGTTGCTGGTGTACCGCCTTGAAATGTCCATAAATAAGTAGGCGTTGTGTTGGTGCAAGAGTTAACTACTGCAACAGGTGTGATAGGACTTGTACCACATACATTGGCAATGGTATTGATGGCAACAGTAGGAGGCTTTTTTACAATTACAGTTTGTGTAGTTGTAAAATCACCACAAGGATTGGTAACAGTTAATTTGATGGTATAAGTACCGGGATTATTAAAAATAAAAGAAGGATTTGTAGAAGTTGCAGTAGTACCGTTTGTGAAACTATAGGATGAAGTGCTACCACAAAAACCTGCAGTATAAGTTATATCCCATAAATAGGTAGCGTTGCCACAAATGGCCGGGTCGGTACTTGTATTGGTAGTATTTACTGCAAGCGGGAAGCAGCCATTTGCATTATCAATGGTAAATGCCGGGGTAGGCGGAGTAGTTATACATACTTGCCTGGTAGTTACAGAAGTACCACAAAAATTAGTACCACTAAGTGTTACAGTATAAGTACCCGGAGCGGTATAGGTATGACATGGACTTGTGGTAGTAACGATTGGGCTGCCGTCTCCAAAATCCCATGAGTAACCTGGGCTAACAGAACAGTTTGCACCAGCGCCTGGTAATGAAGTATTGGTAAAACAAACACTCTGATTTACACAAGCGGGATTAGGCGCTATTGTAAATGATGAAGTTGGTTTTATTCTAACCTGTATGTTTCCTGCGGTATAAGGCGTAGTTCCGCAACCATTGGTAATATTTAACGTGGCAGTAAAACTGGGTGAAGGACATGATGAAACAAGGTATGTATGATAAATAGTATCAGTAGTAAAACCAGGATTTAACGGATGGTTTAATGTAACCTGTGTACCATCTCCAAAATTTAAAACATATACAGTACCGGTGGAATTGATTTGCCAGTTACTGATTGTAAAAGGTACTGTTGCTGGCGCACACAAATTGGAAGTAGAACCTAAAGTTCCCAAACTACCGGCTGGGTTTGTTTGGTTGGTTACAATATATGTTTTTGAATTGCTGCATCCATTGGTACCTAATGCCGTTACCTTTAGATTAAAAGAACCTATTTGAGTATAAGTATGTGTAAGTGGAAAAGTGGCATTTGGCAATACGTTTCCATCTCCCCAATCGATGGTATAAGAAGCAATACATGCAGCACTTGGTGATATATTGGTAATATGCAACAAAAAATTTGGATTGCCAGGAGTAGGTGAATTTTCGCAATTGCTAAAAGGAAAATTGGGCCCAGGATCGCTTAGTTGCACATCGGGCGCTTGTAACACATTTATCGGGTGGCTAACTATGGTACTTGCGCAACCTGAGACATCCGTAACCGTTAGCGTATCAATTAAATTGGCGGTACCGCAACCTATCGATGTAAACGAATGTGTAGGATTTGCAAGATTGGAGGTTTGCCCGTCACCGAATACCCAGGTATAAGTATAAGGTGGCGTTCCACTGCTTACTGTTGAGGTAAATTGTATTGCAGTACCCGAACAGGCATTATTATTATCATTTGTAAAATCTACAACAGGTTTTACATTGGTTACTTTTATAAAAATTTCTAAAGTAAGAGTTCCACCAACTCCGTCTGTTACTGTTTGAACAGTACTACCAATGCCATTGGTATTATATACAATTAGCGGAGGATTAGGACCGGTAAATGTACCAGGTGTACCAAGTCCGAATACCCAGCTAACCATAGTTGCACCAGTAGCTGTAGATGCATAACTAAGGCTGTTCCCATTACATATCCTTATCGTATCTCCCTGATTTACCGCTTGTCCATTAACTGTCATTCCCGCTGCCAACTGTGCATAAGAAGAACTGCTGAAAACCAGTAAAAAAATAAATAGAATGAATGCTAAACAATAACGCTTAGGGCTGCAGATAAGTTTCAAAACAGTTGGTTTGGGTGATAAGGTCCCTGTAAAAGTATAGTTTCTACCCTTAAAATCAAAGGGTTTTTAAACCCTTTTCCCTTCAATAACCAATGTGTTGATGGTCAGCCTACTCCGTTGGTTCTTCCTCTTCTTTCAAGTCATGCAATGCTACTGCAAGCCGATTATCTATTACAAAATTGCACCAATGGCAATCTTCTTTGCCGCAGCCAGTATAAAAATCACGCTGCTGAATTTTATCCCATACTTCGGTAATCTGGTTTTTAACCGTTTGGGTATCTGCAGGCGTGATAACGATTTTTTCCTTTCGGTAGTTTTTGGTTTTATCAGGTTCCACAAAATCAAACTCGGTACTGATTACCCTCCAGTCTTTCTGCTCGTAATTATCAATTAAGATCTTATAAAAAACAGCCTGCCGCCAGTAATCACCGCCATTAGGCTCTTTATCGTGTGGCGGTTTTAATTTAGGCATAGCTTTATCAATATCACCACTTTTATAATCTACCACATTTATTTCTTTGCCATTAAATTCCAACTTATCCAATTTACCTTTTAGTGGTACATTGTTCACCACTACGCCCCGGATATTTCTTTCTACCGCTACCACTTTGTTCCAGGTATTGATGTATTTGTCGTAATAATTACGCAGCACTTCATCACCATATTCCATGCGCCTTTCAAAAGCTTCTTTGGTAAAATTTTCACGGTGGCGTCGCATGTACCAGGTAAAGTCTGCCATCATTTCATCTTTGGATGGAAATTTATCCTGCTTGCCATCCTGCATCTTTCTAAATAATTTTTCCAATGCATAATGTATGGCACTGCCAAACTCAGTGGCTTCGCTTTTACCGGAAGGAATACGAATAAGATTTTGATAATAAAATTGCAACGGGCATTTTAGATAATTATTCAATGCTGTTACATTCATTACAAATTTTTCCAGTAAGGCACTTACAAAATCCTCTTCGGCAGTTTCAATTTCGGGTGATTGTGCCTGGTATTGCAATGTTTCAAAAGCAAACATTTCTTCCGGTGTAACAATACCAGGTTCAATTGTTAATTGATGTTGCTCCAATATTTCTGCAATAAACATCGATGGTTCCAATTCTTTTCCATCAGGTTTATATTTAGCGTAAGAAATGTATAAATATTTTTCTGCCCTGGTTAATGCTACATAAAATAAGCGGCGCAACTCTTCTTCATCCGAACCAGAAGCATTAGAAGTGAACATAGTATCGGGTAATTTATAACCGCCGCCAGGTTTTCTTTTTTTCTCCCAGGAAGATGCATTTACACCTGCAAAAAAAACATATTCAAACTCCAGTCCTTTACTGCCATGCGCTGTAAGTAAATTAACGCCTTTATCATTTCCTGCTACTTGTACCATCGGTAAAGGCAGGCTTTCTTTTCCCATCAATTCAATTATCAATACCAACTCTTCCAAATTCATTGTTGGGTTGCGGCTGGTTTCTTCTTTTATAAAATCAAACAATGCCGCAAGCAATTGCATCAATGTAATTTTTTCATCACTCTTCATAATGTAAGGCAATATACCTGCATGCTGAACGATATTACTGAACAATTGCTGGAGCGTAACATTTGATACATCTGCAATTAACTGTTCAATGATGGCGCTTACATCTTTTAAGATTTTGTTGATGCCAGTGTCAAATAAATCTTTGGGCGGTGTATTGGCTTTATCAAACAATAATTTACGGATAGAGGTAGGCTCGCCGTTGTATCTTTTTTGATTGACTTCTACCGTAAGTTTTGCAATTTCTATCGGAGGGATATTGTAAAAATCATAGTGCAATATTTCAAACAACATTTCATCGCCGCCATAAGGGATATCATGCTCTGCATTTAAATACCGCAGCAACTGAATGATTTTTTTTATAAAAGCATTTTCTAAAATATTAATGCTTCGCTTGCTGTACACCGGAATATTTTTCAGCCGGAAATATTTTGCCAGCTCTTCGCCATATTTATTTTCTTTATAAATAACAGCAATTCTTCCTGCACCAATATTTTCTTTTAATAATGCTTCTACTTTATTGGTAATAGCCGCCATTTCTTCTTTTGCAGAAACATAGGCGGTTATTACAGGAGGATTCACCAATTCTTTTATGCCATCTTTTGATGCAATCAAATCTTTCGACAATTTTAAATCCGGCCTTTTCTTTATCAATCTTTCTTCATTCTTATCAATCAATGTTTTTGATATATTTAAAATGGGCTGAGAAGAGCGGTAATTATTTTCCAACACAATGGCCAGCATATTATTGTAAGCAGCCATAAAATTTTCCATATTCTCCACGTTGGCGCCCTGAAAGCGGTAAATACTCTGATCGTCATCGCCTACCACAAACACATTAGGTTGGTCCCAATAATTTATCAAGAGTTCCACCAGTTTATTTTGTGTACCGCTTGTATCCTGGTATTCATCTACCAGTATGTATAGAAATTTTTCTTGGTAGCTGGATAAGATAGCCGGGTTTTCTTCAAACACTTTTATCACCCAATTAATCATATCATCAAAATCGTAGCGGTTTTTTTTTCGCATCAGGTTTTGATAATTTTCAAATTCATTTATCGCCGCTCTTAATTTTTCTACCTTATCAGTTTCTTCTGCAATTTTATCGGTACGTACATCGCCTTTTTTAAAATCTTTTACGGCACGTTTGGCAAAGTATTCATCTCTTGTAGGTAAATCAGCAATATACTCGTCAATTTTTTGGTTGATGAATGCAGGTGACCAGCCTTCCCTTTTCATAGCAGAAAATAAATTCTTCAAGTTATTTATTTCGAAATACACGTCGCCACGGTATCTTTTCAACAAATGATTTTTAGGAAAGGCATCGATCAAATTTTTAAATAGTTCAATGCTTTCCAATTCTGAAACTGCATCCAAAGAAGTTTTTTCAAACAGCGAAAGGTTGTCCTGTATTACATCATTACAAAAAGCATGAAAAGTGTAGATGTTTACTTTGTAAGCATCGGCACCAATAAATTGTACCAGTCTTTTACGCATAGCAATAGTGCCTGCATCGGTGTAGGTAAGGCATAAAATATTTTCAGGTAAAGCATCTGTATCTAATAAAATCTTTCCGATACGCGCCGCCAGTATTTGTGTTTTACCTGTGCCCGGCCCTGCAATTACCATTACCGGCCCTTCAATGGTATCTACAGCTTTGCGCTGTTGAAGATTTAGTTTTTGATACTCTTCAGCGAATTTTTTTTGTAAAATATTGCGGTAGGTCTGCATGTTTCAAAGATACCTGATAATGATTATTACAGAACAAAAAAGCTGTATGTTTGTTTAAGTGTTATGAGCAAAACCTACAGCATAAAAACCATACAAACCATTCCCATTTCTTTAGATGCCGCCTGGGATTTTTTTAGCAGTCCTGCTAACCTGCAAAAAATAACTCCCCCAAATATGGGTTTCACAATTCTTTCGCAGCACCACGGCAATAAAATGTATGCAGGACAGGTTATTGAATATACGGTGAAGCCTGTTTTGGGTATTTCTTTGTATTGGATGACAGAAATTACACACGTAGTTGATAAAACCTATTTTATAGATGAACAGCGGTTTGGGCCCTATAGTTTGTGGCACCACCAGCATCATTTTAAAGCAGTAGAAAACGGTGTAGAAATGACAGACATTGTTCATTATAAATTACCATATTGGTTTTTAGGTTCAATTGTGCATGCGGTATTGGTAAAAAAGCAGTTGAAAGATCTTTTTGAATACCGGCATAAAAAAGTAGAAGAGTTATTTGGAAAGATGCCGGCGAAATAAATTGCTAAATAAATGCAATCATTGCAGGCTAATCTGGCAATCGGTATCATTATTGCTAAGTAGAAATGCTTACTTTTACCTTGTCCCGAATGAGAAAAATTATATACTTATCAATATTGCTATTGTTGGTAAATGCAGCCATAGCACATACAGGCCCTGCAAAAAATGTTGCAGCAAGGCATTGCTTTCTGATAGCACCATTAAGCAGCGATTCTACACTTATCCTTATTCCTTTCGATTATAAACAATCGGCACTATTTCATGCTTTTACTTTTGAAGTTATTGACAGCGTGGTAAATCTGTTACTAAAAGATACCGCTATTACATTATCAATTGATGGCTATGCACATGTGGATGAAGGCAGCGATACCATCTGCAAATACCTTTCTTTAAACAGGGCTTTATTTGTAAGGGATTATGTGCTGGGCCGTGGCATATCGGCATCACGACTTCTTGATGTAAGGGGAATGGGAAAAGTAAAATCGAAGAACAGTGATGTAAATAAAAATGGCCACAAATTAAATTGCAAAGTAGAGTTGCACTTGAATTATCCTCCCCCACCCAAACCTGTGGCTATTGCAGATAGGGATGAAGATGGCGTTGCAGATGCAGCAGATGCCTGCCCCGATGAATTTGGTTACCAGGAAAATAATGGCTGCCCGGATAAAGATGCAGTAATCATTCCTTTTGAAAGAGAGCAATCCTGGTTATCACCAATTACCTTTAAAGCATTGGATAGCGTGATTACTGTCTTAAGGGAAAATCCTTCTTATGCAATAACTATACAGGGCCACGCTTATAAGCTGGAAGGTATAAATAGCGTTTGTGAGCAATTGGGAAGCGAAAGGGCAACCAATGTAAAAAACTATTTATTGTCACGCAATATTTCGAATAGCCGTATTATTAAGGTGGTTAATTACAGCAATTCAAGACCGTTGAATACAGGCAAAGACCCTATGCAGATTGCACTCAATTCAAGAGCTGAAATTCTTTTTACTAAATATATTCAGTAACAAAGGCCGGATACTATCCCGGCATTCTTGTAATATATTTTTCAATCTGTTTTATCTGGTCAACAATTTGAGGCGTAGTAGGTTTATAGCTTTTTGCTTTTCTAAAATAATCTTTTGCCGCCCTGAATTCCCTTTTATTCATCATAATAGAACAAAGCTGTAAATAAGCTGCTGCATTATTTTCGCTATCGGGTAAACCTGCACGTATGGCCTGGCGGATGTAGCTTTCTCCCTGCTTCATATCTCCTTTTTGAATGCAAAGCATACCAAGTTGTAATTTGTTGGGGCCTTCTGCCTGTTTGGTCATGCTGCCACCCAGCGAAAGGCTTTTTTTCATTAATGCTTCTGCACCTTCATAATCCTGATCTACCATGGCAAGGTTGCCTTTGATGGTATAATATTGAGAACGTACTGGCTTTATCAATAAACCCGGGAACCAGATGGTTTTCAGAACTTTTTTTGCCGCTTCCATGTCACCATTTTCCATAGGTTCCTGCAATAGGCGCAATGGGCCAATTAAAAAATGCCCCACAATGGCTATTACACCAATAAGATATAAAATAAACGACGGCCAAAAACCAGCCTGCATATGTGTGTAAATAGCCAATGCTAAAGCTACAATGCCTAACCAAAGGCGGTATTTAATTAAAAAGTTCAACCACTTCATGTTCGCTAAAATTTAGGAGGGCAAAGATAAGGTTTGCCCGCAAAAAAGGCCATTAGTCTTTTGCATCATTAATTTCCAGCCAATAGCCATCGGGGTCTTTAAAATAGATTTGCTTAACGCCATCCACCCTTTTGGTAACGGTCATTTTATCGCCGGCCCAGTTTTCGTAGGCAATTTTGTTTTGCTCCAGCACTTTTATAAAGCTTTCTACCGAAGGTACAGAAAAGCAGAGATGGATGTTCTTATCCTGCAAAACGGGCTCTTTGGCACCCTGTATTAAATGTAAATGGCTTTTGTAGCCAACGCTTAGCCAGGTGTGTTTTCCGTCATGAAATGGCTCGGGAATGCTATCCAAACCCACAATATGCATATAAAAATCGGTACTTGTTTTAAGATTGACCACATAATGGGCAATATGGTTCAACTGGGGTTTATTTTGAGAAAAAGCCGTACAATGCAGTACCAGCAACAAATTAACCATGCCTATTAACCTAAAATTTTTCATATTTAATCTGTTTAAACCCCAATGTAATTAAATTAATGCTTGATTTTATAAACTGGTAGCAAGAAATAATTACTTTTGCCATCCCAAATTATTGAACGTTTGGGGAAATGGGTCCTGTAGTTCAATGGATAGAATAGAAGTTTCCTAAACTTTAGATACAAGTTCGATTCTTGTCAGGACTACCACACCGGAAACATGCGAAAAATCGCTTTGTTTCCGGTTTTTTATTTTGCTGAAACCCTTTACTACTCAGATGCAATACTGCGGGTTGCCTTCAAGAATCTCCTGCTCAAGCTTAGGAGATTCGCCTGCCTTCCATAAAGGTGTGCGATGCACTACACGATAAACCAATGGGCCGCCATCGGGGCGTTCGCTGCGTTCCATTGGCCGCGGTATACATACAAACTCTGTTGAAAGCTGATCGGAAGTAGCGGTTACTAAACCGTAGCCGTGCCCGCCGAAATCGAGAAATGACAAATGCGGCGCAACCTCCGGATTACGCACAGCAAGGGCTTGCTTCATATCTCCTGTTTCCTTCAACTTTAAAGTAGAAAGCACGCCATGCATTGGGGTAACATTCAGAGCGGGGATCACTGTGCCATCGGCCTGGTCGATTAAATGCAGCACACGTTTTGGATGGTCTTTGGCCATGGTTACTTCCAACACTTCAAAAAGCGTCTGCTGCGATATAGAACCGGTAATGAATTCAACACCAAGTGGTTCGTATTTCTTGGGCGGCAGCGATTTGGAGGCTAAGCCGGCGTGAAATGCATGGCGGTCGCCTCCAACAACACAAAAACCAGTGATCTTCTTATCACTTATAAAATCAAATATCTCGTCTTTATCCCGAAGGAACCGGTTATCTATTACCGCATAGCCTGCATCTTTGGGCCACTTACTACCCAGTTCGCCAGGCAGGTTTTGATAATCGCTTCGTACTTCCATGGTGCCAAAACCGTGTCCCCATATCTTCCAGCGTGCAGTAGAAGCCCCAAGCTGTTCCAAGAACCAATGTCGTTGATCCTTGCCTAAGTAAGTTTGGGCATGAACATCTTTTGTTGGATTCGGGTAGTCCTTACCGTTAAAACGAATTGTAGCTGGTGGATTGTCGTTATTATAATGACGGCCATAATTCATAATTTCAAAAGGCAATTGCGGCGATACCCTGGGATATTCCGGTACATCAAAATCATCAGTCGACATATCAGGAGAACGAAACGACCAATTATCAGTCAGCAGCAAATCTACATTTCTGCCCCAACGCAATACACGCTGGATCTTCAAGCTGTTGATCGCCTTCAGGTTATTAGGTTCTTCGTAAAGCCCGTCTTCATTCAAATTTGCCATGGGTGTATCCAGCACTACCGGGGCTTTAAATTGTTCCAGCTTAGGGTTGCCGGGTTGTTGAACATGTGCAGGCATGAATTCCCACCAGGCCTGGTTAGCATCAACTTTCTGGTTTTGTGCCGGGGCATTGTAGCCACCCCCTGCAACATACTGACTCTGGTATCCTGCCCAGGCAAATTCATGGTTATCCCAAATACAGACAAATGGCCAGCGGGCACGGGCATCCTGTAGGTCGGGATCGCCAAGATAGGCACGGTAGAGTGTACGATAATCCTCCAGTGTAACCGGCAGGTGGAAATTACTGACCTTTCTACCCTGCGGGAATTTGTATAGGTCCCTGATGCGGCGGCCACGGTTTCCTTTGGGATTATCTTCAGCATACCAGGTAACTTCATAAATAAAATCGCCCAGGTGCAATACAAAATTAAGCTGCTGGTCTTTCGGGCGTGCCTCATCTTCAAAAATCATCTTTCGGTAAGCATTCATGGCACCTTCGTTAGGGCATTGGCAACATACAAAGGTAAAACGTATAGGTGCGTCTGAATCGTTACCCGGTGCCGTTATGGTGCGGCCAACCCTGCTTGCGAAACCATGGCCGTCAATAAAACGGTACCAATACTCGCGGCCTGGCTTAAGGTCTTTAGCCAGGAAACGGCATGTCCAATCCGAGTCGGCACTGATATGTGCAGTACCACTTGCCAGGATTTTCTTAAATTCCGGGGTGGTTGAAATTTCAACCACCAGCTTACTGCTGGAACTGCCATTTATTGGCGGGCGCCTCGTCCATAGGATTATACTGTTAGCTGTCGGGTCACCTGAAGCCACACCCTGTGGAAATAGGTCGCGGCGCTCAGCTACCACCGTGGCAGTCTTGTTCGCCCAACTTTTATTTGCTGTTATCGCAGAGACAATGAAAAAACTTTGCAGGAATTTGCGGCGTGTTAAATTCATGGAATTATTTTTATGTTTTGTTTATAGCCTGAATTAAGAGTATGTTTTGTTCTTATTTCGTTATGTTCAAAACAACCTGAAGCATTTTATCAAATCTTTCTTTGCTTGCGTATAACGCCCAGGATTGCTATTTCGCCCCAGACAGGAAAATTTGTAACTGTGCCTGCCCGCTGCTGTTGCTGACTAAAGGAACGAAATTTTTCTTATGGCTTCCAAGTGAATTGATAAACGGTCAAGCCGATGGCTGAAGATTGATGCTTCAAGTTTTTTTATGCTTACACCCAAAATAACTCCAATACCTTTATGGTGTAGTATTTGTGGCAGTATAGTTTTAAAGTAACTATAAAATACATAACAATGCAAAAAAGAAAATTAGGAAACAGCGGCCTGGAAGCTTCGGCACTTGGCCTCGGCTGTATGGGTATGAGCTTTGGATACGGCCCTGCACAAGATGAAACAGCAATGATTGCAGTGATACAAAAAGCGGTGGAATTAGGCGTAACATTTTTTGATACAGCAGAAGTATATGGACCTTACACAAATGAAGTACTGGTGGGCAAAGCGCTGGCGCCTTTTCGTAAAGAGGTGGTAATAGCTACCAAGTTTGGTTTTAAAATTCAGGATGGCAAGCCGGCGGGTGTAAACAGCCGCCCCGATAATATAAGAGCTGTTGCCGAAGCTTCGCTTAAAAGATTGAACATAGATGTAATTGATTTATTTTATCAACATCGTGTAGACACAACCGTTCCCATTGAAGATGTAGCAGGCACAGTGAAAGATTTAATTAACGAAGGAAAGGTGAAACATTTTGGCCTTTCGGAAGCTGGCACACAAACCATTCGCAAGGCACATGCAGTACAACCTGTTACTGCATTACAAAGCGAATATTCTTTATGGACCAGAAAGCCCGAAGAAGAAGTTTTACCTACGCTGGAAGAATTGGGAATTGGCTTTGTTCCTTTCAGCCCTTTGGGAAAAGGTTTTTTAACAGGAAAGATGAATGAAAATACAAAGTTCGATAGTACAGATTTCAGAAGCACACTTCCGCGTTTTACAACTGAGGCTTTAAAAGCAAACCAATCACTTATTGATTTGCTGCATAAAATTGCACAACAAAAAAATGCTACCACACCGCAAATAGCATTGGCATGGCTGCTTGCGCAAAAGCCATGGATAGTTCCAATACCTGGAACGACCAAACTAAACAGGCTGGAAGAAAATATGGGGGCTGCTGCTATTGAATTAACAAGTGCTGATCTAAATGAAATTGAAGAAGCTGCTGCTTTAATAAAAATAGAAGGTGCAAGGTATCCTGAACAATTGGAAAAGATGACAGGCCTTTAAATTAACTACTAATCAAAAAATATGAATACTACAGAAAATCAAAGCCCTGTTTTTCCAAAAGGAGATAAAGCATCTCCTGATTATTTTACCGGAACTACATGGGTAAAATTGTTAGTGCCCAACGATGATATTTTCAATTGCCAGATAGGCAATGTAGTATTTGAGCCTGGTGCAAGAAACAATTGGCATACCCATTCCGGCGGGCAAATATTGATTGCTACTGATGGCGTGGGTTTTTACCAGGAAAAAGGGAAACCCAAACAAGTATTACATAAAGGAGATGTGGTAAAAATATTGCCGGATGTATGGCATTGGCATGGCGCTTCGCCTGATAGCGAATTTACGCATATCGCCATCAACCCAAATACAGAAAAAGGCGTAGTAGAATGGTCGGAAAGAGTAACGGATGAAGAATATGGCAGTTTAAAATAAATTTTTGAGTTAGTGATTTGTCTCTAGTTTGATAGTAGTTATCCTACAAAACATCGCTTTCATCTCCTACTTTACAAAAAGCCAATAGTCTGCATCTTTGTGCTGTTAATCCAATCCAATGAAAAAGTATATAATCCAGTTCTTTTGAAAACCAATTGATCCAATCCTAACAAAACCGTACCTCTTAAGCCAACACAATCCAGTCTGTGAAAAACCTTCGAAAGAAGGTTTTTTCTTTTACTGCAATTACAAAAGCTAATTGCCGATGTGGTTATTATGATACAGCCACTACTTTCTAATTATTTTTTAATATCATTTTAATATTGGCACCCGTGCTGCTAAAACATAGCTTATTTATTGAATTCAAATGTTTTAAAGAACATATCATTATTTTTTTTGTTAACTTACAACAGCAGGACTCTTAAACAAACTTCTTGCTTGATACAACCTTAATCCAAATAACAACCGATTTAATGCGGCCTAAGCTTACTACCAATAAAGTCTTAATATTCAGCATTGCTTTGCTTCTTACAACTATTGTATTTGTTATAGTTATCAGCTTTTTTCAATCTCAACAGGTAAATGATACCGCAAAACAGGTAGAGCATACACAGGAAATATTGTTGCACTCACAAAGATTATTATCAGTTACTCTCGATAATGAAAACAGTTCCCGTGGTTACATCATTACCGGGCAAAAAACATTTTTGCAACCATTGCAACAATCGGATAAAGCCATACAACAAGAATTGGTTATTTTAAAAGATCTCACAAAAAACAATGTAGCGGTACGGGCGGTACTGGATTCTCTTTGCTATTATACCGATAAAAGAATACAATTTTCCGATAGTATGGTTGCTGTTAGAGACAAGAGTGGTTCACTGGTTGCAATGGCTATGGTGCAAACCGGCCAGGGTAAATCCTTTACTGACCAGCTTCGTTTTTTTGTAAAAGCCATACAGGATATCGAAAATAAATTATTGGCAGAGCGCAGGGAAGAAAACGAAAAAAAAATACAAACACTCAATGGCATCCTGATAACCGTAACTATTTCTATTCTTATCTTAATTGGCATCTTTATTCAAAAAACAAGAAAAGATTTTTTAGAAAAGAAAAAAACAACAGAGGAGCTTAAACAATTAAATGCTGAACTGGAAAAAAGGGTGTTAGACCGAACAGATGAATTACTGCAATCGAAAAATGCATTGGAAGAAACCTTTGAACGAATTGACGATGGATTTATAGCGCTGGATAAAAACTGGAATTACACCTATGTAAATAAATGGGCAGGCAAAATTACCCATCGCATCCCTGAATCGCTTTTAGGTAAAAATGTCTGGGAAGAATTTCCTGCTGCAGTTGGCTCAGCAACTTACAACCTGTTTCAAAAAGTAATGAAGGAACGAGTTTATGAATTTAATACCGATTATTTTGAACCACTGGATCTGTGGCAGGAAAATCATGTGTATCCAGCCAGCAACGGCATTGTAGTTTTTATAAGGGATATATCAGAAAGAAAAAGAGCAGAGCAGAAAATTTTTAAAGCCAACCGTCTCTACTTTTTTATCAGCCAGATCAACCAAATGATTGTTCGCACTACCGATGAAGAAACGCTTTTTACCAAAGCCTGCGAAATAGCAGTTGACCTGGGTAAATTTAGAATGGCATGGATTGGTATGGTAGATGAAATGACAAAAAAAGTAATTCCCGTAAAACATGCGGGTGAAGAAAACGGCTTTCTTGCTAAGGTAAAACATATGGCTTTTGATGAAACCCAGTTGGCCAGCCCAACTGCCCAGGCATTAAGCCGGGGGGAATATGTAATTTTTAATGATATAGAAAACGACCGACAAATGGCGGCATGGAAAGATGCTGCGTTAGAAAGAGGCTACCGTTCTTTAATGGCATTGCCCATAACAAAATTTGGAACAACGATTGGTGTATTTTCCTTTTATGCCAGTGAAAAAAATTATTTTGACGAAGCAGAAATTGCCTTGCTGCTGGAGGCCACCGGCGATGTATCTTTTGCACTGGAAAATTTTGAAAAAGAAAACCTGCGTACAAAAGCAGAAACAGAAGTAGTACAAAGTGAGATGCGGTATCACACACTTGCCGAAATATCTCCCGTAGGTATTTTTCATGCGGATGCTGATGGCGCTACAACTTATGTTAATCCGCGGTGGTGCCAGATATCAGGCATATCTTTTGAAGAAGCAATGGGCTTTGGCTGGTACAAAGCACTTCACCAGCAAGACAGGGATAACATAAAAACAAATTGGGAAAAAGCCACGGTAAATCACCAGCCATCTTTATCTGAATATCGTTTTGTACAGCCAGACGGTACCGTTAGGTGGGTGATGGGTCAGGCAATTCCCGAAAAAGACAATAATGGAAATATAGTAGGCTATGTAGGTACTGCCACAGATATTACCGAAAGAAAAAATGCCGAATTAGAGCTTACCGAAAGCGAAAAAAAATACCGGATACTGTTTTACCACAACCCCATGCCCAGCTGGATAATTGAAAAAGATGGTATTGCAATATTGGATGCCAACGATGCAGCACTTGAATTATATGGCTATACCCGTGAAGAATTTTTAGCCTTAAATGTAATGCAGTTAAGGCCAAAAGAAGAGTATATAAAATACCAGCAACATTCTGCCACCATGCAAGAAGTGCCTGTTGAAGGGAATATTGGTATGTGGCGGCATATCAAAAAAGACGGCTCGTCTGTAGATGTAGAATTAAGGGCGCACAGCATTGTGTTTAATAAATTGCCATGCCGTATGATAATGGCCATTGACATTACAGAACAAAAAAAGGCTGAAGAAGAAATTAAAAAATCGAATGAACGTTTTGAGTTGATAGCCCGTGCCACCAGCGATGTAATATGGGATTGGAACTTATTGACTAACCATTTATGGTGGAATAATAATTACTATAATTTATTGGGCTACGACAAATTGCTAACTGCGCATGATATTAATTCCTGGATAAATGGTATTCACCCAGATGACAGGGAGTGGGTAACAAATGCTTTGCATAATACAATTAATTCCGGAAAAACATCATGGACGGAAGAATACCGCTATTTTAAAAATGATGGCAACACATTATACATTTACGACAGAGGCTTTGTGTTGCATGATGTATCGGGTAAGCCATACCGCGTAATTGGCTCCATGCTGGATGTAACGGAACGAAAAAAAATAGAACAGGCTATAAGGCAAAGCGAAGAAAAATACCGCACACTGGTAGAGCAGGCAACAGATGCTATTTTTATAGCCGATACTACAGGTAAATTTATAACCGTAAACAGCGCTGCTGTTAAACTCTCACAATATTCCGAAGCAGAATTGTTACAAAAAACTGTTCAGGATTTTGATGTTTTAGAAGATTTTCAAAAAAATCCAATTCATTTTCAGCAATTGCGCCAGGGAAAATCTGTTACCAGCCAACGGCTAATGAAAAGAAAAGACGGCACCCTTCATAATGTGGAAGTTATTGGCAAACTACTTTCCGATGGCAGGTTGTTGGTTTTTGTAAGGGATATTTCTGAACGTATAAAGGCACAGGACGAAATACTTAAAGAAAAAAATCTTTCCGATTCTATCATTAATAGTTTGCCCGGTATATTTTACCTGTATAATAAAGAAGGAAAGTTTTTAAGATGGAATACCAATTTTGAAACTGTTTCAGGTTATTCTCACGAAGAGGTCAGCAATATGCATCCACTCGATTTTTTTGCAGAAGATGAAAAGGAATTACTTTTGGAAAAGATTACCAATGTATTTGTATCTGGCGAAGAAAATGTGCAGGCCAATTTTCTTACCAAATCAAATGAAAAAATACCTTTTTATTTTACAGGTATAGCTATTGATTATGAGGGCACTACCTGCCTGATGGGTGTAGGATTAGATTTTAGCGAGCGAATAAAGGCCCAGGAAGAAATTAAAGAAACCTCTGAAAAACTGCGCCAGCTTACCGCCCATTTATTAAGTATAAGAGAAGAAGAACGTAAAAGAATTGGCCGTGAAATTCATGATGAATTAGGACAACAGCTAACGGCAATTAAAATGGATGTATCTTGGATAGATAAAAAGATACCTGTTTCCACTCCCCTTGTAAAAACTAAATTAAGAAACATTATAGAATTGCTGGATGGCAGCAACCACTCTATAAGAAGAATTTTAAGCGAATTGCGGCCTGCAGCCTTAGATGATTATGGCTTACGTGAAGCATTGGAATGGTTAAACAGCCAGTTTACCAACAATACCGGTATTCCTGTAATTTTTGATATTGAAGAAACTATAATTAAAATACCCGAAGAGATTGCTACCTGTATTTTTAGAGTGTACCAGGAAGCATTTACAAATATTACACGATATGCCCAGGCAAAAAATGTAAATACATCGTTGGTGATAAAAGACAGTACTGTAACCGTTACCATTAAAGATGATGGCAAAGGTTTTGGTGTAACACTTTTAAAAGATAAAAAATCATTTGGCATTTTAGGAATGAAAGAAAGGGTATTTTCAGCAGGAGGGGAATTTGAATTGGTATCAGCACCAGGCAAAGGAACTACCATTACCATTAGTATTCCATTTAAATTTTAAAAACTACGTTTATGAAAATAGAAAGAATTATTCTGGCAGACGACCATAGTTTTATAAGGCTGGGTTTAATACAGATACTAAAGGATGAATATCCTGCTGCTTTTATAAAGGAAGTTGGAGATGGAGAAGCGCTTATAAAGGAAGTAATGTTTAATGATTGGGACCTGGTGATATCCGACCTTGATATGCCCGGCAGAAGCGGTCTGGAAGCATTGGAGCAAATTAAATTGATTAAACCGCAGCTTCCAGTTTTAATACTCAGTATTTACACCGAAGACCTTTATGCAGTAAGGGTTTTAAAAGCAGGTGCTTCCGGCTACCTCAATAAAAATTCGGCACCGGATGAATTGGTTACTGCCATCCGCCGCATTTCATTAGGCAAAAAATATATCACTTCCGAAGTGGCAGAAAAATTATTGATGAACCCCGATGAAACCAAAAAGCCACATGAATTACTCACTAACAGGGAGTTTGAAATTTTCAAACTGCTGGCCCTGGGAAAAACGGTTACGCAAATTGCCGAGTCGCTTTCACTGGCATTAACCACGGTAAGCACTTACCGCAGCAGGATAATGGAAAAATTTAATTTGGCAACCAATTCCGACCTTACGAGATATGCGATTGCCAATCATATTATTTCAGATATAGAGTTGTAGCCGTATCGTATTTTTAATTTTTAAATCATAGGTTTTTAGAGCCTTATCCATTCTTATGCACAGAAGTAGTATCATTACTACAACCCCCTCCCTTTTATGACTACCCAACTAAAGGGGTATCTCCTATCAATTGCCAACCATTATTGTAGGTACTTTGTTGTAGCAAATAAAGTGAAAAATGAAAGTCCTTGTAGTTGATAGTTCTGTGTTGATAATAGAAAGATTGCAAAACATGCTTTCTGAAACGGGAACTATTGAAAATGTTTACGGGGCGGTATCTTACAAAGATGCGGCAGAACTATTTAATAAAATAGACTTTAGCGTGGTATTATTGGATGACAATTTACCAGCCAACCGTTCTATTGAATTATTGACCCTGATAAAAAAAACAAATAATGATATGCCGGTTATCGTATTGGCCAATGGTATTGATCATTTTACAAAATTAAAATACAAGGTGCTTGGCGCCGATCAGTTTTTTGATAAATACCACGAATTTGAATTGATTCCTGGTGTTATAAATTCCTTATCCAGCAGAACCTTAACAATCCAAAACTATGAACAAGAATGAAAAACCAAATGGCAAACTGACACAGCATTTACCCATTGCGTTAAAGAAACCCAGCCATTATCCTTCTGCAGTGTTTAATACATACGGGCAGTTTACAACTGTATCAACCATGCATCCCGAAGCTTCAAAAAGGCAGGTACAGGAAAAACATTCAGAAGAAAAATATCAAACGATTATTGAACAGGCAACTGATGCTATTTTAATATATTCTTTTGATGGCACAATTCATGAGTTCAATAAAAGCTGCTACACATTACTGGGATATACCAAAAAAGAATATGCAAAACTGAGATTGAACGATATACTTACGGGAAGTATTATTGAAAACATGGATAACCATGCAGCCATACTCGCAGGAGAATCAAAAACAGTATATAGAAACCTGATGTGTAAAAATGGAGATATAATTGAGGCTGAAGTAACTATTAAATTACTTGCCGATGGCAAAGCAATTGCATTTGCCCGTGATTTAACAGAACGCAAATACACTGCAGAAAAATTTGCCGCCATGGAAAAAGAAATAATGGATGGAAAAATTGAAGAGCAGAAAAAAATAACCAGGGCCGTAATAAATGCACAGGAAAAAGAAAGAAAACATATTGGAGAGGAGCTGCACGATAATATTAATCAACTATTAGCCACTACAAAACTATACTTATCGTTGGCAGGAAAAAACGATGCACAACTAAGGCGGGTACTCGATTTTCCGGTAGACTTAATTGATAATACGATACGTGAAATTAGAATGTTGACGAGAAAGATAGTAACACCTACCCAAAATGTAAACTTAAAAGAATTGGTATGCAGCCTTTTGGCATGTATGTATAAGAATACGTTGATAAAAACACACTTTGATTATACAGGCCTCGATGATTTACATGATGATGAATTAAAACTAAACATTTACCGCATTATACAGGAGCAAACCAATAACATCACCAAACATGCCCGTGCTGCCAATGTAAATATTTCTATACAAGTCCTCGAAAACTATGTAACAGTTGTTATAAAAGACGATGGCGCAGGCTTTGATGTTAATACAAAAAAAGAAGGCATTGGCATTATCAATATCACCAACAGGGTACAATCCTTTAATGGCCAAATAGATATTACAAGCTACCATGGTAAAGGCTGTACACTGAAAATTAAAATACCCTGCTAATTGTTATCCCCATACCCCATTAAGAAAATAAAAAAAATGTTATGATTAAGATTTTAATTGCCGACGACCATACCGTTGTAAGAAAAGGGTTGCGGCTGTTATTAGAAGAAGAAATTACCGATGTAATAGTTGAAGAAGTACCCGAAGCAGAAAGTTTGATCAACAAAGTATCATCGCAGACCTGGGATGTTGTTATCTCTGATATTAATATGCCGGGCAGAAGTGGGCTCGATGCATTGGAACAAATCCGCAGCAGCCATCCCAAATTACCTGTACTTATTTTAAGCTCTCACCCCGAAGAACATTATGCTATAAGGGTGTTGAAAGCTGGTGCCTCTGGCTACCTGAATAAAAATGCAGCCAGCGATGAGTTGGTAAAAGCAGTGCACAGAATATTGCAGGGGAAAACGTATTTTTCACCAAGCATTATTGAGCGTTTAGCCACTAACTTTAGTATGAACCTTAAAAAACTTTCTTACGAAGGTTTAAGCAACCGGGAGTTTGATGTAATGAAACATTTGGCAAGCGGCAAAACAGTTTCGCAAATTGCAGAAACACTTATGCTTAGTGTAACTACAGTTAGCACTTACCGCACAAGGATAATGAGTAAGACAGGCCTTAACTCTAACCAGGATCTTACCAAGTATGCAATAGAAAATAATTTGTTATAAAAGTTTAGAATTAATAATAAGGCCCGTGTAACGATACATGGGCCTTTACTTTTTTTAAATAGTTTAAATGAACTTCTACTACCTAATTAACTATAAATCCTTTCTACCGCACCCTTATACTTTTCCATAATCACTTTCCTTTTCAACTTTAAAGTAGGTGTAAGTTCTCCGCTGTCAATCGTCCATTCATGAGGCAGCAGTTCAAATTTTTTAACCTGTTCTACATGATTAAAAAATTTATTGAAGGAGTCAATCAGTTCACGATAGAGGTCTAAAACTTTAGGGTTGTTGATGGCATCTTCAATAGTAGTAAATGGTATGCCTTTGTGCTGCATCCAATCTTTTAAATTATTTACCGAAGGAACAATCAATGCGCCAACAAATTTTTGTTCGGCACCTACAATCATCATCTGTTCTACAAAAGGCGATTCTTTTATTTTATTTTCTATCGGTTGCGGCGCAACATATTTACCCCCACTTGTTTTGAAAAGTTCTTTTTTACGGTCAGTTATTTTTAAAAACTTTTCGTCTTCAAAAATACCGATATCACCGGTATGCAACCAGCCCTCAACAATGGTTTCTGCAGTAAGTTCGGGGCGTTTGTAATAACCCATCATTACGCTGGGACCTTTTACGCATATCTCGCCATCAGCTTCTAATTTTACTTGCTGCCCATCAATTACCAGGCCAACGGTGCCAAATTTTGTTCCACCTTTCTTTTTACAGTTTACGCTTATAACAGGGCTATTTTCTGTAGGGCCGTAACCTTCGTAAATAGGAATTTTAGCAGCAGTAAAAATTCGTATCAGCCTCACCTGGCAGGCAGCGCCACCAGTAACAACAGTTCTTACATTGCCGCCCAATCCTTCTCGCCATTTGCTAAAAATTAATTTATTAGCAATGGCCAATTGCATATTGTACCACAGCCCACCACTTTTTTCATTATTGTATTTATCACCCAATGAAACAGCCCAATAAAATAATTTTTTCTTAATACCTTTTTGCTCGGCACCCTTGGCCATTATTTTTTCATATACTTTTTCTAAAAGGCGGGGCACTGTACAAAATAAAGTAGGTTTTACTTCTTTTAAATTTTCTGCAATAGTGTCTAAACTTTCTGCATAATAAATAGAATTGGCACTGTTGATGTAGATATAGCTCACCATCCTTTCAAAAATATGATTGAGCGGTAAAAAGCTTAATGCTCTTCCGTTTATATCATCTTCAAAAGGAAATGTTTTTTTAGAATTGATAACATTGGTAACAATATTGCGGTGGCTGAGCATAACACCCTTAGGTGTACCCGTAGTTCCTGAAGTGTAAATGATGGTGGCGCAATGATCGGGTAAAATGGTTGCTTTCACTACTTCCATCTTTGCAATATCTTCTGTAGTTACACCTGCGCTAATGTTTTCCCAATGATCAACACCAGCCAAATTATCGAAACTATAAACATTTTTTAGCGTGCCGATGTTTGGCTTGATGGTATTTACCTTGTCTAAAATATCTTGTCCGCTCACAAATGCATATTTTATTGAAGCATCGTTAAAAATAAATTCAAGTTCAAGAATATTTGTAGTAGGATAAATAGGACAAAGTGCGGCACCAATTTGCTGGCAGGCCATATCGAGCATCAGCCATTCCGGACGGTTTTTAGAGATCAATGCAATTTTATCCTGGCGCTCAATTGTCATATCATTACCGCTTACACCTAACTTAAGCAGGCCAGCACTAAGTTCGTTAACTGTTTTTTGTACTTGCTGGGTACTATAAGTTTTCCAGGCGCCATTTTCTTTAGCGGCCAACATATCTTGTTTTGGAAACTTGTTTAATTGGTAATCTATACAATCAAATATCCTGGAGTCTTCATTCATATACAACCGTTTTATCCTTATCAAAAAGAATTTGAAACAAGATAATGAAAAAATTACTAACCCTTATAGCTATACCCTTAATTGTAAGGGAAGACGTTTATTTCATTATACCGTCTTGTTTTTTCCAATTAAAAAAAAATGCCGGCAAGAAAATAAAACGATATTGTGCGATGAAGATACCGAACAACAACGGTTTATTCTATTGAGCTTGGTGATAATACTGCCCCGTAGGAATTTTAAATATCCTTCCTTTTTGAAAATGGTTCAATTCATTATATTGGGTAGTGTTCAAATTTATCCAGTTTTGGTAAGCGGGCAAATTTTGTGTTGCAGTAAATATCCATTGGTTATAGGCATCAAACATGCCTTCTTGCATCAGCTGGCGTTGCAATTCAAAAAGCCTGAAAGGAAATTTATTACCAGCTTCATTGAACCAATCCAATATAAATCTCGATCTTATCATAGTTAGCGATTCGGTATTTATACCTGAAGCCGCTAAATTACTTTGCTTATTCATCGATTTTAAAAAAGCCAGAACAAAACTATTTTGTTTATCGCTGTTTTTTTCAAGATCAGCATCTGCAAATAATTTTTTATAACTCTCCAATAAAATATTTTTTATTTCGGGAGCCGAAGTACTTGCTGGTTCAATATTCAAAAATATTTCGCCATATAAAAGACTCCATACTTTGTCTGTTGTCAAATAATAATATCTTGAAGCATTATAATAATTTTTTGAAAAGCCGGGATCCATTTCTATTCCCTTTTCCCATTGCTTTATGGCAGAATAATCTTTTTGTGCCCACAATATTTCACCCAACTCATTATATAAAGGGCCGCTTTTGGGAAATTGTTTCAATCCTTTTCTATATACTTTTTCTGCGTCTTTAGGATTATCCATCGCCTGGTAAATATCAGCCGCAATCTGAAAGCATTGGTCATCAGCTTCGGGCCTGTCTAAAAGAGGTTTATAAATATCAAGTGCCTTATTAAAATCTTTTGAAAAATAATAATTCAGGCCGAGGTCTTTAGAAATCTCAATATCTTTTGGAGCAAGCAGTGTGGCTCTGTTCAGTACTAAAATAGCATTGGCAAAATCGCCCTGGCGCATAAAGGTTCGGGCAGTTTCGTGTAGTTCATCAGCAGTTTGTGCAATTGAGGAAAAGGCACTGCATAAAAAGATAAATGAACAGATAATTGTTTTCTTCATTTATCAAAGTTAAGGCTAAAATAAATAGGCTAAAAGTTAATGAAAAGTTTATGCTTTGCTGCGCAGGGTTGCCAACCTTTAAAAGATGGGCAACCCTGACTACCCTTCAGATGCATCAATCAAATGCGTCAATAAACCATCTCTTAATTTAGGTTCGAACCAGGTGCTTTTTGGCGGCATTACATTACCGCTATCGGCAATATCAAATAATTGCTGAATGGTTACAGGATGTAAACTAAATGCCACGGCCATCTCTCCGCTATTTACTCTTTTCTCCAATTCGCTCAAGCCACGAATACCACCAATAAAATCAATGCGTTTATCGGTGCGTTGGTCTTTAATTGCTAAAACAGGTTCCAACAAATTATTGGAAAGAATAGAAATATCTAAAATGCCAATAGGATCTGTAGTAAATGTATTTTCTTTTGCCCTTAATTTATACCACTGGTTATTTAAGTACATACCAAATTCATGCAATGTTGCAGGTGAAAGCGCTTCGTTTATTTTTTCTACAGAAAATTTTTCTTTTACCTTTTTAATAAATTCTTCTTCTGTCAATCCATTCAAATCTTTTACTACACGGTTATAATCCATTATGTGTAACTGGTCAGAAGGAAATAAAGTAGTTAAAAAATAATCAGCGCCTGCAGCTGCCAAATCGCCCAATGCCTTACGCACTTTAGCAGCAGAAGCAGCACGGTGATGCCCATCCGCAATATAAGTAACAGGCACTTGTGCTTTAAATAATTCAGTTACCCGTTCAATTATTTTAGCATCATTTATTGTCCATACACTATGTTGAATACCATCATCAGCAACAAAATCATACACAGGGCTGCGTTCTTTTTTCCAGTCGTTTATCAACGCATCAATATCAGCAACATTTTTATACGCTAAAAAAACATTACCTGTTTGTGCGCAGGTTGTTTTAATGTGGTTAATGCGGTCCTGTTCTTTTTCGGGCCTTGTAAATTCATGCTTTTTTATCAAATCATTTTCATAATCATCTACACTGCTGCCGCAAACCAAACCAGTTTGGCTTTTGCCATTCATTATAAGCTGATAAATATAATAGCAGGGTTTGCTTTCTCTAAATAAAATATTGCGGCTTAAAAAAGCATCTAAATTTTCTTTTGCTTTAAGATAAACTTCCTGCGAATGAATATCAACATCTTCGGGAAGATCGATTTCACTTTTAGTAATGTGCAAAAAACTTGCGGGGTTGCCTTGTGCTTCTATCTTAGCTTCTTTACTGTTCAATACATCGTAAGGCCTTGATGCCACTTGCTTTGCTAATTGTGCTTCGGGGCGTAATGCTTTAAAGGGGGCTATTGTTACCATAGTGCTTAACTGTTAGGGAAGGTTTAAAATTACTTAATTATTATTCATGTGCTTTTGCAAAATCCTGCATCACTTTTACCAAAACCTGTACGCTGCTTAAAGGTAAGGCATTATATAAAGAAGCCCTGAAGCCGCCAGATAAACGATGGCCTTTGATACCAACGATACCATTTTCTTTTGCAAAATTTAAAAACAATGTTTCCAAATCAGGATTGTTCATTACAAAACAAACATTCATTTTGCTTCTGTCTTCTGTTGCAATGGTGCCTTTAAATAATGGATTGGTATCAATTTCATTATACAACAAAGCTGCTTTTTCATCATTGATTTTTTCAATGGCAGCAACGCCGCCCTGCTCTTTAAGCCAGCGCAACGTAAGCATACAAACATACACTGCAAAAACCGGCGGTGTGTTGAGCATACTGCCTTCTTTTATATGATTGCGGTAATCCATTATAGAAGGGATGGGGCGTTTTATCTTGCCCAAAATATTTTTATTAATGACTACCACATTTACACCTGCTGCACCAATATTTTTTTGTGCGCCTGCATAAATTAATCCAAAGGAATTAAAATCCATGGTGCGGCTTAAGATATCGCTGCTCATATCAGCCACCATAATATTGCTTGTAGCAGGAATTTTTTGCCACTGGCTCCCAAAAATGGTGTTGTTGGTAGTGATGTGGAAATATTTTGCATCGTTGGGTACTGCAAAATCTTTTGGTATGCTGGTGTAGTTGCTGTCTTTACCGCTGCAAACAATTTCTGCCTTACCAAAAAGCCTGGCTTCCTTAATGGCTTTACCACTCCATACGCCGGTATCTGCATAAGCCGCAGTATCTTTTTCATCCAGCAAATTCATTGGCACCTGCATAAATTGTGTGGTAGCACCGCCGTGTAAAAACAACACTTCATGGTCGGCATCCAAATGCATCAATTCTTTAAGCAATGCCTGCGCTTCATCCATCACTGCCTGAAAAGTAGGTGTGCGATGGCCTAATTCTAAAATGGATAAACCGGTATTATTATAATCCAATATCGATTGAGAAGCTTGTTCAAAAACAGTTTTTGGTAAGATAGAAGGCCCTGCATTAAAATTGTGTTGCACTGCTTGGTATTTATAGATTCAAATAATTTGTGAGGTGCAAAAGTAACAAAACTGCCAGCAAGATAATTTTGAATTATTGGCAAAAAGTAATTAATTGAAAAATCACTACTATTTTTACCTAATCTTCCGATTTACCTAAAATTTTCCCTGTTTTACAGCTATTATTTAGCTTTTCAAATTCTTTTAAATCTTCTTCAGTAAATTTTTTATTGGCTAAAAACTTTTAAATCGGGCCGGCGTGCATTTACCCATGCGGTGTACCAAAAACTTGCTACAGCATAAATAGATTGGCGCATTCTCCGCTCCACCATACCATTTAATTTTTTGTTGAAAGCAATGGTAAAGGCTGATGAATATTGCCTGATAATTTTACCATTTCGTTCTTAAAAAGCATATTTTTTATCTGCCAATAATTCCGGCACACGGCTTTCCCAAAAGCCATGTATGCCTCGTTGATTGCTGTATAGCCCGTTGTGGTTGCTTTTGGCATGCAAGGGCAATATAAATCTGTAATAAAATGGTCAATTTCTCCACTGTTCTTCATTATCTTACTAAAATCTTTTTCTTTAAAAAGCCTTGGTTAATCTTGCCAGCATGGTTTACACATGCCATGGTACTATGCTGTAATCCTGCACACTATCCCGGCCAAATTTTTCAATGGCATCATTCCATTTACTTGGCAAACTATTGTAAGGATATTTGCCGTGATTATCAATGTCTAAATAATGGCGTGGGCCTTTATCGGCAACTGTGTATCTTCTTTTATCGGGATCAACAGCGTCTTGGCTTAAAAATGTAATGGGCTACAATAAAAAACAGCGTAGTAATTTATTTTTTGATGGCCATACCCCCGGCAATAACAGGGATAATTAATAATTACTTTTGAAATAATTAGTAGTGCCTTTTTAATCATAATCCTTTTTAGAATTAAATAAAAAGGTTTTTCTTTTGGAGAATGTTTAAGAAGAAGTTTCTTCATCCAGGTCGGTAATACCACCGCTTACAGCAAACTTCATGGTTTGTGCAGCGCTGATATTATCAATGGTTTTTACTCTTTCTTTTGGAATAACATACACATTGCCTGCAACAGAATAAGCCATGGGGATATAAACGGTTACATAATCTTTTAAGCCAAATTCGTCCATATCTTCCCTGGTAATAAACCCAAAACGCCACACATCATTATCATCTACATTGGCCAATACATTTTTTGTAAATTTTTTTTTGTCGCCGGCAAAGGCTTCAAAAAAATCACGGGTGGTAGAGTAGATATATTTTATGCCCGGTGTTCTTTCTAAGAGTTTATCTACAAAACTTACAAACCGGCCTGTTATAAAAAACGAACTAAAGTATCCAATAACAATAAGCGCAACAATGATGATGACAAAACCAATACCATAGTTTTGCACCTGCACATTGCCCTGTTTATCTTTATAAGTAAAAATAGGCAACAAACTGTCTATAGAACTTACCACCCAAAAAATGGCATAGGCAGTAATTGCAATGGGTGCCAGTATCAATAAACCCTGTAAAAAATATTGCAGCAGCTTTTTGTAGTGAAACGGCTTTTTCATTATCAGTTATTTATTTATCAAAGATACCTTTTTTAAAACTTGCACTCTGGCCATTTTAATTAACTAATTTTGTTTTATATTAATTTATTAAATATAAAATGAATAAAGTCTTAATTGTGGACGATGAAGAAAAGCTAAGAATCTTACTGGCAAGAATAATTGGCCTGGAAGGCTTTGAGGTTTTGCAGGCAGGCGATACTAAAAGCGCATTTAAAAAATTAGAACAGCAGGATATTGACGTAATACTTTGCGATGTAAAGTTACCGGATGGTAATGGCGTTGATTTTTTACGGCAGATAAAAGATAAATTTCCTTTGGTTGAAATTATTTTGCTTACTGCTTACGGTAATATTCCCGATGGTGTGCAGGCAATAAAAAACGGCGCTTTTGATTATATTACCAAAGGTGATGATAATAATAAAATAATTCCTTTATTATACCGTGCTTTAGAAAAAGTAACCCTGGCCAAAAGGGTACAACATTTGGAAAAACAATTATCCAACAAATATTCTTTTGAAAGTATTCTTGGCAAATCGAAAAGCATTTTAACTGCCATAGATCTTGCAAAAAAAGTAGCTGTTACAGATGCAGCTGTTTTATTAACCGGCGAAACCGGTACAGGAAAAGAAGTTTTTGCTCAGGCCATTCACCAGGCCAGCAACAGGGCAACTAAAAATTTTGTTGCTATTAATTGCGCAGCAGTAAGCAAAGATATTTTGGAAAGCGAATTATTTGGCCATAAAGCCGGTGCATTTACAGGTGCCACAAAAGATACCAAAGGCTTTATGGAAGAAGCCAATAATGGCACTATTTTTTTAGATGAAATTGGAGAAATGCCTTTGGACTTACAGGCAAAATTGTTACGGGTATTGGAAACAGGGGAATTAATTAAGGTTGGCGAAAGCAAACCTGTTAAAGTAAATGTTCGTTTGATTGCAGCAACCAATAGAGATTTGCAAAAAGAAATTGAAGCTGGAAATTTCAGGCAGGATTTATTTTACCGCATTGCGGTTTTTCAAATAGCATTGCCATCATTACGTGAAAGGGTTTTGGATATTGAAGAATTAGCAAACCATTTTGCAAAAATCGCTGCTTTTAAAACCAATAAAAAAATAAAACCGCTTTCAAAAGAATTTGTAGAAGCTTTAAAACATCACCAGTGGAATGGCAATATACGTGAACTGAAAAATGTAATGGAAAGAAGTGTAATTTTATCTGACGGAACTGAATTAGCAATTGATTCCTTGCCTGGCGAATTCAGGAAAATTGAAAATACTGGAACCGGAAAACAATTATCTGCCTTTGACCTTGCAAGCGCCGAAAAGATACATATTCAAAAAGTATTGAACTACAGCAATGGTAATAAAACAGAAGCTGCAAAACTGCTTAATATTGGTTTAACCACATTGTACCGCAAAATTGAAGAGTATAAAATTTCCTGATAATTATATCAAAATGATAAAAAAACCCTTCCATTTCGGAAGGGTTTTTTATTGCTTTTAATTTTTAATGAACTTAAAACCCTTTGCCAGTAATGGTTGTAAAGAAAAAAAACATCTGGCGTATTTGTTGATTAACACCGCTGTAATAATGAAACTATATTAATTATTCTATTGGGATTTGCTATCAGCTTTATCTTTTTTACAAAGCCATTCCATTGTTCTAAAAAGAATAAATAATTTATTAAACACAAAATAAAAAATTAAAATTATGATCAATCAGTATGAAGTGCCCGCCCGCCTGGTAGCTGAATTGCCAGAGATAGCAAAAGACCTTAAAGCCTTTTCTCCTACCATTAATATTTTTAAAAGCATCCAATGCCTTACCAATTTTACAAGGAACAAGGTTATTCGTCATGACCTCAAAGCAGTAAAAAAATGTTTTGCCGTTGCAGAAGATATTTACGTAAAAGGAAATACCCTTGTAAAAGATGCCATAGAAAATGTGTTTGTGTATTCCTTCTCTTCATTAATGAACCAGTGTGATAATGAAGAAAGAAAACAAGTGCAGGCTATTATGCCTATTATTTTACATACAGCGTATGTACAACAGGTATTAAAATCGGGGATATAAATATGTTGCTTGTTCTTTCATAATGAAAATTTACCCTTTCATTATGAAAAGGTCTTTCTTTTTAGCCATAGCCAAATTTTTTATAAACCATTCATTTATAATTGATTGAAATGGTGTTGAATAACCGGAATGAATTTTGGCATAGCGCAGCAGAATGAACAACAGAAAAACAAATATGAGGGAGGTTATGATGGTGGTTTTAGCATGGCTGTTTGCATTATCCCTTTTGTACGTTGTTTACTGGAAAATTAAAATACTAATACACCTGTAAAAGTGAAACATAACAGGGCAATAGCAAAATTAATTGGGTAATTAGCAATAACCATCATTTGATTAGGTGACGAATGTCATAAAGATTTTAAATATAAAACCAAACCTTACCTAAATAACTCAAAATATAAAAATGAAAAAGAAATCTACATCAGCAGCAGTTAAAATGTTAGTAATGATATTACTGCTTACATTAACCCAGTTTGTGTTTGCTGGAACAGAAAAGAGTGCAACAGTTAATTCATCGCTGAAGCCTGCACAGGTTATCTTGAGTTTTACATTTATGGTTGCTTTAATTATAGTGCCTCTTTTTAAGCGTAAGGTTAAGACTGATAAATAATCACATTTTTTACAGAAGCAGGTATTAAATTTTAAAATACAGTTACATCAATTATTCATCTAAACTACAAATATGCTCCTCACTATTCTTTTAATCCTTGCAGGGCTAGTTGGCTTTGTAATATTTTTTAAATCAATCGATTTCTTCGATAAAATCTAAAAACATGATAGCACTTTTTATTATTTCGGTACTGGTGTTTTGTTACATCTGTTACGTACTTATTAAACCAGAAAATTTTTAATTATGAATACAGAAATTCTTGGCGTGATAGCCATGTATGTTATTATGGTGCTACTAGCTATTCCGCTGGGGCGCTATATTGGCAAAATATATAGCGGTGATAAAACCTGGTTGGATTTTATCCTGAACCCGCTCGATAAATTATTTTTTAAAGTGGGCGGCATTAAACCACAAAATGAAATGACCTGGCAGCAAAGTATGGTTGCGTTACTGGTCATTAATTTGGTATGGTTCCTGTTTTCAATGCTTGTATTGATGAATATGAGTTGGCTTCCTTTAAACCCGGATGGTAACCCATCCATGACAGCTGACCTTGCATTTAATACAACGGTAAGCTTTGTATCAAACACCAACCTGCAGCATTATTCCGGCGAAAGTGGTGTTTCTTATTTGGGACAATTATTATTAACCTTATTTCAGTTTGTAAGCGCCGGTACAGGTATGGCAGCATGTGCAGTGGTTTTTAAAGCCATGAAAGAAAAAAGTACTGATAAGCTGGGTAATTTTTACAACTATTTTATAAAATCATGTACAAGGGTTTTACTTCCACTTTCTATAGTGGTAGCTATTCTGTTAGTATTTAACGGCACACCTGAAAACTTTCAGGGTAAAGATCAATTCATAAGCATGCAGGGCGATACAGTGAATGTATCAAGAGGGCCCGCTGCATCCATGATTGCCATTAAACAATTAGGTACTAACGGTGGTGGGTACTTCGGCGTTAACAGTGCACACCCTTTTGAAAACCCCAATTACTTTACCAACATGGTAGAGGATGTATGCATTGTTTTAATTCCCATAGCATTGATTTTTGCTTTAGGCTATATACTTAAAAGAAAAAGATTTGCCTGGATGGTATTTGGTGTAATGACACTAGGATTTTTATTATTACTGATCCCGTCCATCTACAATGAAATGCATGGTAACCCCGCCATCAGTAAAATGGGGGTATTGCAAAACCTCGGTAGTATGGAAGGCAAGGAAGTTCGCCTTGGCCCTGCTGCATCTGCATACTGGGGTATTACCACAACGGTTACATCCAATGGCTCAGTAAATGCCATGCACGACAGCTTTACCTCACTAACGGGCATGTGCGCCATGCTGGGTATGATGATAAATTCTTTTTATGGCGGCGTAGGCGTAGGTTTTTTAAACTTTTTTATATTCATCATTATTGCCGTCTTTATCAGTGGCTTAATGGTGGGAAGAACACCCGAATTCATGGGTAAAAAAATTGAGGCCAAAGAGATGAAGATAGCCGCAATCATTGCCTTACTGCATCCATTCTTAATTTTAGTAGGTACAGCCATTTCATCTCACCTATATGCGCATGATCCTGCAACATATGCAAGCTGGCTCAATAATCCGGGCAATCATGGCTTTAGTGAAATGCTGTACGAGTTCACCTCGTCATCGGCTAATAATGGCAGTGGTTTTGAAGGCCTGGGTGATAACACACCATTTTGGAATATAGCCTGCGGAACAGTAATGTTACTGGCAAGGTTCTTACCTATCATTGGCCCCGTTGCCATTGCAGGTATACTTGCTAAAAAGAAATATGTACCAGAAAGCGCAGGCACACTTAAAACAGATACTTCAACATTTGGTATTATGGTATTTGCAGTAATATTTATCATCGCTGCATTATCATTTTTCCCTGCACTGGCACTGGGCCCGATAGCTGAATATTTTGGAATGCGATAAAAAATTTTCGCCGCTGCTGATGTTATCGCCGGCAATAAAAAAGTTAGGTAGTTAAAAATAAAAATCATGACAAAAAATAAATCTAAACTGTTTGAAGCAAGCCTGGTAAACACAGCGCTCAAACAATCGTTTGTAAAATTGAATCCGAGGATCATGTTCCGTAACCCGGTAATGTTTACCGTGGAAATATGCACCGCAGTAATGCTGGTGGTTTGTATCTGGATTATGACAGGAGAAAAAACACAGGGAGGCCTTGCTTACAATATCATTGTATTTGCAGTACTGCTGTTAACCTTATTGTTTGCCAACTTTGCAGAAGCAATTGCCGAAGCAAGAGGTAAAGCACAAGCAGATAGCTTACGTAAAACCAGGGAAGAAACACCTGCAAAACTGATTCAGATCATTGGGGAAATGTATGTGAATGAAATTAAAATAGTACCATCATCACAGCTAGCAAAAGGTGATATGTTTCTTTGCGAAGCCGGGGATACAATACCTATGGATGGAGAAATAATTGAAGGTATTGCAACTATTGATGAAAGCGCCATTACTGGAGAAAGTGCACCGGTGATTAGAGAAAGTGGTGGTGACAAATCTTCTGTAACAGGCGGTACAAAAGTATTGAGCGATAAAATTAAAGTCCGCGTAACCACTGAACCTGGAGAAAGCTTTTTAGATAAGATGATTGCATTAGTGGAAGGCGCATCAAGACAAAAAACACCCAACGAAATTGCATTAACTATTTTACTGGCAGGCTTTACACTCATCTTTATCATTGTATGTGTAACGTTGCAGCCATTTGGTGCCTATGCTAACACACCAATTACAATTGCAGCTTTCATCTCTTTGTTTGTATGCCTGATACCAACAACCATTGGCGGCCTGTTAAGTGCCATTGGTATTGCCGGTATGGACAGGGCATTAAGGGCAAACGTGATCACCAAAAGTGGTAAAGCTGTAGAAACCGCTGGCGACCTGGATACTTTATTATTGGATAAAACCGGAACTATAACTATTGGTAACCGTAAGGCAACCAATTTTTATCCTGCAAACGGAGTTGATAAGATTGAATTTATAAAGGCCGCTGCACTCAGCTCATTGGCAGATGATACACCAGAAGGAAAATCAATTGTTGAATTAGCAGGCAATGATATTGTTAAGGGCTTATCACTTGATGGTGCAAAAATGATAAAATTTACTGCCGAAACAAGAAGTAGTGGTGTTGATATTGGTGGCAGAAGTATCCGCAAAGGCGCATCAGACTCTATTAAAAAAATAGCTATAGCAAAAGGCTTTTCTTTCCCTTCAGAAATAGAAAATAGTGTAAAAGGGATTGCCTCCAACGGTGGAACACCGTTAGTGGTAAGCGAAAACGGTAAAGTGCTTGGCGTGATAGAATTACAAGATATTATTAAAACCGGCATTAAAGAAAGGTTTGAACGCCTGCGCAAAATGGGGATTAAAACAGTGATGGTAACCGGTGATAACCCGCTTACAGCAAAATTTATAGCAGAAAAAGCAGGTGTAGATGATTTTATTGCCGAAGCCAAACCGGAAGATAAAATGGACTACATCAAAAAAGAACAGCAGCAGGGAAAACTGGTTGCAATGATGGGTGATGGCACTAACGATGCACCAGCACTTGCACAGGCGGATGTTGGTGTTGCCATGAACAGTGGAACAGCGGCGGCCAAAGAAGCAGGTAACATGGTGGATCTTGATAATGACCCTACCAAACTGATTGAAATAGTAGAGATAGGCAAACAATTATTAATGACAAGAGGAACGCTTACCACTTTTTCAATTGCAAATGATGTGGCAAAATATTTTGCCATTGTTCCAGCATTGTTTATTGTTTCAATACCTGCATTACAGGGTTTAAATATTATGCATTTGCATAGCCCCGAAAGTGCTATTTTATCGGCGATAATTTTTAATGCCCTTATCATTCCATTATTAATACCACTTGCATTAAAAGGGGTTGCTTACAAACCAATTGGTGCCAGTGCCCTGCTCAGAAGAAATTTATTGATCTATGGTCTGGGGGGTGTGATAGTGCCTTTTATTGGAATAAAATTATTGGACCTGATGGTGAGCATTTGGTTTTAGAAAATAAAAAATTTAAAGAGTACAACATAAAACTTTTAAAATGAAACAACATATTCTTCCCGCATTAAAACTCACTTTCCTTTGTATTGTGGTATTCATCGGGTTATACACTTTACTTATTTGGGGCATTGCACAGGCTGCACCTAACAATGGTAAAGGGGAAACAGTATCGGTAAACAACAAAGTAGTGGGCTACAAATTAGAAGGCCAGAATTTCACTGCTGATAATTATTTTAATAGTCGCCCTTCTGCATGCGGCTATAATGCAGCAGGCAGTGGAGGTAGTAATAAAGGCCCTTCTAATCCTGATTATTTAAAAGATGTGCAAAGTAAGATTGATACTTTTTTAGTACACAATCCTTCAGTTAAAAAAGAAGACATCCCTGCTGAATTAGTAACAGCTTCCGGTAGCGGATTAGATCCTGATCTTTCTCCGCAAGGAGCTTATGTGCAAGTTGCAAGAATTGCAAAAGCGAGGAACATAACCGAAGAAAAAATTAAGGGCCTGGTTGCCCAGCAAATTCAAAAGCCATTACTCGGCTTGTTTGGAACAGAAAAAGTAAACATTTTACAACTCAATATTGAATTAGATAAATTAAAATAAAGCCCGTTATTGGGTATAACTAAAAAATAAAATGATGAAAAAGATTAGTCTGTTAATAGTAACAGTTATAATAAGCCAGGTAGTATTTTCTCAAAGTGCAGATTCTGCAAAAAAAGGTAGCCTTGTAATTTCAGGTTCGGCAGATGCCTATTACCGTTACAATTTTAATAATGCTAAAGATTCGATGCACACAAATAATTACACCAGCTTTACCAATTCCCAAAACTCTTTTGAATTAGGTATGGCTTCCATAAAAGCAGATTACAGTATTGGAAAAGTGGAAGGTGTTGTGGACCTTGGTTTTGGCAAAAGGGCAGAAGAATTTTCTTATAACGACAAAGGAACTTTGGCTGCCATTAAACAAGCCTATCTTTCCTATTCACCTTCGGCAAAAGTAAAATTTACCATGGGTAAATGGGCTACCCATATTGGTTATGAAATGCTTGATGCTTATTTGAACCGCAATTACAGTATGGACTACATGTTTTCTTATGGCCCATTCTTTCATACAGGTTTGAAGGCAGATATTACCATAGATAAAAATTTTGCATTCATGCTTGGGGTTATCAATCCAACAGACATGGTATCCGCAAGTTTTGCAAAAAAATCTTTAATCGCTCAATTGCATGGTGCAAGTACTAACAATAAAATAAGCGGCTACCTGAATTACCTGGGTGGTAAAGATTTATCAGGTGCTATGGTTAACCAGTTTGATGCGGTAATTACGGGTACTGTTAGCAGTAAGTTCAGCATTGGGTATAATGGTACAGTTAAAAATGTAAAGCCAAATGCCGGCAACAGTAATTCCTGTTGGGCATCTGCTTTATATCTCAATTATGATCCTACCTCAATATTTGGATTAACTGCAAGGGGAGAATACTTTGACGATAAAAAAGCAGTGGCAGGATTTGGCACAGGTATATATGATCTTACTTTATCGGGCAATATACACATTGATAATTTGACGATTATTCCGGAGTTTCGTATTGATGGCGCAAAGAACGCTATCTTTTACAAAAATGCAGATACTTTTTCGCCAACGGCTAAAAGTACCGGTTCATTTATTTTAGCAACAACCTGGCACTTTTAAATTCTGCGAAATTATCATCAACATGGTGATGTGACTCGTGTAATTGTTACATCTAATTATAAATAGAAAAAAGTGAAGAAGATTATAGTACGAGAAGCGACTGAAGAAGACAGACAGTTTTCTAAAATTATAAGCGAAGAAATTGAAGCATCTGCAATAATAAGAGGTTCGGGAATATCAAAGAGATCCCCGGCATCAATTACTAAAAAAATGCAGGAAGGTAAAGCGGTGATAGCGTTAACAACAAACAACGAATGGGTTGGGTTTTCTTATATTGAAGTGTGGGGTAATAACGAATTTGTGTCTAATTCCAGTTTAATTGTTTCACCTTTATACCGGGGAAATGGTATTGCAAAGCGTATTAAACAAAAAGTATTTGAATTATCGAATACTAAATATCCCGGTGCAAAGATATTTAGTATTATGACTGGCCTGGCCATAATGAAAATGAATGCAAAGCTGGGGTTCAATACAGTAACCTTTAATGAGATTACACCAGATAAAAAATTTTGGCTTGGATGTAAAAGTTGTATAAACTTCTCAGTCCTTAGAAGTAAAAAGTATAAGAATTGTCTATGTACGTCCATGCTGCATAACCATTTAAAAAAAGTGACATAAAATACGTGGAAAAAGACTTGATAGATTGCGCTTAACTATTCAATTGAATTACTTATGCCAGATGAAAAAGAAAATAACGTACAACACTTCCTCGACCTGATCAAAAAATCAAGGCTGGGGAAGTTTAAAATTTATATTGGTATGAGCGCCGGTGTGGGTAAAACATACCGAATGCTGCAGGAAGCACATGCATTGCTTAAAAATGGCATCGATGTAAAGATCGGCTATATCGAAACACACAACCGTAAAGAAACCCACGATCTGTTGGAAGGGTTACCGGTAGTGCCAAGAAGAAAACTTTTTTATAAAGGGAAGGAATTGGAAGAGCTGGATGTACAGGCAGTAATAAGTTTACGGCCTGAAGTGGTGATTGTAGACGAACTTGCACATACCAATATTGAAGGAAGTAAAAATGCAAAAAGATGGCAGGATGTAATAGAGATATTGGAAGCTGGAATTAATGTGATCAGTGCAGTAAATATTCAACACATTGAAAGCCTGAATGACGAAGTAAAAGAAATAACAGGTATTGAGGTAACAGAAAGAATTCCTGATAAAGTATTGGGGCTTGCGGATGAGGTAGTGAATATTGATTTAACAGCTGACGAATTGATTTTGCGTTTAAAAGAAGGTAAAATTTACAAAGAAGAAAAGATACAGGCCGCTCTTAATAATTTTTTTAAGAGCGAACATATACTGCAACTAAGAGAGTTGGCATTAAAAGAAGTGGCCAGCCAGGTTGAGCGTAAGGTAGAAGTTGAAGTAACCAAAGTAAATGCTATTAAACACGAAAGATTTTTGGCCTGTATTAGTACTAATGAAATGACAGCAAAAGTTGTTATTAGAAAAACTGCAAGGCTGGCCAATTATTACCATAGCAAATGGTATGTACTATATGTGCAAACGCCTGCAGAAAGTGCTGATAATATTGCACTGGATAAACAGCGCCACCTTATCAACCACTTTAAATTGGCAACCGAATTAGGCGCCGAAATTGTTAAGGTGGAAAGCAAGCATATTGCAAAAGCAATTGTTGAACAATGCGAAGCAAGAAACATCACTACTATTTGTATTGGAAAGCCACATTTGAGTTTAATAAAAGTAATTTTGGCTACTAACATTTTCAATGAGTTATTAAAGAAATTATCTGTCAATAATATAGACCTTGTAATTTTAAGCTAATGAAAATTAAAACACGTCTTTTTTTGGGTATTGGTTTATTGTTTGCCATGATTGTATTATTGTCAATCACGTCAAGTATTTATATTAATAAACTTTCTGACGACACCAAAAATATACTGGTTGCGAATTATAATACCTTAGATTATTCCAGGCAAATGTTAATAGCCGTTAATGTAGATAGGGCCAGCCCCCAAAACCTTACAGCGTTTGAAACCAATTTAAAAAAACAACAAGCCAATGTTACAGAAAAAGGAGAGCAACAATTAACGGATGAACTAACGGAAAATTTCAAAAAATTAAAAGAGGGGCCAAACGATGCAACACTGCTTTTGCAGGTGCGTACAAACCTTACCGATATAATGCTACTCAATATGCAGGCTATATCATATAAAAGCGCATTAGCAACAAAAACCGCCGACAACGCCACCTTATGGATAAGCATAGTAGGGGCATTTTGCTTTTTAATTGCATTTGTAATGTTGGTTAACCTGCCGGGTAATATTGCAAACCCATTGAAAGAACTTACAGAAAGCATCAAAGAAATTGCCGCCTTAAATTATTCTAAACGGGTGCATTTTGAAAAGCACAACGAGTTTGGCGACCTTGCCAACGCATTCAATACAATGGCTCAAAAACTGGATGAATATAAAACCAGTAATTTGGAAAAACTGATGATGGAGAAAAAGCGTATTGAAACGCTTATTAATAATATTAAAGATCCGGTTATTGGTTTAGATGCAAAAAAGCAGATTTTATTTATGAATGATGTAGCGCTTAAAATTTCTAATTTAACCGCAGAAGATACCATTGGAAAACAAATACAGGATGTGGCGGTAAATAATGATTTGATTCGCTCTCTTATTAGTGACCTTTTTCCAATCGCCACATCAGCTAATGTTACAAAGGCAGGCCCAATGAAAATTTATGCAGATAACAAAGAGAGTTATTTTGAAAAACAAATAATCCCCATTAAAATAACGCCCACAGGAGAAAAGGAAGAAAAGTTTGTTGGTAACGTGATTCTGTTACAAAATATCACTACGTTTAAAGAACTTGATTTTGCAAAAACCAATTTTATTGCAACAGTATCACACGAATTAAAAACGCCAATTTCTTCTATAAAGATGAGTTTACAATTATTGGAGAATGAACAGATAGGTAACATCAATGAAGAGCAAAGAAATTTGGTAAGTAGTATAAAAGATGATGCCAACCGGTTATTAAAAATTACTGGTGAACTGTTGAACATGACGCAGGTGGAAAGTGGAAATATCCAATTGGCTATGGTTTCATCCGACCCTAAAGAAATATTGGATTATGCCATCAATGCCAATAAAACAGCAGCCGAACAAAAAAATATAAAACTCGAAACAGAAATTTCAACCGCATTGCCTAATGTATTGGCCGATGGCGAAAAAACGGTATGGGTTCTAACTAATCTTATATCAAATGCCATCAGGTATTCTTATGATAATGCAACAGTACACGTTACTGCGAAAAGCAATAATAATAAAGTTGAATTTTCAGTAATCGATACTGGCCAGGGAATCCCTCCCCAATACAAAGAAAAAATATTCGACCGCTATTTTCGTATTCCCGGTTCACAAAAAGAAGGTACCGGCCTTGGGCTGGCTATAAGTAAGGAATTTATTGAGGCACAAGGTGGAAATATAATTGTTGAAAGCGATCTTGGCGCTGGAAGTAAGTTTATAGTTACTTTAAATGCTTTTCCGCTTTAAGTATCAAAAGAATTTGGTATCTTATTTTGCAGCTATTCAGCTGCAATTTTTTTGTCCCTGCATGAATTTTAAGTTAAGCGGCAAAAAAAAGTGACGGAAACTTTGGCAACTCAAAAAGTTTCCATAGTTTTGCCCTCCATTAAGCATTACTAAATTGAAAGACAGAATTAAACAAAAGGCCCATGACCTGTTCATGCAATACGGCGTACGCTCGGTTACCATGGACGAAATTGCTGTTCAAATGGGGGCATCTAAAAAGACCATTTATCAGTATTATGCTGATAAGGACGAACTGGTGGAAGCGGTGATGGCAGACATTATCAAGTACAACCAGGATTGTTGTATGAAAGACAAAAGCACTGCAAAGGATGCCATTCATGAAGTTTTTTTAGCAATAGACATGATGCAGGAAATGTTTCAAAATATGAACCCTGCCATTTTACATGAGCTGGAAAAATATTACCCTGCATCTTTTGAAAAGTTCAAGCAGCATAAGTATTCTTTTTTATACAAAGTATTGAAAGAAAATTTAGAGCGTGGTATTGCAGAAGAATTATATCGTGATGATATGGACATCGACATCATGATAAAGTTAAGGCTGGAAACCATGATGCTGCCCTTTAATCAAACCTTGTTTCCCAAGAGCAAGTATAGTCTGATGAAAATAGAGGTGGAATTTACTACCAACTTTTTATTTGGCCTGGCAACAATAAAAGGACATAAACTAATTACAAAATATCAACAAGACAGAACAAAAAAGACGAACACTAATGAAAAAACTTTGGCTCACTAACACCGCAATAGTTAGTTTGGTATTATTATCTGCTACATCATTTGCACAGCAGAAAAATGAATTCAGTGTAAAGCAGGCAGTTGACTATGCCATGAAAAATACCGTGCAGGTAAAAAACGCTTTGCTTGATGTGAAGATACAGGAACAGGTAAACAGGCAGGTAACAGCTGCTGCTTTTCCGCAGGTAACCGGTAGTATAAGCACAACACATTATTTTAATATCCCGGTTACTTCCCTGCCCGATTTTATCAGCCCTGCTACTTATCAGGTTTTGGTAGATCAAGGTGTAAAGAATGGCGCCGGGCAACCGATAACATTTCCTTCTGCAGGCTTTGGTGTTATACCGGCACAGTTTGGTACACCATGGACAGCCAGCGGCGGAGTGGATGTATCACAATTACTATTTGACGGGCAGGTTTTTGTTGGCCTGCAGGCGAGAAGCGCATTGATAAACTTTTATAATAAAACTGCTGAAGTTACTGCTGAGCAAATAAAAGTAAACATCTATAAAATATATTACCAGCTTGTAGTAGGCAAAAAACAGATTGGCTCGTATGATGCCAATATTACCCGTTATGAAAAATTATTGCATGACGAAGCCGAAATTTATAAGAATGGTTTTGCAGAAAAACTGGACCTTGATAAAGTATCTGTACAATTGAATAATCTTAAGACTGAGAAGCTGAAAGCTGAAAATAGTATTGCAGTAGGTAATGCCGGTTTAAAGTTTTTATTGGGTATGCCTCAAAAAGAAGAATTGGTTTTATCAGATACTTTGAGCGATGAAGATTTGAAAGCAAATATTTTGGATAGCAGTTATGATTACAAGGATCGCAAAGAATTTCAGTTGTTAACCATCTCCGAAAAATTAGGGCAATATAATATCAGGCGCTATCAGTTAAGTAAAATTCCAACCCTTGCGGCATTTGGCAGCTATAGCAAAAATGCACAGCGTAACAGTTTTGATTTTTTCGGTAAAGGCGATTGGTTCAGCACTTCATTGGTTGGATTAAAAATTTCTGTCCCCATTTTTGATGGAAATAAAAAGAATGCATTGATACAGCAAAGCCGTTATGAATTACAAAAAACACGTAATAACATTGAGCAGCTTAAATTAAATATTGATTCAGATGTAGAGCAAGCCCGCCTTAAAATGACCACGGCAATAATTACGGTAGATAATCAAAAACAAAATATCAGCCTTGCAGAAAAAGTATACAACACTACTAAATTAAAATTTGAGCAAGGCCTCGGCAGCAACCAGGAAATTTATAATGCACAGGCAGATTTACAAGTGGCTCAAACTAATTATTACAGCAGTTTGTATGATGCCATCAACGCAAAAATTGACTGGTTAAAAGCAGCGGGAAAATTATAAAATTTAAACTTAAAGAATCAAACTAACAATATGAAACAGGTAAAAGTATTTGGACTAATTATTACAACGGCTGTTATAATGGCAAGTTGTGGCGGCGGCAGTAAAAAAGAAGGTGATGCTGCGTTGAATGATAAGAAAGCACAGCTGGAAAAGCTGAAAGGGGAAAAAGATAAAAACGATGCACAGATAGCAAAGTTGCAGGATGAACTTTCAAAATTAGATACCAGTAATGCAAATCCGGCAAAAATTAAACTGGTAGCAGTAACACCTATAGCGTTGCAGAATTTTGCGCATTATATCGAATTACAAGGAAGAATAGACGCTGAAAATATTTCTTACGTAACGCCGAGAAATGGTGGCGGACAAGTGAAAGCAATATTTGTGAAGCAAGGCGATAATGTAAAGAAAGGGCAATTGCTTTTAAAACTTGATAATGCTGTGATACAACAACAGGTGGTAGCCGTCAAACAGCAAGAGGCCGGCGTGAGAACACAATTGACACTGGCAAAAACCCTCTATGACAGACAAAATAATTTATGGAAACAGGGTATTGGAACGGAAGTACAATTACTTACTGCTAAAACAAATGTGACCTCGCTTGAAAATCAATTGTCAACAATTGGCGAACAAGTAAAATTTTACCAGGAGCAGGTAAATACTGCAAATGTATATAGCGATGTAAGCGGCGTAGCTGATGTAGTAAATGTTCGTGTAGGTGAAACATTTATGGGAGCTCCGGGTCAAATTAAAATTGTAAATACAAGTAATCTTAAAGTAGTAAGCAATATTCCTGAAAATTATTTAGGCTCTGTAGGTAAAGGAACAGCAGTTGTTGTAGCGTTGCCTGATTTAAATAAAACCATCAACACTACTGTAAGTTTTGTTGGTGCATCAATTGATTTGGTAAATAGAGGGTTTGTTGTAGAAGCAAAACTGGCTTCTGACCCTGCATTAAAACCTAACCAGATTGCTTTGATGAAAATCAGGGATTATAATGCAGATAACACTATTGCTATTCCATTGAAAACTTTGCAGAATGATGAAAAAGGAAAATTTGTAATGGTAGCCAGCACAGAAAAGGGCAAACTGGTTGCAAGAAAACGTACTGTAAATATTGGGATGCTTAACGGTGACATACTTGAAATAAAAACAGGGCTTAAAACTGGTGATGCATTGATTACTGATGGATATGCAGGATTGTACGACGGGCAGCCTTTAAAGACTGCTGATACAAAATAAAATTTATATCAAGAGAAAAAGACGCTGTTATAAAAATAGCTGTCGGCAATATTCAATTTACAAAACAATTGTATGAGCGTATTAGAAAATATAAAAGGGAAATTTAAGGAATTTGGGCCCACTTCCTGGAGTGTAAAAAATAAGACTTCCATCTACCTTATGATGTTATTCGTAACATTGGCAGGGCTGTTCCAGTTTATGACATTGCCCAAAGAACAGTTTCCAGATATTGTTATTCCTACTATTTATGTACAAACTATTTATGTGGGTAATTCTCCAAAGGATATGGAGAATCTGGTAACAAGGCCAATTGAAAAACAGATCAAAAGTATTACCGGTGCAAAAATTAAAAAATTCACCAGTACATCGCAACAGGATTATTCTGCCATAGTAGTGGAATTTGATACAGAAGTAAAAACTGATATAGCGCTGCAGAAAGTAAAAGATGCAATTGATAAATCCAAGCAAGACCTTCCGACAGACCTTACACAAGAACCTACTGCATTGGAGGTTAATCTGAGCGACCAGCCTATCATGTACCTAAACCTAAGTGGTGATTACGATATGGTAAGGCTGAAAAAGATAGCAGATGATATGAAGGACAAGCTGGAAGAAATTCCGCAGATCAACCGCATTGATATTGTGGGTGCTCCTGAGCGGGAGTTTCAGATAAATGTAGACAATAACCGTATGCAGGCAGCAGGTGTAACATTTGATGACATCAGCAATGCTGTATCAAGAGAAAATATGGATATTTCAGGGGGTTTGCTCGATGTGGGTTCCATGAAAAGAAATCTTCAATTAAAAGGCCAGTTTCATACTTCTTACGATATTGAAAAAGTGCTTGTACGCAATACCGGTGGTTTTCCAATTTACTTAAAAGATATAGCAGTAATAAAAGATACTACTAAAGATGCTGAAAGTTTTGCACGCCTTGATGGTAAAAATGTAGTTACACTTAATATAATCAAACGTAGTGGCGAAAACCTGATTGAAACAAGTGATGCAGTGAAGAAAGTGGTGGCAGATAATAAAGGGGTGACTTATCCCGATAATTTAAAGGCAGTTATAACAGGCGACCAAAGTGTGAAAACAAGGTCTTCTTTTACCGATTTGGTTAACTCGATTGTAATTGGCTTTATACTGGTATTAATTGTATTGATGTTTTTCATGGGTGTTACCAATGCATTCTTTGTGGCATTAAGTGTTCCCTTAAGTATGTTTGTGGCTTTTGTATTTCTGCCGGGTGCCGATCTTATAATTGGGTCGCATGTAACATTAAACTTTATTGTGCTGTTTGCACTGCTCTTTGGCCTTGGTATTATTGTAGATGATGCTATTGTGGTTATTGAAAATACACACCGCATTTTTACTGAAGGCAAAGGAAATATATCAGTACAAAATGCAACAAAGATGGCCGCAGGAGAAGTGTTTATCCCCGTACTTGCAGGAACACTCACTACACTGGCACCATTCTTCCCGTTATTGTTTTGGCCAGGCATTATTGGCCGTTTTATGGTGTATTTGCCGACCATGCTTATTTTCACGTTAGCAGCATCGTTAGTAGTGGCATTTATTATGAATCCGGTTTTTGCAGTTGATTTTATGAATCATCCTGAGGGCGAGAAAGAGCCTAAATCTGCAATATTTAAAAAGCCAATCTTTTGGGTTATTATTAGCTTGGGTATTGTGCTCGATATTTTGGGAGCTACTTTCCTTGGTAATTTGGTTATTTTCTTTATGATATTGGTACTATTAAACAGGTACATATTTGATGATGCCATTCATAAATTCCAGAATAAGGTATTACCGTGGATTATGAGCCATTACGAAAATCTGTTACGCTGGGCATTAAAAGGCTGGAGGCCTGTTCACCTATTACTAGGTACTGTTGGATTGCTGTTTGTTTCCATTTTCCTGTTCATGGCCTCTGTAAAATCCGGAAGAGTTGGAGTTGAGTTTTTTCCAAAAGCTGACCCTAACCAAATATATGTCTATCTTAAATTACCAGTTGGTACAAGTGTAGAATATACAGACTCAGTTACAAAAACTTTGGAAACAAAAGTTGACAAGGTTTTGGGTATTGATAATGCAACCGGCAAGATGAATCCGGTAGTGGAAAGTGTTATTAGCAACGTTGCCATTGGCGCAAGCGATCCTGCTGCAGGCGATAGAAGTACAAGGAGCGAACTTGGCCGTGTGCAGGTTTCATTTGTGGAATTTGAAAAAAGGCATGGAGTAAACACAAGACCATATCTTGACCAAATACGTGCTGCCATTACTGGCATTCCCGGTGCTGAAATAAGTGTTGACCAGGAAAGTTCTGGCCCGCCAACTGATCCTCCAATCAACATTGAAGTGGCTAGTGATGATTTTGATAATCTTGTAAAAACAGCCGTTAATCTTAAAAATTATCTCGATTCAATTCAGGTGCCTGGAGTGGAAGAATTGAAGATGGATGTTGATTTAAATAACCCCGAAATTACGCTTACTGTTGACCGTGAGAGAGCATTGATACAAGGTGTTTCATCAGCACAGATTGGCCAGGCAATACGTACTGCTTTGTTTGGAAAAGAAGTATCTAAAATTAAAGAAGGCAAAGACGAATACAAAATTCAACTGCGTAACAGCGAACTGGAACGTAAAGATCTTTCAAGTATTTTAAATATGCGTATTTCTTTCCGGGACATGGCGAGCGGCGGCGCTGTTAAAAATATACCAATAAGTTCGTTGGTATCTGTAGAGCCTACCAGCACTTTTGGTAGTGTTAAAAGGAAAAATCAAAAGAGATTAATCACACTTCGGTCTAACGTATTAACCACACAGGGTTATAATGCCACCGCAGTAAACCAGGTAATTGCAGGCTACATTGATTCTTTTACTAAAAAAGGCGATGGTGTTACCATTAAACAAACTGGTGAAGGTGAGCAGCAGGCAGAAACAGGAGCTTTCCTTGGTAAAGCGCTAATGATTGCACTGGGGCTTATATTACTTACATTGGTGTTACAATTTAATTCAGTAAGTAAATCAGTCATCATTCTTACAGAAATTGTATTTAGTGTTATTGGTGTATTGCTGGGTATTTCTATAACCGGGATGACTGCATCAGTATTGATGACTGGTTTAGGTATTGTCGGGCTTGCAGGTATTGTGGTTAAGAACGGTATCTTAGTAATTGAATTTGCAGAAGAATTGCGAAGCCGTGGTATGAAGACAAGGGAAGCCGTTATTGCTGCTGGTAAAACACGTATCATTCCTGTATTGCTTACAGCGCTTGCAGCAATTCTGGGTTTCATACCTATTGCTGTGGGCTTCAATATTAATTTTGTATCATTATTTTCCGATTTAAACCCACATATTTTCTTTGGTGGTGATAACGTAGCTTTTTGGAAACCATTAAGCTGGACAATTATTTTTGGTCTTGCTTTCGCTTTCTTTATGACACTTATTATTGTACCTTCAATGTATCTTATTGCTGAAAGGTTAAAACGGCCAATGAGAAGAATGTATGGTGGCAAATGGATTAGTTTTATGGGTATCCCTCCATTGATATTCTTATTTATTCCGTTGATGATTATAACAATGATACGCCATCGTGTAGAAGTAAATCGCAGAAGAAGAAGGTTAAACAACGATAAAAATGCCGGAGAAAAATGGTACGGCAGCTGGTTCTAATTATTTTGTAACAGTATTATTGAAGAACCCTTAATACACACTTACAGCTTATCTTTTAAAACCTCCCCATTAAACCGGGGAGGTTTGTATTTTAAATGATGTCCAAAAAAGTTTGGTACAACAATTGAAGTATCACTCCCGTAAAACGTACGGTTGAATTTTAAGGAAAGTCGGGCTGAATAAGTCTGACTTTCTTTTTTTACCCAATTCTCTAATAAGGTTGCCAGGTACCTCTCACAGTTAACAATCGTTTTAAAATTACTTCCTGTAAATTACAAACTGTATTTGCCCAATTCAATCAACAAAACTATCCCTTAATGGAACAGTACGATATCATCATCATTGGTACAGGCGCAGGCGGCGGCACATTGCTGCATGCACTAAAAGACAGCGGTAAAAAAATATTGGTATTGGAAAGGGGTACATTTTTACCAAGAGAAAAGGAGAATTGGGATACCGTGGAAGTGTTTCAAAAAGAAAGATACCATACCAAGGAAGTTTGGAAAACCCAAGGCGATAAAGAACTGCACCCCGGCACTGGCTATTGGGTGGGCGGCAATACAAAAGTATATGGCGCTGCATTGTTCAGGTTAAGAGAAAAAGATTTTGAACAAACGCAACATTCGGGAGGAATTTCCCCAGAATGGGCAATAAAATATAAAGACCTGGAACCCTTTTATGCCGAAGCAGAAAAATTATATGATGTGCATGGAAAGTGGGGCATTGATCCTACAGAACCATTTAGAAGTAGTGATTATGCCTACGCACCCATCAGCAACGAGCCACGTATACAGGAAGTGGAAGACGCATTGATTAAAAATGGGCACAAGCCTTTTCCCATACCGATGGGCATAAAATTGAATGAACTGGATAAATTAAACAGTACCTGTATACGCTGCAATACCTGCGATGGATTTCCCTGCATGATACATGCAAAAGCAGATGCAGATGTGAATGCAGTACGGCCTTCGCTCAGCAATACCAACATCACTTTATTAACTGAAGCAAAAGTAGTGAAGCTTGTTACCAATACTTTTGGTACTAGCGTTACTTCGGTACAGGTAGAACATGATGGTGGTATAAAAGAATTTACGGCTGATATTTTTGCAGTTTCTGCAGGTGCAGTTAATTCAGCAGCACTATTATTACGTTCTGCAAATGATAAACACCCCAACGGTTTGGCAAATGCTTCGGGGCAGGTGGGCAGAAATTTTATGAAGCATAATAATGCTGCCATGCTGGGAATTTCTCTTAAAAGCAACCACACTATATTTCAAAAAACATTGGCCATAACGGAGTATTATTTTGGAGACAGCGATTTTAAATTTCCTATGGGATGTGTGCAGCTGATGGGAAAATCAAATAAAGATATGCTGACGGGTGATGCGCCATTTTTTACACCAGGTGCAGTATTATATGAAATGGCGGAGCATGCAGTTGACTGGTGGCTTACCGGAGAAGATTTACCTGCTCCAGAAAACAGGGTGCAGTTTATTAACGGTACTATTCATTTAGATTATACCGAAAATAATATGGAAGGGTTTATCCGCCTGCAAAATAAATGGAAAGCCGTATTGAAGGATATTGACGACAACCATCATTTTATTCCACATGCACTATACCTGCGCAAACAAATTCCTTTATCGGGTGTTGCGCATCAATGCGGCACACTGCGTTTTGGAAATGATGCGGCTACATCGGTGTTGGATATGTTTTGCAATGCACACCAAATAGAAAACCTGTATGTAGTGGATGGCTCATTCTTTCCCAGCAGTGGTGCAGTAAACCCTTCATTAACCATTATGGCCAATGCATTAAGGGTGGGCAAACATTTAATAGAAAATGTGCTATAGAAGAATGATTGCAGATTGTATATCTTCTAAAACGCATACTGTTTTTAAATCTGCAATCGAAAATCCACAATCTAAAATATTTATGGGTTGTGAGATAGCTGTGGCTTTTTTCTCGGCTTCATAGTGCGATGTTTAAAATCATTGGATAAGATACTGATGTTGCCATCTACTTCTAAAACAGCCAGGTCAACATTGTCAATGCAATCAATGCCATGTTCCCTTATCGCCCTATCCAATTCATCCATCGACATCATGGCGTGTTTCATTCCCAGTTGCAATACTTCGCCATCTTGTACCAACACAATTTTTTCGCCCTGTATAATATTGCTGAATTTTTTTGATCTATTGATAAAGTATTTAAAAATATAATTGCAGATAAATAAACCAAGTGCAGCCGCCACACCGCCCTGCAATGTACTATCGCTGCCTACCATGGCATTTTGCACACTGTTACTGATTAGTAAAATAAAAACAAGGTCAATTACAGAAAGTTGCGCCAATTCTTTTTTACCAAAAAAACGTATGGCCAGTATAATGAATAAATATATGGCAACTGATTTACCGGCAATAGTAAGATAAGGTAATAATTGGTTCATAATTTAAATTTTAAGCAATAATCAACAATAAAAGTAAATGATATTTCAATCATTTTACTATATGCTTTTTGTTAGGCTGATGTTAAGTGTTGTTTTTATTTTAAAGAAGATGGCAGCCCTTAAAATTCATACAGCTATTTTTGCGCTCTGGAATAATGAAATAGATGAAAGCAATATTTTTAAAAAATTATAAATTGTATTTGATGGAAGCCCTTGGGCTTGCCATCTTCATGATATCGGCTTGTTTTTTTACAGCCATGATGGAACACCTTACTACAACATGGCATCATGCTTTTCCAGAACCACGTACACGTTTGGCAATTGTGGCTGCAGCAATGGGCCTTACCGCATTATTTATTTTTTATTCGCCCTTTACTGCACCATCGGGTGCTCACATCAATCCTGCAATTACATTGGTGCAATTGCGTATAGGAAATATTAATAGGATTGATGCGTTCTTTTACATCATCTTTCAATTTATAGGTGGCACTCTTGCCGTATACATGATGGCATTTTTTATGGGTAATACCTTAACAGCTTCGCCGGTAAATTATGTAGTTACCGTACCGGTAAAAAATGTACCATTATTAAAAGTGGCTTTTTGCGAAGTGTTTATTTCCTTTATCATGGTAACCATGATCCTGAATACATCAGGAAGTGAAAAATTAAAAAAATATACACGGTTGTTTGCAGCAGTATTGGTTTTTGCCAACGTAATGCTCGCCGGACCAATAAGTGGATTTGGTATGAACCCTGCAAGAAGTTTTGCAAGCGCATTGCCGGCACATACCTGGACGTCTTTCTGGATTTATGTTATTTGCCCGCTGGCTGGTATGTTGGGTGCTTGTGAAATATTTATTGCTATAAAAAAGAGAACGCTATAGCTAAACCTAAAAGGTTTCTGAAACCTTATAGTTATTTTGAGAATAGCCTAAAATTTATACACAATGCCGTTAGAAAAATTATAGTAAAACTTGAATATCGGTACTACAGGATGTGAATCATAAAGACTGCTGAATGCAATTGCAAAATCAAAATGTTTGGCGAAAGAAACGCCAAACTTTACACTTGCTGCAATGCGATAGTAGTCAAAAAAATGATTGAACGGGCTTTGATAAAATACTATAAAAGACAAAGTGCTGTTGGCAGATGTGTTGCCTTCTAATTTTATATAGTTGTTTGATTTGAATAAACTTGTTACCTGGTTTTGTTGCACCGCTGGCTTTAATGCAGAATCTACCGCAGTATAATTCCATCTTTCTGTTTCATACATAATACCCGATGCAAGGCTAAGCTCCCAATTTTTTTTATGCCAAAAACTATAGCGTGCATTCTCCCCTGTTATAAACCTGCCCAGCATGCCTCTCGAATTATCCCATTGGTATTGCACAAATGTTTCAGGCTGCCAGGTATTTTTATAGTCATGTCTCCAGCGCAAATGAATATAACCGGAATTAAGGAAGTCTTGTCCGCCATCATAAGTAAAACGATAGCTTGCCGCCGCAATTAATAATTCTTTATAATGCTGCAATTGAAAATTAAAAGTGTTGGTAGCATCCAATAATAATTTTTGTTGTTTATCACCCTCAATACCTAAAGTGAGGTTGCCATTGCAAACGGTTTTTCTTACGTAGGCAGAAGTATCTGTTTGGTCGATGGTAAGTATTTGTGCTTTTATTGTGTGTACACAAATACCGGGTATAAAAAATAGCAATAGTTTTTTCAAATTATAAGGCGTTAGTGGTTTAATTTTTTACATCTCTCCTATTGGTGTCTTCACCAAGCATCATAAAAGCGCTGCCAACCCCGTCCATCCCGTTTGATGTGATGCACCAATACCATGCGATGTTTCTCCATGAAAATGTTCGTAAAACAAAATCAAATCTTCAAAATGTTTGGTTTGATAAATGTTGTATTCGCCATGTATCGGTCTGTTGCCATCCTTATCCGGTACAAACATATTCATCAATCGTTTAGATAATTCATTGGCCCCAGTTTCAATAGAAACAACATTTCCCGAAAAATTAAATTTAATTTCATCTTGATAAAAACATGCCATATTTTTTAAAGAGCGGACAATTAAATAATTCAATGGCATCCATACAGGCCCACGCCAGTTGCTGTTGCCCCCATACATGCCATTGTCACTTTCACCAGGCATATATTTCAAACCATAATCCACACCATCTACCTCAAATGTAAAACCATTTTCATAGAATTTACTAATAGAACGAATACCGCCTGGCGATAGCATTTCTTCTTCACTAAATAAAACAGGCAGCAATGCTTTTAACTGCTCAGGTGTAAGCAATGAAAGCAAAGTCATTTCTTTTTCCGGCGCATCATCTACAATTTGATAAAGGTTATTGCTGTTCTCAAAATTGTATAATAATTCTCGCAAGCGTGGCGCATTTTTCAATTGTTCTTTATTGATACAAAGCGTTGCCAGCAAAGGAATGATTCCAGCAATGGAACGCAGTCTTACAGGAATGCTTCTGCCATCAGGCAATTGCAATACATCATAAAAAAATCCGTCATCGTAAGCATCATTATCTGTCCAGAGCGTTGCAATTTGTTGTAACGAATCTGCAATTTGAACAAAATGATTGAAGAAGGTGAGGCAGTCGTCTTCATATTTTTCATCTACAGCAGTGAGTGCTAAGGCAATTTCCAGCATGCTTAAGCTAAACAATGCCATCCATGCAGTGCCATCAGCCTGGTCAAGCCTGCCACCTTCCGGTAACGCATGGCTGCGGTCGAAAACGCTGATATTATCCAGGCCCAAAAATCCACCTTCAAAAACATTATTACTATTGGCATCTTCCCTGCTCAGCCACCAGTTATAATTTTTTAGCAGCAATGGAAAAATAGTTTGTAAAAAATCAGTATCCATTTTTCCGGAACGGTTTTCCTCTATCCTGCAAATTTCCAATGCAGCCAATGCTTGTACAGGAGGGTTGACATCACTAAAATTCCATTCGTATGCAGGCAACTGCCCATCAGCAGCAATATAATTTTGCCCGAATAATAAAAGCAATTGCCTTTTTGCAAAATTGCTGTCAGCTTCAGCAATCGCTATGGCATGAAAGGCCAAATCCCAAGCAGCAAACCACGGGTACTCCCACTTGTCGGGCATGCTGATAATATCTGCTGCTTTAAAATGTAACCATTCTGCATTACGCCCATGCCATCTTTCAACAGGTGGCAATGGTTGATTGGCATCACCTTTTAACCAGGTGGCTATATCATAATAATAAAATTGTTTACTCCATAACATACCTGCCAATGCCTGCCTGCGAACAGTTGCATGGCCGGGTGTTTCATTTTCTCTTATCAAATTTTTATAAAAGATGTCCGCTTCTTTTTTGCGTGTATCAAAACATTTTTCAAATGCATCATCAAAAGGCTGCTGCATTTTATTTGCACTAAGCCTTAAATAAATGGTTTTCGTTTCTTGCGGCGCAAAATCTAAAATATATAACGGGGCAGCTTTGGTGCCTTCTGTTTTACCATTTAAAAAGCTAAAATCATTTTGGGTGAGCGCTTTATGAAAAGCGTCTTTTCTGCAGGGATGTCTATCTACAGCACCCCATAATAATTTTTTATTGTTTTTGTTCTCAGTAAATAAAACTTTGTCTGCATGTTGAAAATAAAAATAGTAATCCGCTAAGTTTTCGTGTTGTGTTTTTATCGATTGGCCATCACCCTGCAAAGCCATACTAACCTTTTCTTTGGTTAATCCAAACTTCCAGGTATTGCGAAACCATAGCGTAGGTAACAAGTGCAGCGTTGCAGATTCATCAGCACGGTTGCTGATTGTTATCTTAATTAAAATATCATCTTCAGCAGCTTTGGCATATTCTGTAATTACATCAAAATATTTAAATTCGTTAAAAATACCGGTATCTAACAATTCATATTCCGGTTCATGTTTTCCACGGGAGGCATTAACTGTTAGCAGTTCGTTATACGGAAATTCAGCTTGAGGATATTTGTACAAATACTTCATATAACTGTGCGTAGGTGTATTATCCAGGTAGTAATATAATTCCTTTACGTCTTCGCCGTGGTTGCCCTCGCCATTGGTAAGCCCGAATAAACGCTCTTTTAAAATAGGGTCTTTGCCATTCCACATCGATAAGCCAAAGCATAGATATTGTTGTTCATCGCTGATGCCTGCAATGCCATCTTCACCCCAGCGGTAGACACGGCTGATGGCCTGATGGTGTGTAAAATAATTCCATGCGTCACCACCGGCACTATAGTCTTCCCTTACGGTTCCCCATTGCCTTTCGCTTAGGTAACAACCCCATTGCAACCAGTTTTTTTTACCGGCGTAATAGTCAGTTAACCTTTCTTGCTCTTCGTCCATGCTTTACTGTATAATATTAAAAGAGAATAATAATGTTGTTACAAATAAAAGAGAAATGCCAGAAAGAAATAAAAAATCTGCAATGCGTTCCAGTTTGCTTTCCGTTTTAATACTGCCTCGTATTGATAAAAAGGAAATGATACAACTGGCCATAAATAATATTATTGCAGCAGTTGTAAATTCATCTATCAAAGATTTTTTAGAAATGTTTAAAATCTTTAAAGAAGTTAAAACAACAAAACATATACCCAACAAGTTGGAAGAAGCATTTAAAATGTGCGGCGACTTCTGTTCCCTATTAGTTTCCATATAAATTATTGTTCAGTATAATGATAGGCTAAACCCCCGTCAACATAATAAGTGCTGCCGGTTACATACTTTGCTTCATCGCTTGCTAAAAAAGCCATTACATTAGCCACATCTTCGGGTTCACCTAAGCGGTGTAACGAAATATTATTTTGCAGTGGCCCCAGTAATTCTGGCTTGCTTAATAAATCTGCATTGATAGGAGTACGTATTGCACCGGGCGCAACATTGTTTACTCTTATATTCAATGGCGCTAGTTCCACAGCCAAATTACGCATTACCATTTGCATAGCGCCTTTGCTTGCGCAATAGGCGGTAAAGTTTGGAAAGGGAATTTCTTCATGCACACTGCTGTTATTTACAATTACACCTGGGCGGTTAGTATCTCTTAAATGATTTACAAATGCCTTGGTTAAAAAGAACATGCCTTTTAAATTTACGTTCATCACAATGTCATATTGCTGCTCGGTTACTTCCCAAAACGGCGCATGAATTTCTACGCCAGCATTGTTGATTAAAATGTCAAGCTGGCCAAATGCTTGTACGGCTTGTGTAATCAGCGCTTGAATGTTTTCTACCCTGCTGATGTCGGCTTGCACAAAAACTGCTTTTGCTCCGGTAGCTTGCACTTGTGTGATGCTTTCTTTTGCATTATCATCTTCATGCAAATCATTCACAACTACATTGGCGCCTTCTTGCCCAAATTTTACTGCAATGGCACGGCCAATACCTCGGCCACTGCCTGTTATCAAAACTGTTTTACCGGTAAATTTCCCCATACATTTTTTATTTAAAGTTCGGCAATAATATATCAGTAATTTAAATTTTTTGGTAAAGCAACAGTTAATGATAGTATTGAAAAATGCCTTTGCATTTTCTCTGAGCCCTCTGCGCCTCTGCGTGCCAAATCTCTTACAAATGCATTTAATATTCCCTGGGAAAGAGATATTCGAAAATAATTTACAATAGAATTATATTTACAAAAAAAATAACCATGGCAACAGCACACGAAATAGATTACAAAATTTACGGGGAAGAATTACAATTTGTAGAGATTGAATTAGACCCTAATGAAACTGCCGTAGCAGAAAGCGGTGCATTTATGATGATGGACAATGGCATTGAAATGCAAACCATTTTTGGCGATGGCAGCCAGCAACAGGATAACAGTATCCTTGGAAAATTATTCAGTGCCGGCAAAAGATTGCTGGTTGGCGAAAGTCTATTTATGACAGCCTTTACCAATGTAGGCCAGGGGAAAAAGAAAGTAAGTTTTGCAGCGCCGTACACCGGAAAAATTATTGTATTTGATTTGGCTCAGCTGGGCGGAAAAATCATTGCACAAAAAGATGCTTTTTTATGCGCTGCAAAAGGGGTGAGCATTGGTATTGAATTTCAAAAAAGATTGGGTACCGGTATATTTGGCGGCGAAGGGTTCATTATGGAAAAACTTGAAGGCGATGGATTGGCCTTTGCACACGCCGGTGGGTATGTGATACAAAAAGATTTACAAGCAGGTGAAATTTTAAAAGTTGATACAGGTTGCGTAGTGGCTTATACTGCAGGCGTTGATTTTGATATTGAAATGGTAAGAGGTATCAAGAACTGGATGTTTGGCGGTGAGGGTTTATTTTTTGCAAAGATGACCGGCCCTGGAAAAGTATGGTTACAAAGTTTGCCCATCAGCCGTTTAGCGGGCAGGTTGCAGCAATATACTTATCACCGTAAAGAAGAAGGAAGTATTTTAGGAGGGTTAGGTAATTTATTGGATGGAAGAGAATAGGATATTATTGAAGTCATTAAATTTCTGTATGAAAGAATCATTATTCACCTTTTTTATTTGCTAAACTTTAAAAAATGAAAATAGCAATTGTCGCTTTTTTTGTATTGGTAAACACTTCAGTTTTTGGACAGGCGATGGAAAAAGTTGAAGTGCCAAAAGGGGTGGTATATAAATATTGCGATTCGGCCGTTTACAGCAAAGCAAAATCTCTGCTTATTCAAGAACTTTCAGATAGTGTTAAGTATATATTAAATCAGGGGATTTGTTTTATTGGCCCCGTTTTGTGGAGCCGATATGGTACAGTGCCGTCGCTTAAAAAAATAAAGGGAGGAGACATGACAATTCTTGGCTACAAAAAAGATGTACCAACTGGAAAACTTACTCAAAACAATGAAGGGTTTAAACTAGTTTGGGACTACTTGCGTTCGGAAGTACATGGTAAAGATTTTAAGCTAAGAAAAGCAACCGTTCAAGAACTTAAATATTATTGGTCGGTAATTTCATTTGACATTGAAGAACCGCTGATAATTGTTGAAACAGCAGAACATAATTACATCATTAATCTCTCTGCAAGTGACTATAAAATAACGTGGCTTGATGAAGCGCCACGCAATTGAGTACAACTTGTATGCAAAAAAGCCATCCGCCTCGGCGGATGGCTTTTTTGCAAAATAAATTTGGCAGTCAGCTTCTATTAATCGTATATTTGCGATATAAGATTATAAAATGGCCATACATAAAAAAGAAGCATTTACGCAAAAGGAGCAAGACCTTGCAGAATTTGCCAAAGCATTGGCGCATCCTGCACGTATAGCCATATTGAAAATTTTGGCACAACATAATGAATGTATCTGCGGCGAAATAGTAGAGGTTTTACCCTTAGCCCAAAGCACGGTAAGCCAGCATTTAAAGGAATTAAAAAACGCTGGATTGATTAATGGCACTGTTGATGGGCCTCGTAGTTGTTACTGCATCAACTGGAAAGCATTTGAAAAATTCATGAATGAATTTAGTTTTTTATTCAACAAACTTAAGGTACAAAACGAAAAATCCTGTTGTTAAAATAATTATTAACCATAAAAATATTATCATGAATAGCGATTTAAAAATTAAAGAACTGGTAAAAGAAAAATATGCTGCCATTGCAGAACAAAGCCAGGCTGAAAACGCTGCTTCCTGTTGTGGTGCCACATCATCCTGCTGTGGCAATGAAGTGTACAACATCATGGCCGAAGATTATACCAAACTGGAAGGCTATAATGCTGATGCAGATTTAGGTTTGGGCTGTGGCTTGCCAACAGAATTTGCTAAAATAAAATCAGGCGATACCGTTATTGATTTAGGTAGCGGCGCTGGTAATGATGCCTTTATTGCACGCAGGTTTATTGGCGAAAAAGGTAAAGTTATTGGGATAGATTTTACAGAAGCGATGATTAAAAAGGCAAGAGCGAACGCAGAAAAATTAGCATTGAATAATGTAGAGTTTAGATTGGGAGATATTGATGATATGCCTGTTACTTCAAATTATGCTGATGTAATTGTTAGTAACTGTGTTTTAAATTTAGTGCCCAATAAATATAAAGTCATCAGCGAAATTTTTAGAGTACTAAAACCTGGCGGCCATTTTTCTATAAGCGATATTGTACTGGAAGGTGAATTGCCGCCAAAATGGAAAGAAGTGGCAGAATTATACGCCGGTTGTGTATCGGGCGCTATTCAAAAGCAAGTGTATCTTGAAATTATTGAACAGGCGGGATTTAAAAATATCACTTTACAAAAAGATAAGGCCATCATTATTCCTGACGATATTTTAGCCAATTATTTAAGTAATGAAGAAATACAAGCTTATAAAAATGGCAAAACAAAAATTACAAGCATTACCGTATATGCAGAAAAACCAGCTAAAGATGAACGGAATTGTTGTGAACCTGGAAGTGGTTGTTGCTGATAAAATTGTATAGTTATGCAAATACAAACCATGTTGCCATCACACTGGCCGTCAGTCAAAAAAATTTATGAAGAAGGCATTGCAACAGGCAATGCCACTTTTCAAACAGCAGCGCCTGAATGGGAGGAATGGGACAATGCACATGTCAAAACTTCAAGGTTGATTGCTGAAGAAAATAATGAAATAGTGGGCTGGGCAGCCTTAACTGCAGTTAGCGGAAGATGTGTGTATGCAGGCGTTGCAGAAATTAGTGTGTATGTTGCTGCCGATGCAAGAGGAAAAGGAATCGGCAAAAAATTATTGCAAGCTTTAATTAATTCAAGTGAGCAAAATAATTTCTGGACTTTACAGGCCGGCATCTTTCCAGAAAATAAAGGCAGTATAAAAATTCATGAAGATTGTGGTTTTAGAGTTATTGGCAATAGAGAAAAGATTGGGCAGATGAATGGGTTATGGCGAGATACCGTTTTATTAGAAAGAAGAAGTAAAACTATTGGAATATGAAAAAAAATAAACTCCTTTTTGTTTGCATAGAAAACAGCAACCGCTCTCAAATGAGCCAGGCATTTGCAAAAATATATGGCGGCGAAAATATGGAAGCCTATAGCGCTGGCAGCAAACCCAGTGGTATTGTAAACCCCAAAGCAATTGCTGCAATGGCAGAATTGGGTTACGACTTAAGCAAACACGATAGTAAAAGTTTAGATGAAGTAAAAGCCTTTGCACCTTTTGATGCAGTAATAACCATGGGTTGCGGCGATGCTTGCCCGTGGATGCCAGCAAAACAATTTATCGATTGGCAGATAACCGACCCAAAACACATGGAGCCAAAAGAGTTTAATGAAGTGAGGGATTTTATAAAAGAGAAAGTAATAACGCTGATAAAAGATTTGCAATAAAAAAACGCTTCACGATGTGAAGCGTTTTACTTTAAGAAAATTATTTTTTAGTTTCTGCTGTTCAGTTTTGAAAGCAATCTTAATATTTCCAGATATAACCAAACAATAGTTACCAGTAAACCAAATGCACCGTACCATTCCATGTATTTTGGTGCGCCTAATTCTGCACCTTTCTCAATCATATCAAAATCTAAAATTAAATTCAATGCAGCAATAGCTACCACAAATAATGAAAACCCAATTCCCATGGCACTGCCTTCATGCAAAAAAGGCATTCCTTCAAACCCAAACATTCTTAGTACCATTACTATAAGATAAAAAATACCAATACCGACAGTAGCAGTTATGATTACCGCTTTAAATTTTTCGGTAGCTTTTATTATTTTAAAACTATACAGCAAGTACATAGCTACTGCGGTACCTAACGTTAACCCTACTGCATTAATAACAATGTTGGGGGCTTTAGTTGCAAACGCTGCACTGTAATAAGCCGAGATTGCACCAATAAATAAACCTTCCAATAAAGCGTAAGCTGGTGCAAGGTATGGGCTCCATTCTTTTTTAAATGCAATTACAATGGCGATGGCCAAGCCACCAAAAGCACCTATTAATATCAAAGGCATTATGGAAGTTCCTGCAGCAAATTCTCTCCACGAATAAAAGGCAGTGCCCAGAACCATAATCATTAAAAATCCAAATTTTTGCAATGTACCTTTTACCGTCATTGCATTTTCATCCGTTACCACTTCGTGTAACACAGTGTCCCTAAATCTTTTTTCTGATAAAGCAGGGTTGCCAGATTGAAATAAAGCCATAAATGTATTTTTTTAGATAATAAAAGTAAGAAAAAATCGGGAAAATTTGAGGCATGAGTAGTGAATCATGAGTTTCAGAACTTTTGTCGCGCCACTCGCTACTCACGGCTCACGCTTTTCAGCCCCGGATACTTGCTCACCGTTTCAAAATTATATTCATCTTTTGCTTTTAATTTTTTTATAAACTGGTGTAATTCAGTGGAGTCGGCAACATCTTCATAAACCTGGTCATGTGCCAGTATCACTAACTGATTAAGCGTTTTTGTTTTGCCTTTTGCAAACAAACTATCTACCTGCGCCAGCATTTCATCGCAGGTGCTTTTCAATTTAAGATGGTCGTCAAAACGCCATTCCAAATCCCAACCCACTTCGGTAAAACCATCTTTATAAATACTGTCTGCTGTTGATTTGCTTTTTTCAACATCGGTGCTGCTAATATTTGCAGTGCGCCAGATATTTCTTCCTGGGGTGCGTACAATGTTTGCAGTTAGATGCAGGCTATCAGCACAGCGGATAAAATCTTTTACGGCGCTGTCGGGTAGCGTATAAAATTTAGCATACTTGTTTTGAAAAGCGTGGGTGTAACTGTGGTTGGCAATTTCAAAATATTTGCTGGCGACAAGGCTGTCGAAAATGGTGGTTTGTTCCCTGCTGCCATAAACATGTTGCCCTACAATAAATAAGGTAACAGGCACCTGTTCTTCTTCTACAATATGCATCATTTTTTTGGTGCCTTTATTGGGGCCGTCATCAAAAGTGAGGTAAATTGTTTTTTTCTTCTTTTTGGCTAAAGACGGGGTGGCTGTTTTAGCAGTTGAATCGGGTAAAGAATGTTGAATGGTAGATACTGAATGTGTTGTTTCGGTTTTGTAATAATTGCAGGCGGTAAAAACAACGCTAATAAATGTAGTTCTTAAAATTTGTGAGGTGGCTTGCTCAACCTCAGAGTCAGGGTCCATAAAAGTTTTGATTAAAAATTTGATTGTTTAGTAAATGTATTAGCGGAATAGCGCTGTTTCCAAATTCTAATAGTTAAATAAAATATAATAGTGAATCGTGAATGGTGAATCGTCAGTGGTGAATACTTCTAATCTTCTAAACCCCTAAACTTTCAACCTTCTTTAAACTTTGTATATTTGCGCCATGGAACAATTGGTAAACCAGATAACAGCCTTAAGGCAGGAAATTACGGCCTGGAACGGCGGTGATGCAGAAACATTTCGTATCAAATACCTTGGCACAAAGGGTTTGGTAAAAACTATTATGGGAGAGATGAAAAACGTAGCTCCCGAAAATAAAAAAGAAGCCGGTCAGCTATTGAACGAATTCAAACTTTTTACTGAAGCAAAGTTTGAAGAATTGAAAGCTGCAACTCACAATTCACCACTCACCACTCACAATGAAATCGACTTGACCTTACCCGGCGATAACCTGCCCCTCGGCAGCCGCCACCCAATAAGTTTGGTAAAGAACAGGATTGTATCCATCTTTCAACGCCTTGGTTTTGCCGTGGCAGAAGGGCCGGAGATTGAAGATGATTTTCATAATTTTTCTGCATTGAACCTTCCGGAAAATCATCCGGCCAGGGATATGCAGGATACATTTTACATCAGCCAAAACCCTGATTGGTTATTGCGTACCCATACTTCGAGTGTGCAGGTGCGTGAGATGCAGAAAGGGAAACTGCCTATAAGGATTATTTGCCCGGGAAGGGTATATCGCAACGAGACCATTAGTGCAAGGGCGCATTGCTTTTTCCATCAGGTAGAAGGTTTGTATGTCGCAGAAAATGTTTCCTTTGCCGACCTTAAACAAACATTGTACTTTTTTGTACAGGAAATGTTTGGTGCTGCGGTAAAAGTGCGTTTTCGCCCCAGCTATTTTCCGTTTACAGAACCAAGTGCCGAAATGGATATCAGTTGTTTGATTTGTGGTGGTACAGGTTGTAATGTGTGCAAGCATACCGGTTGGGTAGAAATTTTAGGTTGTGGTATGGTGCATCCAAATGTGCTGGATAATTGCGGTATTGATAGCAACAAATACACCGGCTTTGCCTTTGGTATGGGTATAGAAAGAATTACCATGCTGAAATACCAGATAAAGGATTTGCGTTTGTTCAGTGAAAATGATTTACGGTTTTTGAAGCAGTTTACCAGTGCGGTGTAAAATAAAAATATGTCAGCTAATATTTCCACCATCTGCATCATAGGCGCCGGCACCATGGGCAGCGGCATTGCACAAGTTGCCGCACAAAGCAATTTTAATACTTTGCTATTTGATATCAATAGCGAAGTGTTGAAAAAAGCAAATACTACGGTTCAAAAAAACCTGCAATTCTTAGTTGATAAACAAAAAATAACAGTTGCTGATAAAGATAATATTTACAGCCGCATTCGTTTTGTAAATGATATAAAGCAATGTGTTGCCGATATTTTTATAGAAGCCATTGTAGAAAAACCGGAAGCAAAAGTTTCTATCTTCAATCAACTTGCAGCAATAAATAATAGCGATGCAATTTTTGCTTCTAATACTTCTTCATTGTCTATTTCTGATATACAAAAGCCGGTAAACCATCCTGCAAGAGTAGTCGGCATGCACTTTTTTAATCCTGCACCATTAATGAAATTGGTGGAAGTGGTAAAGGGTGAACAAACGGCTGATCATGTTGCGCAAACCATTTACAATCTTTGCATACAATTAAATAAAACACCGGTATTGTGTAAAGATGCACCGGGCTTTATAGTAAACCGTGTAGCAAGACACTATTATTTAGAAGCCATGAAATTGGTGGAGCAAGGCATTGCTTCCTTTGAAAACGTTGATGCAATAATGGAAGCCACTGGTTTTAAAATGGGGCCCTTTAAACTAATGGATTTAATAGGTATGGATATAAATCTTGCAGTATCAAAAAGTATTTACGAAGCATTTAATAATGACGAACGTTTCACACCTTCGCCATTGCAAATTGAAAAAGTAGCAAATGGTGACTTAGGAAAAAAGACAGGCAAGGGATTTTATAATTACAATTGATTTTTATTTGGTAATGGCATACACTGCAAATGATGCCAACCAATGTTCTCCTTCATAATTACCACTGGCAACCTGCGGCAAAGCAGCATTTAAATGTTGGTTAGCCAGCTCAAGCAAATGTTTACTGTTGATGGTTGCCGCAATACCTTTCAGGCACCACGCTCTGCTTAAATTCAATCCATCTAAATGAATCAATTTGCCATCGGTTCGGTCATTTACTTTTCCCGGTTTTATTTTTAATGCAGCATTAAATAGCTCAGGCATAAATTTTTTAAGCCACGCCATGTATTGTTGTTTTGGTAAAACTTTTCGCATCAAATCAGCTTCTTCTAAACAAGGACTTAAAAAATCGTTGCCGCCCGGCTCCCAGCTAAAAGGGCAATTTTTATCATTGCTATAATAACTCAATGCAGCTTTGTTAATGGCTTTTGATAGCAATGTATCTTTTTCATTAATGGCGTAATCGTACATCATACTCAAACCAAAAGCAAGGTTGCTGTGTTCTCCAACCCTTACAGGATAAATCAATTTATCTAAATAGGCAATAGTGAGTTTTGATAATTCATTTGCCAAAGGTTGCAATGCAACTGCCCATCGTCTGGCATCAGCATCGTTCCAGTTTAATAATTCATCTTGCAATTGCAAAAGCCATGCCCAGCCATAAGTACGCTCAAAACTTTTATTATCTTTTGATTTAAAAATTTGTAATTCTTGCTGAATATTGGAAGCAGTAAAATGCTTGTTGAATAATGTACGAATTTGTGCAGCTTCAGCAAGATTAGGAAATAACTTTAGCAGTCTCACCAGCATCCAATGGCCATGTACGCTGCTATGCCAATCGAAGCAACCAAAAAACGCCGGGTGATAATTTTTAGGTGCACCGGTTAGTGACGAATCGCCAAAAGTAACACCAGTTTTATAAGGAAATTCTTTTTCTGCACAGCGCAAAGGCAGCGAAGCAAAATGCGATGCGCCAGTAAGGGTAAGCTCAATTTGCCCGTTTACTTTTTTATAATGCGCCTCCTGCCCTTTACAAGTAAAAATAAAAGGGATACCAAAAATTAGAAAGAAGATTTTTTTACCCGCCATTGTATCTATTTTTGAAGAATAAAAATAAGCATTATTATTTCATCGTACTATTCCATATCACCCCTTAATGAAACTGCCCTATTGGTTTCTTTTGAAAATGTAATTGACGAAAGGATCAATGAAAAAGTTATTGCACTGCAACAAACTATCGCCAAAAACAATTTTAAAGGATTTATTGAAACAGTACCGGCTTACAATTCACTGGCAATTTTTTATGATATAATAATAATAAAGAAAAATTATACCATTGCAACAACTGCATTCGATTTTGTAAAAGCATTTACAGAAAACATATTGCAGCAAACGACTGCAACTGCAACAAATGAAAAAATTACTATCCCTATTCCGGTTTATTACAATGGCGAAGATTTAGAAACCGTAGCAACACAACATAATATTTCCATTGAAGATGTTATTGCAATTCATACATCAAAAATATACCGTGTTTTTATGATTGGTTTTTTACCAGGCTTTGCATATATGGGCAAGGTAGATAAACGTATTGCCACCCCTCGCCTTTCATCACCACGTACAAGTGTACCTGCAGGTAGTGTAGGCATTGCAGGTTTTCAGACGGGTATTTATCCAATACAATCACCAGGTGGTTGGCAATTGATTGGGCAAACACCCATAAAGATTTTTGATGCTCAAAAAGATAAACCTTGCTTATTGACAGCAGGCGATATGGTACAATTCATTGCCATTACAAAAAATGACTTTAAAAAATTGAATGAATATTAAAATTACCAAGGCGGGTGTACTAGCCACATTGCAGGATGCCGGAAGATTCGGCAACCGCAGTGTTGGTATAGGCAGCGGAGGCGCAATGGATACTATTGCAATGAAGCTGGCTAACTTTTTAGTGGGTAATAAAGAGGATGCAACGGTGATTGAAATGCACTTTCCTGCACCGGAAATTTTATTTGAACAAGATGCAATTATTAGTTTAGCTGGTGCTGATTTTAAAGCCAGCATAAATGAAATGGGACTACCGGTTTACCGTACTGCTTTTATAAAAAAAGGAACTGTTTTAAAATTTAGCCAACCCATTTCTGGTACAAGATTGTATATGGCTGTGCATGGCGGATGGCAGGCACAAAAATGGCTGGATAGTTATAGTACTCACTTAAAACTTACTATGGGTGGGCATTGCGGAAGGGCATTGAAAAAAGATGATGTCATACATTTTTCAAAAAATAATTTTTCATTTGCAGAAAACACCATTTTGTCCTGGTGCATTTCTCAACATGAATTGGATAACATATACGAGCCATCAAATAAAATCAGGTGTATAAAGGGCATAGAATACGATTTGATGGATGATCCATCTAAACAAAAACTGGAACAAAATAAATTTATCATCAGTAATCAAAGTGATAGAATGGGTTATCGTTTAACAGGTAATACTATTTCATTGCATCAACAAACAGAATCAATTTCTTCTGCTGTTGATGCTGGTATTGTGCAATTATTACCTGATGGCAACTGCATTGTACTGATGGCAGACCATCAAACAACTGGCGGCTATCCGCGCATTGCATCGGTAATTAAAACTGATTTACCGAAATTGTTGCAGGCAAAGCCGGGGCAGCCGGTTAACTTTACCATCATTTCCTTACAGCAAGCAGAAGATGCATTTATCGCCTTGCAAAAAAAGTTGAATGATGTAAAAGCTGGTTGCCATTTAAAACTTGAAAAATATCTATAATAGTGATTGATATCAATTGTGATATGGGTGAAGGAATTGTTAATGATGAATTATTGATGCCTTTCATCAATTCTGCCAATATTGCCTGTGGCTATCATGCTGGTGATGAAGCTACCATGCAACAGGTAATCAACCTTTGTTTAAAATATAATGTTCATATTGGTGCTCACCCATCTTTTTTGGATAGAGAAAATTTTGGACGAACGGCAATGCAATTATCATCCAATGAAATGTATAGTATTGTTACAACACAGTTAGGGATATTAAATAATATTGCAAAGCATTGCGGCGCAAAATTGCATCATGTAAAACCGCACGGCGCTTTATATAATATGGCAGCAAAAGACAGTGCAATTGCAAAACCTATTGCACAAGCTGTAAAAGATTTTAATGCTAATCTTATTTACGTTGGCTTATCGGGTTCTGTAATGATTGATGAAGCAGGCAAACTGGGTTTGCAAGCTGTACATGAAGTTTTTGCAGATAGAACTTATCAAAACGATGGCAGTCTTACACCCCGTACACAATCCAATGCATTATTAACTGATAAAGCTGATGTAATAAAACAAGTGCAACAATTTGTAACAGAAAATAAAGCGACAACAGTAACAGGGCAACAAATTTTTGTAAAGGCTGATACTATTTGTATACATGGCGATGGTGCACATGCAGTGGAATTTGCACAAGCTATTCATCAATTTCTATATGAAAAATAAATCTTTTCTCTCCGGCCCATTATTGGGTGCAGCTTTTCTTATGGCTACTTCCGCCATCGGCCCAGGTTTTATTACACAAACCACAAAATTTACCGAAGAGTTAAAAGCAAGTTTTGGTTTTGTAATTCTTATTTCTGTATTGATGGATATTGGCGCACAGCTAAATATCTGGCGCATCATCAGCATCAGTAAATTATATGCACAGGATATTGCCAATAAAGTTTTGCCAGGCACAGGTTACATTTTATCTGTACTGATAATTTTAGGAGGCATTGCATTTAATATTGGCAATATTGCAGGTGCAGGTTTAGGATTACAAGTACTAACTGGCTGCAGTGTACAAACCGGCGCCATCATCAGTTGCGTAATTGCAGTAATCGTTTTTATTTTTAAAGAAGCTGGAAAAACGATTGACATTTTTTCAAAACTGCTTGGATTTATAATGATAGCATTAACCCTGTACGTGGCGTTTCAATCGCATCCACCAATGGCAGAAGCAGTAATAAAAACTTTTGTACCTGATAAAATAAATGAGACCATAATTCTTACCATTGTTGGCGGTACTGTTGGCGGCTATATCAGTTTTGCAGGTGCTCATCGTTTATTGGAAGCTGGCGTTACAGGACAGGAAAATATAAAATCAGTTTCTAAGGGTGCAGTATCTGCAATTCTTATTGCTTCATTAATGCGTGTGCTTTTATTTGTTGCTGCCTTGGGTATTGTTTGGCAAGGCATAAAATTAAGTACAACAAATCCTGCCGCTACCGTCTTTGAAAGTGCAGCGGGGCAATTAGGATACAAAATATTTGGATTGGTTTTATGGAGCGCTGCCATAACATCTGTTGTAGGCTCGGCATTTACTTCGGTTACGTTTGCAAAATTGTTGCACCCTGCAGTAACAAAAAAATTCAGGGAAATAATAATCGTATTCATTGTTTTTTCAACCATCATTTTTTTAATTGTAGGGCAGCCGGTGCTGGTATTGATAATGGCAGGCGCCATCAACGGATTGATATTGCCTTTTGCGTTAGCAATTATCTTATTGGCGGCGTATAGAAAAAATATCACAGCAACCTATCGTCATCCTTACTGGCTTTCCATTGCAGGTTGGATAGTTGTAGCGGCAATGGCTTATATGGGAATAAAAGCTATAACAGGCTTATTCATTTAATATCTTTGTAAAAATAATTTTATGGTATTGGTTACAGGCGGCGCTGGTTTATTGGGAAAAGAATTGATTACGCAACTATTGGCTAATGGAGAAAAGGTAAGAGCAATCTGCAACAAAACAAAGCTGGATGATTTCCATACTTCGCAATTGCAGCAAATGCAATGCAATATTTTAGATGTTGTTGGTTTGGAAGAAGCGATGCAAGGTATTGATGAAGTTTATCATTGTGCCGCCATAGTTACTTTCAACCCAAAAAAGAAAATGGAAATGTTCAAGATAAACATTGAAGGAACAGCCAACGTGGTAAATGCAGCATTGGACGCAGGCGTAAAAAAAATGGTTTATGTAAGCAGCGTAGCTGCATTGGGCAGAATAAGAGAAGATGAATTGATAAATGAAACGATGAACTGGACAGAAGAAACCAGCAACAGTAGTTACGGACAAAGTAAATATTTGGCAGAATTGGAAGTGTGGCGTGGTATTGGCGAAGGGTTAAATGCACTGATGGTAAATCCTGTTGTTATTTTGGGCGGAGGAGATTGGAACAGCGGCAGCTCACAAATCTTTAAGAATGTATACAATGAATTTCCCTGGTATACCGATGGCACAACAGGTTTTGTTGATGTACGGGATGTTGCTAAAGCAATGATAACTTTAATGAAAAGTGATATCACTGCACAACGTTTTATTTTAAGTGCCGAAAATAAAAGTTTTCAAGAGCTGTTTAATTTGATAGCTACTGCATTTGGCAAAAAGCCACCCCATAAAAAAGTAACACCGCTTGTTGCAAAAACTGTTTGGCGACTGGAAGCCATCAAAAGTAAATTCACCAAAAAGGACCCGTTGATAACAAAGGAAACTGCAAAAACAGCAATGGCAAAAGTTAATTTTGATAACAGCAAGTTAAAAAAATTCCTTCCCGACTTTAAATATCAAAAGATTGAACAGACTGTGATTGATACTTGTGCCATCTTTCAACAAAAGCTTAACAACAAGTAGCGTATTTTTGCAGCCGTTATAAATCCTTATCATCCAATATTAATTTCAGTTCAATTAAATCGATATGAAAAAATTCCTGTTATTTTTTGCTACATATATTTTTTCCATTGCTGCTTTTGCACAAAATGGTTCTTATTATATTTCTGGTAAAGTTGTCGATGCTGTTACAAAAGCGCCGCTACAGGCCGCATCTGTATTTGCACAAAACACTACACAAGGTGCAGCAACAAATGCGGAAGGTGTTTTTAAAATTGGTCTGCCCAACGGCGGGTACGATTTGGTAGTTACTTATACCGGTTATCAAACCGAAACAAGAAGAATAACAACCGCTGATGCAGCCGATAACAATATCGTTATCGAATTAAAACAAAAAGAGAAAGCATTGGAAGATGTAGTGATACAATCTTCCGGCGAAGCAAAAGATGGCTGGGAAAAATATGGTGATTTCTTTTTAGAAAATTTTATTGGCAAAACAGATAACAGCAAATTGTGTACGATTAAAAATAAAGATGTGATACATTATTATTTTTCTAAAAGAAGAAACCGCCTTAAAGTTTTAGCTACAGCGCCAATAGAAATTGTAAATGAAGCATTGGGGTATAATATTAAATACACCATCGATTCTTTTACTTACGAATACAACACACAAGTAAGTCTTTATACCGGTTATCCATTGTTTGAAGAAATGCAAACAACAGATACTGCAAAGCAAAATTTGTGGGCAGCTAACAGAGCCAAAGCCTACAAAGGTTCGTTATTGCATTTCATGCGAAGCTTGTATAATAAACAATTAAAAGAAGAAGGGTTTGAAATCCAATTCTTAATAAAATCACCCGATAAAGAAGATGCTATACCTGTATTAAATTTTTACGGTGGTATGAATTATAGTAAAGATGACAGTACACAAACAGTAGAAGTTTTGCCTAATCAAAACAATGTGGTGTTGCTGTATAAAAATGCAGTACCCGACCCCAATTATTTAGCTGCTAATCCTGGCGAGCCCAATAAATTTCAACTTAGTGTGTTATCATTTACACCTAAAGAATCCATTATTATTGAGCAGAATGGTTATTATTATGAGCAGTCAGATATAACTATTAATCAATATTTAGCCTGGAAAAGAATGGCGGATATGCTCCCTTACGATTTCAAAACCCCCTGATTTAACACAGTTATTGCCAAAAACGACACAGTTGTGAACTTTAGCTTGCAAAATTGCATTTTGTGCGGCTTCTTTGCATTATAATTAAAGCAATCTTGGTTTGCTATTATTGAACGCTAAATTTTAATATAACGGACATTCTCTTAGCGAACTGTAATTATAATTGAAAGGTTAAAACAAAAGATTTTTCCTTAAAATAACCAGAAGACATTTTACCTGGCTTGAATAATAGATCTCGTACACTTTGATGAGGGTGACCCTATCAACTGCTTTATTCTGCCGCATACATCACTCCACTATTGTAAATGTAAACTATGTAAAAAAATACTACAAAGGCAGAGGCGGTTATATACAAATGCAAGATGGTACTGCAATTGAAATTTCAGCAAGAAAGAAAAATGATTTCTTCGATATGTTTAAATAATTACTCTTTCTTCATTACTTTTTCCCAAAGCTGCGGAATTCTTTTTATCCATATCATTTCTCTTTTAACCTGGCTGGCTTCCATTGCAGGAGCGCCCCAATATGTTTTGTTGCCTTCTAAATCACCGCTTACACCAGTGCGCCCAAGCAGTACGGCATTTTCACCAATGGTTAAAGTTTTATTTATAATGGCCCCGCCCCATATGGTTACACCGTTTTCTATTGTTACACATCCTGCAACAATAACGCCGGCAGCAAACAAACAATTTTTGCCAATTACAGTATCATGCCCAACATGAATTAAGTTATCAAACCTTGTTCCTTTGCCAATATTGGTATCGCTGCTTACACCTCTGTCAATGGTACAGCCGCTTCCAATTTCTACATCATCTTCAATAACTACCCTGCCGCAACTGGGCATTTTTTTATACCATAGCGCACGATCTTTTTTGGTGTTATAATAAAACGCATCGCTGCCAATAACAGTATTGGCCTGTATGATTACATTGTCTCCAATTACACAATGATCCATTATAGAAACATGTGGATGAATGATGCAATTTTTTCCAATGCTTACATGATTGCCGATGAATGCAGTTGGATAAACGAAACTGCCTTCTCCAATTGTTGCTGTATCACTTTGCGTTTTTATAGCTTTTTCAAACGGACGAAAATGAGTTGCAATTTTGCAATACGCCTCAAAAGGATTGTCAACAATCAGCAATGCTTTTCCTTCTGGTATAGTTGCTTCTTTATTGATGATGATAAAACTTGCAGCACTGTTGATGCACTTATCATAATACTTTGGATGATCAACAAAAACAAGATCGCCGTTTTGTACTTTATGAATTTCGTTGATGCCTGTTGCATGTGCGGTTGTGTTGCCTAAAAGTTTTGCATCAATAAATTCAGCGATCCATTGTAACGAAACTGGTGAAGGAAATTGCATGATGATATTTTTTATGCAAAGGTAATGGGCTTTGCTTTTATGGCAGTTTTGATTTAAAAAGGATAAAAAAGGCATTATTTGCTTTTTTTACTAAAAATTTTTAAAAATATTTTTTGCCTCAAAAATTGTTAAAACACACGTTTATAAAAAACAACATTGTAAATTTTTTTATAAAATAAGATGCACTATATTTTATCACTCAAAAAAACGTATCGGCTGAAACCATAGTAAAATCAATAGTTTCAGCCGATACATTTTTTAATTACGATTATTTTCTTTATAAAATATTTTATAGTAATTCGTATTTATTGCTTAAAATAACGAAACAAAGTATCGCTATTATCCACAACGATATTAAAAATGTTAATAAAATTTTTTGGAAATAATTTTATGTTAGCAAAAATTCTTTTTAATATTGTGGTAGGGAATTTGGTTCCCTGTACTTACTAACCCATCTATATAACAAAGCCTGGCCATTAAACGTCGGGCTTTATTATTTTTATTAACGCCTGTTTTTTACTTTTGTTGTAACAAAACAAATATGCAAAACTACGATCTGCTTAAAAAAGATTTCTTCATCAGTACTGATAAAACGAAAATTGATATTGATGCTGTACATAATTATTTGTGTAAGGAAAGTTATTGGGCAAAAAATATTCCTTTAAATATTTTAAAGACATCGATTGATAATTCATTTTGTTTTGGTGTGTATAAAAAAGGAACTGCAAATAAAAAAGTGCAAGTTGGTTTTGCAAGAGTTGTTACTGATAAGGCAACCTTTGGTTATTTGGCAGATGTTTTTATTGCAACGCCATACCGGGGTATCGGTTTAAGCAAATGGCTTATGGAAGAAATATTAAATCATCCGGAGTTGCAGGGTTTTAGAAGTTGGATGTTAGGTACAAAAGATGCACATGGTTTGTATGAAAAATTTGGCTTTGAATTATTAGAAAATAATGAACGCATAATGCGGCTTTCTTTAATGGTTGGTTATCCTGAAGTGAACAAAAAGTAATAACTTAATGACTAACAACTAATATTGTTATCTTGCAAAAAATAAAAATATCACATGCTTAAATCAATGACGGGTTTTGGTAGGGCAGAACTAACAGTAGGCGAAAAAACTTTTTTGGTTGAAATAAAAGCGCTCAATGGAAAACAATTGGAATTGCAATTAAAATTGCCGCCATTATTAAGGCCTTACGAATTTGAAATCAGGAATACTTTGCAGGAACATCTAGTAAGGGGAACAATAGATTGCTTTATAAATATTAAGCAGAACGGTACCACCAAACCGGTTAATATTAACACCGATCTCATTAAAGCCTATTACCGCCAAATTGAAGAACTGGCTGGTGAGCTTAAAATTGATACCAACTCGGTATTAAGCGCTTTGCTCCGTTTGCCTGAAGTGGTAACACCAACCAATGACGTATTGAATGAAAATGATTTTACAGAGTTTAGTAAAGTACTGCTTTCTGCCTTAAGCGATTTAAACCGCCACCGAACCGAAGAAGGTGCAGGATTGGAAAAAGACCTGGTAAAAAGAATAGATAATATTAAAGACCAGGAAGAAGCTATTTTAATTTTAGAACCCAACCGTAAAAAAAGAATAGTAGACGAAATCAATCAATTGCTCGAAAAAAATGTAGGCAAAGAAAATATTGATAATAACCGCATGGAGCAGGAGTTAATTTACTACATGGAAAAAATAGATATCCATGAAGAACAAATTCGTTTGCGCCAGCATTGCGAATATTTCAAATCCATTTTACAGGAGCCAGAAGAAGGCAAAGGAAAAAAATTATCATTCATCTTACAGGAAATAGGCAGAGAGATTAACACTACCGGCAGTAAAGCTTATGATGCCGATATTCAAAAATGTGTAGTTAAGATGAAAGACGAATTAGAAAAGGCAAAAGAGCAGGTGTTGAATGCGTTATAAAAATGTAACAACAACACTAAAGTTATAAATGTATACTTCAGTAGTTTTATGAAATTCAACAGCAGGTTAAAAATATTTGGTGTAGCGGCAGTTGCTGTTTTTTTGCAGCTGGCATCATGCACTCCACTCGAAACTTTTGAAAAAGATACCGCCATTCCAAAAAGTGAATGGAAAAGTGGTTTTGAAATAAAGGGAAGTTTTACCATTGCCGATACAGCAGCTACTTATAATGCATTAATAGTTTTGCGGCACACCGACGCTTACAAGTATAATAATATATGGCTTAACATAGGCATACAGGTTCCTGCTGATACCATGCGTTATCAAAAGGTGGATCTGCAATTGGGTACAGATGCCGGAGGATGGATAGGAACAGGCATGAATGATATTTGGGAAATAAGGCAAATGATTGCGAGCCGAAAATTAAAAAAGGGAACTTATAATTTCAGCATTACCCAAATAATGAGGGATGACCCTTTGCCTGCAGTAATGAGCGCAGGATTAAGATTAGAAAAACAGTAATCAAAAACGGTTAAAAATTATACAGGCTGCGGAGTGCCATAAAGTTATAATTTTGTAAAAATTAAAAACCAGATATTACAAGCGCACATCTGCTCGTTTTAACAAAACAATTCTTTATTTTGCATTTATGAAGAAACTGACAGTCCTTACCATTCTGTTTATTGGTGTACTAGCAAACCATGCTTTTGCACAGCCTAAATATGAATATGTACAACAAGGAGAATTTGGTATAACCGCAGGCGCAGCCCATTACTTTGGCGACATAAATACAAGGGCTGCAATTAACAGGCCCAAGCCAGCACTCGGCCTTTTTTTCCGTAAGCAATTCGGGAATTATGTTGGTATGCGTATAGCCGCCCATTATGCCCAGCTGGGTTACAGTGATGTATATAGTAAGAATGATTATCAAAAAACAAGGAATCTTAGCTTCAATACTAATATATGGGAGCTCGCCGTACAAGGTGATTTTAATTTTTTCAAATTTGTACCAGGCGACCCTGATCATCTTTTTACACCTTATATAACATTGGGCGCAGGCGTTTTCAGTTACGATCCATACGCTTACCTGGATGGGAAAAAAGAGTTTTTACGTCCCTTAGGTACTGAGGGCCAGGTAATTGGCTATAATGGAAGAAAGCAATATAGCACTATGGCTGTTTGTATCCCTTTAGGTGTAGGTATTAAATATAACATCAGCGAAAAACTAAACCTGTCTTTTGAAATTACACAGCGTTTTACCACTACCGATTATTTGGATGATGTAAGTACTACTTATGCAGGAGCCAATAGTTTCCCTTTATTACCCAATGGGCAACCGTCAACTGCAGGTTTATTACAGGATCGCTCATATGAACTGGATCCTAATAACCTTTTAGGTGTAGCGGGCAGGCAGCGAGGCTTTAGCAAACAAAAGGATCAATATATTATTGCCGAAATTGGAATTTCTTTTAATATAAGCAGTTATAGATGCCCCAGTGCTAACTAAAAACTTATAAATTATATAAAAGCCCCGAAAATTTCGGGGCTTTTATTTTTGTTCTTACAAAAAGTTAATTACATTTACATACTCCCCAATTAAAATAGATGATGTGTACCACATCTCTTGTTTGCTAATCAAACTATAATACAACCAAGCATTTATCCTTCGAATTCCAAAGCACAAATCCTTATATCTGTGATGGAACCATAGTTTATCTCTAACACTAACAAGTTAACTATGGCGTTCATTCGCAACTGCATTATTACAGCAGTAATGTTTTTTTGTATTGCAACAAATGCAAAAGCACAAACTGTTTATTACCCTGTAGCATCGTCTCCTTTATTAAAGGCAACTGCTGAGGATGCGGCCATGCTTTTACAAAAAGCGATGCCGGGTAGTCTATTTACAACACAGGCTTATAATGTTATGCCTTCAACAGGTATAGTTTTCATTTACGATAGTACCATTACCGATAACCAGGCCTGCAAAGTACAAAGCAATGGCACCAATCAAATAATATTTACAGCTGCTGAAGATAACGGCTTACATTTTGGTATTTATCAATATTTACATCAATTGGGATATAGGTTTTATCAGCCGGGTTCTGTTTGGGAAATTACTCCAACGCTTTTATCTGCCTATAAAAAAATAGATACCATTTATACTTGCAATTATAAATACAAGAGTTGGTATGTCAGTGGCGGGTACACGAAATGGGCAATGGATAATAATGACGCTTATTCATGGGATACTTACTTTGGAGATAACGGCCACAACTGGGCTTTATACCAACGTAGAAATGGTATGTTGGGCAGTGCAAATTTTATAGGTCACCGTGGCGATGTGATGACTGGTGATTATTTGGCCACAATAAAAAGCAATCCTTGCTATGTAGCTAATTATAATGGATCAAGGGTAGCCAATTCCCAATCGGTACCTGATATTTTTAATACTGCTGCAAAGGAATTGTGGGCTAATACAATTGAGCAAAAATTTACCCAGTATAAAAATATCATTTATGGCAACACTTCTTTATATGCTAATTTTTACCGCAATTTCAGGTACGGCAATAGTTATATGGGAATTGAAGTGCCCGATGGTGCACAATGGGGTAATTCAAAAGATAACGATGCATGCGGCGCCAGGGACTATCCAAAACCAAGCGATCAAAATTTTGCATTGGCAAATGCTACGGTACAAAAAATTGCCGCAAAATATCCAAACAAGCGTTTTCAATTGTATGCATATTCTACGCATGCCGATGTTCCATCAGCATCAATTGCTATAGATAAAAATATAGACGTCCAATTGATCGCAACAGTATATCAAATGGAAAGCAGTACTAACGGATTAAGAAACCGCTGGTACAACCGCACTTCCAATGTATCTGAATATTTATACCTCAACCTTTCTGGCTGGAGTGGTGAAACACCTTCTTTTAAATGGAGCGATTTAAAACAGACTTTACAAATTGCAAAAGAAAAAAAATCACAAGGGATAATGTGGGAAGCTTCGCCTGCAAAATTTGGCAGCCTGCCTTTTTTATTGGCATCGGATAATTTTTTAAAAGAAAATATTGAAGTTGATAGCACACTGCATGAATTTTGCGATAATATGTTTGCAACTGCAAATAATACAGTTTACAAAATTTTTAAAATGTGGGGAGAAGAAGGCACTGCACCCGGTAAATACACCATGCAGTTATACCTTCAATTGTTGAATACAGCTGAGCAGCAAACACAAAACGCAGCAGACGTAGTAAAACAAAGATTGCGTGAATTAAAAGCTTATCTGCATTACATGGTATTGTATTTTGATCTGGCAAATGATTACCAGGATAAATCAGTAACTGCCCAACAGAAAGACGCGGCAAAATGCATGTACATTGCGAAGACTAATAAAATGCAATTGGTAAACAGCTATTATATGATAGCAACAATTGTAAGCAAGTATGCCACTGCAAGCGATTTTTATGCAAAGTATAATGTAGCAAATGGCACTGCTTATCAAAGTGGCAACCTGCCTTTAATAACTAACGAAGAAATTGATAACAATTTTATAGACGACGTAAATAAATACAGCAACCTGGTAAGTGAATTTAATTTACAACAAGCTGACCAAATAAAACCCCAGTTTAAAGCAGCTAATATTGCGCCTCTGGCTATCATCAACACTACTATAACATTTACTAACGGAATGGATTATTACAACAATACCAACTTTAATATTGTTGCACCTGCTGCCGGGACTTTTACTATCAAGTATGCGCCTCATTTTTATATGGCTGATAAAGGCTTTATCAATTTTACTGTTGAAAGCCTGGATAAAACTTTACAAATAGTAAAAGATATTACATTAGATAAAAACAGTGCGGCAGGATCATTTACCATCGACTTGCCGCAAGCTGGTAATTATGTTTTAACTGTAATTTCTAAATATCAGTCTGCTGTTGATTTATCTATAACAACCAATGGCAATTACTTTTATAAGAGCGGTGTTTTTTTAGGCAATAAAACAGAGAGTTATAAAACAGACGCCGCCAGCATGCCCGGTTATTTTTACATACCCAATGGCATTAGTAAAGTGTATTGCACTATTCCAAACAGTTTTTACAATGGAAAATATGCCGGTGGCGATGATATCAATAAAACATTTTTAATAAAAGATGCTAATGGCAATGCTGTTCAATTACGTTTTGTAACCCCCAAAGATTCTTCTTTAATGTACCTGGAAATTCCTGAAAGTGCAGCAGGTACTTTTTGGCAGGTAACCAGCATGGTGCAATATAACTTGCAATTTATAACCATCAGTAATGTGCTTTGGTTTGCCAAACGTACAGGTTGCAGCAGCGCAAATTTTTCAGCAACGGTAATTAATAAAGATGGCCTTTGCATAACCAGGCTAACATGTGCAGATAAAGCAACAGGTTTAACTTGGAAAATTAATGACGATGGCCAGATATTAAAATACAGCAATCAGAATATTGTTGACCTGCCGGCCAGTGTTTCTGCTGCTGCATTAATTACATTAACTAACGGTACAGATTGCAGTTTTTCAAAACGCCTTGATAATGATGAAAAATATTTAAGCGAAAGGAAAACCTGTGGAAGCAGTAGCAGGGCCTCTGCAATGTCAGTAGGTGACGAACTAGTTACAAATACAACACTGTCGCCGGTTATGTACCCCAATCCGTCAACAGGCATTTTTAATTGCATGCAAAATGGCAAACCTGCAACTGCCGACCGAATTTTAATTTATAACTCACAAGGCACACAGGTAGGAAGTTTTAAGAATGCCAAACAATTCAGCCTTAGTAATTCTGCCGCCGGATTGTACGTTTACCAATTGGTAATTAAAGGAACTGTGTACAAGGGTAAAATAATGAAAATCTAACGCAGCAGTTTTCCTTTGAGGATTTTGAAGCCATAAAACCTCATTATCTATGCTAGTTCCAAATCTAATTGCCTATCGCACATTCCGTATTGACTATTTTTTCGCCTGTTACCACTAAATTTTATTACTTTTGCAGCCCAAAGTCAGGCCCAGTGTGCCTGACTAATAGTTTTACGTGTTTTATGACCCAGAAGGATAACATCAATATACAACAGCTGCCAAAGCATATTGCCATTATAATGGATGGTAATGGCCGTTGGGCAAAAGAAAAAGGCGAAGACCGCCTTTTTGGCCATTTAAACGGAGTGGAAAGCGTTCGTAATATTGTAGAAGGCGCTGCCGAACTGGGCATTCAATACCTTACTTTATATGCTTTTAGCACCGAAAACTGGGACAGGCCCGAATACGAAGTAAATGGGCTGATGGAATTATTGGTAGATACCATCCGCAAGGAAGTGCCCACACTTAATAAAAATAATATCAGGCTACACGTTATTGGAGATATAGGTATGCTGCCAGCCTCGGCCAAAAAAGAATTAGACGAAGCCATAAATGAAACCAGCACCAATACCGGCTTAAACCTGGTAATGGCATTGAGCTATAGTAGCAGGTGGGAAATAAACAAAGCCATAAAAGCGATAGCCGAAGACGTAAAGAAAAATATTTTACAACCGGAGGATATCAACACCCACACCATACAGCAATATTTGTGTACTAAAGATTTTCCTGATCCTGAATTAATGATAAGAACAAGCGGCGAATACCGCATAAGCAATTTTTTGCTTTATCAGCTTGCCTATGCAGAATTATATTTTACCAATACCTTATGGCCCGACTTCAGAAAAGAAGACCTGTACAAAGCTATTGTGGACTATCAGGGCAGGGAGCGCCGTTTTGGAAAAACCGGGGAACAGATAAAAAGCGAGCCTGTTATAAACAAGTAATAGTTTTTTAATATAAATAGCGGGGTAATTTCTATTAGCAGATTGCCTTAGTTTAACAAATAGTTTTAAATAATGGGCTTAATTTGCCGCTCATAAAATACCAACTTGATGCACCTGATTTACAAAAGGATCTTTTTTATTGTAACTGTCTTATTCTCCAGCCAATTTGTAATAGCACAAAACGAAGGCAATGTATCTGTAGATCCTGCTTTACAGGGAATCTTTACTGCAAAAACTCCTAAAGAATACACTATTGCCGGCATTACCGTTAGCGGTACAAAAGCATTTGATCAAAACCTTATCATTTCTATTTCCGGCCTGGCCATTGGCGATAAAGTAATGATACCCGGTACCGATGTTTTCAGCAAAGCCATTACCAAGCTGTGGAAACAAAGCCTTATTTCTAATATTGAGATATCATTTACAAAATTAGAAGGCAACAATTTATACATCCATTTTGAAATAACAGAAAGACCACGTTTGGCAGATTTTAAATTTATAGGTGTAAAAAAAGGCGAAAAAGATGATTTGGAAACCAAGGTGGCATTGGTAAAAGACAGGGTAGTTACAGAAAATATGAAGCTGAGTGCAGTAGAAGCCATCAAGAAATTTTACGCAGATAAAGGCTATCGTAATGTGCAAGTAGATTTGAAAGAAACACCATCTGCTCTTTTAAATAATGCAGTATCATTAACCTTTACTATTATTAAAGGCAATAAGGTAAAAATAAACAGGATAACTTTTACTGGTAACGAAACTATTGCAGAGCAAAAGCTAATAAAGCAAATGAAGGGCAACAAAGAAATGCCGCGTTTTACTTTATATCCTGTCTCAGTAAAAAACCCTTATGGTGATAGTGCAAAAAAATTAACTTTTAATCAATACCTGAATAGTGCCGGTTTTCTTTCTCCCAGCAGAACAAAAGAAATTCTTGACCCTTATGTTCGTTTAAAATTAACATCAGGTAAATTCAGCGATAAAAAATATATAGAAGATAAAGAAAAAGTATTGGATTATTATAACTCACAAGGTTATAGGGATGTGGTAATTGTAGGCGATACTGCTATTTATGATCAAAAAAATAACCTCAATCTTTTTCTTAAAGTCAACGAAGGCAGCAAATATTACTTTGGCGATATTGTTTGGAAAGGGAATACCAAATATTCCGATTCTATTTTGAATGTGATATTGGGCATTAAAAAAGGCGATGTATATAACATGGAGTTGCTGAACAAGCGCCTTGGAAAAATACCATCTGCCGAAGGCGGTGATATACAAAGCTTGTATATGGATGACGGTTATCTCTTTTACAGGATAGACCCTGTAGAAACTGCAGTGTACAAAGACACTATTGACTTTGAAGTAAGAATGACCGAAGGGCCTCAAGCCGTGTATGGTAATATCACTATTTCTGGTAATGATAAAACCAAAGACTATGTTATTCGCCGTGAGTTAAGAACTATACCTGGTGAAAAATTCAGCCGCCAGGATATCATTCGTACACAAAGGGAATTGGGCCAGCTTGGTTTTATCAATGCTGAAAAGATAAACCCGAATGTTGTTCCCAATGCCGATAATGGCACAGTGGATATTAACTGGGAAATAGAAGAAAAATCAGCCGATCAGTTGGAACTTTCTGCTGGCTTTGGCGGAGGTATTGGTTTAACGGGTACTTTGGGTATTACGTTCAATAACTTTTCAATAAAAAACTTTAGTAAAAAATCTACCTGGGATCCTTTACCATCTGGTGATGGACAAAAACTAAGCGCCAGGATACAATCTAACGGTAAAGCATACCGCTCTTATAATTTCTCTTTTACCGAGCCATGGCTGGGCGGTAAAAAACGTAACTCATTTACTATTGGTTACGCCAATACAAAATATGCCAATGCTTACGATGCAAGTACAGGCTTGTACTGTAAATCATGCGGCGATACTTCTTACGTAAAAACAAGCAGCTTCAGCATATCATTAGGTAAACAGTTGAAATGGCCTGATGATTATTTTAACCTGATTTACTCTTTGAATGTACAGCAGTATAAACTTAAAAATTACGCCAACATATTTGCAGGGTTAAGCAATGGTACATCTACCAACGTAAGTTTGAAAATAGCATTGGTACGTAACAGTGCGGGCCCCAACCCTATTTTCCCTACGAGTGGGTCTAACTTTTTGTTGAGCGGTCAGTTTACATTGCCTTACTCTGCATTGGGTATTACGCCAAGTGCATCTAATCCATATTCATTACCCGAATTTCATAAATGGAGGTTTAATGGAGAGTGGTACGTACCAATTGGCAGGGCAAGAGGTGCTGAACATAACAAGCAATTTATTTTAAAGGCTGCTGCCAAATATGGTTTTATCGGCAGGTATAATAAAAACCTTGCAATTTCTCCCTTTGAAAGGTTTCAGTTGGGTGATGCAGGTTTAAGTAACAGTTACGCTTTATTAGGGTATGATATTATTGCACACCGTGGTTACCCGGTTTACAATTCATCGGATCCAAAAATCAATCCTGAGAGCGTTACCTCTAATCAGTATTTTACAATTTTCAATAAATACACCATGGAGTTGCGTTATCCATTTAGTACCAGTGCAAGCAGTACTATTTACGGATTGGCATTTTTTGAGGCAGCAAACGGCTGGTACGATTTCAAGAGTTATAATCCATTTAAATTACGTCGCTCGGCTGGTGTGGGTATGCGTTTCTTCTTACCTATGTTTGGTTTGCTTGGCTTTGACTATGGTATAGGTTTTGACAGGTACACACCTGCAGGTGGATTGAAAGGTGCGGCTAAATTTACCTTTATGCTGGGCCAGGAACCAGAATAAAATTTTAGATTTTTGATTTGTGATATTGGATTTATAAAAAGTTGTCTATTTTTAAACCCTATTTAAAATTTGACATTATGAAAAAGTTTTTGCCAATTGCCTTTTGCTTATTGCTCATTGCTACAGCAGGCAATGCACAACGCTATGCTATTATCGATTCCAAATACATTTTGGATAAGTTGGTAGATTATAAAGATGCACAAAAAAAACTGGATCAGTTTAGCGAACAGTGGCAACAGGAAATTGACCAAAAACAAACTTTGGTTGATAAGATGATAAAGGATTACGATGCTGAACAAGTGATGTTGAGTGATGAATTAAAAAAGAAAAGAGAAGACGAATTATATAATAAAGAAAAGGAATTAAGGGACCTGCAGAAGAAACGCTTTGGTTTTGAAGGAGATCTGTTTAAAAAAAGGCAGGAACTGATAAAACCCATACAGGACAAGGTGTACAACGCTGTACAAAAAATGGCGGTAGATAGACAATATGACTTTATATTGGATAAAAGTGAAGGAATTACCGTTATCTTTGCCGACCCTAAATTGGACAAGAGTGATGAAGTCCTGAGGAATTTGGGTGTTAAATAAACTGTTAATAAACCGCTGCCACGCAGCAAAAACTATAAAAAAACACACTATAAAAAGTAAACACTAAAAAAACAATGAAAAAATTAATCGTAGCTGGTGTAATGGCGTTAGGATTTTTAACTGCTTCAGCACAAAAAATTGGGTATGTAAGCCTTGACGAAGTAATTGGTGCAATGCCAGAAACTGATAAAGCTAATAAAGAATTAACTGAATACCAGCAGTCTTTAGGTCAACAATATGACGAATTACAAAAAGAAGCTGATGCAAAAAGTGCTGCATTTTTAAAAGATTCTGCTACTTATTCTGCAAGTATGAAGGAGATTAAAAGAGACGAACTTATGAAGTTGTATTCAAGGATTCAGAATTACCAGCAAGAAGCACAGGATAAAGCAAAACAGGCTGCACAAACTAAATTTGCACCTATACAGAAAAAAGCACAGGACGCCGTTGACGCAGTAGCTAAAAAGAATGGTTATACTTTTATTCTTGATGCTGCTACAGTATTATATGGCGCTCCAAACGACAATATTTTGCCATTGGTAAAAAAAGAGTTAGGTATTAAAGACCCGGCCACAACACCACCGGCTACTACGCCTGCAACTAAAACTCCTGCAAAAACAGGTAATTAATTTGCAAAAAACATATTCACAAAAGCCTTCTGATACATCGGAAGGCTTTTGTATTTTAATGAAGAAATTGTATGACGAAAAGTGTTTGCATCATTACATTATTATCACTAAGTTTTAGCATCGCTGTTGCTCAGAACAAGACTGGTTTTATAGATATGGATAGTGTGATAAGCAGTATGCCCGAAACTACACAGGCTAATATTATTTTGACAAAATTCCAGGATTCGTTAGGGCATGCTTATGAAGGGTTGCAACGTTCAGCCGATAGTATAACCGATAGATTTAAGGGCTGTGGGGATTATATGCAACCAGAAGATAGTGCCGCCAAATCTTTAAAGAGAGATAACATAGTCAAATTATATCAACGAATTCAAAATTTTAATGCGATTGCACAAAACCTTGCAAAACAAAAAGCACAAGAAATCTTTAAGCCTATCCAAGTGAAAGCCATGGCTGCTATAGGTAAAGTAGCAGTGGAAAATAATTACACTTACATATTGGATATTAATGCTGTAAAATTTGCATCTTCAGATAATAATTTGATGGCTTTGGTGATTAAAGCGTTAGGCATAACCGAAAGTGCTACCACAGTTATTACTATAGAAAAAGACAATTAATTTACTATACCTGTAATTTTCAAATCCTTATTTTTGATACATAAATAAAAATTAAAACAAATGAAAAAAATAATCTTAGCAGCTGTGATGGCATTGGGCATTTTTCACCTTTCTGCACAAAACAAAATGGGTTATATCGACACACAGGAACTTATAAGTTTGATGCCTGAAACAGGAAAGGCAGATAGTACACTTAAAGAGTATCAGCAATCTTTGGCTCAGCAAGGGCAAGATATGGGTAAAGAAGCTGATGAAAAAACAGATAAGTTTGTAAAAGATTCAATTAATATGAATGCAAGTACGAAAGACATCAAAAGGAAAGAGATTCTTGAACTTTACCAAAAAGCACAAAACTGGCAGCAGACTGCACAGGAGATGTATAATCAAAAAGCTCAAAGTTTAATTATTCCAATTCGTGCAAAAGCTATGGAAGCCATTAAGGCAGTAGCAAAAGAAAACGGTTACGGCTACGTATTTGATGTATCTACAGGTTCATTATTGGTTATGCCTCCGGGTGATGAACTTTTACCATTGGTGAAAAGAAAATTAGGCATTGTTGACAAGCCCGCTACAAACCCAACAACGCCAGTTAAGAGGAATTAATATTTTTAAAGCAATAAACAAAGCTTCCCGATATGGGGAGGCTTTGTTATTTTTAACATATGGATAAAGGGCCTATTGGCGTATTTGATAGCGGTTATGGTGGCTTAACTGTTTTAAAAGAAATAGTAGCGCAACTACCGCAATACGATTACCTGTACCTGGGTGATAATGCCCGTGCGCCTTATGGCACCCGAAGCTTTGAAACGGTTTACCAATACACTTTAGAATGTGTACAGTGGTTCTTTAACCAGGGCTGTTCGTTGGTGGTGCTGGCCTGTAATACGGCTTCGGCAAAAGCATTACGTACCATTCAGCAAAATGATTTGCCTAAAATAGACAGCAGCAAAAGAGTGCTGGGTGTTATAAGGCCAACAACAGAAGTAATCGGGAGTTTTTCTGCAAATAAAGCCGTTGGCATTTTAGGCACTAATGGAACAGTGCAATCCAATTCTTACCCCATAGAAATAGAAAAATTTTACCCCGAAATAAAAGTGTACCAGCAAGCCTGCCCCATGTGGGTACCGCTGATTGAAAACAATGAACACCAAAGTGCCGGAGCCGATTATTTTGTAAAAAAAGATATGAATAAGTTGTTGCAGCAATCACCTGAAATTGATACCATTTTGCTGGCCTGTACCCATTATCCTTTATTGATGGATAAAATACAACAGTTTACACCTCAAGGCATTAAGGTCCTTTCGCAAGGGAAAATTGTAGCCGATAGCCTGAAGGAATATCTACACCGCCACCCCGAAATGGAAGCCAGGTGCAGCAAAAACGCCCAACTGTCTTTTTTCACTACTGATTCTACCGAAGATTTCGATAACCACGCCGCCAATTTTTACGGAAAGCCCGTAAAATCAAGCCACTTACAGCTTTGAAGCTAAAAACTTTTAGCCTTCAACCTTCAATTTTCAACTTTTTTACCTTACTTTTGCCGTCCTTTCACAATCAGCAGGGATGGTGCCCTGATGTAAGTTGAGAAAAATTATTTTGTAAAGGAAAAAATTAAAAACAATGCCAGGTAAAAAAAGAACGTATCAGCCCCATAAACGCCGCAGAAAATCGGTACATGGTTTCCGCAAACGTATGGAAACTGCAAACGGACGTAAAGTTTTAGCAAGCCGTAGAAAAAAAGGACGCCATAAACTTACCGTTTCCAGCGAACGTGGTGATAAAAAATAAAACCCGTCTTTGCTAATGGCAAAGATTAAAATACATTTAAGCCCTTTATTGTTAAAGGGCTTTTTTATTTTTACATAATTGGAAAAACAACCACGATATACTTTAGGCAAAGCAGATAAGCTTAAAAGTGCCAAAGCCATTGAGCAAATATTTAAAGAAGGAAAGTCGTTTTCCTTATTTCCATTTCGTGTGTTGTACTTGTATCTGGAAGCTCCGGCTTCCAGTAATGTTACAAAGTTGGAAGCCGGAGCTTCCAACCTACAAACTGCATTCAGCGTAAGCAAAAAATATTTTAAAAAAGCTGTTGACAGAAACCGCATTAAAAGATTGATGAGAGAAGGCTGGCGCCTGCAAAAAAACACTTTAGCCAATAAACTCAACACAACAAACAAGCACTTTAAAGTGTTTATCATTTATACAGGAAATGAATTACCGGAGTATGATTTGGTTTTTGAAAAAACAACAGCTGTAATAAAAAGGCTGATAAAAATTTACAATGAAGCTACTGTTTCAAATACTTAGTTTTCCCTTTATCGCTTTGATAAAATTATACCAATGGATTATTTCGCCCTGGTTGGGTAACAAGTGCCGTTACACGCCAACCTGTTCTCAGTATGGTATTGAAGCATTTAAAAAATACGGCCCCATAAAAGGATTTTGGTTAACGGCTAAACGTATTGCAAAATGCCATCCCTGGGGCGGGCACGGCTATGATCCAGTGCCGTAGTTGTACCAAGAAGCTCCAGCTTCCGATGTATTATGTGATTTTTTTAAAAGACTGGAAGCCGGAGCTTCCAGATACTATGCTTCCAATTTCTTTTTTCTTCTTCTTGCAAAAAACCAAATAAGCCCACCAATACCAGCTGCGCCCGCCAAACAATAAAGAGTAGTATTTAAATAATGTTTATTCTTCGCAGCTTTTGCATCGGCAACCAATTGCTTATTTTCAATGCTATCGGTATTGCCTTCATGTACTATCTTATTGGCATTGGATAATTCTTGCTTTGTAAAATAAATAGAATCATTTTTTATAGCGTTGATGATAACAACATAATCCGGTGCATAATAATTATCAAAAGGAATAGTATCGGTGGATTTTTGTGTCGCATTATTTATTGCCCAAAATGAATACCTGTATGGTGCACCACCACTCGACAACAAAATAAAACTGGAATCTGTTGTGAAAACATCGCCTTTGTCTGCATGTTCCATTTTCCAGTAAAAACTATAGCCTGCAATTTTTTTTACACCCTGAAAAGTTACTTTGCTTTCATGCATTTTTGCTTTACCTGGTGTATCTGCTTTTGCATTACAAAAACAAACGGCTGTTATTAAAATAAAAAATATTTTTTTGTACATGCTTTGGTATTTGCTATACAAGTTATGAAAAATAAAAAAGCTGCCCTTTTTTATTAAGGACAGCTTTTTCAAAAAATGTTCTATTAAATTTAAACGAAACGCTCCGCTACTTTATTCCAGTTTACTACAGACCAAAACGCAGCCAGGTAATCTGCACGGCGATTTTGATATTTTAAATAGTAAGCATGTTCCCAAACATCGCAACCTAAAATTGGCGTGCCTTTTACTTCGGCAATATCCATCAATGGATTATCCTGATTTGGCGTGGAAGAAATTTCCAGCTTGCCATCTTTAACAATCAACCAAGCCCAGCCGCTTCCAAACCTTGTCATACCTGCTGCTGCAAATTTTTCTTTAAATGCATCAAAGCTGCCAAAAGCTGCGTTAATAGCATCTGCTAACTTTCCTGTAGGCGCGCCACCGGCATTAGGTGCAAGGCTTTCCCAAAAAAAGCTGTGGTTCCAATGGCCACCGCCATTATTGCGAACAGCAGGAGAAATAGTGCCTGCATGTTTTACCAAATCTTCCAAACTTTTGTTTTCATTTTCGGTGCCTGCAATGGCTTTGTTCAAATTATCTACATACGCCTGGTGGTGTTTGCCATGGTGTATTTGCATTGTTGTTGTGTCGATATGTGGCTCTAATGCTTCGTGTGCGTAAGGCAGAGCCGGTAATGTAAATGCCATAATCTTAAAATTTTTATGATACTGTTATGAAATATAGAATACAAATTTACGTTATTGGTTTCCTATTCAATTATAAAATGAAAGAAATTGTAATCTTGTTTTTTGCGTTTTCGGGAATTTTTAAAGGGCTTGCTCAAAGCCCTGCGGATAGTATTGCTGCTGCCAAAGCTGCAAAAACTATCGTTCCTGCAATGCAAAAAATGGTTACTGATTCATTGTCCATCAAAGAGAAGGCCAGCTTTAAGTTATTTCCCAACCCTGTTAAAAACCGGGCAGAGATTGAAGTGAGAGGATTTGAGCCAGGGAACGTACACCTGCAAATATTGGATATGAACGGGAAAATTGTTAGGGACGACCAACGCTTATTAACCAGCAGTGATGAAAATATTGTATTGATGTTTTCTTTACAACCTGGCATTTATTTTATTGCAGTAAAGCAAAACAATACTTCGCTTAAAAAGAAGATGGTAGTGCAGTAATTACCTTCTTGCTTTAAAAAAATCTTTCATTAAAGCAGCACATTCTTCTTTTAAAACGCCACCTGTAATTTCCGTCTTGGGATGAAAGGGATTGTTGCTTCCTGTACTTCTGCGATAACTGTTTTTATCATCGTCTGCACCATATACAATCTTTCCAATCTTGCTCCAGTACAAAGCACCGCTGCACATCAGGCAAGGCTCAACTGTTACATACAAAGTTGCTTCAGGTAAATATTTGCTGCCTAAAAAACTAAAGGCAGTTGTAAGTGCTAGTATTTCGGCATGTGCAGTGCTGTCGTTCAATAATTCTACCTGGTTGTGTGCACGGGCAATTATTCGGCCGTTCATTACCACAATGGCGCCTACGGGCACTTCGCCTGCATCAAAAGCTTTTTGCGCTTCTTTTATAGCCTGTTGCATGTATTGTTCATCCGTCATATCAATTTATTACCTTGCTGCAAATTTAGTTGTAATGGCAAACATAAATCAACTTTTGGCAATGCGCCAATATTTTGAAACAGGCGCAACAAAATCTTATGCTTTTCGCAAAGCGCAACTGATAAAATTAAGAACCGCATTATTGAAATATGAAGCGGCGTTTCATACTGCTTTATACACTGACCTTAAGAAAAGCCCTGAAGAATGCTGGGTAACGGAAACAGGTTTTTTATTGAGTGAGATAAACGCAACACTTAAAAATTTTAAAGGTTGGATGGCAGATGATTTAGTGCCCACTAATTTATTGAATGTGCCTTCTAAAAGTTTTGTGATGAAAGAACCATTGGGTGTTATATTAATTATCGGCCCATGGAATTACCCTTTGCAGTTATTATTTACGCCTTTGGTTGGTGCTATTGGCGCAGGAAATTGTAGTGTATTGAAAGCTTCTGAATTTGCCCCTGCAACCGGTGCAGTAATGCAACAATTAATTGCTGAAACATTTTCGCCAGAATATATTTTATTTAGCGAAGGCGATGGCGCAACAGTAATTCCGGAGATGATGAACAATTTCAGTTTTGACCATGTGTTTTATACCGGCAGCAGCGCTGTTGGAAAAATAATTTATAAAATGGCCGCAGAAAGATTGGTTCCGGTTACTTTAGAATTAGGCGGCAAAAGCCCTTGTATTGTTGAAAGCGATGCCAATATAAAAGTGACTGCAAAAAGAATTGCCATGACAAAATTTAGCAATGCCGGACAAATGTGCGTTGCGCCTGATTATGTGCTGGTACATGAAAGCAAAAAAGATGAATTGACAAGTGCATTAAAATCAACCATACAAAAATTCTTTGGTGATAATGCAGAATACAGTTACAACTACAGCAAAATCATTAATGAAAAACAATTTGACCGGTTGATAAATTATTTACCTCAAGGGAATATTCTGCATGGTGGTAGAACAGATAAAAGCAAATTATTTATTGAGCCGACAGTAATGGATAACATCAATCTTGATTCATCAATAATGAAAGATGAAATATTTGGGCCGATATTGCCCATCATTTCTTTTACTACAAAAGACGAAGCATTAAAAATAATTGAACAACATAAAAACCCTTTGGCATTTTATGTTTTCACTTCCAGCATTGCAAAAGAAAAAGATTGGCTGAACAGTGTGGCATTTGGCGGCGGCTGTGTAAACAATGCCAGCTGGCATTTAACCAACCATCATTTGCCTTTTGGAGGAAGAGGGTTTAGCGGAACGGGAAGTTACCACGGCAAAAATTCTTTTGATACTTTCAGCCATAAAAAAGCAGTGATGAAAACACCAACATGGTTTGACCCTTCAATAAAATATCCGCCCTTTAAAGGGAAATTGAAATTGTTTAAATGGGTGATAAGGTAAAAGCTGCAGCTATTTCGAAAAGAAACTTTGTGTTTTTGTGATCTCGTTGGATAATTTTATAAATGGATTAATGCAAAATAAAAAACCATACCGCAAACTAAAACGTTTTTTAATTGTTCTGTCCATATTAATCATTGCTTTTTTTGCTTATGTAGCAATTGCAAACAGAAATTCAAAAAATATGAACTATCGACAAAAAGTTTTAAAAGCATTTTACCCAGCATGGATGTGGTGGACAAAATTGACAGGAAAAAATTCGCAGGAACTTTCGGGAACTAAAGAACCTCCTGTTTCTTTCTATTCACAAAAAGCAGTATTGATAAATGGCGATACGCTTGACTTTGCATCGCTTAAAGGGAAAAAAGTATTACTGGTAAACACTGCCAGCGAATGTGGTTACACCAAACAATACGACGATCTGCAAAAACTATCGCAAGACTATAAAGATAAATTAGTGGTGCTTGGTTTTCCGGCCAATGATTTTAAAGAACAGGAAAAAGGCAGCAATGCTGAAATTGCAGAGTTTTGCAGGCTTAACTTTGGGGTAACTTTTCCATTGATGCAAAAAAGCATTGTTATAAAATCGCCGCAACAAAATCCCATATTTCAATGGCTGACCCAAGAAAGCAAAAACGGCTGGAACAATAAAGTGCCTACATGGAATTTTTCCAAATATCTGGTGAATGAAAAAGGCGTGCTCACTAATTATTTTGACCCTTCAGTTCCGCCACTAAGCGAAGCGGTTACAAAAGCCATTCAATAAAATAGCAATGAATTATAATGATATCATCGGTACAGTTGGAGTGGGCTTGATATTGCTGGCTTATTTCTGCAATACATTTGATTTTTTAGAAGAAGGGAAAGCATTTTTTTTATTGAACAGCATTGGAGCTGCATTGGCCTGTTATGCATCTTTATTAATTAATTACTGGCCCTTCGTTATTCTAGAAGGCACATGGTTTTTAGTTTCGGTTATCGGTTTTATAAAAGCTTTTAAATAAATAATTATGGATATTATTTTGCAACCAGTAGCATTTGTAAAAAATACAAGAAAAGAGCTGGCAGATGATTTTTGGGGCAGAGTAATTAGTGAAATACAATTAGTAGAAGATATTCCTGCAACTGCATTTGATGGTATTGATACCTTTTCTCACCTTGAAATAATCTTTCATTTTAACCAATCTGATAAAAACAAAATTGTTTATAGCGGGCACCCCCGGGGTAATACAGCATGGCCGCATGTAGGCATTTTTGCACAACGAAAAAAAGACAGGCCCAATGCCATTGGTTTAACCATTGTTGAGTTGGTGAAAAGAGAAGACAATACTATTTGGGTAAAATATTTAGATGCTGTAGACGGCACGCCAATACTAGATATTAAACCGGTGATGAAAGAGTTTTTACCTGCTGGTGAAATTACACAACCGCAATGGAGTAGGGAACTGATGAAAGAATATTGGTCGCTTTAATTAAACCGGGCACTTCTCGTGATAATTTATTAGTTCAATTGGCGTTTTTTCAAATTCATAGCCTTGATATTTCAAAACTATTTCATCCAGCACCGCATCAATTTCTGCTACTGTTTCCAGAGTAACTAATTTTAAGCGGTAATCTTTAATGCCTGGCAAACCTTTTAAATAATTGGTATAATGGCGGCGCATTTCAAAAATGCCCACCTTGGGGCCTTTCCATTCAAAGGATTTATGTAAATGTTTTTTGCAAACTGCCACCCGGTCTTCAATAGACGGAGAAGGCAGATGCTGGCCTGTTTTTACAAAATATTTTATCTCGTTAAATATCCATGGGTAACCAATAGCTGCACGGCCAATCATAATGCCATCGACACCATATTTGTTTTTATATTCCAATGCTTTTTCGGGGCTGTCAATATCACCATTACCAAAAATGGGGATTTGAATACGGGGGTTATTTTTCACTTTAGCGATAAGTGTCCAGTCAGCTTCACCTTTATACATTTGCGCCCTGGTACGGCCATGAATAGCTAAAGCTTTAATGCCGATATCTTGTAAACGTTCTGCAACTTCTTCAATATTTTTATTGCTGTCGTCCCACCCCAACCTTGTTTTAACGGTTACGGGTAACGTTGTAGATTTTACAACTGCATCTGTTAATCTTACCATTAAATCAACGTCTTTCAACACGCCTGCGCCTGCGCCCTTTAACGCTACTTTTTTTACAGGGCAGCCAAAATTAATATCCAGCAAATCAGGGTTGGTAACATCTACAATTTTTGCTGCCAGCGATAAACTATCTTCATCGCCACCAAATATTTGTATGCCTACCGGTTTTTCGTAATCAAAAATATCGAGCTTTTGGCGGCTCTTTATGGCATCACGTATCAATCCCTCGCTGCTGATGAATTCGGTATACATCAGGTCGGCGCCATGGTCTTTGCAAACGGCACGAAAAGGCGGGTCGCTCACATCTTCCATAGGTGCCAGCAGTAAAGGGAAATCCGGTAAGTTGATATGTTCGCCTATCTTAATCATGTCTTTAACTCTAACGAAAAAATTGGTTTAATATTGAAACACAGCCGTTTATCAATGTGTTGCTGCCCTTCACTGCCAATTCCCGTATTTTTGCTGCAAATTTACTACTTATAATTTCAAAATATGGCGCATATAGCAACAAAGCGTTTTACGTACTGGGGCCAACTGGGTATTTTAATGCTGCTGGCTGGTGTGGGGTTTTTAATTGCACAGGGAATTTCATTGGTTGTACTAATAACTAAATTCCCTGATTTACTATCATCGCTTAATACTATAATGGATAGGTTGTTAGTACCGGCTAACGCAAACTTATTTAGAATCCTTCAGTTGGTCGCCGTAATTTTTATGTTTATTTTACCGGTATGGATTTATGCAAAACTGTGTCATAAAAAAGCAGCGCTTCATTTAGGAATACAAAAGAATTTATACATACCTCAGTTAATCTTAGCTATATTATTAATGTTTTCGGCATTGCCATTAGTAGGAGCCTTAAGAGAATTTACATTGCATCTTCCGTTAGGCGACTATATCAAACATAAAATAGTGCAATCCAAAGATGATTACATGAAACAGGTGATGGTAATTGGCGCAATGAAAAATTTAGGAGATTACTTAGCCACATTGTTTATCATGGCAATTTTGCCAGGTTTTGCCGAAGAGTTGTTTTTTAGAGGGGCAATACAAAATTTATTTACGAGGTGGTTTAAAAACCCTGTAGCAGCCATATTGCTATCTGCATTTATATTTAGTGCTTTTCATTTTGAATATTCCGACTTTTTAGGAAGATTCTTTTTAGGTATAGTTTTGGGATGGGTATTTTACCTAACGGGTAACTTGTGGTTAAATATAATGATGCATGCCGCTTTCAATGCACTTTCGGTTACAGGCTTGTATATAACATCGCAAACCAATGGCAAAATAGATACAAGTAATGTAGAAGATAACTTTAGTATTTATGTTATGATAATAGCTTCGGCTGCCTTTATTGCATTGGGGTATTTCTTTTATAAGTTAAATAAAAAGAAAAATCAAGACGTGCCCGGTGAGGAAATATTATTGCCCGGATATATCAATCCCCGTGACCCTTTTGCAAATGACACAAATGAAATCGGCAATCAAAATCCAGTATAATATTTTATGGCCATAAATGTTGCAACACTTAAAACCCGTTCTTTAACTGCAGTTGTTTTTGCAGCAGTAATGCTTGCGGGGTTGTTGTGGAATTTCTGGAGCTTTTTGATTTTGTTTACCATTGTGCATTTTGGATGTTGGTATGAATTTGTGAAGTTGCTGAAGAAAATTTATGGCGATAAATTTTTGCCTTACTGTTTTTTGGGATTGCTATACATTACCATTCCAATTTTAGCATTGCTTAATTTGGGGATGGATATAAATTACAAATCGACAAATTCAAGTGGCGGCCATTTCGCATTGCCTTCATGGGTAGCCGCAACATTTTCAACCTTGCTTCCTTGTGCTGTCATCTTTTCCATCTGGATAAATGACACCATGGCTTACATTGTGGGTTCAATGATTGGTAAAACACCTTTCTCTAAAATTTCTCCTAAAAAAACATGGGAAGGCACTATTGGCGGCGCTATACTTTGTGTGGTAGTTATTGCATTGCTGGGTTATTTTATTCGGGTAGCGCAAGTTATTCCGGTTAAACATTGGATTGCAATTGCTGCACTCTGCGCCATCTTTGGTACCATTGGTGATTTGTTTGAAAGCAAACTAAAACGCATGGCCAATGTAAAAGACAGTGGAAGCATCATGCCCGGCCACGGTGGATTTTTAGACAGGTTTGATAGCCTGCTATTTGCCGCACCAGCAGTTTGGATTTACGTAAAATTATTTATAGGCTAACACTAAACTCTAACCCTCCAAACTTGCTATATTTGCACTTCAATTTAACTAATGACCATTCATAGAGAAGGATATAAATCCATAGCCATCGGCACATTAATTTTTGGCGCCATTAATTTTATCGTATTTTATTTTTTCAGCGCTTCGCTGCCTGCATTGTGCTGGGTGATATTTTTTGCAACCGCTTTTTTATTACTGTTCTTAATTTCATTCTTTCGTATTCCTGCACGTAAACTAACTGTTGGCGATAACCTTGTAATTGCACCGGCAGATGGCAAAGTGGTGGTAATTGAAGAAATTATTGATGTAGAATATTTTAATGAAAAACGTTTGCAGGTGTCTATTTTTATGAGCCCTGCAAATGTGCATGTAAACCGCAACCCAATCAGCGGCGAAGTAGTGTACAACCAATATCATAAAGGCAAATATTTAGTAGCCTGGAACCCCAAATCATCTACCGAAAATGAAAGGCACAGTGTAGTGATTAAAAAGAACAATACAGAAATTTTAGTAAAACAAATTGCCGGAGCATTGGCTAAGCGTATTGTAAATTACCTGGCAATAGGCCAAAAAGTAGAACAAACTGAGGAGATGGGCTTTATAAAATTTGGCAGCAGGGTAGATTTATTACTGCCCGTTGGCACAAAATTAAATGTAGAGTTGAACCAGGTGGTACAAGGAGGCGTTACAGTGGTAGCAACATTATAAGTTTTAACAGTTGAGCTTTGGCAATTTGCCATTTCTACATTACATTTACTTTAATAAACTAAATAAATATTATGAAAAAATTATTCTTACTTGCTACAGCAGCTTTGTTAGTTACCGGTGTGGCTTTTGCAGATAACGGTAAAAAGAAAACGAAAAAATGTGCTAAAGGAAAAACTTGCTGCACAAAATCTACAGCAGGTAAATCTTGCTGCAAAGACAAAGCTAAAACAGCTAAAATGTAACGCTGCTAAAATTATTATTCAATCCCGCCCTAAAGCGGGATTTTTTTATGCATAAGGTTCTATAAAATTGCTTCCAGTTCTTTCAAATGATAAATTGTATAAGTAGATTTTATGTGTGCAGTTGCATTGATATGGTTTACAAAAACACTATCCATACCAGCATTAATAGCGCCCTGAATATCTGCATCTAAATTATCGCCTATCATAATGCTTTCATTTAACGAAGCACCAGCCTTTTGCATGGCGTATTCAAAGATTTCTTTTTTAGGCTTAAGGCTATTGCTGGCTTCGCTGGTGATAACGTGGGTGAAATATTTATCCAACCCGCTATTGTTTAATTTGCTCCATTGTGTTTTTTCAAAACCGTTGGTAATTAAATGCAGCACATATTTTTTATTTAAAAGATATTGTAATAATTCTGTTGTGTGGGGGAATAATAATTTTTTAGTGGGCAACAACTCCATAAATTTTGCACTTAATTGTTTGGATAATTCTTCATCGCCAATTTTAAAATCCAGTAAAGTGCGGTACATTCTTTTCCATTTTAAATCTTCGGCGCTGATTAATCCATTGTGGTATTTATCCCAAAGTATTTCGTTGTGGTATAAATATTTTGTATAAAATTCATTAAAGGCGGTTACTTTCTTTTCTAAATCAAATAAAGCGTAAATATCAGTAAGCGTTGCTTTGGCGTTGGCATTAAAATCCCACAGGGTATGGTCTAGGTCAAAAAAAAGGTGTTTATACTTCATTATAGTTTGTGGCTTTACGATTGTAGATTTGCAAAGAAAAGAAAATATTAATTAATCATGAACGTAATCATCACCGGCGCATCAAGAGGAATAGGAAAAGCCATAGCCAATATTTTTGCTGCCAATGGCTATAATCTTTTTTTATGCAGCCGCAATGAAGTGGCTTTATACAAAGCACTGGAAGAACTGCAAACCAGGTATCCTGCCATTACAGTAAAAGCAAAGGCATTTGATGTAAGCAAAAATGCAATGGCATTTGGCGAATGGATAATAGCACAAAATATTGAGATAGATATCCTGGTAAACAATGCCGGTTCATTTGAACCTGGCAATATTTGTGATGAACCCGATGGTATTTTGGAAAGCCAGATTGAAACGAATTTGTATAGTGCTTATCATCTTACAAGAACGGTGTTACCAGTGATGATTGCACGGGCATCAGGTCATATTTTCAACATCTGCTCCATAGCATCTTTACAAGCCTATAAAAATGGCGGGGCATACAGTGTAAGCAAATTTGCCATGGATGGGTTTAGTAAAAATTTACGGCAAGAGATGAAAGCGCACGGTATAAAAGTTACTGCCGTTTATCCGGGAGCGGTACTCACCGATTCGTGGGGTGATTTTGATAACAGCAAGCACCGCATTATGGAAGCTGATGATGTAGCTAAAATGATTTTTGCTGCGTCGCAACTAAGCCCCGGAGCCTGCATAGAAGAAATTGTGATGCGCCCTCTCCTCGGGGACCTTTAATACAGCCATAGATTATACTAATTTTCACGGAAAAGAAATTTGTATTTAATTGGTATAAATCTGTGTAATCCGCGGCAAACTATTAACAGTTTTTTAAAACCATTCATCTAATTGTACAGGGAACATCAGTTTTATATCAGTTAAATTTGTATCCTTAATTATGCGATCATTTTTACAAAAAATAACTTTACTGCTTTTATTTACTCCTGCCGGCTTTGCCATGGCGCAGGTAAAGTTTACTGCCAGTGTTTCATCAGCACAGATTAGCAAGAACGAATTTGTACAATTAAAGTTGAGCGTTGAAAATGCAGGTGATGTACAGCTAATAACACCGGCAGCATTTAAAGATTTTATTGTTGTAAGCGGCCCCAATCAAGAGAGCGGCATGACGATGATTAACGGTGATGTAAAACGTTACATTGCTTTAACCTACATCCTTAAACCAAAAGGGCCGGGCAATTTTAATATTGCACCGGCTATGGCAAAAGCAGATGGAAAAGATTATCGCAGTAACCCGGTAAGTGTTCAGGTAAGCAATAAGCTAGCTTCAAATAATGCAGGCAATAATAATTTTACTTCGCCATTTGGTGGTATGGATCCTTTTGCAGATGCTGCATCAGAAACACAGTTTAACGACAATATTTTAAAGAAAGGAGAAAATGCTATTGAGAAAGTAAACAAAAATATGTTTATAAAACTGGAGCTTGATAAAACATCGGCTTATGTTGGCGAACCGGTTGTTGCTACTTATAAATTATACACGAGGCTAAAAAGCGAAAGCAATCTTGTAAAAAATCCATCCTTCAATGGCTTTTCAGTAATTGATTTGCAGCAGCCAGATAATGTGAGTTCTAAAAGAGAAAGCGTAAACGGCAGGGATTATAATGTGTATGTACTTCGTAAAGCGCAATTATATCCATTGCAATCGGGTACGCTTCAACTTGATGCTGTACAGATAGATAATAATGTTTCTTTTATAAAAGAAGCCTATGCAAGGCAACAAAGCAATGCTATGAGTGATGTGTTTGGAGAATTTGGCAACGCAAACATACCACCAGAAGGAATAGAAACACATAAAGTAACACTTGAAAATAAGCCAGCTTCTGTAATGGTAAAACCATTGCCTGATATAAATGTGCCTGCAAGTTTTAAAGGCGCTGTAGGCAATTTTACAATAACCGCCGCATTGGAAAAAGATATGTTTTCTACCGATGATGCCGGTAAATTACAGGTGGTGGTTAGCGGAGCAGGAAACCTGCAATTGGTTAATTCGCCTGAAATACAGTGGGCGCAGGGCTTTGAAGCATTTGAGCCCGCTACCACTGATGATTTTTTAAAAACTTCAGTACCTGTAAGTGGCAGAAAAATAATCGACTATCCGTTTACGGTATCAGAGCCAGGCACCTACACATTGCCCTCAATCAGGTTTAGTTTTTTTGATCCCAAAGATGGAAAATATAAAACTGATTCTACTAAGCCCATCAGTTTTACCGTAACAAAAGGCACAGGAAAGCCTTCGAAACTTAAGGTTGCGGAAACTAAGCCGGCACAAACAGAAACCTGGCTGAATAGATTTATTGGCAATAGAAGATTGATTATAAGCACCGTTGCGGTATTTATTTTATGCGGATTAATTTTTTGGTTAAGAAGAGATAAGAAAAAAGAAGAAAAAGAAACGGCTCTTAAAAATCAACAGATAGCTGAAGCCAAAAAAATTGCTGAACAAGAAATAACTGATAATATTGAGATAAAAGAGAAAAACTGGTTGGAGAAAGCAACAGTATTATTAGATGGCGAAGGCCCGGCATTTTATAATGAATTGAATTTTGCACTTAAAGATTACCTGTGCCACAAATTTAAAATGCCTATTGAAACCATTAACAAGAAAAATATTACAGAAGCGTTGGATAAAAATAATGTTGCAGTAGATACATCTATACAATTGCAACATTTGATAAATGAAATTGAATTACAATTGTACACACCATTTGCAGAAAAAGAAAAGATGCAGGAATTATACAACCGGACAGGGGAAATTATAGCATCGTTGGATGTTTAGTCCAGTTTTTAGTACGCCAAAATGAAATTTCGGTGTACTAAACATCGGTAAACTTGTAACCAATGCCTCTTACAGAATGAAAGTATTTTGGATTGCGGCTATCTTCTTCAAAATATTTTCTAAAGCTAAGAATGAAATTATCAATTGTTCTTGTAGTAGGATAAACATTATAGCCCCAAACAGCCTGTAAGATTTTTTCACGGGTTACCACTTCATTCTTGTTTTCGATAAGCAATTTTAAAAGCATCACCTCTTTTTTGGTGAGTGTGATTCTCTGACCGCTTTTTGTAAAACCTTCCAGCGCTTTAAAATCAATCTTGTTTTTTCCGAATTGATATACTTCTGGCAGTGGTTCTTTTGTATTAAGCCTTTCGCTTTTTTTAATCAGTTTATTGACACGCAATAATAGTTCTTCCAAATTAAAAGGTTTGGTGAGATAATCATCTGCGCCCTTCTTTAAACCCAAAATCCTGTCTGCACTACTGTTCTTTGCACTTAAAATCAAAATAGGAATATCGGGGTTTTGCAGCCGTATAGTTTCACAAACGGTAATACCATCAACTTCGGGCAACATCACATCTAATATAATAAGGTTAAAATATTCCTGCTGAAAAATTTTCAATGCTTCGGCACCATCGTTTACGCCGGTTATTTCATAGCCCTCCAGCTCCAGGTTAAGTTTCAAAGCTTCCTGCAAATTCTCTTCATCTTCAACCAATAGTATAGAAAATTTTTTATCCAATGCGTTTAATTTTTTTGAACAGCTAATTGCAATATAATTGTAAAAATACTTCCTGCGGGCATATTGTTTGTCACAGAAATGTTGCCATTATGTTGTTGTACAATTTTTTTAGTAAGATAAAGCCCCAATCCCGTTCCTTTTGCAGTTTTTGTAGCTGCATTGCCCACCCGGTAAAATTTATCAAATACTTTTTTCTTTTCTTCATCGGCAATGCCTTTGCCTTCATCACTCACCTGCAATGTAATCTTATTTTTTTCTTCTGATAAGGCGACGGTGATGCTGGTTTCTTTGGGAGAATACTTAATAGCATTGTCGATAAGGTTGTTTACGGCCATTTGCAATAAAAGCCTGTCGCCATTGCAAAAAATATCATTGTTTACTGTAGCAACAATATGGCGTTGCGGAAAACGTATCTTAAAATCATCCACACATTCTGTCGTCAATTCACTGAAATTAATTTCTTCATCACTTATCCTAAAATTGCTGGACTCTATTTGCGAGGACAGCAACATGTTATTGCATAAAGCATTTAAGCGGTTGGTTTCCTGCAAAGTGGTTTGTATTAAACGTTGTTGCTGCGCTTCGTCTAATTTTCTTTTCTGTAAAGTTTCTAAATTTAATTGGGCTACTGCAATAGGCGTTTTTAATTCATGCGTAAGCGCCATCATAAAATTTTGCTGCTCCTGGCTAAATTTTAATTGCTTTCTTACAGCCCTAAAAACAAAAGTGGCGCCTGCAGCAATCAATAAAAAAAAGGCAACGCCTTCGCCGATATACTGCGCCCTTTTTCTTTTTTCAGCATCTTCAATTTTGTTTAAGTCTGAAAAATATTCCGGCTGATCTGGTTTTAGTTGTTGCAGTTTGAAAATAGTGGCCTGTTCATTTTGCCTGTTCAATGCAATAAACCACCAGATGAGCGCAGCAATAATATAGGTTAATAAAAACCAGTATAGACTATAGATGTATCTTATCTTTTGGGTTTTGCCCGGCATAGTGGGCACAAAGGTACTATCTAAAATATTGGTGAGGAAATAAGATGGTATTATGTAAGCGGGCAAAATTCTCTTTAAGAATTTTCAAAAAAATTCACTACCCTTTTATCATCTGTATTATATATCTACGGCAAATTCTATCCTGTAACCTGGCGTGTTTGTGAGTGTTGATGCATAATAAATACCCAACTGTGGGTATAACATTCTTTATTACTGTACCATACATTTACTTCATAACAAATAACCTTAAACCTCTTTTTATGACAAACGTTTCAAAATGGATGAGTTGGGAAGGCGGCATTGACCTGGTAGCAGTAACATCGCCTGATTTGCAAATGCCCAATGTAATTGTGCATTTAGGCCGCATGGTAAATACACCGGTAGGTAATGCAGCAAGCGGTATGATATTGTGGCAACCCGACGCCAACGCCATGCCAGCGGTAATGGGATTTGTAAGCACCGATGAAACTGTAGGAAAATATTTTGGCCCAAATATTTTTGCAGGCACGCCATTTGAACAAGCACCTGTTTTAAATGCCAGTTTCGATATTCAGATAAGTGCTGATAAAGCTACCAGCAAATGTGTTGTTGCCGGTTACACTTTTGAAGTAGAGATGAGCGATTTTACAGCCCCCTATTTAATCAATCGTGAGCCTGCTGCTATGCCGCCATTTCATCAGCAAGGTGTAGAGATGCATGCAAGAAAAGTTTCTTTAAAAATAAATGGAGAAGCCATCAATATTATTATACCTCCGGTTGGTATTACCGGCGGCCCTGCAAGTGTAGTAAGCCCCAATGGTGTTTATGCAAGATAAAGAGTGATATTATTATAAACAGGAGCAACTTAAAACTTGCTCCTTTATTTATGTTGTATGAAAAAGTTATTATTGATTTTATTTTTATTGAGTAACATTTGTATAAGTAACGCACAGCTTAATAGAGAACAACAAAGCATCAAAAAAGTATTTTTCGATTTTTTGAAATACTATAAAACAAACGAAAAAAAATTTAATTCGTTTAAATTATACAAAGGCAGGGGCAAAGAAAATAATCCACCTTTCAAAATACAATGGAAGGAAGCAGAAAAATATTTTGCTTATTTACGCAGTAGTGTACCTTATGTAGGAGAAACCTACATAAAAGCAGAAAGAGAACGTTTTAAATATTCCGACAGCTGTTTTAAAGCCGACCCTGACGAAGAATTACCCATGGGTTTTGATTACGACAGATGGGCAGGTGGACAGGAAAGTATTACCTACACTTATAAATGGTACACCGAAAAAAACAATACTTACGAGGTTACCCTTATAGGTGATTCTGCAACATTAAAAATTGGCAGCGCCATTGAAAAAGATTCAAAAGATAAAACCAGGTATTGGAGCATGGTTCCTTTTAAAAAAGAAAAAGGCAAATGGGTGATGGCTGATAATATTTATCCCGCCGATGAAGAAAATTAAGCAACGCCTATGTTGCTCGTTATCAATTCATAAACTTCCGGCTATTTTAATCTCGTTTTAATCTCCGTTAAAAGATTAAATTTTTTCTTAAAATAATACGTGGCCTATTGGTTAATATCCTAAATTCATATCCATAAACCTATGCCGTAAACCAATGCCTCTTAAAACAACTAACGTTTATACCAAATTATTTTGCATTTTATTTTTCAGCATTTCATGCCTGCAGTGTTATGGCCAGCAAACTGAAATAAATTTTTCGGCATTAAGTGCCGATAGCTACGCCGATAAAATTGCACAATTAAAAAAATATGCAGTGCCCAAATTTTACAAAGAAAAATCGGCCCAGGCATGGTACGAAGAAATATTGACCGACCGCAATAAAGGCTTGCTTACAGAATTTGAAGAAAACCAGGTAGTAAAAGATGCTCTCTTATTAGATAAATGCAATACTATTTTAAAAAGAATAATTGCGGCTAATAAAAATTACAATTTCGATACCATACACTTATACATCAATCGTTCTGCAATTGCCAATGCAGCCTGTTATGGCGAAGGCACAGTAATGATTAATCTTGGTTTGTTTTTATGGATAGATAATGATGATGAATTGGCTTTGGTTATTGGCCATGAATTGTCGCATCAATTATTAAATCATTTAGAAAGTAAGCTTCAAAAAAGCATTACCATGCTTACTTCTGATGAGTTTATTGCAGAACTTAAAAACATAAAAAAAGCCGACTATGGTAAGTTTGACCGCTATAGAAAATTAATGAAAGGATTAAATATTGAAAACGGCAAACACAGCAGGTATAAAGAAAGTGAAGCTGATAGCCTTGGTGTAATTTTGATAAAAAATGCCGGTTATAATACCGCACAGGCTGCCAAAGTACTTTTAAAGTTAGATAAAGTAGACAACTTATTTTCTTCGGGCAAACTGTATACTTTGAAAGATTTTTTTGCGCAAGCGCCTATTGAGCAAACTTATTTTCAAAAGAAAGTAAAGTACAATGGGCTATCGGGTATGACCGTAACAATGAATGCAGATAAAGATATTGATTCTATTAAAACACACCCTGATTGTATAAAACGTTACCAAACCATTACAGGAAGCAGCAATCCTGAAAATGTAAATTGTTGCACGGTTTTAAGTAATGCTTATAAAGATATCAAGGAAAATGCTATGCTGGAACTGGTAAGGTATTTTTATGAAAATAATCGTTTAGGCCTGTGTACACATTTATGCTTTTTTGCATTGCAGAATCAATATGATGCTACTACTTATAATTATTTTTTATCGCTTTGTTTTTCTAAATTATTTTATAATGATAAAAAACTGGAACGTTTTAGTGCTGCAAATGCTTATGCCGATGCAGGCAGCAATTTAAAAGAGCTGCAAGATTTTTTATTTAACTGTAATACAGAAGACCTGGAAAAATTATCGGCTTATTTTTTGAATAAAAATGCAGCAGATAACTCCGACGATTATGCATTTGCAAAGTTGATGTACAATACACAGATCAACATGAAAGATGAAACGACTTTTTACAGCAATTTCAAAACCAAATACCCAAACAGTAAATACAATTACTTAATTCAAAAAAAATGAAAAAATTAAACTTTATTCCAACACTAATCGCTTTATTGATCAGCGCCAATGTGTTTGCCCAAAGCAAAACTTTGGAAAATGTTGTTGATGTAGATCTACAGAGTTCTGTTGAAATTACCAATAACAAACAGATTGTAGGTTATGCCTTTTTTTACAAAATAGATAAGTTGAAAAAATCGGCCATGTTTCGTTTGGAAATACTGGATGAAAATTTAAAACCTCTTGGCAGCAATGAATTTGAGGGGCCTAAAGATTTAATCTTAAGGAGGGCCGTTTATGAATCCAACCAGATATTACTTAGTTTTTATGATGAAGATAAAAAAGATGGTTATGAAAGATTTGTAAAAATATTTGACCTTAAAGGAAAAGAAACGGGTACAATACCTTATGATCCTGAAAAAGTGAAAAAAGGAATGTTTGGTGCTGCTGTTGCCAAATCAGCGGAATCCATATACGAAGGAACTGATAATGTGGAAGGCAAAGGTTTTATTTGCGTATACCAAAGTAAAGCAAAAACCGGCGGTGTAGACCTTCAAATGATAAGCACTACCGGAAAATTAAAATGGGAAAAAAATGTGACCATTGATAAGGGAGATAGAACAGATCTATATTTATTAGCTACCACGCCCAACACCATTTTATTATTTGAAATGGACAGAGGAAGTATAATGGCGAGAGATGCAGAGATTTTTTTATTAGGTCTTAGCACTGAAGATGGTAAAGAGTTATTTAAAAAGCCGCTTGATGTTAAAGGTGTTTCTTACGAACCAATGCTTATAAAAAATAGTGATGATGGAAAATTAAAAATCGTTTCTACAATGTCCAATTCAGATGCAAAGTTTGCAAACGCAAAGCCAATTGGCTTTAGCATAGGTGAGCTAAACGATATCACTGGTGATATAAAAGTTATAAAAGACTTTAATTACATGAATGATTTAAGTACGGTACTTGATATGAAAAATGAAAGCAAGTCAGAAGATGGCTATATTAAAGCACATAATATTTGTATGATGCCAGATGGCAGTATGGTATTGGTAGGCGAATTTTTCAGAAAAACAGTTAGTGCAGGCGGTATGGCCATGAAACTAATAAGCAGGGGAGGTGCTTCTGCGGCACAGGCAACTATTGAGGATATGTTCCTATTGCGTATTGACAATAACCTTAAAGCAAAGTCGCTTGAAAAAATTGAAAAAGATAAAGAAAGAGTACCATTACCTACTGATGGATTGCCCATTGGTTTAATGGCAAGATTACTAACTTATACGCATAGCTTTGGTTATATGTACACCGATGAAGGGCTTGATGGGCAGAAAAAAACAATTGTTGCCAGGGGCTCATTTGGAGATGAAAAATATGGCACTGTGGCTATTACCATCGATCCTAAAAAAGGATTTACACAAAAGAAATTTAATATTGAAAAAGAAAAAAATATCAGCTATTATATCTCCAGAGGAAAGCCTGGAACTGTTTTAATTATGAAATACAATTCAAAAGAAAAAACTATAGCACTTAATATAGAAAAAGTAAATTAACTGTATTATATAATTGGTATAAACTAAAAATGGTGTTTCATTTGAAACACCATTTTTTATATATTAAGAAGATTAGAATTATCCTAATGCTACTCTTTTAAATTCTGATACTTTCAAATCAGCATCAACACTCTTCAAAAATTCTGCTACAGATTTGCTGTTATCTTTTACATAAGGCTGAGCCATTAAAGTATTTTCTTTAAAGAATTTATTCACTTTACCTACAGCAATTTTTTCAGCCATTTCTGCTGGTTTGCCTTCTGCCTTAATTTGTTCGATTGCGATTTCTTTTTCCCTTGCAATTGTTTCAGGAGAAATAGAAGTTTCGTCAACTGCCAAAGGATTCATAGCAGCGATTTGCATAGCTACATCTTTGCCAGCTTCGTAAGCATGCTTATTCATTGCAACCAACACTCCCATGCGGTATGCACCGTGTATGTAAGAAGCTACATATTCTGCATTTACTCTTTCAAAACGTGTGATACCAATTTTTTCTCCAATTGAAGCCAATTTATCATTGATCAATTCAGATACTTTTTCGTTGCCTATCATCACTTCGCTCAACTCTTCAATTGATTGTGCATTGCGGTCGATAGCTGCGTTAGCAATATTTTGTACAAAAGCCACAAACTCGGGGTTACGGCTTACAAAATCTGTTTCGGCGCTGATGCACAAAATGATACCGCTTTTATGGTCGGCTGTAGTTTGTGCTATGATAACACCTTCTTTAGCTTCACGGTCGCTGCGTTTAGCCGCCACCTTTTGGCCTTGTTTACGCAACCAATCAATAGCTGCTTCAAAATCGCCGTTGCTTTCAGTTAAAGCTTTGCGGCAGTCCAGCATACCTGCACCGGTAGCCTGGCGTAATTTATTAATGTCTGCTGCTGTTATAGTAACACTCATTGTAATTGATAATTAAAAATTAATAATGAATAATGCTTCAGATTATAAAGTATGCTTGTTATAACAAACTTCATAAAATCAAAACATCATCTTCGCTCTATTCAGGTTCGCCTTTAGGGCGGAGGGGCATTGGCTCTTCTTATCTTGCTCCACCACCACCAGTTGCCGGCCTTCTGCCACCCTGGCCAGGTCCTGCAACCCTACGTTTAGGCTGGCCGCCTGGTCCACCCGGGCCTCTTCCACCACCACGCTTGTTCCTGTCATCACCTCCATCAGCTTTTTGTTCAAACCTTGCGGCTTTTGCTTCTGGAGATTCTTCTACATCGCTATGATCATCTTCGCTGTCTTTATCTGCCTGGCGCTCTTGCAAGCCCTCAATAATTGCAGCAGTTAAATAGTTAACGATGATAGAAATAGATTTTGTAGCATCATCATTTGCAGGAATAGCAAAGTCAACTTTATTAGGATCGCTGTTGGTATCTACCATACCAAAAGTGCTGATGCCTAATTTTTTTGCTTCTGCCAAAGCGATATGCTCGTGACCGATATCCACTAAAAATAAAGCAGCAGGTACACGGCTGATTGCAGCAATACCACCCAATACTTTTTCTAATTTATCCTTATCACGGGTTAATGTTAAACGTTCTTTTTTAGTCAGGCTTTCTGCACTGCCATCAGCAAGCATTTTTTCAATGCTTTGCATTTTTTTAACGCTTTTACGCACTGTGTTGAAGTTGGTCAACATACCACCCAACCAACGTTCGGTTACGTAAGGCATGTTTACTTTTCTTGCACATTCACTAACGATTTCTTTAGCTTGTTTTTTAGTAGCAACAAACATTATCTTCTTACCGCTGCGTGCAATAGCTTTTAAAGCTGCTGCGCTTTCTTGTAAACCTTCAACAGTTTTGTTAAGGTCGATAATGTGAATACCTTTCTTTTCTGCAAAGATGTAAGGCAACATTTTTGGATTCCATTTTTTCTTTAAATGGCCAAAGTGTACCCCTGCTTCAAGAAGTTGCTGTTGTAATGATGTTGTATTTTCCATCGTGTATTATTAATGTAGTTATAATTATTGTTTTAAGCTGCAAGCTCCAGGTAACAAGGGATAAGTATACTGACTTTACCCCTGTGGCTAATAGCTTGAGGCTTTCTCTTAACGTTTGCTGAACTGGAAGCTTCTTCTTGCTTTTTTGCGACCTGGTTTTTTACGTTCAACTGCACGTGGATCACGTTTTAACAAGCCAGCAGCTTTTAAAGCCGGGCGGAAGTCTAAACTTACTTCCAATAAAGCACGTGAGATGCCCAATTTTGCAGCTTCTGCCTGGCCTTTAACGCCACCGCCGGTAGCATTAATAACCACATCATATTTATCAGATGCTTCAATAGTTTTTAAAGGCGCTTCTACCTGGTTTTGTAAATACACCAATGGGAAGTACACTTTATAGTCTTTACCGTTCACTGTAATTTTGCCATCTCCTTTGCTAAGGAAAACACGGGTTACAGCTTCTTTTCTACGGCCGACTGCGTTTTTTTGCTTTTCCATTTATTATTAATTAGGAATTTAAAAAATTAAAATTTAAGTTCTTTCGGTTGTTGTGCACCGTGAGGATGTGCTGCACCCTGGTATACAAATAATTTTTTGTACAACTGGCGTCCCAAACGATTTTTAGGCAACATACCTTTTACAGCTCTTTCAATAATTACCTCAGGCCTGCGTTTCAACAAGTCTTTTGCAATTTCTTCTTTTCGGCCACCCGGGTAACCAGTGTAGCTGTCGTAAACTTTTTCATCCATTTTATTACCGGTCAACTTTACTTTGTCGCAGTTGATTACAATAATAAAATCGCCACAATCAACGTGTGGGGTGTAGTAGGCTTTGTTCTTACCACGAAGAACAGCTGCAATTTTTGCACACATGCGCCCTACGGTTTGATTAGTACCATCCACAACGTACCAGTTGTGTGTAACGGTAGCCTCGTTAGCATGCTTGGTGGTGAAATGTAATTTGCTCATTTTTTCTTTTTTAGCCTCTTGTTCTTATTTATCAAGAAGCGGTTTAAACAATCGGAGTATCGCCATCCCGGTACTTCCGCCCTTAAAACAAACGCAAACAGCATATTGCTTTTTTGGGACGGCGAAGGTACGGCTGAATAAGTGGGATTTCCAAGAAAAAAGGGGAGTATTTTTATACCCCCCTTTGCAAAGCATTGGTTATCAGTAAAAATAATGACTGAAAAATAAATTGTTAGTTGAAAAAGTGGTCTTAATTTCAGAAATTCTCAACTCAATCAATTAGAATCAAAACTTAAACAAAACTATTTGGTTTTAAAAAAACCAAATAAATCAAATGGAACTCCAACAAAAATACTGAACGCAAACCCATCTTTAAATGTTGTTTTTTCTTTTAACTTATTTGTATAACCCAATGAAATGCCTCCCTGTAAACCTTTCACCTGCTTATCGTCTCCTTTAAAGTTTAAAAAATAAATTGGTAAATCAATTAACAATGATTTTTGTTTTGTTCGATAAGCTATCGAGGGCGCTATTGCAAAAACTATAACGCCATTTTTATAAAAGCTTTGCCTATAATCCAATTGAAGCCTTGTAAGATTTTTTTCAACAGGAGTTCCTATAGTAAGGTCTTTTGAATATGATAGACCTGTTGTATTTAACGGAAAATTCATAGTAATTGGATCTCCGCTTTCATATTTAATCTCCTGAATTATACTTAGAGAAATAACACTTTTATTTTTTGCCAAAGCCCCAATTGAAAATCTTACATTTTGATTGGTCCTATTTTCATTTTTTGGAGAAATTGAAAAAGAATCAACCACATAATTAATTTCATTTTTTGCAACTGCATAACCTGCACCTATTAAAATCGGAATTCCAAATTTATTTTTCGGATCAGACCAGAAATTACTAATCATTTCATCACTAAAATCTCCAACGGTAATTCCCCTAAATTGTGGGGTATTTGCTTCAATTTTATGGTCTTTGGCATATTGAAGTTTTAATTTTTGAAATAACTCATCATTAATATCTGTTTTCCAAAAAATATGCTGAAAAGCAATTTCTCCAGAAGTACCCGTTGCCAAACCATTTTGATTAAAAAAGTCTATTTTTTTAGGCTTGCTATCAAAAGGCTGTTTAAAGTTAAAAGAAATAGATGAAGCTGCTCCTATATTAAAGGCTACCAATGCTGATGCAGAATTATCTCCAAATTCTGATGTAATATTCACATTCGAAAAATTTGAAAATACGGTACTCTGTCGAGGAGAATATAATTCTTTATTCTTCACTTCGGGTATACTTTGAGCTTTAGTAAACTCACCGAAAAATAGTGTAGTTAGTATTAAGGCGTATTTAAACATAAATTTTTTATTTAAATGTCAAAACTGAATGAGCCATAATCTTTACCAATTGGCTTTATGGTTTTTTTTATAGATGTTGTTGCACTATCGGGAGAAGTAATATCAAGTGTGTAAAAAGTACCTGCTACGCCTTCAACGTACCATTGTACTACATGTTTACCCGGTGATAGATTTTGCAGGCTTTTGCTTTTGGTTTCTCCAGATTTTATCAGTAAAAATCGATCCCCATCAAGATTTAGTTTCATAATTCCGTTATCCACAGAAATTTTTGCAGTAAATGTTGGCATAAGTTAGGTTTTGAAATTATATTTTTATTGTTATAAAAATCTAAAAATAATTACACTTAACAAAGGGTATATTAACGCTATATTTATGTGAAAAAACGGTAATGGAAATTCTAAAAAGGTTCAATATTAATTCGAGTCCCGGTATTTAAAATTGATTGCAAATCGACTTTATATTTTATTTGCCCTGCACGATATTGCATATTTTTTAAACCATATCCTTTTTTCACTTGGGTAGCATCAAATCCTTTACCATCATCTGCGATCTCAATTTTTATCTTTTTGCCGCTGGCTGTTACGGCAACTATTATTTGCGAAGCTTCGGAATATTTTATACTATTATTGATAGACTCCTTACATATTAAAAACAAGTTTCGCTTTTCCTCTTTAGTTAGTTGCCTACTGTTTACTTCGCTATCAGATTTTATAATGGCTTCGATATTACTTGCACCTGCTACAGGTATAGCAAATTGCTTAAGCCTTGTTATCAATTCGTCTACAGTATCCAGCGAATCATCCAGCACCCAAATCATATCCCGTAAGCTCATAGTAGCTTCGGTTAAATTATCTTTTACCTGCTGCAAGCTTTCTTCCTGCTTCACTCCGCTTATTGCTAAATTGGCAAATACTTTTACGCTATTGAGTGTACTACCCAAATCATCGTGCAAATCAGTAGCAATGTTTCTTCTTATTTCGTGTTGCTTTTTTATTTGGCGAATGCGATAGCGGTAAAAAGCATAAATGATACTTGCTGTTATTACTAGTACCAGTAATTTAAACCACCAGGTTTGGTACCATTTGGGAAGAAATTCTAAAACGAGTTCTTTAGCTTCGCTAGAGATACCATCTTCGTTGGCGGCTTTTACTTGAAGGTGGTAAGTTCCGGGAGAAAGGCCTATGAGGTTAATAAAGTTTTGTGTGTTTATTGATAACCAATCCGTGTGTAATTCTGTTATTCTATAAAAGAAAATTGTTCGTTGGGGATTAGAATAATTGATTGCGGAAAAAAAAACTGAAACTTGATTATAACCACTAGATACATTAATCCTATTTAAAAACAAATTGCTTGTGTCAACAATTTTTGAATCGGATTCAATTCGTGTACGGGTAATAAACACATTGGGGGGAACAGTATTTATATTTTGATGTTCTTTGGTGTTTATCACTGTTAGTCCTTTATCACCACCCATATAAATGAATTCATTTTTTTGAGCGCCGCACCAGCCTTCAAAGGCACTTGAGTTTAATCCATCGCTTTCATAATAACTTTTACACTTTAAGTTATCCGTATTTAATAAATAAATTCCGTTGTTCGAGGAAATATATGATAAACTATCATTTGCTTTAATGATTTTATATACACCGGTGTTTTGCAATCCATTATCAACACTAAGTATTTTTTTTATGTTTAATTTATTTTTATCTACTTGAATTATGCCTGTTCCATAAGCTGCTATCCAATAATCATTTTTGGTTTCATTTATGTCAAAATATATGTTTAAAGGTTTGCCCGCTGCATCCTTCCAAAGCAGTCTTTTAAATGTAGGGCCGGCAGGATTACAAATTATTATTTGATTATCTCCCAAAATCCAAATATTATTTTTACCATCTTTATACATTATGTTTACAATGTCGCTACCGGCAAATTCCATATTAGTAGCAGAGTTGTAATTTGCAATACCATGCTTTTTAAAATTCCACAAATAAATACCGTTGCCTGTCTCGCTACCTAGCAATAATGCACTATCCCCAATTGGGATTATGCTATTTATAAGTTCACCTTTCAATGCAATCAATTCTTTGTAAGCCAGCCAAGGCACGATGATTTTCTTAGTAATTGGCGAATAGATATAAAAGCCCTTTTCATTTGTAACAAAAAAGATTTTTTGAAATTCATAGAAGAAAAAATAAGATTTTAATGAATCTATCTTTTGAAATTTATCAGTAGCCAAATCAATTGAATATAGGCCATCGGAAGCACAGACATAAATAAAAGAATCTGTTTTGGGGTAAATAAAGTAAGAATGATCAATCCTTGTTTTATAATCATTAGACTGGTAATATGGAGAAAATGAAATTGGTTTATTTTTAGAATATAAAAGTTCTTTTACGGTGCCCAGCCAAACATAATTATTTTTATCAAAAAAAATCGTGAATATTGAGTTTAGATTTATTTTTTCTCCAGCATTTTCTACAGAAATTATTTCAGTAGTCTGAGATCCGTTTTTGTTGCTTTTAAATAATTTATCTGTGGTTGAAAACCAAATATTATTTTCTTTATCCTTTACTATTGCAGAAATATTTTCATTTTTAAAATCAAAGTTTAAAATATTTTTATCGGATATTTGAATTTTCGGTTCATTGCTATAACTCAAATTTACAAACCCATTATGAGTAGCGACAAGTAATTCATTATTTGATAATTTCACTAAGCCATTGAATATTCTATAATCCTTGATATAAGGAAGCTTAAAGTCTGTTAAGTCATATTTACATAAGATTTCGTAGTTATTTCCTGAATATATTACCAATCCCAGATTGGAAAAAAAGACCCATACTCTCGAATATTGGTCAACAAAAATAAGATCAATATTAAAATTTTTGATTTCCTTTGTTTTTCTGAATGGAATAATTGGCGTTTTTACAATTTTTCTTGTATTTGGGTTGTAAATATTTATTCCGTCATTGGAACCTATCCAAATATTGCCTAAACAAATATCTATGCAACGAATCCATTGATTTTGTAGTTGCGTAGAGTTTTCCATCAAACTATTTGTGTATTCTATATTTTTTGTAGAAATATTAATACCATTTAACCCCCCATAAGAAGTAGATGCCCATAATATATTTCTTGCAGTATCCTCAACTATGTCAGTGATATCATTACCTAATAATCTATGTTTACTATCGTTATTGTTTTTATTGAATACCTCAATGGTATTGCCATCATAATGATTTAACCCATCCTGTGTAGCTATCCATGTAAAATCATATTTGTCATGAAGGATTTTTCTTATATTGTAACTGCTTAGTCCGTCTTTTAAACCAAGTTTTTTAAAAAACAGTTTAGACTTTTTTTCTTGACTAAGAAGTACAACAGGCAAACACAATAAAAAAATTAATTTAAGCAGCATCAATAAAAATACAAATTTTTAATAATTTATTATGGATCAAAAATGGGCAATTCTAGTTTTAATACATGCCGAAGATGCTAAAACCAAGCATTTTTCAAATATATTTCTAAATGAATTGTTGCAAACCAATGATGCAGCACATTTAAAAATTTTTATTTTAAGAAACACTTATAGTTACAGTATATCTAAGAGCATGGATGCCGTATTAAGTGAATTGGTATTCGATGCTGGAGAAAATGAAAAAAAATTAAATTTTATAAAAGATTATGGAAAAATTAATTTAGGAGATTCTAAACAATTATCCAAAATATTTGATGAGGTATTGATGCGTACTGGAAAAGATTATCGTTTTATCGTTATTACCTGGGATCATGGTTTCTCTTTTGGAATATTTAATGGTGAAATTGGAGCAAATAAAGTATTTTCATTTGAAAAAAATGATACCAAAAGCCATGTTGTAATTACAAACATAGCAGGTGGGGTTAGAGCATTAGGGGCAGGAAATGATAAACCAGAGAATATAATCGATGCGGTAATTGAAGAATGTACTTCAGCTGAAAAATTAACAGAAGATTTTATTGACTTTGACCGTACGGTCTTCAAAGATTTCATAGCATCCAGTACCACAGATATGCTGACACCTGAAGAAATTGCCACAGCAATTGATGCATCTTTTGCAAAAAAAATTGACATTTTAATAATGATGAATTGCTGGATGCAATCTATTGACACTTGTTATGCTTTAGAAAAATCAGTTGATATACTGGTTGCAGCCACATCAACAATGGATTTTATTGGTTATGATTACATAGATTTTATCAATAAAATTTGTTCAAATCCGGAAGTTACACCAAGTGATTTATCCAACAGAATCATAAGCAAAATAGAAGGAAAATATATAAAATTAAAAACTGAAATTGCTTTTAAAGAAATAGCAGCATCGGCAATCAACCTTTCTAGCATTAAAAAATTGAAAGCTGTAATAGATATCATTTCAACCAGTTTAGATGTCGTAATAAAAAATAATTTAGTTGCAGTGAACAAAGAAAGAATTGACTCTTACGAAGTGACTCATGAATATTTACCAACTGCAGGCATATTTTTCTATTATGTTGTTGATATGTCTGATGTTATGACGCGGCTTCTTTCCAGGCATTTTATATCACAGAAAGATGTTGAAAAATTAAACAATTGGTTCAGTGATTTTTTAATTAAAAATACTATTGGAGATAATTTTACAAATGAAACACAAGCACTAGGAATTTATTTTCCGAACAACAAAGAATATGTTATGCAAAGTACATATTACTATGAGTTTTATTCGCCTACAGGACCCAAAAAAAACCATAAAAGATTTGCGTTAGAGTCTTCATGGTCAGCTTTCATTGATAAATATAATAAAGGGCTATAAAATTATAGCCCTTTATTTATTTCTTTTTATTCTTGTCTTTGTCACCTTTTTTACCGGCTCCTCTTGGTTTGTCTGCGTTCTTGCCTGCTCCTCTGGGTTTATCGGAACTATTACCGACTCCTCTTGGCTTGTCTGCGGTCTTGCCTGCTCCTCTGGGTTTATCGGAACTATTACCAGCTCCTCTTGGCTTGTCTGCGGTCTTGCCTGCTCCTCTGGGTTTATCGGAACTATTACCAGCTCCTCTTGGCTTGTCTGCAGTTTTACCTGCTCCTCTGGGTTTATCAGAACTATTACCGGCTCCTCTTGGTTTGCCTTCGGTATTCTTAGTCGCTGAGGTTAGGTTCTTTTTTTTTTCAATCATAAAATTAATTTTTAAATATTTAATTCTATAAGATTACAACTCCTAGTTAACTTTTCCAAAATTTCGCGCCCCATTTTTATCGCTTCAAAAAAACGTGTTTTCACCCTTTTTTCCAATAAATACACTATTTTCCACTTTAATTAATAAATCAGCATTAATGGCCTCTCTAGTTTTAGTTGATGATCATTCTTTACTTCGCATTGGCCTTGCCCAATTATTGCAAAGCCTTGGTTATACTGTAATTTTTGAAGCAGATGATGGCAAAGAGTTTATTGAAAAATTAAGCAACACTAATTTACCCGATATAGTATTGATGGACATCAACATGCCGCTGATGGATGGTTACGAAACCACCCAATGGTTAAAAACCAATTATCCTGATATAAAAGTTTTAGCTTTGAGCATGTATGATAATGAAAATTCTATTATACGCATGCTTAAAGCCGGTGCAAAAGGATACATTTTAAAAGATAGCGAACCGGCAGAGTTAAGGGAAGCTATCGATGCGTTAATTAGTAAAGGATATTATTACAGCGACCTGGTAAGCGGTAAACTCATTCACGCCATTAATAAAATTGATGACACAGGCAACGATGTAAATACAGTTAGTAACCTTAATGAAAGAGAAACCGATTTTTTAAAATATGCCTGTACGGAGTTAACCTATAAAGAAATTGCCGATAAAATGTTTGTAAGTCCACGAACTATTGACGGTTACCGGGATGCATTATTCGAAAAACTGCACGTAAAAACAAGGGTTGGTTTGGTGATGTATGCTATTAAGAATGGAATTGTGAGTGTGTGAAATGAGTAGTGAATAATGATTTTACCAATCTGGTTTAAATAATTTATAATTGATTATATAAAAAAATGCCCTCCAAATTTTCGGAGGGCATTTTTTTATATACAAATTTTATTTTTTATTGAACGCTAAATTTACCGGTAACAAAATTTGCAGTAAGGGTGTACGTAGCCGATGCTGCAGGGCCAGGGAAATTTTGTGCAAAGTCATATCCAAAAGCACCGCCTGCCGATAAGCCGGCAATGGTATTATCCGCTACAGCATATTTATGTCCCCAGTCGCCGTTTAAAGGCAATAGCAAATATTGCTTGCCGCCTATAAGTGGTAAGGTAACTTTAAATACAGATGAGTTAAGCCTTGTCAATTGTTGCGAAGGAACTGGTACCGGGTTATTCCAACCGCCCGCTGTAGCATCGCCAACAATATATAAGTTAGTTGGTAATACGCCTGTAAATGGAGTTACAGTATACTTACCCGTTTGGAAATTTAAAATTATGGTGTACCAACCGCCTGTTGCAGGACCGTTGAAATTAGTTGACAAATCAAAACCAAAATCGCCTCCCGCTGCTGGTACACTACCATCTGCAACAGCAAATTTATGTCCCCAATCACCATTTAAAGGAAGTACCAAATATTGTTTTCCGCCAATCAGATTAAATACGCCTCCCCAGGTAGTTTCATCCAATTGCGCAAATTCTTGTGTTGGCGTAGGCACAGGATTATTCCAGCCGCCTTGCGAAGCATCGCCTACCAGGAATAATTTGCCTGTTGTAGGTAACGCAACTTTTGGTGGTACTTTATAAGGAGTATATTTAATAGTAAGGGTGTTAGACTTATACTGCTCGTTGTTGTTGCCATAAGATGAAATAACTCTTACATCCATATTGTACGCTGTATTAAAAGCAAAGCCAAAACCTAATGCCACTGCATTCATATCTTTTGCAATAACAGAAGCATTAAGGGCACCCGTTACTGTTATTTGGTAAGCTTTTGTAAAATTTCTTCCTGCCGAATCTATTTGTATCACATATTTATACAAAGAAGAATCTTGTGCATATTTTGGACTGGTCCATGAAAATACAACTGCAACCTTACTAGAATCAGCAGGTGCAGCAGCTATAGTATTTGTGGAAGAACTTAATGTTACAGCATTTCCCAGCTGGTAGGCAGCTAAATCATCTTTTTTATCGCAACCCGATAAAATAGTGATGGCTGCTATTGTTGAAAATAGAAATCTAAAAATATTTTTCATAATGCAATTTTTATAAATGTTATTTTAAATATTATTAGTTTACAGTAAATTTTCCTGTTATAAAGTTTACCGAAATGGTGTATGTTCCGCCAGCGGTTGGCCCTTTAATATTATCCCCTCCCATTTTAAAAGAGTCGCCAGTATTAGAATTACAACTATTAGATCCGCAAGAGTTACCATATTTAACTCCCCAGTCGCCATTTACAGGCAATAGCAAATATTCCTGTCCGCCGCTTAAAGTAGCTGTAATTGTATAATGGGTAGCATCAATCCTGGTAAATTGCTGTGTAGGAAGCGGTACAGGATTGTTCCAGCCACCAGCTGTAGCACTGCCAACCAAGTAAAGCTTTCCATCTGCATAAAGTGGTGCGGTACCAGGAGGTGTAACGGCTGCAGATAAATAACTTGTAGCTGTCAATTTAATTACATTAGAATAAAGCGTTGCAGTAGAATTAACAAGGTTTGCTTTTATTCTCAACTCCACATTGGAAACACTGCCCGGTGTTACATTTAAAGCAAGTAATATTTTATTAAGTGCATCAACTGTTAATGCTACAGACAAATCTTTTGCAATAACAGTTTCACTTACATCTTTAAAATTTGATCCCACCGTATCAACCTGCAAAGTATAAGCTACATCCTGGGAGTTAAGGCCGGTAGTGAACTGGTAGTTAGGATTTGTCCATGATAAAGTAAGCGCCTGTGTAGTAGTTGCATTAACCGGCGATAAAACTAACGGAGCCGTTGATGAAGCTGTTAGTACCGGTGGCGTACCGCCTAAATATTGAATCTGGCTTATTTGCTTTTTACAAGCTAAAAAGAAAAAAGAAACAAGTATTATGCCAGCTAAAAGTTTTAATATATTTTTCATATTAAGTGTTTTGAATTTCTAAATTAATAACCAGAGGTTTGTATAATAGTTGGGTTTGCCGATAAGTCATCTGATGGAATAGGATACAAATTGTATTTACTATCCACTGCAGTACCCGATGCTACACCACCTTTCCATGCCCACAAATAAGCGCTGGTGGTAAACTGGCCAAAACGAATAAGATCTGTACGACGGAAGCCTTCCCACATCAATTCCCGTCCTCTTTCAGCAATGATATAAGGTAGTGTAAGTGCTGCTGAATTTGCCGCATTAGGATCAGTTGGCCTTGCTCTTACTGCTAATTGTTTTAAGTAACCCAAGGCTGTAGTTGTGGAACCTCCATCTCCGCCTCTTGCTACAGCTTCAGCATAAGTAAGATAAATTTCTGCTAATCTAAAGATGGGCATATCAATACTTGAAAAAGTATTCCCGTTATCAATATTAGGAGCAATAACGCCAGCTCTTGTTACATTCCTGAATTTTGTTGATGAATAACCATCGGTAGCTACATCCAATAACTGGGTCATTATTTTATTTTGACCGTTGGTATAAAATTGTCCTCTTATATCCAATGGATCAAAAAGATCAACAAACTGTTGCGTAATTCTTATACAACCCCATGTACCGCTACATCCAGATATAGAGCCAGGCACTGCCGCCGGGCCATGAATTAAAAATGTAGTACCACCGTAGGTTTGTGTGGCTATGCCATCATAAGGCGCTGTCCAAATAAATTCATCTGTATTTAAATTATTATCAGCAAGCATTAATTGTTTGTAATCGCCGTGCAAAGTGTACCCTGCAGCAATTACTTTATTGCAATAGGTTATTGCATCTGTATTTCTTGCTGTACCTGTATAAACACTTGCATTTAAATAAAGGCGTGATAATAAAGACCATGCTGCTGCCTGATCTACCCTGCCATATTCATTAGCTTTTGGTGCAGGTAATTTTGTTGCTAAGTCCAGTAATTCACTTTCGATAAATTTAAATAAACCCGGACGGCCGACTTGTTTTGGAAATGTTTTAGAGCCTATTGATACAGAATCAGTAATTAAAGGGGGATTTCCAAAAAGATCCATCAATAACCAATAATGGTAAGCTCTTAAAAAACGTGCTTCGTTTTTGTAATTTATAATATCACTGGCATCTTTACCTGTTATACCACGGCTGGCCACTTTATCATCTGATGATTCGGTAATAAAGTTGTTGGCTAATGTTATAGCAAAGTACGACCTGTAATAGCTACATTTTACTGAAAAGTTTACTGATGTCCAGTTCATTTGGTGTATACCGATTGGATCAGTATTACCATGATAGGTCCATCCGGCTTCATCTGTACTTAAACATTCCAGGTACCACAGGTTTCTAAAAAAATCTGAGTTACCTGCATCACTGATGATCTGTGAAGGAAGGTCACCACTGCCTGCTCCCTGGCTACCGGTTGTAAGCATTACGCCATACACTTTTGCCAAAGCTTCTTTATAGCCTAACGGTGTGGCAAACACTTTGTCGTTGGTAATGTCGTTAGTTGGCACAAGGTCCAGTTTCTTCGTACATCCTGCTAACACCATAACCGCAAGCACGGGTAGTATGATCGTTAATTTGAATGAATTATGTTTCATATAGTTTTTTTTAAATTATTTTTTTAGAAATTAAGGTTTGCTCCAATAGATATTACCCTTGGTCGTGGATACAAATTGTTATCTATGCCGTTCCCCACTTCCGGGTCAAGCCCCTTGTATTTTGTAATCACAAATACATTTTGAACATTGGCACTTAACTTAAGTGTGCTTTTTGTATGGCGTATTGCTCCAACATTATAACCCACTGAAAAATTATCCATCCTTAAAAAAGAAGCGTTTTCTAAATAATAATCGCTGAAGCCCTGAATATCAGTTTTACCGGCGAATTGTGTTTGCAGGTAATTTACAGAACCGTTATGAATAGTATAAGCATCAAGTATCTGCGTTAATTTACCTAAGTTGCTATAAATATTATTGTACACGTAATTATTGAAATTTGCCCTTAACACAAAACCGGCATTCCATTTTTTGTAGGTTACATTAGTACTAAAACCAAAGTACAAATTAGGGGTAGGTGATTTTCCTAAATATTTATCTTTGTCATTAATGATACCATCACGGTTTACATCTTCAAATAATCCTTCAATTGGCATTCCGTTAATGTCATATATCTGGTGGTACAATTCAAAAGTATTTTTTGGATACCCTATCTGGCTATATTGAATTGGCCCGTTAACACCGGCAGCTCCTGAACCAGGGGCTCCCTGATAAGTAAAGTCTTGAGGCACAACTGTTAAATTGGTGATTGTATTTTTGTTGTATGTAGCATTGAAATTCAAATCCCATGTAACATTTTTATTTCTAACCGGTATCAGGTTAATGTTAAACTCCACGCCTTTATTATCCATATTACCCACATTGGCTACTGTGTATGCCGAAAAATTGGTACCAGCAGGCTGAGCCACATTATTCAACAAATCTTTTGTTCTTTTCAAATAAAAATCTACACTACCACTTATCCTGTTATTTAAAAACCCATAATCTACGCCAACATTATACCCTACTGTTTGTTCCCATTTTCTTGCTGGATAGAAACCTGCAGGAGTATAAGTATAATAGTAAGAGTTACCAAACTGTGTTAATGAGTTAGCTCCGCTTAAGCTGTAATAAGCAAGGTAATCGTAATTTCCTATTCCCGACCCGTCCTGCTGGCCGCCAACACCATAACCTGCTCTTAATTTAAGGTCGGATATAGTTTTGCTGTTTCTTAAGAAAGGCTCGTTATTAACCTTCCAGGATAATGCCAGTGAAGGGAAGTTGGCCCATCTGTTATCCTTCCCAAAACGGGAAGATGCATCACGGCGAAATGTTGCGGTAAGGAAATACTTATCATTAAGTGCATAATTCAATCTTCCAAATAAACCTATCAAAGTATGTTCTGGTTTATCATAGGGAAAATTAGGCTTTGTAGTTCCGGCAATCGTGTCTCCTTTTGCATTGTACCCACGATAGTTATAATAGGTACCCAGGTAATCATTATAGGTATACCCTGCAGTTAAATCTATCCTGCTTTTTATAGAAGGAAACTCTTTCACATAATTCAGGTAGAAATCCACTGAGGTATTTTGTTTTGTTGATTTGGAAAAACTTGATGTACCTCCAATACCAGGTTTGCCTATTACATAAGATTGTGCAGCACTATCGTTTACAAAATAAGTTCCTTCGCTTTTACTTACGTCGTAGGCAAGGTTTAGGTTTGCATGTAATCCTTTTACATAAGGAATGGCATAATCAAACTTGATACTTCCAATACTTCTCTTCGGGCTTTGCTTATCATGCGTGTCATTCAACACTCCCACAGGATTGTTGGGGCGGTTCAGGATCAGGTCACCAGCAGATCCCGGAACAGTCCATTGGTAATAACCGTTATATCTAGCGCTATTTGAGTAAATAGGTTGTGTAGGATCAAAACTAACTGCACCACCTATAGCGCCCTGGTTACCAAACCTGGTATCTTCCAATGCGCCTTTCAAGTTGATATCTACTTTTAAAGTATTATGGAAAAAAGTAGGATTTAAAACTAATGCAAAAGATGTTTTTTGCATATGGTCAGTTTTTAAAATACCGTTTAAGTAAGAATAACCTAAAGAAAGGCGGTAAGGCAGCCCTTTTAAGCCACCTGTTATACTTAAATTATTATCTGTAGATACTGCGGTATGGTATATTGCATCCTGCCAGTTGGTATTAGCAGTTCCAACCTGTGCCTTCTGTTGGGCGTTGCCTAATTTGGCAACTATAGCTCTTACCTGGTCGCCTGTCAACACATCAACTTCTCCGGTCTTGTTTGCAATTGATTCAACTGTGCTAAAGTTCATTTTAAGGCCGCCAGCTTTTCCTTTTTTAGTTGTAATGATAATTACACCGTTCGCCGCTCTTGTACCATAGATAGCTGCAGCAGATGCATCTTTTAAAACGGTAAAAGTTTCAATATCATTTGGGTTGATAAAACTTAACGGGTTACTGGCGCCATTGATTCCTGCTGCATCCATAGGTACACCATCAATTACAATAAGGGGATCGTTGCTGGCACTTAACGAAGAACCACCACGAATACGGATAGTGCTACCAGAACCAGGCTGGCCGCCATTTGATGTAATGGCAACACCGGGTACTTTGCCTGCAATCATTTGTTCAGGTGTAGTAATGTTTCCTTTTTGGAAATCTTTTTCTGACACTACGTTTATTGTACCGGTAAGGTCTTTTTTACGCAACGTACCATAACCTACAACCACTACTTCATTCAGTTGCTGATTATTCTGTACCAGTTTTATATCTACAGATGTCCTGCCGTTAACCGGCATTTCCTGTACACCAAAACTAACTGATGAAAAGACTAATGTAGCATTCGCTGGTACACTAATCTTGAATGTACCATCTGCACCAGTTTTGGTGGCAGTTCGTGTACCTTTTACTGTTACGGTAACTCCTTCAAGCGGGGAGCCATCTTTGCTGTCGGTTACTTTACCGGTTACAGCGGTTTGTGCAAATGCTGCCACCGATAAAATCAGCAGTGCAAACGTTTGTATACAAACACGGAAAAATTGTTGGATGCTTTTTTTCATACATGCAAACTTTATCGTTTTTTAAAAATTAGACGCAATCTCGAAGTGTGTAAAATTTACACAATTGAAGTGTGTAAATTTTACGCAAAGTAAGGCTTTATTTCATTAAACAAACATTTTGTTAAAGTTTTTTAAGCTATTTTTTTGCCTTAAAATTTAATGGAATAGCTAAAAAGGCACTTAATAAATACAAAACGCTGCTTTGTTCAAAATATAGCCCCAGTTGTCTTAAAGTTATTTATAATTTGATTTTCAGAGAGTTATGAAGAAAATTGACTGTATTTTATCTAATGGCTTACTTTATTTTCAGACCTATCTATAATAATCGTTACTTCTTTGGTTTTGGTGGCTTAGAAATCTATACCTACCCATTTTTTCTTTTTCTTCTCGTATTTTTCATAATTGAACTTATAGAGTTTGCCCGGCCTGTGGGGTACGTCCTGCTCCATTTCATCTATATCAATTAAAAAATCCATAGAAAAGAATTTTTTTCTAAAATTCCTTCTATCCATCTTGGTATCCAATATGGCTTCGTATAAATTTTGTAAATCCCTTAAAGAGAATTTTTTGGGCAGGAGGTTAAAACCTAATGGATGTTCCTGTATACGTTTTTGTAATCTTTTATAACAGGTGTCAAATATCTGTTGATGATCAAATGCCAGGTCGGTAACATTTACAATGTCGTGCCAGTGCAGTTCATTGTCCAAAATATTTAATTTATGATGCTGCACATTTATCAAGGAGCAATAAGTAACCGTAACCACACGACCGGCCGGGTGGCGGCTTACCGAGCCAAAAGTGTGCACCTGCTCCAGGTACACATCACTCAAGCCTGTACGCTGTTTTAAAATTCGGTATGCTGCTGCATCCAGGTCTTCATTTGGCCTAACCAAGTCGCCAAGCAAGGACCATTTACCCAGGTACTTTTTAAGATCGCTTCGTATCAATAATACTTTCAGCTTGTTTTCATCAAACCCAAAAATTACGCAGTCAACAGATAATGCAATGCCGTTACTGCTTTGCACTTCGGATTGAATAGCTAAAAGTGACTTTATATTTTTTGCCTTATCAGTATTTACTTCGCCAGACATTTCAAATGATTTAAGGTTTAAATTTTTATCTGTTTACTCTTTAATAAATTGGGTATAGGATTTTTTCCCGTTCTGCTCTATTCTTAAAAAATAAGTGCCTTTTATAAGCGCCTTAAATTGCCCGGTTAACGGTATATGATATTGCCCTGCTGCAAGTGGGGCATTACACAAAATTTGTAACTTTCTTCCCACTACATCCATAAGGATAATAACCGTATTTCCATTACCCGGCACGATGTAATCAATTGTTGCAGCTCCAATAACAGGATCAGGCGAAATTTTAATCCCCAATCCGTCTTTAAGTTTTGTAATGGTGCTATTATGAGCTAAGGTACTAAATTGTGCTGTTGCATAATTTCCACCAGGCTGTGTTGAGCAATTAACGCCAACTCTCCAATCGTAGATTGTACTTAATGCAAGGTTACTTATTGTTGCTGTACCTGCAGTAAGGCCGCTGGCAATATTTATCCATGTTGTTGAACTGGCATCTTTATAATCAACACTATAAAAATTACCTCCGTTAGCCGGCCAATTCAATACAGCCGAGTTTAATCCTGCTGTAGCACTTAAACCTGTAGGTGCGGCAGGTGTCGCGGTTACCACAACACTAATAGGTGTACGGGAACTTTCGCCGCAAGTATTTTTTTGGCTTACGTAATAAATTGTTGTTCCTGCAATGGCAGTAGAAGGCGTAGGAGCTGTTGTATTAGCCGTACCGCCAGTAGCAGTAGTGTACCAGGATAAACTTGTACCCGTTGCAGTTAGCTGAGTAGCTACCGCATTCTGACAATAATTAACCGGGCTTGCGGCAGTAGGCGCGGTAGCAAGCGGATTGACAGTTACAGTAATGGTTGTCCTTGGGCTTTCGCATCCAGTGGTTGTTTGTGTAACATAATAAATGGTGCTACCTGCTGTAGCAGTTGAAGGTGTTGGAGCAGTTGTACTACCTGTACCACCAGTTGCTAGGGTGTACCACAATAAATTGGTACCTGTTGCGGTTAAGGCTGTTGCTGTTGCATTCTGGCAATAAGAAACCGCAGCAGTAACACCAGGGGCTGGTGATGCCGCATTTACAGTAATGGTAATGGATGCCCTTGGGCTTTCGCAGCTGTTACTTGCCTGGCTAACATAATAAATAGTATTACCTGCTGTAACAGTTGATGGTGTTGGCGCTGTGGCAGTTCCTGTACCGCCGGTTGCTGTAGTGTACCATAGCAAGTTTGTGCCGGTTGCTGTTAATACTACTGCTGTTGCATTTTGGCAATAAGTTACCGGTGTTGTAACCGCTGGAGCTCCAGGAATTGCCGACACTGTAACGGTAATGGCTGCCCGTGGGCTTTCGCCGCAACTTTGTGTTTGGGTAACATAATAAATAGTATTGCCGGTTGCAGTAGTAATTGGTGTGGGCGCTGTTGAGCTTCCTGTACCACCGGTTGCTGTTGTATACCATAGCAAGTTAGTACCTGTTGCTGTTAAGGGCACTGCTGTAGCACCCTGGCAATAATTCACCGGTGTAGTTACAGTAGGCGCTGCTGTTGTTGCGGTAATGGTTACAGTGATGGCTGCACGAGGACCTTCACAGCCGTTTACTGTTTGGCTAACATAGTAAATGGTACTACCAATGGTAGCTGTAGAAGGCGTTGGTGCGGTTGCACTTCCCGTTCCGCCTGTTGCTACTGTATACCAGAGTAAGTTAGTACCTGTTGCTGTTAAAGGTACTGCTACAGCATTTTGGCAATAGCTTATTGGCGAAGTAACAGTTGGTGCAGTTGTAGTACATGGAGGAACACTTACAAAAATGTGGTATTCTCCTGGCTGTAATATTATAGTTTGTGCAGCGGCAGTTAATGTAAAATTTGTACCTGTAGCTCCGTTAACACCAGAGCCTGTTCCATTGCTTACATAGTTTGTCCAGTCGCCTGTAGTTTGAAACGTAACTGATTTAGTCTGTTGTATTACATCAAGATTTGCAACAACGGTAACTTTTTTACCAGTTGAAGAAGGGTCGGCAATTTGTAAAGTTTTAACCAGGCCGCCTCCATTATTAAAATCATAAGTAAAACTGATGTTATTAAAAATGGCAGGGTTATTCAACCTCAATTGCATAATACTGCTGTAAGTATTGTATAAATGCTTTCGGTTTACATCAGTCATGTATTCCCAATATGGTGGCTTGGGGGCTACATTGCTACCGCCATACACCAATGAAGTATCATAACCTCTTTCTTCAAACTGCCATATCATTTTAGGGCCCGGTACGGTAAAGAATACACTGGCAGCCGCTTCTTCTCTTGCCAAAGCTGTAGGCAGGTTTTTTACATTATAACTACCTGATGAATTGCCATAGGTTAAATTTTTAAACATGGTACGTTCTTCATCATGACTTTCCATATAGCCAACTTCTGCAGGGTTATTGTATGCCTTTTTAGCATCACTGTATACAATAGGTGAAATATCAGAATTGCTGGCATAGCCCATGGTACATTGATTGTACACCGCATTGTTATTGCCCCAAAGCATAAACCCATGCGATGCATATTCCTGTTCTTCCTGGCAAGGCAAAGTGCCTAAAAATTCCAATATCATATAAGTATTGGGATGATTGGTAATAGTACCATCATAATAGCGTTCCAGATTAGCTACCCTGCTTGCATCGTAATTTTCTACCGTGGTAGTATTACTAACCGTTTGAGTGAATCCTTTGGCTAAGTCAAACCTAAAACCATCTACTTTGTATTCATCCAGCCAATGATTTAATGAACGCTGCACCAAATACTGGGTAGCCGTTGAGGTATGATTAAAATCATTGAACACACTGTAAGGATGCGGCGCTGTAACATTCAACCACGGATTATTAGCCGCAGGCTGGTTTGTTGTTGAGTTCCAGTACAGTTTTGCCTGAGGAGCTTCATTATCGCACTGGTTGTACACCACATCAAGTAAAACTGCAATGCCGTTAGCGTGGGCTTTATCTATAAATTCCTTTAATTTATTTTTTGTGCCGTAATATTTATCGGGTGCAAAATAAAAAGTTGGGTTATAGCCCCAGCTACTGTTGCCGGTGAATTCATTGATAGGCATCAGTTCAATAGCGTTAATGCCCAAATTTTTAAAATACTGGAAAGAATCTATTAATGCCTGGTAACTATGCTGTGCAGTAAAATCCCTTACCAGCAATTCATATATCATCAGGTTCTTTTTATCGGGCCGTGCAAAGTTGGTAACCTGCCAGTTGTAAGCTGGTTCTGCTGTTTGCAACACACTTACAATACCTGTTGTTAAACCAGTTGGGTAAGGTTTAAGATTAGGATAAGTTGTTGCGGTTATAAACGGATCATTGGTTGGATCCAATACTTTCTGTGCATAAGGATCGGCTACTCTTATAATGTTATCAACCAGGTACTGGTAGCCGTACTCGGTACCTGGTGTAAGGCCATTAACTGTTATCCAAAAATAATTACCATCGGGTGTTTTGTTCATTTGGTTGGCACAATTTACCGCCCAGTTTGAAAATTCTCCAATCAAAACCACGCTGGTTTTTCCTGGTGCATACAATACCAATGTAGCTGATGTATTATTGGCAGCATAATTAATACCTTCTACCGCTCCACTTGGCAAAGCCGCTATAGTTGTGGTTGGTGGAATATAAAATTCAAAAGAGTCTTTTTTAACACCTGAACCATTATCACCTTCCAATATTACTTTGTTTGTACAGCCCGTTGTAATAGTTGGATTTGCAGTAACGCTGGTAGCACTTGCAGCAGTAGCAATAGCTGTACCATTTAATTTTAGTGTTAATGCACTATTGGCTGAAGCAACGCCGGCAATATTTATATTACCACCAACAGCTACAGTTAACGGTTCCAGCCATGGCACATAGCGTGGCTCAAAGGGTGGCAGGTTAAGGCGTACTGCATATTCGGTATTGCCATAAACAGGTATATACATATCACTGCCGTCGGAATTAACCTGTTTCAAACTACCCGTTGCATTCCTGAATATCACGGTTACTTTCTGTATGATTTCGCCTGCAGGCACACCAAAAAAACTGCGTATATTGGTAATAGTGTACTGATATTTATTGCTTCCCAATGGCGTTGCGTGAGCCGCCGGATCGGCTGTACCCCAGGTAAATTTGGTGTATTTCCAGTCGGTAGCACTGGTGCTTAAGTTGGTAATTACACCAACATGTACGTATATATTACTGGAATTGCCGCCTTCAAAATTCAACAAGCCCTGGTTGCCTTTGTTACAATCTACAGTAATACTTAAAGTAGAATTATCTATCGCAAATTCTGGCGACCAGTTCAATAAACGTTGGGAAAAGGATGCAGTTGCAACACAGCACAGCACCAGTATAAGCAGGCATTTTTTCATAACAAGCAATTTAATGTGTAAATTAAACACATTAGCTTGAAACTGCAAAAAGGATTTTTTGATTACCTTTCAAATAATTGAAAAACGGCTTGAAAAATACAGGAAGAAATTAGCTGTAATCAATTGACATTTTAAGCGTTAGCCTTACGAAGTACTTTCTTATAATATTTTTTTAAAAGAAGGGGTAGTGAATTTCTCCTGCTTATTAATTTGTTCAAAATGTCAAATTGGTTATACTGTATTTCAACGGGAAGGTTGGTTAGTGTATGCTCTAAAACCGGATCGCTTAACTTATTCATCACTTCTTTTGTAACCACTTCAATTTCTTCCCATTTCACTCTGCCTAATATTTTTTTATCAAGCTTAGTTCCCCTTTGCATAAAGCCTTTTATATTTCTTACGTTATAATCAAAGCCTTCCAGGTAGCGCATAAAACCAAGGTTCAATAATACAGATGAAATAATGCCTGTGCTTTTAAAGAGCGCCTGATCTCTATCGTTGGGAATAGGCTTATACATTTTTATCCCGTTGTTGTTATCCAAATACCATCTAAACTGATCGGGGTGCCTGTCCCAATCACCAATTACAATATCCAGCAAACGGCATTTTAAAAATCCCATACTATCAATAATTATTCCCGGCAAAGAATCTTTTAACCGCAATAATTTTTCTGTACTTATCGACTTCCCTTGGGGGTTTCTTTCTTCCAAAAAAACAAAACGGTTTGCAAATACATCCCTTAATTTTCCAAGAGCTGCACTGTCGTCATTAATAACAACCAGTTTTGGCGTAGCATGGCCAATGTTTAATGCAGCAGCCATTTCGGGTACAATTAAAGCGCCGTAGGGAAAAGAAGCAGATATCTGGTCCTGTACAATCTTATTTACAAAAGTCTTTCGCCAAAAAACCGGCAGCCATTTACTGGGGTTTTTTTGTACGGAACGTAAAGACCATTCATTGTTATTTTGATCGGTAATTAAAAGAGATACGGTTTGCAGGCCACCGCCAACTTTTATCGGTGTAAAATTTTGAGTAGTTGTTTTAAAATAGAATTTATCTACCAATACTGGCTTGTTCCAAACAGCTCTGTAATTTTTGCCTAAAATAATCTTATACAAAGAACCATGCTGTGCATACTGTACATCTGCAATGGCAATTACTTTATTTGTTGATTCATTACGTTGCGCAATACAAGGTTTGCAACACAATAAAATACCCACTAAAAAATATACAGGGCATACAAATTTCATTGGTGCATTATTTTTTATAAACCTGTTTGCCGTTAATGTAAGTTTCTTTAACCGTTGCTTTCAACACGTTTATCAAATCGCAGGTGATAAGGTCTGTATCCAGCATTATAAAATCTGCAGCCTTGCCTTTTTCCAAACTGCCTTTTTCTTTTTCTTCAAAAGCGGCTTTAGCGGCCCAAATGGTCATGCCACGCAGTGTTTCTTCTCTTGACAAAGCATTTTCTATTTGAAATCCGCCGGCAGGAAACCCTTTGCTATCCTGCCTTGCAACAGCCGCAAAAAAAGTTTTAAACGTAGAAATATCTTCTACCGGAAAATCTGTTCCCAATGGCATCCAGTTATTTTGGTCCAATAATTTTTTGTAGGCGTAAGCAAATTTTATTCTTTCGCTACCCAATCTTTTATCTGCCCAATACATATCACTTGTAGCATGTGTCGGCTGTACAGATGGAATGATATTATACTGCCCAAACAAATCAAAATCATTTTCATTAATTACCTGTGCATGCTCAATACGCCAGCGTTTATCATTTTTCCCATTCAATACCTCGGCATATATTTTTAAAATCTCACGGTTACCACTATCCCCAATGGCATGTGTACACATTTGAAATTTGGTATTAGCCAATTTTGCTGCTACGTCTCTAAAATGTTGGGGTTCGCTCAACAAAAAACCTTTCCAGCCTGGCTTGTCGCTATAATCCTGTATCAAACAGGCACCACGGCTGCCCAATGCACCATCACCATATAATTTAAATCCGCCAACGGTTAACATTCCTGTTTTATAAATGCCTTTTTTAATCCATCTGTCATAATAATCTGCATTATCGCTGAGCAGGGCGAATATTTTCATTTTTAAATTGCCTGCCTTTTGTTCTGCATCAACTAGATCAATCGTATGTTCGCTTACACCACAATCGTGTACACCTGTAAGCCCGAATGCAAAGCAATAATTTTGTGCCTCATTAAAATATTTTTTTGCTAGTGAATCACTTATCTGTGGAATAACTTTCTCTGCAAGGCTCATCGCATTATCAACCAAAATGCCCGTTAGTTTTCCATTTTTCAATTCTATACTGCCGCCTGCAACGGTGGTTGCTGCAGTTATTTGTGCAAGGTCCATTGCTTTTTGATTAGCTAAAGCTGCGTGGCCGTCAATACGTTTTAAAAAAACGGGGCGGTTAGGAAATAATGAATCCAGTTTTTCTTTGCTGGGAAATTCTTTTACATCCCAATCATTCTGATCCCAGCCACGGCCATACAGCCATTCCATTGGCGCTGTTTTGCTATACACTTTCATTTTTTCGATCACTTCATCAAAAGATGTGGTGCCCACCAAATTGCATTTCCACATATCTGTAGCATAACCTGTAAAATGGCAATGGGCATCAATAAATCCAGGGTAAATAGTCTTGCCTGCTGCATTCAGTTCTTCATCCCCTTCATATTCTTTTAAAATATCATCGTTTGTACCAATGGCTATTATCTTTCCATCGCTAATTGCCATTGCTTGGGCAGTAGAAAAATTGGCATCAACTGTATATATTTTTGCATGATGCACTACTAACGGTACTTTTTGGCGAAACTTACAGGAAGAAAAAGTAATTAGTAATAGGGAATAAGTAATAAGGTGTTTCAACGGCATAAAAATGTTTTTTCAAAAGTACTAAAACAGGCCTTACTATTTTTATCTTTGATAAAGAACAATTTTACTATGTATAGCACAACTCAAACAAAAGCATTACAGCAGCAAACAGAAGATTTTTTAAAATCGAATAAAGAATTTAAGGCATCTAATATTGAAACCTTGAGGGATGTACTTCGTTTTCACGAATACCGGTATTATGTACAAAACGACCCCATCATCAGCGATACGCAATATGATATGCTGTACAAGCACTTGGAAAAATTTGAACACGAACATCCTTTCTCAATAACACCCGATTCACCCACGCAAAGAGTAGGTGCCGCATTGGTAAAAGATTTTCCTAAAGTGGAACACCTGGTGCCCATGCTCAGTTTGGAAAATAGTTATAACGAAGCCGACCTTTTGGATTGGGATAGAAAAGCAAGAGAATTAAGCGGCCTTGATGTAATTGAATATTGCGTGGAGCCAAAGTTTGATGGCGCCAGTATTTCACTTATTTATGAAAATGATATGTTTACAAGAGGTGCTACAAGAGGAGATGGCGTGGTGGGTGATGAAATAACCACCAACACCAAAAAAATAAAATCGGTTCCCTTATCTGCAAAGTTTAGTGAGTATGGTATTCAGCAAATAGAAATTCGTGGCGAAGTGCTGATGAACAAACATAATTTTAAAGCTTATAACGATAAATTAATTGAAGATGGTATTCCACCATTGGCTAACCCACGCAATGCTGCTGCAGGAAGCTTACGCATAAAAGATACCACTGAAGTAGGTAAAAGAAATTTGGAAGCGTTTCTTTATCATGTGAGTTATTTGACAACGGACGATAGACGCCAGACGCCAGACAACAGACAACCGAAGACCCATAGCGAAATGCTGGAAATGCTTTGGAATCTTGGTTTTAGAAGCCCTCAAAAAGAAATGAAAGTGGTGAAGGGAATTGCAGGCGTTGTGCAATATGTAGAAGAATTTGAAATAATAAGAGATACTCTGCCCTATGAAATTGATGGTATGGTAATAAAAGTGAACGACCTTCAACTTCAAGAGCGATTGGGCATGACATCTCATCACCCCCGCTGGGCCATTGCGTTCAAATTTAAAGCGAGGCAAGCCACCAGTAAATTGATTGGCGTAGAATTTCAGGTAGGGCGTACCGGTGCAGTTACACCTGTAGCAAAACTGGAACCAGTACAGGTAGGCGGTGTTACCGTTAGTAGCATTTCTATACATAACGAAGAGTATATCAAAGAGAAAGATTTGATGCTGGGCGACACCATTTTAATTGAAAGAGCTGGTGATGTAATTCCCCAAATTGTAAAATCGTTTACAGAATTACGTAAGGGTGATGAACAAAAAATTGCTTTCCCCACAAAATGCCCGGTTTGCAGCCATCAATTATTTAAAACAGAAGACGAAGCGGTATGGCGCTGCCCCAATATTAATTGCGAGGCGCAGGTGGTGGAAAGAATTATACATTTTGTAAGTAAAGATGCCATGGATATACGCAGTTTTGGCGATGCCAATGTGCGTAAATTTTACGATATGGGCATTTTAAAAGATGTGCCCGGTGTATATACTTTGCCTTTTGATAAAATTAAAGAAGCTGGTGGCTTTGGAGAAAAATCAATTGCCAATTTGCAAGCCGCTATTGAAGCCAGCAAAACCCAACCCCTGCACCGCATCATTTACGGGTTGGGTATCCGTTATGTTGGTGAAACAACCGCTAAAACCCTCGCCAATGCTGTGCTTCACCTGAACGATTTTGCCAATTATACCGAAGAGCAACTGCAGCAACTGGAAGATGTAGGTGTAAAAGTGGCCAAAAGCATTCATATATTTTTCAGTGATGCCGAAAATATCAAAATGTTGCAAAAGCTGGAGGAATTGGGCGTTCAGCTTAAAAATGAAAAGACTTCAAGGGTTGTTGACGGCAACCTGTCAGGCAAAACATTCCTGTTCACCGGTACACTAAATAAGCTAAAACGCAGTGAGGCAGAGGCTATGGTGGAAGCCAACGGGGGCAAGATAGTTAGTGGCGTTAGTAGCAAATTAACCTATCTTGTAGTGGGTGAAGATGCCGGAAGCAAGCTGGAAAAGGCTAAAAAGATCACCACCATCCAAATAATAAGTGAAGAAGATTTTATAAAAATGCTTCCATCTTGAGAAAAGATTTTTTATATTTATGTTCAAACCTTATTTTTATAGACACAATTTTTCCGGGGTGATTGCAAAAAAGGCCGGATACCACCATTAAACAATAATGAAATGATTAAAAAAATTGCTGGCGAAGTATGGAAGCCGATACAATTTGACGGCCATAAATCTCTTCGTAAAAAGTATGCTGTATCATCACTTGGGCGTGCCGCAAGTTTCAGCGAAGATGTAATTAAAGACGGGAAGCTATTAACCGGCTCCGTTACATCTGGTTACAAAACACTTAACCTTCACGTAAATGGTGGCAATGGAACAATCTATATTCATAGAGAAGTTGCACGCCAGTTTTGTAAAAAGGCATCGCCTAAATACAAGTATGTAATTCATGTTAACCATAAAAAGCAAGATAACAGTTATAAAAATTTAAAGTGGGCTACTTTAGACGAAGTGAGCAGCCACCAGCAAGCAAGCCCTGAAAAAATTGCTTACAAAAAACGCCAGGCTAACCGCACCGAAGGTTTAAAGCTGAATGCTACGCAGGTGAAAACAATTAAGGATATGATTAAGAATCCTAAGAGAAGGTTGACCTATAAGCAAATTGCTACTAAGTATAAGGTAAGTGAAATGACTTTGTATCGTATTAAAAGCGGTGAAAACTGGGGAAGGGTGAAATAAGAAGTACAAAACAAGTTATAAGTACAAAGTATATAGAGGAATCAGCTAAGCTGATTCCTTTTTGTTTTTATGTAAATTCGTTGTCTAAAAAATATTTATGCTGCAATTGTCCACTTTAAAGTTCTTAAAAGACTTACAGAAGAATAATAACAGGCCCTGGTTTGAAGCACACCGCAAACAATACGAAACAGCAAAAGAAGATTTTTTGTTGATACTGGAAAAATTGATTCCCGCAATTGCAACATTTGATGCGCCAATAGGAAGTTTAAAACCCAGGGATTGTACTTTTCGTATAAACCGTGATGTTAGGTTCAGCAAAGATAAAAGCCCATACAAAAACAATATGGCTGCTTACTTTAACCGCCATGGTAAAAAAAGCAATGGCGCAGGTTATTATTTACATATTGAACCCGGAAGAAGTTTTGCCGCAGGTGGCTTATGGCAACCAGAACCGAACGATCTTGCCAAAATAAGGCAGGAGATTGATTATAGTTTTGATAACTGGAAAAAAGTTATTGGTGCCCCTTCTTTTAAAAAAACTTTTGTGGAAGGCGTAAAAGGCGATGCATTGGTGCGGCCGCCAAAAGGCTATCAAGAAACCAACCCTGCCATCACATTTTTAAAAATGAAAAGTTTTGTTGTTACCCATTCCTTTAGCGATGCAGCAGTGCAAAGCAAAACATTTGTAAAGGATGTGGCCAACACTTTTAAAACGATGAAGCCTTTTATCGATTTTTTAAATGCGGCTATGGACTAGAAGAAAGCTTCATGGGAAAAACAGCCGCAAGGGATAAGCATAATAACAGAAATTTCATGCTTATCCCTTGCGGCTTATTACTTGCAGCTATTTAAAAAAATGGCCAGAGATAAAAATCTCCGGCCTTGCTTACCTCTGAAACCACAAGAAAAAAAGGTATATATAATGTTGTTAGTGCTGTAGTACAGTTCTATTAAATAAAAATTCTTTGGTATAAATTAATTGGATAATAATCGGGCTTGCACAATACAATATACCCTTGAAAGCTTTAAATAAGATTGGAGAGGATTAATAACCTAGCAGGCTGTAAAAGTAACGATTTTTTTGTAGTTACATAATTTATTTTACGAATTTTTTGCAGCAGTTTTCAACTCTCTATCAGCCAGTTGGTACAATTGGCGCCTTTTGCGGTTATACCACCATTTTGGAGCAGTTTTTTTCATCAAAGTATCTATGTTGCGCATGCCAAAAAGCTTCCATAATCCGGTAAGCTTACCCCCTAAATCACTCTGTAAAGCCCTCAAACTCATAGCAAAACCTCCTTCCAGGTATTCCATATGGTGCCAGTAACCGGCTGGCATAAATAAGGTATCGCCATGCTCCAAAATTACTTCGTATCCCTGAGCCAATTTTACTGCCGGAAAGTTTTCATAGTCAAAATCTTGCCCATAATTGGCAAAATTGGCCAGGCTTAACACCTCCCAGGGCTTGCGGTATAGCTTATATTGCTCTTCGTATGGAAACAATAATACTTTTTTGCGGCCAATAAACTGGGTATGCAAGATATGGCTCATATCTATATCAAAATGTATATGTGTAACCGAGCCCTCGCCACCTACAAAAAGCATGGGATATTTTTTTACAAAGCCTTTCATCAGATTTTCGGGCCAGGTAAAATCTTTAACTATCTGCGGTGCATGCTGAAAAATATTGAACAGGAAAATACGCAGGTTGAGCGGCCCCTGCTTTACTTTTTTAAGATAATCGCCAAATTTCATATAAGCATCTGCCGTATTGATTGGCGTGTAAGCATCGCTTTTTATGTTGTTATATACACCCACTTCCTTATCGCCTACCATATCAATAAAATAATCCCAACTCCATTTTTTATAGGCTGGCCAGTCTTTTGCAAGATTTTTTATAACTACCGGCTTCAGGGTATTATAATACTTGTTCTTAAAATCTTCGGGTGATATGGTATCAACCGTATCTACAGCTTTTAATTGCATGGATGAAATTTTTTGCATGGCAAAATTAGCAATTTATAATTGCAGAAAAATCATAAAAAATAAAATACAAAAACTAATAAGCGTTAGTTTTGTAAAAAAGAGCAATGGCTAAAATAAAGCCTGGTAAAAATAACAGCAAAAAAGATATTATTATCAATAATGCATGCACTTTGTTTAGAACGAAGGGGTTTAACGCAACTTCCATGAGGGAATTAGCCGATGCCGTTGGTGTGGAAGCGCCAAGTTTATATAATCATATTGGAAGCAAGAGTGAATTATTACAAACTATTTGCTTTAAAGTAGCAAATGAATTTACTATACATATTACTGAAATTGAAAATAAGGAAATTGCCATCATCAGTAAAATAGAACTCGTGATAAGGTTTCATATTAATATGATGCTGGATGAATTTGATGCCGTATTTGTTGCCAACCACGAGTGGAAGCATTTGCAGGAGCCCTTTCTCAGTAATTTTTTAAACCAGCGCCGCAGTTACGAAAAACGTTTGGTGGCTTTGTTGGAAAATGGTATCAAGAAAAAAGAATTAAAAAATATAAACCCATATGTAGCGGTCCTTACTTTATTATCTGCGGTGCGTGGCTTGGAATTTTGGCAGCGGCATAAAAAGAATATCAGCATTAAAGTGTTGGAAGATGATATGGTGACACACTTATTAAAGGGTATTGTTAAATAATTATGGCAGCACATTTTCATACATTAAAAATCAAGGCGGTAAAAAAAGAAACGGCAGATTGTGTTTCTATTGCATTTGATATTCCTGATGCATTAAAAAACACATTTGCATTTGAACAAGGTCAAAACATCACCATTAAAAAAGATTTTGATGGTGTAGAGATACGCCGCTCCTATTCCATTTGTACTGCACCATTTGAAAACGAATTAAAAGTAGCAGTAAAGAAAGTAAATGGCGGAAAATTCAGTTGCTATGCCAATGATATTTTAAAAGCCGGTGATGAAATAGAAGTGATGCCGCCGACAGGAAAATTCAATACCAAACTACTAACAGAGAACCGAAAAGAATACCTGGCTTTTGCCGCAGGCAGCGGCATTACGCCTGTGCTTTCCATTATTAAAACAACATTGCAAACCGAGCCACTAAGCAATTTCACTTTAGTATTTGGTAACCGCAGCCGCTCTTCCATTATTTTTTTTGAAGAACTGGAAGGCTTGAAAAATAAATACCTGCAGCGATTTAATTTCATCAATATTTTAAGCCGGGAAAGAACAGATGCCCCAATCAATTACGGCAGGATTGACCAGCAAAAGTTAACAGACTTAAATAAATTGATCAATTACAATACTGTTGATGAGTTTTTTATTTGCGGTCCTGAAGAAATGATCTTTGCTGTAAAGGATTTTTTATTGCAGCAAAATATCGATAAAAAGAAAATTCACTTTGAATTATTTGTAACACCGGGTGGAAAGGTAAATACAGTAAAAAAAGTAGAGAGCACAAAGAGCGAAGATAAAGGGCCAATAAGCAAGATAACGGTTAAGCTTGATGGCCGAAGTTTTGATTTTGATTTGGGCTTTAACAGCGAAACCATTTTAGATGCGGCTTTACAACAAGGAGCCGACTTGCCCTTTGCCTGCAAAGGCGGCGTATGCTGTACCTGCAAAGCAAAACTTTTACAAGGCAACGTGGCCATGGAAGTCAACTGGGGACTGGAACAGGAAGAAGTAGAACAAGGTTTTATTCTTACCTGCCAATCTCATCCGCTAACTGAAAAAGTAGTAGTTGATTTCGATATAAAATAAAACCCCCAGTAATTATTTTTTTCTTGCCTTAAGTGCATAAGAAACAGAAACCAAAAAACTCCTGCTTTTAATATACGATCCGTTAGTGATTCTGTCTTTTGGTATAAGGTTGGCTGTGCCAATATTATATTGTGTACCAAAATTAAGCCTGGCTAATTTTATAGCCGATTTTAAAGTGATTCCTGCATCAATTGATTTTCTGTTATCTGAAGCTCCGTTTCCAAAACTAATTTTTTGATACGAATCAATTGAAGTCAGCTGAAATTTACCATTAACCGCATAGCCCACATAAGGGCCAACGCCAACAACAAAAGCAACGTCATCTGCCCGTGACCCTATATCTCCAAATACCAAACATATGGGCAACGTAAAGTTGATATAATTCACTTTTACCTTACCGCCGTTTGCATTTTCGTATGCTGTATTTAGATAAGATAGCACAGGGTTTAAAGCTATATTAAAATCATCATGCTTTGTAAGGGGCGCATAAGTTTCCAGGCCGATACCAAAAGCAAAACTTAACGAGCCTTTGGAAGTATTGCTTTTTATATTGCTTATGCCAAGGTCGGCCTTAATATAAACAGGATTTTTTTGTGCCCATAAAATGCTGGCGCTGCAAACAAATGCAATTAGTAGTATCAATCTCATACAATAAAGTTTTTGTAAACATACTGCTGCTATTATTTTATTAAGTACCCAATAAAGGGTATTTTGTGCATATTCCATTTTTGTTAAATAATTGCAGGTACTTTGCATCTTGTATAAATAGAATCTCCTTAAATTTTTAACTAACAACTGTTAGTTTTTTGTATTAATTTTACACCATAAATTCTCCGTTATGGCAGTACAGGACTTTGAAATAATATTCCAGGATAAGGTTGATAAAGAAATTAAGATTGAACCTAAAGACTGGATGCCCGATGCTTACCGCAAAACCAATGTGCGGCAAATAAGCCAGCATGCACATAGCGAAATTGTGGGTATGCTACCCGAAGGCAACTGGATTTCGAGGGCGCCGTCTTTAAAAAGAAAAGCCATCTTAATTGCAAAAGTGCAGGATGAAGCAGGGCATGGTTTATACTTATACAGCGCGGCAGAAACTTTAGGTACTTCACGAGATGAAATGATTGCCGACCTGCATAGCGGCAAAGCAAAATATTCTTCTATTTTTAATTATCCCACATTAACCTGGGCCGATATGGGTGCAGTAGGTTGGTTGGTAGACGGTGCAGCAATATTAAACCAGGTAATGTTGTGCCGTACAAGTTATGGCCCTTATGCAAGGGCAATGGTGCGTATTTGTAAAGAAGAAAGTTTTCACCAGCGCCAGGGTTTTGAATCGTTATTGGTTTTATCTAAAGGAACAGATGAACAAAAAGAAATGTGCCAGGATGCTATAAATCGTTGGTGGTGGCCATCGCTGATGATGTTTGGGCCAAAGGATAGCGAAAGCACCAATAGCGACCAAAGCATGAAATGGAAAATAAAAAGAAAAACCAATGATGAATTGCGACAACAATTTGTGGATATGGCTGCAGAACAGATAAAAGTGTTGGGCATGGCATTGCCGGATGAAAAACTACAATGGAACGAACAAAGAAAACATTACGACTTTGGCGAAATAAACTGGGATGAATTTTGGGCTGTGGTAAAAGGCAACGGCCCTTGCAATAAACAAAGATTAGAAGCCAGAAAAAAAGCACATGAAGAAGGTGAATGGGTAAGAGAAGCTGCGAAAGTTTATGCAGAGAAAAAGGTAAATCGCCTGAAAGAAAAAGCTGCCTAAAATTATTGATTAATAATTATTGATTATGAAAATAGAAATAAGAAAAAATTATTACGGAGATATACCTGAAGAAAATGCAGGAGGCGCCGTAGAGAAAAAAGTTGAAACAAAAAATAACTGGCCACTTTGGGAAGTTTTCATTCGCAGCAAACAAGGCCTCGATCATAAACATGTTGGCAGTTTACACGCCACCGACGCCGCAATGGCAATTGAGAATGCAAGAGATGTTTATACCAGAAGGCAGGAAGGCGTGAGTATTTGGGTCGTGGAAAGTAAATTTATTACCGCATCAAACCCTGATGAAGCCGGTGAATTATACGAACCTGCAGTTGACAAAGTGTACAGGCATCCTACATTTTATGATTTGCCCGATGAAGTAGGGCATATGTAGATTTAGTTAATATTGAATAATTAAAAATGAATACCTATTTAATCGACTATACATTGCATTTAGCAGATACCACTTTAATTCTTGCACAAAGAAATGCGGAATGGTGTGGGCATGGGCCAATATTGGAACAGGATATTGCTATCACTAATATTTCATTGGATTTATTGGGGCAATCAAGAAATTTTTATCAATATGCTGCAACCCTAATTAACCGATTAACCAATAAACCAGCTAACGAAATAGCAACAGAAGATTCGTTGGCTTACTTAAGAAAAGAAAGGGAATTTAAAAATTTATTATTGGTAGAACAGCCCAATGGCGATTGGGGTCAAACTATTCTCAAGCAATTTTTATTCAGCCAATATCAATTCCTTTTATTTGAAAAATTACAGCATAGTAAAGATGAACAGTTGGCAGCCATTGCAACAAAGGCATTAAAAGAAATAACCTATCACGTACGCTGGAGCAGCGAATGGGTGATTCGCCTGGGCGATGGCACAGCAGAAAGCAAAGCAAGAATGTTGAAAGCCATTGATGAATTGTGGCGATACACTGGAGAAATGTTTGTGTCGGCAAGGTATGAAGTACAATTTGCAACAGCTGGAATTGGTTTTGATTGTGTTTTATTAAAAGATGCATGGCTTCAAAAAGTAACAGCCGTTTTTGATGAAGCGACATTGCCTTTGCCAGAAAAAGTTTTTATGCAAACTGGTGGTAAAGATGGCGTGCATACTGAGCAGTTAGGTTATATTTTAACGGAGTTGCAATATTTGCAGCGAACTTATCCAGGCGCAGCATGGTAATTAATTATGAAATCACTTAAACAAATAGCGCTTACAATATTTGCAGTTGCATTTGTTTTCATCATTCCGCAATCTGGTATTGTAAATAAACTGGTACAGTTGCCATTTGCATACTGTATACCAGTTTTGCTTTTTATCTGGTTGTTTTTAAAATTGTATAAAGAGAACTTTGCCAGCCTTGGTTTTAGTTTTAAAAGATTTGAAATAAGAGCTGTTGTTATTGGCACACTCACAGCAATATTGCTCTTTACTTTTTTAAATTACGTTTTCTTTCCGTTGTTAAACCATATTGTTGCACTACCGCATCCCAACCTAAAAGATTTTGATAACATAAGGCATAACACCGCCAATTACATTTTCGTTTTACTTATGGGCTGGATTGTTGGTGGCATTTATGAAGAAATTGTTTTTCACGGTTTTATTTTTACAAGGCTGGAAAAATTATTTGGTGGTAAGAATGCCGTTGTAATAAGTTTTTGGATCACCAATATCATCTTTGGCTTGTATCATATACAGTTAGGTGCCGAAGGGATAATCAATGCCTTTTTAGCAGGGCTCGTTTATCATGCACTAATGCTGCGTTACAAAAGAAATATATGGTATGCCGTTATTTGTCATGCTGTTTTTGACACCATCGCTTTAACATTCATCTATCTTGGAATCTGGTAAACAAAAAATATTATCCATCCTGCAAAATGTTTGCGACCCCGAAGTACCTGTACTTTCTATTTTAGATTTAGGTATTGTAAGAGATATAAAAATGAATAACGATGAAGTTGAAATCATCATTACACCAACTTACACCGGTTGCCCTGCAATGGATATGATTGCGATGAACATTCGTATGGCGTTGATTGAAAACAGTTATGCCAAAATAAAAATCACGTCAATACTTTCTCCTGCGTGGACAACCGATTGGATGAGTGAAGCAGGAAAGCAAAAATTAAAAGCTTATGGTATTGCTGCCCCAAATGGACCGGCACGCTACCAGCGGTCTGGATTGTTTGGTGAAGAAGAAAAAATAGAATGTCCGCAATGCAATTCAACCAACACTAAATTGATAAGCCAGTTTGGAAGTACGGCATGCAAAGCATTATATCAATGCAATGATTGCAAAGAGCCTTTCGATTATTTTAAGTGTCATTAAAAAGCGTATAAGTTTTTATAAAGATTGTTTACATTTATAGCTATGGATCATCTATCTCTTTATTTCGAAGAAGCCGCACAGGTATCCGCAGCATTCATCATAGGTGCCATTATTGGCCTGGAAAGAGAATTCCGCAGCAAGCCTGCAGGTTTCAGGACCATGATTATCATTTGTGTTGGTTCCTGCCTCTATACCATTCTTTCAAAAGAAAGCGTTAGCACCGATAGGATTGCCAGCAATATTGTAACGGGTATTGGCTTTATAGGTGCAGGTGTAATTTTTAAAGAAGGCATCACCGTTAATGGTTTAACTACAGCTGCATTGATATGGGTAACCGCTGCTTTGGGCATGGCTATCGGTTATCACAATTATCCCATTGCTGTTGTTGTAACCGGTATGGTGGTGATCGCATTGTTTGTGTTAGAACCTGTGCAGCGTTTCATCAATAAATTTCACCGTGTAAAAGATTACCGCATAACAACGGTTGGCATCGGTAATAATTTTAAAGTAGAGTTGGATGCTTTCTTTGCATCCAATGATATGAGTTTTCGCTGCATGAAAACCATCAAGGAAAATCATGATGCGATTTATATGTACAGGATAAGTTCTCCCGACAGAAATTATGATGCCGTAAATCTTTTCTTATTAAAACATAAAGAAGTAAAAAGTTTTGAAGTTTAACCGATCACAAAATAAAAATTATGTCTTCTATCTTATTCGAAATAAAAAATGCGATTGCTTACATCACATTGAACAGGCCTGAAAAATTCAATTCTTTTAATAGGGAAATGGCTTTGAGCCTGCAAGCTTATTTGGATGAATGTGCAAGCGTACCAGATATACGTTGTGTGTACATTAGCGGTGCTGGTAAAGCATTTTGTGCCGGGCAAGATATCAGTGAACTGGTTGGCGAAAATAAAATTGAACTGAGACAAATATTAGGAGAACATTATAACCCTATTGTAAAAAGAATAAGAAATTTGCCCAAGCCTGTTGTTGCTGCAATAAATGGCGTTGCTGCAGGCGCAGGCGCTAATATCGCTTTATGTTGCGATGTAGTTGTAGGGGCAGAAAGCGCCGCTTTCATTCAGGCATTCAGCAAGATTGGCCTTATACCAGATAGCGGTGGTACCTTTACGTTACCCCGATTGATTGGCTGGCAAAAAGCAAGCGCATTAATGATGACAGGGGATAAAATAAGTGCAACCGATGCAGAAAAAATGGGAATGATTTATAAAGTTTTTTCCAATGAAACATTTGAACAAGAGAGTAAAAAGATTGCCATTACACTTTCACAAATGCCTACCAAAGGTTTGGCTTATACCAAACATGCACTCAACCATTCTTTTCATAATAATTGGGAAGAACAATTAATGCTGGAAGATGAATACCAACAAAAAGCAGCATTAACTACTGACTATACCGAAGGCATCAATTCTTTTTTAGAAAAAAGAGCTCCCACATTTAAAGGCGAATAAATATGACTACTCCACAACAAGTTGTTGATCACATGATACAGCATGATCTGTTTTCTAAATGGTTGGGCATTGAAGTAATTGAAGTAAAAGAAGGCTACAGCAAAATACAAATGACAGTTCGCAAAGAAATGATCAACGGCTTTGGTATTGTGCATGGTGGCATTGCATTTTCATTGGGTGATAGTGCTTTTGCATTTGCCTGCAACAACCGCAATATGTTATCTGTTGCACTGGATACTTCCATCAACTTTATAAAACCAGTGCATGTTGGTGATGTGTTAACTGCCGAAGCGAAGGAATTGCATAATGGAAAATCAACAGGTTTATATCATATTACTATCACTAATCAAAAAGAACATGTTGTGGCTATGTTCAAAGGTACTTGCTACCGCACAGGAAAAAATCTTGTCTAATAAATTTGTGCTTGCATTTGACAAATAGATTTTCTAATTTTCATACGTTAACCATTTTACCTATCCCAATTACACGTTATGAAAAAGATATCTTACTGGGCAAGTTCCCACGTTAAAGCTGCAATATTTTTCATCGTTTGTATAAAAATTCTGCTGATTGCATTGGCTTATTATACTGGCATAGCTTTGTACCAATTGCAAATTGCATTACCGGCTGGCATAATTTATACCATAGCTCTGTTAGCCTTGGCAATAATTGTAGTTGTTTATTCTTCCGGAAAAAAAATATTTTATATACGCCGGAAAACCTGCGATTTTATTTTACCACTGCTTTCATTTTTAGTAATTGCTACAATGGTTAATACTGCAGATAATGTTACTTATAATAACGAAGCTTTGGGCAGCACTATTATTAAAAAGCCAACGGCTGAAGAAATATTAGCATCGGGCAGAACAAGGTCATCTCTTTCACATAGAGAAAAGAAGATTTTAAAAAAAGAATTTCTTAACCAGCTTAAGGTGTTCACAGCTGCAAAAATGACCAATGATAAAGAAGCTGCCGGCAAATCATTAAAAATTTTACTGGCAATAATCGGTGCATTAGGATTGGCTTTTTTATTGGGCTGTTTAGTGTGTAGCCTGTCTTGCGGAGGGTCAGATGCTGCCGCAATTATAGTTGCTGTATTGGGACTGGCTGGTATTATTTGGGGTTCAATTGCTTTGATAAAAAGAATAAACCGTGGACCCAAAAAATCTAAAGGCAGTTAAAGAATAGTAACTTTGTTGCCTTATTTTTCATCTATGATTTATCAGTTCAAAAACTTCATTCCTGTAATACACCAATCATCATTCGTGCATCCGCAAGCTGCTGTAACAGGCAATGTCATCATCGGCAAAGATTGTTACATTGGCCCGGGTGCAGCATTGCGTGGCGATTGGGGACAAATAATAATTGAAGATGGTTGTAATGTACAGGAGAATTGTACGGTACACATGTTTCCTGGTGTTACAGTTTTATTAAAAGCCGGCGCACATATTGGGCATGGTGCAATTATTCATGGCGCTACCGTTGGAAAAAATTGCATGGTAGGTATGAATGCTGTGATAATGGATAACGTTATATTGGGCGATGAATGTATTGTTGGCGCTTTAAGTTTTATAAAGGCTGATGAAATATTTGAAAGCCGTAGTGTGATTGTAGGTAATCCAGCAAAAAAAATAAAGGATGTAAGTGATGAAATGATACAATGGAAAACCGAAGGCACAAAATTATACCGGCAATTGCCAAAAGATATGATGGCGCATTTTAAACCATGCGAACCATTAAGAGAAATTCCGCCACATCAAAATAGCCAGGCTTCCGGTTATAAAACTTGGAATGAAAGCAAATAATTATTCCGGTGCTGTCCAAACAATTCTTTCATTCTTTTTTTCTGTGTTAAAATCTGGCAGTTTCTTATCGCCTTTTCCTGTTATGCCGCCATCAGGGTGCCCCATTAATTTACCTGCACTATCATACAATTCATTAAAAAAATCGCAGCAGTGCATGCTCACATAATATACTTTCTTCCCCTTGTAATCATATTCTATTACTTTTCTTGGCTGTTCGCTTTTATCCATTTTTTTATAATCATCAATTCGTTTTTGTATAGCTGCCGGTAAAGTTTGTTTGGCTTCTACAATTGCAGTTGCTGGTTTCGCTTTGGTGGCCGCTGCCGGTTTTTTTACCTTCTTTTTTTTAATTGTTGTAGGCTTGGGTTGTGTTGTTTGCTTTTCTTCAAAAGAAGAACAGGCTGCAATAATAATCAATAAGAATAGTAATTTTTTCATGCCGGTGTTTATTTTGTATTTGCAAATGTAATACCAAAGTGATAGGCTGCTTCTATTAAATTTACAGCTTTTAAAAATGTCCAATGTGCGTATATCGAATATCCTTAAAAAATAACAACGTCCGATATTCGCCATTAATCTATTCGACATCAAACTCAGCGGTTTCTTCACCGGCCATAATTATGTTACCTTTGTACCAGAATGGAAAAATCAAATTTTGTAGATCAGATCAGAATATTTTGCCGCAGCGGCCACGGCGGCGCTGGCAGTAAGCACTTTATGCGCAATAAACTTACCGCAATGGGTGGCCCCGATGGCGGCGATGGCGGCCGTGGCGCTCACATTATCTTAAGGGGCAATAGCCAGTTATGGACCTTATTGCATTTGCGTTATTTTAAAAACGTATTGGCAGAAGATGGCGAAAACGGCAGCAAAAACAACAGCACCGGTAGTTTTGGTAAAGATATTTTTATTGAAGTGCCCCTGGGTACTATAGCAAGAGATGAAGAAACTGGCGAAGTAGTTGCAGAAATTTTAGAGAACGGGCAAGAGATCATTTTAATGAAAGGTGGCCGTGGCGGTTTGGGCAACGCTAATTTTGCAACACCAACCAACCAGGCGCCAGAATATGCGCAGCCAGGCGAAGATGGCCAGGAAGGTTGGAAAGTTTTGGAATTAAAAGTATTGGCCGATGTTGGTCTAGTAGGTTTCCCCAATGCAGGCAAATCAACTTTGCTAAGCAGCATTACTGCAGCCAAACCAAAAATTGCAGATTATGCTTTTACTACTTTAGTTCCTCAATTGGGTATGGTGGAATACCGTGATGGCAAAAGTTTTTGCATTGCTGATTTGCCTGGTATTATTGAAGGCGCTGCCGAAGGCAAAGGATTGGGCCATCGCTTTTTGCGCCATATAGAACGCAATTCTATTTTATTATTTTTAATTCCTGCCGATAGTGCCGACCATAAAAAAGAATTTGAAATTCTACATAAAGAACTGGAAGATTACAATCCGGATATGTTGCAAAAAGATTTTGTAATAGCTGTAAGTAAAAGCGATATGCTGGATGATGAATTAAAAGCTGCTATAGAAAAAGAATTGCCCAAAGACATTCCGCATGTATTTATTTCTTCTGTAACAGGGCTTGGTTTATCGCAGTTGAAAGATATGCTTTGGCAAACGTTAAATACCCCGGCGGTTCCAAAATAATTTCTGGTTAGCGTTGCCAATTTTTAAAAGGTTGGCAACGCTTTTCAACAATAACTCCTGTTACCACTTTATGGTATTGCACAGCAGCATTTGTTTGGTTATCTTAACCACTTAAACGGTAATGCTATGTCTAAGCTACTCCACCAGGTTTGGAATTTATTAAACCCCATATTGATCTTTTTTAAATTTTTATGGCGGTACTTAAGAAACCCATTGAAAATTTTTACTGCCTTTTTAAGAATCACCTGGTTTTTATTTCCGGCTGTAATATTTGTTTTAGCTACATGGGCTTGCTTTTGGCAATTGTCGCAAGGCAGAGATGTGATGATTGATATGCTGGAGAAAAAAAATATGGGCGGCATTATTTTACTCGCTATTTTATTCTGGACATTGGTATCGTGGTATAGCAGCCGCATTTTGGTTTATCGCAAACCTGCGCTGTACATGGAAAATGAAACATTGGCATTTCACATGCCACGGTTAATTGGTTTTATAGGGTTCAGTATTTTATGGATTGCATTATTGCATTTACCAAAAGATGCGTACTTCCATTTTACATTGCTGCCCTATTGCAATTGGTTATTGTTGCTGTTTTCATTTGCGGCATACGTTTTTTTATATAAAAGATTTAAAAAGTTAAGAGAAGAAAGATTGAGGATAATAAAATTACAAGCCGATTCGCAACCACAATTACAGCAAAAAGAAAAAAGAGAGAAAGGACGCTTTAAAAAAGTTTATATTTTTATTGGTTGTTTAACAGCAGGCTTACTATTACTCAATAGTATATCGTTTTCAAAAACATTAATTAACGCATGGTTGTTACTCATCAGCATAATTATTTTACAAATACTTTTTTTATTTATAGTAATTATCCGCCGTGGCAGAATGCCGGTAAAAGATGTTGTAAAAGATACTTATGAAATGCCCCTGGATTATAAATCCATTGAGGAATGGCAAAACGCAGAACATAAACAAGGCAATGATTTTTCTATTGGCATTTGGGAAAAAATTTTATACAACGCCAATATCCCACAAAAAGAAAAATGGTTTTTTATTACATACAACCTTATAGCGGCTATTACTTTGGTTATTTATTTCGCTACAATAAGCAGTTACAAATTTTCTGTTTCATTAGGTAGTTTTTCAACTGTACTCATTTCATTTGGTGTGTTGGTGGGCTTTTTTAGTTTCATCACTTTTATTTCTGTAGTATCCAAAGTCAATTTTCACATGGCCATCTGGATACTCATCATCATCTTTGGAAAAATATTTGAACCACATTGGGCCAAATTAATTGATTACAAACAAGAGCAAGTGCAAGCTTTTGCAAGCCGCCCAACATTGTATACTTATTTTGATAGATGGGTAAGCAAACGCCAGGCAGAAATTGAATTAGATTCATCTTATCCAGTATTTTTAGTTTTGGCAGATGGCGGCGCTTCCCGTAGCGGCTACTGGACAGCGTCAGTACTTGGCAAATTAGAAGACACCACAAATGGTGAATTCTCTAAACATTTATTCTGTTTATCCGGCGCATCTGGCGGCAGCGTAGGCAATGGTACTTTTTTAGCATTGCTGAAAAATAGGGATGCATTGGCAGCAGCCCATCAAAGCTTTACGAAGGGCGCACAGCAATATTTGCAATCTGATTTTTTAACCTACACCGTTGCCCGAACTTTGGGCCCCGATTTTATAAGGCCAATCATTCCATTGCCATTCATCAACGACAGGGCTGCTGCGCTGGAAGATGCTATGCAACAGGGCCAACATTCTTTTTTACAGGGAAAATTCAATACACCTGTTTCTGATTTAATCCCATTTACTTCCGGTAATGAAAACCTGCCCATGATTTGCATCAACACTACCCGTATGCAAGATGGAAGGCCATCGGTAATAAGCACCATTAAATTAGACAGTGGTTCTTTCAATAAACGCAGGGATATTTTATCAACGATTGATACCGGTAAAGACATGAAGCTTAGCACGGCAGTTGTAATGGGTGCAAGGTTTCCGTACTTAAGCCCTGCAGGCCGCATCAACAACAGTTATTATGTAGATGGTGGTTATTTCGATAATTCAGGCGCCGGTATTGTAAATGAAATGCTGGTGGCCATTAACCATTACATTACAGCAAGTGCAGCAACAAGGCCATGGTTGTCCAAACTAAAATTTTATGTTATCCATGCGCAAAACGGCTGGAGCGGTGGTGATAATGTAAGCAAGATTCATCCCATAATAAATGATTTGGCGGCTCCGGTGCTTACTTTAATTGGCGCTTATGGAACACAAACTTCGGTTAACGACTGGCGGCTTATAAAGTACATGGAAGATGTTTATCAAAAAAAAGATACCGGTTACATTCCCGTAAATTTATACAGCCGCTTAAACGACAGCACAAAAATGACAGAAGAATTTCCAATGAACTGGGTGATCTCAAACTATTATATAAAAAAGATGGACACGCAATTAACCAATGTAGATATGCAAAAGTTGGTGGGCTGGTTGCGCAGAAGAATGGCGTGGTGATATTTTATGCAAGTGTTGCCAACTTTTGAAAGGTTGGCAACACTATACTGCGAACGCAATTTTTATCCCGGCGTTAGTTATCTTTATAAAAAAAACTTGTCTGTAATCTTTAAATACATCAAAGAGTTTTATCAAAAAGAATTCAATCCGTATTATTTTTTATTAATACTGATTTTACTCGGCACAATCATCTATTTAAATTACTGGCATTTTTTAGAGCGTCGTTACGCCGCAGGCGGCAAAACAAAATGGAGCAATTTTTCAGGCTACTATCTTTTATACTTTATTCCTTTTGCTTCAGCATTTTTATTGCAATTATTATTTTTTAAAGATTGCCATTATTATAAAAATTATTGGTTCTGGATAATTTTAGTAATGGCACCTGCATTCTTTTCTTTTCGTGTAAATTTTGATTTTCAACAAATCATCATCAATAAAATATGGAGTGGCGATGAAATGCAATTTTGGTTACGTTGTATCAATTGGGTGGTCAGGGTTTTTGTTGTGCTTATTCCCGTTTGTATCATCTGGCTTGTAAAAGATAAAAGCAATCAGCCATTTTATGGTTTTAAGGCATTGGATAATGTAAAGCCTTATCTTATCATGCTGTTGATCATGGTACCATTGTTGGCATTGGCAAGTACGCAAAAAGATTTTTTAAGCATGTACCCCAAAGCAAAATTTTTAACGCACTTGCAAATGGGTCATCAAAAATGGCGGTATATAGTGTACGAAGTATGTTATGGTTTCGATTTTGTAAGCATCGAATTTTTCTTTCGGGGGTTTTTAATTTTATCGCTGGCAAAAATTTGCGGGCAACATTGCATCATACCCATCGCCTGTTTTTATTGCAGTATTCATTTGGGCAAACCCATGGCCGAAGCCATCAGTAGTTTTTGGGGTGGCCTCCTTTTAGGCATTGTAAGTTTTAATACAGGTAGCGTTTGGGGCGGCCTGATAGTACACCTTGGCATTGCATGGCTAATGGAAGTTGGCGGCTGGATGGGTACATTATTTAGTGTATCCCGCACATAACGCAGATATCGCAGAAATTTTTGTATTGTTCTGTGATAATCAGTGTAATCCCGCCTGAAACGGACTGGCACGTGTGGCAAAACCTATCTTTGTTCTGAGACTTCTGTGATATCTGCGGGCTTATTGCTTTGCAGCCGCCAAAATAAAAGCTATCTTTAGCATTATCAAAAATTCTTAAAGCACAACCTTACCAAAGCTGGATGAAAACTTTTTTCACCATATTGTTATCATTTGCTTTAACCATTCTTCTCTGCTCCTGCCCTTACAGTTCGCAATACAAATTAGACGAAACACCCAATATTTACGTAGAAGATAAGCTGTTGGGTAGCTGGGCCTGCTTTGTAAAAAAACAATCCACAGGCAAAGATGATCCTGTAAAAATGATACTCAGCAAAAAAACAGATACCGAATACAACATCGCCTTCACCGGGCGCATAGACGAACTTAAAATGTTTAGGGTAATGAATAATGACTCCATCAGTGGCTGGGCCTTTATGAGCACTGCTGCAGGTAAACAATTTTTAAACATAAGCATCAAAGGCAATTATTATTTGGTTGAGTTAAAATTAAAATCCGACGGCACGCTCTCTCTTTTACCATTGGTTGAACATTTTACCAATAAGATGATAAAGAATGATGCCCAGTTAAGAGAATGCCTGGAGTTTCATTACAAGACCCGTGTACGCCCTTTATACGATGATGAATTTTGCCTATGGGATATGGTAAAAGTGAATTAAATTTTGGTGAACCGGCCTTTTGAATTTCTATGTTGCTTCATTGGCAGCTTGCCCTCAACGAGTTGGTGGGTCGCATTCTTGTAGAACATATCTTTACTGACCATTAATTGTGTTTTGCAAATTTAATTTGCAGTATATTTTAATTCTTCCATAACTAATTACCGCTTTTCCAAAAAAAGAGTCAAGTTTTAAAAACTTGAGTTCTTTTATCGAGATTCTGTTGCAATTGAAATAGTTGTAAATTGCCCTGTTAAATCACGATTGTATGCCACAAACAAAAATTGCCGGTATCGGCTATTACGTTCCCAAAAACGTTTTTACCAATAATGACCTCACCAAATTTATGGACACCAGTGATGAATGGATACAGGAACGTACGGGTATACAGGAACGCCGCTATGCACACCGCACCGAAGAAACAACAACAACAATGGGTGTAGAAGCTGCAACAATTGCTATTCAAAGAGCCGGCATTACCCCGCAAGATATCGACTTCATCATTTTTGCAACACTAAGCCCTGATTATTATTTTCCTGGCTGCGGCGTTTTATTACAACGTGCTATGAAGATGAAAGAAATTGGTGCTTTGGATATCCGCAATCAATGCAGTGGATTTGTATATGCTATTTCTGTTGCCGACCAGTTTATTAAAACCGGTATGTACAAAAATATTTTAGTGGTGGGCAGCGAAAAACATTCCTTTGGTTTAGATTTTAGTACCCGTGGCAGAAATATTTCTGTAATATTTGGCGATGGTGCAGGTGCAGTTGTATTGCAACCCTCAACAAAAGAAGGACAGGGGATTTTAAGTACTCATCTGCATAGTGATGGACAAAGCGCTGAAATTTTAGCCATGTTTAACCCAGGTACTCACGCCAATCACTGGACGCAAAATAAATTGGCCAATTTTGATGATGCAGAGATGGGTCAAATGTTTATGAGCCATGATATGATTGATCAAGCACAAAATTTTCCCAACATGGACGGACCTTCGGTTTTTAAAAAAGCCATCGTAAAATTTCCGGAAGTAATTATGGAAGCGCTTGCTGCCAACGGATTAAAACCAGAGGATATTAATTTACTGATACCACACCAGGCCAACTTACGCATTGCACAATTTGTACAGCAAAAATTACAATTGAGCGATGGGCAGGTGTACAACAATATTCAAAAATATGGTAACACAACCGCGGCTTCTGTGCCCATTGCTTTATGCGAAGCATGGGAAATGGGTAAAATAAAAGATGGTGACCTGGTTTGTTTAGCTGCTTTTGGCAGTGGGTTCACGTGGGCCAGTGCGTTGTTGCGTTGGTAACTGGTCCTCGTCTCCGGCGAGGATGAGAAAATATTTAAAATATAAATCCTTTCCTGCAACTTTGCAGTTATGCAACGCCGTTTTATCTATTTTATAAATCCCATTTCTGGTACCAAAGGAAAAGTATTGCTTTTAGATACGATTAAAAAACGTACTACTGAAAAAAATATCCCTTTCGAAATTCTGCATACCAATGCAGCAGGCGATTATAATTTCCTGCACCAAAAAATTGCCGCAGAAAAAATTACAGATATTATTATTTGCGGGGGCGATGGTACGGTTAACCAAATTGCATTTGCATTGTTAGGCGCTGAAGTGAATGTTGGCATCATACCCATGGGCAGCGGAAATGGCTTGGCTTATGCGGCAAAAATTCCCAAACAAATCAATAAGGCCCTGGATATAGTTTTTGATGGCAATGCAATTGCTATTGACAGTTTTTACATCAATAAAAAATTCAGTTGTATGTTATGCGGACTTGGTTTTGATGCCCAAGTGGCGCATGATTTTGCACAGCAAAAAAAACGTGGGCTGGCAACTTATATAAAACAGTCTACCAAAAATTTTCTTAAAGCAAAAGCGCATCCTTTTACTTTATCCATTGATGAAGATACCCTTGTCACCGAAGCATTTTTTATCAGCATTGCCAATAGCAACCAGTTTGGCAATAATTTCACCATTGCTCCACAGGCTAGTTTGTACGATGGCTTACTGGATATTGTAATTGTAAATAAGATGAGCAAACTGCGTATGCTTTGGAATGTTTTTAAGCAAATACGCAAAGGGCAGGTAAGGCCTTATGAAGATAAAAAATATCATCGCACCGATATTGGTTATTTTCAAACAAAAAAGATTACCATACAAAATTCAAAGTTGGCCCCACTGCATATTGATGGCGACCCTGCATTAACTGCTGCAAGTTTTGAAATAGAAATTATTGAAAAAGCATTCAGGTTATTGATGCCGAAAAAAAATTAACTTATTTAAGTAACGACATAATCTGCTTTACCGCCACCTGGTTATCACTATTATAAAACGAAGCAATTACACTTACTTTTTCTCTTGCTGTTAAATGAAAATTAAGTGCAGCACCCGGCTCTCCTGTTTCAGGAATATACATCATGGTAACACGGTGCAAAATTGAATCCAGCCCATCATGCATATAACTGTATTCATCATTTTCTGCATAGTCTTGTAATTTATACCAGTTGTTTTGCAGCATAGTGGCAGGTTTAACCAGCACATCGGTAATATCTTTACTTACAAACGGGTTACGCCAATTGTCTTTTGAACGGTCACGCAATTGCAGAATAATTACACCGCCGGTATTTTTTTGTATCCAATCCTTAAAATTTTCAATAAAACGTAAAGTAGTTTCCTGGCCAAAATTATCTTTTAACCCTGCATCCATCACATCAATAACAGGATTGGTGGGCAACCACACATTGGGTAACACATAAGGAAAAGTAGCATTCATCCTAAGTACCGTAAGCAACCGTACATTCTGCGGATCTTGCTTTGCAAACAGTGCATTAAAATCAATAGCATCCGGGCTTGCAGTTGTATCAGCTGCATATAACAATGGCTTCATCATAAAACTCAATGGTTGCGAAGCAATCATCATCTTTCGGCCATCACGGGAAACGGTGCTGTTGTAAATTATCAAAGGAACTTTTGCCGCCTTTTCATCTGCAGTAAGGTCTTTTATCTGTGTGTTTAATAAACCGTAAGTGTTGGCATTTAATTTTTGTTCAAATGCATAGCCCCTGTCTTTAACATATTTATAATCTCCTACAGAAAACTTTTGTGCAGGAGAAAAAATATCCCTCGCTATCATGGAAGAAAAAACGGGGTTCAATAAATCTTCTGCAATATTATTGGTAAGATTGGAATGGTGCAGGTTTATTTGGGGAACAGCTGTTAAATTAGACCGGTATAACTCACGGTAATAGGTAGCTGCCAGCATACCGCCGCTGGCGCCACTCATAAGCATAGTATGTTGCATTAATTTACCATGGGTAATACTATCCAGTTGCTGCAAGGTATTCATTACAAAAGTTGCGCTGCGCAATCCGCCTCCGCTCACATTTATGAATACCATCACAGGTTTTTCTTCGCCTTGTTTCTTTTTCCAGTTTTCTAAAATAGAAATCATATTGGCTTTATCTGCTGCAACTTTATCAGCTGTACACAATTGTAATAAGGCCCCTTTATCATAGTTAGGCCGTTCATCTTTATTGGTATAATTTAAGCCGTAAGCTTTATTACGGGGATCAATGATGTCATTCTCGTACAAAATATTTACAAAGAAAATAAGTGCGATTATAAAAGGCAAACTCCAGCTTTGCAAAAAATAGGTAAGTGCACCTATAACTGCCGTCATCACTGCAAAAAAAATAAATATACTTGCAGCCGCCGGCACCTGAAAGACCGTATCATCTAAAAAAAATCCTATGCCTATCAAAAAAACAAATGCCAGTACAATACTCAGTATCGCCGAAAAATGATGGCGCTTGAATATCATGTCCAAAAAATTTTGACTGTAGTGTGATACATTTCTTGCTTTTACCAAGCGAAAATTGGTACTGAAAAAATAACTCACCTGCATACCAAAACCATCGGGCTGTGTATTTTTTGAGGGGTGATAAGATTCCTTAAACATTTTTGGATTACCTACAATCGGAGCAATGGTTTTTAATATCGTTCTTTCGGCGCCAAAAAAATAAGCAAATGAACAAAACAATAACAGAATGAAACCACCGATCATGCCAGTAATTACAATCAATATCTGCGTACCCGTCATCAATTCTTTGTGTTGATTAAAAGGCACCATTCTTATAAAATAAAAAATGATAAAAAGCAATGGCAGTATGGCATTATTGATGCAATATTTTAAAAATGGTTTTGAAGTTGTAGCTAAAAATTTGCATCGTTTGCTATGTAAAATAAAAGTAGTTACATTCCAGCTCATCATAAACATACCCATGGCAATACCGGTAATAGCGGCGCCCAAAGCATTCACATTGCCCAAATATTCCGGCGCAAAAAACAAGGCATCGGCACCAAAAGTTTTCATGAAGCCGCTATTGATAGTGCTTGCCAGTAAATACCAAAACACTAATAACACCTGGAACTTTCTAAAGTGAAGGATAAAAAGCTGTATGGGAAAAGAATAAAAAATGTCTTTCATCAACTGTTTCATATATGCGGCTGTTACTTAAATGTACTACAAAAACTAACGCCGCTGCAACAGCTTTATTCTTTTATAGCGATAAAAAATATTTTTTAAGATGGTTTTAATCTATAACAATTTATCTGGTGTAATAGGCAAATTGCGTATCCTCTTTCCTGTGGCATTAAATACAGCATTGGCAATAGCCGCAGCCGAACCTATCAATCCCACTTCGCCCAAACCTTTAGAGCCCATCGCATTTAAATAAGGGTCGGGTTTATTGATAAATGTTACATCAATATCCGGCACATCGGCATTAACAGGAATATGATAGCCTGCAAAATCATTGGCAATTATTCTGCCATACCGGTTATCAATTTGTTGTTCTTCCATCAATGCCATACCAATGCCCCAAACAACAGCGCCCTTTATTTGACTGGTTGCAGGTTTTTGGCTCACAATTTTTCCAGCATCAACACAACTTACAAATCGCTTTACACCAACAACGCCTGTGTAGGCATGCACATGCACTTCTGCAAAATGCACGGCAAAAGAATTGAACGCATATTTTTTTCCATCTTCACCGGTAGTGGATTTTGTATAATCAATATCGTTGAGCTTGCTGTTGTTCAACACTTCTTCATAGCTGACGCTTACAGTAGTATTATTTTTCAATACCAATTTTCCATTGGTAAAATCAATATCTGTGTATGCTGTATTTTTAAAACTGCCATCCATTGCTGCAGCAAGACTGGCCAACTTTTCTTTTATGGCAACGCATACTGCATTTACTGCTGCACCAACAGAAGCAGTAGTTTCACTTCCGCCTTGCCCTGGCGCGTTGGGCAATGCCGAATTACCCAATTCAAATTTAATTTTTTCTTTTGGTACACCTAATACATTATGTGCAATAGCCACCATTGCAGTAGCAGTACCGGGGCCCATATCGCTTGTTGCGCTTTGCAATAATAAATTGCCTTTGTCATCCAGTTTGCCTCTTGCTGTTGCACCATCTCTATAGGCTGTCCATGTGCCTACGCCCATGCCCTGTCCAACCCACCAATCGTCTTGCTTTACCGTTCCGGGTTTTTGATTTCTTTTTTCCCATCCAAATTTTTTAGCGCCTGTTTCATAACATTCCTTTAAAAAATTACTCGACCATGGAAGGCCCGAGTCCATCGCTTTTTCAGCATAATTTTTTAAACGTAATGCCAACGGATCCATATTTAATTGATAGGCCAATTCATCCATTGCAGATTCTAATGCAAATGCCCCGGTAGCTTCTCCAGGTGCCCGCATCCAAATGGGCGTTGCTAAATTGAGTGGAACGGTTTTATATTTTGTACGCAGATTTTCAAAACTGTATAATGCTCTTGAAATGCCCGGAATCCCTTCGCTAAAATTTTCGTAGGTAGATGTGTTGCCTATTGCTTCGTGTACTACCCCTGTTATCTTACCATCTGCCGTTGCGCCCATGCTGATTTTTTGCCAGGCTTCTGGCCTATAGCCAACCATGGTAAACATTTGCGGCCTCGAAACCGCAACTTTTACAGGGCGGTTTAATTTTTTTGCAGCAATAATTGCCGCAATAGTATGCGGCCAAACCCTTAAACCACTACCAAAACCGCCGCCAATAAATTCGGCACGTACGTTTACATTTTCTTTTTTAAGGCTGAATGCATTGGCCAATATTTGTTGCACATCTTTTACAGCATGGTTTTTATCGTATACAATTAATTTATCATTGCCCTCCCACATTGCAATGGTGGCGTGCATTTCCATTGGGCTGTGCACTTCAATGGGTTGTGTATATGTTGCTTCTATTTTTACAGGCGCATTTTGCCAGGCATTGGCATCTCCTCTGGTGCTATCTTCTTTAAACGAAGTAGTTTTTTGTTTGTCCACCTGTGTTGCAAAATCGGTATCGTGTTCAGTTTTATTGTAAGTGATTTTCAACAATGCTGCAGCAGCCTGCGCTTGCTCTAAATGTTCGGCAATTACAATAGCAATTGGCTGGCCATTCGAAAAAATTTCATTGGTATGAAATATCCTTAATCCCAATTCAAACTCTTTGGCTTTCTTTTCGTCTTTTAAATTTTCAACCGGCACCACATTTTCATGGGTAATGATATCAATTACACCAGGTGCATTCTTCGCTGTTTTCATGTCAATAGATGCAATAGAACCCTTCGCAACAGTACTGCCCACCATTACACCATACACCAAGTTTTCAATTACATATTCAGCAGCATACTTTGCACTACCTGTAACTTTTTGTTTACCGTCAACCCTGTCATCGGGTGGTGTAAGTAAAGTGTCGTTATCAAAAAAACCCATTGGTAATAATTTATATGATGAATGATTTTATGCAATAGCATTTTTCAATGCCAGCTCCAAACCGTTTTGCAATAATTTTATTTTAAAGGCATTGTGCTGTAAAGGTTTTGCTCCTTTTATAGCAACAATAGCGGCCTGTTTAAATGCAGCTTCTTTTGCAGTTTTGCCAATTAAAAATTGTTCCGCTTCATACAAACGCCATGGTTTGTGTGCTACGCCACCTGCGGCAATTCTTGCAACTTTAATTTTTCCGTTTTCAATATCCAATGCTACTGCAACCGATACCAAGGCAAACGCATAAGAAACCCTGTCACGTATTTTTAAATAATGAAAATGGGTATTAAAATTATTTTTAGGAATTGTAATTTTTGTAATCAAACTTCCTTTTACTAGATTATTATCCCTGTCTGGTGTATTGCCAGGTAAACGATGGAAATCTGTAAAGGGAATACTGTTTTCTTTTCCATCTGCGGTTTGCACTACTACCCTTGCATCTAATGCCGCAAGGGCAATGCACATATCGCTTGGGTGTACGGCCACACAATTTTCTGAGGCGCCAAAAATTGCTGACATCCTGTTCAGTCCATCTTTTGCACTACAACCTGTACCTGGCTCCCTTTTGTTGCAAGGCATGGCCACATCATAAAAATAAGGACACCTTGTCCGTTGCAACATGTTGCCGCTAACGGTAGCCATATTTCTAATTTGCGCAGAAGCGCCTGCCAGCAGGGCTTTGGAAAGCAATGGATAATCTTTTTCCACATCTGCATGTTCTGCAACAAAACTATTCAACGCCAATGCGCCAATGGAAATACCTTTACTGTCACTTTTAATTTCTTTTAAAGTAAGTTGATTAATATCGACTATGTTGGCAGGCGTTGCAATTTCTTTCTTCATCAAATCGAGTAAATTGGTGCCGCCTGCAATGAACTGCGATGTTGCATTTGCTTTAAAGGCTGCATGTGCCCCTTTAATATCAGCAGGTTTTGAAAAAGTAAATGTCTTCATTTTGCAATCTCTTTTATAGCGTTAGCAATACCGTTATATGCACCGCAGCGGCAAAGGTTGCCGCTCATAAATTCTTTTATCTGTTCATCATTGGTGGCATGCCCTTCTGCTACGCAGGCTACTGCCGACATTATTTGCCCCGGCGTACAATAGCCACACTGAAAACCATCGCACTTAATAAATGCTTTTTGCATCGGGTGCAATTGATCTCCATTGGCAAGACCTTCAATGGTGGTTATCTTATTACCGTTTTGCATTACCGCAAGTGTAAGGCAGCTGTTTATTCTTTGCCCATTCACATGCACTGTACAAGCGCCGCATTGCCCATGGTCGCAACCTTTTTTTGTTCCGGTTAAATGCAGGTTTTCTCTCAGCAAATCGAGCAGTGTTGTTCTTGGGTCAACCTGTACATTTTTTTGTACGCCATTAATTTCTAGGGAAACAGGCATCAATTCCAACTGATAAGCATACTTTTCATCCAGCCTGTTTTTAGCAGCGGTATCAATTGTTGCAGGGATAATTGCAACGGCAGTAAGCGCCGCTGATTGCTTTAAAAAATTGCGCCGGGAACAATGGGGCAATTCTTTTTCATCGCTTTTTATCATAAGTAAACGTTTGAGAAACTAACATTAAAACTGCTTTCTCAAATATACTGAATTGAAGGGGGAATTAAAAGCGTTCTAAACTTAAAGAGATGAAATTTAACCCGAAAGTCGATAAGACTGAATATATAGAAGCAATAAAATTTTATAAGACGCCTTTCCGGCAAAAAATAATTATGCCCTTCTTGTTTGCAATAAAATACTTATCGTTTGCGTAATAGCAAAAGAAGCCAGTAACAAATGAATCGGTTGCGCAATAGCAGGCATATCGGCATACACCAGCACAATGCCTACAATCATACTCAACACAATTATTGAAGCAAGCGTAAATATCTTATTTTTTATAAGAGGAATATTTTTACAATGCCATGCCATATACAACCCACTTAGTAAAACCAACCATGAAAAACTGCGGTGAATTAAAAAAGCAATAGGAGAATCGGCAAGCCAGGTTTCCCTTTGCTCGTAGTGCAATGTTTTTGAAACATCATCTACATACATTCTTACCATAGTACCCAATATGCTTTGGCAAAGCAGTATTGCCAGAAATACGAATAGTATATTTCTTGTTTTATGATCAATTGTAATGGCAGATAATTTTGATTGCAAGGAAAGCAGCAACGCCAATTGAAGTTGTACCAGCAAAATTGCAAATAACAAATGCACCGATATGCTTACATGCGCCAAATTTAATTTTACCACAATAGCGCCAAATAAACCGGTAAGAATTACGGTGGCCAAAAAGGCAATTGCCAGTTTAAAGGCTTTGGCCAATTCTTTTCTTTTAAAAAATAACAGCAACACCTGTATAATTCCAAACATACCCAGCAAAGTACCCAGAAGGCGGTTGAAATATTCTATCCAGGTATGCAGTGCATTAAAAGTGTGGTCAATATCCTGTTTGTGTAAATACTTTTCAAAGTCTACAGGCAGTTCGCTTGCGTTGGTTGGTGGTATCCATTTGCCAAAACATTTTGGCCAATCAGGGCAACCCATGCCGCTTTGTGTGGTACGAACTACTCCTCCTGCAATTATTACAAGAAAACAAAGAACGAAAGTTGCTACAGCCCAGTTTTTAATTTGCTTCATAAACGCTGCAAATTTACAGCAGCAATATTGTTATCCACCATAAATATTTTATTTATTCTTTTGTAAGATATTTGTATCCTCATGTTGTTAGCCAATTACCAAACATTTTTTACAGAAGCCGGCCTGGACGAGGCCGGCCGTGGCTGCTATGCTGGGCCTGTATTTGCTGCGGCAGTTATATTACCGCAAGATTTTTTTCATCCTTTATTAAATGATAGTAAACAATTAAAAGAAAAGGAAAGGGATTTACTGCGCCCTATTATTGAAAAAGAAAGTATTGCTTTTGCTGTAGCATCAGTTGATAATACCGTAATTGACAGGATAAATATTTTGCAAGCCAGTTTCCGGGCCATGCACCTTTCTTTAAATCAATTATCGATAGTACCGGAACTGTTATTGATAGATGGCAACCGCTTTAAAAAGTACAAAAGGATTCCGCACCAATGCATTATAAAAGGCGATGGAAAATATGCTTCCATTGCAGCCGCAAGCATTTTAGCCAAAACCTACCGTGATGAATTTATGCAAACGGCGCATAATCATTTCCCTCATTATGGCTGGGATAAAAATAAAGGCTACGGCACCTCCATTCACCGCAAGGCCATTGAAGAACATGGCTTATGCAAATACCACCGCAAAAGCTTTAACATCCATGCTCAAAATGATGTGACAGAGCAGGAACTATTTTAAGCACAGAAATAAAATGTTCAACACTCAATGCGCAATGGAAACCCATTGTATAAAACTTTAGAGTTAGTGCTGAGTATTAAAAGAATAAAAGTGCTGCTTTTTATTGAACATTGAAAACTGAGTGTTGATTATTGAACATTTCTTTATTCCAGCAAAGCATGGTATCACAAAATTTATTTCCTCCCGTTAAACCATCCCCACTTTTTTCGGTCTATGTCTTTGTATTTATTCACCTTTATTAAAAAATTAAACACTTATTTATGAAAGCAACAGTATTTGTAGCCGCCATTGTATTGGGGTCTATATTAAACACCGCCAATGCACAATCCATTCACAAACATGCCAGGCACCAACAGCACCGTATAGCACAAGGTGTAAAAAGCAAAGAGTTAACCAAAGGCGAAACCAAAAAATTAGAACAAGGCGAAAAAGGCATTCACCAGGAAGTGAAAGTAGCAAAAGCCGATGGCAAAGTAACCCGTGCAGAAAGAAATCAGATTAAAAGAGATCAAAGAAAAGAAAGCCGCAGAATTTATCGTGCTAAACACAATAACAGAGTTAGGCATTAATTTTTAGTACCTCTGATTGTTAGATTTAAGATTTGCCCCAACACTACTGTTGGGGTTTTTTATTTTACCTCTTCTCCAAAATTTAAAATATAACCATTATTATCTTTTATAGCAAACTCTCTCATTTCATATTCAAAATTTTCGGGCTCGTAAAGCACTTCCACTTTATCTTTTATTTGTTCCCAAAGTACATTTACACCATCAACATAAATGTATAAACTGCCGGTCAATAAAATTTGCCCGTAGTTCGTTACTTCATTGGGCAAATGAAACATAATGTCGACGCCTTCCCTTGTCATCGTACACCACCTTGTTTCACCCTCTGGCCCAAATGTACCACAAAGTGTAAAGCCCAATATAGCAGTATAAAATGCAATTGTTGCCTGCAAATCGTTGGTCTCCATCATTGGAGTGAGGTTCCTGAATTTCATAAAAAATGTTTTGAGTTTACCCCTCCCATTCTCCCAAACCCTGCCTTGTAATTTCCCAGTTATCTGTCGTACAATCCACAATGGTAGATGGTATCATACTGCCAATGCCTCCATCAATCACAAAATCTACCAGGTGACCAAATTTTTCATATATCACTTCGGGGTCGGTGTATTCTTCCACCATCTCGCCAGGCAAAGAGGCGCTTAAAATGGGATTGCCAATAGCATCTAAAATAGACTGGCAGATCTTGTTATCGGGCACCCTCAAACCTATAGTACTTTTTTTGCTTTGCACAATTTTAGGCACTTGTTTACTGGCAGGCAAAATAAAAGTGTAAGGGCCGGGCAAATAATTTTTCAGCATTCTGTATAGCGGCGTATCAATGCTTTTGGTATAATCGCTCAGGTTGCTGAGGTCGCGGCAAATAAAACTCAGCTGCGCTTTTTGTGGGTCAACATTTTTTATTTTACAAATGCGTTCTACCGCTTTGTGTTGGGTGATATCACAGCCAAGGCCATAAATGGTATCGGTGGGGTAAATGATTACGCCACCATCTTTCAGGATTTCGGCAACCTGCTTTATCAGCCGTGGCTGTGGGTCGGTGGGATGAATTTGTAATAACATGATGCCCCTATCCCCTAAAGGGGGACAAGCCAAGATTGTGTTTTGTTTATAAATTTTGTTTTCAACAAAAATTCGTTTTTTGAACCCAGCTTTATTTCTTTACCAGGCTTTACTGGCGTCGCACTCCTGTACAGTATTGCTTTATTGAACTTTTATCTAAGGGTAAAAGAAAGTTTGCCCTAATAAGAGCCGCATTCAACCCCAAATATTTGCGCTTTTTATAATTTACAAATTTATTGCCAATCGGCTTACATTAATCTATTACTTTTGCTTTTTGTACAGAAAATAAAACATAAATCAAAAACTCACCAATCTAACACCGATTATGGCACTTATTACAGTTGGCACCATGGCATTTGATGCTATTGAAACACCCTTTGGCAAAACAGATAAAATTGTGGGCGGATCAGCCACTTATGTAGCTTATGCAGCAAGTAATTTTGTTACGCCTGTTCAGCAAATTTCTATTGTTGGTTACGATTTTCCACAAGAAGAAATGGATGAAATGAAAAAACGTGGTATTCAGTTAGATGGTGTAGAAATTGTAGCTGATAAAAAATCTTTCTTTTGGAGTGGCAAATATCATATTGATATGAACACCAGGGATACTTTAGTTACAGATTTGAATGTACTAGCAGATTTTAATCCGATTGTTCCCGATTCTTTTCAAGGTGCAGAGTTTTTAATGCTGGGCAACCTGATGCCTAAATTGCAATTGAGTGTTATCAATCAATTAAAAGTACGCCCTAAATTAATTGTAATGGACACCATGAATTTTTGGATGGACATTGCTATGGACGATTTGAAAGAAGTATTGAAAAAAGTAGATGTGCTTTTAGTAAATGATGGCGAAGCAAGGCAATTGAGCGGCGAATTATCGTTGGTAAAAGCCGCCCGTGCCATTATGGAAATGGGGCCTAAATTTTTAATTATTAAAAAAGGCGAACATGGTGCATTATTGTTCAACGAGAACCATGTATTTTTCGCCCCTGCATTACCGTTAGAAGAAGTATTTGATCCAACTGGCGCAGGTGATACTTTTGCCGGCGGCTTCATTGGCCATTTGGCTAAAACCAAAGACATTAGTTTTGAAAACATGAAAACCGCCATCATCATCGGCAGCGCCATGGCAAGTTTTTGTGTAGAAAAATTTGGTCCGGAAAGATTGAAAGAAATTACCAAAAAGGATATTGATGAAAGATTAAGTGAGTTTGTACAGTTGGTAAATTTTGATATTGATCTGGTATAAAAACATTGGGTCACTATGCGACCCGCTTTAAAAGATAAGTATGATTGAAATTATTGCTTTGGTATTTTTGTCTAGAATGAATGGATTTCTTGCCCAAACAAAAGGCTTGAAATTCTGGCCATGGGTATGGTATACCGTATTAAGCTGGATAGGATTTGAATTTATTGGAACATTTATAGGCTTATTATTATTTGGAGCAAGTAATCTCGTTCCTATTTATATTTTAGCAATAGCCACCGCATCCTTGGGTTATTTTGTTATTCGTGATATATTACGTAAAAAGATTAACCCTGTCAACCATGATAACATTGATAAGGTTGGTGTTAGCGATTTGTATCCAGATAAGAAAAGTTAAAGGAATTGTTAAAGCCTTTGGCTTGGCAACAATGGTGTATATTATTAACGAATTTTGATTGAGGTTGATAACACAACCTCATTTCACTTTTAAAATCAGCCATCGTTATAATGATAATAAAAAGCTTTTATAAAAAATTGGCGGTATTGATATTTCTTATAACCGCCGCCAATGGGTTATTTGCGCAACTTCGTGTAGATTCTTTAATAAGTGAATTGGGTGAAAAATATCCACAGGAAAAAATTTACCTGCACCTGGATAAAAATTATTACAACCCCGGCGAAACCATCTGGTTTAAAGCATACATAACTACAGATAATCTTGCAACTGCATTAAGTAAAACAGTGTATGCGGAGTTAATAAATGATAAAGGCACCGTGTTGCAAAAAAAAATGATGCCGGTTTATGGCTCTGGTGCTGCTTCTAATTTCGATTTGCCTGATACCATTTTAAATCCGCACTTGTTCATCAGGGCATACACATCATGGATGTTGAATTTTGATTCTTCATTAATTTATATCAATCCAATACAAATAATTCCTTCGCCTGCTGCAAAAAAAACTGTAGCGCCGACACCGCCTGCTTACAGTTTAACCTTATTTCCAGAAAGTGGAGACCTTGTAGAAGGTGTGAACAGCCGTGTAGCATTTAAAGCCAACGATCAGGATGGCGTACCCGTTTATGTTACCGGAAGCATTGTAGATAATTCAGGAAAAAAAATAACCTCTTTTTCGGCTATACATGATGGTATGGGGTTTTTCTCACTTACACCATTGGCTGGAGAAAAGTATAAAGCTGTTTGGAAAGATAAAAAAGGTGCGCCGCATGAAACAGTATTGCCAACAGCAAAAACACAAGGCCTTGTGTTAAGCATTAACAATACAGCAGATACTTTAATCTATAATTTAAAAAGGGCCGAAAATGCTGATGCATCATTTACTTCTTTTACCGTTGTTGCACAAATGCAGCATCAAATGGTATATAGCGCTAAAATAAACATGACTGTAAAAACATCTGTTACAGCGCCAATACTAACAAATGGTTTTCCCGATGGTGTTGTGCAGATAACTATTTTTAATGCAAACCAGGTACCTGTTGCAGAAAGGTTGGCGTTCATTAATCATAATAATTATTCTTTTACAACAGATTTACATGCAGTAGAACAAGACCTGTCTAAACATGGGCATAATACTTTGCAGATAGATGTCGGCGATACATTGCTCAGTAATTTATCGATTGCAGTTACCGATGCCGGCATTAATCCGGTTGGAGTTAATGAAGAAAGTATCTTTTCTCATTTATTGCTTACAAGCGATTTAAAAGGTTATGTATATAATTCTGGTTATTATTTTTCCAGTGATGCTGACTCAGTAAAGCAACATTTAGACCTGGTAATGATGACCAATGGCTGGAGAAGGTTTAAATGGGAAAATCTATTGGCAAAGCAATTTCCAAAATTAACTTTTCCGGTAGATAACTATCTTTCCATTAAGGGAAATATATACGGTTTATCCAAAACGCAATTAAACAATAAAGACCTTATAGGATATATAAGAACAAAAAATAGCACCAGTGATTTTTTAATGATCCCTATTGCTCCCGATGGCACTTTTAAGTTAACAGGCATGTACTTATTTGATACAGCTAAAATATATTACCAGATAAATGGTGATAAAGATAAGCGACTAACCTCAACGGCTACCTTTTCTTTTAAAAACGAAATAGCAGCCGCCGGCCCGCCAAATTCAAGCTTGTTGGCGTCAATGTTTTTTAATATAAAAACAGATAGTGCCGCTTTACAAAAAAATGCCAAGCTGGCTGCGTTACAACGTTCTTTGTTTGATAGCAAAATAACCAAAACACTTGATGTAGTAAAGGTTTACAGCAGGCAAAAATCATTGAAAGAAAAATTAGACGAACAGTACACTTCCGGATTTTTCAGTGGTGATGATGGCTATACTTTTACAATTGATGATGACCCTTTTGCAAAATCTGCCTTAAGTGTACTAGATTATTTACGGGGCAAAGTTGCCGGTATGCAGGTATCGTCTGATGGGCAAAGTGTAAGCTGGAGAGGAAGTGCTACCAGCATATTCTTAAATGAAACCAATACTGATATCAGTATGGTGTCATCCATCTCAATGAATGATGTAGCGCTGATAAAAGTTTTTCGTCCCCCATTTTTTGGAGCAACTGGTGGCGGCGCAGGTGGTGCCATTGCTATTTACACCAAAAAAGGTGGTGCCGAAAATTCCAATATTAAAGGCTTAGACTTTGCAAATATTTATGGTTATTCTGCCATTAAAGAATTTTATATGCCTGATTACTCAAAAACAAGTGACCCTTCTATTCCTGATTACCGCAGTACACTTTACTGGAATCCTTTTTTGATAATGGATAAAAAAACCAGGCGCATAAAAGTTCCTTTTTATAATAGCGATAATTGTAAAAAGATAAGAGTGATTATTGAAGGCATAAATCAGCTGGGGCAATTAACACGAGAAGAAAAGATTTTTGAATAATGATTTTTCCGGGCTGCATAAATTGCAGCCTTTTTTATTTATTGCCTTTACCCGACTATAAAATAAAACAGCACTTTACTCAAGCTTTTTTTATATTCATAGCCTAAACCAAATTTTTTATGAGAAAGTATATTTTCCCATCAGTGTTCCTAGTAATGGCATTGACTTGTATGCTAAGTTGCAATAATGCTACAGAAACAAAATCATTGCAAACCCGAATTGGCCTCTCCATGCAAAACATTGATTGGGCAATAAAACCAGGTGATGATTTTTATATGTTTGCCAATGGCAAATGGTATGATACGGCAACTATTTTATCTACCGAGTCCCGTGCCGGCGCAAGGTTAGAAATGGATTATATCACTAAAGCACATATCAAAAGCATATTAGAAGAAGCTGCAGCGGCTACCAATGCGCCAGGAAGTATTGAACAAAAAGTGGGTGATATGTTTGCATCGGGCATGGATACGGTTGCTATTGAAAAAGCAGGCTATGTTCCGGTAAAACCCTGGTTGCAAAAGATAGATGCCATAAAAGATGTTAAAAGTCTTTTGACTTATGAAGCTGAACAGGTGACCTTACAAAATGGTTCATTAATTGGCCAGGGTGTTGGTGCTGATGAAAAAAATAGTGTAAAAAATATTGCTCTTTATTCCCAGGCAGGTATTGGTTTGCCCGATAGGGATTATTATTTTAAAACTGACCCTGCAACACAAACTGTTGTTAATGCTTATAAAACTTACCTTTTCACTTTATGCAAACTTACCGGCGATGATTCTGCAAGTGCAGTAAAAAAAGTAGCACTGTGTTACAATTTGGAAAAACAAATGGCCGCAAGCCATCGCACCAATGTAGAACTGAGGGATCCCCAAACCAATTATAATAAAATGGCCGTTGCTGACCTCGACAAAAAAATGCCCAACATCGGCTGGACAACTTTATTATCCAATCTGCATGTAAAAACTGATTCTGTAAATATTGGCCAGCCGGGTTATTACATAAAATTAGATGAGCTGCTAACTGCTGTTCCGGTTGATACCTGGAAAACATATTTACGTTTGCATTTGCTTACCGGTGCAGCAGGAGCATTAAGCCGTGATTTTGTCAATGCCTCTTTTGCTTACAATGGCAAAACATTAAGCGGCCAAAAGAAACTAAAAGATAGATGGGAAACAATTTACCAATCTTTAGACGGCAATATTGGCGAAGCATTGGGGCAATTGTATGTAAAAAAATATTTTAGCGAAGATGCCAAAAAAAGAATGTTGGAGTTGGTAAATAATTTGCAGGCTGCATTTGAAAACCGCATTGCCAAACTAGATTGGATGAGCGATAGCACCAAACAAAAAGCTATTGAAAAGCTCCATGCTTTCACAAAGAAAATTGGTTTTCCTGATAAATGGAGAGATTATAGTGGAGTTACTATTCAGCGCAACAATTTTTTTGAAAACATTTTGTCTTGCAGTAAAAATGAATACAATCACCAAATAAGTAAAATAGGACAACCTGTTGACAGGTCAGAATGGGGAATGACACCGCCAACAAATAATGCCTATAACAACCCTTCGTTTAATGAAATAGTTTTTCCTGCGGGCATATTGCAGTTTCCTATGTTTGATGTAAACTCTGATGATGCGATGAACTATGGCGGCATTGGCATGGTAATAGGCCACGAAATGACGCATGGCTTTGATGACCAGGGCGCACAATATGACAAAGAAGGTAATTTAAAAAACTGGTGGGGCAAAGAAGATTATGCAAAGTTTAAAGCCAAAGGCGAACAGGTAATCAATTTGTATAACAGTTTTATAGTGCTTGATTCCATACATGTAAATGGCAGATTAACACAAGGAGAAAACACTGCAGACATTGGTGGCATTGCCATTGCATACGATGCTTTTAAGATGACCAAACAAGGAAAAGACACTACCAAAATACAGGGCCTTACACCCGACCAACGTTTCTTTTTAGCATTTGCTCAAACGTGGCGTAAAAAATTAACTGATGAAGCGATGCGGCAACAGGTTAATACCGATCCACATTCACCTGCCATGTATCGTATACGTGGCCCATTGATGAACTTTGATCCTTTTTATACAGCATTTAATGTTAAAGAAGGCGATAAAATGTTTGTGCCGCAGAAAGACAGAATACATATTTGGTAGAAAAAATTCTCCGTTTACAAAAACTGTCCCCGATAAATCGGGGACAGTTTTTGTTTTTCATCAGGAGAAATATTTATCTTGGAGCAAGTACTGCATCTTTTGTTGCTACCGGCCATATTGACCCTACAGGTTGTGTTGCCGGAAAATTAACGGCCCTGTTACTTCCTCTTATAAGGCTATCGGCTCCATAATAATATAATGGCCAGCCTTTGTAAGTCAACTGCTTTTTCCCATTAAATGTAACTACTGCAAACAAAGTTTTATCAAATGTAGACGGCACAGTAATATTATCTGTTTCGTAAATAGGGAAAGTAAGGTTGTTACTAAAATCTGCTTTGGTAAATTTATTTTTGTAAGCGCTGTCTTTTGCAAAGAAATATAAAGTGTGCCCTTTGTCGTCGCACAGATAATTTGTAAGCCCGTTACCTGGTGTATAGTTACTTAAATAATTTACGCCGTTTAGCCCTGTAAGCTGAAAGTTAGCTACTGTAATAGAATAATTGGTTTTAGCAACAAACCAATTACCACCTATACCTTCTCCGGCGGTTTGACCAATAGGTTCCATTATACCACCTGGTGTATAATAATATAGCGGCCAGCCTTTATAGGTAGTTTGATATGTGCCTGCGCCGGTTATTTTTGTTTTAAAATCTGCGGCTGTTAAATCACTACTAAAAGTTGCAGAAGTAGTATCAGCATAATAAGGTGTCCATGTGGCCAAACAACCTCCGGTACAATTAGATACACCGTTTACATCATTTGCAAAATAATACAACGACCTGCCATCCTTATCTACAATGTGTATTCCTACCGTCGCGGTAGAATCCAAATGAATTGTTGCGGATATAGCTACAGTAGCATTTTTTTTACAAGATAAAATTACAATTATTGAACTTACTATTAACAATACACGAATATTTTTCATAAATAATGATTAAACAAATACCTGTACTTATTGTGGTAATAAGTTGGGTATTTGTGGGGTCAAAAAAAGTTTACAATTTTAAAATCGCAGGATTGCAAAGAAGGGTTGCCGCACAAATGATTTATTTTTTTTATAGTTGCTAACATTTGAAAACAACAAGCAGTGTCTTTCATTATACAAAAAGCCGTCTCAAGAAAATTTGAGACGGCTTTATAATGATTAATATTGCTTTTATTGTGTTATACCTTCCAGCGCAAGAAAGAAAGCAAACTCCCTGGCCCTGTCTTTCAATGCTTTAAACCTTCCACTGGCACCACCATGACCGGCATCCATATTAGTAAACAATAACAGTTTATTATTATCGGTTTTCATTTCACGCAATTTAGCTACCCATTTTGCAGGTTCGAAATATTGCACCTGGCTATCATGCAGGCCTGTTGTTACCAGCATATTGGGATAAGCTTTCTTTTCTACATTATCATAAGGCGAATATGATTTCATATAAAAATAGCTTTCTTTATTTGCAGGGTTTCCCCATTCATCATACTCGTTTGTTGTTAAAGGAATGGTTGGGTCACTCATAGTAGTTAGTACATCTACAAATGGCACACCGGCAATTACGCCGTGCCAAAGATCGGGCCGCATATTTACCACAGCACCCATTAACAGACCTCCGGCACTGCCACCGCTGATATACAAATGTTCCTTAGCGGTATATTTATTAGCCAATAAAAATTCGGCGCAATCAATAAAATCGGTAAAAGTATTTTTCTTTTTCATCATCTTGCCATCCTCATACCAATACCTGCCCATTTCCTGTCCGCCTCGTACGTGAGCAATAGCAAATGCAAAACCACGGTTAAGCAAACTTAATCTTGCACTGCTGAAACTGGCATCTGTACTTGAGCCATAGCTGCCGTAGCCATACAAGTGCAAAGGCTGTGTTCCATCTTTTTTAAACCCTTTTTTGTATACCACTGAAATAGGAATTTTAGTGCCGTCTTTAGCCGTTGCAAATAAACGTTCTGTAACATAGTCACTCACATTATAACCACCTACTACTTCCTGCTGTTTCATTAATTTTTTTTCTTTCGTAACCATATTGTAATCGTATACCGATGCCGGCGTGGTTAATGAAGTATAATTAAACCTAACCACATCGGAATTATAATCCGGGGTGTAAGCAAGCCCTGCTGCATAAGCCGGTTCATCAAAAGCAAGGTTATGGCTTTCATTATTTTTTATATTGATGATATGCACTTGTGTTAAACCATTTTTTCTCTCTGATACTGCTACAAAGTTTTTAAATACATCAAAACCCTGTATTAAAACATTATCACTATGGGCAATCATTTCTTTCCAGTTAGTTGTATCTGTTCTATTTTCATCGCAGGTCATCAATTTAAAATTCTTTGCATTCATATTGGTACGGATGTAGAATTTACCATCCGCATTATCTATATCGTACAGTACTTCCTTCATCCTGGGTTGAAAAATTTTAAATTCATCATCGGGTTTGTCGGCATCAATATACCTGAATTCAGAGGATAGTGTTGCTGAAGAAGCTATCAAAATAAATTTATCCGATTTTGTTTTATCTACTCCAATATAATTGCTGGGGTCCTTTTCTTCATATACCGTTTTATCTGCAGCAGCATCGCTACCCAGTTTATGTTTTTTTATTTTTTCAGATAATAGTGTAACAAGGTTTTTAGAAGTATAGAAAAATGTTTGGTTGTCATTTGCCCAAACCGGATTGCCTTCCGTATTGGCGATTACATCTTTAAATACTTCACCTGTTTCTAAATTTTTTATATAAATATTATATTGCCTTCTCGATAACATATCTATACCATAGGCCATCAATTTATTATCCATACTTACACTAAAACCAATTGCACTAAAATAATTATGCCCTTCTGCCATTTTATTTACATCCAATAATATTTCTTCGTTTGCCTGAAGGGTCCCTTTTTTTCTGCAGTACACAAAATAATCTTTCCCTTCTTCCACCCTGTTGTAATAATAATAGCCATTTTTAAAAACAGGCACACTTTCATCTTTTTCTTTAATCCTTCCTTTCATCTCATTATATAGTTTTTCCTGCAACGCTTTTGTGCCCGACATCATGGTATCGTAATATTTATTTTCTGCAGTTAAGTAATCAACTACTTTGGTGCTATCGCTCTCTTTTTTAAAATAGCCATCCAGCCAGTAGTAATTGTCAATTCGTGTATCGCCAAAGGCAGTTAACTCTTTAGGTATTTTATCGCATATAGGTGCGGCAATGCTATCGGGCCATTTATAAGTAGTTGTTTTCATATTGGTTTGATTATTACAGGATGATATTGATATCATCACAGCAATTATTGCAATGATGACAAGGTTTTTTGTTTGCATCATCTAAAGTTTAGGTAAGTGAAAATAAGATAATTTTTTCGTCTCCGGCGAGGATGGGTTGGTTTTGAGACTTTGCCTTTGGGTAAACCAATTTGTGGGGTGGAGTCAAGTATTATTTCATCAATAACAATTTCAAAGCGGTTGGGTATTTGCGCCTGCGAAAAAAAGTTGCAAAAAATTAAAATAATAACGGGTACAATCTTTTTAAACATACTATCGTTTTTATGATAATAAAAACCAATCGTTTATCAAAAGGAAGTAAGGCGGTACTGCAATTACAAGCGGGCTGTAAGTTGTAGCCCGGCAACGTTTGCACAGTATAAATATAAATAATTTGGATAAAATAATAGTTTGTATTTACTTTGTGACACAAAATGCAAACCATAAAACACATAAAACACTCAAAGAAGCTTTTTTTAAAAGAGAAGGTATGATTGTTTTATAGTTTAAAATAAGTATGGCCTTCCTAAAATGGGAAGGCTTTTTTTTAACCAAAAAAATCTCTGAAAAAGAGAACGGGGGGACAAAAAATGAAAGTTGCAGTCGTAGGCGCTACAGGTTTAGTAGGCACAAAAATGTTACAGGTATTGGCGGAAAGAAATTTTCCGGTAGATGAATTATTGCCGGTAGCTTCTGAAAAATCTATTGGTAAAGAAGTAGAATTTAAAGGCAAGAAATATAAGGTGGTAGGCTTTGCCGATGCTATTGCAGCCAAACCTGATGTAGCTATTTTTTCTGCTGGTGGCAGCACTTCATTGGAGCTGGCTCCAAAATTTGCCGACGCTGGCATTACAGTGATTGACAACAGCAGTGCATGGCGTATGGACCCCACAAAAAAACTGATAGTGCCAGAAGTAAATGCGAATGTATTGACTGCAGCAGATAAAATTATTGCCAATCCTAATTGTTCTACTATACAAATGGTGGTGGTATTAAATCCATTGCACAATAAATATAAGATTAAAAGAGTTGTAGTAAGTACCTATCAAAGTGTAACAGGTACCGGCGTAAAAGCAGTTGAGCAATTGATGAATGAAAGAAACGGTGTACAGGGAGAAATGGCATATAAATATCCTATCGACTTGAATGCCATACCACAAATAGATGTGTTTTTAGAAAATGGCTACACCAAGGAAGAAATGAAAATGACCAATGAAACTATTAAAATCATTGGTGATGCCAGCATTAAAGTTACAGCTACCACCGTGCGTATCCCTGTAATGGGCGGGCACAGCGAAAGCGTAAATATTGAGTTTGAAAACGACTTTGACCTCCAAGAGGTAAAAGATTTGTTAAGTAATTCGCCAGGCGTTGTAGTGCAGGATGATATTGCTAATTTTGTGTATCCGATGCCGCTTACCGCACATGAAAAAGACGACACTTTTGTAGGAAGAATTCGTAGAGATGAAAGTCAGCCTAACACTTTAAATTGCTGGATAGTGAGCGATAATTTGCGCAAGGGCGCTGCTACAAATGCGGTGCAGATTGCGGAATATTTAGTTGCCAATAACCTTTTATAATAAATGAAATTTATCCTTGTCTTAAGTACGTTTTTATTAATGAATTATGTAAATGCGCAGCAAACAATTGCTGTGCATTTTTTATATGGCTCCAAACCGGCAAAAGGTTTTAAGGAAGAGAAAAAATGGTTTGGCGGCATCAAGGGCGGCCACGTAACTATTGAAGCCGGCGACAGCATTGTTGGTTTTCAACCCAAAGGCAATTGCCACGTGTTTGGACAAAAAGAACATCCTAATGGCTATTTTAAAGTTAAGCCAAAAGAACAATGGGAACACGATACGGTATCCTTAAAATATGCAACAGTAATAATACCGGTTAGTGAAGATAAATATGCAACATTAAAAAATACAATAAACAACTACTTGCAAAAAAGCCCCTATGATTATGCGGTTTTTGGAATGCGCTGCGCTGCTGCAACTTATGATATGCTGGAGAAAACCGGTGTGGTAAAAAAGAGAAGCCGCGTGGGAAAATGGGTTACGTTCTTTTATCCTCAATTATTAAGAAGGCGGTTGTTAAAACTTGCGCAGGAAAATAATTATGCAGTGGTTAAGACTGAAGGAAGAAAGAGCAGGGTTTGGGAGAGCGAGTAAGAACCCCCACCGGTCCCCTAAAGGGGAAACTGGCGGAGAATATAGCGAAGAAGAAATTATTTTATACTGGAAAAATGCGGCTCTCGCTACTATTCATATCAATTATGATAATTTCTTGTAATCAAAATTTACAAGACAAAAAAGATACCCCGTATTCCGACACTGCTAAAATTGCCGTTGATACTGCAACAAACGAGAAGGGTAGAGTGAAGAATTCAGAAGCTGAACCTATTGAAAAATTCGAGTTTCAGTTGGTTCCATTCGAAATAGAAAAATATTATCCAAAAGTTTCAGACACTGCTAATTTCATAAAAGCGCTTGAAGAAAATTGTCATTTATATTCGAATGAAAGAAGTTCTAAAAGCTTAGACAAGTTTAAAAAAATAAAGCTCAATGGGTCAACTAAAGATTTTTATTACATTGAGTATAGTTTTCCTATTTCATTCAATGCCGAATTCCCGGGAAGGCATCAAATCATTTTAGACGAGAAGGGAAATTTTTTGAAAGCTATATCCGCAGTTCGTGTGGACATCATTAAAATATTACCTACAGAAAATCCATATTTATTTGCATTTTTATCAACTGCTCACGGGAATGGTGGGCATGAAATTTTCAGAATAAATAAGGATACTATTGAAAAGGTTTTTGACAGCTTCTTAGGAGATGTGCCTCAAACATATAGTACCGGTTATGGTAACCAAGAAAATATCCCGAATGAACTTTACTATAAATTTTCAGATAAAAACAATGACGGCTTGATTGACGTGGTGTTTTTTGGAAAAGTTCGGTATTCAAAATTAGATTTGGGTACAGAGGATAAAATTGCGCCGGTAAAATTTATATTTCTTTACAATAAAGAAAATGGACATTTTATTGAACAGGAAGACTACTCCAAAAAGTATAAATTTATTTATGGCGATACCAAATAAACATCTACAGCAGCCTGCTAATAATATCATATCAATAATTCATACTCGGAAAAAATCTACGCAAATTAACTACAAGAGGTTGGGGCTTATTTTGAATAACCAATAAATGCTCAATAAAGATTTGGTGTAAAACAGTGCGACGCCAATGAAGTTGAAAAAGAAATATAGTTCGGTCCATAAAAAACAAATGCAGCAATTAACTGCTGCATTTGTTTTTATATTTTGAAATCTTAATTAATCACCCAGGTTTCATTACCCCTCAATAACTTATCCAAGTCACCCTTACCTCTTTTAGCAATTACATCATCTAGTTGCAATTGCATACTATCTTCATAACAAGCCCTTTCTGTTTCGTAAAACACGCCGAAGGGACGTGGTAAATGCCCTGCTAATTTAGGGTCATCGAACATGCGGATTAATATCTGTGCTTTGTAAAAATCTCTATCATCATGTATCCATAAATCATCAGTGCTGGCACCAGCTTCTAAATCTACAATTACAGGTTTAAAACCATCTAGTTTGATGCCTTTATTTTGTGTTGCTCCAAATATCAATGGTTTGCCTTGTTCTAAAAATAATACTTCATCAGCTTTGCTGCTTTTTTCGGTAAATATTTCAAAAGCACCGTCATTAAAAATGTTGCAGTTTTGATAGATTTCTAAAAAAGAAGCCCCCTTGTGTGCCTGCGAACGCAGCAACATCGCTTGCAAATGTTTAGGGTCCCTATCCATTGTACGGGCAATAAAACTTGCATCGGCACCCATTGCCAGGGCCAATGGATTAAACGGATGGTCGATACTGCCAAACGGTGTGCTCTTGGTAATTTTATTTTCTTCTGATGTAGGAGAATATTGCCCCTTGGTTAAACCATAAATCTGGTTATTGAACAATAAAATATTGATGTCAAAATTTCTGCGCAGTAAATGAATGGTATGGTTACCGCCAATGCTTAAGCTATCGCCATCGCCTGTTACTACCCACACACTCAATTCTGGCCTTGCGGCTTTTAAGCCGCTGGCTACTGCAGTGGCACGGCCGTGAATGCTGTGCATCCCATAAGTATTCATGTAATAGGGAAAACGGCTGCTGCAACCGATACCGCTTACAATCACAATATTTTCCTTAGGAATACCAAGGGTTGGCATCACTTTTTGCACTTGTGCTAAAATGGAATAATCGCCGCAACCCGGGCACCAGCGTACTTCCTGGTCGGTTACAAAATCTTTTGCTGTTAAGGGTGTTGCAATCGTTGCTGTATCTGCCATAAAAAAATTAATTGGGTATAAAGTTAACGAAAAAGGAAGTAAATAATCAATGTTAAACACTCAATTTTCAATGTTCAAGTTGTACAGCAAGTTATAATAAACGGTTTTAACAAATAACTGTATGTATTATACTTGAGCATTGAACGCTGAGCATTGATTATTGAACATTTGTATTCAGTTCTTCCCAGTATTCAGCGGCTCTTCTTGTGTGTGGCACTACTATTGTTCCGCCAACAATATTGGCTACGGCAAACACTTCATACATTTCTTCAGTGCTTACATTTAGCTCGTGCGATTTTCCTAAATGATATTTTATGCAATCATCGCAACGCAATACCATGCTGGCAACAAGGCCCAGCAATTCTTTTGTTTTTACATCCAACGCACCTTGGGCGTAAGTGTTGGTGTCTAAATTCCAAAGGCGTTTTATTACCAAATTATCTTTAGCTAAAATAACTTCATTCATTTTGGTGCGGTAGTCGTTAAATTCTTTTACAAGTGCTGACATATTTTAAAGTTTAGCGTTGAATTAATATACAAATGTACATGGCTAATGCAAATCAATAATGATATAAAAAGCTGGAACTAAAAAAGTAAATTTGGTGATTAAAGTTTTTTTATGAAAAAAATGGTGTTCTTCCTTTTGTTTATATGTTTATCTGTTTGTGCCATTGCACAACCTTTCGATTCCACCTATTTCAACGCTATGCAATGGCGCTGTATTGGCCCACACCGCGGGGGAAGAACGGTTGGCGCCGTTGGTGTGCCTTCACAGCCCAATGTATTTTATATTGGCGTAAATAATGGCGGCGTATGGAAGACCACCGATTTTGGCAGGACATGGAAACCTATTTTTGATGAACAACCAACCGGCAGTATTGGAGATATTGCGGTATCGCCTTCTAACCCCGATGTGCTGTACGCCGCCAGCGGCGAAGGTTTGCAGCGCCCCGACCTTTCTGTTGGCGATGGTATTTATAAATCTGCTGATGGCGGAAAAACATGGATGAACATGGGCTTGAAAAATGCCCAGCAAATTGGAGGAATAGCGATTGACCAAAAAAATGAAAACCGTTTGTTTGTTGCAGCATTGGGCCATCCTTATGGCGCTAATGAAGAACGTGGCGTGTACAGAACAACTGATGGGGGAAAAACATGGGAAAGGGTTTTGTATAAAGATGAAAATACAGGGGCGGTTCAGGTTACTATCGACCCCAATAATTCAAACATTATTTATGCAGATATGTGGGCTGCAAGGCAAGGGCCATGGGAAAATGGTGCCTGGAACGGAAAAGAAAGCGGTTTGTTCAAGTCAACCGATGGCGGTACTACCTGGAAAAAATTAACCAGTGGTTTACCTACCACCGAACAAGGTTTAGGCAGAATTGGTTTTTGTATTGCACCTTCCAATTCAAATCGTTTATACGCTACCGTTGATGCTGGCAAATATGGCGGGATTTACCGCAGTGATGATGCCGGAGAAAGCTGGATAAATGCTAATGCAGATGAAAGGTTTTGGGGCAGGGGAAGTGATTTTGCAGAAGTAAAAGTTGACCCAACCGATGCTGATATTGTTTATACTGCCGATGTAGTAGTATGGAAAAGTATGGATGGCGGAAAAAACTGGGCAGCTTTTCGTGGCGCACCCGGCGGTGATGATTACCACCGCATTTGGATAAACCCCAACAATAACAAAATTATTTTAATCGCAAATGACCAGGGTGCTATCATTACCGTAAATGGCGGCGAAACTTTTTCGAGCTGGTACAACCAGCCTACAGCACAGTTTTATCATGTAAGTACCGATAATGATTTCCCCTACAATGTATATAGCGGGCAGCAGGAAAGCGGCAGCGTGTGCATTGCTTCAAGAGGCAATGATGGCAGCATTGGTATTAGAGACTGGCATCCTGTTGGTGCAGAAGAATATGGTTATGTATTAGCCGATCCTTTGAATAATAACATTGTTTACGGCGGCAAGATAACCAGGTACAATAAACGAAACGGGCAGGTGCAAAATATCGCACCCGAAGCCATACGCAGCGGCAGGTACCGTTTTTTAAGAACTGCACCATTGGCATTTAATCCTGTTGATAAAAAAACACTGTACTATGCAGGCAATGTTTTGTTTAAAACAAACAATGGTGGCGCTTCATGGGATATAATCAGCCCCGATTTATCGAGAGAGAGTTGGGATATACCGGCTAATGTAGGTGTTTATACAAAAGATGATATGTACAAAATGCCACGCCGTGGCGTTATTTATACCATTGCGCCTTCTTATGTAGATATAAATACCATTTGGTGCGGTACAGATGATGGCTTGATTCATGTAACACACGATGGTGGTAAAACATGGGCAAATGTAACGCCGCCGCAAGTTACCAGTTGGAGCAAAGTATCATTGATGGAAGCCAGCCATACTGATAAAAACACGGCTTATGCCGCAGTAAATAAGATCAGATTGGATGATATGCAGCCACATATTTACAAAACCACCGATGGTGGGAAAACATGGAAAGAAATTGTAAATGGATTGCCCAGCGACCCTATCAATGTGGTAAAAGAAGACCCTAAAAGAAAAGGTTTATTGTTTGCTGGCAGCGAAAGAGCGGTATATGTTTCTTTTGATGATGGCCAAAACTGGCAATCACTGCGGCTGAAAATGCCAGCCACTTCTATAAGGGATTTGGTAATTAAAGATGATGATTTGGTAATTGGAACCCATGGCAGAAGTTTTTGGATACTGGATGATATAACACCACTGCGAATAATAGACGAAAAATTAACCGCTTCGCCGGTAATCTTATTTCAACCACAAAATACTTATCGGGTAAGATGGAATATGAATACCGATACGCCGATACCACAGGAAGAAGCTGCTGGACAAAACCCGCCAGACGGCGCTATTATCAATTATTTTTTGAATGAAGAAGCAAGGGATGTTAAGCTTGAAATTTATGATACAAAAATCCCGATAAGCCTGGCAGATAAAGATTTGAATAATATCCGTTCACAAACCGGTAAACTGATAAGAACGTATAACAACAAAGACAGCCTGTATAAAATTCCTGCCAATAATGTACCCGACTATTGGTTAAGACCACAGCAGGTTCTATCTGGTAACGAAGGCAGCCATCGTTTTTTATGGGACATGCATTACCAGCCTTTGAATGTGCCGCCATCTTTTCCTATTGCAGCAACCTATATGAATACTGCGCCTAATCCAACATCGCCATGGGTAATGCCTGGTGTTTATATTGCCAAACTTACAGTAGATGGCAAAGAATTTTTTCAGGCATTCAAAGTAAAAATGGATCCTCGTGTAAAAACGAGTACAAAAGATTTACAATTACAGCATGATTTAAGCCTTATGTGTTACAACAATATTCAAAAATGCATGAACAAATTAAAAGGGCTTGATGCAAATACTGATAAAGCAAAAGCATTATCAAAGTATATCAGCAATTTTACAGGCATTCAAAATTTATTGCAGGAAAGTGAATGGGCACCAACAAATCAAATGATAAAAGCAGCAAAGGATACGGAGTTGTCATTCACGCAGTTTTATAATTCACTAAAATAATTTTTAAAATTGGCACGCAGAGAAAATGCAACAGCGTTTTTCCTCAGGGGCCTCTGCCCACAGGGCTCCGTAAGCGTGCCGCCTCTCTTTAACCCCATTTACATTTTACCAACCTCTAAAAAAGCTTTATTTTTACCGCCCTAAAACAAGCCGATGAACAATACCCTTCAGGTAATCAATCAACTATTTGAAATTCAATATAAAATAAAAGAACTAGGGCAGGCAGCATCTTTTGAAAGAAATTTCAACCGACTTGCCGCCACATTTGAAGAAGATGGATTTATTATCCAGGACCCTACCAATGAAGCATACAACGATTCCCGAACAGATTGTGAGGCAAGCATTGTGGGCACCATGTCTTCTAAAATGAAAATAACCAAAACATTAAAACCTATCATTTATAAAAAAGCAGACGGCGCTGTGCAGTTGATACAAAAAGCTGTAGTGCTTGTAGAAAAAAATTAAGGATATGCAATCCGTAAACTTTGGTATCGACTTAGGTACCACCAACTCTTTAATAGCAAAATACGAAAACAGCAAAGTGCATGTTTATAAAAATCCTATTGGTCAAAAAGAAACATTGGCATCGGTGGTAGCTTACCGCACCGACAGGATTTTAATTGGGGATAAAGCCCGTGAATATTTAGCTAAAGATGCGGTAAATGTTTTTGGTGGTTTTAAGCGCAAGATGGGTACCGATGAAAAATATTATGTGGTTAATATTGATGAAAATGTTACACCCGTTGATTTGAGTGCATTGGTATTAAAAGAATTGAAAAAATTTGTCCCGCCTACAGAATCAATTGAAGCGGCGGTGATTACTGTCCCTGCATCATTTGATAGCATGCAAAGCAATGCTACTTTAAAAGCCGGGCAAGATGCTGGTTTTAAAGAAGTATTTTTATTACAGGAACCCATAGCCGCTTGTTTGGCTTTTTTTAATGAAGCAACCAATAAAGAAAAAGCAAACGGACACTGGCTGGTATATGATTTAGGCGGCGGCACTTTTGATGTGGCGCTTATAAAATCTAACCAGGATGAATTAAAAATTGCTGACCACGAAGGCAATAATTTTTTAGGCGGATTGGATTTTGATTTTGCTATCATTGATAATTTAATCATTCCCGAAATAATTAAACAAACGGGTATTGAAAATTTTGAAGAGGAGTTTAGGGTAAAATACGGCAAATACGAAATGCTGTATTATCAGGTAATGTATTATGCAGAAGAAGCAAAGAAAGAATTATCGCAGGCACCAGCTACTGCAATAGAATTTTCTGCCATACTCAATGATAAAAATTATGAATTTTACATTCCTATAACCCGTGAAGCTGTCGATAAAATATTTTTACCGCTGGTTAATGAAACTATTGCCTTACTCAATAAAGTTTTAGAAAATAATCATCTTACGGCTAAAGATATAAATGAAATTATTTTGGTGGGAGGCAGTACATTCTTACCACAGGTAAGAGAACAACTGGCTGCACAAACAGGTATCGCTTTAAATTATTCTACCGACCCAACAACTTCGGTTGCAGTTGGCGCCGCTTATTATGCCGCCAATAAATATTATGAACCTGCTGCTGTTGAAATAATTGGCGAAGAAGAAAAAATTGCCAACGATATTTTAGCCAGCGTTGATTTTGACCCGGTTGACATTCAGATTGATGTTAACTACAGCCGTTCATCCAGAGATAAGGAAGAAGTATTATTGATTAGCAGCAGTGGCGATATTGATGATAAAACTTACCGCATCACCCGTTCAGATGGAGGCTTTGACACGGGGCATGTAACATTAAAGTCGAAGAAAACAGAATTTTTACCGCTGATAGCAGGCATGAATAATTTATTTACCCTTAGTGTTTACGATAACAACAGTAACGAAATAAAAAGTTTAACCAAAGAAATTGCCATTACGCAGGGCATGTACAATATTGATGGGCAACCATTGCCACATGATATTTGTATTGAGGTAGATGATGTAGAAAATAAAACTACCAAGCTGGAAGCGATTTTTGAACGCAATTCTTTATTGCCGCAAAAAAGAACTTTGTACAGGGAAATATCCAAGACCATAAAAAAAGGCAGCAAAGATTCTATCATCATTAATATTTTAGAAGGCGATAAAAATTCCCGTGCATCTTCTAACTTAACTATCGGTTGTATAGAAATATCAGGCAAAGATTTAGATACCGATTTGATAAAAGGTTCTGATATTGAATTACAGATTCATTTAACTGATTCCCGTGTATTGAATACTGTGGTGTATTTGGTAATGACGCAGCAGGAATTTAAAAATGTATTTTCTGTTTCGGAAAAACAAATCAATATTGCCCGTTTAAAAGAACAGTATATCGAACTGGAAAACGGGTTGATTGATACGGTAAGAAATTTTCAATACAATGCCGATACCGTTTGGGAAATAAAGGCTACTGCACTGTTGGAAGATTTGCAAACTGCAAAAGCAAAACTGTTTAAATTAAAAGAGAAAGATAAATCTGACGAAAAATATATTCTTGCAGAAAAGATAACCCGTGTATCAAAAGAGTATGACAAGCTGGGCGGTAATGAAAGAATTGCAGGGCTTATCGACCAATATTTTCATGGTAAAGATGCGGTGTTGCAGGTAATTAATATGGCAGATTTTGAAAAAGAAGAATTGAAAAAACAATTTTCAAAAATTGAACAATCTGAAGCGGCATTCATTCATTCAAAAAATGTTTCGGTTGTTGAAAATAAATTCAAGCAATTGAACGATCTGCATTGGAAAGCATTGAGCAATACTACCAGTTTTTTAATTTCTCTTTTTATAGAATATAAAAGCTATGATGCTGACGCTTTTAAAGATTATAATGCTGCCAAATCAATTATAAAGATGGCAGATGCTGCTTTGGAAAAAGAAAGGTACCCTGAATTTAGAAGGCATGTGTTTGCTGTGTCTAATTTAATTAAAGTAGCAAAACTGAATAATAATATTGATTTTAAAGGAACCGGCATTGGCTAAACAGTACATATCACCCATACGATTATTTGAACATTGTTCTATTTCAACCACTGATTTAAACATCAGCAGGATGAAAAAACAATTGAGTGCCGAATTTGATTTTGCCAAAACAGGTTTTATTGAAATTGATGGTTACACCTATAATAAAAATGATGTTTTAGAAGAAATTGAGCGCCCTGATTTTTTTGAACGCCTGCAATACCACAATATGTTATGGGGAAGTAAAAACATTCTTTCCATTATTGAAAACAATACCGGTAATCTAACTTATCTAAAGCAAGAGTTTGATAAATTTCAGCACAATAAATCATTTGACGTTTTTTTCTCTCCCTATTTTGCAGCACCCTTCAATCATATTTGCAGAAGCTATTTGAACGAGGGAAAGCTGTATGAATTGTCTACCTTATTGTTGTTTGAAGATTTTTTACAGCCGATGGAAAGAGAAGAAGCATTTAAATCCATCCGTATTTTTTTAGAAGATAATGTACGGTTGTTTAAAAATATCATCCAGGAAAACTACAATGCCTTTCGCCCAAAAATCCAGCATTGGCGTAAAACGGGCTGGGATGAATTTATCAATAATTTACCAGATGAACTCTATCATTTTAGAGGCGTCATTGCAGTTGACCTAATCAATTTAACAGTAAAAATTCAACGTTCAAATAAAGAAGATTGCTGGGCAATAAATGATGGTTTGGTAAGATTAAGAGATTTGCCTGATAACCTCAGGCAAACCATTTTAAATAACGATAAGGTATTTAACCCTAAGGAAAAAACAGCCAGTTACGGCTGGGTAATTTGGGTGATTATTATATTGTTGAGAGTGGTTGCATCTGGTGGTTGTAATTAACTGGTCCCCTACGAGGGCTATGCATTAATTCCCTTTTTTACATCCTTCCAAAAAATCTTTTATCCCCAACACAATCTTTTCAGCAATCTGTTGCTGAAACCCTTCATCCAAAATTTTCATTTCATCCTCGGGGTTGCTGATAAATAATGTTTCTACCAATGCATTGGGATATTCAATTGGGCTGTTGAGCATAAAATTAAAACTGCCCACATTGCCATATTCTTTTAAACCCAGTTCAAGCATACGCTTATAAATATCATGGCTCAAATCTCTAAAACCAATATAGCGATAGTAAGCACTTGTACCGCTAACATGTATGGGGTCGCCGGCAGAATTTAAGTGTATGCTGATTAATAAATCAGGTGTGCTATCTCTATAAAATAAAATACGGTCTTTATTATCTACAAATTTTTCTGTAGTTCTTGTCATGATAACTTTAGCACCCAGCTGCTGTAGCGTTCTCTGCAACTTCAATGCTACTGCAAGGGTAAGCATTTTTTCAGATGAACCAGTTGGCCCGCCAGCTCCGGTATTGCTGCCTCCATGACCTGCATCAACAGCAATAGTTAAATTTTTAAGTGAAAGGCTTTCTGGCTGGCGTTTAATCTTTATCGTAAGCATATTGCCCCTATAATAAATTTGATGCCCCCAATGCTGCGGATGCTTCAATTCAATAGTAACCCTGAAAATTTCATCTTCTATTTGTTCGTAATAAACATTTTTAATTGCCTTTGAATTTTCCAATTGCACTATCCAATTGGTATTATTGGTGGCACCAAAAACATCTACCACAATTTTAGAAGGGTTGATTAATTGAAAAGATTGATAAGGCAGTCTTGCAAATAAACCAACAGTTACATAATCATAAGCAGAATCGCCGTACGCTCTTAAGTTCTGTGTTAATGACTCTGGCGTAAAATTTCCTTTGGGTAAAAACTGTACCGCATCAGTATCAATATAAGCAGTGCGGTATTTTGATAATTGCACTTTATATTCTTTACCCACTTTTCCAACCACGTTCAATAATACTGTTGAATCAAGATAACCAATTTTTGCACCGCCCAACCTATCTTCTCCCAATCCAAAAAGTAAATGCGCCAACCGGCCTTTTGTAATAGCAATACTTGGCGCGTAAGGAGAAAACATGGAAACGGTATTGGGAGTTTGACTTGTAGCGGTGTTACCATTTTTATCAGTAATGGTAACGGGCAATTTAGCTGCTAAAAAATTATCATTTTCTTTTACTACATATTCGCCTTGATAAATGCCAGGCATCGCTACATTCATTTCATACAAGGGTATATCTTTTCCTGCAACCACTGTACAGCCTGTTAATGCCTTTACTTTAAATTTTATTTTATCTCCAGGCTGCACCATTAAATTTCCTTCGGGAAAAGTTTCAACACTGGCAATGCTTAAAGTTTTAACAGTATCTGGCGGCGCAGGTAAAGAATAATTATAATTCAATTTTTTTATTGCAGTTGCTTTAGCAGGATTAGTTGCTGTTAAAGTAAAAGTCGTGTCGCCCAATTTTAAATTCATTTCGTAAGCAAAAGCGCCTGTAGCATATACTTTTACCGGCACGCCATTAATGTCTAAACTGCAGGTTTTGCAAACTGCACCACTTATAAATTGTTTTGCGGTTTTTACTTTTATATCATCTTTGGTAATATCTATTACACGAATAAAAGGTTTTTCTGTTTGGCAAAATGATTTGCTGCAAATGCTTATCAACAAAAACGAGAACACATATTTCATACTTAAAAAATTATTGGCTATAAAATTATCGCATTTATGCTGTAGCGATGGATAAATTATTTAAGTTAAATGTTAATGCCTCCCGGTAAATCGGGAGGCATTAAAAAAATATAGAAACGAATTATTGCTTAGGCCTGTCTGCGCCAACAGTTATTGCTTCCCATGTATCAATATCTTTTTTCAATTCTTCAATTTTTGCACGGCCGCCGTTTAATGCGCCAACGCCCAATAATAAATGCAATGGCGGATTTTCAGTAGCTACCACTTGCACAATTGCTTTTGCAGCCATTACAGGGTCGCCAGGCTGGTTGCCGCTATAGCCACGTATGGTATTTTGATTGGCATGCGCTGTAGCAACATAATCATCAATAACAATTTTAGAATTGTTGGCAGAACGTCCAGCCCAATCAGTTCTAAATCCGCTTGGCGCAATTACGGTAACTTTTATTCCCAAAGGCGCCACTTCTTTCATCAATGCTTCAGAAAAACCATCTACTGCAAACTTGGTAGCATTATAAAATCCCACACCTGGAAAACCTCTTAAACCACCAATAGATGCAATGTTTATAATATGCCCACTGCGTTGCTTACGCATAACCGGCAATACTTTCTGTGTCATTTTTGCTAGGCCCCAAAAATTAATTTCAAACATACGACGCACTTCAGTGTCTTCACTTTCTTCAATGGCACCAAAATAACCAATGCCGGCATTATTTACCAGCACATCAATTTGCCCAAACTTATCTGTAACTGTTTTTACTGCCGCATCAATATCGCTTTCTGTTGTTACATCAAGTTTTACTGCAATGGCGCTATCCCCATAATCTTTGATGATATCCTGCACATCAGCAATATTGCGTGCTGCTACTGCGGCTTTAAATCCCTGTGCCAACACTTCTTTGGCCAGTTCCCGTCCAAACCCAGTTGAACATCCTGTTATTAACCAAACTTTACTCATGATTATTTATTTAATGTATTTATTGTAAGATACTTTTCTATTTACAAAATGGATTTCATTTTGTTTAAATCAAATAACTATTTTTTGAGACTGCAATTTAGCAATGTATTGCCTAAGCTAAATAAAAAAAGCCATCCCTTATTGGAGATGGCTTCAAATCAAAAAATATATATTACCAGGGATATTTATTTTCAGCAATCATTTTATCTGCTATTCTTCTTCTCGCATCTTTGCTGTTAAATGGTTCTGATTTGGTGAAACGTTTTAAACCCAGCAACATCATGCGTTGTTCATCGCCGGTAGCAAAAGCATTGATGGCTTCTTTACCAGCTTTGTTTACTTTATCGATGGCATCGTTTAAATAACAGTGCATCATATCTATTTGCAATTGAACATTGGCTTCGCTTTGTTTATCTGCCAATTTCATTACACGCAATAGGGTGCTTTCAGCTTCAAAAGTTTCAATGGCCATGTCAGCAATGTTCATTAGTATTTCCTGTTCGTCACTAATCTTCATCATCAACTTTTGCACTGCAGCGCCAGCTACCATCAAAATACTTTTCTTCATATTCACAATACTCTTGCGTTCTTTTGCAAACGGTGTTTCATCATCATTACCAAATTCCGGAATACTCATCAACTCTTTGCTCACTGCCATTGCAGGACCCATCAAATCAAGCTTTCCTTTCATGGCTCTTTTCAAAATCATATCTACGGTAAGCAAGCGATTGATTTCATTAGTGCCTTCGTAAATCCGGTTAATACGGCTGTCCCTGTAACCACGACTTGCAGCATATTCATCGCTAAAGCCATTGCCACCGTGTATTTGCACGCTTTCATCCACTACATAATCCAGCACTTCGCTGCCATGCACTTTTAAAATGGCACATTCTACAGCGTATTCTTCTGCAGCACCTAACAATGCTTCGTTAAAAGGTTTGCCAGCAGCGGCTAATTCGATTTCTTTATCATCTACCCATTTGCTGGTGCGGTACAAAGCGCTTTCGCTGGCAAAAATGCGTATAGCCATCTCCGCAAGTTTATATTTTATAGCGCCAAAATTCGCAATGGGTGTTTTAAACTGTTCTCTTGTTTTTGCATAATTTATTGCAATGCCTGCCGACATTTTGCTGGCGCCAATTGCAGCAGCACATAATTTCAATCGCCCAATATTTAAAATATTGAAAGCGATGATATGCCCCTTGCCGATTTCGCCCAATAAATTTTCTACAGGTACTTTACAATCCTGAAAATATAATTGTACTGTTGAAGAGCCTTTAATGCCCATCTTATGTTCTTCCGGTCCTTGTGTAAACCCTTCAAAACCTCTCTCTACAATAAATGCAGAAAATTTATCGCCGTCTATTTTTGCAAATACGGTGTACACATCAGCAAAACCGCCATTCGTAATCCAGCATTTTTGGCCATTCAAAATATAATTCTTGCCATCTGCAGAAAGTACAGCTGTAGTTTTTGCACCCAATGCATCACTGCCGCTATTCGGTTCGGTTAGGCCATAAGCGCCTTTCCATTCACCGGTTGCTAATTTGGGAATGTATTTTTGTTTTTGTGCTTCTGTACCAAAATATAAAATGGGTAAAGTACCAATGCCGGTATGCGCCGCAACTGCCACACTAAAAGAATAACCGCCGCCAAGCCCTTCATTTACCAGGGTAGAAGTGATAAAATCTTTTCCCAATCCGCCAAAAACTTCCGGTACGCTGGCTCCCAACAAACCCTGCTCACCGGCTTTTACCATTAGCGATGGCATCAGGCCTGGTTCCATTTTATCCATTCTGTCTACAATAGGAATTACTTCAGTATTCAAGAATTGAAGGCACATATCTTTTACCATCAATTGCTCTTCATTAAAATCTTCCGGCACAAATGTCTCAAAAGCATTGCTTTCTTTAATTAACCATTCGCCGCCTTTAAATAAAACTGGGGTTGATGTTTGTGTATTCATAAAAGTGATTTGGTGTCTTTAACCCTTTGCGCAGCATCCTGCGGAAAAGGGAACCAGGACTATTATTATTTAGAATTCTTTTCAATTTTCAAGAATGTTCTCCGCTTCGATAAAGTTCTCCGTCAGTTGCCCGAGCGGAGGGCATCTCTATTTCAGATTATCATACACCATCTGCAACACTTCTTTCGCAATTTCAATCTGTCCGTTGGTTACACCTTCAAGCGCTTCGTTCAATGTGGTGTTTGCAATCGCCATACATTTTTCTTCAAGCTCCCTGCCTTCATCAGTCAACACAATCATGTTAATTCTTCTATCTTCTTTGGATGCATTTCTTTTTACCAGTTTTACTTTTTCCAAATTATCAACTAACCTGGTGATGCTTGGTTTATCTCTAAAAGTAGCATCGCATAATTGCTGTTGGCTAAGGCCGTCTTCTTTCCATAAATGATAGAGTACACTCCATTGCTCAATGGTTATTTCAATATTGCCTAACTTAAAATTCTTTTGCAGCCGCCTGCTTATTGCAGTACTGGCCTTGCCTGTAATAAAACTGTAGAGTTCACCTTTCTTAAATTGGTTGTTTGACATATAGTTGTTTATGCAACTAAACAAAGATAATGATTCATTTGAGAATTTAAAATTTATTTTTGTTAAGAAATAGTCCCACAAAAGCGGGCTCAGTTTTACTTTTCAACTTTATGGAGCCCATTTTAATTGTTATAGCTTTTCTTTTTTTACTGGTTTATATTGGACTGATTATTTATTATCGCCAAAGCTGGGTTTCGATTGCGGATTTGAGATTTCCGATTTCCGATTTTGTTCCTTCTACTAAAATTTCAATAATTATTCCTGCAAGAAATGAAGAGCGCAATATAAAAGCCTGTATCAATTCAATTATCAATCAATATTATCCTGCAACATTATTTGAAGTGTTGGTTGTTGACGACCATTCAACAGATAATACAGCAGCAATTGTTTCATCTTATCAATTACCCAATATAAAACTGATTTCATTAAAAGATTTTATTGCACCTAATGAAATCAATTCTTATAAAAAGAAAGCGATTGAAATTGCAATACATCAATCGAGCGGTGAATTAATTATTACTACAGATGCAGATTGCATTGCGCCAAAAAATTGGTTACAAACTATTGCAGTTTTTTACCAGGAGAAAAAACCTGATTTAATTGTAATGCCTGTAGCAATTAATTGCAGTAATAAATTTATAGAAATTTTTCAGGCATTAGATTTTATGACTTTGCAGGGAATAACTGGCGCATCGGTACATAAAAAATTTCACAGCATGTGCAATGGTGCAAATTTAGCTTACACAAAAAAAGCATTTAATGCTGTAAATGGTTTTTCCGGTATTGACAATATCGCCAGTGGCGATGATATGTTATTGATGCATAAAATATTTAAACAAGATGCCAATGCTGTTTTATTTTTAAAATCCAAAGAAGTTATTGTGCAAACGCAACCTGTTCATACAATAAAAGAATTTTTCAATCAACGTATTCGTTGGGCAAGTAAAGCGGATAAATATGATGATAAGAGAATTTTTGGAGTGCTGGTGCTGGTTTATCTTTTTAATGTTTTGTTGATTGTTTTGCCAATTATTAGTTTATTCCTAAATGAAAAACATTCGATATTCGACATTCAATATTCAACATTTAAACTTTGGTTATTTTTACTTTTGATAAAGACAATTATAGAGCTTATTTTTTTATATCCAGTCGCAAAATTTTTTGATAAGAAAAAATTGCTCTGGTGGTTTCCTTTAATGCAGCCTTTGCATATTTTGTATACCGTTATTGCTGGTTGGCTGGGTAAATTTGGTAGTTACAAATGGAAAGGCAGAAATGTGAAATAATGTATTATGAGTATATTGATTACTAAAAAAACTGAAGTGGTTTTAATTGGCGCCGGTATAATGAGCGCAACACTTGCCGTGCTGTTAAAAGAATTATCACCTGATATTTCCATTACCATATTTGAACGCTTACATAAAGCTGCAGAAGAAAGTTCTGACGCTTGGAACAACGCCGGCACCGGCCATTCCGCTTTTTGCGAATTAAATTATAGCCCTGAAAAAGAAGATGGCAATATTGATATTTCCAAAGCAGTAAAAATTGCGGCGCAGTTTGAAATATCAAAACAGTTTTGGGCTTACCTGGTACTACAAAAATATATTGCTTCGCCAAAGGAGTTTATCAATCATGTCCCCCATTTAAGTTTTGTTTGGGGCGATGAAAATGTAGGGTATTTAAAAAAACGTTACGAAGCAATGAGGGCCAATAAATTATTTAGCGGCATGCAATTTTCCGACAGCTTTGAAGAATTAAAAAAATGGATGCCACTGGTGATGGAAGGAAGAAATGCCAACCAAAAAGTGGCGGCGACAAAGATGGATATTGGTACCGATGTAAATTTTGGGTCGCTTACCGATAATATGATTGAGCATTTGCAAACCTTAAAAGATGTAACGCTTTATCTTAATCATGAAGTAAGAGATTTAGAAAAACAGGTTGATGGTTCATGGGAATTGTCCATTAAAAATTTAGTGGAAGATGGAAATATAAAGTCCAAAGCAGATTTTGTTTTCATTGGTGCAGGCGGTGGAGCATTGGCATTGCTGGAAAAATCGGATATTAAAGAAGCGGAAGGTTATGGCGGTTTTCCTATTAGCGGCCAATGGCTGAAATGCAATAATGAAAATATTATTCAACAGCATGCAGTAAAAGTTTATGGCAAAGCTGGTGTAGATGCGCCGCCAATGAGTGTACCGCACTTGGATACACGAATTATCAATGACAAAAAAGAATTATTGTTTGGCCCATTCGCAGGTTTTAGTACAAAATTTTTAAAGAACGGTTCTTATTTTGATTTGCCAAAGAGTATCGACTGGCATAATATGGTTCCAATGCTTGCTGCTGGTTGGCATAATTTGCCATTGACAAAATATTTAATTCAGCAGGTAACACAATCAGATAAAGATAGAATTACAGCGTTGAAAGAATACTATCCTAATGCAAACGCAGCCGATTGGGAATTGGTGATTGCAGGGCAACGTGTACAAGTGATCAAAAAAGATGAAAAAGAAGGTGGTGTTTTAGAATTTGGAACAGAGCTGGTTTCATCTGCTGATGGTTCTGTTGCCGCTTTGTTAGGCGCTTCGCCTGGCGCATCAACAGCTGTACCGATTATGCTGAATGTTTTAAAAAATTGTTTTAAAGAAAACTATGAGTCTGCTGAGTGGCAAGACAAACTAAAAACCATCATTCCGACATTTGGAAAAAAATGGGAAGAATATGAATTGCTTTGCCAGGAAATAAGGGAATGGACGGCGGATGTTTTGGAATTGAATACGTGAATGGTGAGTAGTGAATGGTGAGTGAAATTTTATACTTGCTGTTTACTTCTAACTACCGGGTACTAATTACTTGTTACTTTTACATATGCAGCAATCATTTTCATTTACACAACAAACCTGGAAGCGGCTTAAGAAAAACAAAGGCGCTTTGTTAGGCTTGTTTATTATTACCATTGCGGTGCTGCTGGCTATTTTTGGTTATTTTATTGCGCCGGATAATTCACCCAATGCAGACTTGCAAACCGTAGAGATACAGGCAAAAAAAATTGGCTATACACAACAGTTTTTAAAAATACCTGAAAGAAAGTATTGGAGCGGAACGTGGATTGAACATCTTATTAACGGAGAAAAAAAGCATTACAAATTAATACCCATAAAAGGATACGTTATAAAAAACGATAGTTTATTGGTGAATAAATTTATTGATGAAGATACTTCTGTAGTACAGTATTATTCTATTAACCAACTTACTTTTAATCAACGGCAAAATCTATTTTCGCAAAATATCATCACAAAAAAATACTGGCTGGGTACCGATAAATTTGGCAGAGATATTTTAAGCCGTTTAATTATTGGTACAAGAGTAAGTTTGGCTGTTGGCTTAATTGCAGTACTTATCTCTTTAACCTTAGGTATTATTTTAGGTGCGTTAGCAGGTTATTTTAAGGGTTGGGCAGATGAAGTGGTGATGTGGCTGGTAAATGTTACCTGGAGCATTCCCACATTATTGCTCGTGTTTGCTATTACGTTAGCCATGGGAAAAGGCTTTTGGCAAATATTTATTGCTGTCGGGCTAACCATGTGGGTTAGTGTAGCACGTTTGGTTCGTGGGCAGGTAATGGCGGTTAAAGAATTAGAGTTTGTGCAAGCAGCAAAAGCATTGGGCTTTACCAATTTTAGAATCATTGCAAAACACATCTTACCAAATATTCTTGGCCCTGTATTGGTTATTGCAGCAAGCAATTTTGCAACAGCCATTATTGTAGAAGCCGGCCTTAGCTTTTTAGGTATTGGTGTACAACCACCGCAACCAAGCTGGGGATTGATGATAAAAGAAAATTACAATTTTATCATCACACACAATCCAATGCTGGCATTGATACCTGGCTTTGCCATAATGCTGTTGGTGCTGGCATTTAATCTATTGGGCAACGGCCTAAGAGACGCTGTAGATGTAAAAACTCCATCCGCATAGTTTCATTCAGTGGGCGGAGGGTTTTATTCAGTTGGTGATACCTGTACATTTCTATTAAATCCTTCCTCAAGCGAAATAAAAGTTTCTGTTCTGTCGATACCTTTTATTTTTTGCAATTCATCATGCAATACAAAACGCAGTTGATTAATATCCTTGGTTACAATTTCGATAAACATGCTGTAGTTTCCGGTGATATAATTCAGGCGTACAATTTCCGGTATCTTCATCAGGTCTTTTGCAACGCTATCGTATAAAGAGCTTTTTTCTAAATAAATACCTACAAAGGCGGTAATATCGTAGCCCAACTGTTTCAAATCAACATTCAATCTTGTACCTTTGACGATACCAAATTCCTGCAATTTTTTAATGCGAACGTGAATGGTGCCGCCGCTTACAAACAATTTTTTTCCAAGGTCGGCGTAAGAGATTTCTGCGGTTTCCATCATTTCGTGGATGATTTGCAGATCGAGTTTATCAAGATTTAATTTTGTAGCCATTAGCAATAGTTTATTAATATATATTCAAGTAATACTGCAAATATTTGAATAATTTCTATATTTTCAAAATTTTTGTTGAATTATTTTTAAAATAAAATTAGTTGTTTTATTTTTGTCTTCAATTAGTTCTTAATTACACTGTGGGGTGATGAAATTTTTGGCAGACATGCCCTCTTGTCTCGAGGGTGGGGATAACAGGATAAACGAAGCATAGAGCCGTATTTGCAGCAATGTAAGTGCGACCGGGGTCGACCACCGAACTTTGTGCTTCAGCTAACTGCCTCGTGGAGGTTCGATCCCTCCCCCTACAGCTTTTAAAACCTTCGTTGAAAAACGGAGGTTTTTTTATTTTAGCGGGTCAAGGATTTTATTGCCTTATATTTCATGATGTGATTTCTTTGGTTTTCATAAACTTTTAATTAATTTTTCGAATATCTTTTACATTTTAGAAAATACCCCACTATTGAACTCTTCACAAATTGTGAAAAGTTCAATAGCTTATCCCGAATTCAAATAACTGCTAATTAAGTCCTTAAATATATAATTTTAGGTTGCACTGGTAAAAAAATTCCTATTTTGCCCCAATTCTAACGAATTGGCTATTTTTTTACATAACATTTGCAAATTCCTTACGTTCTTTGCACTTCATTTTAAAACCTTTCCAGTTATAATGAGATTTGCAATTTTAATTTCATTTTTTCTTTTACCGGGGTTAATTAGTGCACAAGACAAAGCCATTCAAACCCTTCAGTTTGAATCTGGCAGCATTGCACCAAGAATTTCAGTAGTAGATACTTCACACAAACTATGGAAGAGGGGTGGAATGTACCGCCTCAATTTAGGCCAGGGAAGCTTAAGCAACTGGGCTGCCGGTGGCGATGATTTTTCTATAAACGTCAATACTACATTAAACCTTTTTGCAACCTATAAAAAGAATCACTACAACTGGGATAACTCCCTCGATCTTGCTTTTGGATTTTTAAAAACCACTACTTTGGGTGCAAGAAAGACTGATGATCGTTTTGACTTTGTTTCTAAATACACTTATTCTGTAAACCCTAAAACTACCATTGGTTTGTTGGGCAATGTAAGAACCCAATTTTTTAATGGTTACTCTTATGCTACCGATAGGAATAAAATATTCGCTTCGGGTTTTCTTTCTCCTGGTTATGTATTAACCAGTTTGGGTATGGATTTCAAACCTAAAAAAGAAATATCGTTATTCTTATCGCCAATGACATCACGTTGGGTTATTGTAAAAGATGACAGCTTGGCCGGCAAAGCCGCCTATGGTGTTGATACGGGTAAAAATATAATCAACCAGTTGGGTGCATTCGCCACTATCAATTTTCAAAAAGAATTGGTTAAAAACCTCACTTATAAAACAAGACTCGATCTGTTTTCCAACTACAAAAAAAATCCTCTTAACGTTGATGTGTACATGACTAACATCATAGCTGTAAAGATTTATAAAATGCTTTCTTTTAACTGGAGCTTTGATGTTATTTATGATGATGACACCCGTATTTTTGGGCCAGAAAAAGACGCTCCGGCATTACAGTTAAAGTCTATTGTAGGTGCCGGCCTGCAATTGAGAATTTAATTTTTCTCTTTTATAAAAGCAACACTTTCTCTGTCTTCCCATTTTCTTAGCACCACTTTTTCATCTAAAAGATTTTCCATAGCGTCGTATATCCGGTTAAGATGTGCGTCATGTTCACCCAATCTTTCTTTTATTTCCTGTAGTTGTTGTTTGATATCGTTTGGTTTAATTAGCAGCTTCTTTATTGCTACCAATGCCCGCATTATGGCAATATTCATTTCAGTTGCCCTGTCAAAGTTTATTGTGCCACTGAGCATTGCTACAACTTGTTCAGTAAAAACATAAGGCAAATATTTAATATTAAGACCTCTCCCTATGTTCAAGGTCGCAATTTGCCAACTTGAAGCATAAGCTTTCTCTAAAGCTTCAATTTGAAACCTTAGCAATTCTGCCCTTCTTTGGTCAATTGAAACATAAAGTCACCCGGAAATCGCTCAGCATTTCGTTTTACAGCTTCTATTAAACGCTTTACTTCTACATCATAAACCGCTGCTAAATCCTTATCCAGCATCACCCTTTCGCCACCTATTTCATAAATCCTGTTTTGAATACTTTGAATGACCTGCATATTGTACAGATTAGGTGTTAATAAAGAATTGTGTTATTTAGTTGCACGCAAAGCTGAAATAGTTGCTTTATTTAAATAATTTATGTGCCCATTTCTACGGCTATTCTTTTTTGCACAATTATCTTTGCGCCAATGGCACAAAAAAAATTACAACGCTTTGCAGATATAAAAACCTTCGCCAATGTAATGGAATACCCCGAAGGGATGCAAGGCAAATGGAACGGCTTTTTTAAAAATGATAACCCTATTATATTAGAGTTGGCTTGTGGCCGTGGAGAATATACCAATGGCTTAGCAAATTTATTCCCACAACAAAATTTTATTGGTGTAGATGTAAAAGGCAACCGCATGTATATCGGTGCAAAAAAAGCTATGGAACAAAAAATAGCTAACGCAGGATTTTTAAGAACACAAATTGAAAAAATTACCGGTTATTTTGCGCCTGGTGAAGTGGATGAAATATGGATCACTTTTCCCGATCCGCAATTACGTGTTTCAAAAGCTAAAAAAAGATTGACCCATCCACGCTTTTTACGGTTGTATCAACAGTTTTTAAAACAAGCAGGTGTCATTCATCTTAAAACAGATTCGCCAGACCTTTATCTTTTTACAAAAAAAGTAATTGAACTTTATGGTTTAACCATTGTTGAAGATTGCAGTGATATACATAAGCAATCAGAAATAGCAGCAGCATTAAAAATAAAAACGCACTACGAAAGTCTGGATATTGCACAAAGCAATAAGATACATTACCTGAAATTTACCTTACCAGCTGTTATAAAAAATATTGATGATCTACTTCAAGAGCAATTAAAAAATGAACAAGCTGATTGAAGGCGAAGATTTTTATTACAATGAACAAGGCTTTATTGTTCTCACCGCAAAGTATCATTTGCAAAGAGGGGTTTGTTGTGGTAACGGTTGCAAACACTGTCCTTACAATTATGAAAAAGTACCTGAACCAAAACAAACCGAATTAAGAAACGCCAAACTCCCAAAGTAGCTTTATTACCCAAATAATTTGTGTATCTTTTCATAAATGAAAAAGAATAAACCTGCAGCAGAACAACCAAAGAGCACTGTTAAGGAATATGGTTTTTTCCAGGATGTGTATGAAGTGGTGCGGCAGATACCCAAAGGAAAAGTTACTTCTTATGGCGCTGTGGCAAATTATTTAGGCACTAAATTATCTGCACGTATGGTAGGTTGGGCAATGAATGGTGCACATAATGTAAAACCAAAAGTGCCGGCACAACGTGTAGTAAACAGAAACGGCATGCTAACAGGCAAGCATCATTTTGGCACACCAACCAAAATGGAAGAATTATTAAAAAAAGATGGTGTAGCTGTTAAAAATGATACAGTAGTAGATTTTGAAAAAATATTTTGGGATCCATCCATTGAATTAGGTTTATAATTATGAGCAATACAATTTTACAAGGCAAGGTTTCTTTTGTTAATCACGAAAAAAAATACGTGATGATAGAGTACGAGGTTAACGGGAAAAAGAAAACCATCAATGGCATTGTTGATGATAAAACACAACAGGAATCAATAAAAAAAGGACTGGCAAAAAAGGTACATACTTTTCATATTGGCGATATGGTAAATTTTGTTGCCGGTCTTAGTGACAGAGGCGATAAAATGGTTGCCAGTAATGTGCAGTATTTATACAACACGGCCTTAGATGTATTGATAAATAAATCCCATACAGAAAATAATTTTATCGGTTATTTAAAAATGGCAGATGATAAAGTGTATGTAAAAGAAATAGACAGTTATCTCTTTTTTCCAGTCGCTACATCTCCCTGGCAAATAATACCAACAGAAAAAGAATTGAATGAAGCGGTAACATTTTCATTGGAAAATACTGACAATAAAGAAAAGGTAACTGCAAAATTATTCAACAACAATTACATACCAGAATTTTATACTGCAGTTAAATTACATAAATCCAAAACACCTGTTGAAGCAGAAATTTATAAAATTTCACCTCATGGCATTTATATAAATGTTGTTGGTGATAAGATACAGGCAAAAATACCAATCGGCAAAAATGAACCCAAGGATTTGCCTGGAGATAAAAAAATAGGCGATAAGATAAAAGTCGCCATCACTTATTTAAGCCCGGTAAAAATTATTGTAGAAGTTTTATAAGTACGTTGAAATTTTATTTCAGCACATTGGATATTTTATAATGAACTGAGTTCTTCAACACTTACACCCATTTGCAAAGCTGCTTTTAATTTTACCGGCGCCAGTAATCCGAACAAAATAATAAGTACTGCTGCCAATGCTAAAAAAGCAAAATTACCAACAAGGAAAAAGCAGAAGCAACAAAACAAACTGGCACCTTCAATCAATGCCCATTGTACAATAGACGCTCCACGGTATTTATCAAATTTCACTTTTACATCACTTTGGTTATCATCTCTTATTTCTAACAATTTCTTTTTAAAAATTTTAGTGCCTATAAAAAATGCAGCGCCAGAAAGTGCAATCGCAATCAATTGAAAAATTTTATCCTGTTCTGGAAGTGCTGGTGTAATTGTTTTGCTATAAGATAAATAAACCAAAACAGCCATAAACAATACTTGCCCTGCAAGTAAAGCAGTATGCAATATTTTTAAAGCAGCAAAAGCGCCGGCATTTTTCATATACTATTTGTAATAAGGATTTATCATCAGGTAAACAATTACACCTGTTAGCGCAACATACAACCATACCGGAAAAATAATACGAACCAGTTTTTTATGTTTTTCGTAATCGCCGGTTAATGCACGGTAAGCAGCAAATAAAATAAACGGCAATGCTAAACCAGCCAAGGGAATATGCGTAATTAAAATAGCAAGATAAACTGTTCGCATAATACCTGCTGCTGCCTTTTCTGCATCGCTTAATCCTGCTACGCCGTCGGTTTCTCCATAAATAGCTTCGCCTGCAAATAAATGATGGCAGATATAAGAAACTAAAAATAATATTGATAGCACCATTGCAAACAACATTATCTTTTTATGCAACAAATAATTTTTACTCTTTACAGCCATTAAACCAGCAATCAATAATATTGCTACCAGAGAATTAATTACGGCATTGGATAATGCAAAAATGTGTACGTTAAAAGGTAAGTTTACTTTACCTGCTAAATTATATCTGCCTAAAACTGAAACTACTGCAAATACGACTACAGAAAATATGGCAATAAGCCATTTTGCTTTTTTATCGTTGCTCTTCATTGTAGGTATTGGTAACATACTATGCTTGTTTGTTTTTATTTCTGTTTAATATTAAGGTGATAATTATAACAATGCCTATTGCAATAAATATCAAAGGTAATATGGGAATAAAATCTCTTAATGTAGAGGGCGCGTTTTTATCTTTCTCCAGCATTAATAATGGTATATCGCCAACTAAAGTATGTTGCCTTGCACTATCAAAGCCATTATAAAAACCACGAACTATAAAATTGGTATCCAGTAAAAAGAAATTTTCGGTATGGATAAATGCTGTATCAACACCAGGGTCAGCAACATTGGCTTTAATTTCATTCAAAGCAAAATCATAAATTTCTTTTTTATTACCCGTTACCATCCACCAGGTATCATGATTGATATTATAGCGGTCTGCAAACTTTCTTAACTGCGTTACCGAGTCATGCTCAGGGTCAATACTTATAGAAATGAATTGCACAATACTATCATTTTGCCTGAACGAGTCCTGCAGACGTTTCATATTTTTTGCAAGGCCGGGGCAAATAGAAGGGCAACGTGTAAAAAAGAAATCCAATACAATAATCTTTCCATGCAAATCGTACAAACTTACTTTGTTGCCTAACTGGTTAGTGAATTGAATATTTTTTACTTTATGCCAAATGGTATCGGTAAGTGTTTTTCCGCCTTCTTGTTTTACAACAACGCTATCGGGTAAATAGTATTTACGCGGCATGTGTACCGCATCTTTACTATAATACTTTACCAATAGATAACTGCCTAAAGGCAGCAGTATGGCCAGCATTAAAGAAAGTATCGCTTTTTTATTCATCGTTTTTTTATCAGTGTGCAAATTTACATCAACCAAAGGCAAAAACAGGCTTTATTGTGTGTAGTATTTAATAAAAAAGCCATCCCCAACTAGTTGGGGATGGCTTAATTGTATTGCAATATTTTGTAGTTAATCTTTTGCTCCTTTCTCGGGTGCCTTTTGTACCTGTTCTACTTTTTTATATTCCCTGCTACCTGCATCTGTATTTTTTAAATTTTTCCAGCTGGTACCGTCCCACAAAAATGCAATGATAAACCAGATGAATAAACACAAAGGGACAACAATTGTCATGATCATATTTCTAATTTCATCGCCTAAATGCATAAAGATAGAAACGATATAATAGGCTTTTGCAAGTGTTAATATACATACCAACCCTTTAAATGCCAACACCAAAGTAGCATTAGGATGCTCTCCTTTATGAATGTTATATATTGTTAAACCAATAGCTAATTCAATTACTGTTAACACAGATAACAACCAAAAGGTTTTCCATATTTTTTTGGTACTACCTGCATGCTCAGGATGAAAAGTTATTTCCGGTGATGCTGAATTTGCTGACATAATTATTTTAAAAATTCGTTTATAAAAAGTTTAGGAGTTTAAAAGTTTAGAGGATTTAGACTAAACTTTCTAAACCCTAAACTTCTAAACTAATTTAAATTAGATAGAAGCAAAGGAATACAAATACCCAAACCAAATCCACAAAGTGCCAGTATAGCCCTGCTTTTTCAATCATTTCGTAATGGCCGCGCAATTCAAAATGCCTCATTCTTGTTTTAATTAGCATTACAATGTTAATGATAACACCGCTAAATACGTGAAAACCGTGGAAACCGGTAATCTCAAAGAAATAGCTACCGAATGAAATTGGGCCAGGCGTTGCATATTCATGCCCGTTAATAGTCACCTCCGGACCAAAGGGGTTATGCGATACCGTTGTATTCCATAATTCCACATGGCCTGCTGCACCATTTATTCCATTAATCCAAACTTCATGTTGATGAGTTAATAAATGCGTCCATTCCCAAGCCTGGCAACTTAAGAAAGCCAAACCACCGATAATGGTTAATATCATGTATTTTTCTACACCTTTCCGGTTCATGTGATGGCCTTCATGTACCGCCAATACCATTGTTACAGAACTGAAGATCAAAATAAAAGTCATCAAACTCACAAAAGCCAAAGGCAGGTTAGCAGAACCAGCTAAAGGAAATGAATTGAACACATGGTTAGGATCAACCCAATCATTTAAACTAAAACGCAAAGTGGCATAGCTAATTAAAAATGCACCAAATGTAAAGGCATCACTCATTAAAAAGTACCACATCATCACTTTACCATAGCTTGCATTGAACGGGCTTCTTCCCCCGTTCCACCATTTGGTATTTGTTGGCATTGCTGTTGTTGACATCTATATAACTTTTATTTTCTACTAATTTTATTCTTCAAACTTTGTAAACTCTGTACTTATCTTATCATTATTAAAAAGAACAATAAATAAATCCAAAGTATATCTACAAAATGCCAGTAAGTACTCGTTACCTCTACCGGCGTCGAATCGTAATTTCTTCTTTTAGTACTAAAACCTTTCAGGTATAAAACAATTAAAGCAATTATACCTCCAATAACGTGTGCGCCATGCAAACCCACAATAACATACAAAAAAGAAAACGATACATTTTTTTGCAATGTCATTCCTATACTCCACAAATGCTTAAACCCAATTACCTGCAACACAATAAAAAGAACTCCCAATACCAATGTTACGGTCATCAAACTTCTGTAACGCAACATTTCTCTTTGCTTAAAAGCCTTGCCAGCAAAAAACAAAGTAATGCTACTTGCAATTATTGCTGCAGTGCTGTACCAAAAAGCCAACGGTAATTCAAACGTTACCCAGTTTGCCTGGTTACGTTTTACAATATACGCACTTGTCAATCCGGCAAACATCATCAAAATACTTCCAATACCTATCCATAAAGTAAATTTATGCGGATGTATTTTTTTTCTTTGTTCCATTACCACTGTTTGCATACCCCTGTCCCCTTAAGGGGAATTATTGTGTTTTATTTTTAATGCCTTTGGCATTAATCTTTTGTTACCAGCTTTATTATTCCAATCATCTTCATTGGTGCCCAACTAGTTGGGCACTCTTCAACAGCAAATCTTTATTCAGCTTTAATTATGTTATATTCTATTGGCAAAAAGCGCCAACAACACAATCATCAAATAAAAGTAAGAACTGAACATTACCCTTCTTGCGCTTTTTTTATCCATCTTTATCAGCAACAGAACGCTCACATAAACCATTCCCAAGTTGCAAGCCAATAAAATCCACATGCTCACCACACCACTCATTTTTGTAAGATAAGGCAGCAAACCTACCGGTACCATCAATGCACTGTAAACAACACTTTGCACTGCAGTAAACCTTGTTGGCCCTTTATCAGCAGGCAGTAACTTAAAGCCGGCATTGGTATAATCTTTATGTGCCAGCCATGCAATTGCCCAAAAATGCGGGAACTGCCATAAGAACTGTATGCCAAATAATATCCAACCTCCAATGCTAAAATCATCTGTCGCTGCAACCCATCCAATCAAACAAGGTAAAGCTCCGGGTATCGCCCCCACTAAAACCGAAATTGAATTCACTTTTTTTAATGGCGTGTACACAAAACCGTAGAGCAACAAACTCGACAGGCTAACCATCGCACTTTGAAAGTTGAAGAATTTCCACATGATGAAAACTCCCAAGGCTCCGGCTATTGCTGCAAAAGCATTCGCTTCATTCACACTCATCCTGCCGCTTGCAACAGGCCGTTTGGCTGTACGCATCATCAAAGCATCGGAGTTTTTTTCCAATACCTGGTTAATGGCATTTGCCGAACCTGTTATTAACATTCCTGCTACAAAAAGTAAAAGAACTGATACTAATTTATTACTATAAACACCCGGTATGTAGCCAATTAAAAAACTAACTACCGTACTAAACACCACCATAAAACTTAAAGTGAATTTGATCAGCTGAAAGTAATCCTTCACTTTACTGGCCAAACCAAACGATGTTGATTTGTTTATGTTTATATTTTCCTCCATTATATATTACACTTCAAATTCCCACTCTCCCCATTAATCAATTATTACTTACCAATTATTCATTAATTAGTGGTGCGTTTCATCATCACCAACAGGTACATCCTGCGGAATAAACTCATGGCCATCCTTTGCATAGTCATAAGCGCCGCGGTATACTTCGGGTATTTCACCAGGCCAGTTACCGTGTCCCGGATTGATTGGTGTTGTCCATTCCAATGTATTTGAACCCCATGGGTTTTTAGTAGTAACCTTTCTTCCTTTGTAAACACTATAAAAGAAGTTGAATACAAATAACAATTGCGCTGCAAAAACAATCATGGCGATAAAGCTGATGAATTCATTTAAGCCACCAAATTGTTTGAACGATTCCCAACTTGAGAAATCATAATAACGGCGTGGCATACCAGCCAAACCTTCATAGTGCATTGGCCAGAAAATTAAATAAGCACCGATGATGGTTACCCAGAAATGGATATAAGCCATAGTATTATTTAAATAGCGTCCAAACATCTTGGGGAACCAGTGGTAGATACCGGCAAACATTCCAAAAAACGATGCTACACCCATTACAATATGGAAATGCGCTACCACAAAATAAGTATCATGCAGGTGAAGATCTAAACCGGAGTTACCTAAGAAGATACCGGTTAAACCACCACTGATAAATAAACTTACAAAACCAATCGCAAACAACATACCGGGGGTAAAGCGAATGCTTCCTCGCCACAATGTGGTTAACCAGTTAAACACTTTAATAGCTGAAGGCACCGCAATCAACAGCGTTAATAATACAAACACCGAACCCAGGAATGGATTAAGTCCTGTTACAAACATATGATGCGCCCAAACCAGGAATGCCAGGATTGCAATAGCAAATAATGAACCTACCATGGCCATGTACCCGAAAATAGGTTTACGGCTGTTCACACTAATGATTTCCGAACTCATACCCATTGCAGGCAACAGGATGATATATACTTCAGGGTGGCCAAGGAACCAGAACAAATGCTGGAACAGAATAGGGCTACCTCCTTCATTAGGTAATATTTTTCCTGCCACATAGATATCACTCAGGAAGAAGCTTGTTCCTAAATTTCTATCAAACAATAATAAGATAGCGCCTGATAATAATACAGGGAAACTCAATACACCCAATACAGCAGTAAAGAACAAGGCCCAGATGGTTAATGGCAACCTGGTCATGCTCATGCCTTTTGTACGAAGGTTTAAAATGGTACTGATATAATTAAGGCCACCCAATAACGAACTCACAATAAACATAGCCATACTCACCAGCCAAAGATCCATACCTATTTTACTACCGTCAGATGCATCACCCAAAGCACTCAGTGGAGGATAGATTGTCCAACCGCCACTTGCTGGCCCAGTTTGTACAAACAAAGAAGAGAACATGATTATTGATGCAGTAAAGAAGAACCAGTAGCTCAGCATATTCAACATCGGCGAAGCCATATCTCTTGCACCAATCTGTAATGGAATTAAAAAGTTGGCAAAGGTTCCGCTCAAGCCAGCTGTCAGTACAAAGAACACCAAAATGGTTCCATGCATGGTTACCAATGCATAATAAAATTCAGGATCCAATTTGCCGCCTTTAGCCCAATGGCCTAAAAAATCTTCCAGCCATGGAAAAGTAGATTCGGGATAGCCCAACTGTAAACGGAAAATCACAGAGAATAAACCGCCAATCATTGCCCATATCATACCCGTTACCAAAAATTGTTTGGCAATCATTTTATGATCCTGGCTAAAAACGTATTTGGTTATAAATGTTTCATGATGGTGGTGTTCATGATGTGCATCATCATGCCCTGCATGAACATCTGATCCGTGTAATGTGGCTGCGCTACTCATATTCTTATTGTTTATCAAGAGTCTTTTTAAATTAATTACTTTGCAACTGTTGTTAATGCTGCTGTTTTAGCAGCGCCTGTTGAATCAGTTGTTTCTTTATAATTAGGATCTTTCTTTGGGTAAATGGTATAATATTCTGATTTCTGTGTGGCCAACCATTTTTTATACTCAGCCATTGTTTCTACAATAATGATACCTCTCATACTGAAGTGGCCCTTACCGCACATCTGGTCGCAACTGATTTCGTAAGTAAAATCAGGATTACCCGTTCTTTTCTTTTGTTCTTCTGTAGTATATATTGGTGTAAACCATTCTGTGGTAGGTATTCCAGGCACAGCATCCATTTTTAAACGGAAGTGAGGTAAACCAACATCATGAATTACATCCTGGGAATTGATCACCAATTTAACAGGCACATTAACGGGTATGTGCATTGTTCCGGAAACATGGATATCATCCCAGCTTGCCTGGTCGTTAAAATCAACACCGAGGCCATTAGCGCCGCCAGTTAATTTGTAATCCTTTTTACCTAAAACTTTATCCGCTCCAGGGTACCTGAACTCCCAGCCAAATTGGTGGCCGGTTACTTCAACTACTATAGCATCTTTTGGTGCATCACCGGTTAATTTAAACCAATACTTTAAACCAAAAGCTACCAAAATACATAATACAATTGCAGGTACTGTTGTCCAAATCAATTCCAGTTTGGTGCTGTGTGCAAAATAATATGCCTTTCTGTTATCTTTTTCCTGGTATTTAAAAGAGAACCAGAATAATAATATCTGTGTAATAACAAAAACAATTCCTGTAACGATAGTAGTCAACATAAACATCCAATCCCATCCTTTACCCTCTTCAGATGCAGACCCCATCGGGAATAATGTTTTCTTATAATACAAATCATTGCAATACCATGCTCCTATCAACCCAACTATCAAAAAGCCTAAAAGCAAAAAAGCATTGATCTTATTGTTTTGGCGGCGTGTTTTTTCCTCGCCTTTTAAAACGCTTACATACTCACTTGCTTTCGCAATCTGAAACACGACAACGAAAACCAAAGCACCTAAAGCAATAAATAAAAACTCTTTCATATTAAATTTTTGCCCCGAGCCTGCTGAGTACTTTATTCCCTTCAGGCAAGGAATTTTTTAATTCTTATATAGATCAGATCTCTTTTTGTTTTTTATTCCTCCACATATTCCTTTGCAGGGTTATGTATGATGTATCATACTCTCTTTTAAGAAAGGATGATTTTTTACCAATAACGGGTGACTGGTTAAAAATCTACCTGTACCCCACATAATTAAACCTATAAATAAGCAAGGCACCCCCAATTCAAACAGGCCGATATGCCAGTTGCCGTGTACTGTACCAGGCATTACCATTTGGAAATAATCTACCCAGTGGCCGGCAATAATAAGTACCGCCATAAAGGTTACCATGGTATAATTTCTTTTGGTGCCTTTTTTCATCAGTATTAATATAGGGCAAAGGAAATTCACCGTCAGGTTGATAAAAAATAAGGCATAATACGATCCCGTTTTTTCGGCTGTACCAATTCTTTGTACAAAATATTTGGTTTCTTCCGGCTGGTTACTATACCAAATCAACATGTATTGAGAAAACCATAAGTACGTCCAGAATATAGAAAACGCAAACATAAACTTACCTAAGTCATGTAAATGTTCTTCTGTTACATAAGGCAGTTGTCCGCGGTTCTTCATAAAAATAACAAACAATGCTATTAATGAAATACCTGAAACAAATGTGCTTGCAAAGTTGTACCAGCTAAACATGGTGCTGTACCAGTGTGCGTCAATACTCATTACCCAAAACCAGGGAATGGTAGAAGCAACAGTTAAACCAAATACCACGCAAAACAGTGAGGCATACACGGTATTTTTAAATATCCATTTTTTCCCGGTTTCATAATCCATTGGGCCATTCTTATCACTTTCCAAACTCATGCTACGCATTTTTCTTCCCAATAGCCACCATAAAAATATAGCCAGGAAAGACCAAACCGCATAGAATGTTGGGTTTAAAAAACCATGTTTGCCAGCAAGCACTTTATCATAAGTTGCGGAGTGTACGTCGTACAATTTAGGATCCAGCCATGGATAAATATCTGTTCTGCCACCAAAAACAATGGCCATCAATATTAGGAAAGTAAGGATGCCTAAAATAGGCAATACACTTGTAATAGCTTCTGATACCCTGCGAAAAGCAACAACAAACCCAGCCATTGCCATTGTAGTAACACACATAAAAAACATTACCGCATTTACCATCAACAGAAAGAATACGCTGTTTTGTAATAGCGACGCCCAAAAACGGGTTGCGTTAACCCCCTCGTGGCCTTCGCCAGTTGCAACTGGTGCAAATGGAGAATACGCAATTACGCCATAGAGCAATGCAACGATACCGGCGATAATCAGGCCATACGTCCACTTTTTATAACTTCCCGGTAATTCAAATTGTTGATTCATCTAAACTTTATTTTGTGTTAATACTTTTATTTTTTTACTACAGCACTGTCCGATTTTACTGCACCGGTTGTTGCTGGTTCAGCAGCAGTTTTTGGTTCCAATGATCTTATGTATTGTACAATCATCCAGCGTTGTTTTCTATCTAACTGAGAGGCATAGCTTCCCATATTATTTTGCCCGTAAGTCATTACATAAAATAGACGCCCATCGCTAAAGCCGGGTACACCCGGTCCGCCGGTTACTGCGGCAATAATACTTTTTACGCCGCCAATTTTAGCTGCAACCGGGCCGTTAGCTTCTGCCTTTGCACCATGACAAACAGCACAATTGATATTAAATAATCTTGCTGCTTCCAAACTATCCTTATGCGTTAGCGGTTCTAATGGATTTTTTAACTGGCTGCTTAAATTAATCAATGCATTACTATCAACCAGGCCCAAAGCATTATTCGGCGCTACAGTAATAGGAAAAAGTTCTCCTCTTTTTATAGTTCCAGCTACAGGCATATTGTTGTAGAATATTTTGTGGCTGCTATATGCATCAAACATATTCATAGAAAATATTGCAGAGTCTCTTGCTGCGTAAGATTCATAAGCCCTGCTATACGCCATATCCGGCATATACACTTTACCGGGTTCTCTCTTACTATCGCAGCTACTAACTGTTATAGTAAGTGCTGCAATTGCAATAGCTGTTAAATATGTAAGTCGTTTCATTTATCAATTATCAATTAAACAATTATCAATTAGTATCCTAACTCTTCTTTATATAATTTTTGTTCTTTATCGTAAGTTCCAATCCACCAGCCCGTTTCTGCATTTTGCACATTCACTTCTTTAGCGCCTGCATTAGCTAAAAAGGCTTGTACTTCAGCTTCATTGGTCTTATCTGTACATTCAATAGCCATTACAAAAAGATCATCTGTAGCTCTTTGATGAAAATGATGTTTTTTTACAAAGGGTGCCAAATTACACAAATAACAAAATGTAAGTACCATTCCTACTGCGCTAAACAATACCGTTAATTCAAATGTAATAGGTATCCAGGCGGGTAAAGCAAAGTGCGGCTTGCCACCAATGTTCAATTTCCAGTCGTGTACCAAAATATAGCTGATACCACTTAACGCCGTTGTAGTTCCTGTAATAGCGTAAATAAAACCAGCAGTATGAATGCTTGTTTCTCTCAATCCCATAGCATGGTCTAAACCATGTACAGGATAAGGAGTGTACACATCATGTATTTTATAACCTGCTTTGCGAACATTTTTCACCGCAGGGAATAATACCGCCTCGTCATCAAAGCTACCTACAACAAATTTTTTAATTCCTCCAGCCATAAAATCGATTTATGATTTTAGATTTATGATTTATGATTTCCATAATCCTAAACCTGTTTTTAATTATTAAACCTCGCCAATTTCTTAATGCGCTACTACTGCATGGTCATGCCCGTGATGTCCCACTTCTTCAATATAAAATTTCTCTGCATCTTGCTTTTCAATATCTGTCATCTTCGCTTTGTAATTTTCACCACTCGTTTTCAATACCGCTTTAATTTCTGCAATGGCAATTACAGGGAAGTATTTTGCAAATAAGAAGAAGCAGGTAAAGAATAAACCAAACGTTCCCAAGTAGAACCCAATTTCCCAAATACTCGGGCTATAGTAAGTACTCCAGCTTGATGGCAAGAAATCTCTGTAGGTTGATGTAACGATAATTACAAAACGCTCGAACCACATACCAATATTTACAATGATACTCATGAAGAAAGTAACAGTGATGTTCCTTCTTAATTTACGGCTCCAGAATAATTGTGGCGATACCACGTTACAGAACATCATCAACCAGTAGCTCCATCCATAAGGGCTAAACAGGTTTGCCCTGTTTTGGCTGAATGCATACCACTCGTAAGGATTTTGCCCGTACCATGCAATAAACAATTCGGTTAAGTAAGCGCAACCTACAATACTACCTGTAAGCACAATTACTTTATTCATCGCTTCAATATGCCCTAATGTAATATAGTCCTGAAGGTTTAATACTTTTCTTACCACAATCATCAGCGTTTGCACCATAGCAAAACCACTAAATACCGCACCGGCCACAAAGTAAGGAGGGAAGATGGTAGTGTGCCAGCCAGGTATAACTGAAGTGGCAAAGTCAAAAGATACAATGGTGTGTACAGAAAGTACTAGAGGTGTACTTAAACCTGCCAATACCAATGATAAAGATTCGTGGCGTTGCCAGTGTTTGGTACTTCCGCTCCAGCCAAATGATGCCACACCATAAAACATTTTGCGGAATTTTGTTTTCGCCCTATCCCTTACCGTTGCCAAATCGGGCAACAAACCTGAGTACCAGAATAATAATGATACGGTGAAATAAGTTGATATCGCAAATACGTCCCAAAGCAATGGTGAGTTAAAGTTTACCCACAACGGGCCTCTTGAGTTAGGGTAAGGCATTACAAAGAACGCCATCCATACACGGCCCATGTGCCAGATTGGAAATTGTCCTGCGCACATTACCGCAAAAATCGTCATCGCTTCTGCAGCACGGTTAACCCCTGTTCTCCATCCCTGACGGAACAATAATAAAATCGCAGAAATCAAAGTACCGGCGTGACCAATACCTACCCACCATACGAAGTTGGTAATATCCCAGCCCCAGCCAATGGTTTTGTTCAGGTTCCACTGCCCAATACCGTAAGTAACCTCACGATAAACGCTGTATGACCCAAATAACAGCAAGCCAACACTAATAAAAAAACCAATGTACCAAAGGCGGCTTGGTTTCATCTCAATGGGGCGTACTATATCTTCCGTTATCTGGTGGTAATCTTTATCACCATCAACCAGCGGTTCCCTTAATTGCGATTCGTACTTTAATAATGACATATCTCTTTATCTAAGCTTTTTGCCGTAACGTTTTTGATAGCGGCTTTAATTTTGTTGATGTCGAACTGATGAATATCGAATTTAGAATGATGTTCAATTCAAAAAATATTCGCTATCCGACATTTTATATTTTAAGCGTGTGCTTTTTCTTCTTTCTTCCCTTCTTCTGCTACTTCACCAATTTGCCTGTCGGTATTTCTTACTTTAACCAAATAACTAACGTTAGGCAATACGTGCAATTGTTCCATTACGTAGAAAGTGCGGTTCTTGTCTTTTCTTGATTTTGCAATTTCACTTTCAGCATCCATTACGTTACCAAAAGTAATACTGTTAGTAGGACAAGCTTGTGCACAAGCCACTTTTACATTACGGATGATTGAAGGATCCTGGGCTTTTTTAGCATTCAATTTGCTTTCCTGCAAACGTTGTACGCAGAAAGAACATTTTTCAATAACACCCCGGCTTCTTACAGTTACATCAGGATTCAACACCATTCTTGTAAGGTCTTCGTTCATCTGCAATACAGATTCATCCATATCCACACCAATCAATGGCTTTTGGTTATCAGGGAAACTATCTGCACCGGTAAAATCCAACCAGTTAAAACGGCGTACTTTATAAGGACAGTTGTTGGCACAATACCTTGTACCGATACAACGGTTATAAGTCATTTGATTTAAGCCCTCACTGCTATGGTTAGTTGCAGCAACCGGACAAACGTTTTCGCAAGGTGCGTTATCGCAATGCTGGCAAAGCATTGGTTGAAATACCACATCGGGGTTTTGCATATCACCGGTAAAATAACGGTCGATACGCAACCAGTGCATTTCATGCGCCCTTTGTACCTGTGTTTTACCAACAACGGCTACGTTATTTTCAGCCGTACATGCTACAACGCAGGCGCTGCAACCGGTACAGGTATTCAAATCGATGCTCATACCCCATTTAATGGCAGGTTTTTCTTTCATTAAATCAGGATACATGGTAGCATCGCCTCTAAAATCTTTGCTTTCGTTAGCTGTAATCTCTAATTTTTCTTTAGTGATTTCTTCCAATACCGCTTCAGGATTGGCAATAAAGCTGGCTAAATTGGTTTCGTATATTACAGGTCGGCTTTCTGTATAACCATGTACCTGCGTTTGTGCCAATGGGTAAGTATCTGTTGTTGTTGCAAGGTCCACCACTCCGGAATAAATATAGCTTGTGCCATCAAAGCTAACAAAGGGATAAGCGTTTTGGCCGGCACCTGTAGCAGACCTGCCTATGTTTTCTTTTGTTTTATCCCATTTGCTCATATCGGATCCATCTGCTGCACTTCTTCTTCCGTATCCCACGGCAATAGCTATGGTGTTTGATTGCACACCTGGTATCAATAATACTGGTAAAGAAACTGATTTACCGCCTTTAAGTGTAACTTTTAAAACTGGTTTTTCAGGATGTACCTCGTAAGCATCAGAAGCGCCTTTGTCGGTAAGTACATTCTTTTTGTATAAATCATTATACATTGCAGGACTCATCATTACATAGTTGTCCCAGGTAACTTTTGAGATTGGGTCAGGCAATTCCTGCAACCAGGGGTTGTTTGCCTGGCTACCAGTGCCTATTGATAACTTTTGATATAAAACAACTTCTGTAGGTCCCCCAACAACTGCAGCAATTTTTGCTTTTGCCTCTTCTACTTTTGCACCGCTGAAAGTTGCGCCTGCAGGTGCTGGTGCAGCAGCAGGTTCAATAACGCCGTCTTGCAAAGCCTTATCGTAATTATCTGTAGAAGTTAATTTAGTGTTCCAGTAATTTTTAAAGTAGGTATCATAATCTGGTGTTGCGCTACCGCTCCATTTCAACAAAGAGGTTTGGAAAGCCCTTGTTTTAAATAACGGATTGATGGTTGGCTGCATCAAACTAACGTAACCGGATTTTGGTTCTGCATCCCCCCAGCTTTCCAGCCAGTGGTGAGCAGGAATAACATATTTACATTGCTCGGTTGTTTCGTCCATTGTTGCATTGAAAGAAACAGCAACCGTATTTTTTAAACCAGCAATAAATTTTTCTTTGTTGTAATAAGAATAAGCAGGGTTAACACCGTAAATCAATAAACCGCCTACTTTGTTAGCGCCAAGGTCGGCAACCAACTGTTCCATATCTGCATCTACACCTTTACGATAGTTAGAAGTAACAGCCCAGTTAATGGTTTTACCATTTGCCCCAATTGCTTCGTTAATGGCATTTACAATAATCTGAACATTTACATCATTACTGCCGCTCACTACCAATGCATTTCCACCAGCTCCTTTTAATTTATCAGCAGCCAGCTTAATACCATCATTCAATCTTTTGTCTGCAAAACTTGGAGCAGTTCCATTCAATGCATTTAAAATAGCAACAGCTACTTTACCTGTTTCAGATGGTTTGTGTGTAAAGCGGTCATCTGCATTGCTACCAGTCATACTCATCATGCTTTCAAAATGAATATGGCGGCTCAGTTCTGGTTTTTCACCAGTTACTTTTTTAGTAGCTGCGTATTGCCTGCTAAATTCTGTCGGGCTTAACCAGGTGCCTAAAAAATCGGCTCCAAGGCTAACAATTACTTTAGCATTATCAAAATTATAAGAAGGAATAACCCTTTTACCATAAGTTGCTTCGTTAGCCAAAATCATACCGCTGTAACTCACCGCATCGTATTGTACGTGGCGGCTGCCCGGGTATTTAGCTATAAATTCAGTGATAATATCTTGTGTAGAAGGAGAGTTAACAGTACCGGTTAACAGCACTAATGCTTTACCGGCAATTGCAGCGCCAACCATTTTATCAAAAGCATCAAAACTGGTTACTTCTTTAAAGTCGTTACCATCTTTTTGCATTGGATAACGAAGGCGGGTGTTATCATACAAATCCAATACAGATGCCTGTGATTGTGCACTTGTACCGCCTTTGGTAACACTGGATAATTCGTTACCTTCTATTTTAATTGGGCGGCCATCTCTTTGTTTTACAACAACAGCAATAGCATCGCCCCCATTTACATAAGTTGAAGCGTAGTAATTAGCCACGCCAGGAATAACATCATCGGGCCTTTGCAAATAAGGCACCGCTTTACGCACGGGCATTTCGCAACTGGCAGCAATGGTAGCGGCGGCAGTACTAAAGCCTAAGTATTTAAGAAAATCCCTGCGTGGGGTTTTAGCATTTAAAAGCCCTTCATCAGCTAACTCTTCCAAGGGCAACAGCTCTTCTTTAAATTCTTTATTAGCTGCTTGCTCAAAGCTTTCAGTTTGATTAAGCTCTCCAAAACTTTGCCAGTACTTTTTGTTACTCATATCTTATAAAATGTGCAAATAGGCAAATGTGCTAATGTGCAGATGTGCTAATATGCTAATTTTTGTGAACTTACTTTTGACGTATTGTTTTGCAAATTTGCCAATTGGTTTATTTGCTAATTTCTTAATAGTGACATTTTTGACACTCTGTTCCACCAATCTTTTCAACAGTTACACTATCCACTTTTGCTTTCCTTATTTCTTTGATATTGCCATAGATATCTTTAATAGTATCTGGCTTAAGGTCTTGATGTAATTTGTTGTAAAGGCTATAGAATTTATTGCCGGTATTATCGTCTTTATTGTAAAAATCAACCTTGGTTTCCCTGTGACAATTGATACACCAGCCCATGCTCAAATCAGCATATTGGTACACTTCAGGCATTTCCTGTATGTTGCCATGGCAGGTTTGGCACTGTTGTTTACCAACCATTATGTGTTGACTGTGGTTAAAGTAAACGTGGTCGGGAAGGTTGTGGATTTTTGTCCATTCAATTGGATGAGCGCCATCAGGAACGCCATCGCCATTTTTATCAGGGTTGTATGTTTTGGTAGCAGCGTTAAATCCTGCGTAATCGTATATTTTTTGAATTTCTTCGGTACCATTTACCGCAGTTCCATCTTCTCTTACCAATTTATCTTCCCCTTCATATTTATTAATTCCTTTATGGCAGTTCATACACACATTTACCGAAGGTATGCTGGCTTGTTTGCTATCCTGGGCACCACCATGGCAATACAAACAACTAATTTGATTGGTGCCGGCATGTACTTTATGCGAATAGAAAATAGGTTGTTTTGGTTGATAACCTTTCATTCGGCCAAGGCCAATTGCTGCATTGGTGAAGAAGTAACCTGCTACGCAGAACAAAACCAATATACCTACCATTAAGTAAGTTTTGTTTTTGTAAACAGGAACCGGTTCACCCCGTAACACCCCTTCCTTATCATCAGATAATTTACGCAGGTTGTTGTTTACTTGTAATAATATGAAGGCGATTATTGCTAAAACTAAAGTAAGAAGGCCGAAAAGAAGAGAGTTGTCATTTTCTGGTTCTGAACCTGGAGCGGGCGTGGTTACAACAGGAGGAGCGTCTGCATAATCCAAAATTGCTTTAATCTCAGCTTTGGTTAGTTGTGGAAAAGGAGTCATTTTTGACCCTCTTTCGGCAAACAATTTTTTTGCATAGGGGTCAGTCTCAACCATCGTGTTTACATTACCTACCCATTTGTAAGCCCATTCCCTATCTGGTTCCCTATCTCTTGCTCCTTTCAAAGCTGGCCCAGTAAAATCCTTATCTACTCTATGGCAACTTGCACAATTAGCCTTAAAAAGCGCTTCGCCGTTTTGAGCAAAAATAGTATTGGTAAATGCCTGTATTGCAAAGAAGAAAAGGATTGCAAAGACTCTGTTAAAATTTTTTCTATACCGACTCATACAGTTGTTACGGGGCTAATGTGGAAAAATATCCGGTTTCAGGTGCAAATTTAAGTCAGGATGCTGACATAATATCAACATTGTTAAAATTTTTTTTCTCTTGTCCAGCGTGGGTTTCAGCGATTTGTACGCATTTTCATAAAGTTATTGTCATGTATTTGTAAACAAGATTTACCCCGTTTAATATTTTTTGCTTTGTTCAAGGCTTTCACAATTTTTTGCTTCACATTTGCCAAATGTTTGAAAAACTTAAACAGCACTGGAAAGTAAACGGCCTTAACCTGGCACTTATCATCACCACTTTTGCAGTGGGTGGTAGCCTCTGCGGCTACGCCGGAAGAAAATTGCTGGCATTGACCCACCTTGATAAAGGCTTTTTATGGATAGTACTATATATAGTGTTGATTACTTTGCTTTGGCCACTGGCTGTTTTAATTATCAGCATTCCATTAGGCCAGTTTACATTTTTTAAAAAATATATAGTAAAAATATTTAGCCGCTTCAGTGGTAAACAAACTTCACACCATACCAAAACCGTCAATATTGCCATTTTTGCAAGTGGCGCAGGCAGCAATGCCTCAAAAATAATTGAGTCATCACTTTTAGGTAGCCATTATAAAGTGGCGCTGATTGTTTGCAACAAAGCTGGCGCAGGTGTTATGGATATTGCGGCCAAAGCCGGAATCCCATCTTTATTAATTGAGAAAGAACAATTCTTTAAAGGCGACGCCTACTTACCAATATTACAAAAAAACAATATTGATTTCATTGTTCTTGCAGGGTTTTTATGGAAGATACCAGGGGCATTAATTAAAGCGTATCCAAAAAAGATTATCAATATTCATCCGGCATTATTGCCAAAATACGGTGGCAAAGGTATGTTTGGACACCATGTGCATGAAGCTGTCATTAATAATAAGGAAAAAGAAAGTGGCATCACCATCCATTATGTAGATGAAATATATGACCATGGCGCCATCATTTTTCAGGCAACTTGTTCAATAGCTGAAAATGATACAGCAGCAACGCTGGCGCAAATGGTGCATGTGCTGGAACATGAACACTATCCTAAAATAATTGCAGAAGTAGTACAATAACTGTAACTATCAGTATGGGGTTGCAGCCTTTTAAAGGTTGCCAACCCTTGTAAAAAGCAAAATTGCAGTTAAAAGAACACCTGCCGGCTTATGTGTAGATTTGTTGACGTAATATTATGCCTTTAAATTTTTGTTGTTGCGTATATCTTTAAAAATATTCTTACTGCTGCTGTGTTTTCAAATTACAGGTAAAAGCCTGCAGGCACAATTCATTTTGAGCGGTACTGTTTTCGATTCTTCCAAAATAAATTATGTGCCCGGGGTAAGGGTAGCCAACAGTGACGGAAAGTTTGCCATAACAGATTCATTGGGTGGCTATAGCTTACCTGTACACGAAAATGATTCTGTCACTTTTATTTTCAGAAATAAATCTACCCAACGATTTTCCGTTAAAAGTATTCCTGACCCATCTCGTTTTGATATTTCACTACGTGTAAATTACAAAGGCAAATACAGTACGTTAAAAGAAGTAATCATATACAGTAAATCGTATAGGGAAGATTCGATAGAGAACAGGGAAACCTATGCTAAAGTCTATAATTATCAAAAGCCAACTTTAAGAACATCCATATCCCCTTCGGGCGTACCCGGCGCCGATGTGGATGAAATAATAAACATGTTCCGTTTTCAACGAAACAAGCGCCTTAAAAAATTTCAATTAAGATTAGAAGCAGAGGAACAGGAGAAATATGTAACATATCGCTTTAATAAAACACTGGTAAGAAAGCTTACTCATTTTGAAGGAGATCAATTGGATAAGTTTATGGTAAAATACCGACCCACCTATGAATTTGTAAGTCAGGCCGATGAAGTAATACTTAACCAGTATATTTTAAACTGCAGCTATAAATACAAGATAGAATTACTGCAGCAAGACGGCGCAAAACAAAACACTATAGGTAATTAATATTATTTTTTATGGAAGATAATCAACTCAATTTGGGTATTGGCACCAGGTTACAACACACACAATTTGGGCCAGGCGTAATAGTTGGTGTACGTTATGCCACTTATTTAATTTCATTTATTCATCATGGTATAAAAGAAGTTGATAAAACAGATAATAACCTTGATGAAATTATTGCAGAAAATGTAACTGCAGAAGTTGAAACAGTTTCAGCTGTTGAAAAATCTTTATTAAGAATTTTACGCCAGTGGGGCGATGTTTCTGAAATTGTTCCCCTGGGTGATAAGTGGCTTGGCGGTACCATGCTTTTACAAACTGCTGATAAAAGTTTAAAGCCCAAAGAAATTCCTATTGATGATTTCTTTCACAAAATTGTAATGTTACGTGACCGCCTGCGTGTACTGGAGCAAAACATCAACAGCAATAAAAAATTAAGCGACGAGGAAAAAGTAAATATTCAGCAGTATATCACCAGGTGCTATGGTTCACTAACAACCTTTAATGTGTTGTTTAAAAATAAAGAGCATTGGTTTGTAGGAGATAAGGGAAGTAAGGATGAATAAAAGGCATTCCAGTATATTAAGAATGCCTTTTAAAACTGACAATTATTTTTTCATTTTATCTGCTGCTGCATTCATCATTTCATCCCAGTTATCGTCAAAATTTAAATTACTAAAACTGCCTTGCGAAATCTTTATTTCTTTAGGATGATTTCTTTTTGTATCCATAAGCATAATTTCTGCTGCCGGAATCGTTAGTTCATCAAATGTTCCGCTGATACTCCATTTATGGCCACCCATATTATTGGTTCCAAGGTCTTTACATTCAGTAATATTTACTTTATAATTAGTAAGCTTTGGTTTACCGCCTAACATGGCACCGTACATTTCATTTGTTGGGCTCTCGCCCCGCCTGAAGCTCATACCTGTTACAGGATAGACACCTGGCTTAAGTGTCAATAAAAAACTTAATACCATAGTACTTTTATTTTCTCCGCCAGGTGCCGTAAGCAATACTATGTAATCATTACCCGGCTTCAATTTGTCCTGGTCTTTCCTTACTAATATAGATCCGCCCAAATCAATTTCTTTTCCCTCAACAATAATTTTTAAAGGTTTTGTAACAGCTGTTGTGGTAGTAGCTGGCATAGCGCTGGCCGTTTGATCGGCGCTGGCTATTTTTTTAGTTGTATCTACTGTTGCAGCATTTTCATTTTTGCCATTGTTGCATGCAAACAACAATGCAGCTGAGCAAAAAATAAATATATTTTTCATTTGTAAGATTTAGGAGTTGAATTTACAAAATTTTTTAACGGGTTATATTAAATATTTATTGAGTAATTTGTAGTTCATCTTATTTAATATGAAACTTTTACTTTTAACATCTTTCACCGTTTTAAGCAGCTGCATTTTTGCACAGCCTTATAAAAAATTGCATTTCAAGTCTATACTGATAGATACACACAACGACATTCCTTCCAAGGCCGTTGAAAAAGGTTACAGTTTTGACCAGGACCTGACAAACAAAACCCATTCTGATTTAAAACGGATGAAAGAAGGTGGTGTTGATGCACAACTTTTTTCTATTTGGTGCGATGGCAATAAGCAACAGCCCTATGCCTGGGCCAACCGATTAATAGATAGCGTGCTTGCCTGGACAGACAGAAATCCCAAAGACATGGTGCAGGCATTTACCGCACAGGATATTATAAATGCAAGCAAGCAAAAAAAGCTGGCAGTATTATTTGGTGTGGAAGGCGGCCACATGATAGAAAATGATTTGGGCAAATTGGAAGCCTTGTATAAAAGAGGCGTTAGGTATATGACACTTACCTGGAATAATTCTACTCCCTGGGCAACTTCTGCACAGGATGAAGTTACAAAGGCAGATTCGCTACCACATAAGGGCCTGACCGATTTTGGAAAACAAATTGTAAAGAAGATGAACGACTTGGGCATGTTGGTAGATTTGTCTCACGTAGGTGAGCAAACTTTTTGGGATGCTATTAATACCACTACAAAACCCGTATTGGTATCTCACAGCTGTGTATACACTATTTGCCCGCAACGTAGAAATTTAAAAGACGACCAGATAAAAGCAATTGGTAAAAACGGTGGTGTTATCCACCTTAATTTTTACAGCGGTTTTTTAGATTCTACTTTTGACAGGCGCAGCGATGCATTTACAGCAAAGCACAAAAACGAAATGGATTCTTTAAAGAAAATAAACCCTGAACCGTATTTTACCAATGAATTTTTATTTGAAAAATACCCTGAGGAAGTAAAAAATTTACGTCCGCCGTTAAGTTTATTATTTGATCACCTGGATTATATTGTAAAGATGATTGGCGTAGATCATGTAGGGCTGGGCAGCGATTTTGATGGCATTAATTCTTCGCCGCAACAATTAGATGATGTAACTACTTATCCATTAATTACAAAAGGGTTATTGGAAAGAGGGTATAGTAAAGAAGATATTCGCAAAATATTAGGTGGTAATTTTTTAAGGTTGTTAAAGGCAAATGAACATTGATTTTAATTTATACAACAAATAAAAATGCCCCCAAACAAGTTCGGGGGCATTTTTACGTTATTGAAGATTCAATTAATATTTTACAAATTTCTGTTGGCTAACTTCTACATCATTTTTTACCTGTATGATATAAGTGCCCGGTTTGTATTTTTCAACATTCATTATCATAGATTGCGCACCTGTGTTTGTTTGTTGAGATAAAATCTTCCCGTCAATTGAAAGTAATCTTATTTCATCCTTACTATTCAAACCGCTGATGGTAACAAAATTAGTTGCAGGGTTAGGGAACACTGTTACTTTAGTTTCCTTACCATTTGCAACTTTAACTATTGAGCTGTATTTGAAGTTACCATTGACATCTACGCTTTTTAAACGGTAGTAAGTATAACTGTTGGTTAAAGAAATACCCGACAAGTCATTGTAAGTATATGAACTTGATGAAGTATTTTTTGCATTTACCTTAGCTATCGCTGTAAAGTTTTGGCCATCATAACTTCTTTCTACATTATAAAATGCAGCATTGGTTTCATTGCTTGCTTTCCATTGCAATGCAATGCTGTTAGTATTTTTTTGTGCTGTAAAATCGGTAAGGTTTACAGGAAGTAAAGCAGAACAAATGCTTAACCATGCGGCATTTACTTGCGTTGCGTCCGATGCGCCATTAGATAAAGAAAGATACCTTACTTCTCCAGATCCGCTTTCGCAAGCAGTAACTAATGCATCATCCCTAAAAAAAATAATGGGGTTGGTACCATTAGATACAAACTTTCCTGCAGCATCATCATAATCAGATAAAACATTGGTTCCGTTAACGTATACATTTACCAAATTACTAACGCCATCTCTTACCATAGAAAATAAGGAGTATTGTGAGGGGTTTAAACTTGCCGATGTAGTTATTAATGGTAACCCATTATTATAGCAAAGGCATATTGTAGGAACTGCGTCTGTATAGGTATATACTCCATTATCACTGGTACCATTATCAAAATCAAGGGTTCTTTGATAGCCGCCTGCCCCGCCCGAATAATTATCTTGCTTAAACAATATATGTATGGTATAAGTTCCTGTAATACCAAGCCCTCCAGAGCCGACAGCGTTTGTGTATGAAAACCCATCATTTGCATTAAATGCAAAAATCTGTTGAGAAGCATTTGTGCATCCACTGGTAGCAACTGATTGTGTGGCAAAGCTGCCTGCAGTTCCTCCGCAGTTAGCAACATCCTGTACCTCAATCAATGTTGGTCCTGTGCCATTGAAACCTCCGTTAAATTGATAAGTATGTACCTGCGAATGGCCTTTGCTTATAACGGAGCAAAGCAAAATGATAGAGAGTAATCTTTTAAACATAGCGGTGGTTTTTTATATGGTGGTTTAATTATAGCGAAGATAATTTTAATTTGATACAATATTCACTTACCTCATAATTACAAATGGTTTATTGGAACAAGATATAGTAAAGAAGATTTTCGGAAAATATCAGGTGGGAATTTTTTACGGTTGCCAGGTACAACTGGGCATTAATTTAAAGAAAATCTTATTGCACAAATAAAAATCCCTCACCAACAAGTTGGAGAGGGATTTTTACGTTATTGAAGATCAATTAATATTTTACAAATTTCTGTTGGCTAACTTCTGTATCATTTTTTACTTGTATGATATAAGTACCTGGTTTGTATTTTTCAATACTCATTACCATAGATTGTGCACCGGTGTTTGTTTGTTGTGATAAAACCTTTCCGTCAATTGAAAGTAATCTTATCTCATCCTTACTATTCAAACCACTGATGGTTACAAAATTAGTTGCAGGATTAGGGAATACCGTTACTTTAGTTTCTTTACCATTAGCAACTTTAACTATTGAGCTGTATTTGAAGTTACCATTAACATCTACGCTTTTTAGACGGTAGTAAGTGTAACTGTTGGTTAAGGAAATACCCGACAAATCATTGTAAGTATATGAATTTGAAGATGCATTTTTTGCATTTACAGAAGCTATAGATGCAAAAGTTTGTCCATCATAACTTCTTTCCACATTATAATAAGCAGCATTAACTTCGCTACTGGTTTGCCATTGTACTGCTATGCTGTTGGAATTTTTTTGTGCAGTAAAAGTGGTAAGGTTTATAGGAAGAACGGCAGCTGAAAGAATTAACCAGGTAGTTTGTACACTTGTAGCATCTGCTACGCCATTGGTTACTGACAGATACCTTATAGCCCCAGCTCCGCTTTCACAAGTAGTAGCATTATCATCTCTAAACAAAGTAATTGGATTGGTCGCTCCTGTGGCAAAATCTCCTGGGGTATCATCATAATCCAATAGAACATTTACACCATCAATATAAATATTCAGTTTTTTTGTCACGCCGTCTCTTGTTAAACTAACTAAATAATATTGGTCTATATTTAAAGCTGGCCCAATAGCGTTAGGACAAGTTGGGCAGTTAACATAGTAAAGTTGATTGGGACCGAAGTGATTGCTTGTATATAACCCATTATCGCTTGTAAGGTTTGTAAAATCAAGCAATTTTTGAAATGAAAAATTTCCTGATGCAAAATCGTGTACTCTAAAAAGTATATGGATGGTGTAAGTACCGGTAATGAAGGAAGCATTACTATAAGAAAGTCCCCCATTTTGTGTATGTGTAAAAACTTGTTGAGACGGCCCAACTCCAGCAGAGGTAGTAACAACCTCTGAAGCAAAACCACCCGGAAGTCCTGCCGGTGTGCATGTTGCATCAAATATTTCCGTTAAAGTTGGTGCTCCCCCAGTACCTGTCAATACTCCGTTAAATTGATAAACATGTGTTTGGGAATAACTTTCATTTATTGCTGAACATAGTAATACAATAAATAGTAATCTTCTAATCATAGCGGTTTTTTTATAGTTGTTAAATTAATTGCTGCAAATATAATTTTAATTCGATACAATATTTTTAATTTTTTTGCGTTTACGCCAAAAATTAAATTTTTCGAATTTTCATTCTAACTAATTACCTATTAGTAACTTAAATCCGATAAAAAATTTATCGAACTACAAGTTTGTAGAGTTTATACTACAATACTAATTTGTAAAAATAAATTTCTATAATCTTTTAGAGGATATTGTATGTAATGTTTATCCGGTTTATTCTTGGTATGATTCATCATAAGCCTATAGTGCTGCTTATCTCTCCAATCAATTGTTTTGTTAACGCTCAAAAATTATGCCCAAGCACATTATATAATTAATTAATTCTATTTAGCTTTAGTTATTGAACATCTTCTTCCAAAATGCTAAGGTATTTGAGTAGTGTTGGGGTTTGGTAATGACAACAGTGGGTATTTTTTACCTCAAGGCCATGCTGACCTTCTTAGTAAATGTCTGGTAACAATTAAAAAAATCATCTTTTAACTTTAATAAGTAAAATAATCACATTAAATTTATTTGATGCAACCTTCCCTAACTGCAAATTCAAAAAGAATTGAATCTATAGATTTGCTCCGTGGCGTAATCATGATCATTATGGCGCTTGACCATACCCGTGATTTTTTTCATAAAGATGCGCTAACCGGCGATCCGCTGAATCCAGAAACTACTACATCCATTTTATATTTTACCCGCTGGGTTACTCACTTTTGTGCACCAACATTTGTTTTTTTATCGGGCCTTTCGGCATGGCTGCAGAGCCGCAATAAAACCAAAAAGGAGCTGGGGCTTTTTCTAATCACTCGTGGGCTATGGTTAATATTTATAGATCTTATCATTATGTCGCTGGGATTAACAGCTGATATTCATTTTGGCATTTTTGTTTTAGAAACGCTTTGGTCTATCGGCGCAAGCATGGTAATTCTTGGATTATTAATTCGCCTGCCATTTGGTGTGCTGTTGTCTTTAGGTTTACTCATATTTTTTGGCCATAACCTGCTGGACTTTGCTGAAAAATCCCGTGGCGGAGCAGTACCGCTATGGTGGAGTTTTTTACACCGTCAAGCCATAACACCCTTATGGTCTGGCCATGCACTTTTCATTTTCTATCCTTTTGTTTCCTGGACAGGTGTAATGTTGCTGGGCTATTGCTGCGGCAAATTATTTACTGATGTAGATGCTGAACGCAGGAAAAAAATATTGCTGTGGACAGGAACAGGAGCAATTGTGTTTTTTGTATGCCTGCGTGCAACCAATTTATATGGTAACCCATTTCCATGGAGCCAGCAAAAAAATGGCCTGGCCAGCTTTTTCTCTTTTATGAATGTGCAAAAATATCCGCCTTCTTTACTCTTTCTTTGCGCTACGCTTGGCCCTATACTTATTTTTTTGGCTTTGGTAAAAAACACCAGTGGCCGTTTTGCAAAAATCATTACTATCTATGGTCGGGTACCACTCTTTTATTTTATAGTTCACTTTTATATTTTACATCTTGCTACAATAATTGCCTATTTAGCAAGAGGGCATAGTCTGGCTGAAGGTGTAAGGGGTATTGCAGGGGTTCCTTTTAAATTTGCAGTGCCGGGAGAAGGTTATTCATTAGGAATAGTGTACCTGATATGGATAGCCGTAGTTATCCTGATGTATCCTTTATGCAAATGGTACAACAGGTATAAAACCAATCGTAAAGGAAAATGGTGGCTAAGCTATTTATAAAGTAAATTCTCTTAAAATATTATCCAAAAAACTGTTTGTCTTTACTGCAGCAATTGCTATTTTCATCCATTAACTGCTTATAATTTATACCAAGCCGCAGAATAGAGGTTGAAAATGAAAATAGTAGCTTATATTAGTAACATAAATCAATCCTGCTAATGATAAGTAAGCATAAAAGCGATGCCGTAGAATGGAAGCATGTATGGGCGCCAAAAAACCTTTTATTAATTCTGTTGGGTACAAGCCTTGCCGTACTGGCCATGAAGGGTTTTATGATACCCAATAGTTTTTTAGACGGCGGCATTACTGGTATCTCCATTTTACTATACGAGATATTTCATTTTAACATCAGTATTTTAGTGATTGCTTTAAATGTGGTGTTCATCTATTTGGGTTATAAACGAATTGGAAAAACCTTTGCAGTGCAAACCACCATTGCTGTTATCATACTTTCTATTGGCTTGCTTTTTATTCCTATCCCAACCGTTACTACAGACAAATTATTGATTGCGGCTTTCGGCGGCATTTTAATGGGCACTGGTGTAGGATTGGTAATACGCGGCGGCGGTGTAATTGATGGCGCTGAAGTAATTGCTGTTTTTACAGGTAGAAAAACAGGCTTTTCCAACAGCGAAATCATCATGCTTATCAACACCATCATATTTGCCGTAGCCGCTTTTCAGTTGGGTATTGAAACTGCCATGTATTCCATTATTACTTTTTTTACCGCAACAAGAGCCACCAATTATGTGGTTGATGGTATTGAAGAATACACTGCCATGAATATCATTTCTTCTATGCCCGAAGAAGTAAAAAGTCTTCTAGTGAACGAATTAGGCAAAGGTATAACGGTGTATAAAGGCGAACGTGGTTATTTGCCCGGCAGCTTTGAAGTAAGAACAGAAGCTGATATTATTGTTACCATTATTACACGTTTAGAAATTAAACAAATTCAGGAAGCTATAATTGAAATAGACCCTAAAGCATTTATTTATGTGCAGAGTATAAAAGAGGCAAGCGGCGGCATCTTAAAAGCAAAAAGCCATGCAAAGTAAACTGCACATGAAAACTTTTGTAGTAGGCCTGTTGCAGGATAACCTTCCAATATGTTACTACTATCACAATTACGAGCATACGCTGTATGTGCAGGAAAAAGCCATTCAAATTGGCAGGCATGAGCACTGTACCGAAAAAGAAATTGAATTATTAGATGCTGCAGCACTCTGGCACGATACAGGTTTCATCAACACCTATGCCAACCACGAAGAAGCGGGTTGTTTGCTGGCCAAAAAATATTTACCCGAATATGGATTTTCTGACAATGAAATAGATGCAATATGCGGGATGATAATGGCAACAAAAGTGCCGCAATCTCCAAAAAATAAATTAGAAGAAATTATTGCCGATGCCGACCTGGAATATTTAGGCACGTCGGCAGCACCTGCAAAAGCAGAAGACCTTTTTCGTGAATTACAATCCTTAACCCCATCACTAACTAAAGCTGCATGGAATAAAATACAGATTTCTTTCCTGCAGGCCCATCATTATTTCACTTCTTACTGTAAAGCAAAAAAAGAACCGGCCAAAGCCGATTATATAAAAGAACTGATGCTTGCTGCCGGATAATTATTAAGGCAGTAAGATCTTTTACTGAGCAATTCATATACCCTACACAAAAGCTACGCGTGCTTAATGATAAGCAAGGTTCCTGTTTTGCTTTTAGTTATTACACCATTAAACCAACAAAATGAAAAAAAGTTTTGCCTTATGCTATGTTTTAATTGCTGCTATTATTTTATTTACAGCATGCTCCTCTCCCGAAAAAACTGCTCCTGAAAAATCTGACCCAGTTGCAGCTAACATTAAGGCTTACACCCACACCTGGGATGAAATCATGAACAAGGGAAAACTGGATATGTTTAACGACAGCAATTTTACCAAAGATGTTATAATGCATGTAAGCCCACATGATTTAGTAGGCATCGACAGCGCAAGAGCATACTATGCCAATTTTCTTACCGGTTTTTCAAAAATAACATTCACTATAAAAGATGTATTTGGCCAGGGCGATAAACTGGTAAAGTACTGGAATTTTAAAGGCACACATACCGGCGTATTCTTCGGCATTCCTGCTACAGGGAAAACGGTAAACCTCGATGGTACTACGCTTGTCCGTATGAGCAAGGGGAAAATTGCTGAAGAAAGAGATTTTTTCGACAATATGGATTTTATGACGCAGTTAGGATTAATGCCTGCAACAGGCAAATAATAACCAGGATTAAAAAATAATATGAAATCAAAATCAATCAAAGGGAATTCTACAGGGGAAATTAACATCGCCTTACTGCAAAGCATAGCCGATGGTTTTAAACCAACACTCGCTATTGTTTTTCTTTCTATTAAACAAGACCATATTGCCATCTGCAAAATACTTGATGATGCAGGCATTGCCATTTTTGGTGCCACCACCAATGGTGAATTTGTTGATGAAGAAACTACGATGGGTTCAATGGCGATCTTATTGCTCGATATGAAAAAGGAATATTTTACGATATTATTTGACGAATACCCAGATAAAAATTATCGTGAAAAAGCAATGGCGATGGCAAAAAAGGCACTGGAACATTTTAGCCATCCTGCTTTTCTTCTTTCCTGCAGCGATACCCAAACTGATGCAGAATCATTGTTGCTCGGCATTGAAGATGTCATTGGTAAACAGGTAAACGTATTTGGAGGTGCTGCGGGGGATGATTATTCTTTCTCGGAACAATTTGTTTTTACCAATGGCCGCCAAAGCATACGTGGAATGGTGGTATTGGTGCTTGATGAAGATAAAATAAAAATAAGAGGCCGTGCCACTTGCGGATGGAATGCAGTAGGTACAGTAAGGACTGTTACGAAAAGCGAAGGCAACCATGTATTTACGGTAGATGATATTCCCGTACTTGACCTAACGGCAAAGTATGGTGGCATTAAAAACATTTCACCAGATAATAAAAATTTGATGCTGGAGATTGCCTGCAATTTTCCCCTGCAGATGCAACGGGAAGCTGGAGACCCTGTGATGAGGCCGGGACTGAAGATAGACTGGGCTGATCATTCTTTTTATTGCAGTGGCTCTGTACCTCAAGGCAGCAAAGTGCGCTTTTCACTACCACCCGATTTTGATGTAACTGACAAAGTGATTAAAAGTTGCGAAGAACTGAGAGATACTGAAATACCTGAAGCAGATGCAGTAGTCATTTTTAGTTGTGCAGGCAGGCAGGTTGCATTGGGTCCAATGATACAGCAGGAGATTGAAGGATTAAAAAATATCTGGAATGTTCCCATGGCAGGTATGTTCTCCAATGCAGAACTGGCAAGGGCCAACGGTGGAAATTTAGAAATGCACAATCTCACCAATTGTTGCGTAGTGCTAAAAGAAAAATAATGTAATACAAAGGGTTTCCAACCTTTTGAAGGCTGGAAACCCTGGTAGATGTTCTCTACGCTAAAAAAAATGGCATAAATGAATCAGCATCTTCAAAACATATTAAATACTATTGAGCAGGATAAAAATTTATCCCAAGAGGAAAAGAATGCAATTTTAAAATCTTTAAAAGATGCAGACAAGGAACTGGAGATTACTGCATTCAAACTCGACCGTACAGAAAAGGTTAAACGCACTACTGCCATCCTTTTAGAAGAAACTATTGAAGAACTGGAACAAAAAAGAAAAGCGGTAGAAGCACAAAACAGGGAACTTGAAATTGAGTCTGCCCTTGAAAGAGTAAGAACAGTTGCCCTAAGTATGAACAGGCCCGATGATATGCTGGAGGTATGCAAAACCATTGCACTTCAATTACAATTATTGGGAGTAAAAGAAATACGTAATGTGCAAACCGCTATATTTTACCGGGACCGTGGCACTTATATGAATTACGAGTATTATGCAAAACATAATAAAACAATTATTACTGAAACCAATTATACCAATCATGAGGTTCCCACTGCTTTTGCTGAACAAATGTTTAAAGGCAAAGGCGAAGTGTTTACCCGGCATATCAAAGACAAAGAAGTTAAAGACTGGCTGGCCTACCAAAGATCTACCAACGTATTTATTGATACTTATTTGGAAAATGCATCTTCGCTTAATTATTACTGGCATTCGCTTGGCTCTGTTGCCCTGGGCATTTCTACTTATGTTCCATTAGGTGATGAGGAATTGCAATTGTTCCAGCGTTTCCTTAAAGTATTCGATTTATCTTATCGCAGGTACCTGGATATTGAAATAGCTATTGCGCAATCCAGGGAAGCACAAATAGAAGCCTCACTGGAACGGGTAAGGGCACAGGCGCTCGGTATGCGTATGGCCACTGATCTGGCAATAATCTGTGAAGTACTTTATACTGAACTGCACACTTTAGGTTTTGCAGAACTCAGGAATACCATGGTCAACATCTTTGATGACGATAAAGGCTCTTTTATTAATTATGATTATGCAGCTCACGCAGGTAAAAGTATTAATCATCTTTTTTACAATACGCATCCCGTAATTGAAAAACAGGTATCGCAGGCACGAAGCTCGGTTGATGCTTTTTCGGAAGCTATTTTTACTGGCAAAGATCTGGCTGACTGGAAGCTGTTTAGAAAAAAAGGCGGTGAAGCTGATGATCCTAAAGTAGATAGCGTTGATACCCTCTTCTACTATTTTTATTCTATAGACACAGGTGTTATTGGTATTTCAACCTATAGTTCCATTACAGAGGAGAAACGAAATATATTAAAACGTTTCCGCAATGTTTTTGATTTTGCCTACCGCCGCTATATTGATGTGGCACTAGCCGAAGCACAGGCACATGAAGCAAAAATTGAAGCTTCACTGGAACGCATGCGTGCAGTTGCCATGGGGCTACGCAAATCAGAAGAACTGGTTGCCATTTGCGAATCGATGTATAAAGAACTTACCGTATTAGGCTTTGCCAACATACGCAATGCGCAAATTGCCATTAATAATGATGCCAGGCAGGCCTATATTGGATTTGAATATTCTAACTATAGCCGGATGGTGATGAATGAAGTAGCCTATAACAGCTACCCAATGATGAGTGAAGTAGCCAGTGAAATGAAAAAATCCAACTCAGCTTTCTTTCAAAAAGAAATTTCAGGGGAGGAATTTGAAAACTGGCGCAAATGGAGAAAAAGTTTTAAAGAAGGTGACGACCCGAGAATTGACAAGGCAACATCGATGTGCTTTTATTTGTTTTCAATAGGCGCAGGGTTAATTGGCATCACCACTTTTAATGCCATTACCAACAACCAGGCAGAAACCTTAAAACGGTTCAGGAATGTTTTCGAATTATCATACCAGCGTTATACCGATGTTGCCAATGCAGAAGCACAAGCCAGGGAAGCACAAATAGAACTGGCATTGGAAAGAGTACGTGCCAGAACTATGGCCATGCAAAAGAGTGATGAACTTGCAAAGACGGCTTATGTTCTTTTCCAGCAATTTGAACAACTTGGTGAAGACCCTGAACAGCTCGGTATTGGCATCTTCAATGAAAATGAAAATGCACTGGAGTTATGGACCACCATAAATGGAAAGATGAGGCAAAAGGCAGTTACCGTTTCTTTGGATGAACCAATTGTGATGCGTAAATTTTATGCTGCATGGAAAGAAGAGAAAAAAACTTTGATCATCGATATCAGCGGCAAAGACCTGGAACAATATAATAACTATAGGAAAACTTTGAGCACTGTAGAACTTGAACCCCAAAGAGCAACAGGCCGCCGTGTGATCAGCATTGCCTATTTTTCAAAAGGCGCCATTTCTTTAGCCACTTCCCAACCAAGGCCAGTAGAAACTTTACAGTTGCTCGAAAGATTTTCGAATGTATTCGATCTAACCTATACCCGATTTCTTGATTTGCAAAAAGCAGAAGCACAGGCAAAGGAAGCACAGATAGAAACAGCACTGGAAAGAGTCCGTGCAAGAACAATGGGCATGCAAAAAAGTGATGAGCTCAAAGAAGTGATTCAGGTGGTATATGATCAATTTGTTCACTTAAATATCAATACTGAACATACAGGCTTTGTGATAGATTATAAGTTAAGGGATGATCGTCTCATCTGGGTGGCCAGCAAACATGGCGTTCCTTCACAATTAACCATACCATATTTTGACTGTGAATATTATAATAGTTTTAATGAAGCAAAGGAGAAAGGATGGGATTTCTTTGCTACCAACTTAAGTTTCGAAGACAAGAATAGTTTTTACCGTGAACTTTTTAAATATATTCCCGAGTTACCTGAGGATGCAAAGGAATTTTATTTTAGTTGCCCGGGCCTTGCCATATCAACGGTATTATTAGAGAATGTTGGCTTGTATATCGAGAATTTTTTGGGTACTCCTTTTACAGTTGAAGAGAATGCCACGCTGATGCGCTTTGGAAAAGTTTTCCAGCAAACCTATACCCGTTTTATTGATCTGCAAAAAGCAGAAGCACAAGCCAAAGAAGCACAAATAGAAGCGGCATTGGAAAAAGTGCGCAGCAGAACAATGGCTATGCAAAGCAGTAATGAATTGCAGGAAACAGCAGCTGTTCTTTTCAGGGAGTTCAAAAAATTAGGTGCAGCGAATGTTTACCAGGTAACTATTGGCATATACAATGAAGCAGAAGGATTAATAGATTTAAGGGTAACCAACTGGGCAGGAAGCGGCGAGCAGGAAAATCGTTCATTTCTTTTGGATATGGCTGAACCAACCGTACTGAAGCCTTCGGTAGCAGCATGGAAAGCCAATAAAAAATCTTTTGTAGCTGACTTAACCGGCCAAGCACTGGAAGGATGGATCAATTACCGCAACAAAATGAGCGGTGTTACAATCAGTAGCAAAGACTCTGAAGGACGCAGGGTAATAAGCATAGCCTACTTTTCAAAAGGACATATTTCTATTTCATCACCGGTGCCGGTACCATTAGAAACCATTAAAACATTAGAACGCTTTGCTGCGGTATTCGATGGCACATACACCCGTTTTCTCGACCTTGAAAAAGCAGAAGCCCAGGCAAGAGAAGCCACCATTGAAGCAGCATTGGAAAAAGTCCGTGGCAAGGCAATGGCCATGCACAATAGCAATGACCTTTCAGCAGCAGCCAGTATGGTATTTACTGAATTAAGAAAATTAGGTATTAACCCTATTCGTTGCGGCGTTGGTTTACTCAATAAAGAATCAAGAAAAGCGCAATTGTATTCTGCCACTTCAGGCGAGCATGAAGACAGCCTTTCATTAGTAGGCTGGATAATGTTAACCAATCACCCTGTAGCAGAAAAAATTTACGATACCTGGTTAAAGAACGAAGACTATTATCCGGAACTAAGCGGAGAACAACTAAAGTCTTATTATGAAAATCTATTGTCAGGATTGTCTTTACCATCTATTCCCGATTGGCAGGGTGGGCAAAAGCAATATGGTACTTTTCTTCCTTTTTCAGTAGGTTGCTTATATGCATGGTCGGCAGCGCCGTACACCGAGGCAGAGATAAAAATTTTAAAACGGTTTGCGGCTATCATCGACCTTACATTCAGGCGTTATATTGAATTGCAGCAATCTGAAGCCAATGCAAGAGAAGCCGTGAAGCAAGCAGCGCTTGACCGTGTACGTGCAGATATTGCCTCCATGCGTACCACAAATGATTTGGAAAAAATAACGCCGCTTATCTGGAGCGAACTAACGATTATAGGTATCCCATTTATACGTTGCGGCGTTTTTATTATGGATGAAAACTTGCAACAGATCCATACATTTTTATCAACACCAGATGGAAAGGCAATTGCAGCTTTTCATATTCCCTATTCAACGCCGGGAAATATTCAACAGGTATTGAAACACTGGCAACAAAAAGGCAATTACATTGATCACTGGGATGAATCGTCTTTTAAAGAATTTGCTGATACACTGGTAAAGCAAGGGGCTCTTACTTCATCTGCATCATATTTGCAAACTATTCCGCAAGGTGGTTTTTATTTACACTTTCTTCCTTTTTTGCAGGGCATGTTATATGTTGGCAATTCGGTACAGTTAAAAGAAGAAGCATTAGAATTGATTCAATCAGTTGCAGATGCTTTTTCTACAGCATATGCCAGGTACGAAGACTTCAACAAATTAGAAGCAGCCAAACAAACAGTAGAAAAAACTTTGGTGGATTTGAAGCAGGCACAAACACAATTGGTGCAATCAGAAAAAATGGCTTCACTTGGTGAACTCACAGCAGGCATTGCCCATGAAATTCAAAACCCGTTAAACTTCGTCAACAATTTTAGTGAAGTAAGCAACGAGTTGATTGATGAAATGAATGCAGAAATAGAAAAGGGAGATATGGAAGAAGCAAAAGCTATCGCTAATGACATCAAACAAAATTTAGAAAAAATAAATCACCATGGCAAACGTGCCGATGCCATTGTTAAAGGAATGCTGCAACACAGCCGCAGCAGCAGCGCTACAAAAGAACCAACAGCCATTAATAAACTGGCAGATGAATATCTGCGTTTAGCCTATCACGGTTTAAGGGCAAAAGATAAATCCTTCAATGCTACACTAAAAACTGATTATGATGAAACGTTAGAAAAAGTAAATGTTATTCCTCAAGATATTGGAAGGGTGATATTGAATTTAATTACCAATGCGTTTTATGCTGTTTCAGATAGAAAGAAAACAGCTGACCAAAGGTTAGCAACCCTATACGAACCTACTGTTTCCGTAAGCACAAAAAAAGTAAATCGAAATATCGAAATAAGCGTAGCCGACAACGGTAATGGCATTCCAAAAAATATCATTGATAAAATATTTCAACCCTTCTTTACCACAAAACCCACAGGGCAGGGCACCGGTTTAGGATTATCGTTGGCGTATGATATTGTAAAAGCACATGGCGGAGAATTAAAAGTGGAAACAAAAGAGGAAGAAGGAACAGCATTTAAAATCTTACTTCCAATATAAAATAGAATATATGCAAAAAAAGGAATTGACTTCTCTGTTGCTAACCTTGTTCTTATTTTTTGGATCAGGCAAAGAATTATATGCGCAAACCGATTCGGTAAATACTGTTATCGATACACTTAATTCGATAAAACAAGCTGCAAAATTTGACACGGCATTATTCACCAGGCAGGTTGACGCACTGTCCCGGTTTATTTTAGACGAGAAGGCTGTTACTGCATTGAACACTGTGGCCTCGAAATTTGATAAAGGGGCAGATCTCGATTTTGATCTCTATATCCGTAACCGTATTCTGGCCAGGCTCTCTACTACTGATTTTTACAGGGCCATCGATTATGCAAAACAAAACCTGGAAATGTTTGATAAGAATAAAGGCGAGAACCGGGTGCTTTTACGCTTATTCTTTTTAAATCAACTAAGGATACCTTACCGAAGTTGTGACAGGATTGGAGAAGGTTTTATATTATACAACGGACTGCTTACGAAAAGCAAAGCTGCAGGGGATGTCTTCAGTACTATTCAATCGTATTATGTACTGAGTGGTTTTTACAGAACGATAGGCTTATATGATGCAGGAATCTATCACATGAAAAAGGCAATCGCTTTATCTGATAGTGCTGACCATAAGCAACCTGCTTTTCTTTCTTTAAGAACGCTCCTCAAAGGAATGAATGCCTGGGAGAATTGTACGGGTGTGCTGGGAGAATATTATTTATTAAAAGGCGATTTTGAAACTTCTTTGACCTATACCAGGCAGACGCTTACAATAGCAAACCTTTATCCTTCAGAATTTTCAGTTGCCAACGCTTACAGGTTAAGAAATATGGCCAGTGCGCTGTTGCAATTAAACAGGTTGGACAGTGCAGCCTATTACCTTGACTCCGCACAAAAAGCAGTGGCCAAATTTGATAATGCTACCACACCCACTATTATGCAGGTGCGATCGCTGCTATATATTAAAAAGGGAGAACTTGACAAGGCCGAGAATATTCTTATGGATTGCTGGAAAATGATCCGGGAAAAAAAGGTGCTTGCCCTTAGCCCTTCAGGTGTTTCGGGACCCGACTATTATCTGGCACTTGTTAAAATTGCCCAACATAAATTACCCGAAGCTGCTATATTATTGAACAATGATATTGAGCGTATCAAAGGTATTCGTGTAGATATGCTACGGGATTATAAATTACTGGGCGAAACGTACAGCACCATTGGTGATCCTCAAAATGCATCAGCCGCTTATGCCCGGTATATCAGCTTACAGGATAGTATTCTTGCCGATCAATCCAGGTTCCGTATGCTGAGTTTTGAAACAGAGCAGCAGATTGCCACAAACGAGCAATCAATTTTGCAGCTTAAAAAAGATAATCGTATTTCCAGAATACTATGGATTTTATCACTCGGTATTGTTCTGTTAGTGGTAGTGCTTGCTTCATTAATTTTTCAACGCTACCGGGTAAAGCGAAAAGATAATGAGGCATTGCAAAAAACACTTGCAGATCTTAAAAACACCCAAAGCCAATTGGTACAAGCTGAAAAAATGGCTTCGCTTGGTGAACTCACTGCAGGCATTGCACATGAAATTCAAAACCCGTTAAACTTTGTAAATAATTTTAGTGAAGTAAATACAGAATTGATTGATGAATTACAACAAGAATTAAAAGCAGGAAAAATTGATGATGCCATTACTATTTCAAATAATATTAAAGACAATGAAGAAAAAATAAACCGCCACGGCAAACGTGCCGATGCTATTGTAAAAGGAATGTTGCAACACAGCCAAAGTAGCAGTGGCAAAAAAGAACCAACTGATATCAATAAATTGGCTGATGAATATTTACGTTTGGCTTATCATGGCTTGCGTGCAAAAGACAAATCTTTCAACGTCACATTAAAAACTGATCTTGATGCAGGCATTGGCAACATCAATATCATTCCTCAGGATATTGGAAGAGTTTTATTGAATTTAATTACCAATGCATTTTACGTTGTTAATGAAAAGAAAACCCTTCGACAAACTCAGGATTTAGCGACACAACCCTACGAACCAACCGTTTCAGTAAGCACAAAAAAAATAAATAATAAAGTAGAAATAAAAGTAAGCGACAACGGCAACGGAATTCCATCAAAAGTATTAGATAAAATATTTCAGCCCTTCTTCACTACCAAACCAACAGGGCAGGGTACCGGTTTAGGGTTATCGTTGGCCTATGATATTGTAAAAGCACATGGAGGAGAATTAAAAGTGGAAACAAAAGAAGGCGTAGGTACGCAGTTCGTTATTCAATTACCAATTTATTAAAAATGAAAGCCTTTTTTAAAATAGCACTATTCTTATTATGGCCTGCATTTGCTCATGCTCAATATTTACCCGATAGTTTGCGAAAGATGTATTTAACTGCAACCGAGGACTCGGTTCGCTATACAATAGGTAAAAAAATTTATGATTATTATGAAGAATCTAACAAAGATTCTGCACTTTATTATGCTCAACAGGATTTAAAGCTTGCCCACAGCAATAAGCAGAACTTGGCAGAAGCGTACTTCCTCGATAATACCGCTTATCAGCAAATAGGAATGGGTAAATATGCAGAAGCGCTTAAGCTTGTACTTGAAGCATTTGAAATTACTGAAAACCTTAAGAATGAAGAGCAGTCAACATGGCCATTGTTTGCCCTCCCATTTAGCGGCAATAACAGGCTTTTACTACTTGCCTTTACACATCACATGTTTGCCATACTGATGAGGGAAACACAAAATACAGAGCAGGAAATCTTTCATTACAAAGAAGCAAGAAGGATAGCTTTGGAGATAGGACATCCGATAAGGCAAATGCTTGCTTCCATGAACCTGGGGCGAAGTTATACAACAGTTAACAAGCTGGATTCTGCATTACTGTATGAAACCGAAGCAGAACAAATGACATTAAAATCGGGATATAAAAAATACCTGGGGCAGGTTTACAGCCAACTTGGAAATATTTATTTTGAAAAAAATAATTCCCTCCTAGCCCTGGAATATTATCACAAGGGCATAGCAATAGCTAAAGAAGAAAATAACTGGAGTGGATTGGCTAACAACTATTTTTTTTTGGCGAAATATTTTTTGGCCCACAGCCAAAAAGATTCAGCGCTTTTTTATTCCATGCAAAGCCTGCAAACTATTAGGCAAACTGGTGTTGTAAGATGGTACAGGGTAAACCTGGGAACTGCTTACCAGAATGTTTACCTGGCATACAAACTATGCAACCAAACAGACAGTTTATTGAAATACCAGGAACTTACCTTAGTAACTAAAGACAGCTTCTATAACGAACGTATCAAAAACCTTACTGCCTTTCAGGCGGTTACTTTGAATGAACAACTTCGTTTGCAGCAGGTAGAAAAAGAAAAAATTACTTACCAAAACAGTATCAGGATTTATTTTTTGGTTGCAGGCATAGCTGTTTTATTATTGCTTGCTTTTATTTTTTTCAGGAATAACCGGCAAAAACAAAAGACCAATATAATGTTGGAAAAAACATTGGCCAACCTCAAATCAACACAGTCTCAACTCATCCAATCCGAAAAAATGGCTTCGCTCGGTGAACTCACCGCAGGCATTGCACACGAAATTCAAAACCCATTGAACTTCGTCAATAATTTTAGCGAAGTAAGCAATGAGTTGATTGATGAAATGAATGAAGAATTAAATAAAGGAGATATTGAAGAAGCAAAAACAATTTCTGCCGATATAAAACAAAATCTCGAAAAAATAAATCACCATGGCAAACGTGCCGATGCCATTGTAAAAGGAATGCTGCAACATAGCCGCAGCAACAGCGGGCAAAAAGAATCCACTAATATCAATGCATTGACTGATGAATATTTACGCCTGGCTTATCATGGCTTGCGTGCAAAAGACAATTCATTCAACGCCACATTAAAAACTGATTTTGATGAAACGATTGGTAATATCAATATTATTCCGCAAGATATAGGAAGGGTGATTTTGAATTTAATTACCAATGCATTTTATGTGGTTGATGAAAAGAAAAAACAGTCTGTACAAGGGTCGCCAACCTTTGAAAGGTTGGCAACTCTATACGAGCCCACAGTTTCTGTGAGTACAAAAAAAATAAATGATAAAGTTGAAATAAAAGTTACCGACAACGGCAATGGTATTCCATCAAAAGTATTAGATAAAATATTTCAACCATTCTTCACTACCAAACCAACAGGGCAGGGTACAGGTTTAGGGTTATCGTTGGCCTATGATATTATAAAAGCACATGGTGGTGAATTGCATGTGGAAACAAAAGAAGGAGCAGGAACAACATTTACTATTCAATTACCAGCTAATGCATAAGATGTTAAAAATAGTATCAGCGACAATTTTTTGGATCACATCTATTTTTTATTGCCAGGCACAAAAAACGGGTATTGATAGCTTTCACCTAAAACTGTCTGCCATTTCAGAACCTTTGCAGAAATTTAATTTTATCAGGAACAAACTTGAAAATTCTAACAACACTTCTAATGATGTTGATTCTTCATTGTGCATTCAATTGCTCAGCATTGCACAGCATTTAAAAAGCGACTCTTTGTTGGCCATTAGCTATAACTGGATTGGTGCTTATTTTGCTTTTAGCAAAGGTGATAATATTTCTGGCCTGGAATATTTTTTTAAAGGTATTCCGCTGGCAGAAAAAGCAAAAGATAAGCGGCGTGTCAGTTCTTTATACTTTGATATCAGTCTGGTGTACTCCGGATTTAAAAATTACCGGGCGGAGTATGACTACACGATCAAAGGTGGTGAAAACCTGCCCGACCCATCGTCGCCGCTTTATAATTTTATGTTGATACAGTATCAGAATAACCTCTGTGGTTACTACCTCGATATCAACAAAGCCGACTCGGCTTTACATTACGCAAGGTTAAGTATTGAAACCTCAGATAAACTTAATATTGGTTTGTATGATATGGCCTCCATTTGTTTAACAGGAGCTGCTTATGCCCTGGCCGGTGATACTGCTAACGCCGATAGTGCTTTTATAAAAGCACTAAGTATACTACCTAATATAAAACTAAGCTCTTTAAGGTCGCTTTTTTATGAAACCTATATTAAGTATTTAATACAGGCTTCCCGGCTTAAGCAAGCGGAATCATTTTGCCGTCAGTTTATCAACCTCGGCAATACCGCTAACAGTAATGCTATCCGGTTGACGGCGGTTGTTTACATGCAACAGTTATTTGATGCGCTGCATCAAACAGACAGTGCCTATTATTACTCCAGGCAGGAGTCGAAAATAAACGCAGCTATTTTTAGCGAGGGAAATATAAACAGGTTACAGGCATTGTCTTTCCACGAAAAGTTGCGCAAAATTGAAGCAATGGAAGAACAGACTGCTTATAACAATCAAATAAAGGAATATATATTAGCAGTTAGCTTGTTTTTTTTTATTGTAATTGGGATATTTCTTTATCGAAATAATCGCCAAAAGCATAATGCAAATATTCTGTTGCAGGAACAAAAGCAAAAAGTAGAAAATACTTTAAATGAATTAAAATCTACACAGGCGCAACTCGTCCAATCAGAAAAAATGGCATCACTTGGAGAGCTCACTGCAGGCATTGCACATGAAATTCAAAACCCGTTGAATTTTGTAAATAATTTTAGTGAAATCAATAAAGAATTATTGACAGAAATGAATGAAGAAATAGCGAAAGGCAATTTAGATGACGCAAAGGCGATTGCGAAAGACGTTATTGACAATGAAGAAAAAATAAATCACCATGGTAAAAGAGCTGATGCTATTGTAAAAGGCATGCTGCTACATTCAAGAAGCAGCAGTGGCATAAAAGAACCTACCAGCATCAATGCACTTGCCGATGAGTATTTACGCCTGGCTTATCATGGATTAAGAGCAAAAGACAAAACTTTCAATGCTACATTAAAAACTGATTTTGATAGCAGCATCGGCAATATCAATATCATTGCGCAAGATATTGGAAGAGTGATACTCAATTTAATTAACAATGCATTTTACGTGGTGGATGAAAAGAAAAAACAAATTGGCCAAAGTTATGAACCAATAGTTTCAGTTAGTACCCAAAAAACAGGTGAAAAAATTTTTATCAGCGTAAAGGATAACGGCAATGGCATTCCATCAAAGGTTTTAGACAAAATTTTTCAACCATTCTTTACCACCAAACCAACAGGCCAGGGAACAGGATTGGGTTTATCATTGAGTTATGATATTGTAAAAGCGCATGGTGGTGAATTAAAAGTGGAAACAAAGGATAGTGAGGGTTCAACATTTATTATTGTTTTACCAATTTAAAAAACAACTAACGATCATGGCAAAAAAACCTTTACTAGTATTGTTAGGGTTGATCATCAGCCTTAATTTACTAAACGCACAGGCTAAATTAACAGACAGCCTTCAAACTCTTTTAGTGTCGCATACCCAGCAGGATACGGTAAGGGTAAATCTGCTTAATGATCTTGCTTATGAACTAAGAAGAACTAAAACCCGGGTCACTGATTCACTCCTCGTTTTATCTATCGCACTTTGCGACAAACTCGATTACAAAAAAGGTAAAGGTTATGCATTAGCCATTCAGGGCGGACGATTCTATGCACTTTTAAAGTATAAAGAAGCTGACAGTGATTTCACTATTTCAAAACAAATTTTGGAAACTGTGAACGACCATAAAGATGAAGCGTACCTATTAAGGTCATGGGGTAATATGAAAATGGATGAAGGTGATTATGCCTCATCCCTGGATTATTTTTTAAAGGCATTAAAATTGGCGCAGAATGCCGGTGATATAAAAGGATTGGTGAGCGCTGAAAGTTCCATCGGTTATCTCTACAATATATTACAGGAATTTGAAAAAGCCATTCCTTACCAGACCGATGCTTTAAAAAATGCTGAAAATATAGGTTATAAAACCGGGGTATCAGGTGCTTACAATGCCATTGGCAAAACATATAAAACACAGGGCAACTACCCCGCTTCACTTGATGCATACAGCAAAGGTCTTTATGTAGATGAAGAATTGAAAGATAGCGCCAATATCGCTATCAGTAATGGAAATATCGGCGATGTATATGAACGCATGGGTAATTACCCCGAAGCGTTTAAGCATATACAGGTATATCTTGATTTTCACAGGAATTTACAAAAGGTAGAAGACCGTATCTCCTGGGGTGAATGGGTACTTGGAAAAACCTATACACATTCAGGTGATCCGGCAAAAGGATTGGAGCATGCCAAATACAGTCTTGAAGAGGCAATAAGGGTGGGCTGGAAATTATATATGCGTGAGATCACAGCACTCATTGCAGAGTCAGCAGCCAAACTTAAACAATGGGATACGGCTTATAAATACCAGGTTCTTTCTTCAAAATATAAAGATAGTCTTACCGGCCAGGATATAGCACGCAAGACCACGATGTTGCAGGCAGGTTTTGAGCTTGACAAAAAACAAGCAGAGATTGCTTTGCTTACCAAAGACAAGCAATTGCAAATGGAAGAAAACAGGCGTGAAAAAATATTTCTTTTTGCATTGCTCGGTGGATTGGGTTCTTTATTTGTATTTGCGTTTATACTATACCGCAATAATCGCCAAAAACAAAAGGCAAACCTGCTATTGCAAAAACAAAAAATGGAAATCGATACAAAAGCATCAGAGCTGGCTGTTCAAAAAGAAAACTTGGAGCAATCTTACAGTAATGTGGAATTGTTGGGGGATATAGGCCGGAAGATCACTTCTTCACTTTCGGTAGAAACCATCATTGGCACCGTATATGATAATGTAAACTCTCTTATGGATGCATCGGTTTTTGGTATTGGTATTTATCATGATGATACCAAACGAATTGAGTTTCCTGCCACTTACGAAAATGGCCGGGCGCTGCCAGCTTATTCCAATTCTATTTATGACGAAAACCGCTTTGCAGGTTTATGCTTTATTAGTGGTAAAGAAATTATCATGGGCAACCTTCAAACAGAGTACAGCAATTATTTGCAAAATATGCCTGTACCCAGCCAGGGTGACCAACCTATTTCGCTCATCTATCTTCCTTTAAAAGTGAAAGAAAAAATGCAGGGCGTTATTACCGTGCAAAGTTTTCAAAAAAATGCTTTTTCAGATTATCACCTTTATATGTTGCGTACTATTGCTATTTATGCAGCAATTGCATTGGAAAATGCTGAGTCATATAAAAAACTCAATCTTACTGTTGAAAGTTTACAGAAAACACAAAAACAATTAATCCAGTCAGAAAAAATGGCTTCTCTGGGTGAGCTTACCGCAGGCATTGCACACGAAATTCAAAACCCCTTAAACTTCGTTAATAATTTTAGTGAGGTAAACAGTGAACTTATTGACGAAATGAAAGACGAATTAAACAATGGCAATATTGAAGAAGCTAAAAAAATTGCAGCTGATATAAATGATAATGAGCAAAAAATAATTTTTCACGGTAAGCGTGCCGATGCCATTGTAAAAGGCATGCTCCAACACAGCCGCAGCACCAGCGCCACCAAAGAGCCAACAGATATTAATAAACTGGCCGATGAATATCTGCGTTTGGCTTATCATGGTTTACGGGCAAAAGACAAATTATTTAATGCAACCCTGCAAACAAATCTTGATGAAAGTATCGGCAACATCAATATTATTCCCCAAGATATTGGCAGGGTGATTTTGAATTTAATTACCAATGCCTTTTATGCAGTTGATGAAAAAAAGAAATCGGGAATTGAAAATTACGAACCCACGGTTTGCGTAGGGACAAATAAAGTAAATGATAAAATCGAAATAAGGATAACAGATAATGGCAACGGCATTCCCTCAAAAGTTTTAGACAAGATATTTCAACCATTTTTTACTACTAAACCAACCGGACAAGGCACAGGCTTAGGGTTATCGTTGGCGTATGATATTGTAAAAGCACATGGCGGAGAGTTAAAAGTGGAAACAAAACAAGGCGAAGGATCAACATTTACAATTAATCTATACGTTTGAACTTGATATGAAAAAACTTTTATTGATACCCGTGTTCATTTTATTCCAATCCGCAGCGTTTGCACAAAGCAAAATGGCGGAACAAGCCAGCATGCGGTGCGACTCCATAATCAATCTATTGGTTAAAGAAAAGGATGCCAACAAAAAGGCCGACCTGGTTTTATCTTTCTATGGCACTACCATTGATGGGTTTCCCTTGCAATTATTAACACTCAGTAAAAAACTGTTTGATTTAGCAAAGGAAAATAACGATATCTATACTGAATCGGCTGCCTTTAGTGCCGCGGGCCAGGGGTACCGGCTTACTGGCAGCTATGTTAAGGCGCTGGAATTTCACCGTAAAGCCGTGGGGTTAGCAGAGCAGTCGGGTAATAAGATTCTGTTAGGTTTTGCACTCAATCAAATGGCCCATATTTATAAAGACAGGCTGGAGAACGAAAAAGCTTTAACACTTTACCGGGAAGCGTTCCGGGATTTTGAAGCAACAGGGCGGAATGACATCTGGTATGCCTGTATGAATATGGCAACTGTATTTTATAACATGGGCAACTACGACTCTTCGTTATACTATTCAAATGAAGCAATCAAAAAAGTTGGTAATGCAAGAGCGCCGGGAGTTGGTAACATGAGTGTTATTTATGCAACCATTGCGGGAATATACGATCAAAAAAACAAGCCTGACAGCGTAAAAAAATATTTTGCACTGGCATTGGATTTAGCAAACAACACACAATCGCCGCGCTATTTAAATGCAACTTATATTGCTATTGCCGAACATTTTAACCGCATGCAGCAGTTCGATTCATCAGCATACTATTTTAAAAAAGCAGTGAGTATTGTAGGCGGAACAGAGATGAATAATTTAGTGCTGAAGCCTGCAAAAAAATTAACGGAGTACTATCAAAACGTGAATGCCGATAGTACTGTGAAATACTGGAAAGTATATTCTGCTGCCAACGACAGCGTTAATAGTATCCGCATCAATCAGCAAATTCAAATGCTTACGTTTGAAGAAGAGCAGCGGAAAAAAGATATTGAAGCGGCCGAAGTGGCCTATCAAAATAAAATACGCACTGGTTTATTATTAGGCGGACTTGCGGTGTTTTCATTAGTCGCTGTTATCCTGTACCGGAACAACTGGCAAAAACAAAAAGCCAATAGCAGGCTTGAAAAAACATTGTCTGAATTAAAGTCTACGCAAGCCCAATTAATTCAATCCGAAAAAATGGCCGGTCTTGGTGAACTCACCGCAGGCATTGCACATGAAATTCAAAACCCGTTAAACTTCGTCAACAATTTTAGTGATGTAAACAAAGAGTTGTTGCAAGAAATGAATGATGAAATTGACAAAGGCAACTATACTGAAGTAAGAAACATTGCGAAAGACCTAACAGATAATGAAGAAAAAATAAACCACCATGGTAAAAGAGCCGATGCTATTGTAAAAGGCATGTTACAGCATAGCCGCAGCAGCAGTAGTATAAAAGAACCGGTTAACATCAATGCATTAGCAGATGAATATTTACGGTTAGCCTATCACGGTTTGCGAGCAAAAGATAAATCTTTTAACGCCACATTAAAAACTGATTTTGATAGCACAATCGGCAACATCAATATCATTGCGCAGGATATTGGAAGAGTAATTCTTAATCTTATAACCAACGCTTTCTATGTTGTTGATGAGAAGAAGAAGGCTGGAATTGAAAACTACGAACCAGCGGTTTGTGTAAGCACAAAAAAAATAAATAATAAAGTAGAAATAAGAGTTGCAGACAATGGCAATGGTATTCCACCAAAAGTGTTGGATAAAATTTTTCAACCCTTCTTTACTACTAAGCCAACGGGGCAAGGAACGGGTTTGGGTTTATCATTAAGTTATGATATTATAAAAGCCCATGGTGGTGAGTTGAAAGTGGAAACCAAAGAAGGAGAAGGCAGTGAATTCATTATTCAATTGCCAGTTTAACTCAGCATCAAAAATATTATTGTTTACATCAACAATCGCATATAAGCAGTAACTTTAAAGCTGCAAAAGTTTTATATGATTGTTGTTGACCTCATTATTGCTATCCTAATTGTAAGATACCTTAGAAAAACACTGCAAACTGCAGTGCTGCTTCCGGCGTGGGATAAAATACTTACCGGGGTATTTTTTATATCGATAGGTTTGCTGGCTGCTGATATTTTTTTTGGAAGGAGAGTGCTCTTTTTACAATGGGGCGGCCACGCTGTGTTATTGTTTTTGTTGTATATCCTGTATTCGAAAAAAGAGTTTAAGCCGGCAAGGTCTTATATGATTGCCATTTTTCCTTATGTACTGGTAAGGCTTACCGTTGATATTCTTAAAACTTTCTTTAATAGTTTTTACAATACTTTGAACAATTATGCGGATGCAGCCATACTATTTGCAGTAATATGGCTTATTGCCATGCTGGTAATTAACAAAAAGCAGCAAAAAGCATTAGCAAAAGAACAAGAAAAAAGAAAACAGGAAGAAGAACAGAATAAGATAACGGTACTGATTAAAGAGCAACTGGAAGTGCAGGTAGCAGAGCGCACTGCAGAATTGACCAAGCAAAAGGAAGAGCTACAAAATACATTACATGAATTGCAATCCACACAATCTTTATTGATCCAGTCAGAAAAGATGGCATCGTTGGGTGAACTTACCGCAGGCATTGCACACGAAATTCAAAATCCCTTGAACTTCGTTAATAATTTTAGTGAAGTAAATACAGAGCTTATTGCTGAAATGAAAGATGAAATTGAAAAAGGGAATTTTGAAGAGGTGAAAGCCCTTGCCAATGATATTGCCGATAATGAGCAAAAAATAAATCATCATGGCAAACGTGCCGATGCCATTGTAAAAGGTATGTTGCAACATAGCCGCAGCAGTAGCGGACAAAAAGAACCTACTAATATCAGTGCATTGGCAGATGAGTATTTACGCCTGGCCTACCACGGCTTAAGGGCAAAGGATAAATCCTTTAACGCCGCCATGAAAACCGATTATGATCAAACCATCGGTACGGTCAATGTGCTTCCACAAGATATTGGCAGGGTAATTCTAAATCTAATTACCAATGCATTTTATTCGGTACAGCAAAAGAAAACCCTTCGGCAAGCTCAGGGTGACAACAGTTATGAACCAACTGTTGCTGTAAGTACAAAAAAGACTGGCGACAAAGTGCAAATAAAAGTTGCCGATAATGGCAATGGTATTCCTCAATCAGTATTAGATAAAATATTTCAACCTTTTTTTACCACCAAACCAACTGGCCAGGGAACGGGATTAGGCTTATCATTAAGTTACGACATTATTAAAGCCCATAGCGGCGAATTAAAAGTGGAAAATAAAGAAGGGGAAGGTGCCGCTTTTATTATTATCTTACCAGCATAAACCTTAAACTAATCAAATGAAAATCTTAGTTGTTGATGATGAAAAAGATGTTCAGGTATTATTTGAACAACGGTTCCGCAAAGAAATAAGAAATGGCGAGATGGAATTTGTTTTTGCTTTTTCTGGTGAAGATGCACTCATCTATCTAAACAAGCATGAACATGAAGCAGTGTTGATCTTATCCGATATTAATATGCCTGGTATGAGTGGCCTGGAATTACTCAGCCACATCAAACAAAAATACCATAAGCCACCGCCAATAGTAATGATGATAACCGCTTATGGCGATGCAGAAAATTTTAACACCGCAAAAGAATTAGGCGCCGATGATTTTTTAACCAAGCCGGTAGATTTTACCTTATTAAAAGAAAAATTAAAACCCACCAGTTAATGGCAAAGATTTTAGTAGCTGATGACGAAACGGATCTGGAAGTATTGATAAAGCAAAAGTTTCGCCAAAAGATACGTGACCAGCAATATGAATTTATTTTTGCCGTCAATGGCAATGATGCTTTGGAAAAAATTCTGCAGCATCCTGATGTGGATATTGTATTAAGCGATATCAATATGCCGGAAATGGATGGGCTAACGTTGCTGAGCAAACTACATGAGTCGAATCCATTAATTAAATCTGTCATTGTTTCTGCCTATGGCGATATGGAAAACATACGCACCGCCATGAACCGTGGCGCTTTTGATTTCATCACCAAGCCCATCAATTTTGAAGACCTTTCTGTTACGATGGAAAAAACCATTAAACATGTTGCCCAAATAAGGGAAACATTAAAAGCGGTTAAAGAAAATAATATCCTGAGGATGTATGTAGATGAAACGGTGCTCAATTTTATGGGCAGCCGTGAATTTGAATCTTCATTAATGGCCAATGAAACCGTTGATGCATCTGTTGTTTTTATTGATATCTGCAGCTTTACGGCCATCAGTGAAAGCGAAACACCCGATGCAGTAGTAAAATTATTGAACAGTTATTTTGATGTAATGGTAAAGGAAATCATTGCACAAGGCGGTTATGTAGATAAATTTATTGGCGATGCCATCATGGCCGTTTTCCGTGGCGATTATCATTTGGATAGGGCCATTGATGCCTGCCTTGCGGTAAGAACACAAATAGAAAAATTACCCGCTTTATCCGAACATGTTTCTTTTGCACCAAAAGTTTCCATCGGCATCAATAGCGGCGAAATGATTTCTGGCAATATTGGTTCTGCCAATCTTAAACGTTTAGACTATACTGTTATAGGTGATACTGTAAATGTGGCGCAACGTTTACAATCTGCTGCAAAAGCCAGCCAGATCATTATCAATGAGGGCGCTTATCAAAAAGTAAAAGAATCTTTCAATTGTCAAAAAGTGGGTGAAGTAAATTTGAAAAACAAGTCAGTACCCATGAACATTTACCAGGTGATGGATTAAATCATCCTGGTCAGTGAGGAGTGTGAGAAAACTGCCAAAGGTGTACAACAAAAATTTAAACTATACAACAATAAAAGGCTCAGCCAAATTTAACCGGGCACACAAGTTTTTATTAGCTTCAGTATGTTGCTGTAGTATATTCTTACTCCATGCCCAGCCTTGGTCCCAAAAAATAAAAAAAGATTTTACTAGTTTATTGCAGCGTCCGGCTATTGCCGCCAATGCTTCATTTACTTGGTTTACAACTGATTCAGTGCTTATAGAAAAAGGATTTTTTTACAGCGAGGTTACAGAAAAAGTACCGACGTTAATATATAAGCCAGTAAGGACAACATTCAAAAAATTACCTGTTATTATTTGTCTGCATGGCACCGGCGGCAGTAAAGACGAAGCCGGTATTAAAAGCCTGTTGTATGAATTTACAAAACTGGGTTTTATGGCAGTAGCCATTGATGCCAGGTATCATGGCGAAAGGGTAATTAAAACCAATGGACGAAATTTTTATACAGATGCCATTATTAAAGCCTGGCAAAATAAAGATGCCGCACACCAATCGCATCCGTTTTTCTTTGATACCGTTTATGACCTGTGGAAACTGGTAGATTATTTGGACACCAGGCCGGATGTAGATAGTAGCCGCATTGGTATGATGGGCATTTCCATGGGTGGCATAGAAACCTGGATGGCCGCTTCAGTTGATACCAGGATAAAAGTAGCCGTGCCGGTCATCAGTACACAAAGCTTTAAATGGTCGCTGGATAATGGTCGCTGGCAAGGGCGGGCTAAAACTATCTGGAACGCACATGTGCAGGCAGCAAAAGACCTTGGTGATACAGGGGTAAATACCAAAAACGTAAAAGCATTATGGGATAAAGTATTGCCAGGCATTCTAAACGAGTTTGACTGCCCTTCCATGATACCATTATTTGCACCCCGCCCCTTACTTTTATTGAGTACAGAAAAAGATCAAAACTGTCCTTTGGGCGGCGCTCAAATAGCTTTTGCTGCCGCAACAAATGCTTATCAGTCCATCAATGCTTCAAATAAATTAAAGATAGATGTAGAACCAAACGAGCCACACCGTTTTACAGCAAAACATTTTGCCATGGCCATTGCCTGGTTTAAACAATGGTTATAAATGATAGGCCAATACCATTAAAATATTATTTGTATGAAAAAATTCTTATTGCTCCTTTTTTTACCAATACAATTAGCAGCGCAACAATTTTCTCCAACAGAAATAAGCAGTTGGCAAAAGCGTGCACAACAAGTAAACATTATTCGTGATAACTGGGGCATACCGCATATCTATGGCAAAACAGATGCAGATGCAGTTTTTGGTTTAATGTATGCCCAATGCGAAGATGATTTTAAAAGGGTAGAGATGAACTACATTGAAAAACTGGGGCGCATGGCCGAAGTAAAAGGTGAAGCTTCTTTGTATGATGACCTCTTAATAAAAATGCTGATCGATTCTGCCGATGCCATAAGAGATTACAACAAAGCGCCAACCTGGTTGCAGCATTTGTGTAATGCTTTTGCAGATGGTATTAATTATTACATCTTTAAAAATCCGGGCAAACCAGTTTTATTACAACGTTTCAAACCCTGGTATCCTTTGCTGTGGACCGATGGCAGCATTGGCGCCATCAACACCGCTGATATACAGGTAAATGAATTAAAGAACTTTTATTCCGGCGAGCCGCCCATTGCCATTTTTAAAAAGAAGGAACAAGAAGTGGTTACAGGTTCCAATGGTTTCGCATTTTCTCCAAAAATAACAGCATCGGGTAATAGCATTTTATATATTAATCCGCATGTAACTTTTTATTTCAGGCCCGAAGTGCAAATGACAAGCGAGGAAGGATTGAATGTATATGGCGCAGTTACCTGGGGGCAGTTTTTTGTGTACCAGGGTTTTAACGAGCATTGTGGATGGATGCACACTTCCAGCAGTGTAGATGCAGCAGATACCTATATTGAAAAATTAAACAAGAAAGATAACGGATGGGTATATGAATATGAGCATACGCAAAAACCGGTCATTCAAAAGAGGATAACATTACTGTATAAAAAGGGCAATGTGATGGAAACAAAAAACATTACAGCGCTTTATACACAGCATGGCCCAATAATGGCCAGCCGAAACGGCAAACTATTAAGCATGAGAGCAGATAACCGTCTTTTAGATGGTTTGATACAATGCTGGCAACGAAATAAAGCCACCAGCTTTGCAGCATTTAAAAAGACGCTGGATCTTAAAGGAAACATTTCCAATAACACCGTATATGCAGATGCTGAAGGAAATATTGCTTACTGGCATGGCAACCGCATTCCCATAAGAGATACTAAATACGACTGGAGAAAACCAGTTGACGGAACTATTAAAGCTACTGAATGGAAAGGTTATCACTCCATCAATGATATTGTGCAAAGCATTAATCCGGTAAATGGCTGGTTGCAAAATTGCAACTCCACTCCTTTTACCGTTGCTGGCAGCAACAGCCCAAAAAGAGAAAACTATCCTGCATACATGGCGCCCGATGGAGAGAATTTTCGTGGCATCAATGCCGTTAGGGTATTGCCCAAAGAAAAAGCATATACACTGGATAAAGTAATTGCTGCCGGTTATGATACCTACCTTAGCGCATTTGAAAACCTTGTGCCAGCTTTAGTGGCAGCATTCGAAAAAAATATTGTCCCTACAGATTCTCTCTATAATAAATTAATTCAGCCCATTACTATTTTAAAAAGTTGGGATATGCATTGCGGTATAAATTCCATTGCTACAACCCTGGCTGTTGAATGGGGACAAAAATTGGTTCCCAGAATGGTTCAAAGCGGCGATGAAGACGACTATCAATATGTTGACCAGGTAACCAGAACCGCACGCTTTTTAAGTAAAGCAAAACCACAAGATCTTTTAGAGCCCTTCTTATCTGTAATAAATGATTTGCAAAACAAATTGGGTACTTGGCAGGTGGCGTGGGGCGATATCAATCGCTTTCAAAGAATATCTTCTGATATTGACAGCAACTTTGATGACAGCAAAGAAAGTTTCCCTGTTGGATTTGTTTCTTCGGCCTGGGGCATGTTGCCTTCTTATGCCAGTAAAACATTTCCGGGTACCAAAAAAAGATATGGCGTAAATGGCAATAGTTTTATTTGTGCAGTAGAGTTTGGTAAAACCATTAAAGCAAAATCTTTATTGGCTGGCGGGGAAAGCGGTGATGAAAATTCCAAACATTTTTTCGACCAGGGAGAAATGTACAGCAAAGGAGTATTTAAAGAGGTACTGTTTTATAAAGATGATGTGGTGAAACATGCGGAGAGAAGGTATCATCCGGGCGAATAGACAAGGGCAATATTCAACTATAAAACATTCAACAAGTTATATACTATTCTTCTTTTCCTTTCTTTTTAAATACAGGTAAAGGCTTTCTACTTTTGTACGGGCCCATGGCGTTTTGCGCAAAAAAGTTAAGCTCGATTTTATGGAAGGATTACTTTGAAAACAATTGATGTTTACGGACTTGCCCAAATATTCCCAGCCATAATTTTCTACCAACTCATTTAGTATCTGCTCCAGTGTAATGTTATGCAGGGGATTGTTTTTTTGTTGCTGCATGGCGGTGGGCAATTTACCAGTTAGTTATTTTCTATGTAGTTATGCTGTAACCTTATTGCGGTTATCTCTTTTTAAAATATTACCTATTATAAAAACTATAATTAGCAGCAGCAAGCCAATCATCAATATTAAGAAAGGATATGCTGCATTTAAAGAATTACACGGTACACCATTATTTGCAGTACCCAAAAAAGCCATTAAAAAGCCCATTGTAATTAATGTAAGCGACATTATGCTGAGCGCTATTAGTATTGCCTTCATTTTTTTGTTTTTAAAAATGAAATTTACGATGTTTATTTAATAAATCATCCTTCGTTCGCCGGTCTACTTTAATTAAATACGTGCCGGTAAATTACCGGCACGTATTTTTAGTAGTTATGTTATCCCTTAGGGGTTGTCTGTAGTTACATCCTGCGCCAACCTTGCATCATCAGGGGTATTTCCCAGGTCCCTGTCTAATGAATACAGTACATCATCTTTAGCATCTTTGCCGCCAGCTATTTTTATTTTATCCATCAGGTCGATGGCCAGGTTTTCTTCTTCAGTTTGCTCTTTTACAAACCATTGCATAAAGTTCCAGGTGGCCCAGTCGCCTTCGTCGTGGCTCATTTTTACAATTTTATAAACCGCAGTAGTATTATCAACTTCATGCCCGAATACTTTTTCAAAACAATCGTTCACGCTTTGTGGATCGGCTGGCGGAGCTGGTATATCGGTAACTTTTACTGTACCACCCCTTTTTAAAATGTATTCCAATATTTTCATCATGTGATTACGCTCTTCAGCCGCATGGCGAAACAAGAAATTGGAGATGCCGCCGTAACCCTGTCCATCGGCCCAGCAGCCATAAGACAAATAAATTTGTGATGCATGTGCTTCTTTGGTCATCTGATCATTCAAGGCTGCTTCAATTGTTTTTGATAGTCTGTTTGTGTCCATGATAATGTAATTAAGGTTTATAGATGATTTTGTTAAGGTATAATCTTCCTTATTCCTCAATACATATTTGATGCCAATATGTTGGGGAGGGTGACATGCCTACTTTATCACCTGGTTATCTTTTCCTTATGGGTTTTATTATGCCCTCAAAAAATATTATATTGTAACACTTTAACTCAGCTTCCCCAAAACCTTATTTATGGCAACCAAAACAATCGTTTTCATTCATGGCCTGTGGATACACGCCAGTTCGTGGCAACCCTGGATGGATTTTTTTAACCAACATGGCTACAAGACCATTAACCCGGGCTGGCCTGGCGATGCTGCAACAGTAGCTCAATGCCGTGCCAATCCACAATCCATTGCCAACCGCGGCGTTACCGAAATTGCAGATAGCTATGCTAAAATAATTGCAGGGCTGCCTGAACCACCCATTGTTATCGGCCACTCCTTTGGTGGTTTACTTACACAAATATTATTGGGTCGTGGCATAGCCGCAGCCGGTATAGCCATTGACCCTGCTCCCATTAAAGGTGTATGGCAGTTGCCGCTTTCGGCGCTTAAAGCATCTTTTCCTGTACTGGGCAATCCATTCAATTTAAAAAAAGCCGTCTCTTTAACTTTCAGTCAATTCAAATATGGCTTTGCCAATGCTGTGCCAGAGGCTGAAGCAAAAGAATTATATGACCGTTGGACCATACCTGCACCCGCAAGGCCTTTGTTTCAGGCTGCAACTGCTACCTTTGCCGGGCATGAAACTAAAGTAGACACTGCAAACACAACGCGGGGGCCTTTACTAATTACCGGTGGCCAAAAAGATCATATAGCCCCGCCTGTTTTAGGCACCGCTTCGCTTAAAAAATACAACAGCCAGGTAGTTAGCGAATTTAAATTGTTTGAAGGCCGCGGCCATTCATTAATTGTAGATAGCGGCTGGAAAGAAGTTGCGGGGTATGCGTTGGCGTGGTTGAACAGGCAAGGATTGTAAATAACGCAACTACTCATTGCATTATACAAAACAGCCCTCCCGAATCTTTCGGAAGGGCTGTTAATTTATTTTATAAACATTGATGATTTACCAGCGGCGATTGCGGTCAAAATGACGACGCTCTCTTCCGCGGTTATAATCGTCCTGATGGTAATCTTTGCGATTGCCAAAGAAGATATTTAACAATGGGCGGCGTTTGCCAAAACCTTCTTCATGTCTTCCGCTTTGCTCCCTTCTGTCGTTGCTGCCAAAAGATTGATTGCGGTTGCTATACTGACCGTTGCTTTTACCTGCACCATATTGGCCGCTACGGCTATCATTGCTGCCGCTATTGTATTGTCCTGTACTGGCACCGTTATTGCCGCTGCTATATTGATCGCTACGGCTGCCGTACTGCGAACCCTGGTTACCGTTACCATAGGCTACATTGCCCTGGTTTGACGGAGCCTGCTGGTTACCGGCATCTCTTTTTGTCATATTTCTTTGGCCGTTGCTTTGTGCACTAGCACTAAAGCCTGCAATTACCAGGGCGCTTATTGCAAGGATTTTTGTGGATAATTGTTTCATGATAATTTATTTTTTGTGTACCCAGTGTAATGTGAATACTGTGCCAAGAGATTATAAAATGAAGTTAAAGCGGATTTGCTCTTTGCTGTTAACGGGGTGATAACAATGAAAGAGGAAGCCGTCTGCGACGGTTTACTGCCGGAGCGCAGGTCGTTGTGATGATGTTATGTAATGATTTATCAGTGTAAATCATAAGCATTCTAAAAATCTGCGTTCTGCTATTGTTCGTCTTTAAAATATACTTTGTAATAGTTCATATTCATTTGTTCATCAAAACCTTTTTCAATCAGTTCTCTATTACCATGTATATAGATATGAAAGTTTTTATCGAGTTTTAAAACACTCTTATAGGCACGTAGCTGTTTTTTTACTGCTACATTATGTATGGCGAATGATTCGCCGATGGCAGTATCAAATTCCTGTTCGTAATTATTTTTATAGGTCTTGAACATTTGTGCTCCCTGCTCGTTACCGATCACTTCGGTAGTAAATTCATCCATATCAAAATGATCCTTCTCTTTAAAATAACGGATGGAGCGGTTCAATAAATCTATTTTATCCGCTTTTGAAATATCAAATTCGGTATCCATTTCCTTGGTCACAAAATCTTTATACAGGCTTAAGGTATTGTGCGTTTGATTGTAGTTGTCATTACGAATTTTTAGTTTCAAAAATTCATCTATCCAGTATACTGCTTCGGCACGGTTGGTCTGATCTACAATAGCCACTTTATAGCCGGCTTCTTTTTCGGTATTAAAAATTAAACAGCCTTTATCTAATTTTTTTATGTTGATGGCATTTTCCTGGTAATGTATTTCAAATTCTTTTGCCTGTTGCACAACAGTTAAGTAAGGTTCCTTGCTTTCGGATTTAAAGATTCCGAGGGCATCCATCAGCTCGCCTTCTATCTGTATATTTTTAAAATAAGTGCAATAGAGTTCGCCGGATTTTATTTTGGGGTGGTTGCTGATATCATATAAATGTTTGGCCAGTTGTTGTGAACTGGCATGAAAGTTTTCGGGTGCATCAAATATTTTTGCTGCAAAATGAAATACTTCATTAAGATTTAGGTCATCTGTAGGATGAAAGAACCGGTAGACTTCATTTACTTTTTCAAATGGAGCAATAAAATACTGCTTCAATAAATTATCCAGCACTTCGTCTTTAATTATTGTCGCAGCATCCGATAAAGTGATTGATTCGTCTAATAATTTATTACCTACTTTATGTATGGAGAGCTGGGTAAGTGTTGATTCGAAATAAGAAATCATGTATGTAGCAGTTGCTTTGGTTTTTAATGATTGCGAAGGTAAACAAAGTACAGCGCTTAGGCAAAGAGAGCTGCAACCCGAATAGACCTATAAGCTTTTAAAAACCCTGTAGGTTTATTGCTACCTGTTTGGACAAGTTCAACCTGACGGCTATTTAATTTAAAACATTTTTACCCTTTAACATATCCTTTGTAAACTAAACTCAACTGCACCCATCTGATATACATTGAAAACAATAAAAAAATCAACATTATGAAAAAGACAATTTTACTTTTAGCTTCAGTGATCGCCATCAGTACCAGCTTTGCACAATTTGGTGATAAGCAAGATAAAGCTGCAACATCTTATAGTAAAGATTATGGTTATGATAAAGGCACTTATTTTTTCAGTGCAAAAGATAAAGACATGCAGATTGCACAAATCACCAGGAACTACGATGCACAAATAAGGTCTGTAAAAGGCAGGTTATTTATGAACCGCTTTGCAAAAAGCAAAAGGATTGATCAGTTGCAGGCACAGCGCCAAAGTGAGATCAACGCAGTAAACGCAAAGTTTTACGACAAAAAGAACTTATATAACCAGCAGGGTAAAAAGTTTGACGATCGTAAAGATGATAAAAGGCACAATTGGTAATTTGGATAGGTTAAGATTACAAAGCCCCGGAGTAAATTCCGGGGCTGTTGTTTATATTACTTATGAAGGGGACGCTGAGCCAAAGGACTACTGGGAAAAGCTTCACTGTATCCCTATTTATTATATTCAAAAGATTTATCTGGATGCAATGGTACTTTCGGTGCCGCTACCGGTTCTTCCTTCAGTTTCTTCTTCAGGTATTCGATAGCGTATTCCAGTTGGGCATCTTTTCCTTTAAAGGTTTCAAAAGGCAGATTGTCTACCGTAATATCCGGTTCTACGCCACGGCCTTCAATAAGCCATTTACTCTCGGGACCGAATACACCGTATTCTGCAGCGCTGGCAATACCATTATCTACAAGGCGGTTATCCTGGCTGAGCCATATTTCTCCGCCCCATGTACGCATGCCAATTACCTTACCCAGGCCCAGTCTTCGAAAGCCTTCGGTTACCGCCTCACCATCTGAAGAAGTAATCTGATCGCATAAAATCACCATATGCCCACGGAAGGCGTAAGGCATATTCCAGTAAGGCCCACCCGAGCGGCCCTGCCAGTACATCCATGCTTTGCGTATCAATTTTTCCAATACCCAGGAATCTATATTGCCGCCAAAATTATGACGTACGTCAATGATCAATCCGCCACGGTTAAATACCGGGTAGAACTGTTTTGTAAAATCATCCATATCACCGCTGCCCATGGCTTTTAAATGCACATAACCAATATCATTTTTACCCAGGCTGTCTACCCTTTCCCTTCTTTCCAGTTCCCACTCGCTATAACGCAGGTTGTAATCATCTCTAAAAGAAACAGGTTTTACGACCTGCGTGTAAGGGGTATTGTTACCATGCAGCAGGTTCAGTTTAATCGGTACACCAATCTTATTGGCAAGCAGTTCAGATATATCTGCCACATCCCTGAGCGGTACATTGTTTACAGCCGTTATTATATCGCCATCCTTGATACCCAGTTCGGGACGGTTAAGCGGAGAAGTGAAATCAGGATAATCAGGATCGCTTCTGTAGATGTGGTTAATTTCCACGCCGGCACCTGTCTTTTTGAGGACTGCACCTAAAAAGCCATAGTAGATCTGATCGGGAGCACTTCTTTTATCACCACCATACACAAAAGTGTGCAGGGCAGATAATTCACCTACCATTTGTGCCACCAAATCATCCAGTTCATAGCGGTCGGTTATGCGTTCCAGTAACGGTTCATATTGCTTCCTCACTTTCACCCAATCCACTTTGTGCATATCACGGTCGTAAAAATAATCCCTCATCATCCGCCAGGCATCGGCAAACATCTCTTTCCAGTCCTGCTGCGGGTTGATGCTGAAGCTCCAGTTGCTTAAACTGAGCAGTCCCTTATCCATATCCAGCTTTTGTGCGTTGGCTTCTCCAATGGCCATGGCCTTGCTCTTAAAAAACACCAGCACCTTCTTCTTATTTCCCGACAGGCTAAAACCATTTACGCCGGTAGCAACAGTGGTAGGTTCATATTTTCTGCTTTCTTCAATTTTCAAGGCCATCAATTTGCCTCCTTCTTCATTCCCTGCCGGGCCATTGTCTATCCAATACAATACGCCATCTGCTGCTGCAAGGCCACCCAGGTTGCAGTTTTTTACCGGCACCTGGTATAGTTGTTTACTGATGTTATCCCAATTGTAGGTTTTAGTAGCAAAGGTTTCCTTCTTCACCTTTCCCTTTGCTTCCACTGCTTTCTTCTTTTCTGCAGGGTTAAAGACTGAATCGGTAAGCCAGCTATCTTTTTGCAGGAAGGGGAAGTTTGCTGCAGTATCTAACTGCAAAGCATACATGTTGGTTGTTTCAGTATAATAAGGCTCGGGCTGACGGGCACCCCATGGGCCTTCAATCTTAGTTTCCAGCTTGCGGTCGCTGGCAAAGTACAGCCAGCTGCTATCGGCCGACCATGACGGGCTATAACTGTTGAGCCTGGGCGTAGTTATCGGCACAACTTTAGCAGTGGTGATATCCAGCATTTTAATTTGTGTGTTCTGGTTGGCAAGGCCTTCGGTAAAACTGAGGAATTTGCTGTCGGCGCTCCAGGCCAGTTCAAATACCTCCTGGTAAGAATCGGTGTATTCGAACTTAAGGGCCCCGGTGGCTACTTCTACCACCCTCATAGCGCCATTCTTATTACAGTAAGCAATATATTTTTCATTGGGCGAAACGCTGAACTGGCTGATGATCGTTTTACTTCCTTTGGTCAATTGTGCGGCGCTGTCGCTGCCATCGGCATTCATCTTCCATATTTCATATTCACCGCTTTCATCACTGAGAACTGCAAGGCTTTTTTCATTGATGAAATGAACTTCTTTAAAACGTATGCCGCTTCTGCGGCTCACTTCCACCCATCGGTCGCTTTTGGCTGGCGATACAAAGAGCCTGCCCCTGCTGATGATGGCAGCATAGTTTCCCTTGGGAGAAATATCTGCATTGCTGATGCTGCTTACAGGCCCTTTTATCCATTTTGTTTTACGCTGGTCAAAATCTGACAATAAGGTAATATCGAGCAAGCGTTCCTGATTGGTGGCAATATCATATAACCACAGGTCGGCACCTTTTTGATATACAATATGGCTGCCATCGATTGATGGCGTTTGTACATCCCATCCTTTAGAGAAGGTATGTTGCTTCAGATCTTTACCCATCTTATCCATACTCCACAAGTTCATCGTACCGTCACGGTCACTCGAAAAGTATATCCTGCTTTGGTATATCATGGGGTTGTTGCTGGTACCGTCAAAATCGGCAGTAAGGTTTACTGCTTCAGTTTTGCCATCAAACTTCCATACCTGCTCTATAAAACCACCTTTATACCTTTTGGTTTTAGAGCCCTGGTTGGGCCAGCGGGTAAAGTATAACATGCCCGCATCATCGTAACAACCTTGTGATGCCTGTGCCAGTGGCAGTTTATCGTAGCTTAAGCTGACAGGATCCAGCTTTATCAACTGCGGCATGGGCAACTGGCTGAATTTGCTGGTGCGGTATAATATCTTGCCATCTGCAGTCCAGCCGGAATTGGCGAGGTCCCAGGCATCAAAATTATAGGTGAGTCTTTTGGGCAAGCCTCCATTGATGTTCATTACATACATTTCAAATGCGCCTTCATACTGGCCCACAAAACTTACCTGCGTACCATCTGGGGAGATAGCGGGGTTCGTTTCTACGCCGGGGTTAGTAGTGATACGGCTGGTGGTATTGTTTTGCATGTCATACTTCCACAGGTCGCCTTCGGCGGTAAAGATGACAATATTTTTGTAGATGGCTGGTGTGCGGTAGTAGCCTTTTTGCTGTGCGTTGATGGCTTGACATATACCGGTGGCTGCAAAAAGCATAAGCAGTTTGAACTTCATGTTATAAGGTGTTTGGTTTGGAAGATAAATATAAACGATTATATGGAGGCGGTGGAATGGAGTGAGTAAGTGGAGGAAAAAAAGGTGTGGCGGGTAAGGGGTGATGATTAGGTGGCCCGCACTTGTCCCGTTCGTACGGGAGAGTGCAGGGGTGTGGGACAATTATTAATTATCAATTATTCTTTTGCCGAAGGGCATTAGCGAAATCTCCACTAACTTAAAGTGTTGCCTGCCCCATGGAATACCAATAATAGTGATGCTGAGTAATATCCCCATGATTACGTGTATCACTGCGGTATACAAGCCACCGCAAAGGAGCCAGATAATATTGAACAATGTGGACAGGCAACCGGTGCTGTTGCTATCGCTCACCACTTTTTTGCCAAAGGGCCACAGGACAAGACTGGCAATTTTAAAACACTGCAGTCCCCATGGGATACCCACTACCGTTATGCATAATACGATGCCGCCAAATACATAGCCCAACGCTGCTAAAAAGCCGCCGAAAATTAGCCAGATAAGATTACCCAGAAGACCCATGGTTATTTTGTTTCGGGGCAAGTTACTAAGGAATGGGGGAATGTATGTTGGGCTTTTTGTGCTGTGCTGGAATTTTTAATGTCCGGCCCAGAAACCGTTTGGAATTGAAAGCCACTCCAAAAATTATTTTACCATTGTTACTTCCAAAATTTCCACCATTTTTTTTGAACATGACTTAAGCTTTCTTTTTGTCTGCTTAATTCCCGATTCAATTCTTCTATTAAGTGGGAAGATCGAATTTTATCAGGAGATTTATCAACCAACAATAAATTTTGCTTTATCCAAAATACACCCGGATTGGCTTGATATTTGGCTATATAATCGATCAAGTAATTTTTCCCATGCTCCCACTCGTTACCATTCACCCTACAATCACAATCAATTTGTGAATTATTTATTTTAGACATAAAAATTCTGATGTAATACAAACCTGGAGTCCCAAATAACGAATCTGTCATTGCCTGAAAAAGGGTTTGTTGAATTTGTTTTTGGTCTTTTTTATTTTCAGTAATTTCCAAAGAATTCATGTTTTGTAATGCTTCTAAGCGAGGACCGAAAAACAAGTCCCATCCTATAATTTCACCCAATTCACCTGTGCAACTGACAGTCTCCTCATAAGCTCCGAGCAAATGATCCGAACTGCACAAATAGTCGTGGATTGGTGTGAAATCTGAAATGATCCAGTTGCTAAATGCTTGCTGTACTGCCTTTTCATAATTTTCTCCCCAGCCCATAGCCATTTCGGTTATTCCCCCAGGAATTTTTTCATGATGTTTGCATGAGATATTAAGTTTAACTGATGTGGTCTCACTTTCGAATTTCTCGGTGCTCTGAACTTCTGCTTTAATTATTAAATTCAGTGGTTGAAGTATAGTATTGCTAAGATCTCTATCTACTATATAGCCAGCCTTTAAAAATGATTCTGCAAGGAGGTTATTTAAATTTATCTCTGTATCCACAAATATTATTATTGAATGGGTTGTTTGAATATTAATATTCTTAAGGTGTTTACAATTGACTACTAACGAGTAGGGCTTTATGCAGGTTGGAGATTTCGTCTTCCGATAACCGCTGCTGATTGAAAATATGTTGCTGAAGTTAAGAATTAAAGTTGATAGATATTTGTCCGAATTAAACTACTGCGATACGAACAGCTGCAGTTTCAACGTTCAGCCGCGATTTCCTTATTTTATAAACAGTTTTCCCTATTTCGGTGGAAATGTTTTTGGGTTTCCTTTTCTTTGCAACAAAATTAAAATCAATGAGCAGCAAAGCAACCGTTCACAATACCATGCGTATTTATCACCGTTACCTGGGATTTTTTTTAGCAGGCGTTATGGCTGTGTATGCCCTTAGCGGTATCGTACTTATTTTTAGGGATACCAATTTCTTAAAGCGTGAAAAAGTAGTAACACAGCAGTTGAAGCCGGAGCTTAGTGCCGATTCGTTGGGTAAGGCTATTCGCATGAAAGACCTAAAGATCGAATCGGTGAGTGGTGATGTGCAAAGTTTTAAGAATGGCACTTATAATACGGTAACCGGTGCGGTGAGTTATACCATCAGGGAGCTACCCCCTATGATTCAAAGGCTGACCCACCTGCATAAAGCCAGTACCAAAGACCCGCTGTTTTACCTGAATGTATTTTTTGCTGTGTCGCTGCTCTTTTTTGTGATCTCTTCTTTTTGGATGTTTATGCCCAAGACAAGTATTTTTAAGAAGGGCTTGTATTTTACGCTGGCTGGTGTTGTGTTGGTATTGGTGATGTTGTTTATTTCATGAGTACACTATTGAAAATGGCACAGAGGACTATTTGTGAAGACGAAAATATTTGCCATGGGTACTGATCAGCAGGCACAAGTTGCTTGCCTGCAACAGAAGACTTGGCCAGTTGGTTAACTGATCTGTCTTATACTGAAGGACTTCATATTTGCAAACTTGGCAGCCAAATATTAAAATACCATTAAAATACCCCTTGTATAACTGCAAAGTCTTGCAATTAAATAAAACTTAGGTTAGATTTATAAATGGCTACAGCTAAAAACCAGCCCCACCCTATATTATGAAACTATTTTGCATTGCATTACTTACCCTGGCATGTTTTATATCGTGCAACAAAAGTGATTCGCCAACTCCGCCTGCACCGCCGGCCGCAACTGATACCACTACACTAGTAAAATTTGTGACAATAGACAGTACCCAAACAGCACCTTTTGATACAGCCTCGATATGCAAATTTGATTATGATAATGCCAAAAGGGTAACTAAAATAAGCATATTGGCTTATAACACGGTGAGCCGACTGCTGCAGACCGTTGTAACGCTCACCTATAGTTATGCAGGTACTGATACATTACCGTACAGGTATTTTGAATATAACCGCCCCCTTAACAGTACATTTACCCTTGACTGGAACCACGAACTTAGCTACGATGCACAGGGAAGAATGGTGAGGGACAGCTCCAACGAAGTGGCAAGTGCCTACACCAACGTGTATACCGATAAGTATATTTATACTGCTACACAATTTACGGATTCTGCATTTTCCTATCTTCCTACAACTAGCGCCTCCGGACGTAAAACATTCCTTACAAAAGATGGCAGTAACAATATCATTAAACAAGTGCCAGAAAATTCAACAACTGCAACAGAAATTGTGTACGATAACCACCTAAACCCGTTATATAAAACATCGGTGGGGTATCCTTACTTAATGAACAGCACTTACCTCTGTTTTTTTTCGGGGGTTAATATTACCGTACAGAAAAACAATTTCACTAAAGTGAGCACCAATACTTATGACGCTGCAGGTACCACAATCTTAAATTCTTACAATAAGAATTTCAACATTACCTATAAAGCCAATGGGCAGCCTTCAGTTATCAGGATAGCAACTACACCAACGCCTGTAGCTAGTGATAAATATAAGTATTTGTTTTATTATGGTATTTAGAGTATTGGGTATCGTTAGTATAGAGAGTTCTGGAAAGAGGTAGCGCATCGCTGATAAATCATAACAATATTTATCTTTACTGAGCAAATAACTTTTACCCTTTTAAATAAGTCTATGAAAACTATTAGTTTCAACATTATTACTTCTTTTTTCTTAGTCATTAGTGGAGTACTTCTTTTTCCTGGTTGCAGTAAATCAAATGATTCGCCTGCAACAACCAATGGTTTTATATGGGCCACTGGCGGAAAAAATTATACCGCCACAATACATAAAGCTTTTACCGGCACAGGGTATACCATTACCCCATTTCATGTAGTTGCAGGATTTGGAACTTACCCAACGGGTTTTAATAGAAGAATTGATTTTCATTTATCCTCATTCAATACAAGTTCATTTACCATCGTGCCAAGCCCCAACACGGTTAACACGTTACAATATATTGATGATACTGGCAATAATATGGAGGGCATATCCGGTGCACTGAAAATAACTGCTAACTCGAATAATCTTTTATCTGGAGATTTCTCAGTGACCCTTATTGATGCATCGATGGTAACAAGCACTATGTCGGGGAGTTTTACTACTATTTCCATAGAACCTTAATACCAATTTCTTAAAACCGCCTAAGGAAATTTGGTTAAACTGGTTTTGGCAACTTTAGCAACTGCAAAACAGTATTTTTTTGGGCTCAAATTTGCGGATCACTTAAAAAGAGATCATGAAAAGGAAAATACTGTTTGTTGTTAGCCTGCTATTTGGATTAGTGTTTATTAATGCTGGCTTAAATAAATTTTTCAATTATATGCCAGTGCCTAAGGACATGCCTGCTAATTTGTTGAAATTAATGGGCGCTTTTATGACAGTTACCTGGTTAATGCCACTTATTGCAACAGCCGAAATTATTGGAGGTATCCTTTTCATTACCAATAAATATCGTGCTCTTGGTGCTATTATTATTTTTCCTGTAATGATCGGTATACTTCTTACGCACCTCATAATTGATCCCTCGGGCTTGCCCCTTGCATTACCACTTTTTGCAATCAACATTTGGGTTATTATAGAAAACCGCTACAAGTATCTTCCTATGATAAGGTAGGATACGTATGCTTTACAACCGTAACGAACCGCTACCACGGGGTTGATTTTCAATACAATTTTATTTAACTTCATAGCGTATACATCAATACAGACGACAGCGACTCACGGATTGGAGTAGGGGCTTGCAATATTTTGGATGATCCCTTCATACCTGCGATGGCGGAGGGAAAATATTGCTATTAATCAATTAACTGGTAACTACACTTGGTATTTCGCAGGCTTTCATCTGTTTGAAGCAATGCCTTTACCGGCAGGTAAGCGCTTTGTTCTTTCCACCTGTGCATGTGCACAAAACTGCAGTGTCTCATGAGCAAACGAAACGGGTCTTGATAGAGCGTGAACCTTTGTGCCCTATCGATGAAATATAAATACATCTCACCCCTGTACTCGTCCCAATAGGGAAGATCCGCACGCTTTTCTAGCTGTTCCCAATAGGTGTGCAGCCAGCTTTCATCACCTGTTTTATAATACATCAATAAATTTTCCTCTGTGCATTTTATAATGGCTTCTTCTTTTGTATTTTGTAATTTTTTGCCTCCCCTGTTCTTGATACAATACAGTATAAAAGTTTCCGCATCCACCCATGCGATATTGTCTACTGTGCAATTATTGTGGTTACGATCTTTGTAAATGATATGCTGATGGTTTCGTGGGTTGGGTATAAAATGCTCGGCCAACAGGAAGCCTAAGGCTCTATTCAACCTGCCGCATTTATTTGCATTACACTGCATTCTTACCCGTGGCGATTTTCCTTTACTTCGACCAATTTTTAACAGCCTGTCCTCTTTGTATACTAATCCTGTAAGTGTAATAAAATAGCCAGGCATATCGTGCATGGGTATTCGAGATGGGTCAACCTCCGGTGGAGCTTTATGCTTGGACGCGTATTTGTATTTTATTGCAGCGCTGTTTACCTCCATTGACAAGCCTAAGTGCAAATTACGCCTTACATATTCCCTGTTACTGATCCATTTGATATTGCTGAGTCGTACATTGTGTGGATTGCCATCAATAAAGATCACTTTAAGTAATTTATCCGGATTGGGCAGAAAGAGTGTTGCCATCAATGTAGCCACACCAAACTCCCTAGCTTTATGGTCAACTTGTATTTTAAGCTTGGCTGCCCTACCTGGCTTTAAGATCAATGACTTTGGTTGGCCTTTATGGAAAACCCTGCCTTCTGAATTGATTGTATAATCTGGGTAACCGGGTATTTGTTTTGTTTGTATCATGGCATAGGATTGCCTTGCCGCTCCTGCAGCAGTTTTTTACAAGGCGGCTGATAATGAAATATTATTACTGTATTGAGAGGCGGGTAACCCTATTCCGGGTTCTTAGGCTTTTTGGTAAAAAGCGTAAGGAGGAGATGAAGTTGTTTATGGAAATAAAATATTCGCATGTAATTCTAGGGTTTGTGTTGTGAATATTTAATCATGAAACACAGGATTGAAGTAAATGGCAGGATGAAGATAATAATAATATCATGAAATAATTCATTTTTTGAAATATATTTCAATATAATAACTAATTTAATTCTATTATTGACATTATTAGACCTTATACTATAATTGAATTCTAAATTTAGAACTATAAATATGGAATTTGAAAGACACCCGCTACAAGGCTGTAAAGTCACTGATTGAAAGTAAAAGCTTTAAAAAGCTGACTGACATTTTTGAAATTGCACCAGTTTCAAAAGTGAGAGAAGACATAGGTGCAAATTATAACACACTTCAAAATCGCATCCTCAACCCTGAGTTGATGACACTTCAAAATCTCATGTCTTTGGCAGAGTTATTCGACGTTGCGCCGACTTTATTATTTGAGCTCGCAATTGCAGGGATTAAAAAGGGGAAGAAATAGTTAGCCAAAAATAGAACGCTTAAGCCTGTATGCACTTTGTTGTTTAACCTTCTCCCCCAACTTCTATCCCATCGTTTCCCACTGCAGGTTCCACCGGTACATTAATATCTTTAAAAGTTTTTTTTACTTCCTGCTCTACTGCTTGTTTTTCGGCATCCTCATTTTTTTTAATCGCAGGCGGTAACCCATCTTCCGGCAGGGTTTTGCTTTCTGGTATTTTGTTTACACCGGTTTGTGGCAGGTTTGTTTTATCCATTGTAATTCAATTTTGTTGTAAGTGAATACATTGTTACTGCTAAAGCAATGCCAGAAAAGAATGTTCAGTTTGGGGAACAGTGGCAGCTTTTCCTTATTTTATTACCATGGCACTCATTTTTATTCAACAGATCATCAATAACCGGGGCTGGCCGGCCTTTTCCTTTGGGGCACAGTGAATACAAGGCAACACTTTACTGCCAGGATGATCGATCGCTAACCTCCATAAATGACCTGTGCCTAAACTAACAGGGTGTGCGGCAGTTTTAGCCCTATAGTGTAAGTCGAAGAAATGCTCACTTAAAAATGATTCAAAACCTGCTGCTGCACCGACGTATAGTTTTTTGAGTTCGTCACGTATTTCTGGAACAAGTACTTTTTGTTCGGCTTGTGCATTGGGTAATATTTCACTTGGCTCACCATAGTAGGTACATAAAAAAGTATCGGTTGGTACAGCAGAGCGGTCAACATGAAAAGAATATACATCCGTTGGAAAAAACGGAAAGGCATCATCTCTGTCATAGCACCTGATGAGGTTAAGACTGGGAGATGCGCCATGCGCTGTCAACAGTTTTAAATCATTTAACAGGGTTTCACGGGCAAGCGTCCCCTGCTCACTCAACTGAAGCGCATTCAAAGCTGACTGGTCGAGTACCGCTATATTTTCGTTTAGCGATACCTTGTTGACAATCTCTAAAAAATCACCTGCTAGTGTACGGGTCCAGCAAATTGCATTGATCGCTCCCTGAAAAGGCGTCGAAACAAGGTCATTAAAATTTGTTACATAGTGAATTTGATTTTCACCATAAGGCAAATCAATCATAATGGTTTAGATGCGTATGAATCATTTGACGAAAGTAGGAATACACAGGTATTAATTCAATGTATTTGTAACAGGGAAGATAGTAAGACGAAATGGGGAAGTCTTATACCAGAGACAACTTTTGTCTAAATTTTTCGCCTTAGAGTGCCTTTTCCAGTATTTCTTTCTCTTTCATGTACATTTTTTTACAATGTTCATGAATCATGAACAAATAAATTTATTGAACATTTTATAAAAATGCAATTATTTATTCTAATTTCTATGCTCAGCCGTCTCAAATTCAAATTGGTCAAAAATTTAATTTTTCCACAACACCACACAGCTAAAACCCTTCACCACCAAAGCCTCCGTTTGAAAATTCCCAAATGCATTATTCAGCACTGCAATTTTAAAACCGTTAATTAATGCAGCAGGCAGCAATTGTTCTTTATCGCTCCCATTAAACCACACCTGTATCCTTTTCCATTTATCTCCCACGGCAGCACCATTTATTTCATACCCAATCATGCCGGGTAGCGCAGGTAAAAATTTTAAATTGGATTGTATTTGTGCAGCCGTAGCCATTCTAAAAGCAGGATGCGTCTTGCGCATTTTCACCAATGCCTGCACGTAGGCATATACGTTGTGATTGGTGGTTTTTAAATTCCAGTCGATGGCATTAATGCTGTCGCCCGCGTTGTAACTGTTTTCAACGCCTTTTTTGCTGCGGAGGAATTCGGTGCCGGCGTGTAAAAAACTAATACCCTGGCTAGTGAGCACAATAGATAGGGCCAGTTTTTGCATTTCGGTGCGTTGGGCAACAGTGGCTTTGGGGGCGCTGATGGCCAGCTTGTCCCAAAGGGTATTGTTGTCGTGGCATTCAGCATAGCTTATTACATTACCCGGCGTGGCGGCATAGGGCTTTTTGCTATAGTTCACTTTTTTATAGTTTACCTGCGGGTGCTTTGTAGCTGCTACAATACCAAATTTTATGCTTTCAGATTTGCTGGTGTCGCCACTGGCAAAGCCACGGTCGGCCGCATCAAATACCGAGCCTTTAATACCATCACGTATATCATCACTAAAAGCGGCTATGCCTTTTAGTTGTGCCACGTTTTGTTTTAAGGCGCGCAGGCTGTCGGGCAGGGGGCTGGCGCCAGCTGTCCACCCTTCGCCATAGATGATTATACCGGGATTTATTGCGTGCAGCGCTGTACTGATGGCGTTCATGGTTTCAATATCATGTACACCCATCAGGTCGAAACGGAAGCCATCGATATGGTATTCCCTGGCCCAATACACTACCGATTCTATCATAAACTTACGCATCATGGGTTGCTCGCTGGCGGTTTCGTTTCCGCAGGCAGTGGCATTGCTGAGCTTGCCGTTTTTGGTATGCCGGTAATAGTAACCTGGCACGAGTTGGTTGAAATTGCTTTGCTCAGTTTGCCCGGTATGGTTGTACACTACATCCATTACTACGCCCAATCCTTTTTTGTGAAACGCCTGTACCAGTTGCTTGAGTTCCTTGATGCGTACGGTACCATCTGCTGTGCTGGTGGCGTAGCTGCCTTCGGGTGCATTGTAATTAACAGGGTCGTAACCCCAGTTGTATTGGGTCCTGGTAGTGTCGGTTTCGTCTATGGAGTTATAATCGAAAAAAGGCAGTAAATGAATATGTGTTACACCCAGTTCAGCCAGGTGGTCCAGGCCGGTAGTAAAGCCTGCAGGGTTTTTAGTGCCCGTTTGGGCTAATCCTAAAAACTTGCCTTTGTGGGTGATGCCGCTACTAGCGGCGATGCTGGCATCTCTAATATGTAGTTCGTATAAAATGGCGTCGGTGGAGTTTTTTAGTTTTGGTTGTTTATCGCCGGCCCAGCCCTTGGGGTTAGTTTTGGTTAAATTGATTATCATGGCCCTTTTGCCATTGGTGCCTACGGCTTTGGCATAAGGGTCGGGCACTTCACTGAGCCATTTACCATTGTATTCTATTTGAAAAGTATAGTAGGTGCCTGCAAGGTTGCCGGGTAGTGTAGCCGTCCACGTTCCCTGGGTTGATTTTTTTAGTGCGATGGTTTGGGTGGGAGCGCCGCCGAGTGATTGTGCATATAATTTTAGTTGCACAGCATAGGCGGTGGGTGCCCAGATGCGAAAGCTGGATTGCTTTACCGTATAAGTAAGGCCAAGATCTTTACCGGTGTAGGCCGGAAAGGTTTCATTATTTATAGACTGTGCTTTGCTTTGCATGATGGCAAGGGATAAATAAAGGAAGAGGGAGCGTAATTTCATGGGGCTAAAGTAAAGAAATTTTGCCCGCAGATTACCGGAATACCGTAGAAATGCAAATGTAGCATGCAGAGGTGCAGCGGACGCAGGGTATTTGTGGAGTGCTGCCCCAAAAAAATAGCCCTTCAGTAGAAACTGCCGGGCTTTAACGATTGCTTGCTATATGAAAATCTTGAATTTATGTGTTTGTAGAAAAAATTTATTGCTTTTTATTCCTCCTTTCTATCAAATATAAATTATTTCTATGTTGCAAATATAACGCATAAAGGCGAAAAATATTGCAAAATTTGCTGCTTGTTTTGTTTTTTACCCCCAGAGTGGCAAAAAAACTATAGGTGGTAGCGTTTTTACTACAAAAAAATAGCCCTTCAGTAGAAACTGCCGGGCTTTAACGATTGCTTGCTATATGAAAATCTTAATAATTATTTAACTTGACTGCTCTTGGTATTCAACATCTCCCTATATTTGTGGCGCTTTAACGATTGATTGCTTGTTGAAAATTTAAAAACGCTCACTTTACTTGTACAAAGGTAATCGGAGCGTTTTTAATTTTTAGGGCATATTGGGGGGTGTTTTATGATGGTTAACCACCGATTTTTGGGGGAAATGCGCTCTGGTATTGGGTTTTAGTGTTTTTAAGATATGATGCCCATGGGAAATAAATGGCTGCAAATATTTGCAAAGACGTGCAGAAAAATGCAGTTTTGCCTTTCCAGACAACTTCTTCGGAGCTGCAAAAGGGGTGTTTACCACGTTGTATATTGCGTCGCCAGGATCAAACTGATAGCTTCCTGTCTTATTAATCTAATTCACCAATTCTTGTCTGCGATATTTGCGTACTGAGTTTGTCGAAGTATGCGGATTAAAATTTTTATATTACACGCATGAAACGATTTCTTTTGGGTTTGTTCTTTTTAGGGCTGATTTTTAGTGCTTGGTCGCAAAAGTTAACTTCGGGTAACCCTGTCATTAAGGGCTGGTATGCCGATCCCGAGGCGGCTATATTTGGCAAGGAGTATTGGATCTATCCAACTTATTCGGATAAATATAACAAACAGGTTTTTTTTGATGCATTTTCGAGTACCGATTTGGTACATTGGGATACACATAGCCATATATTGGATACCGCTGCGGTAAAATGGGCACATAGGGCCATGTGGGCACCGGCTATTGTGCAGAAGGATAATAAATACTATTTCTTTTTTGCAGCTAATGATATTCAGAATGATAATGAAAAGGGCGGTATTGGGGTAGCTGTTGCTGATAAACCAGAAGGCCCTTTTAAAGATTACCTGGACAAACCGCTGATTGATAAATTCTATAATGGTGCCCAGCCCATCGACCAGTTTGTGTTTAAAGATAGGGATGGGCAATACTATATTATTTACGGTGGCTGGCAGCATTGCAATATTGCCAGGTTAAAAAATGATTTTACTGCTATTATTCCTTTTAGCGATGGAACCTTATTTAAAGAGATTACGCCTAAGGGTTATGTAGAAGGCCCAATGATGTTTATGCGTAACAACAAGTATTATTTTATGTGGAGCGAAGGTGGCTGGACGGGCCCGGATTATTCGGTGGCATATGCGGTTTCCAACTCGCCTTTTGGGCCTTTTGAAAGGGTTGGTAAGGTATTGCAACAGGATAGTGCTATTGCTACAGGCGCAGGGCATCATTCTGTGATGCATGATGTGAAAAGAGACTTATGGTATATTGTTTATCATAGAAGGCCACTTGGAGAAACGGCGGCTAATAATAGGGCTACTTGTATAGAGCCGATGTATTTTGATAAAAAGGGGTTTATAAAGCCGGTGAGGCTGAGTTTTAAAGGTGTAAAATTGCAGCGGCTTAATTAATATCGAATGTGCCAATATCCAATGGTGAATGTGGAGTGTATGTACTTCTATTCGATATTCGCCATCAATTGATTTCTTTATGCTCATTAAGCTTATGCAGCTCCAGTATGGTTGT